>Ga0208539_1000001_pt1 | contig 490512 bp, 415 predicted proteins | sample RushSE_CattailNL_5_FD_185681 | JGI IMG/M metagenome (GOLD analysis project Ga0208539, IMG submission 185681) | Natural and restored wetland microbial communities from the San Francisco Bay, California, USA, that impact long-term carbon... | ecosystem: Environmental > Terrestrial > Soil >...
TGCGCCGATCGGCGCGTGGGGCGCGAGCTGGCAGATCGTGCTGGCGACGACGTTTTACGCGCTGCTGATCGGCGCATTGATGGCGGTGGTGCTCATGATCAAGCACAAGCGCGTCATGCTTACGCTGACGCGCCTGGTCGGAATCGCCGTCACACGTGGCAAGGCGCTTAAACCCGATGATGACGCGACGGCTCCGAAGGTGCCCTTCGCCATCGCGCTGGCGTGTGGTGCCGCGGTGGCCGGGGCCGAACACATGCTCGGGCTGTGGAAGCCGCTGCTCTGGTAAAGAACGAAAACAAAGACTCAGAACACCCTCACGCCAAACCCCATGCACCACAACGCTACAATGGATAGACGTATGTGACTGCTCCGCCGACACATGCAAGGGCCTGATTCCAGACCCCCGCGTGCGTGACCGACCCGGACCTGAATCATGACTGACGCGACGCCCCATCCCAGCCCCGCCATCACCTCACTGACCGCCAAGGCGGGGGATAAAGTCGATAACTACACGATCATGGAACAGATCGGCGCAGGCGGTACCGCCATCGTGTTCCGTGGCCACGACCACGTGCTCAATCGCGATGTGGCGATCAAGCAGATCGTCGTCGGCCGCGACGAGGCCGGCGAAGAGCTGCGCCAGCGTGCGCTGACCGAGGCGAAGATGCACAAGCGCGCCGCCGCGGCCAACCCGCGTCTGCTGGTGCAATACATCGATACGATCAACGACACGCGCGGACTGTTCCTCATCAGCGAGTACGTCGACGGGCCGTCGCTGGAGTGGCGGCTGCAGAGCGACCCCAAACCCATGAACCAGCGCGACGCGCTAGGCATCATCGCCGCAACAGCCAAGGCGCTGGGCGCACTGCACCAATCGGGCATGGTCCATCGCGACCTCAAGCCATCGAACATCCTCATGCCCCGCGACGGCGGGCTCAAGCTCGCGGACTTCGGCCTGGCGTCGCTTGTCGCCGAGCAGCAGACGATGGACCTGGGCTCGGTGCGCTACATGGCGCCGGAAGTCCTGCAGGGCCAGCCCGCGACACCGCGCAGCGACCTCTACTCGCTGGGCATGATCGCTTACGAGCTGCTGGCCGGCCGCGAACGCTTCAACGAGGCCTTCCGCACCATCCTCCGCGACCAGCGCAACCAGTCGATGCGGTGGGTCAAGTGGCACACGAACATGCGCGCCAAGGTCGCGTCGCTGGACCAGGTGGTCGACGGCTTGCCCGCCTCGCTCGCGCAACTCGTCGCAAGGCTGATGGAGAAAGACCCCGCCCGCCGCGTCGGTTCCGCAGAAGAACTGATCGAAGCGATCCGCATGCACTTTGTCCAGACCGGACAGGGCGAATCCGCTCCCTCCACCCACGCCGCGATGTCCACCCCGGTCATCAGCGACGTGAGCCAGACCGCCGCGCTGCCCCAGCGCAGCAAACTGCCGATGATCCTTGGCGCGACGCTGTTGATCTGGGTGCTGGCGATCGGCGGCTTCTTTTTCCTGAAAAACCAGCAGCAGGCCGAGGAAGCGGCCAATCGCACCGCCTCGCTGATCACCGCGATCGAGTCGGCGGACCGCCTGATCAGCGACCTCCAGTACGTCGAGGCTCGCGACGCGTTCGCACAGATCCCGCTCGATCACGCCACCGAGTTTGACGCCAACAACCGCCGCTACCGCGACGACCTGGTCGAGGCCGGCGTGCTCAAGGCCGAGGCCCTGCTCGCCGCCGACCAGCACGATTACATCACTGCGCTGAATAAGTCACGCGAATATCAGAAGCGGATGTCCCGCTGGTCGCCCCAGCCGGTTTCCCCGCGTACCTCGATGAGCCTGATCAACGCCAAGAAGCTGATCGAAGAGTACGACACCCGCGCCGCGTTCCAGGAGCTTGCCAACGAAATCCAGGCGATGCTCGACGCACGCAAGCTCGACAGCGCGATCGAGGCTATCCGCCGCACACGCAACAACAGCACCGTCAACACCGCAGAAGCCGATATCCGCAAGCTCGACGAGCTTGAGAAGCAGTACGAATCCCTGCTGGGCGACGAGCGTATCCTTGAGCTGCTGGCGTCGGCGAAGAAGCTGGATGAGTCGGGCGAACTCTCTGATGCCATCGCCTTGCTGGACGCGGAGGCTCAGAAGTCCGGCGACAACGTAGACGAGCGGGTCTCAAACCTGCTGGGCGTGCTGAACAAGCGATTCCTGATTAACTCGATCAATCAGCGCATCGAGAACGCGCAGAACGCCAACGACCGCGCCGAACTGCTTGCCGCTTACAAGGAGATGCAGCGCATCCAGCCGACCCAGTCGGTGGATGTGCGCATCAATGAGATCGAGATCGGCATGATGATCGAGGAAGCCGAAACCGCCCTGGCCGACGGCCTGACCGAGAAGGCGCAGCAGCTGCTGCTCGCCGTCCAGCAGCGCGACCCTAAGAATGCACAAGTCAGTCGCATGCTCGGCTCGATCGAAGACGCCAAGAAAATGGCCCAGGCGGTCCGCCTCGGCGATCAGTCCATGGCCGATCGTGAATACACCGAGGCAATCAAGCAGTACAAGCTCGCCTTGAGCTTCGGCGCAGACCCGTCAGGCAGTGTCGCTGGAAAAATCCGCGAAGCGACCGGCCAGGTCCACATGGCCGCGAGCGAGTCGGCCCTGGCCAATAGCGATGTCGAGAAAGCCGATAGCGAACTCAGGGCCGCACGAGAGAACCTCGACAGCTCCGCCGCCATCGACGACCTGCAGGCCCGTATCGACAACCTTCGCAGCTACACCGTGCTGGTCGGCGAGGCAGACGCGCTCTTTGCGAAAGAAGACTACGGCCGCGCGAAGCTCAAGTACCTCAAGGCCGCGGAGATCTTCGACAGCGCCAAGATCCGTGAGCAGGCCCGCGAGTGTGACTTCATGATCTGGCTTGACCTTTGCGACCGTGCGATCAAAGTCCGCGACTGGGAAGCCGCCGAAAGCGCCCTGAAGCGCGCCGAGGAAATCAAGATCAACGATCAGACAAAGTCTCGCCTAGAGAAGATCCAGAACCGAATTTAACCCGCCCCGCGCCTGCCCATTGACCACCCCAGCGAACCAGCCGACGCATGACCAAGCCTCTCCAGCCAGCGGCCGAACGCTGCAGATCGTCCGCGCGCTCATCTGTCTTGCGCTCGCGGCGGGCGTGCTGGTCTTTGGAATACTGGCTGTAAATGAGCTGACCCACGAAACGACTGCTCAGGCACCGGGCCGTGACTTTGGCACCGGACACGCCAGCCCACCCGAACCCAAGCCTGCTTCCCATGACCCGCTACAGGGGCTGGCCAGGCTCAACCCCGAGCAGTTCATTCCCATCACGCGCGCCAACCCTCACCCCGGACAGATCAAGCCCTTCCAAAGCGCCGCCGCTTTCATCCAGCCCCCCTATCGCCAGCCCACCTACAACGGCGAGGTCTGGGAGTTCTGCGCTTATCGTGTCGAAGACGCACTGCCCAGCGAAGCCTTCAACCACTACGACACGCAAGCACGCCTGCTCGGACTGGCGATCGTGCAGCAAGGCCCCACTACGAACACAGCACCAGGCGGGATTCGCGCCCGATGGTCTGACGGTAAACGAACACTCGAGCTGACCGCATGGCCGACGCTCGGTGCCCCACCCGCCAAACCCGCCCAGCCTCCGCTGCGTACACCCACGGCGCTGGACTGGGTTGTGAAGTACAGTTACCCCGAGCCGGCCATCGAATAACCCCGGCCCCGAGAGACACGATATGAGCCAATACCCAGGCAATCCTTCTCAAGGCACGCAGTCCCCCGTAGGCAGCGGCCAACTCGTCATCGTCGGCGGCATCATCGCGCTGATCGCCGTGGTCCTTATGAATATCTACGTCGAGATGCGCGTCTCGGCCAAACGAGAAGGGGAAGTCACCTTCTTCCAGTTCGCAGGCGACCTTGATGCCGGCGACCGCATCGACGCGAAAGACCTGACCCCCTTCCAGATCCCCGAGAGCAGAGCAAAAGCATTCGGCAAGGACGCGATCCGCGAAGACTCGCCCGGCAGCGGCAGGCCCTCGGACGGGATCGGCTTTGACCTCAACGTCGGGGTCGTCGAAGGCGAGGTGCTCAAGGCCAGCCAGTTCCTTTCGACCGGCCGACGCATCGGACGCAACAACCCCAAGATCGGCGAGCGGCAGATCGCGCTGAGTGTGGACTCGGAAGACCAGCCCGCCGACCTCGCGCCCGGCGACCGCATCGACCTCTACGGCGCTGTCCCCGAAGGCAACAATTTCGGTTTCATGCTCGTCATGGAGTATGTCGAAGTCGCTGCCGTCGGCGAGCGCCGCTCCGAGGCCGGCGACGGCAAACGCTCGAACAAGTACGGCAGCATCACGATCAATATCGACCGCAATCAGGCGACCAAGCTCCTGAACGTCGAAAGATTCCTGCCCGACAACGAGTTCCGCATCGCGCTGCGGGCACCGACCGACACCGCGACCGAAGTCACCGGCGGCGAAGCCGTCATCAACCCCGCTGTCCTCAAAGCACTTAGACTCGAGTGACCGTATGGAAATCTGGCTCTACGACCACAGCCAAAACACGCGAAAGTCGATGGAGGTCAATGCCGACCCCATCACCATCGGCAGAGAGGACGGCAACACCATCGTCCTCAAGAGCCCGTTTGTCGCGCGCACCCATTGCCGGATCGTCCGCAAGGGTAACCAGCTCATGGTCGAGTCGCTCAGCCGAGCCGGCACCCGCGTGGCCAACCGGGAGGTGCTGCCCGACAAGCCGCTGGCCGTGGACTTCGGTGACGAAATCCAGCTCGGTCAATACTCCATCGCCCTTGTCGGCAAAGAAAAGCGCAGGCTCGGCGAAGAGGCCGTCGTCTCCGATGCCGAGCTGCACGCGCGGCTGATGGCGATGGAATCGCAGGTCCACACCGAGCTGCTGGATCGCATGAACCTGCGCGTGACCGGGCACCTGAACAAGGGCGACAGCCGGTTCATCGAAGAAGTGCTCCACCACCTCGAGTCGCTGCTTAATCAGCACGTCGAACGGCTGGACAAGCAGGTGCTGCTGTACGCGATGCGTTCGCACCTGCGCCACATGGTGCAGGCCGAGGTCGTGCGCCAGTGCGAGGGCCGGGTGCAGACCGACTACAAGTCCGCGGACGAGCGCGTGCTGGACAACCAGAAGGAATCGAGCATCACCCAGTTGGTAACGAACCTGGTGGACATGATGCCGCTGCTGTTCGACCCCACGAGCGTGCAGGAAGACCTGGCCGTCGCCGACGACGCGTTTGATGATCTTTTTGATGACGAGCTGCCTTCGATCCCGCGTGACCTTCAGCGCTATATCGTCCGCCGAACCGTCTCGAAGGACATCCAGGACATTATGTTCGGCCTTGGCCCGCTGCAGGACCTCCTGGAGATGCCCTCGGTCTCCGAAATCATGGTCGTGGGTAAGGACCACATTTACATTGAAAAGCAAGGGAAAATCGTCCAGACCAGCCGGACGTTCTTCTCAGACGACATCCTGATGTCGATCATCGAGCGCATCCTCACGCCCGTCGGTCGGCGCGTCGATACCTCGACACCGCTGGTCGACGCACGCCTGCCCGACGGCTCTCGCGTCAACGTCGTGATCAACCCGCTGTCCCTTGTTGGTCCCTGCCTGACCATCCGTAAGTTCGGCTGGGTGCCCTTCACCATGGACGACCTGATCGACCGTGGCTCGCTCAGCGCCGCTGCCGCGCAGTTCCTCCAGGGCTGCGTCGTCGGGCGCAAGAACATCCTGATCTCCGGCGGAACGGGCTCGGGCAAGACCACTTTGCTTAACGTCCTCTCGGCCTACGCGAGGCCCAGCGAGCGCATCATCACCGTCGAAGAGTCCGCCGAGCTGCGCCTGCCCCAGCCGCACGTGGTCAAGCTCGAGGGACGACCGGCCAACATCGAGGGCAAGGGCGCCTTCACCATCCGCGACCTGGTCCGCAACTCCCTGCGTATGCGGCCGGACCGCATCATCATCGGCGAAGTCCGCGGCTCCGAGGCGATGGACATGCTCCAGGCCATGAACACCGGGCACGACGGCTCGCTCTCGACCATCCACGCCAACACCCCCGAGGACTGCATGAAGCGCCTCGAAGCGCTGGTCCTCATGGCCGTTGACATGCCCATCCGTGCGATCCGCGAGCAGATCGTCTCCGCCATCGACATGGTCGTGCAGGTCGCGCGCTTTGCCGACGGCAAACGACGGGTCACCATGATCTCCGAGGTCACCGCCATCGAGCCCGAGACCGGCCAGCTCCGGCTCGAAAACATCTTCACCCTAAAAGACCCGCACCAGGAAAACCTGCGCCACACCGGATACATGCCCAGCTTCACCCGCGAACTGATCGAACGCAAGCACTTCGACGTGGAGGTCTTCCTGTGAGCTTCGACTTCACAAGCAAGTACTTCTTAGTCCTCGCGCTCGCTTCGCTTCTGCTCTTCAGCGGGGTCTACCTGCTTGTGCGCTACGGCTACGGCCCGGGCCGAAAGTGGTTCAAGCTGCAGCGGGCCTACTACGAGCGTGTCCTTTGCCGCCAGCTCATGATTGAAGTCGATCCGGGCACCGCCGTCGTGGCGCACCTGGTCGGCGTCATCGCCATGCTGGTCATCGGCATGATGCTCTCGGGCCTGCTCATCGGCATCATGCTCGCGGGCTTCGCGGCAGGTGTGCCTTACTTCATCATCCGACACCTCGAGTACAAGCGCCGCCAGCGTCTCGAAATCCAGCTGGTCGATGGTCTCGCTTCGCTGGCTTCGGGCGTGCGTGCCGGGCTCAACCTCGTCCAGTCCATGCAGCTCTTGGTCCACAACCACCGCGGGCCGATCCAGCAGGAGTTTGGTCACATCCTCCGCGAGTACGAGATGGGCATGGACCTCAACCAGGCCATGCGCTCGGCCAGCAACCGCATCGGCAGCCCGCTCTACCGCCTGACCTTCACCGCCATCGAGATGCACCGCGTGCGCGGCGGCGACTCGGGCGAATCCATGGACCGCATCGCAAGCTCCATCCGCGACATCCAGCGCCTCGAAGGCAAGCTCGACGCAATCACCGCGCAGGGCCGCGCGCAGGCCAACTTCATGGCCGCCATGCCGCTGGTCATCATCGCGATGCTCATGTTCATCATGCCCGCGGATACCAAGCAGCTCTTTACTACGCCCCAGGGCCGCGTCATCCTGCTGATCGTCTTTACGACCATCAGCATCGGCTACGTATGGATCCGAAAGATTATGCAGGTCGACATCTAGCGCATAGCGTCGATCCTAAAGACACGAATGCAGCGAATTTGAAAAACAACAACTCGCACTCCAAAAATCCAAGGGCCCGACGCTAGACGCTAGACACTACGCCCTAGACGCTAGACCTTAAACGCAAAACCCCATGCCTACCGATTCGCTCATCATGATGGCCGTCACCAGCGCCTTCGTCTTCGCAGGCGTGTTCGTACCGATCTATGCGATCTTCCGCTTCCCCGTTCCTGACGAAGCGCCGATCCATCGACAGATCGCCCGCGCCGTCGGCCTGGACCGTGAAACCCTCTTTGAAACCCCCGCGCTCGCGCCGGTCCTCAGCCTCCTGGTACAGATCGCCAAGCGCGTCAACCTCATCGGCCTGCGCGACCGCATCCGTCAAAACCTCCTGGCCTCGGGAAACCCCAGCGGATACACCGTCGATCAGTACATCGCCATCTGCATGGGCAGCGCCGTCCTCGTCGGCTCCATCAGCAGCGCCATCTTTCTGCTCCTGCAGGGCGGTGGCGTGCTCCTGACCCTCCCGCTCATGAGCTTCCTGGGCTTCCTCATCCCCATGTTCGCCCTCGGCTCCGCAGCCGACAAACGCGTGCGCAACGTCGGCAAGCAGCTGCCCTACACCCTCGACCTCATCGCGCTGGTCATGGCCTCGGGCTCGAGCTTCACCGAAGCCGTGCAGACCCTCATCCGCGACAACCCCGACGACGACCTCAACCAGGAACTCGCTATCGCGCTGTCCGAGATCGAGTACGGCTCGACCCGCGCCGCCGCCATGGAAAACCTCGCCGAGCGCATCCCGCTCGAATCGCTCCGCAGCGTCATCGGCGCCGTCAACCAGGCCGAGAAACTCGGCACCCCGCTCTCTGACATCCTCAAGCTCCAGGCCGAAACGCTCCGCATGCACCGCTCGGTCCGCGCGGAGAAACTCTCGGCCTCGGCGAGCCTGAAGATCCTGATCCCCTCGGTGTTTATCCTCCTGGCCGTCGTGCTGGTCATCGGGGCCCCGCTGATCGTCCGCTATATCAAACAAGGGAGTCTGTGGTGAGTACGCTCCAGGTCCACATCACCGCCGGCGCTCAGACCGGCGCACGCCTCCAGCTCAATCAGCACCCGGTCACCTTCGGGCGATCGGCCGAGAACACCCTCGTCCTCGACCTGCCCGTCGTCTCACGCCTGCACGGCGAACTCACACGCGACGAGCAGGGACGCTGGGTCCTCGTCAATCACTCGCAGAACGGCACACGCGTCGGCCGAAAGAAAGTCACCAAAAAGCCGCAGCTGCTCACCGAGGGCGCAGCGGTCATCATCGGCGACACCGAGGTCTTCCGCGTACACCTGGTCGCGGCGGTAGTCCCCGTCGGTAGTCCAGATTCATATGCCGACAACGGCGACGACTCGGACGCCGCGCCTCGCACCGCGCCCAAGGGACGCTCCAAGCTGTGGATCGGCCTGGGCATCTGGTTCACACTGTGCATCGGGCTCATGATCTTCTTCGCCACACTGAGGGGCGATGACAAGGGCGACGGCAACTCCGGCGCGGGCATCTACATCCCCGGCAACGAGATCGAAGACCTCGAAGGCGAAGAGGCCGGCGTCGCGTCGATCAAGAACCTGCTGGTCGAGCCCCTTCCCTTCAGCGAGCCCAACGCCTCGCGCTACAGCAGGCACCTCGACAGCGCACGCCAGTCCGCCACCGCGGGACCGATGAGCCTCTACGACGCCTACAGCCACTACCAGCAGGCCATCACCTACTGCGAGAACCGCGAGGAGCCGCTGCCTTCACTCGACAAGCTCCAGTTTGAAAAAGTCATCGACCAGCTCGCCACAATCATCTACGACCGCTACATCAACGCCTACCGCCTGTTCAAACGCGGCGACTACAAACAGGCCAGCAATATCCTCGACCGACTCCGCATGGAGTTCTACAAGACCACCGACCCCGAGGACCCCCTGGCCAACCACATCAAGCGCCTGCGCAACGCAGCCCACGCACGGTCCTGAACCGCTTGGGGCGACCCCCGCGCCCCGGGCTACAATGCCCACATGACCGCGACACAATCCCCGCTCTCCGCCCTGCCCGACGCCCTTGGCCGCTTTGGCCCCTTCGGCGGCTCGTACATCCCCGAGACCCTCCACGCCGCCGTCGCGCAGCTCGCCGACGAGTACGCCCGGGCCAGGAACGACCCCGCCTTCAACGCCCAGCTCGCCGCGCTCCTGCGTGACTACGTCGGACGCGAGACGCCGCTCTACTTCGCCGAGAACCTCACCCGCTTTGCCGGCGGCGCGAAGATCTACCTCAAGCGCGAAGACCTCGCCCACACCGGCGCACACAAGATCAACAACTCCCTCGGACAGGCCCTGCTCACCCTGCGCATGGGCAAGAAGCGCATCATCGCCGAGACCGGAGCCGGGCAGCACGGCGTCGCCACCGCCACCGCCGCCGCACGCTTCGGCCTCGAGTGCAACGTCTACATGGGAGTCGAAGACATGCGCCGCCAGCGCCCCAACGTCCAGCGCATGAAGCTCATGGGCGCTACCGTCGTCCCCGTCGAGTCCGGCAGCAAGACACTCAAGGACGCCACCAACGCCGCCATGCGCGACTGGATGGGCTCCTGCGACGACACCCACTACATCATCGGCAGCGTCGTCGGCCCGCACCCCTTCCCCATGATCGTCCGCGACTTCCAGTCCGTCATCGGAAAAGAGTGCAAGGCCCAGTGCCTGGAAAAACTCGGCAGACTGCCCAACGCCATCGTCGCCTGTGTCGGCGGCGGCTCGAACGCGGCCGGCATCTTCTACCCCTTCATCGATGACGCGAGCGTGAAACTCGTCGGCGTCGAGGCCGGCGGACGCTCCAACAAGCTCGGCGACCACGCCGCGCCGCTGTCCTACGGCAAGCCCGGCGTCCTCCACGGCTCACTGTCCTACGTCCTCCAGGACCCCGATGGACAAACCGCCACCGTCCACAGCATTTCAGCGGGCCTGGACTATCCGGGCGTCGGCCCCGAACACAGCTACTGGCACGACACCAAGCGCGTCACCTACACCTCCATCACCGACGATGAAGCGCTGTCCGCGTTCCAGGTCCTGGCGAAAAACGAAGGCATCCTGCCCGCGATCGAGTCCTCCCACGCCCTAGCCGAGGCGATGCGCCTGGCCGGCACGATGAAGAAGGACGAAGTGATCGTCGTGAACCTGTCCGGCCGCGGCGACAAGGACCTGGATGAAGTGGTGCGGTTGTTGGGGATGTAGGCGATTAAATTGCCCGGTGCTCACGACGACTCTGCGTTTTAAGTTCCGTATCACGGCTCAGCCGCCGCGCGACGTCCCGTCGGGCGAGTCACAGCAGACGAGTCACGTCGGACAAGTCGCAGCGGACAAGTCGATGGTATGTAGACCCTCCGTGGCGTTGCGCGGGGGCTGAGGGTCCATACCTGTGGCAGCACGGGGTCTGCGACGGATTTATTGGCGGTAGATGGGCCAGTAGTGGGTTTCGCCTAACTTCCAGTAGCCTTCGGTGTTGGACCACTCGACCCACTCGGCCGAGCCGTCGCTGTAGGCCGAGAGCATGCCTTCGGGCACTTCGGAGACGTTTTCGCGGCCGTGGGTGGTGTAGAGCCCGTTCTTGACCCGCGCGAAGCAGGACCAGAGCGGTGCCCGGCCTCTGATCTTGTCCAACCGGCTGAGGTCGGGGTGCGGGGCGATCCAGAACGTCGCTTTAGGGTAGACGTGGTACTGCGTGGTCGCCCAGTTGTCGTTGAGGGTATCCGGTGTAGAAGACAGGCCGGGGCAGAAGAGATATGCGCGGTCACCAACGTAAGGGATGATGAATGGTGCGTTGAGATCGTATTTGCCGTTGGTGGTACGCCGCATCTGGTGCGGGTAGCCGTAGCTCAGGGCATGTCGTGCGGGGAAGAGGGTCTTGTGATCGACGGCATAGGCGACCAGACCCGTGGCGATCTGTCTTTTGTTGGAGAGGCATTGGGTGGTGATCGTTGAGTCTTTCGCCTTGGAGAGTGCCGGGAGCAGCAGCGCGACAAGGATCGCGATAATGGAGATCACGACAAGCAGTTCGATGAGCGAAAAACCGGTCTTGGCGCGGTGGGCGTGCATGAATGATGCCTCCCGAAGATAGGTTTATGGGTCCTTCAAGCAGGATGGAGAGACCATCCTTACGGTAGAGTTACTACCTCAATCCTATTCCATGTTGGCGTCGAAAACAAGAAAAATCATACGCCTTTTAAGCCATATAGCCGGGCTGCAGTTGGGCTGCACTGATCCTGTAAAGTAACGGGGCTGTTTAGCGTTAGCCCTATTGTCCACATACCCGCCCCCTATCCCCTCACGAGGAGTATCGCCATGACCGACTGCACCGCCCAGACCCCCGCCCAGACGATCGTGATCCCGCAGGAAGCGTTCGACTGGTACGACGAGTACGCGCACGGCGTGATCGATCGGCGGACGTTCCTCAACCGTTTGGGCACGCTGACGGCGGTGGGTATCTCGATGAGTGTCTTGCTCAACGCCCTGACGCCGAACTATGCGCTGGCGGAGCAGGTCGCTGCGGATGACGCGGGGATCAAGGCGAGCTTCGAGAAGTTCCCATCGCCCAAGGGCCACGGCGAGGGCCGGGGCTACCTCGTGTTGCCGGCGGCGCTGGAGGGCAAGACGGCCGCGGTGCTGGTGGTCCACGAGAACCGCGGGCTGAACCCGTATGTCATGGACGTGGCGCGTCGGCTGGCGAAGGCGGGGTTCGTGGCGTTTGCGCCCGACGCGCTGTATCCGTCGGGTGGGTACCCCGGCAACGACGACGAGGGCCGGGCGATGCAGAGCAAGCTCGACAAGGTGAAGATCGAGCAGGACTTCATCGCGGCGGCGCAGTACATCAAGGCGCACGAATCTTGCAGCGGCAAGCTCGGTACGGTGGGCTTCTGCTTCGGCGGGTACATCGTGAACATGCTCGCGGCGGCGATCCCCGACACGATCGACGCGGGTGTCCCGTTCTACGGCACGCCTGCTGCGGCGGAGATCCGCAAGAACGTCAAGTGCCCGATGCTGATCCAGCTTGCCGGGAAAGATGACCGGGTCAACGCCGCCTGGCCCGAGTACGAGAAAGACCTCAAGCAAGCGAAGGTCCAGTACACGATGCACCAGTACGAGGGCACGCAGCACGGCTTCCACAACGACACGACCGCGCGCTACAACGAAGAGCAGGCCAAGCTCGCGTGGGAGCGTACGATCGCGTTTTTCCAGAAGCACTTAAGCGCCTGATGGACAGACCTATTCGGCGTCCCGCTCGCCGCGGCTCCCGTCCTTGTCATCGACCAGGTCGGGCTTGCCGGCTTGTTCCTTGGGTATCCACGCGCCGAGTTCCTTGATGACCGCCTGCAGAGATTTGTCGGTCTTTGCTTTTTCGATCAGATTTTCAAACTCGTTCGGATCGGCCTGGCGGTCGTAGAGTTCTTCGCTGCCCTCTGCGTAGCGGATGTATCGGTAGCGCTGGTTGCAGACGCTTTGGTTGTGCGAATAGATGGTCGTGACGGCCGGGCGTTCTTTCGCGGCAGACGGGTCGGCCAGCCAGGGCATCAGGCTGACACCTTCGAGCTGGCGGTCGGAATTGATCGGCGATAATGCGGTGGCCTGGAGGAGCGTGGGGTAGATGTCCAGCAATTCTGCGGGCTGGTCACAGCGGACGCCTCGCGGCGTGTCGGCCAGCCGCTTGGGCGGGACGATGATGAGCGGCACGCGGGTCGAGCGGGTCCAGAGGGTCTGCTTGGTGACATGCTTTTTCTCCCCCAGGTGCCAGCCGTGGTCAGACAAGACGACGATCCACGTGTTGTCGGCCATGTCGCTTTTATCCAGCGCGTCGATAACGTGGCCGATACAGTCGTCCATCGCGCTGGTGCAGGCGAGGTAGGCCTGGGTCAGTGTCCTTTGGTTTTCAGGATTATTCAGCGACCAATCAACGCAGGCCCTGTAGGACATGCGTGACCCGATGCGCTTGGCGATATCGGATAGGTCGTCCATATCGTCTTCGCGTGTTGCGGCAAGAACGATGTCGGCCAGGGACGGCGCGGCGTCGAACCACTTTTTCGGAGCGAACATCGGCAGGTGCGGGTTGTAGAAACCCAGGGCCATGAAGCGCGGCTTGCTGCCGGGCTCGACGGGCGTATTGATGTTGTCGATGGTCCAGTTTGCAATGCGCAGGTCCGTGTAGTCTTCTTCTTTTTCGGGGAAGGGGCCCATGTCCCAGATGGCAGCGGGTGTGACCTGCTTGGGCACGGTGATTTTCGCCAGCGGGTATGGGCCTTGGTTAGTCTTGAAGCCCTCGGTCCCGCCCAGGGGCTTGTTGGCGCTGCCGTGCAGGATCTTGCCGATGATTTGGACTTCGTAGCCGGCCTGCTCGAAGCGCTTGGTCATCCATGGGATCTGCTGTCCCGGTGTCATCGATCCCTTGGCGTCGTTCTGCGGGCCGTTGCCATAGATGCCTGAGGTCGTCGGGCGTAGGCCGGACATGAAGCTGGTGCGTGAAGGACGGCAGATCGGCGCCTGGCAGTGAGCGTTGGTGAACAGGACGCCTCGCTTCGCGAGCCGGTCCATGTTCGGCGTGCTGGCCTGGGGGTGGCCATTGCCGGCGACCATGCCGCCGACCTGTCCTGGCCGGATGGGATCGGAGAGGCAGCCCACCCAGTCATTGAGGTCATCGATGGTGATGAACAGGACGTGGTCGCCGGTGGGCGCTGCGGCGGCTTGTGTCATCAACAGTACAGCGGCCAGGAAAGATACGACGCGTGCAGTAAATGAATGGACGTGTTTGATCAGTGTCATATATCGCCTTTGCTGAAATCTGTAGATGAGCTTTTGATTATAAAAGCAAGCAAAACACATTATGCACTGACGGGAAAATTGCGTACTTGATTACGGCGATTATATAAGAACGCAAACCAAACCACAGGTCATCCGTAATTTACAATTATCTACCGGCGCGATGGTCCTGCAGAAAGCGCGGAGAGTGACGCTGTTAGTAAAAGCCTCCCCCGGCTTGAATAAGAAAAGGCCTTAGGGCGTTTCGACCCCGGCGATCTCGGGCGGGCTCTGTTTCTGGCGTGGAGGGAGCAGGTCGAGGGTTTTGTTGAGGACGGCCGGGCCGTTGGACTCGCGTACGCCGCAGCGGAGTTGCGTTTCGCCAATCTGCTTGCCGACGTCTTTAAAGCGGATGCGTCGCGAGACGAATTCGCCGGGAGCGATGCCGGGGATGATGAGTTCTCGTCGTGCGTGGTCCTGGAGTCCGGCAAAGAGGTTGAGAGATCGCGTGGTGTCGGAGGTGTTAGCGACGGTCATGGTAACGATCGCATCGACGGTGCCTTCGACCAGGCCGGGCTCGACGATGACTGCGGCGTCGAAGGAGACGCCCTCAAGCCCGACCTCGATAGGGGTCGCGAGAGTGATCGCGTAGTCTTCGCCGACGTTGAACTGGATCTCGGCGGTGAGTTCTTTGGGCCCGCCGTTTTCGTGGATGGGGAATCGGATGGAGATGGGGACTTCTGCGGTATCGCCGGGCGCGATGGAAAGGAACTTGCGCTGGGGCTGGATAGTCCAGTCTTCGGGCCCGACAAAGACGAGCTGCCCGTTGAGTGTGCGGGGCCAGGGGTTGTGGATTTTCAGCGTTCGCGGGTGGGCGACCTGCAGGGACTGGATGAAGGGCCTGTCGACTTTGAATCCTGCGCGGAGCATGGCGACGTGGGCGTCGATGCCGCGGATGATGGTGGGTGTTTTACTTACGGGCAGGAGGTGCTGGCCCTGTGCGTTGGCGGTAAGCGGCGTGGCATTGCCAAAGGGATCGATGGCGACGGGCGACTGTCCGAGATAGATAGCGATGCTGTCGGGGTCCTTGTCGGCGGTTTCGTTCCAGACCGCGAGCATGCCGCCCTGAAGGCCGTCGAGGATCAGCGCGACCAGGCCGTTACCAAGCGGCATGCGTCCGATGACGCGCTGACCGTCGAGCAGTTGCGAGAGGTTGATCCATGCGCCCAGGACCGGGTCTGGCGTAAATTCGATGTCGCGGCTGTGTGCCTGGGTCCAGGGCTTGGCAAGCGCAACCGAGCCGACCTCAAGTTCCCATGCCTGCAGGACACGGATCATGAGGTCGGCGACGCGACGCTCATGGGTCATGTCGACCGCGTCGGCCAGCTCGATATCGAGCCTCACGTTCTGTGGCGGTATGGGCCAGTCGGCCAGCGCTTCGGCGAGCTTGCCGGGCACCACGCCCTGCGGCCAGGCGAGCGCGTAGCTATCGCCGCTGAGCAGCGATTCACTGCGATTGGGCTGATCAAGCCGCCAGGGCGCGATAAGCCTGGGGCTTGGCGCTGCGGCGCGGATGCCCCGGCGTGCAGCATCAATGTCTGACGCCAAGTCGCGCGACAGGAACGCGTGCGGATAGTGCGAACTGCCGATCTGCCAGTGACTAAGGCGCTGCCCCAGTTGCGAGAGGAAGGGCTTGGCGTAGTCCAGCCAGTGGTCGCTCGGTTTGACCAGCAGGTTCAGGGGGTCGATGGTGTCCACGCCCTCTCGCGCGGTCAACTCGACAGGCATCGGCCAGAAACTCACGGCAACCTTGCCACGCTTGACCGCAAGGTCACGCAGGATCGGCTCGATGATGCGGGCACGCTCTGCCGTGGTCTTCGGGGTCGAACGACGCTCCCACGCGCTGATGACCAAGGAGTTGAGCTGCGCCTGGTCCATGAGCTGCGCGACCAGTTGAATCTCATCCGTGGGCACATCCTCGGCAACGATCTCGAAGCGAGAGCGGTCATCGCCCGCACGCCCGCTGCCCTGAGGCAACCAGAGGAACCCCGCAACGGTGCGCGCGATGCGCGTCGTCGGCTGATGGCGCGAGTCGGTCTCATAGATCTCAAGGTCCGCCCAGTACCAGCCGTAGCGACCGTCGAGATTGGGCTCCCAGGACCAGCCTTCCTTGTCGATATCTTCCTCGATCCGGTCGACGGGTTGATAGCGGTAGTCATAGACACTCATCACGGCACGCAAGCGCTGGCCCGTGAGGTCGCGGATGCGTGCGTGCAGCGCGGGCTTGCTTGCGCCCTTGACGATGTTGGTCGCGACACCCGTGCCGATGCTGACGCTGGGCAACTCCCAGACCGAGACATCATCGAACCACGCCCCGCCGTCGATGTCGGCCGGCACGACCTGATGATCGCCCAGCGGGCTGTCGGGGTCGGCCTTGGGCTGGATGATGTGCAGCTCGATACCCATGTAGGCGACGTCTTCATACTCGCCGGGCAGCTTCACCGAGATGGTCTGCCACTGGCCCTGCGTCTCGACGGGCTCGCTCTTCTGCAAGCTTGCCTGAATCATGCTTCCATTCTTATCGATGAAGTAGGCACGGAGCTCGGCCCATGCATGGTCGAGTTTGGCCGTGCGCACCTGCACGCTGACACGGTAGTCGCTCGCGGGCTTGACGTTAATGGCGCCATGCTGGATGAAGACGCCCGTGCTCCCGCCGGCCAGGCCGAGGTGAAGGCTGAAGTCGCCCGAGGTTTTCTGTGATTTGTCGAAGCCGACCTTCGCGTGAGGCGAGTAGCCCTCACGGACCTGCAGCGCCTGGTGGAGCGGGATGGCCTTGAACTTGCTGTCCGCGCCCACCGCCTCCTGGCCGATGACGTACCAGTTGCGGGGCATGAGGTGGCCGATGTAGCCGATCTTGTTGCCCCGCTCGTCGCTATCCTCGAAGTCGTACTGCTTCTTGAGGCGGTGCGAGAACTCGTCAATCTGCGCGGAGGCATGCCCGGCCGTACCCAGAAGCACGGCGGCAACCAGCCAACAGACCCATAGCAGCAAGCATCGCTTCACCCCGTTGTTATCGGCCGATTGAAAACGCTTTGTCGAATTCAAACAGGCGGATCACCGTCGCGAATGAAACTTCATCCGGACAGAGATGTAATTATGTAAACCGCGTTCATTCACAGGGCCGCGAGACGCTGGGCTCGGTCCTGCGCAATCAGAGCATCAACCACAGGCTGAAGGTCGCCCTGCATCACGCGCTGGAGGTTGAACGAGTCGCTCAGGCGGTGATCCACCACCATGTTGTCCTTCCAACGATAGGTACGCACCCGCTCGGAGCGCCCGCCCGTGCCGATCATCGCGCTGCGGCTCTCGGCCCGCTGAGCGTCGACCTCAGCCTTGCGCAGCTCGTACAAGCGCGCCCGTAAAAGCTGCCAAGCCTTCTCTCGGTTTTGCTGCTGGCTCTTACTCTCCTGCATCCGCACCTCGATACCCGTGGGCTTGTGGATCAGGTGCACCGCCGTCGCGACCTTGTTCACGTTCTGCCCGCCCGGGCCCTGCGCGGTTGTCACGTGAACGTCTACCTCGCCGGGGTCGATCGTAAGGTCAACCTCCTCCGGCTCGGGCAACACCGCAACGGTGCAAGTGCTCGTATGCACACGCCCCTGCGTTTCGGTCGCCGGCACACGCTTGACGCAGTGCACGCCGCCCTCGTAACCCAGCCCCTGCCACACCGCCTCGCCGCTGACCGACGCCATCGCGTGACGCAGGCCGCCCTGCTCACCCGTCGAGTGCTCCATCATCTCGATGCGCCAGCCGCGCGTCTTCGCGTAGGCCTCATACATCGCCAGCACCTCGCCTGCAAAAAGCGCCGCCTCCGCCCCGCCCGTCCCCGCGCGCACTTCGAGGATTACCGACCCGACCGATGCGTCGTCGGCCGTGACCAGCTCGCTGGCGATCTGTTCGATCATGGCCGCGGCGCTCTGCTCCGCCTCCGCCGCCTGCTCCTTTGCCAGCTCCACCAGCTCGGCGTCGCTGCCTTCGGCGATGATCTCCTTCGCCTCGGACAGGTCCTGAATCTGCTTCTGATAGCCGCGGTACTTCTGCACGATCCCCGACAGCGCCGCCCGCTTCACGCTGATGCGCATCGCCGCCTTGTGGTCGGCGATCACCGCGGGGTCGTTGAGGTCCTCGCTCAGCGCGTCGTGCTGCGCAGAGAGCTCGTCGAGCTTGGCGATCAGGTTGGGGTTGGGGTCGGGCATAGCAGAATTATTGTTGCGGATGAATCGACACCGGCGTGACGCCTCGACGCGTTTCTTCGAGCCATGCCTTCTGCTTGGCCATAAGCGTTTCGACGATTTCAGGACGCTTGTCCGCGAGGTCCTTCTGCTCGCCGAGGTCTTCGCTGAGATTGAAAAGCTGCGGCTTGCCTTTGCCGTGATTGACCAGCTTCCAGTAGCCTTCGCGCGTCCCGATGGATTCATTGTGCAGCCAGTGCAGCACTCGGCCCGGGCGATCCCCGCCTTCACGCATCAAATCGAACAGATCATCGCCATCAAGGGTCAGGCCCCCGGGCAGCTCTGCACCCGCGAGCTTGGCGAACGTCGGGTAGAAATCCATGCCGATCGCCAACACACCCGACTCTGTACCCGCGTCGATATTGCCCGGCCAATTCATGATCATCGGCACCCGATGCCCGCCCTCGTAGACCTGAGCCTTGCCGCCTCGCAGGGGCCCAGCCGAGCCCGGACCGACCTGGCCGTTGTCGGAGGTGAAGATGATCAGCGTGTTTTCGTAGACACCTTGTTCTTTCAAAGCCGCGACCACCTCGCCGACGCTCTGGTCCAGCGCCTCGATCACTTCTCTGTACTTCTGCTTCGCGTTGATCGGTGGTTGCCGGGCGATCCTGCCCACCTCGCGGAAGCCCTTGTCTCCGGGCCCCTGGTATGGGCCGTGCGGTGCGCCGTGTGGCAGGTAGAGGAAGAACGGCTTGTCCTTGTGCTCGCCGATCCACTTCACCGCTCGGTCGCCGATGGTCTTCGTGAGATAGTTCGGATCGTCACTAAGTTTTTCGCCGACCCACCAGTCCTTGTAGCCTTCCTGGTCGATCTTGAAAAAGTAATCGACGTTGCCGGAGACAAAACCCTCGAAGGTGTCAAAGCCCTGGAGCTGCGGGCCGAATCTCTTGACGTCGTACCCAAGGTGCCACTTGCCGAAGATCGCGGTGTCGTAGCCCGCGGCCTTGAGGACTTCTGCGATGGTGATTTCGGAAAGCGCCATGCCGACCTCGCGGTGGCTCTTGGCGGTGATGACGCCCTCGACGCCGCATCGCTGCTGGTATCGGCCGGTCATCAGCGCGGCACGCGTCGGGCTGCACACAGCGCCGTTGCTGTGGTAGTCGCTGAAGCGTATCCCGCTCATAGCCAGCGCATCGATGTTAGGCGTTTTGATCTCGGTGTTGCCGTAGCAGCCGATGTCGCCGTAGCCCAGGTCGTCGGCCATGATGAGCACGATGTTGGGCCTGTTCTGCGAGGAGGCACTAAAGCAAACCCAGCAACAAAAGGCGATCATCGCGACGCGTTTCATGTTCAGTCCCTTATGAATAGGCGCTGGATACACAGAAGCCCACGCCGAATCGGCGTGGGCTTCCAGTTGATATCAAAGCATGGGTAGCTACTTCTTCTTCGAGAAGTAATTGCCGGCGAACTTCTTCTGGAACTTCTCGACGCGGCCCGCGGTGTCCAGGAACTTCTGCTTGCCGGTGAAGAACGGGTGGCTGGCCGACGAGATGTCGACCTTGATCAGCGGGTACTCATTGCCGTCGGTCCACTTGATCTTGTCCTTGGTGGGCGCGGTCGACGCCGAGAGGAACTTCTCGTCGCAGGACACGTCTTGGAACACAACCGGGCGGTACTTGGGGTGGATGTCGGCTTTCATGGGTAGCGTCTTGCGTTAGGACCTGGGGTCATGGTCAGGGTCCGAGGCAAATAGACCTCGTCCCGGCGAGCCGAGTAGTATAACCAACCAGCCTGATCCATTGCAACCTAGACGCTAGGCCCTCAATGCCAGCCCCTGCCCCCATGAAAACCTACCTCAACGGCCAATTGATCGACGACGCCGACGCCCATATCTCCTGTCAGGACGCGGGCTTTCAGCACGCCGTCGGGCTTTTCGAGACGATGTTCGCCTACCAAGGTAAGGTCTTCCGCCTCGATCGACACCTCGCCCGGCTCAAGCAATCAGCCGAAGAATTAGGCCTCGCCGCAGACATGGCGACCGGCCCGCTGGCCCAGGCGATCCAGCAGACCCTGGCCGCCAACGCGCTCGACAACGCCCGGCTCAGGCTCACCGTCACCGCCGGCACCCTCTCGCTCCTGCGCGGCAGCGACGCAGACGCACTCAAAGTCCGCCAGACCGTCTGCATCCAGGCCACCGAACCCACCGCCTTCGCGCCGGACTACTTCGACAACGGCGTGCGCGTCCGGCTCTACGGCCAGGGCGCCAACCCCTTCGACGTCACCGCCGGCCACAAGACCCTCAACTACTGGGCACGACTTCGCTCACTGCGACAGGCCGCGGCAAGCGGCTGTGCCGAGGCGCTCTGGCTTAGCGTGACCAACCACCTGGCCAGCGGCGCAGTCTCCAACATCATGCTCGTCAGGGACGGCAGCGTGGTCACCCCCATCGCACGCGGTGAGGAAAAGCCCGACGCACTGCCCGCTCCAGTCCTGCCCGGCATCATGCGAGAAGCCGTGATCGAACTCGCCCAGGCCCAGGGCATCGCCGTGCAAAAACGCATGCTGTCGGTCGAAGATCTACTCGAAGCCGACGAAGTATTCCTCACCAACTCCAACTGGAAAATTCTGCCGGTCGTCGCGGTTGAGCAGAAGCAGATCGGCAATGGCAAGGTCGGTGAAATCACGCGCGGCCTGCGCGAGGCCGCTCTTGCACAAATCGAGGAAGAAACCGCCGGCTAAAACGCGTAGAAAAATGTTTGACGAGCCGCGACCTTGAGGAAGCGGACAGACCGTGATCCGGCGTATTGAAGCTCGGCCCGCTCCCTCACGTTCGCGGCTGGTTAGACATACTATTTTTTATACACGTTCTAAGCCTGATCGTGGCGCATCACCAGATCGAACATCTGCGCGTTAAAACTCTCCGCGACGCCGAGGTCTTTCACCATCGCCAGGCGAAGCACATCGCACTTAAGCAAGCAGTCCGGGTTCGACTCCATCGATCGGCCCATGCCTTCGAGCACGACAAGGTCGATCGGCAGCTCTTCGCAGACCCCGGCCAATTGCGGGCTGATCCGCGTCAGGTCCATCAGCGGCGCCCAGTTGCCTGACTCGACCATGCGAATCTGCCCTGATTTCAATGCATCACGAAACACGCTGTCAAGAGCCGAGATGCGATCGATCAGACCGACCAACTCCGAATGCGTCACGTCGTTGAGCGACGGCTCGGTGTTGGCGGCGAGGACGACGGTCGCGCCTCGCTTCACCAGGTCGCGGGCGAAGGGGATCATGCCCAGCACGACGTCCGGCCCGGCGTTGTCGACAAAGACCACCGCCGCCTTGTAAGGACGCGAGGCAAGCCTGGCCGACCACGCGTCGAGCGCGTCGTAGCGCCACGGCCGGGGCTTGAGCTTTTCACGCACAACGCCGAAATCAACCGCGCCGTCTTCAAACATTTTCTGCGTGTGCTCGGCCCCCATGTCGAAGATGTTGCCGGCAAACGTTCCCTCGATCAGCAGGCGGATGCGGTCGGCGATCGGCGCTGCGTCGAGTTCCTTGAGCAGCGCCGGCAGCAGCGCGAGCGCACGCTCGTTTTCGCGCTGCTTGAGCAGGCGGTACGGGTCGGCGATGCCCGCCGCGCGCAGCGCGTTCTCACGGTGCCAGCAGATCGAGAGCACATCGAGCCGGCCGTAAGCCCCCGGCTCGCGCTCGACCGTGTCGATGTAGCGCGTGAACTGGTCGGTGGCATTTTCGCAGGCCGATGCCGCGTCTTCGCCCCGGCCCGCAGCTTCTTCGATCGCGTGACGGACCAGCGAAGGCCACTGCCTGCGGAACACGCCAAGCCAGTAGGCCCGGCGCTTGCTGTCCGTCGTCAGGTCCCACGGACACGCGATGTATCCCGCGGGGTCGGCCAGCAGCGGGAACACGGCGGTGTCGTTGTGTGTATGCGTCAGGTTCAAGGCGTCATCTTGGCTGGCCCGATTGTCGGGCCGAAGGCTGGGTAATCAGTCAAGTACTCCACGCACGTTCGGCGGGACAAGCCCGCCTGCTATCCCTGCATCAGGGCTGCGTTCGCGAAGTTTTCAAGGATGCGCAGGCCCACACGCTGGGACTTCTCGGGGTGGAACTGGGTTGCCCAGACGTTGCCGCGGTGCGCAGCGGAGCAGAACAAACTGCCGTAGTGGGTCGTCGCGGCGATATCGCTGGCGTGGCTCGGCACGCAGTAGTAGCCGTGGACGAAGTAGACCTCGTCGCCGGGCGTGAGTCCCTCGAACAGTGGCGTAGCGGGCTCAAAGTCGAGCTGGTTCCAGCCCATGTGCGGGACCTTGAGGCGCGGCCGGCCCGGGCCCTGGTCCTCGCTGAATCGCACGACACATCCGGGGAGGATGCCCAGGCCGGGGATCGGCCGATCCGGGGAGGGCGCGTCCTCGGTCGAGGAATCAAACAAGAGCTGCATCCCCAGGCAGATGCCCATCATGGGCCTGCCTGACGCGGCGTACGCGCGCAGAGGCTCGACCATCCCGCAGTCGGAAAGGTGCTGCATGCCGTCGGCAAAAGCACCGACGCCCGGCAGGATCAGCCGCTTTGCGCCGCGGATCTGCTCGGGCGTGTCGATGATTTGTGCCTGTGCGCCGACGCGCTCGAGCGCTTTCTGCACCGAGCGGAGGTTGCCCAGGCCGTAGTTCACGATGGCGATCATGAGGTTTATTCGTTCTCGCTCTCGTCAATCGTTTCCGTAACCGAGTCGAATTGAAACCGCATCCGATGACGATTACGAATCACACGAACGAGAACGACAGGCGGCGCATGCTGCCCGGATTACTCACTCAAAACCACAACGATCTCAACGCGGCGGCTAGCGGACTTCGAGCCAAGCGGCTGCGACTCGCCAAAGCCGGCGGCGTACATGCGGTCGGCGCTGACCCCACGTGTCTGGAGGTAGCGGTGGACCGCCGCGGCACGCTGCAGCGACAGATCGAGGTTGTCCTTCCAGCTCGACTTGCGGATCGGGTCGGTGTCTGTGTAGCCCTCGACTCGGATCGTCTTGCCGCCGTACTTGGAGTTGAGCACGCCGGCCACGTCGTTCAGCGTCGTCTGCGCGGTGGACTTGAGGTCGATCTTGCCCGAGGAGAAGAGGATGTCGCTGGCCACGCGCACGGTGACGGTGTTGCCTACACGCTCAGCCTCGACGTCCTTGATGTTCTCAAAGCCGGTGTTGCCGGTGTTGGTCGTGGGCTTGCTCGAGCTCATCCCGGCACGCAGGGCGCTGTTCTCCTGGATGAGTCGTGAGACCTCTCCGTTGGCTGCGCTGAGGTCGGCCATGAGCGAGTCGTTGGCCAGGCGCAGGCGGTTGATCTCCGACTGTGCCTCACGGTTCTGGTCCATGAGGGCGTTGCGTTCGGCGCGTGAGCGCTGGCAGCCGACGGATGACATCGCGACCATCAGCAGGACAAGCAGTACGAGGGGGCGGGTATTGATCCGACAGGCAGCCATTGCAGAATCCTTTCGCGGGGGTTGTGCGGCTCGGCCGCATGACTGAAAAAGGCCGATCCCTGATGCAATCAGGGTACAAAAACCTGCTCGACGTAGCGAACCGGGTCGGCCATGAAATAACGGTACAGGTCTACAACATCGATCCGGGCACTACCGAGCACCAGCACCAGCACGGCTCCCGCGGCCAGGTAAGGACCGTACGGGACCGGGTGGTCCATGCCTTTTCGGATCGCCGACAGCAACTTGAGCAAAATCGTGAACCCCAGCCCGAGGAACGGGGCCAGGAAGATGCACACAAAAACCGCCTCGTGCCAGCCGATCACCGCCCCGATCGCGCCCAGCAGGTGCACGTCGCCCAGGCCCATCGCCTCCCGGCCAAAGCCCAGCGTCCCGAGGATGCGGATCATCCAGATCAGCCCGCCGCCGACCAGGTAACCCAGCACGCAACCGGCCAGGACGTAGTACCACGCATAAGCCGCCGGGTCAGGCTGCGCGATCAGCGCCTTGCTGAAAACAAAATGTCCCATCAGCATGCCCAGCAGCGGGAAGCCGATGAACATCAACTCCTTAAGCGCGACCTTGCGCGGGTGCTTGAGTGGCGGGACGTCGCCGTTCTCATCCAGCGCGTCCTCGATCTCGCCCTCGAAGCTATCGGGCAGGACCCCGATCTTGAGCAGCACGATCGCGATCACCAGCCCCACCGCCCCGCCCCATGCGACCATCGCCCCCGCCTGGCCGACCACCGGGACGAAGGGCTCGAAGGCTATCGATTGCCCGTATGCAGAAACCGAGGGCATACCGAACACCGCGCCTACCGGCAGCACGAGCAGCGCGACGCCGGTGATCCACCAGGGGATCTGCAGCGGGATGATGTAGTGCCTAGCGTCGATCAGCGTCGCGGCGAGCAGGCCCGCGAGCATGAAGGCCCAGACGAAAAAGAGCGGGTAGGTCTGAAAAAGCTCAAAGCCCTCGGCCCCCAGCGGCTCGCGCCAGGCGTCGGTCATGTAGAAAAGGGCATAGCAGCCGCCAAAGAGGATCGCGGTGAGCGCCTCGATCAGCGGGTACTGGATGCTGATGGGGGACTTGCACTGCCGGCACTTACCCGCCAGCCAGAGCCAGCCGAACACCGGTACGTTGTCGTAGGCCGCGAGCCTTTTCTGGCAGTGCGGACATCGTGAGGGCGGGCTGACCAGCGACAGACCGGCAGGCAGTCGGTAGACGACCACGTTCAGGAAGCTGCCGACGCAGGCACCGATCATCGTGATGAAGGTCAGCAGGACCCAGTGCAGCAGCATGCGTGGTCTCGGTCGGTCGTCGGCTGATCCGTCAGCCGGGGTTAAGCCTGGTCATCCATAACGACGTCGGCCGGGGCGATGGCGGGTCGGCCCTGGGCGTCTTCGGTCAGCTCGGCGATCCGTCGCTCGGCCTTGTCGAGGATGCCTCGGCAGCGCTTGATCAGGGCCTGGCCCTGCTCGTACTGCTCGAGCGCCTGCTCGAGGCCGACCTCGCCGGACTCAATCTGCTCGACGATGCCTTCGAGCTTGTCGATCGCCTGCTCGAAGCTGAGGTTCTTATCGGTGGGCTTGTTGGCCATAGTTGCAAGTTTAACGGTGAAGGAGGCAAGAGGGTTGCGCTGGCAGGGATTCATTCCCCAAAAAGCCCCGGACCCTCGGAAGGCTTGCGACTGCCGCGGCGCCTGCGCGGCGATGGCGGCATCGGCGAGGTGATCGGGGATGAACTGGCTCCCTCGACCGCCGACTCCACCCGGCCGTCGGCAAACACCGTGGTCAGTCGGCCTGCTTGAGCCGCGATACTCGCCGAGCGCAACACAGCGCCGTCGGGCCCGAGCGTGTAGGTATAGCCCCGGCCCAGCACACTCGCCGGCCCGACCGCATCGAGCTCGCGGGTCAATGATTCAAGCTGCTCACGGTCGCGCATCAGTCGCCGGCCCATCGCTGCAGGCATCGCGCGGGCAAGGGTCTGCAGCTTGGGCCGATGCGACGAGGCGATCGCCGGCAGCGCTTTGCCCAGCCGCAGCGCCAGCCCATCGACCAGTTGCCCCGCCTGTCGCACCAGCCGATCGGGCCGACTCATCGCCGGGTGTCGCTGGATCGCGTCCAGACGTTGACGCTCCTGCGCCGCACGCCGCCGCAGCGCCAGACGCAGCCGATCCGCCGCCTGCGATACCTGACGGTCCAGCGCCGAGCGGTCGGGCACGAGCATCATCGCGGCCTGCGTCGGCGTCGCGCAGCGATGGTCCGCGACCAGCTCTGCTACCGTCACGTCCGTCTCGTGACCGATCGCAGCAACGATCGGCAGCGTGCATTTATAGATCGCATCCGCAACGATACGCTCGTTAAACGCCCACAAATCCTCGATCGACCCGCCGCCGCGCGTGAGGATGATCGCGTCGATGCCCAGCGATTGGCCGTGCTTGCTGAGCGTGTTGATGGCACGAGCGATCTGCGGTGCGGCCTGCTCGCCCTGCACACGCACATCGACCAGCACCAGCTCACAGGCGGGCCAGCGCCGCGCGGCCGTGTCGATCACGTCCTGCAGCGCCGCGGCGCTGCGTGAGGTGACCACGGCGATGCGCGTAGGCACCGAGGGCAGCGGCAGCTTGTGCTCGGGGTCGAAGTAGCCAAGCCCGCGCAGCTCATTCACCAGTTCGCGCAGGCGCTGCTCGAGCTCGCCCTGCCCCACCGGCTCGAGCTTGTCGACATAAAGCTGGACCGATCCCTGCGCGGGGTAGACATCGACCCGGCCGGTCGCGACGACCTGCACGCCGTCACGGGCCTTGAAGCCGACCTGCCTCGCCGCCGAGGAGAACATGACGCAGCGGATCAGCGCCTCGCCGTCCTTGAGCGAGAAGTACCAGTGGTTGCGGTCCGAGAGATTGGAGATTTCGCCGACGACGCGGACCTTGCCCGGCAGGTGGGTGTTGACGGCGTCCTTGATCGCTCCCATGAGCGCGGCGACGGACATCGGCTTGGCGGCGGAAGCCGGGCCGGGGCGTTTTGGCCCCTCATTCTGCGGCTGGGACTCGTCAAAAAGGCGTGGCATCTACGCAGGATACCCAGCCCAGGGGTGCGGCTGCTCAGGCCCCGCTAATGAAATTGGAATAGAATCCGGTTTGACAGGGCCTGCTGAATGCTTACCTTGCTTGGCTTGGCGTAACCGGCCGTCCGTATCGGCCCAGCGCCACCCCGCCCCCAATGGAGATCGCCACGATGGCAATTAAGATCGGTATCAATGGCTTCGGACGCATCGGACGCCTCGTCTTCCGTGCCGCCCAATCCAACCCCAACATCGAAGTCGTCGGTATCAACGACCTGTTCGACACCGACTCGCTCGCTTACCTGCTCAAGTATGACTCGGTCCACGGCAAGTTCGCCGGCACCATCGCGCATGAGCCGGGCAAGCTCATCGTCAACGGCAAGACGATCCGCTGCACCGCAGACCGCGACCCGGCCAACCTCAAGTGGGGTGACGTCGGCGCCGACTACATCGTCGAATCCACCGGCTTCTTCACCGCCTACGACGGCGCCGTCAAGCACGTCGCCGCCGGAGCCAAGAAGACCGTCATCTCCGCACCGACCTCCACCCCTGACCAGGTCCCCACCATCGTCATGGGCGTCAACCACGACAAGCTCGACCCCGCGGCCAAGGTCGTCTCCAACGCCTCGTGCACGACCAACTGCCTCGCACCCCTGGCCAAAGTCGTCAACGATGAGTTCGGCATCGTCAAGGGCCTGATGACCACCGTGCACGCCATCACCGCCACCCAGCCGACCCAGGACGGGCCGAGCAAGAAGGACTGGCGCGGCGGCCGCGCGGCCAGCATCAACTGCATCCCCTCGTCCACCGGCGCCGCCAAGGCCGTGGGCCTCGCGCTGCCCGAACTCAAGGGCAAGCTCACCGGCATGGCCTTCCGTATGCCGACCATCGACGTCTCGGTCGTCGACCTGACCGTCGTCACCGAGAAGGCGACCAGCTACGACGAGATCTCCAAGGCCCTCAAGGCCGCGGCGGACGGCAAGATGAAGGGCGTCCTCGGCTGGACCAACGAAGAAGTCGTCTCCACCGACTTCATCCACGACCCGCACTCGTCGACCTTCGACCACGGCGCGGGCATCCAGCTGGACGCCAATTTCTTCAAGCTCATCTCCTGGTACGACAACGAGTGGGGCTACTCCAACCGCGTGGTCGACCTCATCGCCCACATGGCCAAGCAGGACGGCATCAAGTAAGCCCGAGCCAGCTTGAAATAGAGACTGCATCACGAAGCCCACGCCGACACGGCGTGGGCTTTTTTACTTCTTTGTTTCTCTCGCATCACGCGCCGGTTTTTGCGATGATGACCTGGATGAAGAATACGACCCTCCTGCTCGCGGTGTGCCTGCTGATGCTTTCAGGCTGCGCCTCGCGCCACGGCGTTCAGACCGTCACCAACCCTGTTGTTTCACAGCAGACGATCAAAGGCGTCGGCGCCTGCCGGGGCGTCGCGGTGTTCGAGGGCTCGGTCTGGCTCTACGGCGATGTGGGCAAGGGGCGCAAGGGCGTGGTCCGTCGGCTCCAGTGGTCTGACGCTCAGGCCGATGGCGGGCCCGGGCTGATCGACACCGGCGAGTCCTACGAACTCGTGCTCTACCGCAACTTCACTTCGCGTAGCGACCCGGCCACGCGGCTGAGCCCGGACCTCATCACCCACCCCACCGGGCTGGCCAGCCACCCCAAGCTGGGCGCCTTCATCGGCAACACCGGAAACGACAAGGGCACGATCTTCCACATCTTCTGGGAGGGCTTCACCGAGAGCGGCAACCTCGACGACTGGGTCCTCAACGCGATCGACGACGACCTGGCGACCCACGGCACCCGGCCCGAGTACGTGCGCTACGACGGCCGATGGCTCATCGCGACGGCGGACGACAGCTTCAAGAACAGCAAGCTGCGCCTCTACGATCCCGAGAAGCTGGCCAAGGCGCACAAAACCTCCGACCCAGGCGTGCTGATCGCCGAGTTCGACTGCGGACCTTTCGTTCAGAACCTGCACTGGATCGATGAAGAAAACACGCTGGTTCTGGTGCAGAACCGAACACCGGGGCGGGGCTGCCGACTGACCTTGATGAAGCTCGGCTCATCAGACGGGCCGCCGACAGTCACACGTGTGATCGAAATGGACTTTCCGACGGACACACTTGCGGGTTTCGCGGTCCTCGCGCCGGGCTGGGCGGTGCTGGTGAGCTCGAGCGCTGAGCAGAACGTGTCGGTTATGCGCTGGCCGCTGGAGTAGACCTATGATTCGAGGCAACCGTGGCGCAAAAAGTACGTGATCCGAGCCCTGAAAGCAGTCGATGATGCAGTACAATCTGATCAGACCCACGAGGAAACGCATCTTGAGCCAGAGCACCCAACCACAGACCGACGCCCGCTGGACCGTGGCCGACAGTTCCGATCTTTACCGCGTCACGGACTGGGGCGACGGGCTTTTCCGCCTCAACGCCAAGGGCAACCTCGTCGTTTGCCCGACCGGCCCCAGCGGCCCCGAAGTCGACCTGATGCAGCTCGTCGCAGACCTCGAGCAGCGCGACCTCACCACGCCGCTGCTGATCCGTTTCAGCGACATCTTCCGCAACCGACTCGACGGCATCGCCAGCGCGTTCCGTAATGCGATCAAGGAGCACGGCTACAAAGGCATCTACCAGGCGGTCTACCCGATCAAGGTCAACCAGCAGCGGCACGTCGTCGAAGAAATGCTCGAGCACGGCCGGCCCCACGGCTTCGGCCTCGAGGCAGGGTCCAAGCCCGAGCTGCTCGCCATCATGGCGATGGTCGATGACCCCAACACGCCGATCATCTGCAACGGCTTCAAGGACGCCAGCTTCATCGAGGCCGTCATCCTCGCCACCAAGCTCGGCAAGCACATCATCCCCGTCATCGAAAAGTTCTCCGAGCTCAAGCTCATCATCGACTACGCCAAGCAGCACGGTGTACGCCCGCGCTTCGGCGTCCGCGTCAAGCTCGCCTCGCGTGGCACAGGACGCTGGGAGCACTCGGCCGGCGAACGCAGCAAGTTCGGCCTGTTCGTCAGCGAGGTCCTCGACCTGGTCGAGCGCCTCCGCCAGGAAGACATGCTCGACTGCCTGACGCTCTTGCACTGCCACGTCGGCAGCCAGATCAACGATATCCGCAAGCTCAAGCCGGCCGTGACCGAGCTGGGCCGCATCTACGCCGAGCTGCGCCGACTGGGCGCGGGGATGGATACCGTGGACGTGGGCGGCGGCCTGGGCGTGGACTACGACGGCACGGGCTCGGCCCGCGAGTCGTCGATGAACTACTCGCTCCAGGAGTACGCCAACGACATCGTATTCCACCTGCAGAACATCTGCGACACCACCGGCACCCCGCACCCGCGGATCATCTCCGAGTCCGGCCGGGCGATGGCGGCACACCACAGCGTGCTGATCTTCGACGTGCTGGGCTGGTCGGGCTTCGACCGCTTCGAGCTGCCCCAGTCCTTCGACAAGAAAGAACTCGAGCAGATGCCCCAGCCGGTGCGCACGCTGGCCGAGTGCTACCAGTACCTCAGTGCCGACAACTACAGCGAGTACTACCACGACGCGCAGGTCGCGCGTGACCAGGCGCTGTCGCTGTTCAACCTCGGCTACTGCTCGATCGAGTACCGCGGCCTGGCCGAGCGGCTGTTCTTCTCGATCTGCTCAAGCGTCCTGCGCATCCTGCGGCGGGAGGACGAGATCCCCGAGGAGTTCGCCTCGCTCGAGTCGCTGCTGTCGGACATCTACTTCTGCAACTGCTCGATCTTCCAGTCCCTGCCGGACCACTGGGCGATCGACCAGACCTTCCCCGTGCTGCCGATCCACCGTCACAACGAAGAGCCGACCTGCCGAGGCATCCTCGCGGACATCACCTGCGACAGCGACGGCAAGATCGACAAGTTCATCCCCGGCTACGGCGAAGGCGAGCCCGACCGTGTCCTCCCGCTGCACCCCTACACCGGCGCACCGTACTACCTCGCGGCCTGCCTGGTTGGCGCGTACCAGGAAACGCTGGGCGACCTGCACAACCTCTTTGGCGATACCAACGCGGTTCACATCAGCGTCGACGATAAGGGTGGCATCGAGGTCACCGAGGTCGTCGAGGGCGACACCGTCCGCGAGGTGCTCAGCTATGTGCAGTACGACCCGGACGAGCTTCGCCGCAAGTTCACCAAGTCGATCGAGGCCGCCGTTCGCGACAACCGCCTAACGCTCGAAGAGCAGCGCACGCTGCGCCGCTTCTACGAACGCGGGCTCAACGAGTCGACTTATCTGACATGATCCACGTCGCGATCCTCAAGCCGGCTTACATCGATGCGATCCTCGCCGGCACAAAGACGATCGAGTCGAGATTAACCAAGACTGCGCAGCCGCCTTACGGCTCGATCCAGGCCGGCGAGCGTTTGTTCCTCAAGGTGTCGGGCGGACGAATCATGGCCACGGCCCTTGCGGGCGAAGTCCGCTTCATCGAGGCGCACGGCCCGGAAGATATCGATCGCGTCTACCGCCAGTTCGGCAAACAGATCGGCGGGGACAAGGAATACTGGGAGAGCAAACGCGACAGCCGGTACGTCACGCTGGTCGGCCTGCGCGAAGTTGAGCCGATCAACGTCGGGCCGGTGTACAAGACGGCGTACATGAAGGCGTGGTACGTGCTGGACGAAAAGCTCAGCCCGGTGAGCGACTGGGTGATCACGGCCGGGGCGATTAGGAATCAATACGCGATGCTGCCCTTGACACGCGGCTCGAAGATGAGGCCGGGCACGCGTATCACACTCGAACTGCCCGACGGCCAAAGCATTGGGACCGACCTTGCAAGCGGAAGACGCCTGCGATGGCGCAGCTGGGGGCAGGTTTATGATGCTGCAGGGGCGCGGGCGGGCGATGTGCTGCGGTATGTCGCGCTGGGTCAGAATATGTTTGCGATCAGCGTGAAGAAACAACGTTAGCCGCTGCCCTAGTGGCTTCGGTCGGGCTTCCAAAACCCGCCAGATACCAACGTCGCCACGAGGGCGACGGCTAACTACACTGGTGATGTGCCAGAACTAGAAAGTTACATCGACCACGCCACGCTCACCGCGCTGATCCAGACCGCGCGTCTCGAAGACCTCGGTCCAGAGGGCATCGACGTTACCTCCGCCTGCTTTGTCCCCGCCGGCGCGACGGGCAGCGCTGCCTTTGTCAGCCGGGTGCCGGGCGTCATCGCCGGGCTGGCGCTGTTGCCCGTGATTTGTGAAGTCTACGGCGGCAAGGTTGTGCCGCAGGTGCAACGGGTTGATGGCAGCTACGCCGAGCCGGGCATGACGCTGGCGACGATCAGCGGGCCGATGCGGGACCTGCTGGCGGTCGAACGTGTCGCGCTGAACCTGCTCACGCACCTGTCTGGGGTTGCGACGCTGACCTCGCACTACGTCGAACGCTGTGCCGGGACCAAGGCGCACATTTATGACACACGCAAGACCTTGCCGGGCCTGCGCGGGCTGCAGAAGTACGCGGTGGCCTGCGGGGGCGGACGGACACACCGCATCGGTCTCTACGACGCTGTGCTGATCAAGGACAACCACCTCGCGGGAACGCCGCTTGATCGGCTTGCGGATCGGCTGGCGCAAGCGGCGGGACAAGCCCGTCGTTTAACGGCGGATCTCAAGTTCATCGAGGTCGAGGTCGACACGCTTGAGCAGCTATCGCAGGTGCTCAAGGCCCCGATCGACATTGTTCTGTTGGACAACATGCCGCCGGAGATGTTGAAGCAGGCTGTGGCGATGCGTGATGAATTAGCTCGCAAGATCGAGCTTGAAGCCAGCGGCGGGGTCAACCTCGACACGGTCATGGCCATCGCGCACACCGGCGTAAACCGCATCTCCGTCGGCGCACTGACGCACTCGGCGCCGGCACTCGACATCGGGCTGGACATCGCATGAGCGCCGAGCCGCAGCTCCAGCACTGGCAGGACCAACTGGAAGCCTCGCTGCCGCGCGATGTTGATCAGCCGATCACGGTGCGGGTCTATCAGCAGACGGCCAGTACGCAGGACGTGGCCAGGTCTTTTGCGCCGCGCAGGGCACTGGTCGTAGCCGATCAGCAGACCGCGGGTCGAGGCCGACTTGGCAGGCAGTGGCTGTCGGTTCCTGGGGCGGCGGTGCTGATGAGCGTCTGCTGGCCGAGCGAGGGCATGGGCGCGACGCACGACCGCGTATCGATGCTGGTCGGCGTAGCAGTGGCGCAAGCGGTCGAGCGGCTCTTGCCGGGGGTCCGTGTCCGGCTCAAGTGGCCCAATGATGTGATGATTGACGGCCGCAAACTCGCGGGCATCCTCATCGAGGCGGCCAAGGGGGCCTACATCATCGGCATCGGCTTGAACGTGACACCGCAGGCGTACAGCGACCCCACCCTGGCGAGCAAAGCCACTTGCCTTGCCGACCACGGCTGCAAAGTCGATCGACTGCGCGTCATCGAGCAGATCGTTATCGAACTGGAACGCGTGCTAAGACTCGGTGACCACGGCCCGATGCTTGACGACTGGCGCGCCCGCGCCACGCTTGGCCAGCAGCAAACCTTCGAGCACAACAAAGATCGCATCAGCGGCGAAGTTCTCGACCTCGACCCCGATCAAGGCCTGATCGTGCGACGCGATAGCGGCGAGATCGTACGCCTGCCCGCCGCGACCACGTCGGTCGTGAGTTAATGACGCGAATGGCATCCGCGGCCTCAGCGGGCCAACTCAACCAGTACATCCAGCCCGCGCTCGAGCATCGCATCGTCACACGCGTAGCTGATTCGGAAGTGCGTATCACGCTTGCTGAACACCGAGCCGGGGATCATGAGCAGGCTCTTCTCGATCGCCTTCTCCACGAACTGCGTCGCGCTCAGCCCCAGCCTCTTGGGCACCTCGGGGAAGGCATAAAACGCCCCGCCGGGCACCGACAGGTTGTAGTGCGGGCTCAGCCGCTCGACCACGCGGTCGCGCTTGTGCCTGTACGCATCGACGTGCCCGCTCATGTCCACGCCCAGCGCCATCGCCCCGGCCACCTGCACCATCGACGGCGCACAGACGAACGAGTATTGCTGCAGTTTGGTCATCTGCTCGACCACCGCGCGTGGCCCGGCCGCATAGCCCAGACGCCAGCCGGTCATGCCGTAGGTCTTGGAGTAGCCCCGCAGCAGGAGCGCGTTGGGCGACTCACTGAGCGGTGACGGGCACCACACCCCGCCGTCACGCGAAGCCTTCTCGTAGCAGAACTCGTCGTAGATCTCGTCGCTGATCAGCAGGACATTTTCCCGCTCGCACAGCTCAATGACTTGCTTGCACACCTTCTGGCTGGCGACAATCCCTGTGGGGTTGCTCGGCGTGTTGAACAGCACCAGTTTGGTCCGCTCGGTCAGCACCGGCTCCAAACGCTCGGCCGTCACCGCGAAATCCGGGTACGTGTCCAGATAAACCGCCGTCGCCCCGGCCAGCGTCACCAGGTGCTTGTACATCACGAAGTACGGGTCGGGGATCACCACCTCGTCGCCCGGCCCGACCGTGCACAGCAGCGCCAACACCAGCGCACCCGACACGCCCGAGGTGATCAGCAGGCCCGTCTCGCTGTCCAGCGTGTCCGGCCCGCCACGCCCCAGCGTGCGCGGAAACTCTTCAGCGAGCCTCTTGGTCACCGACGCACGCATCGCCGGCATCCCCTGCGTCTGCGTGTACGTGTTCTTCCCGGCACGGATCGCCTCGCACGCCGCGTCCTTGATCACATCGGGCACATCGAAGTCCGGCTGGCCGATCGAGAAGTTGATCGGGTCCTTGAGCTTGGCGGCAAGATCAAACACCCTGCGGATGCCCGAGGCGTCGATCCCTTTCACACGGTCGGCGATAAATCGTTGAGTATCCATAGCGTCTAGAGTCTAGCGTCTAGCGTCTAGCGTCTAGCGTCAGAATGATAGCGAATAAAAAACGCCGCCCGAAGTGGACGGCGAATAAAACTTTACTTCAAATCTGCTGACGCTAGGACCTAGACGCTAGACGCTAGAGCTTACTGCGTTGCTTCATCCTTCTTCTTGGACTTGGCGCCGGCGACGACCTTGCGGTTGCCGACCTTGCGCAGGCCCAGGGCCTTGGAGTCATCCTTGAATTCGCCGACGGAGCGGAGCTTGGTGATGCGCTCGGCGCGGGTCAGCACGTTGCGGTGGCCGGCCAGGCCGCCTCCGATTTTCAGGCTCGGGTCGAGGCTCATCGTTCGGTTCCTTAAATAATCGCGGCCGATCGTCGGCGGCGTGGTTTACGGTTTCTTGACGTACTGTGCGAAGTACATCGAGGACAAGTCGGTTCCCCCGCCGTTGGCCTTCCACTCCCGCCCATGCTGGCGCAGCAGTGTCAGGTAACGCTGGGCCTGCTGCGAATCCTTCTGGTCCGGGGCATACGCCCGGTCCACGGCATAAGCAATGCAGGACCGACCATTATCGCTTTTCACCAGCTGGATTGCAACCCCACGGCCGGCCATAAATTCCGCCAGCTTCCGGCAGTCCTCCACCGACGAGGTCATGATCCGAACGTAATACATCCCCGGTTCACGCCGGTCCTCGAACAACTGCACCTTGGGCGGCTCCACGGCAGGCCCTACGTAGGGCTCCTCGTCGATCTCAAACCACCCCTTCGGGCCTTCCCGCAGCGTCAGGCCGGGCTCAGGGTCTTTGGGCTTGGCCGACGCCGCCCCCCGAATCGAGCCCACCCAGTACGCCAGAACAATCACCCCCAGCACCCCCGCCGCCGCCATCAGAGCCATCCCCCGAGGCAGCCGAAGCACCACCGGCGAGGACGAACCGACCCACCAAGGGGCCCGGCGGATCGGCAGACCGGGCTCGCGCACCGCCTCCGGCCCGGCTTCTGCACCCTCGGCCGGAGTCGAGGCGGGTTGCCGCATGATCTCATAGGGTGGGGTCTGATCGCGTCTGGGCATGGGTATCGTCCCTATCGGCCTGACCGGGGTACAACATCATACGCCGACGCGCCGCCGTTCAATCACCCGTCCGCGCCTACGCCGATCACGCTCGCCAGCGCGTGGCCCTGCAGGTGGCTGAGGCTGATGTGCCACTGCGTCACCCCCACCCGCTTTGCCACCGCCGCCGCCTCGCCGTGCAGCACGACCCCCGGCTTGCCCGTCGCCTCACGCACCACTTCCACGTCCGTCCACGCGATCCCCCCCGACCAGCCCGTGCCCAGCACCTTCAAGACCGCCTCTTTCGCCGCGAAACGCGCCGCGTACCGCTGCACCCGCAGCTTGCCCCCGGATTCGCAGTACGCCCGCTCCCCGGCCGTGAACACGCGGTCGAGGAAGCGCTGCTCATGCTCACCCAGCAGCCGCTCGATGCGCGGGGTATCCACAAGGTCGATGCCGTGGCCGAGGATGTTCATGGCGTCTAGCGTATAGGGCCTGGGGCCTAGCGTCGAGCCGCACCAAAAGCGAAGCGACGCGGCCCTACCTCGCGACTATCATGCTGCATATGGCCGCTGATCTCCGCGAAACCCAAGCCAAAGTCCACGCCGGACAGCGCCTCTCCTTCGACGACGGCGTTGCGCTCCTGCGCTCGCGGGACATCTGGACCCTCGGCGAGTTGGCCGACCACGTCCGCACCCAGCGCCACGGCAAGGCGGCGTACTACAACATCAACCGGCACATGAACTACTCGAACCTGTGCGTGCTCTCGTGCAAGTTCTGCGAGTTCCACCGCAAGCCCGGCCAGGACGGCGCGTACGAGTACACCCTCGAAGACGTCGCCGAGAAAGCAAAAGCCGCTGCAGCCGCCGGCGCAACCGAGATGCATATCGTCGGCGGGCTGCACCCTAAACTGCCCTTTTCCTACTACACCGACCTGCTCAAGACCTGTAAAAAAGTCGCGCCCAGGGTCCACCTCAAGGCCTTCACCGCCGTCGAACTCACACACCTCGCACGCATCCACGGCCGGGACAACAAAGGTAAGCCCAGCGCCGGCACGATCCGCGGCATGCTGGAAGATTTAATCGAGGCCGGGCTTGGATCACTTCCGGGTGGCGGCGCTGAGGTCTTCGACGACCGCGTCCATGACGAGGTCTTCCGTGGCAAGATCGGCGGGCTCGAGTGGATCAACGTCCACCGCACCGCGCACGAGCTGGGCCTGATGTCCAACGCCACCATGCTCTACGGCCACGTCGAAACCCTCGAAGACCGCGTCCGACACCTCTGCCTCCTGCGCGAGGCACAGGATGAAGCCATCGAGCAGGGCCACGCCGGCCGTTTCCAGACCATCATCCCCCTGCCGTTCTTCCCCGACGGCTCGGCGCTGCAGCACCTGCCCGGGCCCACGGGCCTGGACAACCTGCGCATGCTCGCGGTTTGCCGGCTGATGCTGGACAACTTCGATCACGTCAAGTGCTTCTGGATCATGCAGACCCTCGCGATGGCGCAGCTCGGGCTGTCGTTTGGAGTCGATGACGTGGACGGCACCGTCGTCTGGTACGACATCACCAAGGTCGGCGGCGCGACGACCCATCAGGAAGTCACCCCCGGCAAGCTGCGCGACCTTATCACCGAGGCCGGCTACACCCCCGTCGAGCGCGACACGGTTTATCGACGCGTCAACCGCAGCGGCGCGGACTGGTCAACAGAGGGTGAACTGGTCAGCGCATAAACATTAGCCGGCCCGCTTGTCGGGCCGAGAGCTTGTCGGGCCCAGCGCACGGCGGGACGAGCCCGCCGGCTAACAAACCTACCTCCGCCAGGGATCGACCTGGTCCTGGATGCGGCGCTCGATGTCTTCGTCGGCGGCGCGCTTGGCGTAGCGTTCGTCGTACCGGCTGGGGTCGATGCGTGAGAGCGCCATCGCGACGCGGTAGCCGTTCCACGCCTGCATCCCCACGAACAGGGCCATGACCAGGAACCACAACTCGTTGAAGAAAACCGAGAGCAGGATAACCCCCGCTGCGGCGATCAGCCCGACGATGCTGACGAACTTGAGGGCCTTGGCCCGGCCGACGACAAACCAGAGCAGCGCCATGAGCGTCTGTCCGCCGTCCAGTGGGTAGACGGGGATCATGTTGAAGACGAACAGCCCGAAGTTCATCAGGACCAGCACGTGCATGAACATGTGCAGGTTGTTGCCCGGCGCGGGGTCTTCGAACGACCCGCGTACGAGGTAGTAGGCCAGCACCGTGATGGGCACGAGCATGACGTTGACCAGCGGGCCTGCCACGATGGACCAGAGGTGCGCACCGGGGCGATTCGGGGGCTGGACGTACGCGACGCCGCCCAGCGGCCAGAGGACGATGTGCTTGGCCTGCCCGCCGACGGAGCGGCAGGCGAGCGCGTGGCCGAACTCGTGGGTCAGGACGATCGCGAAGAGCGCGAGGTAAAGAAGCGTGCTCCAGAACATCGGCGTCTGTCCGGGCCCGACAAACGTGCCGCCGCCCACGCGCGGGATCATAAAAACCGCGATGAGGAACCAGGACCAGTGCAGGAACACGTCGATGCCAAAGAGCCGAAAGAGCTTGATCGATCCATTGACCATGCGAGAGAGTATAGCGCGTAGGGGGTGGTGTCCGCTTGACCTTTGCAAATACGCGGTAAGAATCAGGGCATGAATGAAGCGAGTCAACCTGTCGTGATCATCACCGGAGCGGGCAGCGGCGTGGGCAGGGACCTGGCGGTGCTGATGGCCGAGCGGGGCTACGCCTGCGTGCTGGCGGCCCGGACGAGGGAGAAACTCGACCAGACCGCCGGGCTGATCGCCGATGAAGTGCCCGGTGGCCGGTGCCTGACCGTGCCGACGGACGTGGCCGACCCGGTGCAGGTGCAGAGGCTGATCGATACGACACTGCAGCAGTTCGGGCGGATCGACGCGCTGGCCAACGTCGCGGGCTACGCCCCGCTTCAGCCGATCCAGCGCATCGACGACGAGACGCTGCGCCGCTGCACGGCGATCAACTTCGACGCCGTGGTGTTTACAACCCGCGCGGCCTGGCCTCACTTCAAGGAGCACAAGCGCGGTGTGATCTGCAACGTCTCTTCGATGGGCGCGTTCGACCCGTTCACCGGTTTCAACATCTACGGCGCGATGAAGGCGGCGGTCAATATCTTCACCAAGGCCACCGCAGACGAGGGCAAACGCCTCAACATCAGCGCCTACTGCATCGCGCCCGGCGCGATCGAGACGCCGATGCTCCGTGAGAATTTTTCAGAGAAGGCGATCCCCGCCGATCAAACACTGGACCCCTCGACCGTCGCCGCGGCGATCCGCGACTGTTTAATCGGCGAAACGGATATGAAATCCGGCGAGACGCGGAAGATGCCAAGTCATTAATTGCTCAGTAGCCGCCGCGTCATACGCGGACAGAGGAATTTTCTGCGATGCGTCCGCCCGGTCGTGGACCGGCGGCTTCCGCATCACACCACGTCGTACGTATCACCCGCATTGAAGAGCGCCTCGAGCGTGCCCGGGCCGCGCTTGGCGATGGCCTGGTCGACCTGGCCCTTGACCAGCTCTTCGTAAGTTGCTTTTTCTTCGCGGTAGAGCACGCCCAGCGCCTCGGGGAACTCGGGGTAGTGCAGGTCCGCCAGCATCTCGGCCATCGGCTTGTTCGTCTCGTCGTGGAAGAGCAGGTCGTCTTCCGTGACGCCGTTCTCGCCAAGCTTCACCACTTCCGGACGGTTGCCGACCATGCGCAGGCCCTTGTCCTTGTTCGCGCCGAAGATCATGGGCTTGCCGTGCTCGAGGTAGAGCACGTTGTCGTCCTTGACATCCTTGCCGGTGGCGAAGTCGAAGGCGCCGTCGTTGAAGATGTTGCAGTTCTGGTAGATCTCGACAAACGAGGCGCCCTTGTGCGCAGCAGCGCGTTCGAGCACGTCGACCAGCACGCGGTCCTTGTCCGTCGCGCGGGCGACGAACGTCGCCTCTGCGGCCAGCGCCAGCGAGAGCGGGTTGATCGGGAAATCCAGCGAGCCCATCGGCGAGGACTTGGTCTTCTTGCCCGTCTCGGAGGTCGGCGAGTACTGGCCCTTGGTCAGGCCGTAGATGCGGTTGTTAAAGAGCAGCGCGTTGACGTTGACGTTGCGGCGCAGGATGTGCATCAGGTGGTTGCCGCCGATCGACAAGCCGTCGCCGTCGCCGGTGACCATCCACACCGTCAGGTCGGGGTTGGCCATCTTGACGCCGGTGACAAAGCCCGGCGCCCGGCCGTGGATCGTGTGGAAGCCGTAGGTGTCCATGTAGTAAGGGAACCGGCTGGAGCAGCCGATGCCGGAGATGAACACCGAGTTCTCACGCGTCGCGCCGATGTTGGCGCAGACGCGCTGTACGGCGTTGAGGATCGAGTAGTCCCCGCAGCCCGGGCACCAGCGCACATCCTGGTCCGAGGAGAAGTCTTTGGCTTTGAGTTGGGGGAGTTTGGTTTCTGGCATGGTTCGATCCGATCGATCAATTTTTTATTTTAGCGCTCGCCCGTAAGGGCGAGGATGATGCGTTGGTACAGTGTGCGCCCCGCCCTTTCGGGCGGGCGCTAATCGTTTTTTACAGGTTAAACATTCAACGCCTGCGCGTTCACATCAACCTTGCCGTGCGAAGGGTAGAGCGCCTCGGCGTCACCCCATGCACCACTGAGCATGAGTTCAATCGCCTGGTCGATCTCTTCGACAAGGAAGGGCTTGCCCTGGATCTTATTGAGTCCTCTCGCGTCGACGAGGAACTTGCCGCGGATAATCAGGCGGAGCTGGCCGTTGTTAAGTTCGGGGATCAGCACCTTCTTGTAGCGCTTGAGCACCGCGCCGAGGTTCTTGGGCATCGGGCTTAGGTAACGCAGGTGCGCGGAGGCGACCTTGAGCCCCTTGGCGCGTGCGTTGTTGACGGCGGTGGTGATCGAGCCGAAGGGCCCGCCCCAGCCGAGCAGCAGTAGATCACCGGTTTCATCGCCGTTGACGACGATGTCGGGGACCATGTTGACCACGCGTTCGACCTTCTCCGCACGGATGCGTGTCATGAGCTGGTGGTTGTGCGGGTCGTAGGAGACGCTGCCGGTGTTGTTGGCTTTTTCCAGGCCGCCGATGCGGTGCTCGGTGCCGGGGGTGCCGGGGATGGCCCAGGGTCGGGTGAGGTTGGCGTCGCGGGTGTAGGGCTTGAAGGCCGTCGGTTCTTCTCCGTTAGAGGCGGGCGCGGCGGCGTGCTTGACGACGATGGGCTCGAAGTCGGCCTCGCTGGGGACGCGCCAGGGCTCGGAGCCGTTGGCGATGTAGCCGTCGGTCAGCAGCACGACCGGGATCATGCGCGTGAGCGCGATGCGGCAGGCCTCGATCGCTGCGTTGAAGCAGTCGGCGGGCGACTTGGGCGCGAGGACCACGGCCGGGCAGTCGCCGTTGCGACCGAGCATCGCCTGCCAGAGGTCGGACTGCTCGGTCTTGGTGGGCAGGCCGGTCGAGGGTCCGCCGCGCTGCACGTCGATGACGACCAGGGGCAGCTCGGTCATGACGGCGAGTCCGAGCGCTTCGCCCTTGAGCGCCAGGCCAGGGCCGGAGGTGCCGGTGACGCCGAGTTGACCCGCGAAGCCCACGCCGATGGCGGCGCAGACGGCGGCGATCTCGTCCTCGGCCTGGAAGGTCTTGACGCCGAAGTTCTTGGCCGGCGCGAGGTAGTGCAGGATGTCGGAGGCGGGCGTGATCGGGTAGGTGCAGTAGTGCAGCGACTTGCCTGCGAGCTTTGCGGCGGTGATCAGGCCCATGGCCAGCGCCTCGTTGCCGGTGACCTTGCGGTACTTGCCGGGCTTGATGGCGGCGCGGGGCACGGTGTAGCGGACAGGGAACATCTCGGCGGTCTCGCCGAAGAAGTAGCCTGCCTTGAGCGCTGCGATGTTGGCGTCGGCGACCTCGGGCTTGTTCTTCTTGACCTTGAAGGTCTCGTTGAGGTGGCGGATGGTCGTGTCAAGCGGGCGGTCGAAGAGCCAGTAGACCAGGCCCAGCGCGTACATGTTCTTGCAGCGGTTGGTGTCCTTGGGCGACAGGCCAGAGTCCTTGAGCGCTTCAGAATTGAGCCTGGTGATCGGGACCTTGTAGACCTTGTACTGCTGGTCGATGGCCGGGTCTTCGATGGGGTTGTATCCCACGGCGTAGCCGGCCTTCTTGAGGTTGGTCTTGGAGAACTCGGTCTCGTCGACGATGACAATCCCGCCGGGCTCGACGTCGTGGATGTGGGCCTTGAACGCGGCGGGGTTCATGGCGATGAGCGCGTTGACCTGGTCGCCGGGTGTGAAGATCTGCTCGGCGGCGAAGTTGATCTGGAAGCCCGAGACGCCGGCGACGGTGCCTGCGGGGGCGCGGATCTCGGCGGGGTAGTCCGGCAGGGTCGCGACGTCGTTGCCCAGGATCGCGGAGGTGTCGGTCAGCTGAGTTCCGGCCAGCTGCATGCCGTCACCCGAGTCACCGGCGAAGCGGACAACAGCGGAGATCAGAGCGTCGGCGGGGATAGCGCCGTTGGAGGTCGTTTCGGTAGCCATGAGGGCGGGTTCCGTTAGCAGGCGGGACAGTGCCCGGGGTCAAGCGATGAAACGTTCGATTGTAGCGTAGTTGGGCGTAGAATCCAACGCCCTGGCCGCAGAGAAGGCAGCTTTTAGCCTGCCAGCCGCGTGCCCAGCGCCGCACCGGCGATGAATAGCGTGATGCCCACCGCGTTGTGGGCCAGGATGTGCCCGCCGGCCATGAACCACTGCTGCCTGGCGATCAGGTCCGAGCTGAGGTAGGCAAACGTCGAGAAGGTCGTGAACGCGCCCATGAAGCCGGTGAGGATAAACAGCCGCATGGGGTGGTCGGCATGCAGCACGCGGGCATCGAACCAAGCCAGCGCCAGTCCAAAGAGCAGACAGCCGATCGCGTTGGCCGCGAGCGTGCCGTAGAGCTTGTGCTCACCTGCATGGAGGAATCGCGAATCGATGGCCAGGCTCAGCCCATAGCGGGCGAGGGTGCCTGCGCCGCCGGCGACTGCTAAGCCAAGATATTGCACGGGGGTGGGCATAAATACGTCATCGGCAGGCCTGTGCCGTCGCAGTGATAATAGCTGCAGAAAGTACGCCGAGCGCGGGTGCGTATACTCTGCGTTCCTGACAGCATCGCCATGCCCAACCCCCACTACCAGCGCGTACTTGAACAGGACCGCCAGCTCCCCCCGCCGCTGCGCATCTTCACCCGCGCGATGAGCTCGTGGTGGACCATCGGCGTGCTCGTCGTCTTCGTCGTCGGCTACGTCGCACTCGCGCTCGTGCCCCTCGGCGGGCGATACCTCTGGCAACTGCGCTTTATCGACTCGACACAGCAGCAGGTTCTCACGTGGTGGCCGCTCCAGGCCGCAGCGATACTGCTGGCGGTCGTCGCCGTGTGGTCGGCACTGCGCCGGCTGCCACTGCGCCTGGCCAACCTCGGCGCCTTCCTCGCGGTATTCGGGTTTGCAACGATCCTCGTCAGCCAGTCGTGGGCGTTTCGCTATCAGTCCACCGGCATCGCGGCCGTGCCGATCTCGCAGGCGAGCGATGAAGCAAATACCGACCCGCTCTCGCTGACCTACACCACGCGCTTCGGCGACACGAGCGAGCGCGTGCTGACCGTCATGCTTTCCAGCCAAGCGCCGGTGCAGGTCCCGCTCACCGCCCTGCCCCGATGGAACGACGCGGCAGGCGACAACTGCCCCACGCTCAAGCTCCACGACGACCCCAAGCTCCAGTCCGCACTCGGCTACCAGGTGCGCATCACCACGATCGCCTACGTCGCCGACGGTACATTGACCCAGCAGCCCGACGGCACACAGGCCGTCACCCCCACGCCCGACGGCCAGCGCAACACCACCGCCCTGCCCTACCCGGCCCGCGCACTGCTCAGCCTGCAGTTCGTGGTCGACAGCGAGGCCGGCGACACCACGACGACGACCCTGTGGCTGCCCTTCGAGCCCGAAGGCACGGACTCGCTGGTGCCCAATCGCTTTTTTAATATCAAGGGGCTGGGCAGCGTCGGGCTTGCGTTCAGGCCCATGAGTAAGAAGCTGCCGTTTGCGATGGCGGGTAAAGGCTGGCAGTCCGGTGTCGTCGAAAAGGACTACCTCGGAACAATTTACATCGCAGACTCCAACGCAGGACGTCTACTACAACCCAATCAATACCGCTTCCTGTCCGAGACACAAACGACCTATCCGTATACCGCCATCATGGATGACGGCACCGAGCAAGACTACCAAATGAATTGGCTCGATCTCATCGGTGCAGCAGATCAACAGCAGCACGCTCTGATCAGAATCACCGAGCACAAAGCACTCATCTTCATCACCGCCGGCCTGATCACTTTCTTACTAGGCGTCGTCCTCGACCGCCTGCTTGATCTTCCAGGCCGAAAGAGAAAAACAAATCCACAAACCCAGCTGCAAAGTAATTAGATCAATAGCCGGCGGCCTACGGACGCCGGACGCGATCACAACACCCTTGTTCTCTCGTCCGCCGTCCGTAGGCCGGCGGCTATTGCAAATTATTCAACGCACACACGCCTACTTCGCAGATGCTCCTGCCGGGGCAGCCTGCCGCCAGCCCCGCAGCGGAGCGTGGGCGCTCCGCCTTTTGAGATATTGCGTCCGAGATTGCCCGCATGTCAGCAAACCCTTGTCCTGAGCCCGCGCGCTACTGCGCTAGCATCGCTTGCAAGCCCCGAGTAAACTTATAGCTCGCGCGCAAGCGCCCCCTACCCACCCGGCTTAAACGCCCGGACCCCATGCGATGAGTATGACCGAACCACAGAACAACCCTGCTGACGCCACCGACACCCCCACCTCGATCGACGCGGAGGTCCAGGCCGCGCTGGGCGATCAGAGCATCGAAGAGCTGATGAAGGCCGCGCCCGCGCAGCCCGAGGCCGACAAGGCCGACGCAGGCGAGGATGAGTCCACCGTCCACCACGAGATCCGCCGGGGTCGCATCAGCGCGATCCGGGGCGAAGACGTGTTCGTCGATATCACCGGCGACAGCGGCAAGCTCCAGGGCGTCGTCCCGCTCCAGCAGTTCGAACGCCAGCCCCGCATCGGCTCGATCATGGACTTCGTCGTCGACCACATCGACGAGGCCCAGGGCCTGATGTTCCTCTCCCGCGAGGGCGCCATCTCCCGCACCACGTGGGACAACCTGCACAAGGGCAGCGTCGTCGAGGCCCGCGTCACAGGCCACAACAAGGGCGGGCTCGAGCTCGAACTGGTCGGCAGCATCCGCGCCTTCATGCCCGCAAGCCAGATCGACCTGCACCACGTCGAGGACTTCGAGCCCTTCGTCGGCACCAAGGTCGAGGCCACCGTCACCGAGGTCGACCGCAAGCACAAGAAGGTCATGCTCAGCCGACGCGCCCACCTCGAGCACGTCCGCAAGGCCTCCAAAGAAAAAATCATGCAGACCCTCGAGGTCGGGCAGATCCTCGAAGGCAAGGTCTCCAACGTCATGGAGTACGGCGCGTTCATCGATATCGGCGGGGTCGACGGACTCTGCCACGTCTCGGACCTCAGCCACCAGCACGTCCACAAGCCCGGCGACGTCGTCAAGACCGGCGACATCGTTCAGGTCAAGGTCCTCAAGATCGACCCGGCCAAGGGACGCATCGCTCTGGGCATGAAGCAGGTCACGCCCGACCCCTGGGACTCGGCCACCACCGGCATCAGCGTCGGCGGCGAAGTCGTCGGCACTATCGTCCGCACCGCCAGCTTCGGCGCGTTTGTCAGCGTCGGCGAGGGCGTCGAGGCCCTGCTGCCCATCTCCGAGATCTCCTGGAAACGCATCAACACCTGCGAAGAGGTCCTCACCGTCGGCCAGGCGATGCGCCTCAAGGTCATCTCCTTTGAGCCTAAGAAAAAGAAGATGTCGCTGAGCCTTAAGCAGCTCGCCGGCGACCCCTGGTCCGACACCGTCGCCAAGTACGCCGTCGACAGCTGGGCGCAGGGCAAGGTCGTCAGCCTGCAGGAGTTCGGCGCGTTCGTTCAGCTCGAAGAAGGCGTCGAGGGCCTGGTCCACATCTCCGAGCTGGCCGACGGCCGGGTCAAGAACGTGGCGGACATCGTCAAGGTCGGCGACGAGAAAAACTTCCGCATCAAGTCCATCGACACCGACAAACGCAAGATCGCGCTGAGCCTCCGCAAGGACTCGGGCCCCAAGGGCGGCGACCGCGGCGACCGACGGGACGGCAAGGGCGGCAAGGAAGAAGTCATCCTCTTCAAGACCAACGCCAAGAAGCAGCCCAAGGACAAACTCAAGGGCGGCATGGACCTCGGCGGCATGGGCCTGGGCGGGTTGTCGATGGATAATTTCAAGTAAGACAGGCTTGCCTGCCTGCTTAAATGGTCGTTCTCGTTCTCGTCATTCGCAATCGTAATCGGTTCGACTTCGATTACGAACCACGAGTACGAGAACGAGAACGATTTGTATGAACAACCCAATTGAGTCTGAATCCGCCTGCGACCTCGCCATCATCGGTGCCGGCGCTGCGGGCCTGATGGCCGCGATCTTTGCCGGTCGCAGCGCCAAGCCCGGCACGAAGATCGTCCTCATCGACGGCGCGAAAAAAATCGGCGCCAAGATCCTCATCGCCGGCGGCGGGCGGTGCAACGTCACGCACGACATCGTGACCACGGCCGACTACTTCGGCGGAACCTCCAACAACACCGTCAACAAGGTCCTCAAGAGCTTCAGCGTAGAAGAGACGACTGCTTTCTTCCGCGAACTCGGCGTCGAGCTCAAGCGTGAAGAGACCGGCAAGCTCTTCCCGACCACCGACTCATCTCGCACGGTGCTCGATGCGCTGCTCAAGGCGGTTCGCGAGGCGGGCGTCGAATTACGCACCGGCTGCCGGGTACTGAAGATCGAGCGTGACGCCGATCAGTCGACTTTCAAAATCGCCATCGACGGCACGCTGCCGCTCTACGCCCGCCGGGTCATCCTCGCCACCGGCGGGAAGGCCCTGCCCGACACAGGCTCGGACGGCGTGGGCTACAACTTCGCCCGCGCGCTGGGCCACAGCGTCACCGAAACCTGGCCCGCGCTCGTGCCGCTGAACCTCCAGCCCGATCACTGGCTCACACAGCTCGCGGGAATCACGCTTGACGTCGAGCTCACCCTCTCGGGCAAGACCGGCAAGGCCCTGCACAAACAAGCAGGCCCCATGCTGCTGGCGCACTTCGGCATCACCGGGCCCGCGGCGATGGACATCTCACGGCACCTGCGCGACTACGCCAGCGAGGCCCCACGCAAGCTCACCGCCAACCTCCGCCCGGGCATGACCTTCGACGAAGTGGACCAGTCGCTGCTCGAAGCCAGCCGGGAACACCCCACGCGCTCGATCGGCGCTCTACTCAAGCGCAAGCTGCCCGAACGATTCGTCGAGCTGATGCTGCTAAAGCAGCTCGCGATTGAGCCGGGCCTGCCGCTGTCGCAACTGAACAAGGAAGACCGCAAGGCCCTGAGCCACCTGATCACCGCCCTGCATCTGCCGGTGGTCGGCGACCGTGGGTTCAAATACGCAGAGGTCACCGCCGGCGGCGTGCCGGTCAGCGAGGTCCAGACCGCGACGATGGCTAGTAGGCAGTGCCCTGGCCTCTACCTCTGCGGCGAGATCCTGGACGTGGACGGCCGAATCGGCGGGTACAACTTCCAGTGGGCCTGGTGTACCGGACGCCTGGCGGGGCTGGGCGCGGCACAAAGCCCGACCACACCTGTTCACTAGACCGCAGCCGATGGCTGCGCGGCGGATCTCTCAAGCTTTGCCGCGCAGCCATCGGCTACGGGCTGTTGATAAACCGCCTACACCGTCGATTCGCTAGGATGACTGCTCACGTGATCCGCAAGAAAAACATTCCGAACCTGCTGACGATGCTCCGGCTCGTGCTGGCGGGCGTGTTCTTCGTCTTGCTGGCGTTTTATCGCTTCGATGAGGGCAGGCACTGGCTGCTGATCCCCGCGATCGTGCTGTTCATCGCCGCGGCCGTGACGGACCTGCTCGACGGCATGCTCGCGCGGCGGTGGCACGTCGAGTCCAAGTTCGGGCGGATCATGGACCCCTTCTGCGACAAGGTGCTGATCCTCGGGGCGCTGTGCTTCCTGGCCGGGCCGGGGTTTGGATTCTACGAGTGGCGCTCGGTCGACGGACTGGCTGAGCTGGGTTCTTATCAGGTCTCGGGTGTATTGCCCTGGATGATCGTTGTGATCCTTGCTCGCGAACTGCTGGTCACCGGCATCCGCGGCGAACTCGAGGGCACCGGCCACCAGTTCGGCGCGAACATCTGGGGCAAGCTCAAGATGATCCTGCAGTCGGTCGTCATACCCGCGGTGCTGCTGATGGTCTTCCTGATGGACTCCGAGTTTTTCCTCCACGAGGCGCTGAACTGGACGCGCGACATCCTTGTCTACGCCACGATCATCGTCACCGTGCTCAGCGGCATCCCCTACGTGACCGGCGCGTACCGCGTGACGAAAAGCGCTCGCGGCGCGTAGTTCGCCCGCAAACTCCACGGTTATAGGACGCGCGATAGAACCAGCGAAACACCTTCGCGCGTTTATTCGTCTTTCCTGATGAAAAACGCTCGGCGTTTAATGCCCGCGTGGGCCTTAACCGATCTCTCATATGCCAGGGCATGCCGCCCTGACCGAGATTGCCGGAGCAAGAGATGGACAACGCACTGATTGGTCAGATCCTTGTTGAGCAGGGGGTGTTGTCTCCCGAGCAGGTCCAGCAGGCCCTGGCCGCACAGGCCGAGCGCGAGATCCCGCTAGGCCGCCTCGCCGAGATGATGTTCGGCATCGAACGCACGAGCGTGATTCACGCGCTGGCCGAGCAGGTCGCGATCCGTTCGCCGCACACCCGCCTCTCCGGCGAGACCTTCGACCCGCAGTGCCTGCGCATGATCTCGGCCAAGGAAGCCTGGGACAGCCTTCTCCTGCCCATCCGCTGGGAGCGTGGCGAACTCTTATGCGCTACGACCGTCGAGACCCTGCCCGCCGCGATCGAGCTGCTCCAGCAGAAGCTCGACTGCCCCTACCACTTCGTCATCGCCGAGATGCGGCCGATCGAGCAGTTCATCTCCAGCCTCTACGCCTACGAGGGCGTCGAAGTCGGTGAGTGACCCACGCGATGCTAAAACAAAACTATTTAGCGGCGGCCCGAAAGGGCCGCGTTTTTATTGATTGCATGGGGGATCACGTGATGACGCACGATACGTCGCACGAGGTGTGCAGGCGCGGCCCTTTCGGGCCGCCGCTAAGCGCAGGCCGCTGCAACGGGGGATGGGATTATTCAGGCCAGCTTCTTCGTCGCGACCGTGCCGTCCTTGGTCGTCTTGACCTCGTAGCCCGCGGCCTCGAGTTCGGAACGCAGCGCATCGGCGGCGGCGTAGTCCCTGGCCTTGCGCGCCTGGTCGATGGCCGCGGCCTTTACAGACGCGAAATCTCCCGCCGCAGATGAAGACGCGGCGAGAACATCAAATACCTGATCGAACGCACTGAGCATCGCATGGCTGACCGCTTGATCGGCCGAGGGCTCGTTCAGATACGCGAACAACGCACCCAGCGCACGCGCCGCATTCAAATCGTCGGCCAGCGCAGCGACATACTCTGCCACCGCGGGGTGGTCGCAGTCCTCCAGCACGTGGGCACCCCCCTTCCGGGTGGTGCTATTCACGTCGTAGTTCACCGATTCAGCAAACGCCCGTACACGCTTCACCGCGCTGGCCGAGTCTTCGACGCCCTTCTGCGTGAAGTTCATGTTCGAGCGGTAGTGGGCCTTGATGAGTTCGAGGCGCAGCACCGCCGGGTCTACCGCGCGGCCGGTGAATGCTCCGTCGAGCACCTGGCGCACCGTGTAAAAATTGCCCTTGCTCTTGGACATCTTCTGGCCCTCGACCATGAGGTGTCGGCCGTGCATCCAGAAGCGGGCGAACTGTTTTTGTCCGGAGGCTCCGCAGCTCTGGGCGATTTCGCATTCGTGGTGGGGGAAGATGTTGTCTTCGCCGCCGGTGTGGATGTCGATGACGTCGGCCTTGAGCACCGCGAGGGCCATGGCCGAGCACTCGATGTGCCAGCCGGGGTAGCCGGCGCCCCAGGGGCTGTCCCACTTCATGAGGTGGCTGGCGTCGGGCTTCCAGAGCAGGAAGTCGGCGGGGTGTCGCTTGACCTGCTGGTGGGATTCGCTGACGCGGCCGCCGGCGCCGCCGCGCAGCTCGTCGAGCGTGTTGCCCGAGAGCCTGCCGTAGGACGGGAAGGACTGCACGCTGAAGTAGACCGCGCCGTCGGAGGCGACGTAGGCGTGGCCCTTGTCGATCAGGGTCTTGATGAGCGCCTGCATGTTGGCGACATGATCGGTTGCGCGGGGAAGGTGGCTGGGCTCGGACGCGACCTTGATGCCGAGTTTCTTCGCGTCTTCGATGAAGGCGTCGCCGTAGAACTTGGCGATGGCGTAGGGGTCGCCGGGGTCGAGGTTCACGCCCGCCGGCAGCTTGCCCGACTTCTTCGCCTCGGCCAGCCGCTGACCCGCGGCCTCCATCTTGTCCTGCCCCCCGCCGTCGGCCACCGCGTCGTCGGTCATGTGCCCGACGTCGGTCAGGTTCATGACCTGCTCGACCTGGTAGCCCACCAGCTCGAGGAAACGACGCAGCACGTCCGCGAACAGGAACGACTTGAAGTTGCCGATGTGCGCGTAGTCGTAGACCGTCGGCCCGCAGTTGTACATCGTCACCCGCTGCGGCCTTCCGGGCGCGGGCGGGTCCAGCGGCTCGAAGACTTCGAGCGACTTGGTCAGCGTGTTGTAGAACTTGATCTCGGGGCGTGGCATGGCGGGATTGTAAGGTAGTTGATGCGTCAGAGGGATCAGCAATCACGCTCAAGCGAGATGGCCAGCAGAGAACGGTTGAGTTCCATTATTTATTCTTCGCCGCTGGGCTCGCCCTGCTCGGCCAGCCTCTCGACCCTGACCTTGAGCACGTGCGTGCGCTCGGCCTCGGTGACGGTCACGCGGTGGCCCTGGATGTCGAACCACTGACCGACCTCGGGTATCCGGCCAAGCGAGGCCAGCGCCAGGCCGCCGACGGTGTCGTAGTCGCGGTCTTCGGGCAGTTCGATGTCGAGCCTGTCCTCAAGGTCCGGGATCTCGACGCGCGCGTCGATGATGAGTACGCCGTCCTCTTCATCAACAATGGTGGGCTCGACCTCGTCCTCTTCGTACTCGTCCTGGATCTCGCCGACGATCTCTTCGAGGATGTCCTCGATCGTGACCAGGCCCGCCGTGCCGCCGTACTCATCGAGCACGATGGCCATGTGGACCTTGAGCTGCTTGAACTCGGCGAGCAGGTCCAGCAGCGGCTTGGACTCGGGGACCATGAACGGCTCGCGCAGGAGCTTGCGGAGATTGAAGTCCTCGTCGCTTCCTACAAATCGCACGAGGTCACGGACGTAGAGGATGCCCTCGATCTTGTCCAGCGATTCTTCGTAGACCGGGATGCGCGAGTGGCCGAACTCGAGCACGGCCTTGCGGACGTCCATGAGGCTCGCGTCGGCCTGGATGCCCTCGACGTCGGTGCGCGGGGTCATGATCTCTGCCGCGGTGCGGTCGCTGATCTCGATGATCTGCTCGACCATGTCGCGCTGGGTCTGATCGATCTCTTCTTCAGTGTCGTGCTGCTCGATGGTGGAGAGTACTTCTTCGGAGATGTCGTTGTCGTCGTTGCCGTTGATGTCGGCGCCGGAGATGCGGCGGACCAGCGGGTCAAACAGGTGCAGGACCGCTGGGATCGGGGCGAAAACAACCGCGAGGACCAGCAGCAGCGGAGCGGAAACCGAGAGCAGCTGCTCACGGCTGTAACGCGCCCAGCTCACCGGAATGGCGACGATGAAAATACTCAGCAGGAGCGATGCGATCGCGAAGGCTAAAGCGTAGTTGGACCAGATGGACTCAAACCAGCCGAACTTAACCACCATGCTGAGCACGCCGAAGGCGATGACCACCGCGCTGGCGATGCGGATCACGCCGGTCATCAGCAAGAGCGCATCGACACGCGCGATCAATCGCTCAGCGAGCGACGCCTTGCCTACCTCGTCGAGGCGCTCGGTGAGCCTGCGGCGGGAGAAGGTCTTGAGCGACGCGTGGCAGGCGGCGAAGTAGCAGCCAAAGAGCGCGGCGCCGAGGATGATCCAGATAACAGGGTCCATGAGGTTTCAGGGGTCAGGGGCAAGGGGTCAGGTTTTGGGGTTGAACAGTCGGCCGATGCCGAGCTTTTCAAGCAGCGCGTCCTCGCGGGCGTGCATGCGCTGGTAGTCTTCTTCGTCGTGGTCGTCTTCACCGAGCAGGTGCATCAGGCCGTGGACCGCGTAGAGCAGCAGCTCGTGGTGCGCGGGGTGTGCGCGGTCCGCGGCTTGCCTTCGGGCCTCGTCGATGCAGAGGACGATGTCGCCCTCGATCAACGTGCCAGACGACGGGGGTGCGTTTGAGCCGCCATCTTCTGCAAGGTCGAAGGTGAGTACGTCCGTGGTGCCCGCGACGCCGGTGTACTGTTCGTGGAGCTGGGCCATCTCTTCATCGCCAACGATGACGAGGTTGAGCCGGGCGTGCGTGATGCCTTCGAGTGCGACGGCGCGGGCGAACTGATCATCCAACCAGCCCGCGGGGAGGTCGTCCGGCGAGTCGATATTCAGGATCAGATCGATGTAAATAGCAGGATCGCCCTGCGTGTCGACGGGAAGGGATCGACTAGGGTCTGGATCGTCGGAGCCTGGGCTCTCGTGCTGGTCTTGTGTAGTGGGGTCTGCGGCGGGCAAGGGTGTATTTAGAATCGTCACAGGCTGGACATTTGATTGTATCGGTCAGGCCGCTTGCCGGGCAAGATCGCCACGCACATCGGTCTTAACTGACGTGCGGGCGTTCACAATCGCTTCGCTTGGTGAGGATGACCTGGTTGCCTGCGTCGTTGAACTGCACATCGGTCATGTAGGCCCGCATGAGCATGACCCCGCGTCCGTTGGGTCGGCTGAGGTTTTCCTCTGCGGTGGGGTCGGGTAGTTGCTCGGGGACAAAACCCTTGCCCTCATCGGCGATGGCGACGACAAGGCGTTCGTCGTTGATGTTGAATTCGATTTTAACTTTCTTGGATTCATCGCCGCGGTTGCCGTGCTTCACGGCATTGACCAGGGCCTCGTCGAGAGCGAGCCGGACGGCGAAAACGGCTTCTCGCTTGTAACCGAAGTTCTGGATCGCGTCGACGATCTGCTGCTGCACCTGCGCGGCGGCGGCGTTGGTGCTTGGGATCGTCCAGGATTTAGCGTAGGGCTGGGGCATAGCGGATCGGGGCGGCCCCCCAGCCGGGCCAGCGGCCGGCCGAGAACCGGCACCGCTGTCGTTATTTAAAGCTCTTGAGCGCGGCGGCGTTGTCATCGTGGATCTGGAAGAGTTTGTTGAGCTTGGTGATCACAAACACTTCGTAGATCTGCGGGTCGATGTTCGAGAGACGCAGCTGGCCTCCCTGCTTCTTCACCGCGTTGTTGATGGTGATCAGCGTGCCCAGCGCGGCGGAGGACAGGTGCTCGACGTTTTCGAAGTTCAGCAGGATCTTGGGGCTGGGATTGGCGTCGATGATCGCACCGATCTCATCGCCGATCTGCTGGATGCTGGCTTCTTCGAGAATATTGCGATCGAGGAAGCCGACGCGTGTGACGCTGCCGTCCTTCTCGATAATCAGGCGCGATTCCTGGCTCGCCATCCGGCTTGCTCCGTAAGAGGTTGAATCTGCAGAAATTATCCGCACCCAAGGGGGGTGTCAAGCTTTACAGAACCTTGGACCATGCCGACGCGTCTGTTAACCCCGCTGGGCCGATCCTGTTAGACTTGCCGATAGTTGATCCTCGGAGACATATAATGAACTCTTCATACAAGATTGCTCTGCTCGGCGCGTTCGGCCTCTTTGCACTGGTCGTAGGCTATTACGTCTTTTTCGCCGAGGATAAGACGCCGACCGACCCCGATTCCAACCTCGCACAGACAATGGACGACACCCCGCCGACTCGACCGACGCTCGGCGACCTCCCCGCCCCCGCACCCGCGCCCGCACCGGTGCCGACGCCTACGCCTGTCGTGCGGGTCACGCCGCCGGAACCGACACCTAGCCCTGACAACCTCGTGATCGTCGGGCCTGACAACGGCGGGACGGGCGACCACCTGCCCGGCCTGGACCCTGCAGCGCCGCCCCGGCCGATACTGGGTGATGCGCCCCGCCCAAGCCCGACGCCCACAGAACTAAACCCAGCGCCTCAAGACCCCACAACGCCGACTCGCACGATCTCCGGCGACAGCGGAAGGCCGGGCCCGGGTACGACAGAAAATCCGCAGACGCCTACACCCGCTCCCATCGAAGTCGTGATTGAACCTGCGCCAAGACGACCGATCCCTCCATCGCCTACGCCGACCTCGCCTCAGACCCCCGCGCGCTCTTACACCGTCAAGGAAGGCGACACGCTCTCGTCCATCGCAGAAGCGGTCTATGGCGATGAGTCTGCGTGGTTCGATATCGCACAGGCCAACCCGTCTGTCGATCCGAAAAAACTGCGCATCGATCAGGTCCTCGTGCTGCCGGATCGCACAAAGACCGAACCTACTCGCGGCGAGACTCGCCCGCCAGCGCCCGGCGCGGATCAGACGTACACCGTCCGCCCCGGCGACACGCTCTCGAAGATCGCCCGGCAGTTCTACAATGACTCCGAACAGTGGGACCTGATCTACGCGCGCAACCGCGACAAGATCGGCCCGCGACCCGACAATATCAAGGTCGGCATGGTGCTCGTGATCCCACAAGCCTACAGCGGCGCAAGATAAACACCGCTAATAGTGCCTGAACGCCTCGTAGAATTATGAATCGAAATCGTTGGCCCGCTCATGCTCGCACTGTAAAATAGACGAAAGAATTGTGTCGGCTGCACAGGTTTCGAGGGGCCGGTTCAAGGCCACATGCTCCTGAACCTGTCGATCCCCAAGGGAGCCGGTACCGGACGCGACGGCCATGCCTCCATCGAGTGGAAGGCCCGGATGATCCGGCGACGCACCCACTTCGAATTGGGGTTCGGGACATCGCCTTACGGCCTCCCGAAACCGTGCACCCGATCCGCTCAAAGACCCGCTTCATGCGGGTTTTTTCTTACATATCCTCCACCTCGCGCGCCCCTCTCAACGCATATCGCGCTGCAGGCCGCCTGTACCGCTAAAATAGACCGATGGCTACCGCACCCGAATCACGACCCGACCTCAAACGATCCGCCCAGCTCGACCAGGTCGTCGATGCGCTCATGGCCTCTTACCCCAAAGACCCCAAGACCGAGCACATCAACGCAACCTTCCTCCCCTCACGCGATGAAGCGATCCGCATCATCGAGCTGCTACGACGCATCGTCTTCCCCGGCTTCTTCGACAAGCGACGAATCACCACCGAAAACCTGCGCTTCCACATCGGCGACCTGATCAGCGAGCTGGACGAGGTGCTCTACGACCAGGTCCGACAGTCGCTGCGCTACGGACAGAACGCCAAGTTCCTGGCCCACGCCGCCGTGGACAGCTGCAACGGGAAAATCGATTGCGATGTGCTGGCCCGCGAGTCGACCGACGCGGTGCTGAGCTACCTTCCTGAGCTGCGACATCTGATCGCTCTGGATGTGCAGGCCGCATTCGATGGCGACCCCGCCGCGGCCAACACCGACGAGGCCGTGTTCTGCTACCCCGGCATCGACGCGATCTTCATCCACCGCATCGCGCACAAGCTCTATGAGCTCGGCGTGCCGATGCTGCCTCGCATCATGTCCGAGTACGCGCACAACGAGACCGGCGTCGACATCCACCCCGGCGCAATCATCGGCGAATCGTTCTTCATCGACCACGCGACCGGCGTCGTCATCGGCGAGACCTGCATCATCGGCAAGCGCGTCAAGATCTATCAGGGCGTCACCCTCGGCGCGCTTTCTACCAAGGGCGGGCAGGCCTGGCGCGGACGCAAGAGGCACCCCACCATCGAGGACGATGTCACGATCTACGCCGGCGCAACGATCCTCGGCGGAGATACCGTCATCGGCGCCCGCTCGACCATCGCCGGCTCGGTCTTCATGACCCACTCCGTACCCGCCGACCACCAGGTCCTTGCCGACCACCCCCGGCCCAGACTCAAGGCCCGCCCGGGCGCCAAGAAGCCCGGCGCAGACCATGGTGAAAATATCTGATCGCACTTAAAAAGTCTGCCTAGTATTCAGGGTCTGCATGCTCCTCGTCCGGCGGCAACCGACATGTCACAAACCCTCTCCGTCGATTTCAACAAGCCCATCCGCCTGTTCCCGCTGGCCAAGTGCATCCTGCTGCCCCACGCCACCGTGCCCCTGCACATCTACGAGCCCCGGTACCGCGCCATGGTCCGCGATGCGCTGGACTCCGACGGCCTGATCGCCATGGCAACTTTCGACGGCAGCGATTACCAGCACGACTACGAGGGCTGCCCGCCGATCCGCTCCTGCGTCTGCGTCGGCTACATCGTCCACCACGAACGCCTGCCCGACGGCCGATACAACATGCTGCTCCAGGGCATCGCCCGCGCTCACATCCAAGAAGAACTCGAACCGACCGACGACGGTTACCGCAATGCGATCCTGCGGCCCACCGAACAGGACGTAATGGAGATCGACCTCGAATCGCAGCGGCACCGCCTTGAAATGACGCTCTCAGACCCCTACCTGCGCCAGCTTTCGAGCATACGCAACATCGGGAGCTGGATGAGCCCGGAGGTGCCCACACCCGCCGCGGTGGACCTCGCGTGGCAGGCCGCATCGCGCGACAGCGAGCAGCGCTACGACATGCTCGACGAGCCGTGCGTGTTCAAGCGGTTTGAAAAACTCGAACGCTACCTCGCCCAGACGCGCCGCAGCCTCGTCATCGCGGATCACATGGGCCCGTGCACCAGCGAGACCGGGCTGCCGCTGAACTGAGGCCGCACACCACGCGCCGGTGACGTAAACTGCTCACATGTCGATGGACCCTCAACACGCCACGCAAAACGCCGCGGACCCGCTGCTGGCGGGCCTGACAGCGCCGCAGCAGGAGGCGGTGGTCCACATCGACGGGCCGCTGCTCGTGCTCGCCGGGCCGGGCTCGGGCAAGACCCGCGTCATTACCCGGCGCGTTGCGCACCTGGTCCAGCGCGTCGGCATCGCGCCGTGGAACGTGCTGGCGATCACTTTTACCAACAAGGCCGCCGCGGAGATGCGCGAGCGCATCGGCTTACTGCTCACCGAGCGCCAGGCCCGCGCCGTCACCATCGCCACCTTCCACAGCCTCTGCGCACGGCTGCTGCGGCAATACGCCGACAAGCTCGGCCTGCCCCCGGGCTACTCGATCTACGACACCGCCGACCAGAAACGCGCTATGAAACAGGCGCTCGAAGACCTGGAGATCAGCAGCAAGAACTTCCCCCCGGCCACGATGCTCGCGGCGATCAGCAACGCCAAGAACGAGCTCATCGGGCCCGAGGCCTTCGCCCGAAACGCCGCCAACTTCTACGACCGCACCGTCGCCAAGTGCTACACCCGTTACGCCGAGATCCTTCAGAAAAACCAGGCGATGGATTTCGACGACCTGCTGCTCAAGACCGTCGAGCTGATGCGCGAGCACCCCGACACGCTCACCGAGCTGCGCGACCGGTTCCAGTACGTCCTCATCGACGAGTACCAGGACACCAACCACGCCCAGTTCATGATCGCCAACGCGCTGGCGTCCCAGCACAAGAACATCATGGCCACCGGCGACCCTGACCAGTCGATCTACGGCTGGCGCGGCGCGAACATCCGCAACATCCTCGAGTTCGAGGACCACTACCCCGACCCGACGATCGTGCGCCTGGAGCAGAACTACCGCTCGACACGCATGATCCTGCAGACCGCCGACGCGCTGATCCGAAATAACCGCGGCCGAAAGCACAAGGAACTCTGGACCGAGAACGGGGCCGGCGACCCGGTGCAGATCGTGACCTGCTACGACGAGCGTGCAGAGGCAAGGTGGGTCGTCGACGCCTTCCGCAAGCTGCACGATGGGCAGGGCGTGCCGTGGGGCCACATGGCGGTGTTCTATCGTGTGAACTCGCTGTCGCGCGTGATGGAGGAGGAGCTGCGTGACGGAGGCGTGCCGTACCAGATCGCGCGCGGCACGGCCTTCTACGACCGCAAGGAAATCAAGGACGCGGTGGCCTACCTCCGCACCGTCGCCAACCCCGCCGACGAAGTGAACATCCTGCGGATCATCAACACCCCGGCCCGCGGGATCAGCGCCGCAACGATCAAGCAGATGCAGGCTTATTCGCTGGCGGAAAACACGCCGGTGGACGCGATCCTCGCCAACCCCCTGCTGCTCACCGCCGCCAACTCCCGCGCCCAGAACGCCATCGCCAAGTTCGACAAGATGATCCAGGGCTGGAAGAAAACCGTCGAAGAAGACGGCCAGCAAGGCAAGGAGCGCACGAGCCTGCGCTACTTCGTCGAGCGCGTGCTGCGCGAGAGCGGGCTCGAAGACCTCTACCGAAACGACAACTCCGACCCGGACCAGGACCGCCTGGCCAACCTCGGTGAGTTGGTGTCGTCCGCGCAGCAGTTCGAGCAGGAGATGCTCGTCGAGATCCAGGCCGACAGCGACGGGCGTGACACCGATGCGCCGCTGAAGGACAAGCTGCTGGCGTTCCTCGAACGCATCGCGCTGATCGCGGACATCGACGGGCTGGCCAGCGCCGACCAGGGCCAGGTCACGCTCATGACCCTGCACGCGGCCAAGGGGCTCGAGTTCCCCGCGGTGGCCATGATCGGGTTCGAGGACGGCCTGCTGCCCCACCAGCGCGCCAACACCGACGACAAGGAGCTTGAGGAAGAGCGACGCCTTGCTTTCGTCGGCATCACGCGCGCGATGCGGCAGCTCTACCTCACCCACGCGCGCTCACGCACGATCTTCGGCCAGACGCAGGCCACGATGCGCAGCCGATTTTTCGATGAACTGCCTGAAAGCGCGGTCGAACACGTCCAGCCCGATGGCGGCTTGGGTGATGGCGGGCACGACCCCTTCGCGGGCCGGGAACTGCGCTCGGTCGCGGCGAAGCAGGCGTCGCTGTTCCCCGCAGGCACAAAGGTCCGCCACCCTCAGTTCGGCATCGGCACGGTGCTGGACATCCAGGCGATGGGCTCGATCACGCGTGCCTCGGTGCGTTTCAACACCCATGGCCGAAAGACGCTGATCCTCCAATACGCCAACCTCGAGCGTATCGGCGAAGCGCCGGGGCAGGATTCTTCGTTCGACTTCGAAGATATCCCGATTTGAATCCTATACAGATAACTGTGAATAGCCCCGAGGCTACGCCTCGCAGGCGCCCCAAGACACGCCTATGATGCTTTACCGCCGACGCGCAGCGTCGCGGTTATTGTTCTCACGCCCACACACGCTAGAGCGTTATGCACCGCACACGCATCAAAATCTGCGGGATCAAAGACCCCGACACGGCTGTCGCCGCGGCCGATGCAGGCGCGGATTTCATCGGCCTGGTCTTTGTCGAGAAATCACCACGCGCGGTTAGCGTCGCACAGGCCCGCGCCGTGGAGACCGCTGCACCGACCAACGTCGTCCGTGTCGGCCTGTTTGCGGACCACTCGGCTCAGCAGATCAATGACATTTGTACGCAAACCGGGCTGATGACCGTGCAGCTGCACGGCCACGAGCCGATTTCCCTCCTGGATCAGCTCCAAGGCCAGCACGTCATCCGCGCCCTGCCCTTTGATGACCAGGCCATTGACCTGGCGATGGAGTGGCAGCAGCACGAGCGAGTGTTCGCCCTATTGCTGGACAGCCCTCAGACGGGGGCACTGACCGGCGGCGGCGGCGTGCGGTTCGATTGGAGCAGGCTGGCGAAGGTCCGCGACCGCTTCCACAAGCGTCTCATCCTCGCCGGTGGGCTCACGCCTGAAAATGTTGGCGAGGCAATACATATCGTCCGCCCCTACGCCGTCGATGTCTCCAGCGGCGTCGAGTCGTCACGCGGGATGAAAGACGTACAAAAGATCAGGGCCTTCTGCGATGCGGTGCGCGAGGCTGATAAGCGCCTTCAGCAGTAGCCCGCAGCTGACGCGCTTCTACAAACCGCTGCGATCGTCTGTGATGTCCTGCGTCCTGTGCGGTAAAAGTCAAACGCATTTCAAGCTACAATCCCCGCCCTATGAAGCGTGTGCTCTCCGGCTTACAACCCTCCGGCCAATTGCATCTTGGCAACTACTGCGGCGCGATCAAGCAGTTCATCCGCCTGCAGGAAGACCACGAGATGTTCGTCTTCGTCGCGTCCTACCACGCGTTGACCTCGGCCCGCGACCCGCAGCAGCTGCGTGCGAACATCCGCCAGGTCGTGATCGACTACCTCGCGTTCGGGCTGGACCCCAAGAAGACCAATATCTCGTTCCAGCAGGACGTGCCGCAGGTCACCGAGCTGGCGTGGCTGCTGTCTTGCGTGTGCCCCAAGCACCTGATGGACAAGGCCACGAGCTTCAAGGACAAGGTCGCCAAGGGCCTGCCCGCGTCGATCGGGCTCTACACCTACCCGATCCTTCAGGCCGCGGACATCCTCAGCGTCGATCCGGACCTGGTGCCCGTCGGCGAGGACCAGCGTCAGCACATCGAGATCACCCGCGACCTGGCACAGAAGTTCAACCACCACTTCTGCGGCGGGGATGAGAACGGCGTCTTCAGACTCCCCCACCCGATGATCCGCGACGACAGCGGCGCGACCGTGCCCGGCATCGACGGGCAGAAGATGAGCAAGAGCTACAACAACGGCATCGACCCGTTCATGGAAGAAAAGCCGCTGCGCAAGCTCATCATGAAGATCGTCTCGGACTCAACCCCCATCGATCAGCCCAAGGACCCCGACCGCGACACGACGTTCCAGATCTTCACCGCGCTGGCCGGGAAAGACGACCCAAGGACCGTGGCGCTGCGTGAGAAGTACGTCAGTCCCCCCGCCGACGGCTTCGGGTACGGTCACGCGAAGCAGGCGCTTTTTGAGCTGATCCTGGAGGAGTTCGGCGAGGCTCGCCGACGCCGCGTTGAGCTGATGAACGACCCGGGCTACGTCGCGAAAGTGCTGCGCGATGGTGCGGCCGCGGCGGGCGAGCGTGTCGCGGCAGTAACACAGCGTGCGCGCGAGGCGGCGGGGCTCTAAGGCTTTACGACCGGCTCATCGGCAGTCATGAAAAAGCCCATGCTGTGACAGCATGGGCTTCGCGTTGTTCTTAGACACTGTGCGTAGTTATGCAGCGCCGCTGGCCGTGGGCTGTTTGGCGGAGCCGACCTTTTCCATCAGCATGAACCAGGTCTCACGCTCATACTTGATGAGCTTGAGCGCCTCGTCGAGCTTGGCGATGTCGCGCTGGGTGCTGGCCTCGACAAGCAGGCGGTAGATGTAGGTGTACAGGGCGGTGAGCTTCTCGGTGACCTCGGGCATCATCTGGCGGTTGAGCGAGTTGGAGAGCTCGAGGACGATCTTCTCGGCCTTGCTGATGTTGGTGTAGGACACGTCGAAGTTCTTGGCCTCGATCCCCTTGCGGGCGAGGTTGATAAACCGGATCGCGCCGTCGAAAAGCATCAGCCGCAGCTGCTCGGGCCTGGCGCTGAGCACCTGATTGCGGAGGTACGGATTTGATGTCGTCTGTGGATTCATAGCCGGTGAGTCGTTGTTGCGTTGTCGGTAACCTGCTCAGGCGTTATCGGCTTGGCGGGATGGGCGGTTCAATCGAGTTTAGGTCTGTCCAATAATCCCTTGATCCGACGCGTTTGATCGCCGATCACCCGCTGTTCTTCTGCGGGATAGAGAGGCGCTGGATCTGGCTGAGCGATGAACTCTGGTCCTGGAGCTGTGCGAGCGCGGACTCCATGGCCTGGAACTGTGCGAGCAGGCGCTGCCGCTTGGCTTCCAGGCGGATATCCAGTTCATCGATGCGGTCTTCGTTGAGCGACACCTGGCGGTCGAGGGTGTCGAGCTTGGACTGCACCATGCCGTCGATGCTGTCGGTCAGTCGTGCGAGGAGCCTGCTGATCTCGACGCCCACGCCCTGAGACGCGACGACATCGGTTTCCTCGCCGTCCTCATCCAGCTCGAACTGGATGTGGGTGAGCAAGGCCTCGACGGCGTCACGGTCGGTCTGCATGGCGGTGTTGAATTTGTCCTGATCGAACTCTACGCGTGCGCCTGCGCCAACTTTGATGCCGATCTGCGACAGCGAGGTGTACTGGCCGGTGAGGTCGTTGTTGGGCTGGATGAGCGCGTTGTAGAGGGCGCTTCGGATCTGCGAGACGGTGGAGTCGCCCAGCAGCAGGCCACGCTCTTGGGTGTCGGCGTTGTACTTGTCGTATTTGTTGAGCGTGTCGAAGACGGTGTTGAGCGACTTGACCAGGACGCTTGCGTTTTCGGTGATCGTGGCGTCGTCCAGCGCGATGGTGACCGTCACCGGCTGGTCGCTGATCGAGAGCAGGCTGATGTCGGCGCCGGGGATCACCGACGAGAGCGTGTTGGAGCGCGACTCGACGATGATCGACTTCGAGGGGTCGTTGCCGCCGTAGAACACGACCGCGTCCTGCGCCTGGCTGAGGGTAACGGTATTAAAACCCAGCCCGCCGTCGTCGAAGACAAAGGCGCCGTCGGTGCCCGCGTTTTCCGAGTTCAGGCTCAGGCGATAGGGCGCGCCGGGCGTGCCGTCGTTGATGATCGAGGCGCTGACGCCGACGTTCGCGTCGTTGATCTTGTTCGCAAGGGTCTGCAGCGTGTCGCTGGTGGTGACGGCGATGACGGTCTCGAATCCGCCCTCGATGTCTTCGCCGGCCGCGGCGGCGGTACCCGCGATGCCCAACTCGGCGGCGGTAGTCGATCCCAGGTCCACGACCGAGATGGCGACCGTGCCCGGGCCGTTGTCGATCAGCGTGATGCCGTCGCCGGTGTCGTTGACCTGCGCGATGATCTTGCCGCCGGGGCTGGCGCCGTTGATCTCGGCGATGACGTCGTCGATGGTCAGCTCGTTGCCCTGGGTGAGGTCAACGGTGAAGCTGACGCCCTCGGAGTCGGTGATCTTGAACTTGCCGCGGGTGATGCCCAGGTCGTCAAGGCGTGTGCCTCCGGAGACGTAGGCGTAGTCGAGGTCGCCGGTGTCCGCGATGTTGGTATCAAACGTTCCTTCGATCCCGAGCTGTGCCGCGGCGTTCCCGACGGTGTCTGCGATGGTGAGGTCGCCCGTTCCGCCGGCGGTGTCGGTGATCTTGATGCCGTTGCCGGCAGTGTTCAGTGAGGCAGTGACGCCGATGCCCGCATCGTTGATCGCGTCAAGGATGTCCTGCACGGACTGCGCGCCGCCCAGTCCGACAAGCGCCGAATTACCCAGCGAATCGGTGATCGTGATCTGCGCGTCATTGACCGGCGTGCCCAGCGGGTCGAGGTCAACGCCGGTCACCGAGGTCACGTCGGCATCGATGAGCAGCCCGAGCTGTGTGGCGGTTGTCGCGCCACCGACGCCGTTGGCGATCTTAAGATTGCCAACACCACCCGAGACATCCGTGATGACGATCTTGCGGTCAACGATCGAGGCGACCACGTCGATGTTGACGGCGCTGTTGATCGCGTTGATGAAGTCGCCGACGGTGGTCATCGAGTTGAGGTTGAAGCCGACACTCGATCCTGTTTTATCGTAGATCTGGATGTCGGTATTCACCCCGGCGTTCGTGGCCGGTCCGGCACCCTGCAGGATGTCGGCCAGGAGCGTCGTACTATCGACCGGCACGAGGCCGTCGCCCGTGATCCCGCCGACGCCAGCGCCGCCCAGGAGGTCGCGTATCAGCTTGGAATTAATTGAAGCGACCGTACGCGTACCGCTGATCGTGCCGTCGGCGTCGTTGTCGGCCTGCCCGTCGGTCAGGCCCAGGTCGGCCAGCGCGTACGAGCCGTTGCCCGAGCCGACGTTGAATCCCGCGCCGCTGCCGCCGCTGTCGGTCAGCGCGATGCCGTTGCCATTGGCGTTGGCCGATGCGGTGACGATGCCGCCGGTGGCGGTATCGATCGCGTCGAAGACATCGCCGAGCGTGAGCAGGCCCGAGAGATCGATCGCTGCGGTCCCGCCGCTGTAGTTGATGACAAGGTCGTTGCCGCCTGCGGTGCGGATACCCTTGCCGTCGTTGAGTGAGCTCAGGAGAGTATTGGCGCCGATGGTGTTGATCACCGTGCCGGTGAGCACGGCGTCGTCGCCATCGCCGTCGAGCGTGGAGTTGCCCGCGATGCCGAGCGAGGTTGCGGTGCCGGTGGTTCCGACGTTAGTGATGAGCAGGCTGCCCGCGCCGCCGGAGGCGTCGGTGATGGTCAGCCGATCGCCGCGGACCTCGGCAAAAACGTTGGTGCCTGTCGCTGAATTAATGCGATCGATGACATCGTTGACACTGACCACCGAGCGCAGGTCGATCAATGCGGTAGCGCCCGAGCGGTCGGTGACTCGGATGTATCCACGATTGACGCCCGCGCCGCCGTTGAGGTTGGACAGTCGTGTTTCGCTGTCGAGCCTTGCCTCGCCGCGGTCAAAGCTGATCGTGCCGCCGCTGGAGGCGACGGGGGTGACATTGGAATCCTGGAAGCCGCGTGTGATCGACTGCTGGGCGGCGACCAGACGGTTCACGGTGAAGCTGTAAGTGCCGGGCACCGCGCCGGTCCCCGAGCTGACGCTGAGGACCGATTCGTTAGAACTGCTGGAGGTCGTGCCGGAGAACGCGGTGGTCGACGAAATGGCGTCGGACGAACTCTTGAGCGCGAGCAGGCGTGCGCTGATGTCCTGGAACGCGAGCTGCTGTGAACGGATCACTTCATTGCGGGCCTTGACCAGGTTCTTAGGCCGGGCCTCGATGGCAATGAGCTGCTCAACGATGCTGTTGATGTCCAGGCCGCTGATCAGTCCAACGCCTGTCGTGATCTGTCCCATGAACAAACTCCAAATGGGCGCACCGCACCCACAATGGAGTATCGACATGTAACAAAGCGGACCTTGAATCGTGTGCGCGGTTCAAAATCGCCGTAAGTGCCTATATTTTCAATAATAATCAGCTACGGACGCATTTCACTCTTGCCCGGCTCTTCGGCGACCGCAGGCACGAGTTGCGCCCCGCCGCCCACCGGTGCAAGCTCCTGCTTCCGCAGAAGTTCCAACTCCCGTTTGACCAGAGAGCCGGGCAGTGCGTACGTCGCCACCCGACCCGCCCGGGCGATATTGATGCCCACGACCTCTCCCTTGAGGTTGACCACCGGCCCGCCACAGTGCTCCGGGCGGATCTCCGCATCGTGCTGCAGGACCCGCTCAAAGCCCTGGCGACGCTCGCTGAGCGCCCCGCCCATGCGGTTCATTTTTTCCGTTCGGCTGGTCGGGTCCGGCTCGAGCTCCGAGAGCTGGACACGCAGCCGCTCTACTTTGCCGTTACGCAAGAGTTCAATCTCGACTTCTTCACCCTCCTGCTGCGACTGCAGGCGATTGACCACCTGCTGCACAGCAATCACCTTCTTGTCGCCGACGCGCATCAGCACATCGCCCTGACGCACGCCCGCGCGGTCGGCACCCAGGCCCGGGATCAGCTCCTCGACGCTCAATCCCTGCGGGTGCTCGCGCAGCGCCACGCCAAGCACCAACTGCGGAGGGTCGATCTTGCGAGCCTTCGCGCTCACGATCCCCACCGCCACCGGCGCATCGCCACGCCCCACGCTCGCCAGCCAGCGCCCAACCCCCGGCTCACTCATTGCAAAGGTCACCGGCTTAAGTCCCTCCGCATCAATCTTCAACAGCGCCAGGTCGTTCTTGCGCTCCACACCCACCAGCTGCGCATGAACCTGCCGACCATCCGAGAGCATCGCCATGATCGACTCGGCACCGACCAGCTCACTGGCCTTGCTGAGCACGTAGCCCTCGGCATCGACCACCGTGCCCAGCACACGCCGCTGGTCGCCTGCTTCAAGCTCCACCACGCTCGGCCGAACATCTCGGATCGTTTCAGCAAACGCCGCACGGACCTGAGCATCAATCGACGAAACGCCGCGAAGATCACCCTGAGCCCACACCGACGCCGGCGACACGATCGCCACCAGCAGCAGCACCTGCACCCATGTTCTGATCTGCCTAAGCATCTTAAATTGCCTTAAAATCAAGGAAAAACACGTTATTCCGCTTCGTTCGCACGGCCGATGGTGATCTGCAGCTCGACGCGTTCACCGTCACGCTCGACGACGATCGGGCTTTGGTCGCCGGGCTTGAGTTTGCGCACCAGGTCTGACAGGTCACCGAAGCTGCCGACCGGCTGGCGGTTGAACTCGACCACGACGTCGCCGGGCCGAAGACCCGCATCCGACGCAGGCGTTCCCGCGTAAACGCGCGCCAGCGATGCGCCTCGGCCCTGCGCAAATCCGTCTTCGCCCTGCACGCCGATGTACGGCCCGCCCGCCGCCACCTCCCCGCGCGCCAGCGGACGGTTCCACATCACTCCAGACGCCAGACGGTCCCACTCCTGCACATAAGGCGTGATCGGCACGTGATAGTTGCCGCGCAGGCTGTTGCTGATCCGGCTGTGAATCCCCACCACCTTGCCATCAAGATCAAAGAGCGGACCGCCCGAGTCGCCGCCGATGATCGTGCAATCGGTCTGGATGACCGACGATCGGGATGCAATCACTCGGCCAAGACGCGAGACCACCGAACGCTCGCGATCAAAGCCGCCGGGATGTCCCATCGCGATCACCCATGTCCCGGGCTCGATCGCGCCGGCTGCGCCCATCTCCATGTGCGGCCAGGGCCCCTGGTCCGTGATCTTCATCAGGCCCGAGTCGATCCCCACGTTGATGCCCAGCGTCTTGCCACGCACACGCTTGCCGTCCGCAAAGATAAATGTCACCGGCAGGCCCGGACGCATCGCCACGTGGCCCGCGGTCAGGACGTAGCCGTCTTCGCTGATGATCACCCCGCTGCCCGAAGACCCGCCCACCTCGATGCAGACGGTTGCCTTCGTCGCTTTCTCGATCACCGCCGCGACGCGACGTTCGAGCTTCTCAAGGTCCGCGACCGACTCGGGCACCAGTGTGGCTAGCGACGTGCTCTCTTCAACCGCCGGCTGGTCCGCAAGACTCACTGCCGTGTTGCCCCCGACCAGCATCACCAGCAAGACAAAAGGAACAATAAGCCCCTGCCTGCGCAGAACCATCCACCGATGATCAAGTGCCCGATTCACATCCATAACCCCAACTCCAAGATTGGCATAGGGATAACCACACAGGCGCTGACACCATCCTAACGCTTAACGCCCCGAATCGGTTCGTCTTGCATTGCTGGATAGCAAAAAAGTACTGACAAGTTTAACCCAGTGTGACAGCTAGTTGTCACCAGTAAATCTTAGAGTTCGGGCTCACCTGTTTTGGAGTAACCCGATGTTTCAACAAAAAAACGGCCCGAACGACTTGGAAACCTCCCTCAAACCGCTCTTGCTCTCAAGCCCGAGCCCGGCCCGCTTCAGCCCACCCTTAAGCTCGATGGAGCAGCGGGTTTGTGATTTGTTGATGCAAAGACGCACCGAGCAGCAAGTCGCCCAGGCCCTTGGGCGGTCGCCAAATACCGTGCATGTGCATGTCCGCAACATCTACCGCAAGCTCGGGATCCGAACACGGCGGGAGCTGTTTGCAAAGGTTGAAAGCACGCAAAACCACCAGCCCTAGGCCCGGTTTACGCCACCGGCTCAAACCGCTCTGCGTTGGTCATGCCGCCGATGATGCGCCTGCCCAGTCGACGCAGCGGACGCGTCGCCACTGCGCCGGTTGTGACAGAGACCAGTGGCTTGGGTCCGATTTTCACCGACAGCCGTACCGTCGAGCCGGGGTGGACGCATACCGATCGGGCGCTCAGCTCTCCGGTGGCCAGCGATCCGGGCTGGAGCTCTGCCCGGCCGTAGACCACGACCTTGCCATCGACCCGACCGGCACTATCCAATTGGCCACAGATCAGCCGGCCGACCATTTCGCCCTGGGTGCCCAGGTGGACGGTGCCCATCGTGGACACGTCGCCCTGAACCTTGGAGTCCAGGCGCAGGTCTTCAAACGCCAGCGGGCGCGTGCAGCGTGGACAGCGCACCGACATCGCCTTCTGCGAGATGCTGAATCCGCAGGAGCAGTGCGGGCAGTTCACCTGTCGCACAGCCTTGGGGCTGGGCCCCTTGGGATGGAACGCGGCAAGTGCCGGGCGCAGTGGCATCGGTCGGGCCCTCCGTCACGGGCCTGGGATTACCGCTGGCCGTTGGTCGCAGGACGACGAGCCTGAAGCACCTTGGCGCGGCGACGCTGCAGGACCGCGTTCACCGAGTTGGGGTTGGTCATCACGGTCTGCTGCGGCTGAGCAACGATCTGTTCTTCAATCTCGTCGTCGTTCTGTGACAGAAGCGAGCTGGTGAAGGTCGATGTTGCCTGCTGCTGAGGTTCGTCTTCGTATTCTTCTTCGAACTGGCCGAGCGCTTCGCCCGCAGCCTGGATCGCCTTGGGGCCGACGCAGACGTCGCCCTGGAAAACAGCGCCTTCGATCACGTTCAAGTGGCTGGTGTAGAGCTGGCCCAGGAGCTGAGCGCCGGGCAGCAGTTCGCAGCCGTGCTCGGCGACGACGTCGGCCTCGGCCTTGCCCGCCATACGCAGTGTGCCAGCGATGATCGTCCCGCTGATCTGCGACGACTCGGTCAGCTCCAGCATCCCCGTCACGCGGAGGGTGCCGGTGAACTGGCCCATGATCACCGCGTCGTTATCGAGCGTCAGGTCGCCCGAGATCTTGCAGTCCGGCCCCAGTACGGTCTTGTTGCGGGTTACTTCGCCCATGATTGTTGCTCCAAATACGGCTTAGAATTTCGACTCAATGTCTCCGCCCTGAACTGGGCCGAGGCCTGTATTCAATCGTAGGGACCCGCTATTTTCATCCACAAACCAACACCTCCCCCGGCCCCGTCCCTGACACCCTCTTTTCTCGGACGTCAGACCCTCGCAAACGACCCCGGTTCAGCCTTGAGCGCGGTATCCTCCCCTGATGCCCGCACCCGACCCCGCCCGCATTCTCCGTCAACACCTGCATACCGATGCCCTGCTCGGCGTCACCGCGGTCCCCACGCCATCGCCCCTCTCTAAACAATCGCCCCCCAATCCCACAGCGTCGGCAAAAGCCAATGCCGTGGGGTCTTACTCCGCGTCGGCAATCGTCGATGCCGTGCGGCCCCCTGCCCCCACTCGCTTTACCCTCACCCCCGACACCCCCAGCGCAGCGCCACCCCTGCCGCCCCTGCACCCGGCCGAGATCAAGCTGCTCACAGGCCTGAGCACCAATGAAAAGCTCAATCGCCTGCAAGCTCTCGCTGCGGAATTCGAAAATGACTCCAAGGTTCAGGCCACCCGTCCGCCCGACACCAGCCTCGTCTTTGGCGAAGGCAACGTCGATGCTCAGCTCATGTTCATCGGCGAAGGCCCCGGCGAGACCGAGGACCGCATGGGTCGGCCCTTTGTCGGCAAGGCCGGCGAACTACTGGACAAGATGATCTCTGCCATGGGCCTGGCGCGTGAAAAGGTCTACATCGCCAACATCGTGAAGTACCGCCCGCCGGGCAACCGCACGCCGACCCCCGAGGAGGCCGCGATCCAGGGCCCCTACCTCGCGCAGCAGGTCGCGATCATCCGGCCGATGGTGCTGGTAGCCCTGGGCGGCGTCGCCGCCAAGTTCGCGCTGCAGACCGACACCGGCATCACACGCTTGCGCGGCCAGTGGGCCCAATTCACCCACACCGATCCGCCACTGCCGATCATGCCCACCTTCCACCCCGCCTACCTGCTGCGCAGCTACACCCCCGACAACCGCATGAAGGTCTGGTCCGACCTGCAGAAGGTGATGGAGAAGATCAAACAAGAATCATGAGTTAACAAATGACCTGGCAAAACGTCTCTGCAGGAGTCTGGCCCTCACAGCCTCGCTAAAAACATTGCCACCGAAAGAAGACATGCGAAACACAGAGATTGCCCGCGTCTGCTGCCTGATGCTTGCCTGGTGCCTGCCGATGCTCAGCCTGAGCGCCAATGCCGCCCCACGCAAGCCCAACGTCGTGTTCATCCTTGTCGACGACCTGGGTTGGAACGATCTCTCGGGCGAGGGCTCGACGTTCTATGAATCGCCGAACATCGACTCGATCGCGGCACGGGGCATGAAATTCACACGGGGATACGCGGCCTGCCAGGTGTGCAGCCCATCACGCGCATCGATTCTCACCGGCAAGTACACGCCGAATCACGGCATCACCAACTACCTCGGCGCGCCGGCGGGCGAGGCGTGGCGCAAGTTTGGCCGTAACGACAGCCACCTTCCTCCGCCGTATGCGAAAGAGCTGAACCAGAACGAAGTGACGATTGCCGAGGCGTTCAAGGCCGCGGGCTACAAGACCTTCTTCGCGGGCAAGTGGCACCTTGGACAAGAAGGATCTCTTCCAACGGATCACGGCTTTGACATCAACATCGCGGGCAGTCAGTCGGGTGGGCCTTACGCCGGGGGCTACTTCTCGCCGTACAACATGCCCAGCATCGAGGACGGGCCGGCGGGCGAGTCGCTCACACTGCGTCTTGGCCAGGAAACGGCCAACTTCATTATGGCGAACAAGGATGAGCCTTTCTTCGCGTACCTGTCGTTCTACGCCGTGCACGCGCCGATCCAGACCACGCCCGCCTTGTGGAACAAGTACCGCGACAAGGCCGAAGCGCAAGGGCTGACCCAGAACAACTCGCGTTTCAAGTTTGATCGTCGTCTGCCGGTGCGTCAGGTCCAGGACTGCCCGATCTACGCGGGGATGGTCGAGACGATGGACGCGGCGGTGGGCACGGTGCTCAAGGCGCTCAAAGACAACGGGCTCGATGAGAACACGATCGTGTGCTTCACCTCGGACAACGGCGGGGTGAGCAGTGGCGACGCGTATTCGACCAGTTGCCTGCCGCTGCGCGGGGGCAAGGGCCGGCAGTGGGAAGGCGGCATCCGCGAGCCGTACTACATCATCGCCCCCGGCATGACGAAGGCGGGCTCGATCAGCGACACACCCGTACACGGCATCGACTGGTACCCCACGCTGATGGACCTGGCCGGACTGCAGGTGCCCGCCGAACAGCAGGTCGACGGCGAAAGCCTCGTGCCGCTGATCAAGGGCAACAAGCTGCCCGCCGACCGCTTGCTCTACTGGCACTACCCGCACTACGGCAACCAGGGCGGCGAGCCATCCTCCATCATCATGGGCCAGCGATGGAAGCTCATCTACTACCACGAGGACGGCCGCTACGAACTCTACGACCTGCAGAACGACCCGGGCGAGCAGACCAACGTTGCGTCGAAAAACGCTGAAATCCTGCAGATTTACAAGGATCAGCTTCAGCTCTGGCTCAAACAAACCCACGCGACCTTCCCGACCGAAGACCCGAAGTTCGAGCCCGCTAAGCGCGAGGAGCACTGGCAGCGGATGTCCGGCGAATTGCTCGAAAAATTAGAAAAAGAGCATGCGCGATACCTCAGCAAAGACTTTAAACCCAACAAGGACTGGTGGGGCAGCGTGCAGGAGACGAAAGATTGACAAGAAGATCGGATGCAGCCTCGATCATCTGATCTCACTTAATACCGCTATTCAAACTTCACCCAAGGCTCGATTGCTTGGCGCGTCTTGGCGGCGATGCCTTTGACGCGTTCAAGGTCGGAGGGCTTTTCGAAGGGACCGTTGATCGCGAGGTCTTCGAGGATGCGCCTGGCGATCCCCGGCCCGACGCCGGGCAGCAGGCAGAGCGTGTCGCGGTCGGCGTGATTGATGTCGATGCGATAAGAGATCGCCTGCGAGCCTGCAAGCGTCTGGTAGCGGGCCGGACGAGAGAGCGCGGAGCTGATCACAACCACCACCATCGCCGCGGAGAGCGCCAGAGTGATGAGGGTTTGTGGTTGCTTGCGCATGACCTTGCCTCGTCGATGTCGGGTCAAGTTTGAGCGGGCGGGCTTTTGTCGTCGATGTTGTAGTCGGGCTTGGGCCGGGCGCTGTGAGCCTCGATACTTCGCAGACCCTGTCGGAAGCCCACGAGCCGGCGGAAGGACTGCTTGAGGCGGACCTCCTCATCGAGCAGGCCCGAGAGCGGCAGTTCGATGTTGGGGTAATCGATAAGGTCCTGCCACGCGATGGCCTCAACAAAGGGCTTGCTGATGGCGATCTGGAAGATGGCCTCCAGCCAGCGGCTCTGCACCGGCTCGGACCAGGGCCTGCGCCAGAAACCGCTCTGGGCGTCCACCGGGTCGTCGAGGTCCGGGCGGGCGATCATCATCGAAGTGACCGGCTGGCTGGGCGTGCAGACGGTGAGGTACAGCGGCCTGCCGCAGTGGGCGAACTGATCGAGCAGCGAGCTGATCTGCATGAGGTCTCGGGTGTGCTGGCCCTGCATGGCCTGCCCCATCGTGAGGCGCAGGCCGAAGGCGTCGAACGCGATGGCCGACTGCACGACCAGGTCGGCGTACATCATGGGCGGGATCGACCGGGGGTTCTGCGCGTAGTACTCGCCGAAGAGGTGGCGCAGCTCGATCATGACCTTCGCGGTGGGCTGGATCTTCTTGACCAGCATCGTGCACATGCGCGTGAGGTCCATGAGCTGCTCGAAGGTGAACGTGAAGTGGCTGTTCACGTGCAGGCCCGAGACGATGTTCCACATCTGCACGACGCTCTTGTAGCGCGTGACGACGCGCTCGACCTGTTCATAGATCAGGTCGCGGACGGTGTCGTAGTCGTGCTCCCAGATGTAGAGCCAGTCCGGCAGGCAGGCGGGCTCGAACGAGATCACCGGCCCGGCGATGACGGGCATACGGCTCTTGCCCGCCCACTGCGCCCACTCGTCCATGCGGTCCCAGACGTAGCCGTTTTCCTCGGGCGCTACGGCCTTCCACGGCATGGGGAGTTGAACGTAGTCGAAGTGGTTGCGCAGGCCCGCCTTGAGCCGGTCGTCGTTGTGCTCGATGGTGATGCCGCAGCCGATGGGCGCTTTGGGCAGCGCACCGGCGCTCTTGCGTTTGTTGAGCAGAAGCTCGGAGTGCGCGAGTGCGAGCTCTTCGCTGCCGTCGATCGCGGCGATGAGCGCCTGCTGGGCGATGCGTGAGGCTTCGGCAGGCGTGTCGTGCTGCAGGCACAGCGCTTTGATGAAGAGTTCGCGAGCGATGTTGGACCGCCGCGTGACCGGGTGGTCGTCGGCCAGGTCGAACATGCCCCACTCTTCGAGCTTGGTGTAGAGGAGCATCAGCCGGTGACGCGCCAACTCGAGGTTGAGGATGTAAGGCGTGTCGGTCTCGGGCAAGAGGCAGGTCTGGATGGTCAGCTCGCCGATCTCGCCGCACTGGTGCTGGATGGTGAAGGCCGCGGCACCGGTCTCGCGTTTGTCGGCGACGATGATGCCGCCTTCAAAGCGGATCTCCCCGCGGATGGCATTGCCGTCCGCCCCAACGAGGTAGGCGTTGCGGATGGGCCACTGCGGAGCGGGCCATTCTCCATCAAATACCAGGAACTTGAGCATGGATGAGCGGTTGAGGTCTTGGGCTTTGTTAACGTTGCCGGAGGTGGAGTTTACGGATTTTTGGCTCTGGCGTTGCAGCGGGATGGTTACTGGGGGTGCTCGGCGGGTCGTCGGACACAGGCCTGAGCGATTCGTAGCCGTGCCCCGGCATGGTCGGCCCCTAAATTATGCCGTCCAACCGGCTTACAATCCTTGACGCTGAGAGGCAGGCCAAGTAGATTGCACATCTGTACCTACCGCCCGCATTGCCGGAGTTGCCCTATGAAAATGTCGCTGCGTTCGCTGCTGGCCGCCTCCCTGGCCTTGTCGCTGTCCCTAAGCGCTCCTCTGGTCCATGCTCAGGAAAGCGAGAGCGCCCGCGACTGGCAGCTTTTCGGCCACTTTGTGAACGTCGCGCAGCCTGACAAAGCCCTGCCCTATGCCGAGAAGCTGCTGGCACTGGATGACGCCAGCTTCCTCGCCGCTATCGAAGCCAACCGGACCTACCAGCCTGACGACCTCGCGCCCTGGGTCACGAGCAACGAGGTCTTGAAGGACACCTGGGCACAGATCGAAGACAAGTACCAGCAAGCGCTCACCGAACGCTCACGCAGCGAAGAACAGATCCTCGCCGACATCGAAGCGCTCGGCGGCACCGCCCGGCAGATGTACCTCGCGATCGAACGGCTCAAGACCACCGGCCAGTTCGCAGCGCCCTACTACATCCGTACGCTCCAGGACGAAACCAAGTCGCGCCTCCACAGCCGCGTCATCAATGCCATGGTCGAAGTCGGCAGCGAGCTGACCTATCCCCTGGCGACCTCCCTGCCCCACGTCGATCCGACCACCCAGGTCTACCTCGCGCGTGTGCTTGGCGATATCGGCCACCCCGAGGCGCTGCCCTTCCTCAAGGTCGTTGCGGAGTCCGACGCCGGCGCGAACGTCAAGAGCGCCTGCCAGGCCGCCTTCACCCAGATCACCAACTCCTCCGGCGTCGATTCCAGTGGCACTGCCGCTGAACTGTTCGTCAAAATCGGAAAATCCAAGTACAGCGTCGGAACCTCCGAGGGTGAACTGCTGGGCATGGATTTGGTCAACGGCACCGGCATCGTCTGGCGTTACAACAAGGATGCCGGACTGGTGGAAATCCCCGTCCCCCAGCGCGTCTATGCGGATGTGCTTGCGATGGAATACGCCAGCAGCGCGCTGGCCCTGGACGCGAACAGCACCGAGGCCGTGACGCTCCACCTCTCGTCCAACCTCCGCCGCGAAAACCGCCTGGGTGACGATACCGACGCCAGCTACCAGCTGCCAAACCCCGCGTCGTTCTACATACTCGTCGCCGGCGCCCCGCAGCAGAAGTCGGTCCTCGCACTCGCATTGACCGACGGCGACTCGGCCCTCGCGCTCGATGCGATCGAAGCGATGGCCAATACGACCGGCAACAAGGTGCTGCTGGGCAACGACGACGCCCGCGCTCCCGTGCTCGATGCGCTCTACTTCGCCGACCGACGTGTCCGCTACACCGCCGCCATCACTCTCGCAAGCGCTTCGCCCAGCGAGCAGTTCCCCGGCCACGTCAGCGTCGTGCCCGTGCTCGGACAGGCCGTGCGCCAGTCTGACAAGCTCAACGCGCTGGTCGTTGCCTCCGGCATCGCCAACGAGCTGACCAACGCCATGGAGAACGTGGGCTATAAGGCCGTAGGCGATGTCGATCTCGGACAGGCCGCGACCAAGGCCGTTGCCGCGATGCCCGGCGTGGACCTGATCGTGTACTCGGGCGACTTCAACGGCTTCGAGGCGATGTATGCCGCCGCCAAAGCCGACGGCACCCTCGGCGTCGCGCCGATCCTCGCGCTGGTCGATGAAGGCGTTGCCTCGGCGATCACCATCAACTACCCCGGCGTGCAGACCGCTGCGGCCCTGACCAGCTACACGAGCGATGAGGAAGCCGACCGCCTCGAACGGCTGAGTACGCAGACCCTGAGCACCTACGGCGGCGAGCCGATTAGTGATGAAGAAGCGCTTACTTACGCAGAGGCCGCGCTTTACCTGCTCAGGAACATCGCCGGCCAGGAATCGATCTACAACGCCGAGGACGTGCTGCCCGTCCTGATCGAGGCACTCAACGACGACCGCGAAAGCGTTGCAGTAGGTGCCGCCTGGGTTCTGGAACTGCTGGACAACAAGGTTGCACAGCAGGGCCTGGCTGACGCCGCGCTCGGCCGTGTCGGTTCGGTGCAGAACGCCCTGCTGAACTCGCTCGCAGAATCCGCCAAGGCCCACGGAAACCAGATCGAGCGTGGATCGGTTGACAAGCTCATCGAGCTGGTCAACAGCTCTGCCGACGAGACCGCACTCTCCGCCGCCCGCGCCCTCGGTGCCCTGACCGAGCGCCCGACGTCGGACACCAGCGGTTTTATCCTGGGCAAGTAACAATCCGGAGGCTGCTTTGGGCTGCATCAAAGACAAGCCGCTTCCCAACATCCCCACGAATCGATTCATCCAGGCCTGCTCTGCAGGCCTGTTTTTACTTGTACTCACCGCTTGCGGAAAGGAGCCGTCTACGCATCAGCCGCCACCGATCCCAAAGCCGCCGACCGTTACTCAGCCGCACTTCAGCGCGACAGGCGTTCGTCAGCCCGAGCCGGCCGAAGTCTACAAGGGCCTGCGCAGCGCGATCCTCGCGCTCAAGCCTTCAGATCTGTCCCCGCCCATCGAGGACGGCTCGCCCTATGTCTTACTCATGGAGACCGGCTACGACGGCGCCGTAGTCACCCTGGTCTGTGTTGTCGATGGCACGACCAGCCTCTACTTCAGCAACGGCGGCGGTAGGATCGGCTGCGGCGAACACGCCCCCGTCCGTGAAGCCAACAGAGCGCTGATGGCAAAACTGCCCGCGTCTCTCACGCACTTCCAGAAAACATCCCTGACCCCGCTGCCCTCGCTCGGGCAGACTGTTTTTTACGTCGTCTTCGCTGAGGGTGTACTCGCCAGCCCGATCATCTCCGAGAGCGATCTGGGCAATTCCCGCAGCGAATTCTCACCCCTGTTCCAACTCTGTCAGGACGTGATCACTCAGGTCCGTTTGCTGCCTGAGAATTAATCGAACGCGGCTGAAGATCAAATTAATGCAACTAAAAACCCCCGACGCTTGTCGGGGGTTTTTAGAGTGGCGCGGCACATAAGCCGAGTTCTGTTCCACGCAAGCGTGGGACGACCATTTCTCTGCGCCCGCCGTTGCCGACGGGCTCTAGCACCCTACCCGCCCCACCGGATTACTCCGTCGCGCCGAACCGGCGTAGGAAGTGGAGTGAACCACTTCCGGGGGGCTGCTTGGGCTTGCACGCGGTGGGGTTTGCCTAGCGATCGCTGTCGCCAGCGACCCGGTGCGCTCTTACCGCACCTTTTCACCCTTGCCAGGGGAGGCGTGAGCCTTGAGCCTCACTACTCAAGCCACACGCCTCCCCTGGCGGTTTGTTTCTGTGGCACTATCCCTGACTTGGCCGTCGCCAGCCAAGCCGGTGGGCGTTACCCACCACCGTGTCCTGTCGTGCTCGGACTTTCCTCGTGATCGGGCAAGGCCCAACCCCGCGGCCGTCTCGTCCGCGCCACATCTCTAGTGTAGGGGCTAAGGGGGCAGGGGCCAAGGGACCATGTGTTTTATGCAATATCGCATGTCCACTGCGCCCTCAACCTTTGCGCAAGCTGGTATCTTTAAGCCCATGTCAGCCGATGTCACAGCGCCGGAAGTCACGGTATGGGTGGACGACACCCGTCTTGCCACCGTGCGTTCCCTGCTTGAACTGATGGGTACAAGCGTCAGGCCGATCGCCTTCGGCTCGCCACGTTCACGGGCCGCCAATGACCTGGCTCAGGAGATCGATGCTCCGCTGTACGACGACCTGCGTCAGATGCTGGTCGAGTGTCCTTCTGCGTTCGTGCTGCTGGGCACGCTCGACGGCGTAGGAACAGACGACCTGCCGATGGCGGTGGCCCAGGGCTCGAAGGTGCTCGCGATCGAGCCGGTCGCGGCAAGCCCCGGTGAACTCGCCCAGGCCCACCGTATCGTCAAGCCCGCCGACGGCTCGCCACGCACGCCGGGGCGCATCATTCACGCGCCAACCTTCGACCGCTCGGCCGGTTTCCTCGCCGCCGCCGCACCGCATGAATCACTGGGGCAGTACCGAGCGGTACAGATGACCCACGCCGGTAGCGCAGACGCCGGCTCGATGTTCTTCCGCCTGTTCGATGCCTGGCTCTGCGTCCTCGATTTCATCGACATGCCCGAGGGGATCGACGCCCAGCTCAGCGCCGACTCAAGCTCGGTACCCGATGACCCGCGCCTTCTGACCGGCCGGCTCACCGCTCATGCTCGTCTGCCCGGCGTCGGCTCCGCAGCCATCCTCGTCTCCGACCAGGCGGCCGAGCTCACCCGCCGGTTGACCGTTGTTGGGGACAAGGCCCAACTGGTCATCACCGCCGGGGGCTACCAGCTCACACGCACTAACGGCGAAGTCATGGACCACTTTGATGCCGACCGCCAGCCGACCTACACCGAACTGCTTGCTGCACAGTGGCGTCGCCTGATCGACCAGCGCACCCCGCCGCCCGAAAACCGGGCCGAGCGTGAACGTAGTGCCCTGGCCTGCTGCCTGGCGTGCATCCTCAGCGCCCGGACGGGGATGCCCGAGAGCCCGCAGCGTGTGCTGGAGCTGGCACGGGTCTAATACGGCCTGTCGTTTCTCTAGCTTTGACAGTTTTCCTGGCCTCGCTACACTATTGCTCCGCATGAGCGTCGACTGCGACGAGGCCCACTGAGTCCTTCAGAAGCCAAGGCGCAGACAACGAAGGGATGCCGAGCACCGACCCGGCCCCCAACCAACGCCCTTGCGAACGTCGGGCCCTTTCTAAGTCGCCTTCCAGCGACAGCCAAAGGACCCCGCCCCCGGCAACGGGAAGTTAAGCCGTGGTTTTTAATAAACCGCGGTGCGTACAGATGGCAGATGGTCCGTATTGGCCCGTGGTGTAATTGGCAACACAGCTGGTTTTGGTCCAGTCGTTCCAGGTTCGAGTCCTGGCGGGCCAACTTTATGAGCCCTGAGTCTCGAGGTGTGAGGCTTGCGTATCCAGCAGCCCTCAGTCCTCGTAACTCAAGCCCCAAGCCTAAGAAAGGCACGCAGTGGCAGACGCAAAACGTATCGACGCGATCATCATGGCCGCCGGCAAGGGTACGCGCATGGGCGGCGACCTGCCCAAGGTGCTGTTCCCTGTCGCGGGCCAGCCGATGGTCAAGTGGGTGGTGCGTGCCTGCCGCGAAGCGGGCGCGAAGCGATGCGTGCTGGTCGTGGGCTACAGGCAGGAACTGGTCCGCCAAGCGCTGGCCGACGAAGAAGGCGTCGAGTTCGTCGAGCAGACCCAGCAACTGGGCACCGCGCATGCCGTACAGATGGCCCAGCCGGTGTTTGAAGGCAAGCCCATCGGCGACATCTTCGTGCTGGCGGGCGATGGTCCCTTGATCCGTGCACAGACCCTGTCGCGTCTGGTCGAGGTCCACCGCCGAACACAGGCCGCCGCGACCCTGGCCACCGCCGTCATCGACAACCCCACGGGCTACGGCCGGATCGTCCGCGATGCCGAGGGCCACTTCGCCGCCATCGTCGAACAGAAAGACGCCAACGAACAACAGCGCGCCATCCGCGAGGTCAACCCCAGCTACTACTGCTTCGACGGCACCGCGCTGTTCCGTACCCTCGACCAGATCGGCGCCAATAACGCCCAGGGCGAGTACTACATCACCGACGCACCGGGCCTGCTTAAAACGCAGGGACAGACCGTGACCGTCGTTGACGCCGTCCCCCCCGAGGACGTGCTATCGATCAACAACCCCGAGCAGCTTGCGGAGGTCGACCGCATCCTCCGCGCCCGGCTCGGGATGCCCGTGGACACAGGAGCAACCGCATGAGCGCAGCCGACGCCGACGCCATCAAGATCTTCCACGGCCGGGCCAGTCACCACCTGTGCGAACGCATCTGCAGCTACCTCGAGCTGCCGATCGGTAAGGGCACGACCCGCATGTTCCCCGACGGCGAGCTGCTGGTGAAGCTCGATGAAGACGTTCGCGGGCGTGACTGCTACGTCGTCCAGTCCACGCACGACCCGGTCAACGCGAACCTGATGGAACTCTTGATCTACATCGACACGCTCAAGCGTGCCTCGGCAGGTCAGATCACCGCCGTAATCCCGTACTTCGGCTACGCCCGGCAGGACCGCAAGGATGAAGGCCGGACCCCTATCACGGCCAAGCTCGTTGCGAACCTGATCACCGCTGCCGGCGCCAACCGCGTGCTGGCGATGGACCTGCACGCCGCGCAGATCCAGGGCTTCTTCGACATCCCGCTGGACCACCTCAACGCCGGACCCGTTCTGCTCGAATACTTCAGCAAGCTGCGTGACAGCTCTAAGAACGAAGTGGTCATGGCCAGCCCCGACGTGGGTAACGTCAAGATGGCCGCGGGCTTCGCCACAAAGCTCGGGCTGGATATCGCCATCATCGACAAACGCCGTAAGTCCGGCACCGAAGTCGAGTCCGCGCACCTCATCGGCGATGTCAACGGCAAAGACATCTTCATGATCGACGACATGATCTCCACCGCCGGGACCGTCGCCAACGGCGCACGCATGCTTAAGGAGTACGGCGCACAGACCATCACCGTCGGAGCTACGCACGCCGTCCTCGTAGGCCTGGCGATGGAAAGGCTCAACGAGGCCCCTATCGACCGCCTGGTCGTCACCGACACCATCCCCGACGGAGAACGCTGCGACCCCATCCGCAGCAAGCTCACCGTCCTCTCAGTCGCAGAACTCATCGGCGAAGCCATCCACCGCATCCACCACAACCGAAGCGTCAGCTCCCTGCTCCAGACCGGAACCGGCAAACGCTGAACTGATTGACACCGTACCTCTCGCCAAAGCGAGCTCACTAAAGAACTAACCAACCATAGAACAACAAGAAAACAGAAAAGGAAACACACCATGAGCACCGCAACCATCCCCACCCTCGACGTCACCGAACGCAGCCGCATCGGCACCCGCTACGCCAAGCGCGACCGCGCCGCGGGACTCATCCCCGCCGTCATCTACGGCCACAAGCAAGAGCCCATGCACGTCACCCTCCACGGCAAGACCTTCACCGATCTGCTGCACCACGAAGTGCACATCATCGACGTCAAGCTCAACGGCAGCAGCGAGCACACCCTCATCAAGTCCGTCCAGTGGGACACCTTCGGCCGCGAAGTCATCCACGTCGACCTCGAACGCGTCGACCTCTCGGAAACCATCGAAGTCGAAGTTGAACTCGTCCTCACCGGCGAGCCCAAGGCCCTCAAGCAGGCCGGCACCGTGCTGGACCACCCCACTACCATGGTCACCATCAGCTGCCGCGCCGACTCGATCCCCTCGCACCTGGAGCACGACATCACCGACCTGCCCCTGGGCGAGCCGCTGACCGTCGCCGACCTCACACCCCCGGCCGGAATCACCATCGTCATGCCCGCCGAGCAGCTCATCTGCCAGATCGCCGGCGTACGCGAGGAAAAGGAAGAAGCCGCGCCGGCCGACACCGCAGCACAGCCCGAAGTCATCAGCAAGGGCAAGGAAGAAGAGAAGGACTGATCCAGGCAATCCTCCACTTAGCGCAACCCCAACTGTTAGCGTGGCCCCGAAAGGGACCGGCCGCCTGGCCGCAAACCATGACGCCGGAAATGATCGGGAAGTTCAGCGCGGCCCTTGCGGGCCGCCGCTAAGAAGTGGCAGACAACTTGTCTCCGAAAAAAGGCCCCGCACGCAACTGCGGGGCTTTTTCTTATCATGCCCGCATGAAACTCATCGTCGGACTGGGAAACCCCGGCCCCGAATACGCCAAGACCCGCCACAACGCCGGCTTCATGCTCGTTGACCGTCTCGCTGCGCGCCACGGCCTTTCCGGCCCCAAGCACAAGTTCCACGCCGGCGTCCTCGAGGGCGAGCTGCACGTGGGCCAGCCCATGCGTAGCGAGAAATGCATCCTCATGCAGCCGATGACATATATGAACCGCTCGGGCCTGGCCGTCGGTGAGGCCGTCACTTTTTATAAGCTCGACCCCGAGACCGACCTGATCGTGCTCGTTGATGACCTCGCGCTGGACTGCGGCGTGATCCGCCTCCGCGGCGAAGGCTCGGCCGGGGGACACAACGGCCTGACCGACATCCAACGCGCCCTGGGCACCACCAATTACGCTCGCCTGCGCATCGGCATCGACCCCCGCGGCATGGCCAAGCAGAGCGACTACGTCCTGAGCAAATTCACCGAAGATCAACTCGAAAAAATCGACCCCACACTCGACAAGGGCGTCAAGTGCATCGAGTCCTGGATCGTGGACGGGCTTGAGAAAACGATGAGTTTGTTTAACTCAAAGTAATGCCATCAAAGTTGTGTACCTCTTCTACCCCAAGCCTCGTGGCTTAAGAATGACTCACGCCCCGGCGAGCTGGGCCTCGTGCGCGATCAGCATCTCGTAGAGCTTCTCGGCCGATTCCGCCTTCTTCACCGCTTCGCGGAAGGTGTCGTCGGTAAGCATCCGGCTGATCTTGGCCAGCGCCTGGATGTGCGGGCCGGTCTGGTCGGCGGGGCTGGCCAGGAGGATGATGAGCTCGACGGGCTTGCTGTCGATCGCGCCGAACTCGATGGGCGTGGCCGGCAGGCCGATGGCCATGTGCAGCTCCTGGAGGCAGGCGGTCTTGCCGTGGGGGATGCCGATGCCGTGGCCGATGCCGGTGGTACGGGTCTGTTCTCGCTTCCAGACGGCGTCCTTGAGTTCCTGAATCTGCGTGACGACGCCGGCGGTGCCGAGCATATCGACCAGCTCGAAGAGCGCATCCTGCTTGTTGGTGGCCGAGAGCGGCACCTTGATGCAGGCGGGGTTGAGGATCTCAGACAAACGCATCGCAAATCCTAGAGCGTGGGTCATGCACCCTTCGGACCGGCCGAGGGGGAATCAAACAAGATACTACGCGCCAACCGCCTCGACAACTCCGAGGCACAAAACTTTGGCGTTAAGATGGGCCGGATGAGACAAGCGACCTACTTATTGCTGATCATGGCGGGCTTTTGGGCATGTTCCGCAGCCGCAGAGGACCGGCCCCAACGGCCCAATGTGCTTTTCATCATGGCCGACGACCTCACGGCCAACGCCCTGGGCTGCTACGGCAACGACAAGGCCAGGACACCTAACCTCGACAAACTCGCCCTGCGCGGAACCGTCATGGACCGGGCCTACTGCCAGTACCCCGTCTGCGGGGCCGCGCGAGCCGCACTGATGACAGGCCTGTACCCCCAGCAAAACGGTGTCACCGGCAACCCCAACCGCGACACCCTCACCGCTTCACTCGGCGACCACCCCACCCTCCCACAGCACTTCAAACAGCACGGCTACACCACCGCACGCGTCGGCAAGATCTATCACATGAACGTGCCCGGAGATATCACCGCAGGCGCACCCGGCACCGACCACCCAGCCTCCTGGTCCATGGCCTACAACATCAAGGCTCCCGAGTGGATGAGCCACGGCAAGTCCGAGCATCTCTCCAACGAAAAACTCAACAAGGACCCCGAAAAGCACTACGGGCTGGGGTTCGGCACCGCCTTCTACATCGTTCAAGCCAACAACGACGACCTCTCACAGCACGACTCCCTCGCGGCGGATAAAGCCATCGCGTTGCTGGGCGAACTCAAGGACAAGCCCTTCTTCCTCGCGGTGGGCTTCGTTCGCCCGCATGTCCCGTTTGTCGCCCCGCAGTCGTACTTCGACCCGCTGGATGCGACCAAGCTGCCGCTGCCCGAACAGGTGGACAACGACCTTGCAGACATCCCGCGAGCCGGCTGGTCGCGCATCGGGGCGAAGACCGGCACCGACACCGATGAGAAGCGCAAACGCGTGCTGCGTGGCTACTACGCAAGTGTCTCTTACATGGATGCGCAGGTCGGCCGACTGCTCGACGAACTGGACAGACTCAAGCTCACCGACAACACCATCGTCGTGTTCCTCTCCGACCACGGCTACCACCTGGGCGAACACGATTTCTGGCAGAAGATGTCACTGCACGAAGAATCCGCAAAAATCCCTCTGATCGCTGCGGGCCAGGGGATTGAACCGGGCAAGCGATGGGACGGATTTGTCGAGTCGGTTGATATCTACCCGACACTCTGCCTGATGGCGGGCCTGCCTATTCCAAAACCGTGTGCGGGTATGGTTCTCTATGGCACGAAAGACGATCCGCGATCTTCTTCCTACACCACCCGAAGTGGCTCGCACCTGCTAAGAACCAAAGAATATGCTTACATGCGATATAAAGACGGGTCGGAAGAGTTGTACGACATGGTCAAAGACCCCAAGCAGTTCACAAACCTTGCCGGGCTTGATGAGCATCGGGACGCGATCGAATTATTACGCAAGCAACTGGACGAAAAGCTCAAAGAATTCGCAGAAAAAAAATAGTTCGTGCGGCAGACAAAATATCCGCCTCACCTGCCCGTGTGAAACATGCCAAGCCCGCAAGAGCACATCCTCAAGCACAGCAAACACCTTCGAAGCGATGTGAATAAGCTCACGTTCGCCCCGCCGGTCACGCACGTCTATAACCCGCTGGATTACGCGTGGGCGATGCATAAGGCGTTCATCTCTCGCTACGGAGGCGGGCGCAAGCGTGTGCTGATGCTGGGCATGAACCCCGGGCCCTGGGGCATGGCTCAAACAGGCGTGCCCTTTGGCGAGATCCCGGCGGTGCGTGACTATCTCAAGCTCGAAGCGCCGGTCAAGCGGCCCAATCACGAACACCCCAAACGACCGATCGAGGGGCTGGCGTGCGAGAAGTCGGAGGTGTCCGGGCGTCGGCTGTGGGAGCTGATCGCGGAGCAGTTCCCCGACCCGGCCGAGTTTTTTGCCCAGCACATGGTGGTGAACTACTGCCCGCTGGTATTCATGGCTCAGAGCGGCAAGAACATCACGCCGGACAAGCTGCCCGCTGCGGAGCGTGAGCCTCTGGAGGCGGCGTGCGATGCACACCTGCGCGGATTGGCCGAGGTGTGGAGGCCCGATTGGGTTGTCGGCGTCGGGGCTTTTGCCGAAAACTGTGCCAGGCGGGCGCTCGAAGGCATGGACCTGAGTTTTGGCCGCATCCTCCACCCCAGCCCCGCAAGCCCCGCCGCAAACCGCGGCTGGGCCCAGCAGGCGGAAAAACAAATGTGCGATCTTGGGCTTTGGAAATGAAGCCACAGATTCAAACCGATACACGGATCAAACCTAGGCCGCTGAATATCTGTTGATCTGCGTTAATCTGCGGATTCCATTCGCCGGACAAAGGACTCAATCCCCGCTAAAATCTCCTCAACATGAGCGAGATCAATACCCCCGTCACCTGCCGCCTAGCCCTGTCCGACGGCACCGTCTTCACCGGCACCGCCTTCGGCGACACCTCCCCCGCTTGCGTCGAGGGCGAGGTCTGCTTCAACACCTCCCTGTCCGGCTACCAGGAAATCCTCACCGACCCCTCCTACGCCGGCCAGATCATCACCATGACCTACCCGCTGCAGGGCAACTACGGAACGTCCGACGGCGACCTCGAATCCACCCGCGCCCACTGCTCAGGCTTTGTCGTCCGCGAACTGGCTAATACCGCCAGCAACTACCGCTCCACCGCAAAGCTCGAAAACTGGCTTGCCAGCCAGGGCCTGACCGGCATCGCCGGCATCGACACCCGCGCGCTCACTCGCAAGCTCCGCGTCACCGGCGCGATGGACGGCATCCTCTGCACCGACCCCAAGAAGTCGGACCTAGAACTTGTCGAAATGGCCAAGAAATCCGTTGGCCTGGTCGGCCGCAACCTGGCCAAGACCGCTAGCCGATCCGAGCCGATCGTGTGGGATGAGAACCTGGGCAGCTGGGCGCCGCTGCAGGGCCAGATCAGCAGGCCCGGCAAAATGCTGCGCGTGGTCACGCTGGATTGCGGGGCCAAGCTCAACATCCTGCGCAACCTCGTCGACTCGGGCTGCGAGGTGACCGTGCTGCCCTACGACGCCTCGCCGGCGCAGATCCTCGAACACAAGCCCGACGGCCTGTTCGTCTCCAACGGTCCCGGCGACCCCGCGGCGGTGCAGCCGACTATCGACCACCTCACGGCCCTGCGCGGAAAGCTGCCGACCTTCGGCATCTGCCTGGGGCATCAACTGCTCTCACTGGCGATGGGCGCCAAGACCTACAAACTCAAGTTCGGCCACCGCGGCGGCAATCAGCCCGTCCAGAACCTGGGCACCGGCAAGGTCGAGATCACCAGCCAGAACCACGGCTTCGCGGTCGATGTCGATACGCTCAAGAAGGTCGGCGGCGAACCGACCCACATCAACCTCAACGACCAGACACTCGAAGGCTTCCGCCACGCCAGCGAGCCAACCTTTGCCGTGCAGTACCACCCCGAGGCGAGCCCGGGACCGCACGATGCGCGCTACCTCTTCGACTGCTTCATCACCATGATGCAGACCGGCACGAGCCCGACCTCCGAGCAGATGGACGCCGCCCAGCGCGCCCGCAATGAACTCGCGGCGATTTAAACGATCCGCTTTTGGCAAGCCCAGAAAACTCCCAATTGCACAAAAAAAACAGCCCGCAGCAAACCGCTGCGGGCTGTTGTGTTTGCATTTCACTACTCAGGCTTGATCGTCACCGGGAAGCCCAAGAACTGGTCGTGATCCGTGGGCTTGTCCGCATCAAAAAAGTAGCGGTACATATTGAACGTCACCGCGTGTGTTTTCGGATCGACCACAACCAGCCCATAGCCCGAGCCCTTATGGTGCGCGGTTTCTTCGGGCTTACCTTCGGCATAGGACTTAATCTTGTTCGTGCCCGGCTCGGGGTTGGCAGCGGCGAAAACCGTGAAGAGGTTCCCGAACGAGTCGACAAAATCGCCTTCAACTTTGCCCTCGGGCCCGTTAGGCCACCACGCACGCGGGTAGCCGTTGCTTGTGCCCGGGACCATGAACGCATAGGGCCCGTCCTTGTACTGATCGACTCCGTGACGCACCAGCAGGCCCATGTGCTGGTCGCCGTGGAGCATGAAGGTTTTGCCGTCCTTGAAAGGTGATAGCGCACGCTGCCTGCCCGAGTGAGGCCAGCCGTTGGTATCCGTTACAAAGACGCTTGGCTTGAGCTCCGCGCCGGCGTTTGTTGTGCCTTCGCAGAAGATTGTCTGCGACAGGATGAAACGCAGCGGGCTTTCGGCACTACGCTTTGACCAGTCTTTCAAGAACGCTTCCTGGCGATCACCCAGGAGTTGTGCTCCCGGAGGATCTCTTTGCTCCTGCGTCATTGTGGCGATATTACCCTTGGGCATGACCGATCTTGGCCCGCTCTTCCACTTACGATCTTCGATGACGACGATAGGCAGACCGCCCCAATTGAACTCGGTGTAGTACACAGAGATGCCTTGTTCGACCGGCGTGGGGTCAACGGGGTCAGGCAGGCTTGCGGTCTGGGTGCGCTGTATGCCGTTGACCCATTCCGGATCCATGACATACCCCCCGCTGGTCATATTCTCAGTCTTAACCCCGCCCGCGCCCCAGATGTTGCCCTGAAAAACATCGTGGTCGTCGGGGATGATCACGCTCGGGGTATTAGCCAGCACATCGCGCCAGGTCCATCCGAATTGATAATACTTGCGCAGGTAATCGAGCATCGCGAGCTTGGTGGGCGTACGGATCAGCTCGAATCCGCCGTAGTTTTCATAGATCTGGTCGCCTGCGAAGTAGACGAGATTGGGCTTTTGTTTCTTGACGTTCTCAACCATCGTTGGCAGCGGGAAGGCGTAGCCGTGGTCGCAGGAAAAAACGCCGATCTTCAGCGGCTCACCGGTCGTCGCGGGGTCGGGGATGAACATGCCCGGCCAGAAGTGATCATGACCCAGGTAGTTGTATTTAACGCGGTAGGCGATTTCACCATCGGGGATCGTGGCGCGGAAGACGACGGAGTAGGTCAGCGGATCGATGTCCTGCGTATCGATGGCTTTCCATTCGTCGCCGACCTTGATTTGTAGCGTTGCAGACTTCGCGTCGTCCTCGCCCATCGGCGCGATCATGGCCAGGGCCTTGACGTTGTTGCCCTGTCGGGTGTACTGCGACCAGAGGATCGGGCCAAAGGCGTTGGATTTGGTTTGCGTTAAGCCCTCGCCCTTTGCAGACCAGCCTTCAAACTGCACATGCATGCTGTCCTGCTCGCCGTCCTCGGGGCCGTCCACAGCAAGCCCAATATTCCCAACAATCTCTTCCGAATTAACCTTGCGCTGGACACGAACGGCACTCCGAGGGTCCGACACACCTGGCGATCTTGCTTCCAAGCGCATCGTCCCGTTGATGTAATGTGCTTCGAGCACCACAGGCTGATTCAGATCAACCGCCGTTTTCGAAACTTCGTTTGCGATAAAAAGCTTGCCGTCCGCACGCACCCCCATCTGAAGCCGCCCCTTTGGGCCTACGAGGATGTGGCGCTGGTCGTCCATCAGCCCCTGAATACCCACCGCAAAACCGGCCCACACGTCCTGCTTCGACTTGCCCTTGTCCAGTCCAACAAAGGTCAGGCGCGCAGCAACAAACAACTCGGGCTTGCCATCCTCGACACGCCAGACCGTGTTCTGCAAGAGCCGATTCGCTGCGGGCGAAACCTTGAGCTTGCCCTGATCGACCGACCAGTCATACAGAGGGCTCGCCCATGCCTCGGGCCCGGCCCACTGGCGCGTGCCCTGCCAGGACATCTCAAATTCCCCGGCCTTTACGGGCAAACAAAGAGCGATCAAAAAAAGCGTCAATGCCGCAGAATGTGCTAAACGAGTCATCTGTTTGGTCCTCCGAGTCTTATTGACAATAAACAGGATTAATTAGTGCCTAATCAAGCGGATATGAAGTGCAATAATAGCACATCGCGACGCCAACATTCTTGTTCTGCGCCTGCTAATCTATTTCTATGCAGGATGCACCCTTCTGGACTCAAAGCGGTCAGGACGACCAGCTCGCCGCGGCGCTCAAGCAGCATTTCGGCCACGAAACCTTCAGACCGATGCAGCGCGAGATCATTGAAAGCGTTATCGCCGAGCGCGACACCTTTGTCGTGATGCCGACCGGAGGGGGCAAATCCCTCTGCTATCAGCTGCCCGCACTCATCAACAGATCCAGCCAAACTGCAAGAGGCGGGACGACAATCGTCATCTCGCCGCTTATCGCATTGATGCAGGACCAGGTCACGCAGCTAAAGCACAACGGCATCCGTGCGACGCTGCTTAACTCCACGATCGACCGTGAGCAAGCATTAGACCGTGAACGCCGCGCATTGCAGGGCGAGTACGACCTGATCTACATGGCACCTGAAAGGCTGATGTCCACCACCGGCTCGCGCCTGCTGCGGCAGCTTGCAGTCGCCCGCTTTGCCATCGACGAAGCGCACTGTATCAGCGAGTGGGGGCACGATTTCCGCCCCGAGTACCGCATGCTCGGGTCGCTGCGCGACCAGTTCGCCGGGCGCTTCGCGGACACACCCGTTGTCGCGTTAACCGCCACCGCTACTCCACGCGTGAGACAGGACATCCTCACTCAGCTGCGCCTACGAGACCCTGCGGTGTACCTGGGCGACTTCGAACGCAAGAACCTCAGCTACGAGCTGAGGCCCAAAAAGGACACGCTCGGCCAGATCGGCCGGTACCTCGCACAGAACCCGACGCACGAAGGGATCATCTACTGTCAGAGCCGTAAGCGATGCGATGAGATGGCCCAGAAGCTGCGCGGAGCGGGCATCCTCGCGGTGCCCTACCACGCGGGGCTGGACAGCGCGACGCGTGAAAAGCACCAGCACGACTTTATCTACGGCCAGGCGCGGATCGTCGTTGCGACGATCGCGTTTGGTATGGGTGTTGACAAGCCCGACGTACGCTTTGTGATCCACGCGGACATGCCGCGCTCACTCGAGGGCTACTACCAGGAGACCGGACGCGCCGGCCGCGACGGGCTTCCGGCCGACTGTATCTTCTTCTACTCCGGCGGCGACCGCGCCAAGATCGAACACTTCATCGAACAAAAGGAAGACGAGGACGAGCGCAAGCACGCCTACTGGCAGCTGCAGCAGGTCATCGATTTCGCGCACCGAGCGACCTGCCGGATGCCCGCGCTGCTGGGCTATTTCGGGCAGGAGCACGCAGGCAACTGCGGGCACTGCGACAACTGCCTCGCGCCGCCCCGGCTCCTGGACGTCACTGTACAAGCACAGAAGCTGCTCTCCGCGATCGCTCGCACAGGCCAGCGCTTCGGCATCGGACACGTCGTCAAGGTCCTGCGCGGCTCAAAAGAACAACGCGTCACCGACTTTGGGCACGATCAACTCAGCGTCTACGGCATCGGCGCTGATCAGCCCGACGGACACTGGAAGCAGCTCGCCGAGCACCTGATCCAGGACGGCGCGCTCGCTTCATCGACTGATCAGTTCCGCACGCTGCACCTGACCGCCGACAGCAAGACGATCCTTCGAGGCGAACGCGGCGTCAGCATGCCCGTCTCTCGCGTATCGCCCAGCGGTCCCGCCAGGCGCCCCCGCAACGACGACTTCACGCTAGGCCCGATCGATGATGAACTGTTCAACAAGCTACGCGTCCTGCGAAAGCAACTCGCCGAGGAGCAGGGTGTGCCGCCCTACGTGGTCTTCGGCGATAAGGCGCTTCGACATATGGCCGCGACCTGTCCGATCAACGATGAGGCCTTCCTCGCCGTGTCGGGTGTCGGACAAAAAAAGCTCGAGCAGTACGGCCGGGCGTTCATGAGCGTGATCCGTGAATATTTAGGCAGCGTATAGCGTGCAGGGCAGAGCGTTCCGTATAAAACCCATAGATGATGCGGCAAAATGGTTGACGATCGACGCTAGGACCTACACGCTAGACGCTACAATGCACGACCCACCCCGCTCCCTCACGGCCTGACTGTATGATCGTCGCTGAACATCTGGTCAAGTGGTACGGCCCCGTGCTGGCTGTGGAAGACCTGTGCTTTGAGATCCCCGCCGGCGAAGTCGTTGGCTTCCTCGGGCCCAACGGCGCGGGAAAGTCCACCAGCATCCGAATGATCACCGGTTACCTGCCCCCCACCGCCGGGCGATGCACGATCGATGGCGTCGATGTGATGACCGACTCCCGCGCCGCGCGACGCAAGATCGGCTACCTGCCCGAGTCTACGCCGCTGTACACCGAGATGCGCGTCGATGAATACCTGCATTTCTGCGGCAGGCTGTTCGGCATGTCACGTACTGAGCGCGTCCGACGTATCGACGAGGTCGCGGCCAAGTGCGGCCTGTCACACAACAAGCGCCGCGTCATCGGACAACTGAGTAAGGGCAACCGCCAGCGCGTCGGCATTGCGCAGGCGCTGCTGCATGAGCCGCCCGTGCTGATCCTCGACGAGCCGACCAGCGGGCTGGACCCGCAGCAGACGCTGGCCTTCCGCGATCTGGTTGCCGAGCTGCGCGGCAAGCACACGGTCATGCTTTCGAGCCACATCCTGCCCGAGGTCGAACGATCTGCGGACCGGGTGATCATCATCGCCGGCGGCAGGATCGTCGCGCAGGGCACGCCGGCCGAGCTGCGAGACCGGGCGTCTCGCGGCGGGGCCGTTATTGTCGAGGCGCAGGCGACGCCCCAGCAGATGACCGATCTCCTGCAGGCGATCCCCTCGGTCGCGAAGGTCAAACCCGAGAAAATTGGTCCGTGGTGCCGCGCCACCGTCAGCGCCAAGGACGATACCGACCTGCGTGGCCCGGTGGCTCAGACCCTTACGCACGCCGGGCATACGATCCGCGAATTGCGCCTCGATGCCCCGACCCTCGAGCGCTACTTCGTTGAGGCGGTCGCCAAGCAGGCCGGCGAAGGCGGTGCATCATGACACTGACCATCGCCCGGCGTGAGCTGACCTCACTGTTTTATTCGCCCATCGCTTACGTCGTGCTCGGTGCGTTTGCGATCGGTTCTTCGACGTTCTTCCTCGAGTCGTTCGAGCCGGGCCGGCCCGCGACGATGAGGCCTACGTTTGACGCGGTGGTCTGGTTGCTGGTGTTCCTCGCGCCGGCGATCAGCATGCGCCTGATCAGCGAGGAGCTGCGCAGCGGCACGTTCGAGCGTTTGATGACCAGCCCGGTCAGCGATGCGCAGGTCGTCCTTGGCAAATGGCTCGGGGCGCTGGTGTTTTTCTGCGTGATGCTCATGCCGCTGGTTGTTCACGCGATTGTGCTGGAGCGGGCCGCTGAGCCTGAGCTTGGGCCGGTGATCACCGGGCTGGCGGGGCTGGTGCTGGTCGGTGCGCTGTACCTGGCGATCGGCGTTTTTGCATCGGCGTGGACGCAGAATCAGATCATCGCGTTCCTGCTGACGGTCTTCATCATCGCGATCCCGACCTTCGCCACCTACTACCTCAGCGGGCAGGCCATGCCAGACCCCGCGACGCGGCGCCTGATCGACTACCTCAGCATCAACCAGCAGTACGCCGACTTCGCCAAGGGCCTGGTCGATATCCGCAACTTTGTTTATTTCCTCTCCGCTACATCGCTGTTCCTGACCCTCGCGGTCTGGCTGGTGCAGAGCAGGCGGTGGCGATGAGTAAACAACGCCCAACGCCCAAGACTGCACCGAAACCCTCGGCTGCTCGCCGCCGATCGACCAACGGCCTGTTGCTCGTTGTCGCGGTCGCCGCGGCGGTCGGCATCACGATCCTCGCCAACTACGTCGTGTACTGGCAGTACCGCGGGCTCTCGCCCGACGCACGCCGTTATGTCCGCTACGACCTGACCTCCACCCGAAGATACAGCCTGTCGCCACAGACGCGCGGCGTCATCGACTCGCTCGACTCTGACTACCGCCTGGTCACGATGCTCGGCGGAGAGTCGATCAATTCCGATCAGTCCCAACGCGTCCGCGACCTGGTGGATGAATACGCCCGCGCCAGCACGCACCTCACGATCGAGCATATCGATCTCGACCATAACGCCGACGCACGAAGAGAACTGCTTGCCGAGATGGACGCGATGTTTGCTAACGACACCGCCGATATCCGCAAGGCGATCAGCGACGGCATCGAGCGCGTCACGCGCTACAGCAAAGCGATCGACACGATCGAGGCGGGGCTGAAGAAGATCATCGACAACAACGTGCCCATCCGCCCGGAAGCAATCCAGGTCCAGAGGCTGACCGACCTGCACAGCCAGTATGTACGGCTGCAGGACCGCGTCCGTAAGATCAATGAGATGCGAGATGCGATTCTCGGCAAAGACTGGGCCGAGCGATTGACGAAGCCGGGGGCGGTGCAGCACGATAAGAAAGCCGGCGAAAACCTGCCCGATTACACATCACTGATGTCGGCCATCCAGCAGTACGTCGTCGAGCTAACGCGCAACACGCTGCCGGACACGCCACTCAAGGCCGACCAACTCAGACGGGGAATCGCAAACGATCCGCTGGCCAAGCCCGAGACGCAGCAGGCTGCGCTCGAGGCGCAGAACACCCTCGCCGCGCTCGTTCAGCAGGTGCCCGATCTGCTCAAGCAGATGCGTGCTGAAACAGACACGCTGCTCAAGGTCGCTGCGCCGCTGCGGTACGAAACCGCTCGCAGCGTTCTTAACGACAGGCCGTGCGTGCTGATGACCTCCGGTGGGGATGCTCGCGTGATCCCGGCCGACCTCCTGTTCCGCGGAACAGGCACTTCCGAAGATGGCACAACCAGCGACCTCTTCGTGGGCGAAGAGCAACTCACAGGCGCCCTGATCAGCATGACGCTCGATCCGCCCCCGCTCGTGGTTTTCATCCGTTCGAACACCGGATTCCGCGCACTATCCGTCACCGGCGGCGAAAGCGAACGGCTCGAAGGGATCTACGACCACGCCGCACAGCGCCTGCTCGCGATGGACTTCGAGGTCACCGAGTGGGGCAACCCGCTGACCGAAGAACCCCCGCAGGCCCGGCCAAACCAAAAGACCGTCTGGATCACCCTGCCTTACCTCAAGCCCGACATCAACCGCAAGCAGTCGCTGGACAATACGCGCAAGGACAAAGTCACCGCCTTCCTCGAAAAGCGTTTAGCCGCGGGCGACAGCGCGATGGTGATGCTCAGCTACAACCCCGAGACCGACCCGCAGCTCAAGCTCGATAAACCCGACACGCTGATCGAATTACTCAAGGGCCTGGGCATCGACGCTCAGGTGTATCAGAACGCCGCACGCCTGGCCGAGGAAAGTGAGCAGCCCGGCGCATCGAAGTACAGCTCCGACTTCCTGATACGCGACTGGCCCGAGTCTGCAATCGTCGGCCGGTCACTCGAGGGGATCGACACGTACTTCTTCGCGCCGATGCCCCTTGCCCTCGATCCTGTCGACGGGGTAAAGCAGACCCCACTGGTCGAGCTCACCTACCCGGCAATGTACGTGCAGCGCACCGTGCCGGACCGCGAGACCGGCGCGTTCGAGGTTGAACCGGGAAGCGAGCGGCCGCGTGTGCTGATCGGTGCTGCGGCCGAGCGTGGCCCATCGCGTGTGATCACCATCGGCGATGCCACATGGGCACTGGACAACGTCACCACGCTGGCCACGCGCCCCGACGGCAAGACCGCGCCCGAGCAAGCCGAAATACCCGGCGCTCGCCTGACCTACCCCGGCAATACGGACCTGTTCGTTAATTGCGTGTGCTGGCTTGCACATGCAGACGAACTCATCGCCGCTAGCCCGCGCGTCCAGGACGTTCGGCGGATCGCTCCGATGTCTACCGGCACGCTGAACACCTACCGCGTCGCGCTTTGGGGCGGCATGCCATGCCTGATCTTTGCCTGCGGCGTAATCGTCTGGCTGATGCGTCGCCGGGCGTAGATCAAGTACGCTTTACCCATGAATCCACGTAGCACGTTCATCCTGCTTGGGTTATTTGCCGTAGCGCTCGCCGTGGCGATGATCCTGCCCGCCACCGGCCTCATACGCCGCAGCGACGGGACCAACACGCATGGCCGTGAGACGCAGTCCGCTTCGCTGCTATCGGCAGATGAACTCGGCCTTTCGCTTAAACGCATCCGTGTGCACCTCGGTCCACCTGGCCCGGACGCGATTGAGTTGGAGAGGCAAGGCGGCCGATGGTGGGTCACCAAGCCCAATCGTTTTGTCGCTCATCCCCCCGCGATCAATGAGCTTCTTGACCTGCTCGCCGAAATGACCGGCCACCCCACCGATCTTCCCGCCGGACCAGCGCCGGAAGGCCCCTCCATTTCACTAAACTTCGGCGATCACGAAACCGACTTGTATGTCAGCACCCGCAGCGGCGCCGGTCGCGCTGTCATCACCATCCGTAAAGACGGTAAAACACAAAACCTGCTGTCACAGGACACACTGATCGACTTCCTTGATCAGTTCGACTCCGCCCATTTCTACGCCCGGAAGATTGAAATACCGCTGATGCCCGAGGTGGAGCGCATCGCCTTCACCACGCCCGAAGGCGGCTCTTCACTGGTCCAGCGTGACGGGCGGTGGTTCATCGGCGAAGAAAACAATGCCGAGCGAGCGCTGGCGCAAACGACCCTCGGCTACCCCGGGGTCGATGAGGTTTTCAAGCTGCTGAGCGTGATCGAGCTCGTCCAGCTGCAAGACGCCGATACCCCGCTCACGGCGTTCGGGCTCGACCGGTCGATTGCATCCGTCAAAATCGAGTCACCGCAAGGCACGCTTGAGATCCGGATCGGAGTCCCGGCAGACCCCGAAGATACGATTCGCTATCTCAGCATCAACTACGCCGACGAGGATCGACCTGCGGTGTTCACGGCCGCAACCTCATACGCCCTGCTGCTTGGTCAAGCCGCGACCAGCTTCCGTGACCCGCGCATCATGGCGACACCGTCTTCTCTTGTCGGATCGATGCACGTGATCTCTGCGGCCGGACAGACACGAACCCTCTCCGCCGAACTCGCCAGGCAAGTCCTCCAGCAACTCGATCAAGCGCGGGCCAGGGAATATATTCCTGCTCAGGCCGATTCCTGGCAGAAAATCGCATCGGTCCGGATTGACCCCGAACTCGGAGGCGAGCCAGAGTCGTTCACGCTCTATGACGACCCGCAGCGTGATCCGGCCACTGAGACAGTGCTTGTCATCCGCGGAGACGAGCCGGTTGCGCTGCGATTTGATCTCACATCGGTCGCCGGGCTGATTGATGTAATTACATTGCCGACTGAATAGGTGCGGTCTCAGACGTCGTTGTGGACATCAATCAGCGCCGCCTCGCTGCGGAGTGCGCGGCCGCCGGACTTCTTCTGCTTGGCGAGGTCGTTGCGCTCGGATGAGAGGCGGTGGAAATACGCGTCGTCGACGTCGCCGGTGATGTAGTCGCCGTCAAAGACCGAGCAGTCGAATCGCGTGATCTCGGGGTTGCCGAAACGTGAGCACTCGATGAGGTCATCGAGGTCCTGATAGACCAGCCAGTCGGCGCCGATGACGCGGGCGATTTCCTCGTCGGTCTTGCCGTGCGCGACCAGTTCTTCGGGCGCGGGCATGTCGATGCCGTAGACATTGGGGAAGCGGACCGCCGGCGCGGCCGAGCAGAAGTAGACTTTCTTAGCGCCGACGTCGCGTGCCATCTGGATAATCTGCGAGCAGGTCGTGCCGCGAACAATCGAGTCGTCGACGAGGCAGACGACCTTGTCTTTGAACTCAAGCTCGACGGGGTTGAGCTTCTGGCGTACGCTCTTTTTGCGGATCGCCTGTCCGGGCATGATGAACGTGCGGCCGATGTAGCGGTTCTTGATGAAGCCCTCGCGGTAGCACACGCCCAGCGTCTCGGCCAGCGCCATCGCCGCGGTGCGTCCGCTGTCGGGGATCGGCATGACCACATCGATATCGTGGTCCGGGCGCAGTCGCTTGATCTTCTGCGCGAGCTTGTCGCCCATGCGCAGTCGTGCCTTGTAGATCGACACGCCGTCGGCGATCGAATCCGGGCGCGCGAGGTAGACGTGTTCGAAGATGCACGGGCTCAGGCAGGGGTTATCCGCGCACTGCTGGGTGTGGCAGTTGCCCGCGGTATCGATGAAGACCGCTTCGCCCGGGGCGACGTCCCGCTCGACGGTGTAGCCCTGCGACACCAGCGCGACAGACTCAGAGGCGATCATGTAGTCAGCGCCCCAGAGCTCGCTTCGTCCGCGTCCGTAGACTAGCGGGCGGATGCCGTTGGGGTCGCGGAAGCCGACCACGCCGTACCCGGTAATCATCACCACCACCGCGTAAGCACCGCGGCATCGCTCGTGCACCCGGCGGACCGCCTTGAATACGTCCTGAGGCGCCAGGCCCACCTTGTCGCGCACGACTTTCTGCAGCTCGTGCGCGAAGACGTTGAGCAATACTTCGCTGTCGCTGGTCGTGTTGATGTGCCTAAGGTCGGCGCGGAAGAGTTCTTCCTGGAGCTGGTCGGCGTTGGTGAGGTTGCCGTTGTGCGCCAGCGCGATGCCGTAGGGCGAATTGACGAAGAAGGGCTGGGCCTCGGCCGAGCTCGAGCAGCCCGCCGTGGGGTAGCGGACGTGAGCGATACCCATCGAGCCGGCAAGCTGGTCCATGTGGCGCTGCTGGAAGACGTCGCGTACCAGGCCGTTGTCCTTGCGGAGAAAAACCTTGCTGCCCATGCAGGTCATGATGCCGGCGGCATCCTGCCCGCGGTGTTGCAGGACGGTCAGCGCGTCGTAGAGTCGCTGGTTAACGTCCTCACGAGCGACAAGGCCGACGATACCGCACATAGGCAAGCTCGTATAACGGGGTCCGGGGTGAAACACGTCCGGGCCGGGGTGTACGGAGTAGCGGAGGTCCGTGTCGCGGCGACGAGGACTCCATTAGTTTAGCGTGAGCGCGGGGTTTGGGCGCTTGATTATCATCCGTTTTCACGTGCCAAACAAAACATCCCCCGAGACCGCCCCCACCCCCGATCAGGCAGCGACCCTGCGAAGGCGGCTGCTCGCCTGGTACCGCCGGGAACACCGAGCGATGCCGTGGCGGGCCGAGCCCGGTCAGCTGCCCGACCCGTATCACACCCTGGTCAGCGAGGCGATGCTGCAGCAGACCCAGGTCGCCACCGTCGTGCCCTACTTCGAGCGTTTCATCGCCGAATTCCCGACCGTTCACGCCCTTGCGTGTGCCGACGAGCAGCGGGTACTCACGCTCTGGCAGGGGCTGGGCTACTACCGCCGGGCCAGGCACCTGCACGCGGCGGCCCGGGCGATCGTCGAGCGGCATGGCGGACAAGTGCCCTCGTCTGTCACCGCCCTGCTTGAGCTTCCGGGGATCGGGCCATACACCGCCGGGGCCATCGCATCGATCGCGTATGGCACACAGGCCGCGGTCGTCGATGGCAACGTCGAGCGCGTGCTCGCCCGGCTGCTGCTGATCCGTGAGCCGATCAACGCCCCGCAGACCAAAGATCGCGTCTGGTCGATCGCCCGGTCGCTCGTGCCCCGCAAGAACCCCGGCGACCACAACCAGGCGCTCATGGAACTGGGCGCGACGGTCTGCACACCCAAGGTTCCAAAGTGCTTCGTCTGCCCGCTGCGTGAAATGTGCCGAGGTGTGCAGGAGGCCGACCCACAGACGCTGCCGGTGAAGCTCGAAAAGAAAAAGCCTACCGAGGTGACGCACGTGGTCATCGCGGCGAAGCGGAACGGCAAATACCTCTTCGAGCAGCGGCCAAACGACGGGCTGTGGTCGAGCATGTGGCAGATGCCGACGTGGGAAGAGCCGCACTTTAGCCACCGCCTGCAAGGCGACGCGTCGGATCAAACGAATACGAAAGATCTCGAACACTTCGCCTTGCAGGCAACGGATAAAGGGCAACTGCGCGAATGGGTCGCAGAGCGATTCGGATTGAAGATTGACAATATTGCCTTGGTCGCCGACTTCACCCATCAGACCACCCACCGCACGATCCGGTTTATCGTGCTGCACACGAGCGTCAAAACCGGCCGACTCAAGCCGAACACCGGCGTCTGGCGAACGCATGATCAGCTTGATGACCTGCCGATGTCTAACCCGCAGCGAGTAGCGATTCAAAAACTAAATAGCTTGTGACTTAACCGCGTGCCAGCCGCTGACGCAGCAAATCCGCGCGGGCGATTCGCCGTGCCGCCGGGGTCATCTCCTGGCCCATGACGCGCTGCAGGTGCGCGGGCTGGCAGAGCAGGAAGAGCTCGTTGACCGTGCGGATGCTGCACTTGTCGATGCGGTCCAGGTGCACGCCCAGACGCAGGTGGCTCAGCAGCGAGAGCGCCTCGTCGGTGCCCATCACGCGCGCGCTGGTCAGCAGCGCCCACGCACGCCAGATCTTGTCGTCCAGCTGCTTCTCGCGCTGGCGGATCAGGGCCTGCCGGGCGTGGTGCTCGGCGGCGATCACCTGCGGGATGATGGTACGCTCGAAGTCTTCGAGGATTTCCTTCTCCGCCCGGCCGAGGGTGGTCTGGTTGGAGACCTGGAAGAGGTCGCCCAGCGACTCGCTGCCCTCTCCGAAGAGGCCCCGCACGGCCAGATGCATGTCGCGTGCGGCGCGTTTGACGCGCTCGATTTCGCCGGTGAGCTTGAGCGCTGGCAGGTGCATCATGACGCTGACGCGGATACCGGTGCCGACGTTGGTCGGGCATGCGGTGAGGTAGCCAAAGCGCCGCGAGAAGGCGAAGTCCAGCGAATGCTCAAGGGTGTCGTCGATGCGGTCGATGTGCGCCATCGCGTCGGAGAGCTGCACACCCGAGCGCAGCACCTGGATACGCAGGTGGTCCTCTTCATTGACCATGACGGAGAAGGTCTCGTCGGCGGCAATCGCAACGGCGCGCGGGGTATCGGCCGTACGCTTGGCCAGGTCGCGCGAGATGAGGTGGCGCTCGACCAGGAGCTGGCGATCGATGGCGGGGCTGTCCGCCAGATCGACCCAGAGCGTGTTGTCGCCAAGGCGTTTACTGAGCAGCTGTGTCCGGCAGGACTCGAGCACCTCGTAGCGCTGCCGACGGTTCGCTCGGTTGACAAACGGGAAGCCCGCGAGGTTGCGCGCCAGGCGCACGCGTGACGAGATCACTACGTCGCTGTGCGGCCCAGAGCCGCGCAACCACTCCCCCGCGTTGTCCGTGATCCCGCGCAGGCTCATCGCACACCCCCGGAGTCCGACTCAAGATCCGCCAGGTCGTCACGCAGACGCGCCGCCAGCTCATAGTCCTCCGCCTCGATCGCGTCGTTCAGTCGCTTGCGGGTGCGCGTGATCAACAACTGCCGCTGCTCGCTCGCTCCACCTCCGCGGCGCGGGACCTTGCCCACGTGGTGGCTGCCCCCTTCGTGGGCGCGCTCGAGCAGCGAGGACAGCGGCGCCTCAAACGCCGCGTAGCACCCCGCACACCCCAGCAGCGACTTGTCACGGAACTCACTGAACTTCATCCCGCAGTCCGGGCACGTCAGGTCCAGCGACGGGGTAGCCTCCGGCTTCTCGGCCAGGCTCGACGCCTTGACGAAATTCGTCAGAAGCTGATTGATCGGCGCGTGCACCGACTTGATCGACATGCCGTCCTCCGCTGCGTGCAGGTCGCAGAGGTGCTTCTCGATCTTCTGGCCCTTGATGATCTCTACCGCGTGGTAGGTCGCAGGCCGATCGCAATGGTCACACTTGTACTTCATGTTTAAATCGCCGTGCACGTAATTCTAGGCATTGGCTCACGGCGGTTCAATGATGGGTAGCAGCAGCCTTTCGTAAACGAGGAATTTGCCTGCAGGCACTCCGCCCGACAAGACGCCGTTCACAATATCTAGCTCTCGTCTACCGTCGGGCCCCTGCCTTATTCAGGCTGATCCCAGAGTCGATACGGGTCATCATAGGCTTTCATCTGCTGTGCCAGCAGCTTCTCCATGTCCGCACGGACTTTGGCAAAGGCGGGGTCTTCTGCCAAGTCTCTCTGGTTGGGCTTGGGCGTGTTGCCGGTGAGTTTGATGATCTCGGCGGCGTGATGCTCGATGACCAGTTCATGGGGGTTGTCTTTGAGATTGAAAAGCTGAGTCTTACGCAGTTCACCTTTAAACGCGTCGATCTTGATCAGCTTCCAGTCGCCGCTGCGTACGCACCGCATGCCCGGCTTGGACCCGCCGGCATAGACACCATACATCGCGTCGCGCACAGCGTCCTGCTTTCCCCACGCGACGGGGGCAAAGCTCTTGCCCTCGTTGGTCGGGGGTGCATCGATTCCTGCGAAATCGCAGATCGTCGCGAGGATATCGAGCAGGTACACGTTGCCCGGTGCGCGGCTGCCGGGCTTGATCCCCGGGCCTGCGACGAGCATGGGCACGCGAAAGGTGTGTTCATAGAGGTTCTGTTTGCCCTGGAGCCCGTGGCCGCCGATGGCGATGCCGTGGTCGGACGTAAAGAGGATATAGGTGTTTTCAAGCTCGCCCATCTCTTTGAGCTTGTCGACGACCCGGCCGATCTGGATGTCGATGTTTTCGATGCAGGCGTAGTACCGGCCAAGCTCGTTGCGGATCGTGGCTTCCGTGCGGGACTCCATCACGCCCGAGACCTGGCTCTCATCGCGGATTTTGCCGTGGCCGTGCGGGTTGGGGAACGGGTGCTCGGGCAGGTAGTCCACCGGCAACGGCGGGGACTTGGGGTTGACTAAGGTAGGCGGCTCGACCGCGTTGTAGGCGCCGTATTTTTCGAGCAGTTCGGGCGTTCCGTCGCGCACGTCGTGCGGGTGCGAGAAACCGAAGTACATGAGGAAAGGCTTGTCATGCGTGCCCTTGGCGTAATCGTCAAGGAACTCGACAGCGCGGTCGCCGTGCCAGGCGCTGCCGGTCTCGGGTGTACCTCCGCGCTTCATCTCATCATGGCGGACCGTGAACTGCTTGTTCGCTGCTTCATAGCTGTTGTTCGGCTTGCAGGTGCGGAACGTGAGATAACCCGCGCGGTTGAACACCGCAGCCATCGTCTGATCAACGATATTGTTCGGGACCCTGCCGCTTTTGTCTTTGATCACATCCTTCGCAAAGCTCTCGACGCCGGGGATGTGCCAGACCGTACGGCCGGTCATGATCATGGTGCGCGAAGGCAGGCACACCGCGCCGGACCACGATCCCATCTGGTACGCCGCATCGAGCACCATGCCCGACTCCGCGAGTTTGTCGAGATTCGGCGTCTGACAGACGGTGTTGCCGTAGCTCTTAAGCGAGAACGGCGACTGGTCGTCGGTAACGATGACGATGATATTGGGCCGTGGCTTGGCGTCCTGCGCAAAAGCAGAACAAGCAAGAAGAGTTGCAAAGATGGCGAAAAGTATAGACAGGTGCTTCATGTAAAAATGCCCTTCTGTGGACGGCTGAGCGATCGAACGGTCAATCTTTCTTGAGCTTGTCGGGTGGCATCAGTGAGTTGAGAATCCGCTCCTCAGCGTTTGCCGGGTCGTTATCACGGATCGTACGGACAAAATCAACAAACTCAGCAACGGTCATGCCCGCCTGCGCGAGCAGTTCAATAAAACCCTTCTCGTCAGGGTTCTTGCGCATCGCATGCTCGACCTCGCTGAGGACCAGTCGGGGTTTGTCACGGCTGCTCCTGCGTTCGCCTTCCTTGGGCTCGGGCGTCTCCCAGCGCACGACTCCGACCTGCAGGCCCGCGCTGTTGGGCCCCTGCCACCGGTCGCCGGGCCGAAGCCCGCGGGTGTCGTAGCCGACCAGGCGGAACCGGTCGAGATAGCCCGCGTCGTCGTCCTCCTGCGCCTCCATCAGCTTGATCCGGGACTGGTAGAGGAAGTAGAGCTGATCTTTGTCGGCCTCGCCGTTGTTCCTCCGAGCACTCTCCTGCTCATCCTTGGCGTACTCTGCACGCAGCTTGTCACGATCGACCAGCCAGAGCCCCTGGATGATCATCTGGTTTTCGTTGATCACTTCGACGATCTGGGCCGACACGATCCAGCCGTAAGAGCCGATCTTGAGGTCGGGAAGCGCCCTGACGTAGGCCTCGGCGTCGGCCTGCGAAGCGCGTCGGACTTTTTTCTGAACGAGGTTGCCCGTACGCACTTCCTTAACTTCGCTCAGCTGCTCGATCGCGTCGCCGACAAGGATATTACGAGAGCTTTCGTAACGCTTCTGATAGGTGGGGATGAAAGCGAAGCCTTCGCCGATGTCCCCGGCGTATCGAGCGTATTTGCGCCAGTTGGAGTCGAAGGACTTATAGACCCGGTCATCGATCGGCGTGCCGTCCAACTCCTTGGCCTGGGCATAGAGCTTGTGCCCCCCGATCAGCATCGCTGCCAGCACGAACCAAACCTTCACGTCCCAGCGCATATATCGGCTCCAGTGATTCATCATCGGGCTGCCCCCGCCGGCGTCAACATCCCCACGGTTAATGCCACGTTCGCGCTGCCGCTGCGGAACCCCTCAAGGTCCAGCGACACATATAGGAACCCGGCCTGCTTTACCGCCTGAGCCACCTTCTGTCTGACGTTCGGATCAAGCATGTGTTGCATCTGATCGGCAGGTAATTCGATACGAGCCACCTGCTCGTGATGCCGGACACGCAGGCCGACGAACCCCAGGGCCTTGAGCGCCTCCTCGGCCTGCTCGATCTGGGCAAGTCGCTGAGGCGTCACCGCGGTGCCATAAGGGATGCGGCTGGCAAGGCAGGCCGCGGCGGGCTTGTCGGCGTTGGCCAGGCCCAGGTGTCTGGCCAGTAAACGAACCTGATCCTTATCCAGCCCCGCCTCGACCAGGGGCGACTTCACTTGGGCCTGGTCGGCGGCGAGCAGGCCCGGGCGGTGGTCGCCCAGGTCATCGGTGTTCGTGCCATTGAAGATGATGCCGTAGCCGTGCTGCGTGGCGTAGGCGTGCAGGTGTTCGTAGAGGTGGGTCTTGCAGTAGTAGCAGCGGTCGCCGGCGTTGGCCTGGTAGCCGGGGTCCTGCTGCTCGTCGGGGTGGATGACGATGAGGCCCAGGTCCAGGTCCTCAGCCAGCGCCTTGGCCTGTGCCAGTTCGGATCGCGGGAGCGAGGGGCTGTCGCCAATGACAGCCGGGGCGTTGTCTTTTCCCAGGACCCGCCGGGCTGCGACCGCGACGAGGGTGGAATCGACCCCGCCGCTATAGGCAATGAGGGCTCGACCGTACGGGCGGATGACCGCTTGGAGCCGATCGAGCAGGGCGCTTTCAGGAACCGGGCCGGACTTTGCCATGGTTTTATTCTAGCGGTGCCGGGGCGGGAGCCGTTGAGTTTGCATACCGCGTCGGCCGAACTTAGACTGTTGGGCTCCGAAAAACAAGGCACTCGTAGCTCAATTGGATAGAGCAGCGGACTACGGATCCGCAGGTTAGAGGTTCGACTCCTCTCGAGTGCATGCCCCGCCCGCCGGCCCCCGGCGGGTTTTTTTATGGCACGACCGTTTTAACCCCAAGTCAGGGGGTCCGTTCGCCCGATGAGGGGGATATGTGGGATCGTCGCCAGAACCAGCGGATCAGGACTCGCGGGCTCTCCACGCCGTTTGGCGAAGTCATCGATATCTCCCCGGCCGGCCTTGCCGTGTTCCGCAAAGGACGGATGGATCTGGAGCTCGAGAAACGCGTCACACTGCATCTGTCCTACGAGGGTCATGACACCGAACTGACCGCTCGCGTGGTGCGCATCGATCCCGTCGGGCTGTTCCGGCACGAGATCGGCTTTGCCTTCGTTGACGCCGACGAGCAGACGATCCAGAAGGTCATGGCGATCGCACAATACGCCTGCAGCGAGTTCGCGGGGCCGCAGTGCTGGGTCGCAGCATAAAGTCGCGGTTGTTAACCGCGGTCTTAGAGACATAAAACCACCTAATACCGCCGACGACGTCGGCGGCTTTTTTATGCGCTCACGCCCGTGCGCGACTCGATCAGGTGGTACTGGATCGCGTCGGCGATAGCCTGCCAGCTCGCATCGACCATGTTCGTATCGACGCCGACGGTCGTAAACATCCGCGTCTCACGGCCAGGATCGTTTAGTCCGACCGCGAACGAGATCGTCACACGCACCTTTGCCGCCGACTCGGCCGAGGGGTTGACCACGCGCACACGGAAGTCGGCCAGGTGCAGGTCGGCGATCTCGGGGTAGTGCGGACGCAGGCAGGCACGCAGCGCCCCGTCGAGCGCGTTCACCGGGCCGTCGCCCTCGGACACGTTGTGCTCGACCCGGCCGTTGACCATGAGCTTGACGGTGGCTTCGGTGTTCGCAGGGGCGTTGTCCTGTCGCGAGATCTGGCAGCGGTAGTGCTCGAGGTCCCACATGGCCGGGCGCTTGCCCAGCGCTTCATATACGAGCAACTCGTAGCTGGCCTTGGCGTGCTCGAACTGGTAGCCCTCGTTCTCCAGGTCCTGCACGCGGTTGAGCACCGCCCGCTGGATTTCCTTGTTGTCGGCGATACCGAATTTTTCGCCCAGCTCGGCGGCGATGTTGCTGGCGCCCGAGAGCTCGCTGACCAGGATATGCCGCTGGTTGCCGACGCTCGCGGGGTCGACGTGCTCGTAGCTGTGGGCGATGCGCTGGACGGCGTGGACGTGCATGCCGCCCTTGTGCGCAAAGGCGCCGTCGCTGACGTAGGGCTGGTTGGGCACGGGCGTGGTGCCGGTCGCTTCATAGACAAAGCGCGAGAGCTCGGTCAGCCGCTTGATCGCGCCGGGGCGCAGGACGTCACGCTTGTATTTGAGCGCCAGATTCGCGGCCATGGAGACGAGGTCGACGTTGCCGCAGCGTTCGCCGATGCCGTTGATCGTGCCCTGCACCTGCACGCAGCCGGCTTCGACCGCGGCGAGCGAGTTGGCGACGGCCAGCGCACCGTCGTTGTGCACGTGGATCGCCAGCGCGGGGCTGCCGCTGCGTGGGGGCTGGCCAACGACGATGCCCAGGTGCGCGTTGACCGCGTTGACGATCGACGTGACCTCCGCGGGCAGCGAGCCGCCGTTGGTATCGCAGAGCACCAGCCTCGTCGCGCCGCCGGCGATCGCGGCATCCAGGGTCTTGAGCGCGTAGGCGGGGTTGGCCTTGTAGCCGTCGAAGAAGTGCTCGGCGTCATAAAACACTTCTTGAACCTGCGGCTGCGATGAGCAGTAACCCACCGAGTCCCGGATCATCGCGAGGTTTTCTTCCCGATCGACACGCAGCACTTCATCCACGTGCAGGTCCCATGTCTTGCCGACGATCGTGATGATCGGGGCGCCGGCACTGACCAGCGCCTGCATGCCGGCGTCGTCTTTCGGGGCGACGCCCTTGCGGCGGGTCATGCCGAAGGCGCAGATCTTCGCGTGCTTCCACTCGAGCTTGCGTGCCTCTTCAAAGAAGGCGACGTCCTTGGGGTTGGATAGTGGGTAGCCGCCCTCGATGTAGTCAAAGCCCAGGTCGTCGAGCAGGCGCGCGATGTTGATCTTGTCCACGACGGTCAGGGCGATGCCCAGGCCCTGCGTGCCGTCACGGAGGGTGGTGTCGTAGAGTTCGACGCGCTTAGTGCTTGAGGTGGTCATGGGTTGGCCGGGGTTGGGTAACTGAAGCGGGGGTGCGGAGTAACAAAAAACCCTGCGTGGGCAGGGTCGGCTGGTTCAGATAGATGATCCGATCGCCGCCCTACCGATGTGGCATGGTAATGATGATGCGGGCGATGATCAGGGCGCTGTGCATGGCTAGAGTATAGTCGGTCATCCGGGGCCTCACAATAAGAAGAAAACGGGTCGTTCGCCGGCTTGATACCGGTATAATGCTTCGTTTCCCACCCCGCCCGGCCATGAACAACCCCGAACAACCCGACCTGAGCCCGGATCGGCCCCGCCCCTGGCTCCGCTGGCTCTGCGTGGTCACGCTCCTGGCCACCTTCGCGCTCATCGCCATCGGCGGGAAAGTCACCAGCTACGATTACGGCATGGCTATCCCGCGCGGCTTTACCACCGGCGGGGTCATCTCCTTCCTCGCTCCCCTGGAATACTGGTGGGGCTCGGTCGACAAACGCTGGGAACACACCCACCGCATCATGGGCACCCTCGTGGGTTTTCTCACCATCGCCATGGCCGTCGGGCTATGGCGGACCCAGCAGAGCCGGCCCTGGCTCAAACGCATCGGGATGGTCATCCTCGGCCTGGTTTGCCTGCAGGGAGCCCTCGGCGCGATGCGCGTCGAAGAAGTCTCGCTGGTCCTCGCCTTTGTCCACGGCATCGTCGGCCAGCTCATCCTCTGCTCATGGGTGTTGGTGCTCTGTGCACTTGGGATGCCCTGGCTTGGTCGCCTTTCGTCGATCACTGCAAGCAAGCGCGCACTTGCGACGCCGCGGCTGCGATGGGGTGTGATGATCCTGCTTGTGCTTCTGCTGGGCCAGCTCACGCTGGGCGCGGCCGTGCGGCACTTCAAAGCAGATAAGGCGATCCCCGACTTCCCGCTGGTCTACGGCCACGTGTTCCCTCCGATGTCGCAGGAATCGCTCGACGAAATCTACGACGCCTACTTCGCCGCTCGGGCCAGCTCGCCGACCGAGGCCGCGATGGTCACCAACCGCACGCCGCAGGACGAGATTGTCGTTGCATTGTCGGATGTGGACCTGCAGATCAGCCACCGCATCGGTGCCGTAGTGGTTTGTATCGCAGGGCTATTTGTGATCGTGGCGTCGATCCGCCTGTCGCGTGATCGGCCGTTGCTGCTGGCCCCGGCGCTGGTGCTGCTGACGCTGCTTGCGGCCCAGTTTTCGCTGGGGGTGATGACGGTGTTTACCGGCACGGACCCGGTTGTGGCGACGCTACACCAGGCGACGGGCGCGGCCCTGATCGCCGTGGCCACCTGGCTGGCGGTTCGTATACACTTAGCCCAGTACCCGGCCGTCGCAGCCGATCCTCAGCCATCTACTTCCCCGCAGGCCCACGCCAGCGCCGCGCCTGCAACGACTCCCGCCACCGCCTGATGAGCCAGCTCGCCGACACATCCCGAGCAGCCGTCCAGCACGACGCGGGCTACGCGCCCTCGCCCTACGACCCGGTCGAGCCGCCCGCCGACGCGCTGCCGGCGGGGCAAACCGCCAAGGCCCCGACGCTCCTGGGCGACTACAAAGAACTCACCAAGCCTCGCATCACGCGCATGGTCGTCATCACCGCGGCCATCGGCTTTGTCTTCGGCTCCGCCGGCACGATCGCCGACCTGCACTGGCCCACGCTGCTGATCGCGATGATCGGCACCGCGCTGTCCTGCATGGCCGCGAGTGTCTTCAATCAGGCCATGGAGTACGACACCGACGCGCTGATGCACCGCACCCGCAACCGCCCGCTCGCAGCAAACCGCGTCTCGATCCGCCACGCAATGATCTTCGGCGCTGTGCTTAGCGCGCTGGGCCTGGGCGCGTTGCTGGCCTACGGGCTCTACCTTGCCGCGGCGATCTGCGCCTTTACTATCGCGAGCTACGCGCTGGTCTACACCCCGCTCAAGCGCCGATCGAGCCTGGCGCTGCTGATCGGTGCCGTGCCCGGCGCGCTGCCACCGATGATCGGCTACGCCGCCGCCGCCAAAGACCTCGGCCCCGCCGCCTGGCTGCTCTTCGCCATCATGTTCGTCTGGCAGGTGCCCCACTTCCTCGCCATCGCCTGGCTCTACCGCGAAGACTACGCCCGCGCTCGACTGGCCATGCTCCCGGTCATCGACCCCACCGGCCTGCGCACCTTCCGGCAGACACTCATCGGCTGCCTGCTGCTCCTGCCGCTGGGCATCCTGCCCACGTCCATGGGCGTCGCGGGACGCTGGTACTTCACCGCGGCTCTGCTCTGCGGCCTCGCGTTCCTGGCCTTTGGGATCCTGCTTGTGCTCAGGCCCACCCGCGACAACGCACGCAGGCTCTTCCTCGCCTCGCTGGTCTACCTGCCGGTCGTACTCACCGTGATGCTGATCGACCGCGTATGACCGCAGCCCTTGCCGCTCAATCCGCCAGCGACACCCTCGCCGTTGAAGTGCGTGCCCTCTCGCACACCTACAAGCCGCGCCGCGCAAGCCGGCCCTCACGCAGACACGCGCCCCCGCCGCAAGATGCCGCGCTCGACCGCGTCGATCTGCAGGTCCGCCCCGGCGAGATCTTCGCCCTGCTCGGGCCCAACGGCAGCGGTAAGTCCACCCTCCTGCGCATCCTCGCTACCGTGCAGTCCGCACGCCAGTCCGCACCCGCGGGCAGAGCATCGGTCTTCGGCTACGACCTGGTCAACGATGCAACCATGGTCCGGCGTCAGCTCGGCGTCGTCTTCCAGTACCCGGCCATCGACCTCAAGCTCTCCGCCATCGAAAACCTGCGCGTGCACGGCACGCTCTACGGCCTGACCGGAAGCGAACTCCAGTCTGCCTCGACCGATGCGCTCACCGCGCTGGGCCTGGCCGATCGTATGCACGACAGCACCGAGTCCTTCAGCGGCGGCATGCGTCGCCGCGTCGAGATCGCCAAGGCGCTGCTGACTCGGCCGCGCCTGCTGCTCATGGACGAGGCCTCGTCGGGCCTGGACCTCGCGATCCAGCAGCAGATATGGGCCGACCTCAGAAGGCTTGTGAGTGAAAGCGGTCTGACCGTGCTGCTGACCACGCACCTGATGCACGAGGCGGAACTGGCCGACCGTGTAGCGGTGATGGCGAAAGGCCAGGTCGTTGCCGTCGATACGCCGCACGCGCTGGTCTCGAAAGTCGGCGGGCAGGTGCTGGAGATCACACCCGCCACCGAGTCGCAGGCGGCATCGCTGCTCGAACAGGTACAGGCTGTGCTGCGCGAGCAGCAGGTTGATTGCAAACCGAAGATCAGCCAGGGCAAAATCCACCTCGAAGACCCCCAGGCCCCCGCGTTGATCCAAACACTTTCCCAAGTGCTGGGCGAGTCTGCCGCCAGTTTCCGCCTGGGCAGGCCCACCCTCGCCGACGCCTACCTCAAGCTCACCGGCCAGTCGCTCGAAAGCTGACCGCTAAGCCCGACCTCTCTATCATGCAGCCATGCTGGAGGGCGGCGTCCAACTCGACTGGCAACTCGACCCGCTCGACGTGCTCGCCCGCTGGCCCGTCGGACAGGGCGTCGTCATGCTCCACTCCGCCCGAGCAGATCCGCGCTGGGCGAGGCACACCATCATCGCCAGTCCCGCCGAAGCGATGCGCCACCAACGGGGGGTAACCGCCTTCAGCCGACCCGACAGCACCCTCGCTCAGCGCGTCGCACTAACGCACAAGCCGCTGGCCGACCTGCGCAGGGCCTTTGACGCCGACGCGGGAGCATCGCTGTGGCTGGGCTACCTCGGCTACGACCTCGCACGCTCGATCGAAAACCTGCCCTCTCCGCCGACCGACGACCGCGGCTGGCCCGACTTTCAGCTTGAACGCTGTGACGGCTGGCTTGTTCACGACAACCATTCACGCCGGTGGTCAGCGTGCGGCACGTATGCGGCGCATCCGCCCTTGCTTTCGCAGCAGAAAACAGCGGACGACACTTACACCGCCGGCCCCATCGAGCCCGACCGCCCCGCCGATCATGTCAAGCGCGCGATCTGCGCCGTCATCGACTACATCGCTGCCGGAGACGTCTTCCAGGTCAACCTCGCACAGCGATTCACCGGCCCGTTCTCCGGCAGCCCTCGCGCCCTCTACCGCGAGCTGTGCAAAAAATCCCCCGCCTGGTACGGCGCCTACTGCGAACCGACTCGCTTTGATAGCGAACCCGTTCGCACGCTCGCCTCGATCTCACCCGAGTTGTTCCTCGAATGCGACAACTCGGGACACATCGTCACTCGACCGATCAAGGGCACACGCCCAAGCAGCGAAAGCGCGGAGGCACTTCGCGACAGTGAAAAGGACCGCGCGGAACTGGCGATGATCGTCGACCTGATGCGCAACGACCTGGGACGAGTCTGCAGCTACGGCAGCGTCCAGGTCACCGAGCCGCGCAGGATCGAAACCCACCCCACCGTCCATCACGGTGTCGCCACCATCACCGGCAGGCTCCATCCCAGCCGTGGCCTGATCGACCTTTTGCGTGCGACACTGCCCGGCGGCTCGATCACCGGCGCCCCGAAAGTACGCGCGATGCAGATCATCGACGAGCTTGAGCCCGCAAGGCGAGGTCCTTACTGCGGCGCGATCGGCATGATCCACGGCAACAGCGCGCGGCTCAACATCGCCATCCGCACGGTGATGATCCAGCAGGATGATCGCAATGGAATCGGACACGCCGACGTATGGGCCGGCGGCGGAATTGTCGCCGACTCGGGTGTAGATGCGGAATATCAGGAGATGCTCGACAAGGCCCGGGCGATGCGTGAAACCCTTGAGGGGGGCTTAATCTTCGACTCGCCGCAGCATCAGCCGGCGAAATTCTAGCGCCTGCTTGCCCGGGATCTCGGTCGCCCGCAGCGTCAGTTCACCGGCCCCCTGCATCAACTCGATCACGCCAAGCGACATTGGCTTGAAGTCTTTGACGAAGGATTCGCCCTTCTGCACACGGTTTTCTTTCTCGCCCTCGATCGGCGGATCGTTCGCTTCGCTGATTTTGCCGCGCACGGATGCTTCGCCGAATCGCAGCTCGATTGCTGAACCGATGTCTTCCTGCGGACAGGTGTAGTACACGACCGCTTCGTACCGCCCCGCCGTGAGCACTTCGACATCCCATGCCACAACGTCGTCGGTCTTCTTCCAGTTATAGAAGTAAGAACAATTGGGGTGCACGCTGCTGCGCTTGATCCCGCCATGTGTCTTTGCGTCACGCGCCGGAAGCTCGGTGATGGGCCATTCGGCGTGACCGACCGTAAACGGACGCAGATCAGGCGTGTCACGCAGCCCGACGTCTTCACGCCACTTTGCGACTAGTTCGCGCAAATTATTTACTTCTTTAACATGCTCCGCGGCGACGTCCGTTGTCTGGCCGGGGTCTTCTATCATGTTGTAAAGCCGGCCTTGCGGGTCCATGCGCCATTCATTGACACGCACGCTCACCTTGCCGTTCTGATTCGAAAAAATCGGCCTTGAGTTGTCCAGGTCTACATCCACGTCTATGTCAAGCCAGAACCGATGTGTGATGCCATCAAGCGGCTTATCACCAACCCGCTTGATGTCTGCAAGTTCTGTCAACGTCGGCAACAAATCAATCGCGCCGGCTGCGTTGGGCACGCTGTAACCCGCCTTGATCCTGCCGGGCCATCGCATCAAACAAGGCACACGCACACCGCCTTCATCGACTGAACCCTTGATACCTTTCATCGCGCCGTTCCAGCGCGGGCCGTTCGGGCCGTTGTCGCTGAAGTACACCACGATCGTGTTGTCTGCGAGCTTGAGTTCATCGAGCTTCGCGAGCAGACGCCCAACGTTGTCGTCGATGTTCTCGCACATCGCCAATGCCGCGCGGGTGTGGTCATCGGCACGCGAGTGATCCATCACGAGTTTCTTGTCTTTGAATTTTTCCCAGTATTTATCGGGAACCTGCATCGGCGAGTGCGGCGTACAAAACGGGACGTAGCAGAAGAACGGCCTGCCCTTGTTCTTCTCCATGAAACGGATCGCTTCATCCGTGAAGATATCCGTGATATAGCCCTTGGCCTGGAAGTACTCGCCGTCGCGCTCGAGCTCGGGATCGAAGTAGTCGCCCCAGTGCCCCGAGCAGAAGCCGACGAAAGTATCGAACCCGCGAGCACGCGGGTGATAGGGGTACTGCATCCCGTTGTGCCACTTGCCAAAGCAGCCCGTCGCGTAGCCCGCGGCCTTGAACGCCTCTGCGATCGTCCGCTCGTCGAGGTTCATGCGCTCGGCACCGCTCGTCACACCGTGCACGCCGGTCCGCGGGTGATATCGCCCGGTCAGAAACTCGGCCCGCGTCGGCGCGCAGACCGGACAGACATAAAAACGATCGAAAGCAGCGCCATCCCGCGCCAGCGAATCGATGTTTGGTGTCGAGAGATCCTTGTTGCCGCTGTACGAAAGGTCGCCCCAGCCCTGGTCGTCGGCAAGGACGATCAGGATATTGGGCGGCGTTGGCTTTAGCTGATCCTGCGCTCTGGCTTGGCCAAGCCAGAGCAGGGACACCCACAAGGCGAGTATGGCGCGGGCGAGAGGGGACATATGAATGGGCCTGGAGGGATTCGAACCCCCAACCCTCGGTTCCGAAGACCGATGCTCTATCCAATTGAGCTACAGACCCTGGCGGCCCCATGATAGCTAAGGGCGCTGCCTGTGGCGCTGCAAGAGTCATGAAGGCGACAGGAGGAACCTTCTCGTTTTCAACTCTTGGACTGGAAAAGCCTTATAGCGAGCCCGACGCCCTGTTGTTCCCATAACTCCGCGTTTCTTGACTGGCAAGGCCGTTGTTACCGGCAGCGCCGATACAAACCATCCAAAGGGTTTAAGTCCCCTATCCCGCACGACGATAGGGACGTTGCAACCCGCTGGCTGTCAGTGGGCAGAGGGATTTTGGCAGAGAGAACCAGACATGACGGTCTTCGACGCGATTCATACCGACTGGTCCCAGACACGCACGCGTGACGGTGCTCTCGCGTCGCCGGGCCGGGGCTTTGAAATCGCCAAGCGCATGCTGGATCTGAGCGGTGCCCTGCTTGCGCTGTTGATGTTCTGCCCCGTGCTGCTGTTCGCTGCGGCCTGGGTGAAGATGACCGATGGCGGGCCCGTGTTCTACCGCCAGTGGCGCGTTGGACGCGACGGCATGCTTTTCAAGATCTGGAAGCTGCGGACCATGCGGACAGATGCCGAGAAGAACGGCCCACAGTTCGCGACCGATAACGATCCACGCATTATCTCCGGCTGCGGCTGGATGCGGACGAGCCATATCGACGAACTGCCCCAGCTCTTGAACATCATTCGCGGCGAGATGTCGCTTGTCGGCCCCCGCCCCGAACGACCCGAGTTCATCGAGCGCCTCCGTAAAGACCTGCCTGCGATCGACCGCCGCGTGGCCGGCACCCCCGGGATCACCGGCCTGGCCCAGGTCGTCAACGGCTACACAAACGACATCGAAGGCATGCGTCGCAAGCTTGCCCTTGACCTTCGCTATCTCGAACAGCGTTCGATCCTGCTGGATATTCGCCTGATCCTCAGGACCTTCCCAAGGTTCTGGGACCGCTCAGCTTGTTGACCCGGAGCTAAACCATGGTTCTCAAAACCCTGTACACCTACCGCACGGCGATCTCGGCAGCACTGGCCTGCCTTGCATTGCTGTTGCTCGGGGGCTGCTCCAGCAACCCGCAGTACACCGATTACCACGCGTTCGTCAGCGAGCCGCGTCTTGCAGCGCCTGACAAGCCCTACCTGGTCGGACCGCCGGACCTGATCGAGATCCGATCGGCGCGCGTGCGTGAACTGCAGAGCTACCGCCAGACCGTCAGCCCCGACGGCATGCTGAACATCCCGCTGCTGGGCGACATCTACGTTGCCGGCCGGACCGTTAACTCGATCCAGGATGAACTGGAAGAGCGTGCCAGCTTCTACTATCAGGACGCGGACGTGAACGTGCGCGTGGCAAAGTTCGCCAGCAAGAAGCTGTTCGTCTTCGGCCAGGTCAAGGCGCCGGGCACGTACTACTACAACGGCTCGAACACGGTGCTGAACACCCTCGCGGATGCCAAGCCGACCGAGCTGGCCGATCCTACCGCGATCATGATCGTCCGCCCGGATGAGAACGGCGACCTGCGTGCGCGGATGACGATCAACCTCGATCAGATGATCCGCACCGGCGACATGACGCTGAACTCCTCGCTGGAAGACGGCGACATCATCTACGTTCCGCCGACCGGCATCGCGAAGGTCACGCTGACTTTCCGTCAGCTGCTGCTACCCTTCTCGCCGATCTCGCAGACGATCAACGGCCCGGCCAACGTCGCCGAGTCGGCCAACGGCCAGCGTCCCTACGGCGACGAATAACAGAACCCCTACCGCCCGAAGCGCGGAGCATCCCTATGGCAACGAGCAAACAGGAACAAGCCAAGGCACTCTACGAGCTGTGGGACGTCATCCTCCAGCACCGCTGGCGCTTTGTCCTGCCGGCCTTCGCGATCACCTCGCTCGTGCTCTTCGCCAGCCTGTTCCTACCCCGTAAATACGAGGCCAGCGCCAACTTCGAGCGCCGCAATGCGCCGGAACTGATCGAGGCGATCCGCTCGGGCGCCAGCGAGTCTTACATCGATCCGATGCAGTCCCTGACCAAGGAGATCTCCAACAGCGCCGCCATCGCGCAGGTTGTTGGCGAACTCGAGTCGCGTCTGAAGAAATCCGGGTACGTCACCAGCCAGGCCGATCTCCAGGACCTGCGTGTGAAAATCCGCCGCAACCTGCTGGTCAACCGAGAGTACGCCGACAGCACACGCGTCCAGCTCCGACTGGAGCTGGTGCTCGACGACCCCTACGTCGCGACGATGGTGGTCAACGGGCTGATCGATCGCTACATCCGTGAGACGCGCGGCTCGCTCGTCGAGCGGGCCAACAGCTCGATCGCATACTACGACGGCCTGATCGATCAGCACCGCAACGATCTCGAGAGCGCCCAGCAGGAACTGGGTCTTTTCGAGCAGGAATACGCGATCCTTCTGCCCGAGCAGCCCTACAGCCTGCAGTCGCAGATTGCCGAGACCCAGGACCAGCTTTCTCAGCTCAACACCGAGCTCGAGGGCCTTGAGATCCGCCGCCGCTCGCTGCGTGAAGCGATCGAATCCGAGCCGGCGACACTGCCCTCGATCCTGCACGGCCAGAACCCCGAGCTGCTTCGCCTGCAGAGCAAGATGGACCAGCTCAACGACCGGATCCGCGAACGCATCGACACCCAGCACATGACCGAGCAGCACCCTGAGGTCATCACGCTTCGCGAGTCGCAGGTGGCGTTGCAGGCACAGATCGACTCCACGGAAAAGAACGTGGTGACCGCGACCCAGGACCACCCCAACCCCAAGCGTGCGGACCTTGAGCTCTCATTGACAAACGCGGATGCAGAGCGTGCCGCGATCAAGGAACAGGTCGCGTTGCGCCTGAAGAAGATCGACGAGCTTTCGGCGATGTCTTCGGACATGCTGCCGGTTCGCGCCAAGCACCGCAAGCTGCTTGCCGAGGTGGACACGGCACAGAAGGACGTGGACTATTACCAGAACATGCGCCGCCGCGCCGAGAACTACCTGACACCCGAGACGGGCGACCGCGGCGTGCAGCTGGAGTTCATCCGCCGGGCCGAGGCGATCAACCGCCCCGTCTCGCCGAACCTGATGCAGGTCATCCTGGTGGCCGGGTTCCTGGGCATGGCGTCGGGCGCACTAAGCGTGTTCCTGGCCCACCGCACCGACGAATCGTTCCGCAACGCGCGCCAGCTTTCCGAAGCGACTTCGATCCCCGTGCTCGGGTCGGTCAGCGAGCTGATCACACGTCAGCACCGCCGGATCCGTCAGCTGCGCTACGCCATCGTCTACCCGGCCAACGCGCTGGTGATGGCAAGCGTGCTGGTGCTCTTCGCGGGGATTCTGTACCTGGACCTCGAGCGTCCGGACGTGCTGAACAAGATCAAGGACCGCGCCAAGGCGCTGGTCCAGACACAAACGGAGGAGGCCGCAGGCGATCCGACACCCGTCGGATTGATCATGCCTGACGACCATAAGGCCTGATGTACGAAACGTACTACCAACTTGCCACCGCGCCGTTTGAGAACACGCCTGACCCGCGGTTCTTCTACGCAAGCGACCAGCACAACGAAGCGCTGGCGGCGATCGAGTACACCATCCGCATGCGTAAGGGGATCGTGCTCATCACCGGGCCCATCGGCTCGGGGAAGACCACCGTCTCGCGCACCATGCTCCGCCGCTGCGGTGATAGCGCTACCGTGATCCAGCTCGCCCACGGCCACCGCACGGCCGACGAACTGATCACCCACATGCTCCACCGACTGGGGCTGTCCGACGCAGAGTCGGGCTCGCACGCACGCCGGCTTGAACGGCTCGAGCAGCACCTGCTGCACTGCGCCGCCTCCGGCAGGCCCGTGGTCCTGTTCATCGACGAAGCACAGACGTTATCGGATGCAGCACTCGAAGAGCTACGCCTGATCAGCAACTTCGATACCGAGCAGACCAAGCTGCTTCAGCTTGTACTTATCGGTCAGCCCGAGCTGCGCGAGAGGCTCAACCAGGAGTCGCTTGCCCCGCTGCGGCAACGCATCATCATCGCAAGAAAACTGCGTGCGCTCAATACCAGCGACGTTTCCAGGTACGTCGAGCACCGCCTGAAAGTCGCCAGCATCGACCCTCAGGACGTGCGTGTTCGCTTTGACCCCAAGGCCATGGAGCGCATCGCGCAGTTCACCGGCGGGGTCCCGCGCCTTATCAACGCCGTCTGCGACCACTGCCTGCTGTTGGGCATGGTGCAGAAGACCGATACGATCAGCCGAAAAATGACCGAGCGGGTTATCGCTGACATGCTCCCCGGCCTGCCCCCAGGGGCGACAGTCCGGCTTGCCGCTTGAGCGGAGTGAATCATGGGCTACATCTTCGACGCACTCAACAAGCGCAAGGACCAGCAGCAAGAGGACGCCACCGCTGCGCCCCAGCCGCAAGACCTCGCAGGCGACATGCTCGCCTCTGCGATGGCCCAGTCTGCTTCAACGCAAACTCAGCCCGACGCCCCGCTTCGGCTGTCCGACGTGTCTTTCAAGGCCGATTCCGATAACCTCGAAGCGGAAAGCAATACGATCTTCTCCAGCGCCGCGGCGAGTGAGCCCAAGCCTGTATTGCGCGGCATCGATCTCGACAGCCCGATTCTGCCTGAAGAAATCATCGACCTCAAGCCCGAAGCGATCGACCCCGTACTTCAGACCAGCGAGCCCGTGCAGCTGAGCCTGCCCGCGCCTCAGCCGGTCAAGGGCTGGTGGCAACGGCTGCTGGGCCGGCACCTTCGCGGCAAGGTCGACGACCGCCTGGTCACGATGACCAACCCCGCGTCGGCGATGGCGGAGGAATACCGCTCGATCCGCACGTCGATCCTTGCACGCCACAACAATCAGCGGCACCTGGTCCACACCATCACCAGCGCCACCCCGCAGGAAGGCAAGACTATTTCCTGTGTAAACCTGGGGCTGTCTTTTGCAGAACTGCGCAACCGCAAGACCATCATCATCGAGTGCGACCTGCGCCTGCCAACATTCAGCAAGCTGATCAACTGCGACAATTCGCGGCCGGGCCTGATCGACTACCTGCGTGGCCAAGCCAAGCTTGCGGACGTGATCCAGCAGATCGAAGGGTCGTCGCTGCATATCCTGCCCGCCGGCGGACGGGTCAGCGATGAAGCGGTCCAGCTGCTCTCGAGCTCACGGATGACCCAGCTCATCCAGGGCCTGCGTGCCAAGTACGACCACGTGTTCATCGACACCCCGCCGGTCCTTCAACTCGCCGACGCCGGGATCCTCGGAAGCCAGAGCGAAGAGGTGCTGCTGGTCGCACGCATGCGCCGCACACCGCGCACCCTCGTCGAGCAGGCCGTCAGCACCCTCTCGAGCTACAACGCTACAGTCAACGGCATCATCGCCACCGACAACCCCCGCAGCCGCGGGCGTGGCTACGGCTACAAATACGGCTACGGGTACCGCTACGGCTACACCTACGGTTATACCGACGATCGCAAGCGCAACAAGCAGCGCGAAGCGGCCTAAGGCAGGCTTGTCTACTTCATCCGGTGTACGATGGCTTATATGCCCAACGCACCGCTCTTCGAGAACCCCGCGACACGCAGGCTCATCATCGCAATCGTGATGGGGGTTTTGCTTGTTGCCGCGATGACGGCCGCAAAACTCGTCACGGGCGCATCGATCGGTTTATGAGCCGGACGGGCGTATAATCGGGCGATGCTAAACGAACCACGGCCTGATCGTACCCGGGGGCTCTGCCGACTCTTGCTGGCCTGCCTGCTGCTTTTCACTGCCACCCTGCCCGCCGCCGCGCAAGGCAACAGCCTCCCCGACAAGCCCTTGGCCGACCCCGACCAGTGGCTCAGCCAGGACCGATGGGGCGAGCTGCGCTACGGCCTGACGATCCGCGAACCCAAGGGCGCCACACGCATCGCCGACACGGCACAGGGCGACGTCATGCGCTGGGCCCTGCCCGATGGCACGCGCATCCGACTCTCCTTCGCACGTGGCGAGTACGAGGGGATCAAAAACAACGCCGTCGTACGCATGCCCGCCAAGGTCGATCTGCTCAAGAAACAGCTCGGCGATGAGTTGAAGGTCGCGGTGAAGGGCGAGGTCATCAACACCCGCGCCGACCAGGTCGTCGAAGTCGGGCCGCTCGTCGGGCTATTTAACTACTTCATCATCAAGCCCGATACCAAGGGCCTTAACGATTACCTTTACGGCGTTGCGCTGCTGCAACTGGACGACGACAGCGTCATCGTGCTGAAAGTCGAGTGCCCTCCGGATGCCATCGAGCAAGCCGCGAGCACCTTCGAGTGCATGGTGCAATCGATCCAGGTCCAGAGTGTTGAAGAAGTAAACCGCCGAATTCATGGCTGGCTGTCCAACGGCGAACAAATCCTCAAAAACCTCACCCAGGATGACCGCCGCCAAGCGATGCACGGCGACCGCCTGTACCGCGTCATCGAAGCGGGACGCGACATCGGCTATCTACGCACCTGGCAGCGTTTCCAGGACAAAACGTATTACGCCGAGCTCAAAGCCCGCAACAAGATCAAGGGCGGGACAGACAAGCTCGAAGGTGTGGACCGGTTCGAGGTCGAGGGCAACGCGGTGGTCACTCAGTCGCACCTTGAAGGTAGCGGCGCATCGATCGACCGGCTGTTCGAATCCATCGATGCCGCGGGACAGCCCAATTCCTACTGGCAGATCAAGTCAACGATGCGCTACAAGAACGACCCCAACAACCTCAGGGCGGGCTCATGGGTCGAGACCGGCGTGCGCGGGATCGCAACCATCGGCAGCAAATCAATGGACCACATCCAGATCACACGCGAGGGTACACCGCCACGCTCCATGGTCGAGTACGTGCTGCAGCGCGAGCGCGACCCCGAGCGGCGACTGCGCTACCCCTCGGCCGACCCGCGCAGCTATCCCTCGGGCGACCTGAGCGAACAAGCCTGGCCCACGCCCGGCCGCGCTTTCCTCACGCCGGTCGATAGCGCCCTGATGCCCGCCTTGCTGCCAAACATCGAGCAGTCCTACTGCTTCAGCGCCTACGACCCCGAAGCCACTCGCGTCGACATCCGCTACATGCGCGTCCAGCCCCGCGCCGACGGCGGCAAGACCGTCTACCTCCGCGCGGTCCTCGACCAGTCTGAGCAGGTGCTCGAGTTCGACAAGAGCAACGAGCTGACCAGCCACGCCTACCCCGACGGCCGAGAGATACGCATCACAAACCGCGCCGAGCTGGCACGCATCTGGGGCACAAGGCTCAAGGACTGATTGATATGGAACTGACCATCAAAATCCCCGACGGTGCCGAGCGGCTGGGTGTCACCGGCCCCAGCGAGCGGAACCTCAAGATCATCCGCGAGGCCCTGGGCGTCACGATCAACGCGCGCTCCGAGGCGCTCAAACTCTCGGGCCGATCAGACGCGGTCGGCCAGGCGGCTCATGTGATCGAGCGGCTCAGCGAGGCCGCGCGGCACGACAGCCCGATGACCCGCCAGCAGCTGCTCGACGCCATCGCCGCGATCAGCTCGACCCGCAGCACCATCGCGCTCACCGGCGACGACGACACGGCATTAGTACACCCCGTTGCTCGGGCGGATTACTTCGACGTCTACCTCGAAGGCCGGCGCGTGCGCCCGATGTCGCCCGGACAGCGGGTCTACGTCGAGTACATCGCGCATCATGACCTGACGTTCTGCATCGGCCCAGCGGGGACGGGCAAGACGTACCTCGCGGTCGCCGCGGCGGTGTCGATGCTCAAACGTGGCCAGGTGCGCAAGCTCGTACTCGTACGCCCCGCGGTAGAAGCCGGAGAAAAGCTCGGCTTCCTGCCCGGCACGATGCAGGACAAGGTCAACCCGTACCTGCGTCCACTCTTGGATGCGCTGCACGACATGATGCCGTTCGAGCAGATCGAGCGCTTCATGGCGGTGGACCTGATTGAGATCGTTCCGCTGGCGTTCATGCGCGGGCGAACGCTCAACGACGCGTGCATCATCTGCGACGAAGCGCAGAACACAACCAAGAGTCAGATGCTCATGTTCCTCACGCGCCTGGGCCACGGCTCGAAGATGATCGTCACCGGCGACACCAGCCAGATCGACCTCGAAGACCCGCGCGACTCGGGGCTCATCGACGCGGTGCGGAGGCTACGACGGACCAAGGGCGTGGCGATGTGTACCCTCGACGGAGCCGACATCGTCCGCCACAGCCTCGTACAGCGGATCGTCCACGCCTACGGCGAGAAGGCACATCGCCCACAAACCGATTTCATACAAGACGTTATCGAATCGATCGAGGCGTCCGAGAACACCGCCCCTGACGCCTGATCGCGCCCACCATACTCAGCTACAATATCTAAGGCCTCATCGGCCCCTCCGGATGGTCGATAACAGGTAGAGCGGACCTGCAACCCCGCTGAACCGAACCCCTCATGGCTCAAGGTAAAACCTCGACAGCCCGGCGGCGCGAGGTGCGCCGCAACCTGCCCAAGGCCAAAGGTGCCCTGCGCGAGCTCATGCGCCGCGCGGATGTCGGCTGGGCCATCCTCTACATCGCCCTCTTCGCCGTCGTCGCCACCGTCATTGCCACGCCCCTGATCGACCGCGCAAGGCCGATGCATCTGGGATCGGCCGTCGAGCGCCCCATTGTCAGCCGCGTTCCCTTCTCCGTCATCGACCAGGAAGCCACGCGCCTGGACCGACGATCCGCCGCAAGCCAGGTGCCCCCACACTTCGAGCCCAACACAACGCTGCTCGAGAACCTGCGCTTCGAGCTCACCGCCCTGCCCGCGACCTTGGCCGGGTACGAAGAACTCAGCCAGGTCCCCGCCACGCTGACCGAAAAGCTCCAGCTCGACGATCGCACGTTCAAATCCATCCAGTCCTACGGCGAAGACGACATCGACTCCACCGAGCGATGGAGCAGGGTCGTCACCGAGGTCACGCGTTCGCTCTTTGATATCGCAATCATTTCCGAGGACGACTGGAAGAAGCTCGGCTCGGCCAGCATCGCCGTCGTTCACCCGGACCCCGGCGAGGGCGCGAAGGCAAACCGCATCAAGGCGATACGCGCCGTTCACACACTCAAGAGCGAGCAGCTCGGCGTCGAGCTGGACCAGATCGTTGCCCCGCTGCCGATCGATCTGCGTGATCCGATCCGTCGGCTCATCGTCGCCGATCTTTCGCCGACCTACTCCTTCAGCCAGGCGCTCACCGAATCGGCACAGCAGATGGCACGCGACGCGGTCAGCGAGCGTGCCGAGCCGCGCACCGCGGGCGTCGTTCTCGCCGAGCCCGGAGACAAGCTCACCCAGAGCCTGCTGGACGCGATCAATGCCGAAGAAGCCGCCTACCTCGCCAAGCGTTCACCCCTGCAACGCTGGCTCCCACGCGCGGCCATGCTCGGGCTCATGTCCATCATCGCCACGGGCATGTGGGTCTACTTCTTCGCCTACTGCCCGCGCCTGACACGCAACCCGATGCGCGGCATGGCCATCACCGCCCTCATGCTCCTGTGCCTGGGCGCCTCGGTCTGGTCCTCGCTGCTCTGGCCGGACTTCATCATCGGCTCGCTGACCTTCCCGACCCTCTTCGCCGCGACCGTCCTCTCCATCGCTTACGACCAGCGCTTCGCACTGGCCATGGGCGTCGTGCTCTCGCTGCTGGTCGTCATCATGCTCAAGCTGCCGCTGGCCACGACGATCATCGTCATCGTCGGCGTGTCCTCCGCCGTCATGCAGCTCCGCGAAATCCGCACACGCTCCAAGCTCGTCATCGTCGGCACCTACGCCGGCCTGGCCATGGGCGCAACCACCGCCATCGTCAGCCTCGCCGTCAAGCCCGTCCTCGCCGAGGGCGTCGTCCAGACCGTCCTCATCGACGCGCTCGCCGCGATCACCTCCGGCTTCTTCACCGGCCTGCTGGTCCAGGGCACCCTGCCGCTGATCGAACGTATCTTCAACGTCACCACCGCGATGACGCTCAAGGAACTCAACGACGTCAGCCACCCGCTGCTGCAGCGCCTCGCTCACGAAGCGCCCGGCACCTATCAGCACTCGCTGCGCATCGCCGACATGGCCGAGACCGCCGCCGAGGCCGTCGACGCCGACAGCCTGCTCTGCCGCGTGGGCGCGATGTACCACGACGTAGGCAAGACCAACAAGCCCGCCTACTTCATCGAGAACCAGGCCGGCGGACCCAACAAGCACGCCAAGCTCTCCCCCGCCATGTCCCTGCTCATTATCGTCGGACACGTCAAGGACGGCGTCGAGATGGCGCGCGAGTTCGGCCTGCCCGCCGTCATCCGACACTTCATCGAGTCGCACCACGGCACCACGCTCGTCGAATACTTCTATCACGAAGCCAAGAAACAGACCCAGGCCGAGGACAAGCCCGCCCCCAGCGAGTTCGAGTTCCGCTACCCCGGCCCCAAGCCCGCGTCCCGCGAGGCCGCGATCATGATGCTCTGCGACTGCGTCGAGGGAGCCGCCCGCGCCATGGACGACCCCAACGCCACACGCCTGGAAAACCTCGTCAAGACCATGGCCAACAAGCGCCTGATGGACGGCCAATTCGACGACTGCGACCTCACCCTCCAGGACCTCTCCCGCATCGAGCAGGCCATCACCAAGAGCCTGTGCGCGATGTACCACCAGCGCATCAAGTACCCCGACGAGAAGAGCCTGTCCGACACCGCGACCAGCAAGGTCGTGGCGGGGTGAGCTAGCATTGATCTTGCCAGGGTTGCTCCCGCAGGCGGCCGGCAACTGAGCCGAATTACGTTAGGCAAATATGTCTTGCGCCACATTTAACAAGGGGATTTCGTGAACGAGCAGGTAGTTGGAAATACCGAACAGTACACTGGACTGACTGGCGGCGATTGGATCATGGCGATCATTAGCTTCTTCTTGACGCCGCTCATTCCAATCATTCTCGCCATATACAACTTGTACGGGGGCGCCGTAGTCAGGGTCTCCTGTACTCGGAGTGCTCGCGGTCCAAATCGTCATAATCGTAATCAAGGTCCTTGGCCACTAAGTATTGTGCCTAACTAATCATTCAAGCCGACGCCTTCGGCGCAGCTTAACTCAGGCGTTATGCCTATTAACATGAACAATCAGCCACAAAAAACAAGTTGGATTATTGCACTGTCACTCTTTGCAATTGCTATGGTTACTGGCACATCTTTATTCCGCACTAATAAAGTCACGGATGGCCTTCGTAAGGTGGACTGCGGGTCTATAAAGCCTGGGAACTCTGCTGTATTCAATGTGAGAGATTATGAAGCAACCATTCAGGTTCCTGAAGGGGAGGGTTATACATCTGGAACCTTTCAGATTGCCATTCCTTCCTTGGGGTACGAATCCGGCCCTATTGACAGAAATGGTTCGCTTGAGACAGTTTGGATATTCGACATAAATGATGACACAAAAGAAGATGTAGTAGCGCTCATCCGAAGTGGTGGCTCAGGTAGCTACGTTGATATCATAGTTCTGGAGAGTAATGGCGACAATTATTCGATAGCTCACCTGCCACCTATCCCTACAGTTCAGGGCTATATGGGACATGATTCTGTTTCGATTCGGAACAACTCAATCATACGCTCATTCCCAACTTATGCGAACAAACAGGGAATCAGAATTAACCGCCAATGGCAAGCGAAAGATGGAGTGAAAGGCCAAATCCCCGTCAAGGTTAGATCAGATTCTAATGTGGATCCATCAGGCTCAACAGTGGAATTCCAGTTTAACTACCTTGCAGGTAAATGGGAATAGGCCTAGCCAGTTCCTGCAGAGAGACGCCACTGGCGCGTCGCTCCTGAGGGGTATGTTAGTATTACTTCAACAGCCCGCGCTGGCTGAGCAGGTCGTAGATCTTCTGCACCGACTGCTCGACAGTCAGGTCGTCGGTGTGCAGCACGAGATCGGCGGCAGTCGGCGCCTCGTAGGGCGCGGCCATATCACTGAAGGCGGCCATGCTCTTCTTCACGCCGTCGAACTCTTTCGTCTCGGCGCGCGATTTGCACACATCCAGCGGCGCGTCGAGGAAGACCTCGATGAAGCGGGCCTCGCCGATGATCTCTTTGGCCATCGCGCGGTCCTCGGCCGAGGGGGAGAGGAAGGCGCAGATGCTGATGTGGCCGGCGTTGTTGAACAGGCGTGCGACCTCGGCGGCGCGGCGGAGGTTTTCCTTGCGGTCGGCCTGGCTGTGCTTGAGGTCGGCGCTCAGGCCGAGTCGTGCGTTATGGCCATCGAGTACGTTGGCGCTCTTGCCCTCGTCGAACAGCCGGCGCTCGAGCCCGTAGGCCACCGCCGACTTGCCGCTGCCGGTCAGGCCGGTGAGCCAGATGGTGGCGGGCTGCTGGGTCAGGCGTGCTGCGCGTTCCTTGGGCGTAACCAGCGATTCGTGCAGGCGCAGCTCGGTGCCGCGTTTCTCGGCGATCTCCCGGCGGCGCGAGGCGCTGGCGTCGGGGTCGCGGTCCAGGATCATGCCCGCGCCGACGGTGTTGTTCGTCAGCTTGTCGATGACGATGAACGCGCCGGTCGCGCGGTTGCGGGTGTAGGGGTCGAAGGCGATCGGGCGTGAGAGGTCGACGACCACGCGGCCGATCTCGTTGAGCTCGAGCTTATGCGTGTCCTGCCGGTGCAGGGTATTGACGTCGATGCGGTAGCGGAGGTTGCTGACCACGCCGGTGGCGCGGGTGGTGCCCTGCTTGATGGTGTACTGCTTGCCGGGGACGAGCGCGTCCTCGGTCATCCAGACGATCATGGCTTCGAAGGCCTGGTCGACCTTGGGCACGTTGTTGGGGTGCACGAGCATGTCGCCGCGCGAGACGTCGATCTCGCGGTCGAGGACGAGGGTCGGCGCGAGGGGCGCGAAGGCCTGGTCGAGGTCGCCGTCCATGGTGACGATGCGCTTGACCTTGGCGATCTTGCGCGAGGGCAGGGCCATGACTTCGTCACCGGGCCGAACGGTACCTGAGGCAATGGTGCCGCAGAACCCGCGGAAGTCGAGGTTGGGGCGGTTGACGTACTGGACGGGGAATCGGAAGTCGATGAGATTGCGGTCGGAGGCGATATGCACGTTCTCAAGGATGTGCATGAGCGTTCCGCCGTGGTACCACGGGGTGTGTTGCGAGGGGTTGACGACGTTGTCGCCGTGCAGCGCGGCCATGGGCACGAACTGGATGTCGGGCAGCTCGAGCTTGCTGGCGAAGCCCGCGTATTCGCTCTTGATTTTTTCGTAGACCTCTTCGCTGAAGCCCACCAGGTCCATCTTGTTGATGGCGACGATGACGTGCTTGATGCCCAGCAGCGAGGCGATGAACGAGTGCCGGCGGGTCTGGGTCTGCACGCCGTAGCGGGCGTCGATGAGGATGATGGCCAAGTCGCAGGTCGAAGCGCCGGTGGCCATGTTGCGGGTGTACTGTTCGTGTCCGGGGGTATCGGCGATGATGAACTTGCGCTTGGCGGTCGAGAAATAGCGGTATGCGACGTCGATGGTGATGCCCTGCTCGCGTTCCTCGCGCAGGCCGTCGGTCAGCAGCGCCGGGTCGAAGTCCGTGCCGGTCGTGCCGTACTTGCCCGAGGCGTTCTTGACCGCGGCGAGCTGGTCCTCGTAGACCATCTTCGAGTCATAGAGGAGCCGGCCGATGAGCGTGGACTTGCCGTCGTCCACCGAGCCGCAGGTCAGGAAGCGCAAAAGCTCCTTGTTCTCATGCTGCTTGAGATAAGCAAGGATGTCGGTTTCGATGAGTTCGGATTGGTGGCTCATGGCGGATTAGCGTTTAGCGTTTAGGGCCTAGCGATTAGCGTCGAACCCGTGACTTGTCGATCTTTCAGGCTTCCTGTGCTCTGCGTAGTTTTAAGCGGGTTGCATGCTCGCCCGGACTTGCTCGACGCCAGGCCCTAGACGCTACGCGCTAGACGCTTAGAAATACCCTTCTTCTTTCTTCTTCTGCATCGAGGCGTCCGAGTCGAAGTCGATGATCCGGCCCTGGCGCTCGCTGCTGGTAGCGACCAGCATCTCCTGGATGATCGTCGGCAGGTCGTTGGCCTCCGACTCCACCGCGCCGGTCAGCGGGTAGCAGCCCAGCGTACGGAAGCGCACGCTCTTCATCATGGGTTTTTCGCCGGGCTCAAGCGGCATGCGGTCGTCGTCGACCATGATCAGCACGCCGTCGCGATTGACCACCGGCCGAACAGCCGAGAAATACAGCGGTACCAGCGGGATGTTTTCGAGATAGACGTACTGCCAGATGTCCAGCTCGGTCCAGTTGCTCATCGGGAAGACGCGGATGGACTCGCCCTTGTTGATCGCGGCGTTGTAGAGGTTCCAAAGCTCGGGCCTCTGGTTCTTGGGGTCCCAGCGGTGGTTCTTGTCGCGGAAGGAGTAGACGCGTTCCTTGGCGCGGGATTTTTCCTCGTCACGCCGTGCGCCGCCGAAGGCCGCGTCGAACTTGTACATGTTCAGGGCCTGCTTGAGCGCCTGGGTCTTCATGATGTCGGTGTGCTTGGCCGAGCCGACGCTGAACGGGCTGATGCCCTGCTTCACGCCTTCCTGATTGGTGTAGATCTTGAGGTCGAGTTTGTATTCCTTGGCGACCCAGTCGCGGAACTTATACATCTCCTGAAACTTCCATGTGGTGTCGACGTGCAGCATCGGGAAGGGGATCTTGCCCGGCGCGAAAGCCTTGAGCGCCATCCAGAGCATGACCATCGAGTCCTTGCCGAGAGAGAAGAGCATGACGGGGTTTTCGAACTCCGCCGCCACCTCACGGATGATGTGGATACTCTCGGCCTCGAGCTGCTTGAGGTGGGTGAGTTTCTGCGAACTGATGGTCGTCGCGGTCGTCACGGGGTGTCCTTGCTGGGGGTTTTCGCCTGCGTTTCCGGGCCGGGTCCGATAGCCGAGCATCTCGCCCGAGGCGACCTGAGAGTATCGGTATCGGCTGGCAGAAAAATCCGTTTAGGCCCAGATCAGCATATTAGGGCGGATCGGTCGGGCCTGCCGGAGGTTCTCGACATTGTAGGCGGAGGCCGGTGAACTTATCATTGCGTGCATCCATATATCACGGAGCCCCTTATGAGCATCCCCACTGACCGCACCTACCTCGCCAGCCACGAGTGGCACAAGACCGAAGCAGGGCTGGTCGTGATCGGCATCAGCCAGGTCGCGGTTGATGAACTGACGGACATTACCTACCTCGATGTCGCCCGTGGTTCAGGTCCGATCCAGGCGGGCCAGACCTTCGGCGAGATCGAATCGGTCAAGGCCACCAGCGAGCTGTACTGCGGGATCGCCGGCGAGGTGGTCGAGGTCAACAAGGCCGCGCTGGATAACCCCGCGATCATCAACGACGACTGCTACGGTGCAGGCTGGATCATCAAGATCAAGCCCTCGGACCCTGCCGCAGCAGGCAGCCTTCTCAGCGCCGCCGACTACCAGGCCAACCACGCTCACTAATCACTCGCAGGCAGGCCCCGTGCCTCGCCTTGATGAGGACCTATGACCATCGACCTGCATACCCGGTTATGGACTTCGACCGAGCAGTTCGGCATGCCGATCGCTCAGCAGATGCGCCGACGCAAGATCGACCCCTGGGACGATCACTCCGCGGATTTTGACGACCACACCCAGGCGATGACGCCGGTGGAGACCGCGATCGTCCTGGGCTTCGAGAGCACCCTCATGGGCGGGTCGATCCCGCATCAGCAGGTGGCTGGCTATGTCAGCAAGGCACCAGACCGGCTCATGGGCTTTGCGGGCATCGACCCCCTGGCAAAAATCCACCCCACACGCTCTCTTGAAAACGCGCTGGAATTGGGTCTGGTCGGCGTCACGATCAATCCCGCCGCGGCAGGCTTCCACCCCACCGACACGCGCGCGATGGCACTCTTCGAGGCCTGCGAGCACCACAAAATGCCCGTGCTTGTCGAGTGCGGCACCATCATGGCTCGCGATGCACGCATGGAGTTCGCCCGCCCCTTCCTCCTGGACGAAGTCGTACGCGATTTCCCCGATCTCAAGATCGTTCTGGGCTCTTTCGGCGACCCCTGGGTCAACGAGGGCATCGCCCTGCTCGCCAAGCACCCCAATGTTTACGCCGACCTCTCCGGCTTCACCAACCGACCCTGGCAACTCTTCCAGGCCCTGCTCACCGCTCACCAGCTAGGCACCATGAGCCAGGTTTTCTTCGGCAGTAACTTCCCCTTCGTCACGCCCGAGCAGGCCATCAAAACCATCTACTCCGTCAACACATTGACGCAGGGCACGCACATGCCCTCGGTCCCCCGCGAGCAGCTGCGCAACGTCGTCGAGCGCGACACGATCCAGGTGCTCGGCCTCAATCGAAACCCACTCGCCAAACCCACCCCGCAGGAGCCCACCGCGTGAAGACCTGGCTCACTCTGCCGCTGCTGCTCATCGCCCTGCTGCTTTCCGGCTGTGGCAGCTCGTTGTGGGCCAGCCAGTCGGCGCTCGCCGTGGTCAGCCAGGAGGACAAGTCGCTTCGCCTGCGTGGTGATTTCAACGCGGCTTACTACGTCTTTGACTCGACCGAGTCGCTGACGATCGTGCTCATCGAGGGGCCGGAGGACGAGCCGACCCAGGCCGCGGCGATCCGGCTGATGTGGAACCCCAAGGCCGGGCTCACACCGATCAACCCCGAAGCAACCAACGCGACGATCCAGTACATCGTCTTTGCGAATCGCCGGACCGATGAAGGCTACTTCCGCGAGGTCGGCGTCTACAGCGGCGCGGGGTATGTATACCTGGATTCAACCCCCGGCGACGCGCGCCTGACCGCGAGCCTGTGGCAGGCCGACCTGCTCCTGGCCGACCGCAGCGAGCGCTTCAAGGACCTGCTGGGCCAGTCCACCCTGCGGGGCAGCTTCACCGCCGAGCGCAACAGCGAAAAAGTCGAGCAGCTGCTCAAAGGCCTGAACCTGCGCGTATCCGAACGCCTGGGCTATCCGCGCCTGGTCGACGGACAAAACACAACGCCCCTGCGCATCGCTCGCCCATGACCCTGGGCCTGCACGATTATCTTTTCAACGGCTTCTGTCCAAGGTAACTCGATGAAACAAACATCCCGATCGGCTGCAGCGCTCCTGCTCATCCTTCAACAGCATCTTCGCTGCACATCGGTCGTTATGATCGCGGCGATCCTCACGCTGTGGGCGAACAACACTTCATCGCAAACAACCGGGCCCGGCGGCAACGTAGATGACCTGCCCGCAGTCACGAATATTGTCAATCCCGGAGGCGAGGCCTCGCTTGCCGATCACTTCGATAACACGCTCAAGACAATCAATAAAGCGTTTTTCGATACGCTTTTTTTTGACGTCACCTTCGGCGCTTTTAAAAAGGTCGAGAAAGACCAGGCGGGCAAAGATGTCCATGAACAACTCCCGGTCGAGCTAACCGCAGACGCGGACTTCCAGGCCGTCCTGGCCACAAGGTCCGGGGTGAAGATCCTCAACTCCGACGGCGTCGTAAAAGTGGTCACCGTCCCCAAGGGCGCGAAATACCAGCCGGTCTCCGCCGACGGCACACCCCAGACCACGGTGGGCGAGATCAAGATCGTTGGCCCCACCGCACCGTTCCTGGTCGTTTTCCTCGCCACAGGCGCAGTGTTCTTCACGTTCTGGCACGGGTTCATCAATATCCGCGGCTTCAAGCATGCCATCGACATCGTCCGCGGCAAGTACACCAGCAAGTCCGACGTCGGCGAGATCCCGCCCTTCCGTGCGCTGACCTCGGCGCTCTCGGCCACCGTCGGCCTGGGCAACATCTCCGGCGTCGCCATCGCGGTCAAGACCGGCGGGCCGGGCGCGATCTTCTGGATGATGTTCCTCGGAATCTTCGGCATGACCGCCAAGTTTCACGAGTCCTCGCTCGCCCAGATGTTCCGCATCAAGAACCCCGACGGCTCGGTCTCCGGCGGACCGATGTACACGCTCGACCACGGTTTCAAGCAACTGGGCATTGGCCCGCTGGGCAAAATCCTGGCGATCTTCTTCGCGATCTTCTGCCTCTTCGGTGCGCTGGGCGGGGGCAACATGTTTCAGTCTAATCAGGCCTTCGAAGGTTTCTACGACCAGTTCGTCAAAACACCGTCAATTACCGAGCAGGCCCGCAAAGACTTGCCCATTGAAGTACTCAGGCCGCTGCTGACCAACGAACAGATTAATGCCATGGGGCCTGGCGACCTGGTCATGGACAACCCGCAGGCGGATATCCGCGATTCTTACAGCGATCAGAAGGTCCGCAAGGTCCTCAGGCCCTCGCAGATCGAGAAAGTCCTCGACGAAGAAGCTGTCGCTTCAGACAACCGGGCCCACGCCGCGCTTAAGTCCAAGGTCAGCATCGGCTTTGGCCTGGTCTTCGCGTCCCTGGTCGGCGTGGTCGTCGTTGGCGGCATCACACGCATCGGTGCGGCGACCTCGAAGATCGTCCCCGGCATGTGCCTGCTCTACGTCGGGGGCTGCCTGCTGGTCATCTGCTTCAACATCAACCAGATCCCCGGACACATCGGGCTTATCTTCTCCGAAGCACTGAAGATGGACTCCGCCTACGGCGGGCTGATCGGCGTCATGATCGTCGGCTTCACCCGCGCCGCGTTCTCCAGCGAGGCGGGCATGGGCTCGTCTGCGATCGCTCACTCCGCCGCGCAGCAGTCTGAGCCCCTGCGTGAGGGTTTTGTCGCCTCGCTTGAGCCGTTCATCGACACCATCATCATCTGCTTCATGACCGCGATGGTCGTGCTCATCACCGACGCATACCGAGCGCCGGAACTGCTCGAAGTCTCACAGGGATCGGCCGTCACACTCTACGCCTTTGAACAGACCCGTCTTGGCGCCTGGTTCCCCTACGTGCTCTCGGTCAGCATCATCCTCTTCGCCTTCTCCACGATGATCTCGTGGTGCTACTACGGCGAGCGGGCCTGGGGCTACCTCTTCGGGCTCAGGTCCGTCGTCATCTTCCGCCTGATCTTCGTCGGCGTCGTCTTTGTCGGGGCAGTCGCAAGCCTGGGCCCGGTCGTCGACTTCTCCGACGCGATGCTGCTGACGATGGCCCTGCCCAACATCTTCGGCGGGGTGGTCCTGGCCGGCCTGGTCAAGCGGGAACTCAAGGCCTACTGGGCACGGCATAAATCCGGACAGATGCCCGCCCACGCCCCCGACATGCCGGCGGACCCGTATTAAGCCTCGGCCTGTCATGCTCTAAGGCCCCCACCTGCCAACCTGACACGCTGGCATGTTTTTTATTTGGCCGCAGAGTTGTATAAAATTATTGCAAACCATTTTATATCATTGACTTATGAGAATTGTTAAGCGGCAGGCGAGCCGCCTGATTCTGGCCCAGCGATTGTTTGTGATACCTCGTGGCCCAGGCGATCGCTGCAGGCCGACCTTTTGAACCACCCGCTTCCCTCTTTGGAGCTTAAAACCGATGTCCGCCAAGAAACTTGTATTTGAATCCGACGCACGCGCCAGCCTCCTGGCCGGGGTTGAAAAACTCGCCGCCGCCGTCAAGAGCACCCTCGGCCCCCGCGGCCGCAACGCCGTACTCGACAAGTCCTGGGGCGGCCCGACGGTCACCAAGGACGGCGTGTCCGTCGCCGAGGAGATCGAACTCGCTGACAAGAATGAGAACATGGGCGCCCAGCTCGTGAAGGAAGCCGCCAGCCGCACTTCCGACAAGGCCGGCGACGGCACGACCACATCGACCGTACTGGCCGAGGCGATCTTCAAGGAAGGCCTGCGCCAGATCGCCGCCGGCCACGACGCCAACGCCCTGGTCCGCGGCATCAGGAAGGCCGTCGAAACCGCCGTCGCTGAGATCGACAAGCAGGCCAAGAAGATCAACGGCAAGCAGGACATCCAGAACGTCGCCACCATCAGCGCCAACAACGACGAGTCGATCGGCAAGATCATGGCCGACGCGATGGAAACCGTCGGCAAGGACGGCGTGATCACCGTCGAAGAAGGCAAGTCGCTCGAGACCTACGTCGACGTGGTCGAGGGCATGCAGTTTGACCGCGGCTACCTCTCGCCCAACTTCATCACCAACCCCGACCAGATGACCGTCGAGCTCGACAAGGCCCTGGTCCTGGTCTACGAAGACAAGATCGGCAGCATCCAGAAGCTGGTCCCGCTGCTTGAAAAAGTGCAGGGCTCCAAGCGTCCGCTGCTGATCATCGCCGAGGACGTCGAGGGCGAAGCGCTCGCGACCCTGGTGATGAACAAGCTGCGTGGCGTACTGAACATCGCCGCCGTCAAGGCCCCGGGCTACGGCGACCGACGCAAGGCGATCCTCGGCGATATCGCCACCCTCACGGGCGGCACGGCCATCATGAAGGACCTGGGCATCGACCTCGACGCCGTCGAGCTCGGACACCTGGGCATGGCCAAGAAGATCACCATCACCGCCGACAACACCACGATCATCGAGGGTGCCGGATCGACCAAGGACATCCAGGGCCGCATCGCTCAGATCAAGCGCGAGATCGAGACGACGACCTCCGACTACGACCGCGAGAAGCTGCAGGAACGCCTGGCAAAACTGGCCGGCGGCGTTGCGCAGATCAACGTCGGCGCTGCTTCCGAAGCCGAGATGAAGGAGAAGAAGGCACGCGTTGAGGACGCCCTGCACGCGACCCGCGCCGCAGTTGAAGAGGGCATCGTCCCCGGCGGCGGCGTGTCGTTCATCCGCGCCGCGAGCAAGCTCGCCACGCTCAAGCTCGAAGGCGACGCGCAGTCCGGCGTCGAAGTGGTCCGCAAGGCCCTGAGCGTCCCGCTGCAGACCATCGCCGACAACGCCGGCGAGCACGGCACCGTCATCGTCTCCAAGGTCGCCGCGGCCAAGGGATCGCAGGGCTTTGACGCCCTGCGCCTGGAGTTCTGCGACCTCATCGAACGCGGCATCATCACCCCCGCCAAGGTCGACCGCACCGCATTGCAGAACGCCGCCTCCGTCGCGACCGTCCTGCTGACCTGCGACTGCCTGGTCACCGAGATCCCCGTCGAGTCCGACGGCCACGACGATCACCACCACCACGACCACGGTATGGGTGGCATGGGCGGAATGGGCGGCATGGGCGGAATGGGCGGCATGCCCGGCATGATGTAAGAGCGCAGCCCGTTTAACGGTCGGGCCCGCCCGACTTCACGAACCTACAAACAACCAAGCAAACACACCAAACTTTGGAGAAGCCAATCATGGCCACCAAGACCAAATCCGCCAAGAAGACCACCGTCGCCCCGCTGGATGACCGCGTCGTTGTCCTGCCCGATACCGCCGAAGAGCGCACCGCCAGCGGCATCTACCTGCCCGAAGCCGCCAAGGAAAAACCGCAGACCGGCACCGTCATCGCCGCGGGCCCCGGCAAGCTCACCGACTCGGGCGAGCGCGGCAAGCTCTCAGTGAAGAAGGGGGACACCGTCCTCTACGGCAAGTACGCCGGCTCGGAAGTCGAAATCGACGGCGTCGAGCACAAGATCATGCGCGAGTCCGAACTGCTCGCCATCATCGAGAAGTAATCACGCCGGGCGGATCGGCCTAGCTCGACCCGCCTGCCACTCAATCAAACACACAACAAAACACCACTACCCAAAGACTGGAGCCAACACCGATGGCACAGAAGCAAATGATGTTCGACGCCCAGGCCCGCATGGAGCTGAAGAAGGGCCTGGACCAACTGGCAAACGCGGTCAAGGTCACGATGGGACCGACCGGCCGCAACGTGATCCTCGACAAGTCCTTCGGCGGACCGGCCGTGACCAAGGACGGCGTGACCGTCGCCAAGGAAGTCGACCTCTCCGCCCCGTTTGAAAACATGGGCGCAAAGATGGTCGTCGAGGTCGCCAAGAAGACCAACGACAAGGCCGGCGACGGCACCACCACCGCGACCGTGCTCGCACAGGCGATCTTCAACGAGGGCCTGCGCCACGTGACCAGCGGCGTGAACCCGATGGCGCTGCAGCGCGGCATCACCGCCGCCGCCGAAGTCGCCGGCGAAGCCATCAAGGCCTCGGCCGTCAAGTGCAAGGGCAAGGAAGACTACCGCAAGGTCGCGATCGTCTCGTCCAACAACGACACCGAGATCGGCGACATCATCGCCCAGGCGATCGACAAGGTCGGGCCCGAGGGCGTGGTCGAAGTCGAAGAAGGCAAGACCCCCGACACGACGCTCGAGTACGTCGAGGGCATGAGCTTCGACAAGGGCTACCTCTCGCCGTACTTCATGACCGACCCGACCACGCAGGAGTGCGTGCTCGAAGACGCGCTGATCCTCATCCACGAGAAGAAGATCAGCAGCCTGCCGGACCTGCTGCCGCTCTTGAACAAGATCGCGATGGCGCAGAAGCCGCTGCTGATCATCGCCGAGGACCTCGAGTCCGAGGCGCTCGCGGCGCTGGTCGTCAACCGCCTGCGTGGCGTGCTCAAGGTCTGCGCCGTCAAGGCTCCGGGCTTCGGCGATCGCCGCAAGGCCATGCTCGGCGACATCGCCGCGGTCACCGGCGGCACCTTCGTCAGCGAAGACATCGGCCTGTCCCTCGAAGCCATCGAGCTGACCCAGCTCGGCTCGGCCAAGCGCCTGACCATCGACAAGGACTCGACCACCATCATCGAAGGCGGCGGCAAGAAGAAGGACATCACCACCCGCTGCGACCAGATCCGCACGCAGATCGAAACGACCACCAGCGACTACGACCGCGAGAAGCTCCAGGAGCGACTGGCCAAACTCACCGGCGGCGTCGCAATCATCCGTGTCGGTGCCCACACCGAGACGGCGATGAAGGAGCGCAAGGACCGCGTGGACGACGCGCTCAACGCCACCAAGGCCGCGGCTGCAGAGGGCTATGTGCCCGGCGGCGGCGTCGCTTTCATCCGTGCGATCGACGCGGTCGTCGCCGGCAAGGCCAAGGCCAAGGGCGATGACAAGATCGGCTACGACATCATCGCGCAGGCGCTCGAGGTCCCGCTCCGCCAGATCGTCGAGAACGGCGGCGAAGACGGCTACCTCGTCGTCGAAGAAGTCCGCGCCAAGAAGGGCAACCAGGGCTACAACGCCGCGACCAGCGAGTACGTCGACATGGTCAAGGCCGGCATCATCGACCCGGCGCTGGTCAGCCGAACCGCGCTGCAGAACGCGGCTTCGGTCGCGGGCCTGATGCTCACGACCAACGTGCTGGTGACCGAGCTCAAGGAAGACCAAAAGCCGGTCGAAGGCGCGGTTTCCTGATCGTTTGATTGAACCACCATGCCCCCGGCGTGCGAAAGCATGACGGGGGATTTTCGTAATCCGCAGCAAAACAAATGGCAACTCAACGCGACTACTACGAAGTTCTGCAGGTCGAGCGCAACGCCAGCGGCGACGAGATCAAGCGCTCGTACCGCAAGCTCGCGATGCGTTACCACCCCGACCGCAACCCCGGCGACAAGGAAGCCGAGGGCAAATTTCGTGAAGCGGCTGAGGCCTACGAAATCCTTTCGGACACTGAAAAGCGTCGCAAGTACGACCAGTTCGGCCACGCGGGTCTCAACGGCCAGGCCGGGCACGACTTCTCGCACATGAACGCGCAGGACATCTTCTCGATGTTCGACGATATCTTCGGCGGCGCGTTCGGCGGCGGCCGCGCGCGCGGTGGGCAGTCCCGCGCCAGCCGGGGCTACGACCTCGAGACCGTCACGCGCATCAACCTCAAAGACGTGCTCACCGGCGTCGATGCCGACATCCAGTTCACTCGGCAGGACACCTGCGGCACCTGCAGCGGCACCGGAGGCAAGCCCGGCACCGAACCCGCGGCCTGCGTGACCTGCGGCGGCGCCGGACAAGTGCAACAGGCTGGCTTTGGCGGCATGTTCCGCATGGTCACGACCTGCCCTGCCTGCGGCGGCGCTGGCAAGAGCTACCGCGAAAAATGCGGCGCCTGCGGCGGCGACGGACGGCAGCCCAAGAAGGTCAGCCTCACCGTCAAGGTCCCCGCCGGCATCAGCGATGGACAGGCCATCCGCATCCAGGGCGAGGGCGAGCCGGGGCCGAACAACGGGCCACGCGGCGACCTGCATGTGGTCGTCCGTGTCGAGAAGCACGAGCTGTTCACACGCGAGGACGACCACCTGGTCCTGCGCATGCCCATCAGCTTCGGCCAGGCGGCGCTGGGCGCGACGCTAAAAGTCCCCACGCTCGAAGGTGAAGAAGAGCTGATCATCAAGCCCGGGACGCAGCACGGCGACCTCTTCCGCATCAAGAACGCGGGGCTGCCGAACCTGCGCGGCGGGCGGCGCGGCGAGCTGATCGTCGCGGTGCTCATCGAAGTACCCAAGAAGCTCTCGTCCAAGCAGAAGGAACTGCTGCGTGCCTATGCTGAGACTGAGGAACACCAGGACATGCCCGGACACAAGGGTTTCTGGGAAAAGATCAAACAGTACATCGGGTGATGAGACATGACCGAAAAGAACACCCCCAACATGGACCCAGGCAACGGGCTTGACGATCAGGCCTTCGAAGACGCGATGCGCGAAGCTTCTTCGGAGCAGAGCCAGATCGATCGCCTGCAGGCCGAGCGCGACGAGCTTGAGTCGCGGCTGCTGCGTGTCTCGGCCGACTATCAGAACTACGCCAAGCGTGCCCAGCTCAACGCCGACGCGGCCGTGCAGCAGAAGCTTATCGATGTTGCGCGTGGACTGGTCACGGTGCTCGACCACTTCGACCTTGCCCTGGGTGCCAAAAACGAGGGCGACGCGTCGGGCCTGCGACAGGGCGTTACCATGGTCCGCGATGAACTGCTCTCGACCCTGAACCGCTTCGGTATCCAGCGACTGGACGTCGAGATCGGCGCCGAGTTCGACCCCAACTTACACGAAGCGCTGATGCGCCAGCCGTCGAACACCGTCGCGCCCAACCACGTCACCCTCCAGATGCAGCCGGGCTACATGCTCGGCGACAAGGTCATCCGCCCCGCTCAGGTCGGGGTAGCGGAGTAAGTTTTAACTGGCGAAGTTCGGCGTGGTGAAGTGTCGAACCGTCAGCCAGCCGAGGGGCTCTTACTTCATCTAATCAATCTTCACCCAATCGGACTTTATCAATGCCCACCTACGAATACGTCTGCGATGCCTGCGAGCACGAGTTCGAAGAGTTCCAGTCGATCACGGCCGGCGCGCTCAAGAAATGCCCCAAGTGCAGCAAGAACAAGCTGCGCCGCCTGATCGGCACCGGCGCGGGCATCATCTTCAAGGGCTCGGGCTTCTACGAAACCGACTACCGCAGCGACAGCTACAAGAAGGCCGCGAAGGACGACAGCGAAACAAAATCCGATAAGCCCGCCGACAAGAAATCCGAATCCAAGGCCGAGTCGAAAACGCCGGACAAGCCCAAGGCCGAAAAGCCCAAGCCCGAAAAGAAATCAAAGAAAGACTGATCCGCGCAGCGATTTCAAGCCACGTATAGCGGGAGGCGCGAAGCGTCCAGCTTCCGCGTCACTTCGCTTGCTTTTCCTTCTCCTCAGCCGCCGGCAATTTACCTTCAAGCCAATCCGGCGTGGCCTTCTTGAGCTCTTCCAGGAAGCCCGTCTTCGTCCCGCCCTTCACGTCGACAACCTTCCCGTCGATCACGATCATCGTCCTGGGCAGCGTCGGCAGACCCAGCTTCTGCGCTACGTCCGTGGAGGTATCCAGCAGGATCGGCACATCAATCGCGCGGCCGGTCAGTTTCTCAAGCTTGTCTTTCCAACTCGACATCGACTCCGACGACTCACCCACCGCAATCGCATACACCGCGACATCGTGCCCTTCCTTTTGACACCACGCGAGATAGTCCGAGAGCGCCGGCACATCCAGCGTGCTCGGGCGCGTCCAGCTCGCAAAAAATTCCAGCACCACGACCTTCTGATCAAGCTTGGACAGATTGACCTTCTGGTCGCTGCCTAGCTGCTCAATGTCCAAGTCCGGCAGCGGCTGACCAACCAGCGACTTGGGCTGCTCGACAGCACCACCGCCAGGCCCTTGGCCCTGACCACCCGCCCCACCGCCAACCGCAAGAAAATCCTGCAGCGTCGTGGTCTGCCGCGAGGCCTTGAGGTCCAGCACAAACAGCGCGTCATCCACCGGCTGGTTCAGGCTGGACCATGCGACGTTGTAGTGAAAGCGTGCCGCCTCCATCCCCGAGCCCGCGAGGTTCGTCGGGTCTACCTTCATCAGCATCTCATCGAGCAGCAGGCTCCCAGGCAGGCTGGTGAACTCCGCATCGCCATACTGGGCCGGCAGCTTGAGCAGAGCGCGTTGGCCTGCAGGGGTGTCCAAGGGTGCTAGCGGCGTGGCCTTCTGCGCCTGGCCCGCGCTGAGCCAGGACATCGGGTCGTCCGACAGCAGCAGGATCAGCGCCGGCGGCAGCGGGTTCGCCAGGTCGGGGAAAACCGTAGCCAGCTTCTCATAGCTCAGCGCCCCCTCCAGAGGCACGCGCAGGTGCTTGCCCTTGATCGCATCCGAGACCAGCAGGATGTCCTTGCCGTCGCAAATCAGCGTGTACCCCGGCCGATCGATGCGGACCCGCCCCGCCTTACGGTCCAGCACGACCCGGTACTCCACCGTGAGGGTCTGCGTCTCATCGGGATAAGTGAAATAGGGCGAGAAGCGTACTTCCACGACCGCCGACTCAACATCGCGGTGGGCCTGCACGAACTTGTCCGACAAGCTTTGCGCTGCCGCGCCGGGCGTGCCGGGGGCTGCGGGGGCTCCTTGCGTCTGTGGTGTTTCGGGGGCTTGAGCCTCTCCTGTGTTTTTGGGGGGCTTAGGCGGCCCAGCCGACACAGGGCCTGCCGGGAAAAGCAGCCCCACAAGAAGCCCGCAGGCCAGCCATCCCCGCGTGATCGCCCGGATACGTGGTGGTTTGAGCATCCCCCCAGCATACCGCCAACAGCCGTTAGACCAACCCCCTGGCCTTACATAAACTTGCAAGACCGCTCAGACATGCTAGGATTAACGACCCTACTGACGCGGGTGTAGCTCAGTGGTAGAGCGTCACGTTGCCAACGTGAATGTCGAGGGTTCAAGTCCCTTCACCCGCTTTCACAAAACCCTTCAGGATCGCTGAAAAACAGTGATACCCGCCATCGGGGCGGTGCTGACCGGACCGGAGCACCGAAGGATGGCACCCACAAGACAATCAAAGAATGACCTTCAGCCCAGGCTTTAAAAACCCGGCGGACGCCTTGTCGTCGCATTGACGAACTCGCTGGCAAGCTGATTCAGTTAAGATCTGGGATTCCCCACCCTGCTCAATGCGAGCCCCTATGACTGCAGATGACAACCACGCGACCGCCTCAATGGGCGAGGCGGCTAAACCTATCGTCTTCGCCGACCTCGAACTGCCTGAGCAGCTGCTCACGGCACTTGCCGAGGACGGATATATCGAACCCTCGCCGATCCAGGCCGCGATCATCCCACCCCTGCTCGCCGGCCGGGACGTGATCGGTCAGGCACAGACGGGCACGGGCAAGACCGCGGCGTTCGCCCTGCCGCTGCTTGCTCAACTCGCACAGGACATCGTGTCCGATCAGCCCCGACAGACGAGTCCGACGGCCCTGATCCTGACGCCGACGCGTGAGCTTGCGATCCAGGTCGCCGACGCGTTTGCCAAGTACGCGCGAAATTTGCCGAAGATCAAAGTGCTCGCGGTCTATGGCGGGGCCGAGTTCCGTGGACAGGCCATCGCGCTTAAGCGCGGGGTAGATGTCGTGGTCGGCACGCCCGGTCGGATCATGGACCACATGCGGCGAGAATCGCTTGATGTCAGCCGTGTCCGCACGCTGGTGCTCGATGAGGCCGACGAGATGCTGCGGATGGGTTTTGTTGATGATGTGGAATGGGTGCTCAGCGAGACCCCGCCGGGCAGACAGGTTGCGCTGTTTTCCGCGACGATGCCCGAAGCGATCCGCGCCATCGCCGAGCGTCAGCTCAACGACCCCGAGCGTATCCGGGTCGAGGGTGGGGGCAAGGCGGCGGACACCGTGCGCCAGCGTTACTGGCGTGTCGAGGGGATGACCAAGGTCGAGGCGCTGTGCAGGCTGCTGGCCGCCGAGCCGGTGGACGCTGCGATCGTCTTCGTACGCACACGCGATGCCGCGGCGGGCCTGGCGCGCAACCTCGAAGACGCGGGCTATCCCGCGGCGGCGCTCTCCGGCGACATCGCACAGAGCCAGCGCGAACGCACGATCGAGGCGCTGCGCGAGGGCAAACTGAAACTCGTTGTAGCGACCGATGTCGCAGCGCGCGGCATCGATGTCAAGAGCATCACGCACGTCTTTAACTACGACGCCCCGGAAGACGCCGAAGCCTACATCCACCGCATCGGCAGGACCGGACGCGCCGGACGAACGGGAGAGGCTGTCCTATTTGTCGAAAACCGTCAGAGACGCCTGCTGATCAATATCGAACGCGCGACCGGCAAGCCGATCGAAAAGATGGAGATGCCCACCGCCGAGCACATCCATGCCCTGCAACTCGAGCGCTTCGGCCAACAACTCAGGGAACGCCTCGTGTTCAAGGGAAGCACGCCCCGCCCCGCCGCGCTGCGTGGATTCATTGAGCAGCTGTGCCTGGAGACAGGCCGTGATGCTGTGGACGTCGCCGCGTTTCTCGTCGGCCTGGCGATGAAGACTTCGCAGGACCCTGATCTCGCAGGGGACAATAAGAATTCCCTGCCGCAATCTTCTGGAAGAGACGCCACGCGAATTGAACAGCCCGATCGCAGCGAGCGCCCTACCGTAAGACGATCGTTCTCCGACCAGACCCAGACCTACCGCGTGCAGATCGGCTCGGCGGACGGTGTGCAACCGGGCAACCTCGTCGGCGCGATCGCTAACGAAGCAGGGATCGACGGCCGCGCAATCGGCAGCATCAAGATCTTTGAGACCTACAGCACCGTTCAACTGCCTGCAGACCTGCCCGATGATGTGATCGGCTTGCTGCAGAACACCATCGTGCGTGGCAAGCCGCTGCGGATCCGTCTTTACCAGCCGGGCACCTGGTCCAAGCCCGAGGGTGCGAAGAAGACCGTACCTGCGACGATTAACAAGACCAACAAGCCTGCGAAGCCGACCACGCACCGCAAGGGCAAGGCCCGTAGCGCGGATGCGCCAACCAACACGACCAGCTCTCACGCCAAGCCCAAGGCGAAATCGCAGGCCCACCCTGCAAAAGTCGCCAAGCCAAAAAGCAAGTTCAAAAAAGCTGACAAAATCAAGCAGAAGCGTAAGCCTCGCTAATTCTGACCGCGAATTTTTTATCACGGCGTACTATGTCAACCCTCCTGACCACCCAAGGCCTGGCCAAGTCCTACGGCACACACACGCTGTTTACAGGGATCGCGATCGGTATCGTGCAGGGCGACCGACTGGGACTCATCGGACCCAACGGCTCGGGCAAATCAACGCTGCTCAAGATCCTCGCGGGCATGATCGAAAGCGACGAAGGCGTAGTCACACGCCGACGTCAGATCACCTTCGCGTACGTCGATCAAGATGACCGCTTCGACCCCAGCGCCACACCCATCGACGCCGTGGTTCAATCGATCCGCGAGCTAGGGACCGCCGACCACCACGGGATGGACCCGAACACGCGAGCACAAATCACGCTCTCCCGGCTGGGCTTCACAAGCGAAGTCGACCAAGCCATCGGCACACTGTCCGGCGGCTGGCGCAAGCGGTTATCAATCGCCTGCGCTCTGGTACGCGAACCGGATGTACTGATGCTCGACGAACCGACCAACCACCTTGACGTGGAGGGAGTCCGCTGGCTTGAGGCGTTCGTCAAGCAAAGCGACGGCGCCGTGGTCTTCATCACGCACGACCGAACCTTTCTTGAAAACTGCGCGAATCGGATCATCGAGCTTTCGACCGCGTACCCCGAGGGCGCGTTGGAGGTAAAGGGCAACTATTCCGAGTTTGTACGCCGCAAGGAAGAATTCCTCGACGCGCAGCAGTCGCAACAGACCGCGCTGGCGGGCAAGGTACGCCGGGACACCGCTTGGCTGAGGCAAGGCATTCAGGGACGCCAGACACGCAACAAGACGCAGGTCGCCGCAAGCCATGCACGTCAGGACGAGCTCAAGGCCCTGCAAGGGCGCAACAGCGCAACCGGACGCAGCGCCACCATCGATTTCCAGGCCAGCGAGCGCAAGACGCACAAACTCATCGAGGCCGTGGAAGTCGCCATGTCGATGGGCGGCAAAAAACTCTTTGAAAACCTGAGCTTTACGCTCTCGCCCGGGACGCGTGTGGGGCTGCTCGGTCCCAACGGCTCGGGCAAGACGACGCTGATGCGTCTGCTCACCGGCGAGCTTGTGCCCGAGCAGGGCACGATCCGACACGCGGACAAGCTGCGCATCGTTAACTTCACCCAGCACCGCGAACAGCTGGACCACAAGATCACGCTCCGCGAAGCACTCTGCCCCATCGGAGAAACGGTCTACTACGGCGACAAGCCCATGCACGTCTCGGCGTGGGGCAAGAAGTTCCTCTTCGACCCCGGCAAGTTCCGCACACCCGTAGGCGACCTCTCCGGCGGCGAGCAGGCGCGCATCCTTATCGCCAACCTGATGCTCCAGCCCGCCGACCTGCTGATCCTCGACGAGCCGACCAATGACCTGGACATCCCGACGCTGGAAGTCCTTGAGGAATCATTGACGAACTTCCCAGGCGCGATTGTGCTGGTCACACACGATCGGTTCATGCTCGAGCGCTTGTCCACGGAATTGATCGCGTTCAACGGCCACGGCGGGGTAAAGTCCTACGCCAGCTACGCGCAGTGGGACAGCGACGACGCCGCAGCTTCGCAAGCCCCCGAGGCGCCCGCCTCACCACGCGCCAAGCCCCAGGCCGATGCATCAGTCAAGCCCGACAAACCCGCTCCTGCGCCTAAGAAGCTGAGCTACAAACTCCAACGCGAGCTGGATCAGATTGAGGAAAATATCCTTCAAGCCGAAGAAGAACTGCAATCTCTTCATTTAAAAATGGAAGACCCGAAAGTCATTGCGGACCGCACTCGCTACACCGAGGTCTGCTCGCAGGTCGCTCAGGCTCAGGACCGAGTACGCCAACTTTACGACCGATGGGCAGAACTCGAAGCGATGTAGCGCATCCTTCTGGTGCCCCGGCACTACTGCAGCACCTGCCCCTGCTCAATCAACGCGGGCCTGAGCTTGTCGTAGGACACGTCCTGCACAGATAGTCCCATGTCGATCGCCATGCAGCCGGCGATTGCGGCGCTCTGTCCGAGGCTCATGAAGACCGGCTCCATGCGGATCGAGCCGAAGGCGATGTGCGTAGATGACAACGCCCATGGCACGAGCAGGTTCTCGCACTCATCGCGCTTGGGCACGATCGCGCGGTAGCTGATGCCGTAGGGTTTGCCGCCGAGCTTGGACTGGATATCGCCTTCGTTCCGAACCACACCGTCGACAACGACACGCTGGGTGTTGTGTGAGTCGAGCGTGTACGCACCCATCGCGATGGGGTCATCGACGGGCAGCGCGAGCTTGCAGTGGTTCTCCGTCATGACGAAGTCCGATCGCATCCGGCGAGCCTCGCGGACATAGAGGTTGTAGGGCCAATGGCCGTTGTCGACGAACTCGTCTTTAGGCAGGCCCCACTTGGCGTGCCCCTTGCGGATTTTTTCGGGCACGCGCGGGTGGTTCTGGAGCGTCCACAGCAGACCGAGCTGCCAATCTCGGTGCTTGGCGCCAAGCGCCGCACGCTCGTCGTGATTAAGTGTGGCCCAGCTCCAGTCATCGCCGTAGTTCATCCCGATGTAGTCGGTCGAGATCCCGCCTGTGTTGTTGCTGTCGGTCTTACGGTTGGGCATGGGCGAGACCTTGAAGAAGCTGCCATTCTGCCCCGCCTCGATCGCACGGAAGAGCAGCTCGTAGTCTGCCTCGTTGTAGCCCGCGGGCTTCTCGATGATCACGCGGTTTTCAGCCACATCCGTCAGGCACATGCGGTAGCAGTAGGCCTGCAGGCGGTGGTCGCCGTCGCCCTTCGCGCCGCCCAGGCTCGCATTGACGCCCGGGAGAAGCCCGCTCGAGGCGTCGCCCTTCACGACATAAGGATCGATACCCTTGGGCAGTTGGTTCGAAGGGGACACACCGGTGTTGCCGTTGCCACGCTCGTTGAACTCGCTGTTAGATTCACGACCCATGACAAAGCTCACGCCCGCGCCGGGCATCAGGTCGCCCTCGTAGCTGGCGTCGATGAAGACCTTGCCATTGATGGTCGTGCCGTCTTCGAGTTTGATCGCGGTGATGCGCTTGCCTTCCTTGACAACCCCCGCATTCAGATCAAGTCGGCCGCTCACGATTGTGATGCCCACTTGCTTCGCCATCGCATCAAAGATTTGCTCCGCGACCCCGGGCTCGAAAACGGAAGCGAGCTGGGTCTTATCGTCGAACGCTGCGGCACCCTGGCCCTTGTTGCCATAGCTCGCGCGTTCCTGCCAGTTCCAAGCCGCGTCGTCCCGATAGTGCAGATAGATGCGGTGATAGAACTCGTGTGAAAGCCCGCCGAGGATCGCGGTGTTGCCCAGGTCCGTCCAGCCCAGGCCGCTGGATGAGAGCCCGCCGAGGTGGCCGTACTGCGAGACGAGAACAACCTTCTTGCCCATCCGCGCCGCCTGCACCGCCGCCGTCACGCCGCCCGAAGCGTCGCCGTAGACAACGATATCGGCTTCATAGTGCTGCACGATCTCGCTCGCCGTGCAACCAATATGCATAAGAACAAGCATCACCGCCGACAGCGCGATATAAAAACGTTTCCAACGATTCATACATGGCTCCTTCAACCCAAAGAGTCGAACCCGCGATTCAGTCTATGCGAATATCGGCATAGGGATCAATGAAACGAGCCAAACATTACACCCTAGCGCCGGTCCCTGTAACTTGGATGAGATGACGCAGAATCAAACTCACGCCCCGCCCTACCGCCACGTGGCGTGGTGCTATGACGCTTTAGCCTCGGCGTACTCGCTTGGCGCGATCGACCGGGCTAAGGCGATTCACCACGGGCTTGTGAGTAAAGGCGACCACGTGCTCTATGCCGGGGCGGGCCGGGGGAGCGAGATCGCGGGAGCGATTGAGCGCGGCGCTGTCGTGACCTGCGTCGAGCCCTGCCCTGCGATGGCGTCGCGGCTGCACCGCCGGCTGGCCCATCGCGCGGATAACTTCACGATCGTGCCTCGCCCTATCCAAGCGATCCCCGCAGTGCCGGTGTACGACCTCGTCATCGCGCATTTCTTTCTCAACGTGTTTGATACAACGACGATGCCGGTCGTGCTCGAACAGCTATGCGGTTTTGTCAAGCCAGGCGGGCAATTTGTGATCGCGGACTTCGCTCCGCCTCAGGCCGATGCAACCGCACTCGACCGCCTGACTCGAGCCGCCTACTACCGACCGGTCAACCTCGTCGGCAGGCTGCTGGGCATCTGCTCGCTTCACCCGATCTTCGACTATGCGCCGCTGCTGATCGAACACGGCATGTCGATTAGATCGCGTGAGCCGGTGCGCATGCTGCCGGGGCTTCCAGTTCTCTACGAAGTCATCACCTCGCATTGCGCATAAAAAACCCGCCATTCGGCGGGCCTTTGATTGATGTGATCTTGTGATGCAGTTACTCGGCCTCTGCTTCGGCGGCCTCGGCTTCTTGGGCCGGGGCTTCTTCGGCTTCCAGCGCTTTGTCGCTGACGACCCAGAGCTTGATCTCGCACTTGAGGTCTTTGGCCAGCTGGACCGGGATGTGGTAGGTGTCCAGGCGGTTGATCTTCTCGCCGATTCGGACGTGGCGGTCTTCCACCGCGAAGCCTTCGGCCTGCAGGGCCTGGGCGATGTCGTGCTGCGAGACGCCGCCGAACAGCATGCCCTGCTCGTTCGCGGAACGCTCGAGGGTCAGCTCGTAGTCGGCGAGCTTGCCCAGCAGCGTTTCCTGCTCGGAGCGGACTTTCTTGAGCTGGGCTTCGACCTCGGCGCGGCGGGCGGCGAGTTCCTTGATCTTTTCTTCGGTCGGCGGCTCGGCGTAGCCGTGCGGCAGCAGGTAGTTGCGGGCGTAGCCCGGCTTGACCTTCACGACATCGCCGACGATGCCGAGGTTGTCGATGGTTTCCAGGAGCAGGAGCTTGATCTGTTTCATCTTGGCTGTCCTTCTTTCAAAGTTAGGCGTCTGCCCGGGCGACACACGCGCCCGGCGTACACCAACGGTTTTTTATTTAGAACGGAATTTCATCTTCTTCGACCGGCTCATGGCCTGAGCCTTGGTCCCAGTTGCCGCCCTCGTGCTGGCTGTTGCCGTAGCCTGAGCTGGCCCGGCCGCCGCCCTCGCCGCCGCCGACGTTGTCCTTGGAATCGACGAACTGCCAGGTATCAACCACAACCTTGAGCTTGCTGCGCTTCTGGCCGGACTGGCGGTCCTCCCACTGCTCGAAGCGGAGCTTGCCTTCGATAAAGATCGGCCGGCCCTTGGTGAAGAACTTGCTGATGTTCTCGGCGGTTCGGCCGAAGGCGGTACAGTCCACGAAGTTCGGTCGGTCTTCCCACTGGCCGGTGCTCTTGTTCTGGAACCGGTCGTTGACCGCCAGGCCCATATCGCACACAGCGGTGTTGTTCGGCAGGAAGCGCAGCTCGGGGTCGCGCGTGAAGTTGCCCATCAGGATGACTTTATTGAAGCTCGGCATAGTCGGAAAGGGGTTCGGAGTGGGGGCAGGGCTAATTTAGACTTTGTTCAAATGCGAATTGATAGCGCAGGTCCTTCAGCGCGAAAGACGATTATTCGTCAGAAGCCGCGACAGGCTCGGGCTCACGCACGATGCTGGCGCCTTCGATCGCTGCCTTGAGTTCGATCTCGCCCATGTGGTCGGCGCGGATGAACATCACGCGGAGCACCTGCTCGGACAGGTTGCAGTCGCGCTCGATGTTGGCGATCTGGGTCGGACGCGCCTTGAAGTAGGCGATCAGGAAGGTGCCACGCTTCTGGCCCTCGATCGGGTAGGCGAGCTTGCGCTCGTCCCACTTGTTCAGGGAGAGGGTCTGAGCCTCGGCACGGTCGAGCATTTCCTGGACGTGCGCGGTGACACCGGCGCTGTCGGTTGCCAGCGAGGCCTGGCTCATGAGGAAGAGGGCTTCGTAGAGGACGGGGGTCGTGTCGGACATCGTCGGTCGTCTCCATGCCGGGGCGCTTTAGACGCCGGCAGAGGGTGTACCGCCCGGTATCCCCCGCCGACGACGCTGAAGGGCCCGGAAAGGGCCTCTTCATCGCTGCGGGGGCTTGGGTCTGTGGCCTACATCGGCCGACAGCCGGGCGGCGTATCGAGCCGGGCATTGTAGCTGACCAACGCCAGGCACGCAATCTAATATTCAGTCTCCGCCGGGCCTCGCCTGACCCTATTCTCACACCCGCTTCAGGCCCCTGCCCCGTGCATTTTCAGGACCTGATCATCGGCGTGGTAGCTCGAACGCACCAGCGGGCCGGACTCGCAGTGGCGGAATCCGATCGCCTCGGCCTTGTGCTTGAGCTCGACAAACTCGGCCGGGGTCACCCAGCGTGAGATGGGCAGGTGACTGCGCGTGGGCTGGAGGTACTGGCCGATCGTGAGGATGTCGCAGGACTCGTGCACGCCGGGGTAGGTCGCGCTGGGGAATGAGAGCTCAGCAATCCGCTGCGAGGCGTCCTGCGCATTGCCCGGCGCGTGGTGGAGCCAGTAAGGGTTGGCGTGGTCGACCAGTTCGCCGCCGCGGCGGAGCTTGTGTCCGGGCCCGGGCTTGTCCAGGCCGACGTTGTCGTGCAGCGAGCCGCTGGCGTGCACGGCCAATTCTTTCGGGGCCATGCGGTACGGGTCGGGCACCGAGAACGCATCACGGTCCGTCGCCGGGTTACTGCGGTTGACGTCGGTCACGCGCGTGCCCTCGGTGACATCGCGCATGAGCTGTTCGATCTCTTCGTCGCGCTCGCCGATGCCGACCATGATGCCGGTCTTCACCGTCAGGCCCTGCGCCTTGGCACGGCGAAGCAGCTCGATCGACCGCTCGTAGATCGCCTGTGGACGCACGACCTTGTAGAGCCGCTTCACCGACTCCATGTTGTGGTTCAAAATCTCCGGCCGCTCATCGAGCACGATCTGCAGCGCATCCCAGTCGCCGCAGAAGTCCGGGATCAAAACCTCGATCTGCGTACCGGGCGACTGGCGTCGGATCTCGCGGATCGTCTCGGCCCAGATCTCCGCCCCGCCGTCGGGCAGCTCGTCGCGGTTAACCGAGGTGATCACCAGGTGCTTGAGGTTCATGATCGCCGCGGCTTCGCCAACACGGCGCGGCTCGTCGAGGTCGTACTCGGGAGGCTTGCCGGTCTTGATGTGGCAGAATCCGCAGGAGCGGGTGCAGACGTCGCCGAGGATCATCATCGTGGCCGTGCCGCGCTCCCAGCACTCGCCGAGGTTGGGGCACTTGGCCGACTCGCAGACGGTGTGGAGCTTGAACTTATCGACGAGGTTGCGGGTGTCCTTGTAGCCCGGCCCGGCCGGGAGCTTGGCTCGGAGCCAGTCGGGCTTTTTGCGCTTGATGAACTCGAGCCCGCCCCCGCTGGCGGCGTGGGCGTTGTCGAGGACCATGCTGGAGAGGTCGATGTTCATGGGCGGGGCATTGTAGGCGACAGAGCCTTATCAATCATCGGACGATTCGGCTCGATTCTAAGCGTTACCGGCCGCCCCGTTTCACAGCCCTAAACACAAGGCGGGGTCAAACCTTGCCTTTACCTAAGGCCTGATTGCGGTAGGCGCCGGGCGTCATCCCTAATTCGCGCCTGAAGATCTGGTTCATCACGTAAGGCGTCGCAAAACCCACCTGCTTGGGGATGCTGCCGATGGGTTTGTCCGGTTCAGCCAGCAGCCGCTTCGCCTTTTCAAAACGCAGTCGCCGGATCTCCGCGCTGATCCCGACGCCGAGTGCTTTACTAAATCGGATCTGAAGCAGGCGAGTGGAGACATTCAGGTCATAAGCGATGTCCTGGACACGCAGCTTCCCGTTCAAATGCTTTGAAATGTAACGCAGTGTGCTGCCAACCAAATCGTCCTCGACCGCAAAATAATCGGTCGTCTCGCGCCCCGCGATACCCCGAGGGGGGATTAGTGTGGGGGAATCTGGCACCGCCTCCCCATTGATCAAGCGTTCGAGCAAGGCGGCCGCTTCGTAACCGACCCGCTCGTAATTCATATCGACCGACGTGATCTGCGGCGGGATCGAAACAATCGACTCAATGTTGTGCACACTCATAACCGCGAGATCGGTCGGGACATTGATCTGCATGGCCTCAGCATATTGGACGATCAGCCGGGCCACCTCGGCGGCGCGTACAAAAATAGCCGTCGGCGGCGTGATGGAACCGAGCGTGGTGAGAATCGTTTTTTCTAGTCGGCTCCACGCAGACTCGTCGTAGTAAAAACCTTCTTTAATCTCGACCATCCTGCACTCGACCCCCGCCTGTTCTGCCGCGTCCTTAAAGTTCGTTGCGATACGAAACGCATGCTGTGAAACCTCATTGAATAGAACGACAAGACGCTGAAATCCGCGGTCAATCAGGTGCTCCGCTGCAATCCGGCCCATCTGGCATGGATCGGCATAGACACCGGCAAGCCCCGGGCGGCTGTATTCGTACATGACGTTGACCAGCGGCACGCCCGCGTTCTTCATACGCCGCTGCAACTCGGGCGTTACGCGGGCAATCACACCGTCATAGCCCGACGTCATCGGACGCCGATGGGGCGCATAACCCGGATGCTCATCGATCACACACTCCCATGCCGGATGCTCACGCGCGAACCGACGGATGCCATGGAATGTGTCCTGGTGGTGAGGGTAGGGCTGATCGATCTCGATTGCGATGGCAATCCGACGCTTTTCAGGCATCATGCTTGCTCGGTAAGGAATAAATGGATTTCGCAATTACAGCAATTATTTGCGCATAAACAGTATACAGTGCGGATAGTCTATTTCAAAGAAGTGCCCCCCGCGAAATGAATCCAAGCCTCCTTCACCCAGAACTCAATCCCCTCCTCTCTGAGAATAGACAAACATGGCGGCAAAGGCAATTTTTGCATTCCTGACAGCTACTACCGCCTTGATCGGCGTGTGCGCCCATGCAAAAGTCCCTATTAACTTCAGACAAGGCACCAATTGGGCAGCTGGTTGCAACCTGACCGATTTCACGTTCAACGGCGACCCTGGCAAGGGCGGGCTCATCGCTTTTAACTTCGGACATATTACTGAGCATTCTGATGCCACTTCGATCACACCGATCGGCTTGGGTGGCCTCTGGTTCCCGTGATGACGGCGAGCTTTTGGGGATCAGGAGCAAATCTTCCGTTGCTCCTTCAAGTGCTGAGTCCTGAAAAGGGCTCCTCACTTTTCAAGGCCATGCCTGCACGCACTATAGGGAAAGGCCTTGGATCGTCGCGCGTTCACCCGCATCGAATTGCTCGTCGAAAATAGCATCATCGCACTCTTGATCACCCTGCTTCTGCCGGCCCTGGGCTCCGCACGAAAGCAGGCCGTGCTGATGCAGAGTTCTACCCAGCAGCGAGGGATCGGCAGGCCTTTGCCATATTCGGCCAAAACATCAAGACCTGGCACCCCGACTGGCAGGCCCGCCGCGGGCACAGCGGCAAGTCAATCGAAACCTCTCAACAGTTGATGCATCGCACCAACCCCGCCGTCATCCCCCGAAACCACAAGGTCGAACGGGCCCTGGCCTCCGCGACCTCCGGCGTTCTTGACCCTTCCACAATCTGCTCAACACCTGCACCTCCTCGTACACAATTACTTGCCCAAACACAGCAGCCCGTATTGGTGCCGAGTAGGAAGTCGTGACCGGCCGTAGCCGCCGCTACACACGCGGGCGGACATGCCACATCCAAACCGTCCGCCCGGGCGTGGCCCGGCGGCTGCGAATCATGAATCCGCCAGAAACCGCTATCATCTGATCTTTCCCCCTGCCCCTAGACCCTGACCCCTAGCGTACCCCCACCCACCATGAAAATCCACGAATACCAGTCCCGTGAGCTGCTCGAGAAGTTTGGCGTTGCCGTGCCCGGCGGGATCGTTGTTGATAGCGCCGACCAGGCCGAGGCGGCCTTTAACACCCTTGCCAGCCAGGGAACGAAGCTTGCTGTCGTGAAGGCCCAGGTCCATGCCGGCGGGCGTGGCAAGGGCGGCGGCGTGAAACTGGTGAAGTCTGCGGCGGAGGCGAAGCAGGCGGCGGCAACGATTCTCAGCAAGCCGCTGGTGACGCCGCAGACCGGGCCCGAGGGCGTGCCGGTGAACAAGCTACTGATCGCGGCGGGCGTGGACATCGCCAAGGAGTACTACGCGGGCATCGTCGTGGACCGAGCGCGGGGCTGCCCGGTGCTGATGGGTTCAAGCGAGGGCGGCATGGACATTGAAGAAGTCGCGGCCAAGACACCCGAGAAGATCATCAAGGAGCCGATCGACCCGGAAGTCGGGCTACAGGCCTACCAGGCGCGCAAGGTCGCGTTCGCGATGGGCTTCACCGGAAAGCAGGTCGGCCAGGCTGTGAAAGTCCTGACCTGCCTGAGCAAGCTGTTCCTGGGTACCGACGCTTCGCTGGTTGAGATCAACCCGCTGATCGTCACCCCCGCAACTGCCGAGCACCCCGACGGTCAGGTCCTCGCCATCGACGCGAAGATCGACTTTGACGACAACGGCATGCACCGCCACAAGGACCTCCAGGCGCTCGAGGACCCCGGCGAAGTCGACCCCTCCGAAGCGCAGGCGGCCAAGTTCGGCCTGAGCTACATCAAGCTCGATGGCACCATCGGATGCCTAGTCAACGGCGCGGGCCTGGCGATGGCGACGATGGACATCATCAAGCTCCACGGCGGCGACCCGGCGAACTTCCTCGACGTTGGCGGCAGCGCCAACGAAGAAGCCGTCACCGAGGCCTTCCGCATCATCCTCGCGGACCCCAACGTCAACGGCATCCTGGTCAATATCTTCGGCGGGATCGCCAAGTGCGACATCATCGCCAACGCCATCGTCGCCGCCGCGAAGGAAGTGGGCTTCAAGGTCCCGCTGGTCGTTCGTCTTGAAGGCACGAACGTCGAGCCGGCCCGAAAGATCCTCGAAGCGGCGAAGAAAGACATCCCGACAATGATCGTCGGCAACGACCTGACCGACGCGGCGAAGAAGATCACCGCGGCGGTGGCGGTGTAATCTCTGCCGCAGCCATCGAGTCGAACTCCGCGAGCCGTGTCGTCACGACACGGCTCGTTTTGTAATAAATGCGTTGTACATGTCCACGGTATGGAATATCCGGGTTGGATGGACTGTTGTCTATGATGTCGTCTCGAACACCCAGGGCCTGCACGATCAGCTTGCCGACTTCGGCATCGACGTAGTTAGCATGCACCCGGGTTCGCCAAGGCCGTCGTCAATCCGCAGATGCAGGAGGCGTGAGGCCGACTCTAATTGTTTACCCCGCGAGCCGGGCCGTCACGGCCCGGCTCTCTTTTTGCGCTTATCATGGGTGCATGAAACCCGAACCCCTGCTTGCCGAACTCAACCGCCAGCGCAAAGACATCGGCGAAGACCCGACCGATATCGAGTGGCTTGCGCTGCAGCACGCGTTCATCTTCATCAGCTACAAGCACGCGGAGTTCGCGAAATACGTAGCCGAGGCCAGCGCCCGCGGCGAGTTCCGTGAGTACGAAGAGGCGGATCAGATTTAAAGATGTCCGGCTTTTACCGCCAAGACTCCAGGAAAATCAAACATGAGCCAGTGAATACTTGCCGCCCGGCACGTCCTGGCTGATATTGCCGTCGTGGAGGCGAACGACGCGCTGCACGCGCTTCTCCATCATCGGGTCGTGGGTGACCATGACGATCGTGAGCCCTCCGGCGTGCAGCTCGTCAAAAAGCGCAAGGATCGCGTCGCCGGTCTTGGAGTCCAGATTGCCCGTCGGCTCGTCGGCCAGCAGGATGCTCGGCTCATTCACCAGCGCCCGCGCGATCGCAACGCGCTGCATCTGTCCGCCAGAGAGTTGGCTCGGGCGGTGCGTCATCCGGTCGCCCAGCTCGACTTTCCTGAGGACCTCTGCGGCCCGCTCGCGCCGCTCGGCCGAGGAGACGGCCTGATAGAACAGCGGCACCGCCACGTTCTCCAGCACCGTCAACTGCGGGATCAGATTGAACGCCTGGAAGACGAAGCCCAGCCGCTTGCCGCGCACCCGGCTTAGCGACTCGTCTTCCATCTTCGCAACGTCCTCGCCGTCGAGCAGGTACTGCCCGGTCGTCGGACGGTCGAGGCAGCCGATGATGTTCATCAGCGTCGACTTGCCCGAGCCCGAGGGGCCCATGATCGCCAGGTACTGACCTCGCGGGATGTCCATGGCTACACCCCGAAGCGCATGGACCGGCGGCGCGGCCTTGTTCTTCTGGTAGACCTTGGTCACATTCACAATACTGGCAACGTTGTCGGTCATCACGTCATACATGATAGTGGGACAGAGCTTAAAATGATTTCTTACCGGGCAAACTGCCGGAGCAATTCTGCAGCCCGTTGGAGGACAAGACCATGGTAAATTCTTTCGCCGCCTTAATCCCCTTGCTATTCCTTCTGGTGATTGTGGCCGGGCTGATCGTCGGCATCGTGCTGTGGTCAAAATCCGGTTCGAGGCCTGGCTCGGGCGAGATGGCCTGCGGCCGCTGCGGCTACCAGGTGCGTGGGCTTGAGCAGCTCAACTGCCCCGAGTGCGGCGCGGACCTGCGCGAGGTCGGGATCAGGCGCGGCGGCAGCTCCGGCCAGCGCACCGCCGGCATCGTGCTGACTTGCGTCTGCGGGGGCCTGCTGTTCCTGGGCTGCGGGTGCATGTCTTTTGCGTTTGCAGACTTCAAAAGCAGTCAGAGCATCCAACTTCAACAGGCCCAAACGCAAATACAAACTAGCCCATCTAACACGGTAACCAGTTCGGAGCCGCTGCAATCCGAAACAGATCACGCAAATGACACACAAGAGCCTGACGCGACGCCGAGCGAGGCGGAAGGCGTCGTGACGCCTGTGGAGTGAGTGAAGCCCTCCTCAAGGATCAGCCTCGCGGGATCTTCGATCCATGCGGGTCGGTCTGTGGCTGGCCTAAAACCTCGTCCAACTGTTCGGTCAGCTCGTGCGCGTGTTCGAGCAGTTCCGCCTGATCATGCACGACCTCGACGGGCACCCCCGCCTCGTTCACCAGGTAGGTCTCCCACAGCCGGTGGGCGCGGACCAGTTCCTCGGCATGCTTACGGCCCAGGTCGGTCAACCCGATCTGGCCCTGCTCGATGACCGCGAGTTTTTCCTGCACCAGTCGCCGGACGACGTTGTGGATCCGTTTGCGAGAAAGACCTGTGTCGGTGCCGATGGCCTGCGTTTGATGCACAGGTTGTCGGCCCAGACGGTAGAGGGCCTTGAGCACGTCCTCCTGGGCGACGTGTCGCGCTAGTCGGCTTTTGCGCAGGCGATCGAATATCAAGCCGTGGCCGGGGCTAAAGAGCACGGCAGTTATAAAAAAGAGCGCGGCAACGATAACCATCGACGGCCCTGTCGGCGCATTGACGGCAAATGACAAGGACATGCCCAGCCCCGCCGAGGCCCCGCCGATAGCGCCGGCCATGAGGATCATGACCCACAAGCGACTGGTCAACTGGTAGGCGGCGCTGGCGGGGGTGATGACCATCGCGACCACGAGGATGACACCGGTGGACTTGATCCCCGCGACGATCGTCGCCGCAAGCAGGCCCATGAGCACGTAGTGGATCAACTGCACGTGGATGCCAAGGGCCTGCGCCCCGACGGGATCGAAGCTGATGAGCTTGAGCCTCTGATATAGAAACGCAATGATCAGCAGCACCAAGGGACAGATCGCGCCCATCATCCAGAGATCGGCATTGCCGATGGCCAGCGGCTCACCCCAGACAAAGCACTTGAGGTCGAAATGAGTACCACGAGGCAGTGAGCTTATAGCGATCAGACCGATTGCGAACATGGCGGTGAAGGCGATGCCGATGGCGGAGTCTTCCTTGGTCCGACTGTGCCGGTGGACGAGGCTGATCAGCACGGAAGTAACGAGCCCGGCCACCATCGCCCCGCCGAGCAGCCAGAGCGGCAACCACTGCTCGGCCGCGCCGACCATGCCAAAAAGCAGCAGCGCCCCGACAACCCCCGGCAGGATCGCGTGGGACAGCGCGTCGCCGATCAGCGCCATGCGCCGCAGGACGACGAAGCATCCGAGCACACCGCAGGTGATGCCGATCGCCATGCTGCCCAGCGTCTGGCGGTACCAGTCATCCGACCAGGGTGCGAGGAACTGGTGTGGCTCAATGTGGAGCTGTGCGATCAAGGTGCCGGTCATAACGTGAAGTCCTTCGGCGGAGGGTCTCATCCGCCTGGTCGAGCAGCGACAGCCGCCCGCCATAGGTTGCCGCGAGTGTCTGTTCGTTGACGACATCACTCGGCGGCCCGTACGCGATCACGCGCTGATTCACCATCAGCACGCGGTCAAACCTCTCGAGGATCGACAGGTCATGGTTCACGACCATCACCGTCTTTCCCATTGTTCGGATGTCGTTGATCAGCTGGAAAATCGCCCGCTCCGATGCCGCGTCGACGCCGGCAAATGGCTCGTCCAGCAGCAGGAGTTCGGCCTCCTGACAGAGCGCCCGCGCGAGAAAAACACGACGCTGCTGCCCGCCGGAAAGATGTCGAATGTGTCGCTTCTCGTAGGCGGTCATGTCGACCTGTTCAAGCGCATGATGGGCACGCGCCCGGTCGTCTCCGGCAGGCCAGCCGAGCCAGCCCCTCATCGCACGGCCCATGAGCACGACGTCGCGCACCGTCACCGGGAAGTCCCAGTCCACCGCCTCGGTCTGCGGCACATACGCCACGCGCCTGCGCGCCGCGCTGGCCGGCTCGCCAAACAAGGCGATCGAGCCGTAGTCGGGACGGACCAGGCCGAGCATGCACTTGAGCAGCGTGCTCTTGCCCGCTCCATTGGGGCCGATCACGCCCACCAGTTCGCCGGCCGACACACGGAACGAGACCGAACGCAGGACCGGCCTGGCGTCGTATGCGACCGTCACGCCCTCGGCCTGAACCGCGGGGACATCGGCATCGGACTGTTGTATAACGCCGCTCATCACTCGCTCACCGCCTGGCCTTTCAGCGCCGCAACCAGCGTGCGGGTGTTGTGTTGCACCATCCCGACATAGGTCTCCGCACCGCTGCCGGGTGCCCCCAGCGAGTCGCTGTGCAGTTCGGCGCCGACGGTTGCGCCCGTGTCGCCCGCGACCTTGCGCACGAGCTGTTTCAGGCTCCCGCTGATCGAGCTCTCGGGGAATACCGCGCGTACCCCTCGGTCGCGGATCAGCGCCTTGAGCGCCTCGATGTCCTGAGGCCGGGGCTCCTGCTCCGTGCTGATGCCGATCAGCCCGTGCACCTCGATGCCGTACGCACGGCCGAAGTACGCAAATGCGTCATGCCCGGTCACGATCACTCGCTGTGACTGCGGAACGGTGGCGAACTGCTCGCGCACCCACGCTTCCAGTACATCGAGCTGGCGGATGTAGTCGTCGGCCCGCTGACGGAAGAGGTCGGCATGCTCGGGCACCGCCTTCACCAGGGCCTCGCACGCGCCGCGGGTGTAGAGCTTGAAGTTGCTCACGTCCATCCAGCAGTGCGGGTCCGGTGCCGATCCGAACTGCGTGCCGCCGGTGATCGGCTCGATGCCGGGCTGCTCGGCCAGCGCCACGGCCGAGCCCGAGGCGTTGTGTTGGATGATCTGCGCCAGGGTCGCTTCAAGGTGCAGGCCGTTGTAGAGCACAAGGTCTGCATCCCGGATGAGCTGGGCGTCCTTGGGCTTGACGTCGTAGATGTGCGGGTCTTCACCGGTGCGCATGATGCCGACGACACGCACCTGCTCCCCGCCGAGGACGTGGGCGAGGTCTTCGATCATGGTGGTGGTCGCGACGACGGTCGGCAGGCTGCTTTGGTCCCCGCCCGCCCCGCCGCCGCAGCCGGCGATCAGCCCCGCCACAAGCAAGGCCGCCGCGGCAACAAGGGTGGCGAATCGCCTATATAATTTTGAATGTTCAAAATATGACATATGATGTATCATAGTCTATGCTCTTGAATCGTCAAGCCATGCCGCCACCCATGCCCCACTCCACCACCGCGCAGAACTACCTCAAGGAGCTCTACCAGCTCCAGCAGCGTGAGCCCGGCAACGCGCCGATCCCGCTGGGTCGGCTGGCCTGCGCACTTTCCGTCACCCCCGGCACCGCGACGACCATGGTCAAGCGGTTCGCCGACGACGGGCTGATCCGCTACACCCCCCGCCGAGGTGCCCGGCTGTCAGCCCAAGGCGAGAAGGTCGCGCTGGCGGTACTCCGTCGCCACCGCATCATCGAGACGTTCCTGGTCACCCAGCTCGGGCTGGACTGGGCCGAGGTGCATGAGGAGGCCGAGGTCCTGGAGCACGCGGTGTCCGACAAGGTGCTCGACCGGCTCGACGCGCTGCTGGGCCACCCGGTCGCGGACCCGCACGGCTCGCCGATCCCCCCTGCCCGCGGGCCGATGCGAAGAGTTGCCATGCGACCGCTCTCACGATGCCGCGCAGGCCAGCAGGTCACCGTCGGCCGGCTGCTGGATACCGACGCGACCTTCCTGCGCCTGGCGGAGGAACGCGGGCTGATGCCCGATACACCGGTGACGGTGCTCGAGCTCAGTGAAAGCGCCGACGCGGTGACGATCCAGGTGTCCAAGCGTAAGCCGACGACCCTGGGCCTGGCCGCGGCGGACAAGGTGCTGGTCGTGGAAGCGTAGTAGCCGATGGATGCCCCGGCCACTCAGACCATCAGCATGATCATGAGCCCCGCGCCGATGCCGACCATGATCGCTCCGCAGTAGCGCCCGCCTGCGCCGCCGCAGGGCAGCAGTTTTTCCAGCAGTACGAAGAGCGTGATCAGCACGATCCAGAACAGGCTCATCACCCCGCCAAAGAACAAGAGCAGCATGAGCACCCAGCAGCAGCCCAGGCAGTAAGCGCCGTGGTGCATACCCATGCGTACAGCGCCGAGCGTGCCGTCGCGCCAGTGGCGCGCGATGAAGTGCGCGGGCATCCTGCAGTGGGTCAGGCACGCCTGCTTGGCGGGGGTGAGCTGATAAATGCCCGCCATGATGAGCAGCCCCGCACCGAGCCAGGGGCTTGTCACGACCATCTGCGGCGAGAGCAGCGCCGCGGCGTCGAGCCCCCATTGCGCGAGCGTCGCGCCGAGGCTGAAGAGCGCCCACATGATGAGGTAGCCGAGCACGAACACATACGTCCCCGCGATCGGGCGCTGCTGCGAGACGGACTTGCGCGCGATTCCCGCGTACATCATCGCCATCGGCGTGGCGGAGGGCACCATCATGCCGACCATCATCACCACCCACATCGTCAGCATCATGAAGAAGTAGCCGGCCGACCAGCCCCCCGAAACCGTTTCGCCAGCCTTATCTACCGACTGCAACCCCATCAGCCCGCCGATGCCACAAAGCAGCCCCCCGCCGGACCCCGGAATCATGCAAGCCGCATTCGGCGAAGACATCTCGGTCGACATCCAGACAAGGTAAACCCAGCTGATCGCCGTCAGCCCAACCATCGCAACAAGCACCGCCACAAGGTCACGCCGGGGCAGCATGCGCGATCGACCAGGAGCGACCGACTCACTGGGCCCAGCGCCCGGACTTAATTGTCCGGACACGGCTTCGCTCAACGGATCACCCCGTCTTGATTCATGTGCAGGACGCAGAACTGGCCGTGCGTATTTTTCAAATCAAGCTTGATCGCGCCGCTGGCCTTGCTCACGCCCGAGCCGATCTCTGCGTGCGTGTACTCAAAGCCGTTGGCGATGCTGATCGATGCGCGGTGCTCGCCGCCCGTGAACGGGTTAGGAATCGGCGTGCCAGAGGACTCGACGAGGCCGGGGACTTTAACGCTGGCCTTGCATGCATCGATGTCGATGTCGATCTTGATCGGGCTGTAGAGGGTCTCGCAGGCGTCGGTCACCGTGGAATCAAAGACATTGAAGTGAGTCGAGCCGGGCTTGGTGCTCTCACCGAACAGGATCTTTCGGAGCGACTCGCGCTGATCGGGGGTGGCGCGTTCATCGATGATGACCTGGCGCTTGCCGTTACCCTGGGGGATCTCGCCGGGCCAGTGAATCAGGACGACAAAGTTAAGCCCGTCGAGGCTGGTCTGATTGAAGTAGCCCTCCTCAATCGTCCCGGCAATTACCGCCTCACAGTAGCCATGAGAAGATGGCGAGTTGAACTGACACGGGCAGCCATAGTTGCAGTTACAGTTCGTAAACTCCGGGCCACGGATCATCCAGCGATCGCTCATGTCGGGCTCCAATCGGTTGAGAGTCGGCTGAACCTGATCCCTCTTATTTAGAAGGACAAAGCATCATATTATCGCTGCGGGGCGGCGATTCCAAACCTCGAGTCACAATATAACGCCAAGGCGGCGGGCCAAGAAGTAAAAAAGGATCAGGCGCCGGGAAGGCGGCGCCGGCGCAGGCGAATCGCCAGGTAAATCACGCCGGCCAGCCCGGTCATCGCGACCGGCAGCCAGAGCGCCTGCTCATCAAACTGCTGATAGAGCACGGCGCCGATCACGCCGCCGAGGCTAAAGCCGATGCCGATGACCAAGAGAAGCGAGAGCTTTCGTTTTTCAAGCGGCTGCCCGCGCAGGGTGTTTCCCAGCAGGATGCCGATGTCGGTGAATACACCGGTGACATGCGTGGTGCGGACGATCGCGCCGCTGTAGGTGCTGGCCATCGCGTTCTGCAGGCCCGCCGCGGCGGAGAGCAGGTAAGCGGCGGACTGGTGCCCCCATGAGAGCAGCAGCGTCGCCCCGGCCAGCAGCAGCGATTCGATGAGCAGCGCGATGCCGTAGTGGTGGCCGAGCTCCAGGTTCGAACCTCGGATGATGACGCTGCTAAGGATCGCGCCGAGCACGAAGCAGCCGATCAGTGACGCGTAGTGCAATGCGTCGAGCCATGACCCCTGCGCGAGGTCCACGCCCATCTGCGATACCGAGCCGGTCAGGTGCGTCAGCCCGTGATGAAACGCTCCCATCAGCGCGACCGCATTGATCATGCCCGCGATCCCCGCGAGCATGGCCGCCCCACCCCATACCCAGCTTGGCAGTCGGTTGATCATCGTATCGGGTCTGTTCGGCATGAACCTGCGGGCAAAAGCGCCTAGGGGTTCCTTGCAGATTAGATCGGCTAACAAGCAGGCCTCACCTTGTATCGAAGATACTTGGCTCGAAAGGGGAGTTTGCCGATAGTCCGGATACTCGACCCGCCGTATAGCGCATAAAGTGAGAGAGGCGGGCCGTATCAGCCGTGGTAGAGCAAAGAGCGATCTTATCGGTCGCGCCAGCTCGCGGATGAATGTTGTGCATCCCGGCGGCGTGAACCGCGCTAATTCGACGATAAAATCAGACAACGCCTCCTTCAAACCACTAACCGGAGATGGGCTGGCCCGTGCGGATCGGGATCGACGCAGTCTGGCAACGTATTCAAGGCTACCTCAGCAGTGAGCCGTTGGCGGTGCTGTTTGAGTTGCTTGTGATTTGGGTGGTCGTCTACCTGGCGGTGCGTTTCCTCAAAGGAACGCGCGGCGCGCGGGTCGTCTGGGGGGTCGTACTCATCATGATCATCGGGACGTTGACGCTTCGGGTCTTCCCCGGCGGCAGTGACGCGCTCGAACGGCTGAACTACCTGTACTCCAACCTGCTGGCGTTCCTAGCCTTCGTGCTGGTAATCGTATTCCAGCCCGAACTGCGGCGTGCACTGGTTCGCATCGGCGAGGGCGGCTGGTTCAGCAAGACCGGCCTGCGCCGCGCACGCATCGTCGAAGAGCTGGTCGCATCAATCGATTACCTCTCAAGAAACAAGATCGGCGGACTGGTCGCGATCGAGCGGCAGGTCGGCCTCAAGGGGATCGTCGAAGCAGGCACACGGCTGGACGCGGAAGTGAGCCGGCAACTTCTCAATACACTTTTCTGGCCCGGTTCGGCGCTGCACGATATGGGCGTGGTGATCCGAGGTGACCGGGTGGTGGCTGCGGGTGTGCAGTTCCCGCTGGCCGAGGGCGACGACATGGCCCAGGAACTCGGAAGCCGGCACCGCGCTGCGGTTGGATTAAGCCAGGAAGCCGACGCCCTGATCATCGTTGTGAGCGAAGAGACGGGTACGATCAGCGTGGCCGAGCGTGGCAAGCTAACGCGTGGGCTGAGCGTGAACGACCTACGCAGTGTGCTGAGCGAAGGGATGACCCGCGTCGAGTGGGACGACCGCCGGATCGAAGTTGAAGACGAAGACGAAAAGCCCAAGGCCCTAACCCCAAGTGAGCCACAGGCAACGAAGGCTGACTGATAGACCGTCATGATCAAAGTACTCAACCAACTCGGCACCCTGCTGATCGTCACGGTCGTCACCGTGCTGGTCTGGCTGTATGCCGAGGACGCGAATATCCAGGAGTACGCCAAGCAGTCGGTGCGCCTGCAGTTCGTTGTGGCCGGGGGCGAGAGCGAAGCCCGCCTCGCACCCTCCGGGCCGACTACAGTAGAAGTAGACTTCGATGGCTCGAACGGCCAGTACCAACAGTTCATCGACGCAACACGCAACCGGGTCATCAAGATCGATCTGCCAGTCGACCAGACCCTCGACCTGCAGACCCTCGATGTGGATATGCGTCAGCAGCTCGAACGCAGCGTATTCCGGGACATGGGGATCAACCTCACCGCGGTCAACCCGGACCGCCTGTCGGTGACCTACGAGAAGATCGTTGATGTGACGCTGCCGATCGAGATCGTGACGGACACCGGCGACATCAAGCTCTCCTCAGCGACTTTCCGCGAGACGGGTCAGCCGCCGACGGTGACGCTGCGTGTGCCTGCGGGCAAGGTCGAGGAAATCAAGAACACCAAGGCCACCGCACGCATCCGAGAGCAGGACGTACGCTCCCTGCAGAAGAACGTGCCCAAGCAGCTGCAGCAGGTTCCGATCGAACTGCCCAACGGCTTCAACACACTGCCCCGCTCGATTTCGACAGTAGACCTGCTGGTGACCGTCGCCGATGACCGCGGCACCATCACCATCGACCGTCGGCCGATCCTGCTGAGCTACCCCTCCTCGATCAACGAGCGATACACCGTCGAGATCGACGAGTCTGCACGCTTCATGACCGCTTTTACGCTCGAAGGCCCGCGGCAGCAGATCGACCTGCTGCGACAGGACCCCGCATCACCACTGGTCTGGGCAACGATCCGGCTGACCAACGAAGAGGCGGATGCCGCGGCTGCCAACGGCAGTGAACTGACCAAGGCAGTGGAAATCATCGCGCCGCAGGGCGTGGTGCTGACTTCCGACGTCGTCAGGGTGCCGATCCGGGTCAAGGCGCGTACGGCGGCAGCGACGCCCTAAGTGGCTTCATGGCGATTCCCCGCCTTGGGCAGTAAGATACTGGGCTTGCCGGAGCCCCGATTCATGTCGACCACGACCGCCCAGACGAACACCGACCTTGCCGCGTACTGCGACCAACTCGCGGACCGCGCCTTGGCTGCGTCGCGGGCAATGTCATCGTCGTCCGGCGCACAGCGCAACACGGCGCTACGCGCGATCGCCAAGGCCCTGCGTGAAGGCAAGCCTTCACTGCAGCAGGCCAACGCGTTGGACCTCGCCGCAGGGCGAGAAGCCGGGCTCAGCCCCGCGATGCTCGACCGCTTGTCGCTCACCGATGCGCGGATCGAATCGATGGCAATCTCGGTCGAACAGATCGCCGACCAGCCCGATCCGGTAGGCAAGGTGATCGAGGGGCGCGTGCTGGACAACGGCATCCGCCTGACCAAGCTGCGTGTTCCGATCGGCGTGGTGCTGATCATCTATGAGTCACGCCCGAACGTGACCTCGGACGCTGCGGCACTGTGCCTCAAGTCAGGCAACGCAACCATCCTGCGCGGGGGCAAGGAGGCCATGCACTCCAACCGCGCGATCGCCGCCTGTGTACAAAAGGGCCTGGCTTCGGCGGACATCGACCCCGCAGCGGTCCAGTTGGTTGATACCACGGACCGCGCGGCCGTGAGCAGCCTGCTTAAAATGGAAGGCCGGATCGACCTGTGCATCCCGCGCGGCGGCGAGTCGCTGATCCGCGCCGTGGTCGAGCAGGCCCACATCCCCGTCATCAAGCACTACACGGGCAACTGCCACGTCTACATCGACGCCCGCTGCGACGCGCAGATGGCGGTGGATATCTGCGTCAACTCCAAGACCCAGCGCACCGGCGTGTGCAACGCGGCCGAGACCCTGCTCTTTCACGCCGACGCCGCATCGTCGGGCCTGCTCACACAGGTCTGCCAAGCCCTGGCGGAGAGGGGTGTCGAGATCCGCGGCGACGCGCAGACCCAGGCCGTCTATACCCCCGCCAAGACCGCGACCGAAACGGACTGGGCGACCGAGTACCTGGACAAGATCATCGCCATCCGCGTGGTGGACTCCCTCGAGCAGGCCGCAGCGCACATCAACCACTACGGCTCCAAGCACACCGACGCGATCGTCACCAGCGACCTCGCCGCCGCCGACCGATTCGTCAAGGTCATCGACACCGCCAACGTATTCGTCAACTGCTCGACCCGCTTTTCGGACGGCGGGCAGTACGGGCTTGGTGCCGAGATCGGTATCAGCACCGACAAACTCCACGCCCGCGGCCCGATGGGCGCCGAAGACCTGACCACCACCAAGTGGGTCGCCTACGGCCAGGGCCAGACGAGACACTGAACGCAAACCTGAACCAGGGGATCCCATGCAGGACATCGCCGACCGTTACGCCCACGACACCTACACCCTCCGCCGCAAGGTCCTCACGTTCTTCGGCGCGAAGTTTCACATCTACGCCCCCGATGGCTCGCTGGCGCTCTTCGCCAAGCTCAAGGCCTTCAAGTTCAAGGAAGACATCCGCCTCTACGCCGACGAGCAGATGACCACCGAACTCATCGCCATCAGCACCAAGAGCATCTTCGACATCGCCGGCACCTACGACGTGAAGGACTCGATCACCGGCGAACGGGTCGGGGCACTGCGCCGCAAGGGCATGAAGTCGATCCTCAAGGACGAGTGGCTGGTGCTCGATGCACAGGGTAAAGAGATTGCCAAGATCGTCGAGGACTCGATGCTCAAGGCCCTGGTCCGCCGAATTGTCGATTTCGCCGCCCTGCTCATGCCCCAGAAGTACCACGTGGAAATGGGCGGACAGACCATCGCGACCTACAAGCAGAACTTCAACCCCTTCGTGCGCAAGATCATGATCGACTTCACGCCCGACACGGCTAACCGCTACGACCCGCGGCTGGGCCTGGCGGCGGCGGTCCTGCTCTGCGCGATCGAAGGCCGGCAAAACTGACGCAGACGCCTGGGCCAATGCGGGCTATGCTGCTGACGTGAGAAACAACGCTGAACCACAGCCGACTCGTACACGGCCGCATACCTCCATCAGTGGGCGATGGCTGGTCGCGTTCACGCTGTCGCTGCTGCTGATCGTCCCTGCCGTGACGTACCTGACCTGGTCGATGACCAAGGGCGACCCCGCGCGCGTCTCGCTGGACTACGCAGAACGCTCGCACTGGTTCATGCAGCCGGTCAAGCCTAGGCCGCTGCAGTACGACAAGTTCGTCGCCGGCGAAACAGGCAAGCAGTACAAAAAGACCGACCTGCACATCGCCCCCGCAGTTGAGCAGCGACTCCACACCTGTGCTCAGCTAGCCCGGTCAGAAACCTTTTTCAAAGACGCCCCAGCACGTGAACAGCTTGAAATACTGTCGGCAGACCCGGCCAACGGTTTTTACCCCGCGTACCTCCTCGCGTCGTGGTACGAAGTCAACGGCGACCTCGCAAAACGCGACCAGTGGATGCAGATCGCGTACCAGCGGGCAGGCGGCGCGCTGGCCCAGCGCATGGTCGATGCGAAACACCGGACCCTCGCGGGCTATCGACTGCCTCCGGTCGCCATCGGCTACGACCGTGTCACCGACGGCAAGCGCGACGCGTCGCTCGTACTCATCTATCCCGCGCCGATCAGTGATTCTGCAGGCATGGTCTACCTGCCGACCTACCGCAGCGTGTACCGACTGACCGACCCGGGCCTGCAGGTCGGCGAGGACGCAACACTGCACCCGATCCAGATCACCCTCCTGCCCCAGCCCCCGCTGGGTAAGCAGCCCAACTGGTTTGCGGTGCCCGACGGCGCGGTGGGTCAGCTCCCGGACGCGGTGATCGAGGACTCGCCCTGAGCCCATCGGCGAACAGCGTTATCATCTGCTTTTCCCCGCCGCCATGGAGGGCTCCGATGACCGCTGCACCGACCGACCCGACCACCACAAGCACAAGCGCCGCCAAGGTTTGGCGTTTTGAAGTCCGCGCACTGCCCGGCCAGGCCGACCCCATCGTCGACCGCGCCCGCGCCGAAGCCGCCCAGAAGCTGCCTGGCTGCACGTCGATCCAAGCCGCCAAGGTCTTCCTCATCGAAGCGCCCCTGTCCGCCGAGCAGGCCCGGCAGATCGCCGACGATCTGCTCGCCGACCCGATCACGCAGACCGCGCAATTGGGGACCGCTTCGCCCTCTGCCTCCGCCCGCCTGGTCGAAGTCCACTACAAGCCCGGCGTCATGGACCCCGTCGCCGAGTCCACCCGAGACGCGATCTGCGAGATGTTCCACGCCATCGATCCCGCATCGATCTACGTCGCCACCGGTGAGCGCTACGACATCGCCACCGGCGCCGACGACGCCGCATTGACACGCTTCGCCGAGACCGCGCTGGGCAACCCCGTCATCCAGGACGTCTTCCTCGCCCCCCACCACCCCGAGTCGTTCCCGCACGGCCACGCCTACCACTTCCAGCTCGCACACGTCAATATCCGCGACCTCGACGACGCCGCGCTGATGAAGCTCTCACGCGAGGGCCACCTCTTCCTCTCGCTCGACGAGATGCACGCGATCCAGAACTACTACCGCGACGCCGGCCGCGAGCCCACCGACGTCGAGCTCGAGACCCTCGCGCAGACCTGGTCCGAGCACTGCGTCCATAAAACGCTCAAGGCCACGATCAACTACACCGTCCAAGGTGAGATTCCGGCTTTCTTCGCAGGCAAGCCCAACCATACCGTCAACGAAAACGGTAGTGTCACCATCGGCAACCTGCTTAAGTCCACCGTCGCCGCCGCGACGTTCAAGCTCAAGGAAATCCCGCGCATCAACGACTGGCTCGTGTCGGTCTTCGACGACAACGCCGGCGTCGTGAAATTCGACGAGACCCACGGCATCGCCATCAAGGTCGAAACACACAACCACCCCTCCGCCATCGAGCCCTACGGCGGCGCCGCGACCGGCATCGGCGGCTGCATCCGCGACATCATGGGCACCGGCCTGAGCGCCAAGCCCATCGCCAACTCAGACACCTTCTGCGTTGCGCCACCGCAAATCACTGAACTGCCCGCCGGCGTGCTCGCGCCCAAGCGCGTCCTGCGACGCGTCGTCGACGGTGTGCGCGACTACGGCAACCGCATGGGCATCCCCACCATCGACGGGGCCGTCTACTTCCACGACGACTACCTCGCCAACCCGCTGGTCTTCGCCGGCTGCGTCGGGATCATCCCGCTCGACAAATGTTTCGGAAAACCCAAGCCCGGCGACCGCATCATCGTCCTCGGCGGCGCGACCGGCCGCGACGGCATCCACGGCGCGACCTTCAGCTCCGACGAACTCACCGACACCCACGCAGACGAGTTCAACCACGCCGTGCAGATCGGCAACGCCATCACCGAGAAGAAAACGCTCGACGTCATCCTCCAGGCCCGTGACTACACCGACCCGCACACCGGCGAAGAGCGATGCCTCTTCAACGCCATCAGCGACTGCGGCGCAGGCGGGTTCAGCTCGGCCGTGGGCGAGATGGGCGAAAAGGTCGGCGCGTACGTCACGCTCGATACCGCGCCGCTGAAGTACCGCGGCCTGAGCTACACCGAGATCTGGATCAGCGAGGCGCAGGAGCGCATGCCCCTGGCCGTGCCCGCGGAAAACGTCGAGATCCTCAGGCAGCTCTGCGCCTCGGAAGATGTGCCCTTCTGCGACCTGGGCCACTTCGGCTACGAGGAAAACGGCGTACCGACCCTCAAACTCACCTACCACGGCAACGAGGTCGGAAAGCTCGCCATGCCGCTTCTGCACGACGGCATCCCCATGCCCACACGCGAAGCGAATTGGTCCTATCTCAACCCGCGATATCAATCTCCTGAGGCCCCGCAAACGCGCAGCGCGGGTGGGGATCGAGCCAAGCTCGATCCTAAAGCCCCCCTCGCAGACAAGCTCCTCGCACTGCTCAGCCACCCCAACATCGCCTCCAAGCACTGGATCGTGCGCCAGTACGACCACGAGGTCCAGGGCGGCTCGGTCGTCAAGCCCTTCGTCGGCCCGCAGCAGGACGGCCCCTCCGATGCCGCCGTGCTCAGGCCCAAGCTCAACTCCAACAAGGCCATCGCGCTGTCCAACGGCCTCGCGCCGCACCTCAGCGAGAAAGCCAACCACACCGGCCATGCCACCGACGGCGACTCCTACCAGATGGTCCTGCACGCGATCGACGAGGCGATGCGCAACGCCGTCTGCGTCGGCGCCGACCCCAGCTACGTCGCCATCCTCGACAACTTCTGCTGGGCCAAGTGCGACGACCCCTGGCAGCTTGGCACGCTCGTCCGCGCGGCAGAGGCCTGCTACGACGGCGCGCTCGCCTACCAGACGCCATTCGTCTCCGGCAAGGACTCGCTGAGCAACCAGTTCACCGCCGAGGACGGCAGCCTCATCACCATCCCGCAGACCATGCTCATCAGCGCGCTGGGCATCGTCACCGACGCGACCAAGGCCCGCACCATGGACGCAAAGGCACCGGGCAACACGCTCTTTATCGTCGGCACCACCACCGGCGAGATGGGCGGGTCACACCTGGCGATGCTCACCGGCGAATGTGATCGCATCCCGAAAGTCGACCTGAGCGCCGGACCACGTAACGCAAAAGCAGTCGCCAAGCTCATCGCACTAGGCCTCGTCCAGTCCGCACACGACAGCTCGGACGGTGGCCTGCTCGTCGCCGCCGCGGAGATGGCCTTCGCCGGACGCATCGGCCTGGACCTCGACCTCGCCGGCATGCCCAGCAACGCCTTCCTCGCCGACGAGATGTGTTTTAGCGAGTCGCCCAGCCGCTACCTCCTCGAAGTCGCACCGAACCATGTCGCCCGTGTCATGGAACTGCTCATGCAGGCCGGCGTGCCCTTCGGACAGGTGGGCGTCTTCACCGAGGAGCCCCGCCTGACCGTCCGCAAACCCGACGAGGGCGAGCTCTTGAACATCGACCTCGACACCCTGCGCAATACCTGGCGCAAGCCGCTGGACTGGTAATACGCAATGAAACCACAGATACATACGGATCAACACCGACAGCTTGATCTGCGTGCATCTGTATTTATCTGCGGCTTCACATACAAATCGTCTTAAATGTCAGCCTCCGCACCGCCCAACACGTTTTACCTCATCGACGGCTTCGCGCAGATGTTCCGCTCCTACTTCGCGATCCGCGGCGGCATGACAAGCCCCGTCACCGGCGAACCGACCAACGCGACCTTCGCCTTCTCCGACATGCTGCTCAAGATCTATCGGGAGTACAAGCCCGCCTACATCGCGATGGCGATGGAGAGCGAGGGCAAGACCTTCCGCGATGACTTCTACCCGCAGTACAAGGCCCACCGCGACCCCGCGCCCGGCGACTTTATCCAGCAGGTCCCGCGCATGATCGAGATCGCGCGGGCCTTTGGCGTGGTCATCCTCGAAGCGCCCGGCTACGAGGCCGACGACATCATGGCCACCCTCGCCGTGCAGACCCAGCGCGGCGACTTCGACGCCGTCGCCCCGGGCCTGCAGCTCCGCATGGTCAGCAAGGACAAAGACCTCGAACAGGTACTCTCCGATCGCGCGGTCATGTTCGACGCCCACACCGACACCGTCACCGACGCCGCTGCGCTCTTCGAGAAAAAAGGCATTACCCCCGCCCAGGCCATCGACTACCAGACCCTCATCGGCGACAGCACCGACAACGTGCCCGGCGTCAAGGGCATCGGCCCGAAAACCGCGTCCAAGCTCATCAGCGACTTTGGCGGTGTCGATCAGATCCTCAAAAACATCGATCAGCTCAAGGGAAAACAGAAGGAAAACCTCCAGCAGGCGGCCGACGAGGGCCTGATCGAACTCTCACGCCGGCTGGTCACGATGGCGACGGATGTGGACCTTGGCTTTGACCTTGAGCAGGCCGCGACGCAAGGCACGACCAAGATCGACGGCCCACGCCTGCAGGAACTGTTCCGCGAGCTGGGCTTTAACCGCATGCAGCAAGGTCTAGCGGCTTTGCTCGGCAAGCCTGTAATCGCCGAAGAAACGAACGCCAAGCCGCCAACTCGCCAGGACGCCAAGAAGACCGCTCAGAAGGAAGAGGCGGGCTTCGGCCTATTCGCCAACCACGGCAACGAAGAAGAGCCAGAGCAATCCGCACCGCCTCCGCGCGAGAACAACGCCGGCTACCGCGCGATCACGACCGCATCTGAACTCAAGGCCCTCGTTGATTCGCTGCGCAGCCAGCCGCTGATCGCGGTCGACACCGAGACGATCGGGCTTGGACATGATGCGGAGCTCTGCGGCATCTGCCTGGCGTGGGAGGAGGGCTCGGGGGTGTACATCCCCACGCGTTCGCCCGAGCAAAGCAAACACCTCGACACGAAGCAGGCTCTCAATATCCTGCGGCCGATCCTCGAAAACGATGCAATCCCCAAGTGCGGGCACAACATCAAGTACGACGACCTGGTGCTGCGTCACGCGGGCGTGCACATGCGCGGCGTCGTGTTCGACTCGATGATCGGCGCGTTCCTGGCCAACGCCCCCGGCATTGGGATGGATGACCTCGCGCTGGCCGAGCTCAGTCACCACTGCATCCCGATCACCGATCTCATCGGGCCCAGGCCCCGCCGCAAGGGCGACCCCGAGCAGAAGACCATGGACCGCGTCCCGCTCGAGCAGATCACGCAGTACGCCGCGGAAGACGCGGACATCACGCTTCGCCTCTGCAAGCTCTTCCAGCAGCGTCTTGATGAGCAGGGCATGACCGAGCTCTACCAGACGGTCGAGATGCCGCTGGTCGGCGTGCTCGCGACGATGGAAGAGCTGGGGATCCGCGTCGACCCGGTCACCCTCGACGCTCAGCGCGATAAGCTCCAGGCCCGCATCGATCAGCTCCGCAGCGAGATCCTCGACCGCGCCAAGGTCGACTTCAACCCCGACAGCCCCAAGCAGCTGGGCGATGTGCTCTTCAACCAGCTCGGGTTCAAGGCTGTCAAAAAAACCAAGACCGGCTACAGCACCGACAGCGAGGTGCTCGAAAAACTCGCGGCCATGACGGCGGACGAACTGGTAAACGTCGCCGAGGACGCTCGCCCGATCCCCGGGCTCATGGTCGAGTACCGCATGCTCACCAAGCTCGTGGGCACGTACCTGGTCGCGCTTAAGGATGCGATCGCGTCTGATGGCCGGGTCCACGCACGCTTCAACCAGACCGGCGCGGCGACCGGGCGGCTCTCGTCCAGCGACCCCAACCTGCAGAACATCCCGATCCGTACCGAGACCGGACGCGAGATCCGCAAGGCCTTCGTCGCCGAGCCCGGAAGCAAGTTGATTGCCGCGGATTATTCTCAGATCGAGCTGCGCGTGCTGGCGCACCTGAGCGAAGACCCCGCGCTGATCGATGCGTTCAACAAGGGCCAGGACATCCACAACGCCGTCGCCGCTCAGGTCTTCGGCGTCGAACCGGACGACGTCTCCAAAGAGCAGCGCAACCGCGCCAAGGTCATCAACTTCGGCATCATCTACGGCATCACGGCCTACGGCCTGGCGCGTCGCATCGAGGGCCTGGACAACGCCAGCGCCGCCGAGCTCATCGCCGACTACAAGAAGCGCTTCCCCGGCATCGACACGTTCCTGGACACCTGCGTGCAGAAAGCCCAGCGGGACGGCTACGTGCAGACGATCCTCGGCCGCCGCCGCATCATCGAAGGCATCCACGACCGCAACCCCAACGTCCGCGCCCTGGCCGAGCGACTGGCGATCAACTCGGTGGTGCAGGGCAGCGCCGCCGACCTGATCAAGCTCGCGATGGTGAACCTGCAGCAGCGCATCGAGCGCGAGTCGCTGCCGGCGCGATTGCTCTTACAGATCCACGACGAACTGGTGATCGAAGCCCCTGCAGAACACGCCGACGCGATGGCTGGGGCGTTGGCTCAAGAGATGCGTAGCGCGATGCAGCTGAAGGTGCCGCTGGAAGTCGAAGCGGGCATCGGCGCGGACTGGTTTGGGGCGAAGTAGGGTTTGCTTTTTTGATTGAACCGCCAGCACCTCACACCACCTCGTCCAACACGCGCTGGGTCAGTTCCCAGAAGCCGAACTCGCGGAAGGGCGTGGCGGTGCCGGGGAGCATGGCGTGGCGCTGGGCGTGGTGGTTCCACTCGCTCTGTGCGGAGAGCAGGCGTCGTCGGGCTTCGTCGGCGTAGTCGCGGATGTTGGAGTGTCGGAATCGGCGGTAGGCGATCAGGCCGGCGGTCAGGTCGCGCATGGTGGCGTAGAGCGACTCGGCGTAGATGAGGGTGTTGACCAGCGATTGAAGACGGGGGTGCTTGCGGTCGCCGACGAGGGACTGGAGCAGGTGCCGGTCGGCGCTGATGGTGTCGGAGGCCTGGTGCTTTTCGATGATGACCTGGTCGAGCTGGTTCTCGGGGATGCGCTGGACGATGCGCCAGCAGGCCTCGGCGTTGAGCTGGTCGTCGCTGATCCAGTCGGCCGCGGGGTGCCAGGAGCTGCCCTTGGTCTGCACGTACGGGCCGAAGTAGAAGGCGAGACGCGCCGCCTCGGCCGAGCGCTCGAGGATCCCGCACAGGGCGTCGGCCAGCTCGGGCTCGGTGACTTCCATGCGTTCTTTCACCCACTGGCGCGCGAGCTGATGCGTGTCGGCGCGGGGGTCGTCGGCGAACTTGGGCACGGCAAACACGTTCGCGTCGATCCACGCCTCTTCCTGCACGAACGGACCGCCCCACCCACCGCCACGCGCCCAGGCCCAGAGGCCCGCCAGGTTAACTTGCTCCGAGAGCTGTGCCAGACCGCCACGCTGGGCCTCCGCCGTCTCGGGCATCCCGTCGCGCCACAGCGGCGGCTGGTAGTCCGGCACGCCGCCCTTGCCCTCGAACTCGCGCTGGCACTGCAGTTCGTAGATGATCGGCCGACCGCCGCGCGACTTGCCCCCGCACGCCAGAGACGCCTGGTTCCATGGCTGGTAACGCCAGAAGTCGGTCTGCGTGAACTTGAACGAGAGGATCAGCCGGTCGTCGCTCTTGTCCCCCGGCAGGCGCTGGACGATGCGTTCGGCCAGGTCGGGCGAGTCGTGGAAGCCTGACGGACGCAGGTTCCACGCACGGACAATCAGCCGGCGGTTGTTCTTAAGCGAGACAAGGTTGTAGGCGTGTTCGATGGAATTGACGACGCGGTCGGCGCGGCCGAGCTGGCTGCAGCGCGGGCAGTGCGGGGCGTAGACGTCGTTGCCGATCAGATAAGGCAGTCGCCGCGCATCGGTATCGCCTAATCGCAGGACCACGCCCGATACCCGGGGCATACGCTGGATCAGTGACTCGAGCGCGGCCATGCTCCGACGGATCGCCGGCTCACTGGCCGGGCACAAGGCCTCGGTGCTGCCCTTGCAGCAGAGCTCTTCCGTGTGCTTGGCCACGTAAGAGCGCGGCAGCACGAGCATGTCGTACGAGATGTAGACGTCAAGCCCCGCAGCGACGGCCTCATCGACCCGGCGTGCGGTGTCGTCGATCTGCTGGCCGACCCACCGGCCCAGCTCGCGGTCGGCGATGTCGTTGGGCGAGGTCACGCCCGAAAGCCCCGTCGTGCTGTAGAGCACAAGGGCGTTGTAGCCCAGTTGCTTGAGCACCGCAGGGTTCTTGTACTGGGAGGTGATCTCCGGCTCGCCGGGGTTCTGAAGCAGCGTTGCGAGCTTGAGCATGGGGGAATGATATCTCACACAGGGGTCATGCAGAAGCATGACCGGATTCCACAGGCCCCTTAATCGTAACCCAACTCGGACAAATCGTCTTCGTCCAGCCCGTACTGGTGGCCGATCTCATGAAGCAGCGTGATCCGAACCTGCTCGACCAGCTCGGCCCGGTTGTACTCCACCCCGCCGACCACCCGGTAGTCCGACAAACGGATGATCGGCCCACGGAACAGAAGGATCTGCGGCGGCAGCACCCCCGTATCTTCCACCGACCGCTCGGTCTGCGCCACCCCCTCGTGCACCCCGCAGAGGTCCAGGCCCTCCTCCTGGGTCATCCCCATCGACGCCAGCACTTCCGGGCTCGGCTCGTCCTCCACGATCACCTGCGACATCGCAACGACCTCAGCCACATCCTCCGGCAGCGCGTCGAGCTGGTCCTCGAGGATGGCGTCAAAGATGTCGCGCAGGGATTGGGGGAGCATAGGCTTGAAGTGTAGCCCGCCGCTAAGATGCTCGCGTGACGACCAAGCGCAAACACATCTTTGATCTGACCCCCGATGAACTGGGTGACGCGGTGGAGGCGCTGGGGATGCCGCGCTTCCGGGCAAAGCAGGTGCTCGAGTGGGTGTACCAGAAGGGCGTCGCCGACCCGTTGCAGATGACCAATCTCTCGGCCCGGGACCGCGAGGCGCTGGCTCAAAGCATGGACTTTGTGCAGGGCGGCGTGCTCCGTCACGAGCGTGCGACGGACGGGACGCAGAAGCTGCTGATCGACTGGGAGGTGCGAAGCGGCAAGCCGCTTTCTGCGGAGAAAAGCACCGCGGGCGGCGGGCTGCAGGTGCTCAACAACCCGACAGGCGGCGGCATCGACTCGCAGACCGAGTGCGTGATGATCCCGGCGACAAGTGAAGACTCGGGCAAGGAGCGCAAGACCGCCTGCGTGTCCAGCCAGGTCGGCTGCCCGGTGGGCTGCAAGTTCTGCGCCTCGGGCCTGAGCGGGCTGGATGGCAACCTCAGCGCGGGACAGATCGTGCAGCAGGTCTGGCAGCTCTCGCGCCTGCCAAAGGTCGAGCGGATCAGCAACGTGGTGTTCATGGGGATGGGCGAGCCCTTGAGTAACTTCCCGCGCGTGGTGAAGGCGGCGCAGACGATGATGGCCGACTGGGGCCTGGGGATCAGCGGAAGAAAAATCACCATCAGCACGGTGGGCCTGCCCAGCCCGATGAAGCGGCTGGCGGATATGGACCTGCCGATCACGCTGGCGATCTCGCTGCACGCGCCCAATGACGAGGTGCGTCGGAAGATTATTCCTTGGGCGGAGTTTGTGACGATCGACGAGCTGGTCGAGGCCGGGCGTTACTACTTCAACAAGACCGGGCGCGAGGTGACGCTGGAGTACATCCTGCTCTCTGGCGTGAACGATCAGCCCGAGCACGCGCACGAGCTCGCGGCCGTATCGGGCAAGCTGCGCAGCAACATCAACCTGATCCGCTACAACGAGGTCAAGGGCCTGCCGTTCATCCGTCCGCAGAACGAGGACGTTTACCGCTTCCAGCAGATCCTTCGTGACGCGGGCCGTACAGTGCACATCCGCGCGAGCCGGGGGCGGGACATCGCCGCGGCCTGCGGGCAGCTGCGCCACGAACACAGCACTTCGTAAATTTCACCCGGAACAATCAGCGCAAAAAAAGACCGACGCCCGCTGCTTGTTTTTCAATGTGACCATTTAGGTCTTTGTGTAATTGTTAGCAGGGTTGTCGGTACAAATAGCATCGGCGAAAGTCGCTTACAAACTTCAAGACCCGATAACTTTGTTGTGGCAAAAGCCCTGTTATAGCAATCCGCTAGGACACAAACCCGAGCGTGCGTTCGATCACCCAGTACATCGCGATAGGGCCGATGGCGTAAGGGACCAGCCTCCATGCGAACTCGGGCAGGGGCATCGACGATCGGCGAAGTAACTGGACCGACGCGAGCACTACAACGACAAAACTCAACTGACCCAATTCAACTCCGACATTAAAAAACAGGAGCGCAACGGGGATCGCCTGCTGGGGCAGCCCGACTTCACTCAGCGCACTTGCGAAACCCAGGCCGTGTAAAAGACCAAAGGTGAACGCGACGACCCACGGCTGTCGCTCGGTCAAGCCGGGACTTCCTTGTTCCCCGCGGATAATCTCGGCGGCGACAAAGACGATACTGAGCGCGATGCAGGCCTCAACAGGCGGGACCGGGACATGGATGTAGCCCAGCGTCGCCAAGCCCAGCGTGATGCTGTGTGCGACAGTGAAGGCGGTGATCGTGCCGGCCAGAAGTTTGCAGCCCTTGACCAGCATGATCAGGGCAAGCACGAACAACAAGTGATCGATCCCCAGCAGGATGTGCTCGATACCAAGCACGGTATATGTGCGTGCGACCTCAAGCTGCGAGGGCGACGCGGGGACGGCCCACACGGGATCGCTGGGTGTAAGCCGGGCCGTCTGCGATTCACCGCTAATCGGCTCAAGCCGGGCAAGCACATCGATACGGGTCGCTTCAAGCCCCTGGATTTCGATGGGTTTTCCAGCGAAGCCGCCCTCGCATCGGACCTGCCAGCGCTCCTGCGTTTCTCGTCCGACGGCCTGGGCCGCCGGCTCGAGAGTTTGTCGACATCCATCAGGCAATAAGACGTGCAGCGCAAAACTTGAGTCAACGATCGAGGGCACTTGCCAGAGCACGTCGTAGATATCGGGCGTAACCTCACGCAGTTCCAGGTAGGCCGGTCGCAACTCATGAGCCATCAGCGTGTGGCTGGCAAGCAGGCAGATCAGCATCGCAAAAAGCGACCGATACATTTTCAAGACCGCTTCTCCGAAATCGTGCTCGATGAGCCGCTCGGGTCCAGCCCCTGGACCGTGACCTCGTAGTGCTCCATCAGTTTGTCAAGAGTTGCGCGTTGCGCGGCCTTACGTTTGTACTCGATCACATCCGCGCGCACCTTCGAACGCACCTGGTCCAGCGTGGGAGCGGGCTTGTCCGTGCGGTCTTCCAGGTAAACAAGGTGGGCGCCATCGCTCGTACGGATAGGCCCCTGCCAAGTGCCGGTCGCATCGATTTTGTTCAACTCGCTGGGAAATCCACGGCCAAACTGTGATGCGAGTTCTTGCCATGATTTGTTTTCAAAACGCTCCGGCGCGATCTGCTCGCTGCCGACCTGAACCGCGGTCGCATCTCCTCCCTTTTCTCGCAGCGCCTGAAGAACCGGACCAGGTGCCTCAGACTGTTCAGCGTTTCCAGGCTCGCCGGGGAGCAGCACCTGCCTGAACGAAAACCGCTCCGCCGTTAGGTAGTCCTGCAGATGTGCGGCGTAGTAGGCCTGCAATTCGTCTTCCGTCGGCTCGGCGTCCAGTCCCGGAACTACGTAGAGGTATTGCGCCAATTCTTCCATGCGCAGACGGATCAGAGCGTCGTCCTTATCCAGCCCACGCTTGACCGCTTCACGGACAAAAACCTCTTGCTCGATATAGCGATCAACCAGCGACTTGAGTTCTTCGGGTGTCGGCGGGCTTTGCTTTTCTTGTGTAAACACGGCGGCAAGATGCTCCACCATACCCCGGGTCACGACGATCGACTCTTTGGCCTTTCGGTCTTGCTCCGCCTCGCCGATCAGGCCAAAGACCAAGAACAAACCTGCCCCCAGCACCGCGAAGTGGAGCAGGGGCTCACTCAAAAGCTTTTTATAAGTAGCTCGCATCTCAGGGCTCCGCAGCAGCACAAACATTAGATACTACGAAAGCATGCCGGGAAATGCCTTGCTATTCAGTGGCTTGAAAATGCACCCGGCAGGGCTCGAACCTGCGACCTTCGGTTCCGGAAACCGACGCTCTATCCAACTGAGCTACGAGTGCGTGTATTGAGTTCTGATCCAAAAGCATAGCCGGGCAGGCGCGGGGTCACAAGCATACGGCTTTGTGCGTTAGATTAGACGCCCTACCGAGGCCCCGATGACCCCAGCCAGCCCGCATTTACTCGATCTTTACCGCCTGGCGGTGCAGCACCCGCTGGCGGAGGTCGCGTTCATCGAACACGTCTGGGCCCACTACTACGGCGAGCAATCCGTTCCCCTGCTGCTGCGCGAAGATTTCGCGGGCACCTGCGCGGTTGCCGCGGCGTGGGTCGCTTCGGACCCGGATCGGCAGGCCATAGCCATAGAGTTGGACGAGCCAACCGCACAGTGGGCGGCAGAGCAGTTCACCGACCCGGACCTGCATATCGTCAATGACGATGTGATGGCGGTGGATGAACCGGCGGTGGAGGTCACGCTGGCTCTGAATTTCTCGGTGCTGATCTACCACGAGCGTGAGGCGCTTCTGTCGTACCTCAGGCACTCCTGCGGCTGCCTTGAGCCGGGCGGGCTGCTGATCATGGACCTGTTCGGGGGCTCGTCTTTGGCTAAACCGAGCGTCCAGCGTAGGCGGGTTGACCCGGATGAGGGCGCATTCGTGTCGTTTGACTACCTCTGGGAACAGCGGGGCCTGAATGAGCGGACCGGCCGGATCGAGTGCCTGATCCATTTTGAGCTTGACACAGGAGGTCGATTGAACGACGCATTTGTCTATGACTGGCGGCTGTGGCGACCGGAGGAAGTGATCGAACTCGCGTCAGAGGCGGGGTTTGTGGAAGCTGGGCTATGGTGGGCACCGCCGGGCTCGGGGGGCCGATTCGCGCCGATCGCAGAGGCGCCCGATGAGGAAAATTGGGTGGGCTATGTGGTGATGCGTGCCCCGGATTAAGGCCCGGGAACAGCCGAATTAATCTTGATTATCTACTGGTGTGAGCTAAACTTGTAGCTCCCACCCGAGAGGGCTCAGGACGCGCGGGACCGGCGGCCGAGGGATCGGCCCCTTCGGCGAACTGCCACGCGACAAGGACCCCACTGTGTTGATCTTGATTATTGCCGGCGGACCCGACAAGGGACGCATCTACGAACTGACCGACGGCGCGCCGATTGTGCTCGGTCGCGAAGGCGATCAGGTCAAACTCAATGACCGCAAGGTCAGCCGGGAACACGCGCGGCTCTGGTGCGAGGGCGGGCAGTGGTACGCCGAGGACCTCGGCTCACGCCACGGCACCTTCCGCAACCACGCCCCGATCGAAAAGAACCAGCGCGCCAAACTCAAGGACGGCGACTACCTGCAGATCGGCAACACCGTGATGGTGCTCGGCCGGATGACCTCGGAGCACATGCAGCAGATGGCGCTGATGGCCGGTCAGCAGGGCATTCAAACGCCGCGCCGCCGGGGCATGTTGATCGCAGGAGGATTGTCCGTCGCGGCCATGCTGGGGATGGGCGCATACCTGGCGTTTCAGCTCGAGAACATCAGGCGTGAGTCGGTGCCCCGCGACGTCTTTGTTGAATTACAGCAGAAGCTCGTCGACGCGCAGCGCGAACAGGCCGACCGCATTGCCGCCTCGATCGACCGCCAGGGCGGGCTCAACCGGGAACTGCTCAGCCAGCAGGAACAACTCGCCAATTCGCTGGATCAGACGACCCTGGCCATGCGAAAGCACGGCAGCGCGATCAATGACGCGACCGACGCATTATCCGGCGTGACCGACCCGATCCTCCGCAAGCTTAATGAAGTCGAACTCGCTGCGGCGAATCAAGAAAAGGCGATCCAACGCGTCGGCGAGTTGCTGGCCCAGGCGGACGAGCGCGACGCCGACAGCCGAAGCTCGATGCTCGCAGCCATCTCCGAGATGAAGACCACGCTGATCGACCAGCCGATGGGCGACAAGCTGTTGGCCCGGCTCGAGCAGGCGATGGAGGTCAACGCAAAAGCGACCGGCGAGGCGGTGCAGACAGCCCTTGCCGAGTACAGGCGTGTCGCTCAGCGTGATGCCCAGGCGGCGGACCAGGCCTCGCAGGCGCTTATGGCCCGCGTGATGACCGCGCTGGACAGCGTGCCGACGCGCGAGCAGATCGCTCAGGACATCAAGCTCGCCGTCGCCCAGGCCAGCGCGCAGGACGAGCAGTTCATGCGCATGGTGCTGGCCGAGCTGCGTCGCACCGGCGAGCAGATCACCACCGACCTGACCGCCGCCGCGGCAGAAGACGCAGGCCAGGCCAACGCGCTGATGCAACAAGTCGTTGCCGAGTTGAACAAACGCCCCACCGGCGAGCAGCTCGCCGCCGAGCTTCGCACCGCGATGGACCGGGCCCTCACGCAGCAGAACGGCGACAGCAAGGAACTCGCGTCGCTGATGCAGCAGGTGCTCACCGAGCTCGAAGAACGCCCCACCAGCGAGCAGCTCGCATCGGACCTGCGGCGGTACATCGGCGAAGACGGCCAGCGCACCGAATTGCTGGTCGCTCGCGTCATGAGCGAGATCAAGGACCGCCCCACCGCTCAAGAGATCGCGCTGGAACTGCGCGCAGCCGACAACGAATCGGCGGCAAAAATGGCCTCACTGCTCGAGCAGGTACTCAAAAACGTAGACACGCAGGAAAAGCTCGCCTCCCAGGTCAACTCGCTGCGTGACGAGATCAAGAACATCCCCGGCCGCGACGAGAAAACAATCCTGGCGATACTCGACCGACTCGACGAGCAAACATCCAACGGCCAGGAGATGCTCGCATCCATCGCCAAGCTGCGCGAGCTGATGCCCGAGGACCTGCCCGCTCAGCTGGACAAGGTGCTTGCGAAGCTCGACGAGCAGGTGCGCACCGAGCAGCTGACCGACGCCATCGAGCAGGCGGTGCAGCGCGTCGCTAATGCGAATAACACCAAGACCCAGGCCGCGCTCGACGAGATGACGCGTCGACTTGACGCCCTGCCCAGCGCCCAGGAGCTCGCCAAGATCGTCAAGAGTCAGGACGCCCTCGCCGAGTTGCTGGACAAGAGCGATGCCCGCGAGACTCTGGCGGAACTGCGTGCGACCCTTGACCAAATCGCCCAGTCGTCGCCGGGCGCTTCGGACCAGAAGCTCAGCCAGATCATGGCGATGCTCAAGGAACGCGAGAAGGTCGCACTGATGATCGCCGAGCTGCACGACGCGATCGACAAGCAGTCGGACCAGGCCGAATCGCTAAAGCGTGAACTGCTGGCCGCGGTCGCCTCCGCCGATCAGCCCAGGTCCGAAGAAGATCTGCACGAACTGCTCGCGCTGGTGCGTGAACGGCTGGTGACCGACGATTCGATACGCCAGGCCATCCGTGACGAGATGCGCGGCACGCTGCTGCCCAACCAGATGGCGATCAGCGACGCACGCGACGTCAACACCACCAGCCTGCCCGGCAGCGATACGCCGACCTCCAAGCCCGACGAAAAGGCCGATCGCAAGCTCACCCGCCTCGAAGCCGCCTACAAGCAGTCGTTTGAGACAGGCACCCCGGTGACCATCGGCGCAGGGGATGTCGACCCCAAGACCGGCGAGGTCTCGGAAGGACGACTGATCGACCCCGCCGTCGCAAAGGCTCTGGGCTTTGATAACTGGCGCGACTGGTATCTCACCGACCGCCACGCCGAGCAGCTCCGCCTCCAGCAGCAAGCCCTTCGTCAGCGCAACTTGAATGACGTCAAGTCCGGCAACATCTCGCTGCCTGCAATTGATAATAAGTCATCAAGCCAGCGCCCTGAGAACTGAAGCCTGCGTACTTCACCGGCCCGACCTCAGCTCATCCATCACACGCGCGTAATCGTCAGGCAGCGGCGACGAAACCTGCACGTCGTTGTAGCTTAGCGAACGCGCATGCAGCATCTGTCGCGGCGAAGTAACCGGATCATCAGCGCGGCCATACAGAGTGTCCCCGATCACCGGGTACCCCATTGCCGCCATCATCACGCGGACCTGATGCAGAAAACCGGTCTGCAGATCGACCTCGACCCGGGTAGCGACTTGGCCATAGCGCTCAACCACGCGCCAGCGCAGCGAGCAGGGATACGCACCCTGCTCCGATGATTGTTCACCACAGACCTCTACAAATGCCGGGCCGTGCCGAGCAACTCGCAGAGACATCGTGGACTGCCCGCTCTCCGGCGGCGTGCCGCAGACCAGCGCCTCGTAAATCTTGACCATCCGATGCTCACTGAAGGCCCGTCGAAGCCTCAGCCAAGCCGACTGCTCTGTTGCGATCAGCAGTGCACCGGACGTGTCGTTATCCAGACGGTGGACCACGCCACTGCGAAGCCCGCCCTCCCCAACCCCGACGATCTCCGGGAATCGAGCCGCAGCAACATTCACAACCGTCCCCACCTCATCTAGTGTGTGAGGCCGAACCGCCATCCCCGCGGGTTTATCAAACGCCACCCAACCGTCACCTGCCGCCAGGACCTCTATCGGCGTCAATGCATCAGCCTTCGGACGCTCCCCCTCACCCAGGCCCTTATCCAAATCGATCACATCCCCGACCTGCAACACAACCCCCTTGTCACGCCGACTCAAAATCGAGCCGTTTCGCAACACGCCCCCACCGTCCAATAAACGCAATACCGTGGAGCGCGAGAGTTCACGCCAGTCCGCAATAGCGCGGTCCAGACGCTTGCCGGCATCCGCCTTACCGATAACCAGCCTCAAGTTTTCCTGCCTTGAATTCAGGGACATGCTGATCAGGGTATCAACGACCTTATCGCCATGGCTGGACATACTCTCAATAACGGTCGATATACGATACAAACACGCATCTGCGCACCAAAATCGGCGTAGACCTATAACAACGATCACTCAACCGCCTTCGGGCTTTAGACATGACACGATCCAACACTGAACGTGCCCGTCGTCGCATTTTAAGACTTACCATCCTCGCAGGAATCCTGTTCCTGTTGATCGGTGGCCTGATCAGCCTGTACATGCTCAATAGCGGCAAGACCCTGAACACTCAGGAACTCACCGCGCTGACCGACAAGGCCATTGCCGACAAAGATTACCTCAAGGTGCTCGAACTGCTGGAGAACCCCGCCAGCCAGAACTGGGTCATCAACCAGATCACGGAGGAACCCGAACTCCTGCGACGCTATATCGATGCACGCGAGCACGTAGAGCTGCCCGGCAATCAGCAACTGGGCAGGATCATCGGCCCGCTGCGTCTACTGAACCAAATCGATCCGGCAGACAAGAAGACCCGTGACCGCCTCCTCGATCTGCTGATCGCCTCAGGCCGCAGCGCGGAAGCCGCGCGACTCTCTGAACAACTCAGTATTCAATTCCCTGAGGACGCCGAGCTCCTGCGCACATTAGGCCGCGCGCGGTACGTAAACGGTGAGCAGAAGACCGCGCTTGATGCCCTGCTTGCCTCGCTGGCAATCGATCCGCTGAACTTCGATACACATATCACCGTCATTCGTCTGATTAAAGAACTCAATGAAAACACCGAAGCCTACACCCAGCTCGCCGAGCAGGTCTATCAGGCCCACCCGCAAGACCCGCGGGCGCAGCTGATCCAGTCCCTCAGCTACACGCTGAATAATCAATCCGATCAAGCGATCACGATACTGAAATCCGTCACCGCCTTGGCTCCGCCGGACGATGAATTTATCAGCCAATTCCTGCCCTGGCTCGACCTGAACGGGCTGTTCACCGATGCGGCGAATTATGTTGAAAAATACGCTTCGAAAGACCTGGCCAGCGTCGCCGGCCAAGAGGCCATCTTGCGGGGGTTTGAGACCGGCCAGGGGAATATCGTCCTTGCTCGACTGGAATCCGTTGACCTCACGTCCGCCCCGACCGATATCGTCGCGATTTGGGCGATCGTTCTGGCGGGAAAATCACAAAGCGATACCACCCAGCCACTGGTTGCAGAACTGGCCCGCCGTGACGAACCACTCGCTCGCATGTGGTCGGGCATCCTTCCCCTCGTAATCGCACCGGATACCAAGCCGGGAGATTTGATCGAAAAATTCAACCATGTTCTTGCGGCCGAGAAAGACGAGGAGAGCCGCAATCAGGCGCAGCAGAGCGCCTACCTCATGACGATCATCGGACAGTCATACCTCCGCATCAAAGAGACTGAGGCGGCCCGACAGGCGCTAGAAACTTCCACACAAATTCGTAACTCATGGGCACAGCCGCAGATTGTTCTTGCTGAAACCATGCTCTCGGCAGGCAGGCCCAATCAGGCCCTGAAATACGCCGAAGGCGCGCTGCTGAGGCTTCCTACCGCAGAAACCTCGGTGCTTCACGCACGGGTACTGCTTGCCGTCGCGTCGCCGTCGGACCGTGCAGAGGTCGATCGAGCCATCCAGCGCGCAGACAAGGTCATCGGGCTGGCGGGTCCCAACCCTGAACTGGTCGCCGCGACCATCGCCCTGCTGGCTAACTCCGGTCAGAAGAACGTCGCAATCCAGCGGATCGATAGCGTGCTTGCCATGCCCCAGCCCGCGCCGCAGGACACGCTGCTGGACCTTGCGGAAATTTCTCGCATCTATCGCCTCGGTGCCGAGGGCAGGATTCTTGACAGCGTGGCCCAGCACTATGGGAATAGTCCAGACCTGGTGCTTAGCCAGGCCTTGGCAATCGCAGCAACCAGCGGTATCGCGCAGGGCATGTCCCATCTCCAAAATGCAGCGCCCCAGCCACTGACTCGTCCCTGGCAGACCGCCATGGCACAGTTCCTGACGCGGACTGGCTCAGACCAGTCCGTCGCAGCATGGATTGCGCTGGCTGACGCATACCCCAATGACGCACAGCTTCAACTCGATACGCTTCGTACCCCCGGCGTGCGCGTCAACAGGGACTTCGCCGCCCGCGCCATCCAGCGCCTTCGCCAGGCCTTCGGAGAGAACTCCATCAACTGGCGCCTCGAACAGGCAAGAGTCAACCTCCTTGGTACACCGAGCGAGCAGCTCCTGAGCGAAACGCTGGCCGTTCTCCGCGAAGCCGACAAGATAATCCCCAACAACCTCGCCACACAGATTGAACTGGCGCGGTGCCTGATCGAGCTCAAGCAATATAAAGAGGCCGAACAGTACGCCCGTAACGCCCGCGGCCTGGCGCCCTACCGCCCCGAGCCGATGTTGATGCTCGGCCAGATCCTTAACGCTCAGCAGCGCTATAAGGACGCTTACAACGAGCTTTCCGCTGTCTCTTCGAACGAAGAAATTGATCCCGGCCTGAGGATCACAGCCGCCTCGCTTCTGAGCACCCAGGGAGAGAAGCGCGTCGCGATCCAGACCCTCGAAGCGATCCGGCTCAAGGGCCAGGCAGACCGCCGCGCCCTGCTTATGCTTGCAAGCCTGTACGCACAAGCTGGCCAGAATGCTCGGGCAGACGACGTGTGTACACAATTGATGCTTCAGCCCGACGCGGAGATCATCGCTTTCGTTGCGTCGCACTACGAAAATACCCAGCGCCCCGACAAGGCCAACGCCGTACGCGATGCCGCCAACTCACTGCCTATCTCTCCGGCAGAACGACTCCTGCTCCAGGCCCAGGCCGCAGCAGAAAAAGGCCAGGCCCAGGAGGTCATCTCGTACCTCGACCATGCGGTGAAAGAAAGCCCCGGCGACAGCCGGATTTGGGTTGTCGCGACGCGGATGTCATTGGCGTTATCGCAGTCTCTGAAAGCGGCAGAATACGCTGAGCAAGGCCTGGAACTGGCGGGCGAAAACCCCTCGCTTCGAGCCGTTGTCGACAACCGCAAGCTTCTGAAAGTCGCTGAGGGTGATAGCGGCCTGACCGCGCTGGCCCTGAGCCTGCTGACCAAAGGCATCAACAGCGATGTCGTGGCCGAAGCGTTAAAGATCGCTCAGGCCGGTGGCGATCCGTCGTCGATTGCAAATTCATTTGCCGCCCTTGCCGACAAGTCGCCGGACTTTGAAGCCCTCCACGAATTGGCTTCTGACCGCCTGCTGCAGTCCGGACAGCTTGAGCGCGCCTACGAGTTCTCGTCCAACGCTGCGGCAAGGTTCCCCAACAACACCACCTGCGTTCGAATCAGTGCTCTGGCCGCCTATCGCCTGCAATCTTGGGAAAACCTGATAACCGCGGCTCGCGCCTGGGCCATGCGAAACCCACGTGAGGTCGTAGATGCCGACCTCATGCTTGCGACCGGGTTGAGCGCCCTGCAGAGGTTCCCCGCGGTGCTGCAGACCCTTGAACCGTACAAGTCCGCCGCCGGATTGGATAAGCCCGCCGCCATCACCATCCTCGACCTCTATACCCGCGCCCTCACACAGACCGGCAAGGCGGACCAGGCATGGGCCATGATCGAGCCCTCGCTTTCCTCCAGCAGCGTTGCACGCAAGATGGCGATGCAGCGGCTCGGTATCGATGCAGGCAACGCCAACACCGCACTACGCTGGTTCAACGCCGTAAACAAAGTGTCCCCCAGCGATCAGGACGAGTTGTTCGATCGTGTCAAGCTGTCGTTCTTCGCTGCTGTCCGCTTGCAGGACAAGCCGCTGATGCAGGCGTCTTACGACAGCGCCAAGAAACTGATGGGCGGATCCGGCCCGCACAACCTCGACATGTACTACGTTTATGGCCAGATCGCCCGTGAAACGGGTGATTTCGATGCTGCGGAATCCAGCTTCCGGAAGGTCATGCAATCGACGCCTGAGAATCCGGCAATCGTCAACAATCTCGCCATGCTGCTGGCGGACCGGGGCGGGGACAAGCTCACCGAGGCCGAGCAGCTCGCCGGGCAGGCGGTCCGGCTTGCGCCGCGTGACCCGAACCTGATGGACACCCTCGCGATCATCCGCCTTCGCCTAGGTAAGCTTGACAAGGCGCTTGAGGTGATCGATCAGGCCATCCAGATCGACCCGTCCAACGCAAGCTGGCGACTCACCAGGGCCGACATCCTCGAAGCCCAGGGCAACGCCGAGGAAGCAACGAAGCTGCGCGAACAGTTCAAACGCGAATAGTTCGCCCGATCAGACCAGCAGCTCATGCTTGACCTGACCGTGAACATCAGTGAGGCGATAGCGCCGGCCCTGATACTTGTAGGTCAGGCGCTCGTGATCGATACCCATGATGTGAAGGATCGTTGCGTTAAGATCGTGGACGTGGATCGCGTCAGGGTGTGTCTTGATCGCAGTTAATCCCACCAACGGCGCGCCGTCCTTGTCGACAATGTTGTAGCCATAGTCGTCGGTCTGGCCATGAACATAGCCGGCCTTTACGCCTGCGCCCGCCATCCACATTGTGAAGCAATTGGGGTGGTGGTCGCGGCCAAACTCACGCGGCGACGGGTTCCCCTGGCAGTAGGACGTTCGGCCAAATTCGCCGCCCCAGATCACCAGTGTGTCATCAAGCATGCCACGCTGCTTGAGGTCGGTTACGAGCGCAGCCGAGGCCCGGTCGGTCTCTTTGCACTGCGTTCTAAGGGCGGCCGAGAGGTAGCCGTGCTGGTCCCAGCCCTGGTGGTAGACCTGAATAAAGCGCACATCCTTTTCTGCAAGCCGTCGTGCGAGCAGGCAGTTGGCGGCAAAAGTGCCGGGCGTGCGCGCATCCTCACCGTAGAGTTCATATGTCGAATCTGGCTCGTCGCTGAGGTCCGTCACCTCCGGCACCGAGGTCTGCATACGGTAGGCCATCTCGTACTGGGCGATACGCGACTCGATCTCGGGATCCAACTCACGCGCGTACTGCTCACGATTAAGATCGCTGACCGCGTCAAGCATCGCTCGCCGGCCGGACTGACATATACCGTCCGGGTTCGTCAGATAAAGCACCGGCTCGCTGCCCGAGCGTAACTGGACACCCTGGTGCCGAGAGTCGAGGAACCCCGAACCCCATAGCCGAGCATAGAGCGGCTGATCGGTCTTACCCTTGGACACGAGCACCATAAAAGCGGGCAGGTTTTCATTTGAGCTCCCCAGCCCGTAGTTGATCCATGCGCCAAACGACGGACGGCCTGCAATCTGAGAACCGGTCTGGAAAAATGTAATCGCGGGGTCGTGATTGATCGCCTCGGTGTACATGTTGCGAACAACGCAGATTTCGTCGGCGATCCGCGCGGTATATGGCAAGAGCTCGCTGAACCACCCGCCGCCCTGCCCGTGCTGGCTGAACTTGAACGGCGAGCCGGCAAGGGGGATCGACGCCTGGCTTGCGGACATGCCGGTGAGTCGCTGGCCCGCGCGGACATGAGCGGGGAGCTGCTGGCCGTGCATCTCATTGAGTAGCGGCTTGTAGTCGAAGAGGTCCTGCTGAGAGGGGCCGCCGGCCTGGAAGAGATAGATAATGCGCTTGGCCTTGGGCGCAAAGTGCGGGGCAGCGAGGACGCCGCCGCCCTGCGTTTGGCCCGAAAGAACTGCCGCCGAGGACGACATCGTCGGCAGCAGCGTACTGAGCGCCAGTCCGCCCAGGCCCATCGCCGATCGGCCGAAGAAGTGCCGCCGGGTCATGCCTGCCAAACTGATCGGTTCGTGGTCCATAGGTTCACTCGCAATTCGATTAACGCCGCCAGGTCGTCGCGTCCAGGTTCAGGATCGCGTGCATCACCACCGTGACCGCCGCATGCTCTGTCGCGTCGATCGATTCATTGCGTTTGAATTGACCCACCGCCAGGAGCGATTCCGCATCCTTTGGCGCAGCATTGAATAACGCACGCTGTGTTTCGAGCAGTTCTTTAAGCCTTGCAGACTCTGCTTCGCTGGGCGCGCGACCCGTCAGCAGACGGAAGCCTCGCTCGATGCGAGCCTCGTCCCCCTGCCGCTCGAGGATCACACGCTGGGCCAGCACGCGCATCGCCTCGACATACTGCACATCATTGAGCAGCACCAGCGCCTGCAGCGGCGTGTTGGTCGACTGCCGCTGCGCGGTGCAGGCCTCACGCGTCGGGGTGTCAAATGCCATCATGTTCGGCATCGGCACCGTCCGCTTCCAAACGGTGTACATCGACCGGCGGTAGAGGTCTTCACCCTCGCCGAGCTTGTAGCTGGAATAGGTGTAATCGTTCCACAAACCCTCGGGCTGATAAGGGTATGCGGGCTGGCCGCCCAGCCTCTCAACGAGCAGTCCCGAAGCGCTCAGCGCGGTGTCACGGATCATCTCGGCATCCATGCGTCGGGCCGGCCCACGAGAAAGCAGCCTGTTTTCCGGGTCCGCCTGGCGGTTTTCCAGCGAGCTTGCCGAGTCCTGCCGGTAGGTCGCGCTGAGCACGATGCGCCTGAGCATCGCCTTGGTGTCCCAGCCCGAATCGATGTACTCACGGGCGAGGTAGTCGATCAGATCGGGATGAGTCGGCATCAAGCCCTGCTGCCCAAAGTTCTCAATGGTCGAGACGATGCCTTTACCCAAACACATCTGCCAGAGCCGGTTCACCGCGACACGTGATGTAAGCGGGTGGTCCGGATGGGTCAGCCACTGTGCGAGGCCAAGCCGATTCTTCGGCAGCCCTTCGATCCATGGCATCACACTCGCAGGAACATCTCGCGAAACAAGGGTTTCCGGCGTTTTTTCGGCGTCGTACTGGCCCCGGAAGAGCAGGTACGTCGGCCGAGGCGTGGGCAGTTCCTCCATCACCGCTATCTCGGGGATCGAAGTCTCGTGCTTGACGAAAGCTTCGCGCGCACTGAAAAGCTCGGCGTATGACTGACGCGCCGGCTCATCGATCGCCGAGAGGTAGTAGCTCCGCAACGCCGCCGCGTCTTTGCTTGCGAGCGCATCGGCCAGCGACTTGCCATCGAAGAATTGCTTGGCTTCGATGTCGGACACTTCACGCCGAACGAGCTTGACCTCGTCTACCACGCCGCCGGAGAGCCCGCGAGCGCGGAAGCGCTGGCCGATCAGCAGGTCTCTTGAATCCGGACCGAAGGGGTTGCCGATATCGACCGACTTCCTGAGCTTGCCGTCGCGCACGGCTTCGACCGCCGCCAACTCACCGTTGATCATGAGCGAAAGCCCGCTCGCCCGGCTCGACCCGTCATAACGCCAGACCAGATGCACCCACTTGCCCGCTTCGATCAATTCGCCGGTCCGGACCGCGATCGCATTGCCCGGCCAGTGACGATATGCCCGAGCCATCACACGCTTGCCATCAAGCAGCAGGTCAAAGCCATAGGGCCCGACATCCGTACCCGAGGTCCGCCTGGCGATCATACGCGGCTCCCCGCTATCGAGCGTGTCGACTTTCAGCCACATCGCAACGGTAAACGGCTTCCAGCGATCGATGTCTTTCATCCCCGGCAGTGCGGCGTAATTGTCGCCATCAAAGCGAAGGGCCTTGTCGGCGAAGCCTTCATCAAGCGTCGGCGGTGCCGGCGACTCGACCCTGCCGAGCTTGCCCGGCGCTCCATCGATAACGCGGTTGATCAGTTGATTGTTCTCGATCGAATCAAATCCATAGTCGCCGATCATGTCAGTGATAATCGGCTGTGCATCGCTGGACTCGAGCCAGGCCTTGAACGCCGGCTCACGCTCGACGAGGCTCGCGGCATATTGCGATTCGGCGCGCTGGGCCGCCTGCCGCAGCTGTTCAAGTTTCTGCGCCTGCTCATCACTGGGCAAAAGCATCGAAGGAGGAGGAATAATGTCAGGCCGATTAAACTCGGTCGTGCCCGACTCGTCGATGCTGTTGAAGAACGCGAAGAGTTCGTAGTAGTCACGCTGCTCGATCGGGTCGTAACGGTGGTCGTGACAGCGTGCACACTCGAACGTCAGGCCGAGAAACGCCGTGCCGAAGGTGTGCAATCGGTCGGCGACACCCTCGTTGCGCCACTCCTCGGGGATCGCCCCCCCCTCGGCGTTCATGCGGTGCAGCCGGTTAAACGCCGTGGCCAGCACCTGTTGCTGCGTCGGGTTCTCCATCAAGTCGCCGGCCAGCTGCCAGGTCACAAATTTATCGTAGGGCAGGTTTTCATTGAACGCCTGCACGACCCAGTCACGCCAGGGCCATGTCATTCGAAGCCCGTCGACCGAGAAGCCGTAGGTATCGGCGTAGCGCGCCAGGTCGAGCCAGGGCACCGCCATACGCTCGCCATAGTGCGGTGAGTTCAGTAGCCGGTCCACGACTTTTTCGTAGGCAAGATCACTGGTGTCGGCAACGAACGCGTCGACATCTTCGGGCGTTGGCGGCAGGCCGGTGAGGTCGTAGCTCACGCGGCGGATCCATCGCTCTCGTGAGGCCTCGGGCGTCGGCTTAAGCCCGTGACGCTCAATCTGGTCCAGCACAAACAAGTCGATTTCATCGCGTGGCCACGACGCGTCGTTAACCTCAGGCAATGCGACCTGCTTAGGCAAAGACACAAACGCCCAGTGACGCTCAAATTTCGCGCCCTCTTCAACCCAGCGCCGCAGGAGCGACTTTTCCTGCTCGGTCAGCGTCACCTTAAACTTCGGCGGAGGCATCACGATCTTGGACTTGTCCGACTCGATCCGATGGATCAGTTCGCTTGCGTCCGGATCGCCGGGCTCGATCACCGACATCGCGCCGGAATAATTTGACCCGTCCTCCGGCATGTCCAGGCGCAGTTCTGCCGCCCGCGCCGCACGGTCCGGGCCGTGGCAGGCAAAGCACTTGTCCGAAAGGATCGGTCGGATGTCGTGGTTGTAGCTCAGCGGCGTCTGAGCCGGGGCCTGCTTGTCGGCGACGTTCTGCACAGCCGCCGTCGCCTGAGGGTTGTTGCGTTCACAGCCGACGAGCAATGCACTGATCAACAGAAAAACTAGAGCGGATCGACAGTCTTGCATCGTAGAGACAATATTCAACCCGAAATCCTTCCGGCAGACAATACACGCAAGCTGCCGATTAGAATATATACGCCCTAGTCATTCCGCGAATTACATCTGAGTGACTATTCTAAGCCCAGAATTGCGTGATATCTATCATTCAGCGATATACTTAACCCGCCGTGACCCCCTTCCGGCTGAGCCGATTGTATGGGCATGAGCCCTCCGTCGATGATGAATATGACGCAGCCGCCAAGCCCGACTGATCGATCCGCGGAGTCCGAGGTCGCGATTGCCACCCACGAAGCGGTTGTGGCGCTCGAAACACCGCCACCCGTACCCGCCTGGGCGCTGCACCGCAGACTCTACAACTGGACCCTGCGTCTAGCCGAAAAAAAGCATGCGACCTGGGCTCTGTTTCTCCTGAGCTTCGCAGAATCGAGTTTTTTCCCGATTCCGCCGGATGTCCTGCTGGCACCGCTGTGTCTGGGCAATCGCAAGAAGGCGTTTTGGTTTGCATCAGTGACCACCGTGGCGAGCGTGCTGGGCGCGATTGCGGGCTACGCGATCGGGTTCTACGCATGGGAGGCGACCTCCGACTTCTGGTTCAACCACATCCCCGGCTTCTCTGAAGATAAGTTCAATACCGTGGAGTCATGGTATGAATCATGGGGCGTGATGATCCTGTTCATCGCGGCTTTTACGCCGATCCCGTACAAGATCTTTACCATCGCAGGCGGGGCGCTGAATCAGGCACTGCTGCCGTTTGTGCTGGTCTCGATTGTCGGTCGCGGCGCGCGATTTTTCCTTGTCGCCGGCCTGCTCTGGTGGATCGGCCCCAAGGCCGAGCCGTTTATCGATAAGTATTTCAACTGGCTGTGCTTCGGGGTTGTGCTCTTGCTCGCGCTCGGCGTCATGGCGCTTAAAATGATGCACTAAGGTTTCATATCAACCGCATGCTACGAGGTTTAACTTGCAAAACGTACTGGTCACCGGAGGTGCGGGCTACATCGGCTCTCACTGCGTCAAACGCCTGGTCGCTGATGGCTACAACGTTACGGTGCTGGACAACTGCGTCCGCGGGCACGCCGTCGCCGTCGAGCGCGCCTCGGGCGGCAAGGCACGGCTTATCAAGGCCGACCTGCGCGACACGGCAACCGTCACCAAGGCGCTCAAAGACAACCGTATCGAAGCCGTGATCCACTTCGCGGCCCTGGCGTACGTCGGCGAGTCGGTCGGCCAGCCCCTGAGCTACTACGACAACAACACCGCAGGATCGGTCAGCCTCCTGCGGGCGATGGACGAGGCGGGGGTCAAGCGCATCGTCTTCAGCTCGACCTGCGCGACCTATGGTGAGCCGGCGACCATGCCGATCACCGAGAACCTGCCCCAGCAGCCGATCAACCCCTACGGCTGGTCCAAGCTCATGACCGAGCGGGCGCTGATCGACTTCGGCCACGCCAACCCCGGCTTCGCCTTCGCAGCGCTGCGCTACTTCAACGTCGCGGGCTCGGACCCTGAGGCACGCATCGGTGAGGACCACACGCCCGAGACCCACATCATCCCCGTCATCCTCAACTGCGCCCTGGGCAAGGTCCCCAGGATCAGCGTCTTCGGCGACGACTACGACACGCCCGACGGCACATGCATCCGCGACTATATCCACGTTTGCGACCTGGTCGATGCCCACGTCGCTGTGATGCAGGCACTGCAGGACGGCGATCAGCATTTTTACAACCTCGGCACGGGCAAAGGCACAACGGTCATGCAGGTCATCGAGGCAGGCAGAGAGGTCACGGGTCACGAGATCCCCGCAGAGATCGGGCCTCGTCGCGCAGGCGACCCGCCGACGCTCTACGCCGACCCGAGCAAGATCAAGGACGCACTGGGCTGGGAGGCCAAGTGCAAAGACATCCGCCAGATGGTGGCCGATGCGTGGCAGTGGTTTAAGAACAACCCCAACGGTTATAAGAAGTAGCTTTTAACGCGTGCCGCGGTGAGTAAAGCCCCAGAGAGCTTTCATCTGCAAAAGCATATAGCCAACGGGCATCGCGATGATCGCGCTGTAGATCAGCACCATGAAGCCGCGGTAGAGCTGATTGGCAGCCTTAAAGCCCTGAACGGGATCGTTGCCCAGCGCCGAGACGTTGTCACGCAGAGCGTGCAACGTGGTCGCGACCAGCAGCGCAAAGACCCCTGCGATAAAGGTCATGATCGAGATCGTGAAGACCGAGTCGCGGAACAGCAGGTTGCGAAGCTGCGCCATTGCATAGCCGGCGGCGAGGAAACCCAGCGCCCAGGGACCGACCAGGCCGGGCTCGTGTTGCTGGAGCATGATGTCGGTTAACAGGCCCAGGATCACGGCCGCCCAGCCCACTACAACCGCCGGGGCCTGCAGACCAATGAATACAAGCACGACCAGCATCAGCAGCGGCTCGGTCCCGCGCACCGACCAGAGCGGGCCGAGGATCACCTGGGCCGCGTAGGCGAGATATGCCGAGATTGCAAAGGTCAGCCAGTTCATGATTGATCAGTCGTTGCGTTCAGTGAGTACGGTAACCATGCGCTGCGGCCCGATGGGCGTGCGCGGGAGGATCAGGACGCGGTCGAGTTGGAGCGGGCGGTCGGGGTGGTCTTCGATGGATTCGATGGTGCCGAGCACAAAGCCATTAGCCGAATCGCGCAGGGTGTCGCTGACCCGGACCAGGTCGCCCTTCTGGAGATAGCGCGTGATGCTGTCGTCCAGGTCGCAGGTGAAGCCGCCCTTGCCGTTGGACTTGGCGCGGTCGGTGACGGGCCAGCCCTCTCCGGAGCGTATGCCCTGCGGAGGCATGATGTTGACCTCGACCTCGAAGCCGGGCTTGGAGATGAGTGTCACGGTGGCGGTGATCGGCCCGATCTCGTCGGTCACAAACCCCAGCAGGTTGGACTGATAGACCACCGCATCGTCGGGCTTGAGGCCCTGCATGTAGCCGCGCAGGATTTTGATGGTTGGGTTGATCGGGTCGTCGGTGAATCGGCCGACGCGGGCCTCGACCATGCGGATCTGATCGATGTCACGGATTTCCTTGATCGCATCGAAAGCGTCAAGCTGCTGTCGCAGTCGCTTGTTTTCCTGCCAGAGCTGATCGTTCCAGGTGCGCTCGGCCTCAAGCTGCTCGGCCAGGGGCTCGGTTGAACCGATGGAGAAACGCGAGCCGGGATCGGTCTTGACATTCGAGGCGACGAACCAGGCCGGGTACTGCAGCGTCTCAACAACACTGGCCATAGGCCGGGTCAACCAGCGGGTGTATCGCGGGTTGAGCAGCGCGCACAACAGCAGCAAGAAGGCAACCAGCAGCAGGATTCGGCGAGAAGTGAACATGTCAGTCGTCTGGGCTTATGGCCAAAGCAGCAAAAGCGAAGCCAGGCCGCAGGCCCCGGCGTCTGCCGCCTACATGTCGTCCATGTCGCTTTCCATGGTCTGCTTCCATTCCTCGAGGTGTTCGAGGTAGATGGCCGTCCCACGGGCGACACAGGTCAGAGGGTCTTCGGCGATGCGGCAGTCCAGGCCGGTGGCGTTGGAGATGATCGTATCGATCCCGCGCAATAGCGCCCCGCCGCCCGCGAGCACGATGCCGTTGTCCACCAGGTCTGCAGCAAGCTCCGGCTCGCAGCGTTCGAGGGTGCGCGTGACGGTCTCGATGATGGCGCTGAGCGGTTCCTGCAGGGCTTCGCGGATTTCTTCGCTGGTGATGACCGTCTTGCGCGGCAGGCCGGAGATCATGTCTCGGCCGCGGACCTCCATCGTGCGCTCTTCGCCGTCGGGCGCGGCGCTGCCGATCTCGATCTTGATGCGCTCGGCGGTCTGCTCGCCGATCATCAGGTTGTACGCCTTCTTCATGTGGCTGATGATCGACTCGTCCAGGTCGTCGCCGGCCACGCGGACCGATTCGCACTGTGCGATGTCGGCCAGGGACATGATGGCGACTTCGGTCGTGCCGCCGCCGATGTCGACGATCATTGATGCGGTCGCTTCAACGATCGGCAGGTTGGCGCCGATGCCCGCGGCCATGGGCTCCTCGACGAGGTACACCCGGCGTGCGCCGGCACGCTCGGCAGAGTCGAGCACCGCGCGCTTCTCGACGGCGGTGATGCCGGAGGGCACGGCGATGACGACGCGTGGCTTGACGAACGGCCGCTTGCCGTTGACCTTGCGGATGAAGTAGCTGAGCATCGCCTCGGTGATCTCGAAGTCGGAGATGACCCCGTCCTTGAGCGGGCGGATGGCGGTGATTGAGCCGGGGGTCTTGCCGAGCATTTCCTTGGCGACCCAGCCGACGGCGTTGCCGTTGTTGAGGACCTGGTTGGTGCCTTTTTTGACGGCGACAACGGAGGGCTCGTTGAGCACGATCCCCTCGCCGCGGACGCAAACGAGCGTGTTACACGTGCCAAGGTCGATACCCATATCGACACTGAACCAGCTTAGGAGGTTGTCGAGGATCAAGCGGTATCGTCCCTGGTCAAGGCCCCAAACGGAGTGTGTCAACCGCGGTGGGCACAACCCACCGCGAAGCCTGGATTGTACATGCGATCAAGTCAGACCGCCGTCAGTCCGGGCAAGCGGGCACGGGTAAGATCGGCAAGGGCTGGGGTTAAGCCCCAGATAAAGCAGAAAAGGCCCGGTTTCGGGCCCTTCTGCAAGTACATTCAGTAGTTATCAAACCGCCGGGCGTCAGGCCAGCAGCGACTGAACCGAGGAAGGCAGCAGGACCGTGAGGTCCTTGGCGTCCATGGGGTTCCAAGAGCCGAAGAGCTGGCTGCTGCGGTAGCAGACGTAGCTGACGCCCGCCAGCAGCGCGATCAGGGCGATGAGCGTCAGGACGGTGTAGATGTTGTTGGGTACGGGTTCCTGGCTGGCCATCTGTTTATCTCCGCGGCGGATGCCGCCGATCGTCGGGTCTGGATGAAAACGGGGGACTTGGCTTACTTAGCGGCCACCGGCACGGACCGCGTCGCCTTCCTGGATGCCGCCACCAAGGGTGAGCCGGCCGACGCACTCGGCGGTGTCGACCGAGGCAACCTGCACCTTGCCGACGAAGCTGTCGCCGCGGTAGACAGTGAATTCCATGCCTTCCTTGACCTGGTCACGGCTGCCGACGTTGAGCTGGACAAAGGTCAGGCCGTCGCTGACCTGGTCGATCTTGACGACCGATCCGCGGATGGTCGGGACCGGCCCGATGTTGCCATCCTTGAGCTTGTCGACGTCGCCGCCGAGAGCCAGGTACTTCTTGGTGACGTTGTCGATCTCAGCCTTGGCTTCGCTGAGCTGCTGGGTCAGGGCCTTGTTCTCTTCCTGGATGCGCTCATAGTTGTCCGAGAGACGGCGGGAATCCGCACGCAGACTCAGGACGGTGCGGGTCAGGTCGGCGATCTGGGCCTGGAGTTCGCCGAGGTCGGCAATACCCTTCTGGATCTGCTCGCCCTGCTTGGCGATTTGAGTATTCTTGCTTTCGATTGTGCGGGCGGAGACTTCCATCGCTGCGGTCGCGCGGGCACCGGTGGCCTCAGCACTTGCGAGCTTGGCGATGTTCTCGGCATTCGCGGTTTCGGACAGCCCAAGCTGCTCGGAGAGGTCGGTGACCTGCTTCTGCGCCAGCTCGAGGTCGGCGCCCTTCGCAGCCAACTGATTGCGGGCTTCAGCGGCGGCGGCGCTCGCGGAGGCAACCTGAGCGTTGAGCTTGCTCTTAAGATCGTTGTATTGCTGGGCGTAGTCAGGCGTACGCGCGGCAAAGGGAACAACCAGTGCGACCAGGGCGACCGACAGGATCGTCACCACAACGACAAGGGCTTTGGTCAATGCGTTCAATTTGAGGTCCTCATGCAGGCACGCGGGGGGGTCAACCTGATCAGTAAATGCTGATCACTGACCGGGTCATGATGCCCGCAACTCCGGCTTTTGTCAACCTTTCCATCAATTAGGCCCACCCCCCTGCCGGGCAGACCCGTCCCCGAGCCCAAACACCGCACTGCAGCACTAGCGCGTGGCCTGCAATACGGCCGCCGCCGCCGCCACCCGAACAATCGGGTCGGGGTCTTCCAGCATCGCGGACACCTGCTGGGCAGCCTTCTTGTCATTGACCCAGCCCAGGGCTCGGGCCGCCTGAGCTCGTACCTCGGCCGCCGCATTGCCACGCTGGGTTCGGTCGGCGATGAGCGCACGGACGGCTTGTAACTCAGGCCCCGCCCCGCCTTCCGCCTCGATCCGCCGGGCGTAATTCTCGAGTTCCTTACCGAGTCGCTTTTCGTCGAAGCTTGAGGCTTCCAAAAGGATCGCCAATCCCTGCTTGTCGCCCATGCGCGCCAGGGACTGCGCTGCTGCGATCTTGACCTGTATTGGGTTTTCTCGATCGATGATGTGGGCCAGGCCGCCCTGCACCGATTTGTCACGCACCTCGCCGAGGATCTGGATCGACAGCACACGCACATCATCCAGGTTCGAGTACACCGACGCGCGGATCGAGCCGAGCACCTCCGCGTCGTCGGGCGCCAGTCGGATCATCGCCTCGGCAAACTGCAGGCGGACCCAGGTACGCTCGGCGGGCGAGACGCGCGGCATGGGCTCGGCCGCCATCTCGCGCAGCATCTCGATCGCCTGCCGATCGCCGAGCTGACCGATGAGCATTGCGGCATTCGCGCGTGTCCCGGGGCTGCTGCTGCCGAGCATATTTGCAAGCGGGGTCAGGTCGACCCGCCGGCCACATCGCGCCAGGGCAAAGATCGCCGCGCCGCGCACCGACGCGTTTTCGTCTCGCAGGAAATCCGCCGAAGCGTCCGCCAGACGCTCGATCTTCAGCTTGCCCACCGTGACCAGCGATGCAAAGCGAACCGCAGGGTTTTCGTCCGCCATACCACTGCGTGCCATCTCGAACGCAGCGTCCGGCGCAAACTCCACCGCTTCGAGCGCCGCCAGGCGGATGCGCGACTGCTCGTGACGCCCCGCCGCCTCGACCACCGCATAAGCCTGCGGCTTGACCTGCAGCAGCGCGATCCGCGTCTCGTCCGGCGATGATGCCGCCGCGTCGTCCTGTGCAGCAAATGCAGGCCCGCAAGCCAGCAGAGCCAGCGAAAGCACACAGACCCACGCCATATCCAGCTTGTTTCTATTCATGATCAGTTGCCCCTGTTCTGTAATACGTCGCACAGACCTTATCGGCTCGCGCCCGACCTGCAAAAGATTGATTCAATAACTAGCGACGCTTGGAACTGCTCGGCAGCAGCACGCCCAAGAATAAAAGCCCCGATGTCGCGCAAAGCCCCACCCATGCCGCCTCACGCACCTGGCCGTATATCGACGTTCGCCCGTCCAGCGCCACCGTTACGTTCACATGCCCCGCCACTTCCTGCTGCTCGCCAGCGACTGTGACGATTTCCAGCACCCTCCCCGAGGAATCAATCACGCCGCTGACACCCGTGTTCACGCTGCGCGACATCGGCACACGGTTCTCGATACAGCGCATTACCGCCAGCTGAAGGTGCTGATACCCCTGGTGCGAGCCCGGGTACCAGGCGTCATTGGTCAGGTTCACCAGGAGGTCCGCACGCTTCACGCCGTTCTGGCCATAAACCATCTGCCTGCACTGCTGAGCCACCGCGTCCTCGTAACAGATCGGCGTGGCAAATCGCACCGGCGCCTGTGCATGATCTGCCGCAGGCTCGTGGCTTGGAACCTCAAAGACTACGATGCCCTCGCCCGGCTCCACCGTGTAGTCAAAGTCATACGGGCTGAAGTATTTCATAAACAGTTCACGCAGCTTCGGCGGACCGGGGATGTACTCGCCCATCGGCACCAGGTGCATCTTGCTGTAACGCGGCATCGTGTTCTTGCCCGGCAGCGCAAACAGCGCCGAATTCATACTCCGGCCGTGACCACTAAAAGAACCCGCCTGACTGCCCACGACCACCGGGATGCCGATGCGGTCAACGTGGTCCTGCACCTGCTTGCGGAAGTAGAGGATCAACTCCGGCGGGAGATAGTCCATCCGGTTCTCAAGCGCGAGCTTGTAGCTCTCGTCATTAATAGGGAAGGTGATCATGGTCTCCGGCCACGAGATGAGGTCGGGCCGGGGGTCGTCTTCCGCTGAATCAAGGCTGAGCTGGATCATGTTGTCGAGGTCTTCGAGCTTGCGCTTGAGCAGGTCGTCGCCCGAGCCCTCCATCTTGTTGCTCTGAGGGACGTTGGTCTGAACAACACCGAGCGTGATCCGCGGCGTGGCAAGGTCGGCCAGATCGGGGGCTTGATCCAGACGGTAGTAGCCATAGACCCCCGCAGCGGTAAAACAGCAAAGCCAAAGGAAGACTGCGGTGATAGTCGTTCGCCGAAGACGAAGCGAACCGTTCGGCCTGCGCTTGGTCAGTGAGCGTGCGACCAGATCGACAACCAGACCCGAGGTCATCGCGATCAGGAAGCTGACGCCGACCCAGCCGAACAGGTCGGCACACTGAACAAAGTAACCGGGGTGCTCGCCGACGCGCCAAGCGGCCTGCGAAGAGCCGAGCGTGAACCAGGCGAACCCGCCCAGCGGCCAGACGCCCCGCAGGATTTCCTGCGAGCACCAGAACAGCGGCAGGGTCAGCGTCATCGCGCTATTGAACCGCCTCTGCACCGCGGCCAGTAGTACAAGCGCAAGCGAGAAATAGCCCGCGCAGACCACCGCTATACCCAGCGGCGCGAAGGTCTCGACATGCTGCAGCCAAATCACACGCAGCGACCACCAGACAAAAAACACCAGGTAGCTGGTCCACATCAGTGTCCATAGCCGGCTCGTACGCATCGCCAGCAAGCCCACCGGCACCAGCGCGAACCAGGCCATGAACGACCAGCCAGGGAGCGGGAACGAAAGCGTCAAGAGAACCGCCGTCGCCGCGCACATCCCCAGGTGCGCCCACGCCGAGCGCACCGCGTACCGTTCGCTTACCGCTTCGTGCGGGTCTTCCGTCATGCCCAGCAGGATACCCCGATCTCTCGTATTGCGGGCAGAGTTGCGGTTATTCTGAACGAATGCAAAGAACCTGCCTCATCATCCTGGCCTGCGTAATTCTGCTTTTTAGAACCCAGGCCCCCGCCTCGGAACAGCGCCCGCCCAACATCATCTACATCTACGCCGACGACCTGGGTTACGCCGAGCTGGGCTGCTACGGCCAGCAGATCATCAAGACCCCCCATATCGACAAACTCGCCTCGCGCGGTATCCGCCTGACTCAGCACTACTCCGGCAGTCCGGTTTGCGCCCCTTCCCGGTGCGTCGTCATGACCGGCAAAGACACCGGGCGTTCCTACATCCGCAACAACTCCGAATGGGGCGCAGACAAAAACCCATTTAATGAAGGGCAGGAGCCGCTCAAAGACAGCGAGGTCACACTCGCTGAACTGCTGCAACAACAGGGCTACCGCACCGCCGTCGCCGGCAAGTGGGGGCTGGGCGGGCCAACCACCCAGGGGATCCCTACAAAGCAGGGCTTCGATGATTTCTTCGGCTACCACTGCCAGCGACAGTCTCACTCGTACTACCCCGACCACCTCTGGCACAACGAAGCGTGGATTCAATTCAACGATCGCCCCATCCCCGGCCACCAGCGCATTAAAGAGCCGCCCGAAGACTGGTCGATCTTCGAAGGCGAAAAATATGCGCCCCAGGCTATCGCCGACCACATGCTCGACTGGATCGGCAAAGCCGCCGACGACAAGCAGCCCTTCTTCTTCTGGTACACCACGATCATCCCCCACGTCTCTCTGCACATCCCCAGCGCCTACATCGACAAGTACGGATACGCCGACACGCTCGACAAAAAGCCGTACCTCGGCGACAAGGGCTATACCCCGAGCCCGCGGCCGCACGCCGCCTACGCAGCGATGATCACTTACCTCGACGAACAGGTCGGACGCATCGTCGCACTGCTCGAAGAAAAAGGCATCGCCGACAACACACTCATCGTTTTCTCTTCCGACAACGGCACGACGTTTAACGGCGGCGTTGATGCGGAGTTTTTCCGTTCCGTCGGCGACATGCGCGGCCTAAAGGCCAGCGTCTTTGAAGGCGGGATCAAGGTACCGATGATCGCGGTCTGGCCGGGACGTATCGCGTCGGGCACAACCAGCGACCTCGTCTGTGCACAGGTGGACATACTCCCGACGCTGCTCGAGGCGGCCGGCGGCAAAGCACCCGAGGGCCTCGACGGCGTGAGCCTGCTGCCTACCCTCACCGGTATGGGAAAGCAGCGGATCAATGACTTCTACTACTGGGAACTCGGCCGGCAGCAGGCGATCCGTCATGGCGATTGGAAACTCGTCCGCGCCTTCGACAAGCAGGACAGGCCGACGACCTACCTATTTAATCTCGCCAACGACCCGAATGAGGCCAAGAACCTCGCAGTCGAAAACCCCGAGCGTCTCCATGAACTCATCGACACTATCATCAAACACCGCACAGAGCCGATGATCGAGAACTTCCGGTACGAACCGTTCAGCAGCCCGGCGAAATAGCGATATCTTTATAAAGATGAAGCGATCGCTCACGTACTCGTTCGTATTCTCGCTGTTGCTGATCACACAGGGTTGTCACGCCGCCGACAGCGCTGAGAACCGCCCGCCTAACATCGTCATCATCTTCGCCGACGATATGGGATACGCGGACCTCTCGTGCTACGGCTCGAAGATCTGCACAACCCCGAACCTCGATGCGCTGGCCAAGCGTGGCATGCGCTTCACCAGCTTCTATGTCAGCGAGGCGGTGTGCTCGGCAAGCCGATCGTCCATGATGACCGGCTGCTACGCCCAGCGCGTCAGCATCCACGGCGCGCTCGGACCCAGTAGCGAAGTCGGTCTGAACCCCGACGAAACCACGATCGCCGAAGTCGTCAAGCCGCTCGGCTACGCCACCTGCGCGATCGGCAAGTGGCACCTGGGGCACCTTCCACCCTTCCTTCCCACCCGCCAGGGCTTCGATGAATACCTCGGGCTGCCCTACTCCAACGACATGTGGCCCTACCACTACGGCGACCAGGACCGCGGCAAGATCGGGCCCGGCAACTACCCCGACCTCCCGCTCATCGAAGGCGAGGATACCGTCCTGCTCAACCCGCGACAGGACTCACTGGTCGGACGGTACACCGAACGCGCCCTCGATTTCATCAGCCGAAGCAAGGACAAACCCTTCCTTCTGTACCTCGCCTACTCCCACCCGCACATCCCCATCGCCGCGAGTGAAAAATTCAAAGGCTCCACCGGCAAAGGACTCTATGCAGACATGATCGCCGAGATCGACGACTCGGTCGGGCAGGTCGTTGCGAAGCTCGGACAACTCGGCCTGACCGACAACACCCTTGTTGTCTTCACCAGCGACAACGGGCCGTGGCAGATGTTCGGCAACTACGCCGGGGAGACCGGGCCCCTGCGCGGCGACAAGGGCACCAGCTTCGAGGGCGGCGTCCGTGAGCCGGGCATCTTCTGCTTCCCCGGCCGGATCAAGCCGGGCAGCGAGAGCCACGCCATCGCCTCGACCATGGACATCCTGCCCACCATCGCGGCGCTCACCGGCGCCGAATTGCCCAAGAACAAGATCGATGGGCACGACATCGCCCCGCTCCTGCGAGGCGAGACCAATGACTCGCCCACCGATGCGTTTTATTACTACTACGGCGGCCAGCTCCAGGCCGTGCGCGTTGGCGACTGGAAGCTGCACGTTCCGCACAAGTGGCGGCGCGTGGTTAAACCCGGCAAGGACGGTCAGCCGGGCCCCGTAGACTTCCCGACCCTCGAGCTCTCGCTATTTAACCTCAAAGACGACATCGGCGAGACCATCAACCTCGCGGACAAACACCCCGAGGTGGTCCGGCAGTTGATGAAGGTCGTCGAAGAAGCACGGGCAGAGCTAGGAGATTCAGCTACGAATCGCAAAGGCGCAGGCCTGCGCGACCCGGGGCGGTAGCGAGCAAGGGCCAGACGTCCAGAGTTCGTTTACCAGCACAAGGCGCTATAAAAAAGGCCGAACTCAGATGACTGAGTAACGGCCTTGCGGGTCCGAGAGTGATTGTGCTGTTCAGGCCCGTTGGCGTCGCATGAGGAACACGCCACCGGTGAGCAGGAGCACAAGCGAGGCAGGCTCGGGGACGGCGCTGACGGTGATGTTATCGAGGAAGTGCACTTCCCCGTTGCTGTTGGTGCTGTCTGAGAGGTAGATGCGAACCTCGAGCGAGCTGGTGAGGCCCTGCAAGGCGGAGATCCCGCTGACATCCAGCGCGATGCTGCCGCTGGTGGTCACGTTGTTAAGAGCGATCGTCGCCAACTGGTTGCCCGACGAAAAACCCGTCGCGCTGGTGAAGAGGTAAGACGTATAGGTGCCCGACGCGCCGGTGACGTAGTGGGTGTAATCGATCTGCGAGACGCTGAAGGCGTTGCCGATGTAGTTGAGGTTGAAGCTGAGATAGTTGTTGCTGCTCAGGGCATCGGCAAGCGTTTCGGTGGGCGGGCTGGCGGTGTTGGTCGCGTTGGTGCGTGCGAAAGCCGCTTCGGGGCTGGCGGAGAAGCCGGGGCTGGTCGTCCCACCGATCCAGTCGTTGAAGTCGGCCGCGGTCACGCCGATCCCGCCCGCACTGACGGTCGGCGCCGCCGAACCGCCATCAAACGTGTACTGAGCCAGCACCGTGGCAGAGCCAGCGCCCGCCCAAGCGATCATCCCCCCCGCCAAGGCCGACAACAATAGTCCTTTAATCTGAAGCAATTTTTTTCTCCTGAATCTAAAGAGTGTTTTCGCCTTAACCCGTAACTGTTAATACTTGCTCGACATGACTTTTTGCAGCGGGCCCAGTATCTCAAGAGCGATTGATATTTCCAGACTAAAACGGCACTCACCACAAAGAAATCGCAAAATACCCCAAGCGGATCAACCCTTGTGGTATAGCCCGAAATAGCGATAGACATGGCCTCTATCCCCCGAACGGCAAACAACCCCCGTCTGAAAGATGGGGGTTGCTTGCACTGATGCCTGAGTTGTCGGGCCGGCGTTAGCCGGTGTTACACCGCGCGGGGGTGCGCGTCGTCGTATGCGGTACGCAGGCGCATCGACGAGAGGTGTGTGTAGATCTGTGTCGTGCTCAGCGACTGGTGGCCGAGCAGTTCCTGCACGGAACGGAGGTCGGCGCCGTTGTCCAGCAGGTGCGTCGCGAAGGAGTGACGCAGGGTGTGCGGGCTGATCGCGGGATCCAGGCCAGCTTCCTTGAGGTACTTGTCGAGCTTACGTCGGACCGAGCGTGAGCTGAGTCGACCGCCGTTCTTGTTGACAAACAGCGGGATGGCGTTGCTGGACATTGACATCTGTCGGAGTTCGCCGAAGCGTGCATCGGGCTCCAGCAGCGTGAGGTAGTGGCGGATGGCGGCCATGGCGTGGCTGCCCAGGGGTACGATGCGTTCCTTCTTGCCCTTGCCGCGGATGTGCATGGTCTGGCCGGGGTGGTCCAGGTCGTTGCGGTTGAGGTCGACCAGCTCGCTGACGCGGACGCCGGTGGAGTAGAGCGTTTCGAGGATCGCACGGTCGCGGGCGCCCAGGGTCTCGCGGTTGTCCGGGGCCGAGAGCAGCTGCTCGACCTGCTCGACGGTGATGGCCTTGGGCAGGCGCTTGGTCTGCTTGGGCGTGCGGATGAGCAGCATCGGGTTGGTCTCGATGATGGCGCGCTTGTTCATCCACTTGTAGAACGATCGGAGCGTGGCGATCTTGCGTGCGGTGGTCGCCGGCGAGTAGCCGAACTGATCGAGGTGGCTGAGGAAGGCACGGACGAGCATGGGGTCCGCGGCCTTGAGGCGGTCGCCGATGTTGGCAGGCACCGCGTCCGTCGGCCCGTCGAGCTCCATAGCGACGGCGTGTCCCAGGGTCTCGGGCGCGTCGCTGGAGGTCAGGAACTCGACGTACTGGCGCAGGTCTGCGCCGTAGCAGCGAGCGGTGTAGGGGCTGAAGTGACGCTCGTTGCGCAGGTAATCCACAAACTGGATGATGAGCGCGGGCTGCTCGGGGTGGTTGTCAGACATCATGGTGCGTTCCTTACTCATCTGCATCCCTGCGGTGTTTACCCCGTCCACGGGGCATGGTGTTTAACGATTCATTCAAGCCGAGAGCCGGGGCGTGCCCAGGTCGCTCAGCCGTTTACTCATGCGTTCGCCAAGCTGGTGAGACAACACCGCGGCGTCGAACCAGGTCAGGTCCGAGTCGTTGCGGGTCACCATCTCTGCGATCTGATTCAGCGTCTGCGCCTCGTGGCCGGGGGCGCAGTTGAAGACATAGCGTCTGCCGTTTTTCACAAGCGCCAGTTCGTTTTCGCCCAGCGGTTCGACCCGTGCGGCCGTCTGCGTGCGTGCTGGCTTGGAGTTGTGCTTGGTGGTGTCCGACATGGTTGTGCTCCGGCCCGCTTGGCCGACGCACGCCGGCGTCGGTTACGGGTTCTCGGGTAAGGGTGCGGGCCCTCTGGGCTCGTCCCGATTTCTTTGGGCCAGGCGTTTCCACTCGGCCCAGATCAGTTGCGAGCCCATCTCGTGGCTCACAAATTCCTGGAACAGGTTCATGTTGATCGTGTACAGCCGCTGCTCGTGCAACGTGTTCGGCGTCGAGCCCCGACCGTAGGCGTAGGCTTCAATCAGTTCTTTAGTTCCCACTCCCGCCGCATCAAAGTAGCCCGACACCGTCGTCACCGGCTGTTCGGGCCGGTGGAGCATCGAGCGGCGTATGCCCGCCTTGTCGCTGGTCGGTGCCCACGTCAGGCCTCGGATATCCAGAGGCTTTGTGTCGTGGTCGTTGGGCCAGGTGTAGAGGTCCAGGGCCAGCCCAAGCTTGGGCGGGTCGTAGGCGTCGTAGTGCGTCATCGAACCGACGACCAGCGCGTCCACGCCGAGCGCTTCCCGCAGCAGGATCGCGTCATCGCGCGAGCCGATCGAGGTCAGCCTCAGGGCGTCCATCGCTTCGAGCACGCGGTTGAGCGGCAACGCATCGATGCCCTCGACACTCTCAAAGACGCGCGTCAGCTCGTCGGCCATCACCAGGCCGTCCGCGTACCGGCTGCCGGTCTCATTCCGCAGCGGTGCGACAGCCCATACCTGACGGCCGGGGTAAGGCGAAGGGATCGTGTGCTCGACCGGCTTTCTCTGACAGCCGATCACGCAGAAGATCACCAGCGCCGGCAGCAGCAGGCGCGTCCAGATCAATCGAACCTGTTCACTTGTCATGGCATCATGCCGGGGGTTGTTCACGTCAGGCCTCCGCCGACGTGTCACTGTCTGTCAACCGGACCAACCGTGTCAGTCGGTATCCGTCGGCACGTCGGCCGTGTTCGTTTTCTTCGCTTCGCTGTTCGGGAATGCGACTTTCACTGCGTCGTTGGGGTCGATGGCCCAGATGTTTTCGACGCCTTCAGCCGACCGATTCGAAACGAAGTAGATCGCGTTGTCGCCGGACCACACCGGCTGGAGATTCGCGAACCGGCCGCCTGTCATCCGCGTCCGTCCGCTTCCATCCGCCCGGGCAATCCACACATCCGACTCCGCGGGCTTGTCTCCCTGCGTATCGGCGTCGGGATTCATAACTGTGCAAAAAACCACGGCTTTACCGTCCGGCGACCACGACGGTGTAATACACGCATAGTCCGAAGACCAGACGATCTCCGTCGGGCTCCCCGCCTCACCGCGTTCATCCAGCTCGACCGTCCACACGCTGAACCAGCGCGTGCCGCGTTCGCGCGCACGCTGATACACAATCGTGTCACCCTTGGGCGACCACTGCGGGAACAGGCCGTGGCCGATATAACGCTTGGTCGTCGGGTTCTCAACGTCGATCGTGACCAGCTGCCACTGGCCCGAACGCTCACCCATCGAGCAGTAAACGATCTTTTTCCCGTCGGGCGAGAAGCTCGGAGAGATATCGTGCGTACGATCGCTGGTCAGCTGCACCGCCGGGCCGCCATTGGCATCCATCAGGTAGATGTCCCAGTTGCCGCTGCGATCGGAGGCGAAGGCGATGGTCTTGCCGTCCGGGCTGATCGCGGGCATGACGTCGTTGCTCGCGTCCTCGGTCAGCTGGGTGATGGCCGAGCCATCGACGCGCTGACGGTAGATGTCCGAGGTCTGCCTGTGGCGGGTCGAGCTGTAGACCAGGTACTCCCCGGACTTGTCGATCGTCACGTCGAAGTCCGCGCCTTCTTCGGTGAAGCTGATACGACGGACCTGGTTGGTCGAGTCCATCGAGCTGATCTGGCCGCGGTCGCCGGGCATGTCGCCGTAGATATCCACCGGCCGAGACGGGGTCGTTTCGGGCCGGGTGTTGGGTGTGTACTGCGGCTGGGTCGAGACGAACTGCGAGGGCATCGGACGCCAGGGCGTGGTTACGCTCTGCTGATCGTCGGGGTTCGCAGTGGTCTGCGGGTCCGTCTCCGATTGCGAACCGGGCTGAGTATCCGTTTCGCTTGTATCCGGCTGCGACACCGGCGGGGTAGGCGGAGCGACTTTTTCGACCGGCTGGCCGTTCATCGAGACCGGGGTTGTTTCGCCGTACTTATCGCTAAGCGACTTGCTGTGCTCGGTGGCAGCACGTTCGCGGGCAACCATCCGCTCCTCGCGCAGGCGGTGGTATTCCTTCACCGCTTCGTAGTCGTTGGTGCCGATGGTCAGAGCGCCGTTGTAGTTCTGCTTGCAGCCGGTCGTTACGAAAACGCAGCTCACCACGAGCAACCCAAGCCAACTTCCCAGATTCCTGACCATGTGTTGCCCCTTTCGCGCGAGCGTGCCAACCACTGCGGCGGACTGTACTCACGCGTTATCGGGGATGACCCACTACTTACCTTGACCCACGGCAAGCGGTCTGGTTATCGGAATCGACCGCCGCTGAATCGCATTCAATGCATCTCGGCGCGGCGTGGACCTAAAACTTGACGGGATAATGACGCGAGCAGCACTAACCCGCGAACGCGGCATCCACCCGTGACAGGACTGAATTAAATTCATTATCGGCCTGTGCCGGACGAGCGCCAGACTCATCAACCGCGTCTTCCGCAGCCAGGTCCACCCAGCTCACGCATCCCGCGAAGCGGTCACGGTTAGGCACCGCCACCGGCGTGGGCAGCCGATGCACCCGAAGCGCCAACAGGTACAGCGGACGCTCGGGCTTGTAGTTGAACCGCATATCGATCTGTGGCTTGGACCAGGGGTGCAGGCCGTCCAGCGAATCAAACGCCTGACGCGAAGGAACCTGCCAGATCCGAGCCGCCTCGGCGTAGCACTTGAAGATGATCTGCGTCGGCTCCGCCTTCTCCGGCTCATCGACCTTGAGATCATCTGAAGGGGGCAGCCAGTCGGGCTTGATCCAGTCCAGCCGCTCGTGCTCCCATGCCGGGAACATCAGGAACCGGTCATGATCCAGCGCAAAGCGGCCCGGGCCTCCGCGCTCATGGATGCCGCCCTTACGCAACAGCAGACAGCACCGCCCCGCCGCCAGCAGGTCACAGACGATCGCCCATTCTTTTAATGCGATGTCCATTTGCATCCAGACATGATACTGAAATGGCCCATGACCAAGATGAAATGACCAATGCGTTTCATGCAAAGGAGGTTTTAATTGGCCATTTCGGCTTGGTCATTCGGACATTCGCCCGAGGCACGACTACATCCGCTCGACGACGCCGATGCCCATGAGGTCCAGGCCGCGACCGAGCGTGAGCGCCACAAGCTTGCACAGCGCCAGCCGGCCCTGCCTGACATCCTCGGGCACATCACTGCGCAGCACCGGGCAATGCTCGAAAAACTTGTGGAACGCCGACGCCAACTCGTACAGATAATTACACAAGCGATGCGGCTCGAGCGAATCCGCCACCGCCGCGACCGTCGGCCCAAACTGGATCAGCTTGAGCGCCAACGCCTTCTCATTGGGGTCCTCCACCCGCACGTTTTTGCCTGCAAACGCAGCAAAATCAATCCCGCCCTTGCGGAAAATCCCGTGCACGCGCACATACGCATTGATCAGGTACGGCGCGGTGTTGCCCTCGAATGCCAGCATCCGATCCCAGTCAAACACATAATCCTTGATCCGGTCACTGGACAGGTCGGCATACTTGATCGCGCCCATCCCAATCACCCGGCCCAGGTGCAGGACCTCCTGCTCGCTGAGCGTGTCACCACGCTCTTGCGTTTTCTCACTCACGATCTGTGTCGCTCGCTGCTCAGCCTCGTCCAGCAGCTCCGCCAGCCGGACCGCACCGCCGCTCCGCGAGCTGAGTTTTTTGCCGTCGGGCCCGAGCACATTGCCAAAGCCGACGAAGTCAAGCTCGACCCCGTTGTCCCAGCCCACGTGACGCAGTGTCGCAAACAGCATGTCAAAGTGAAGCCGCTGCGGCGAGCCAACCACGTAAATCAATCGATTCGCCCCCAGACTATGAATGCGGTACCGCGCTGCCGCGATATCCGTTGTGCCATACAGGTACCCGCGGTCCGATTTGCGCACCATGAAGGGGAGCGCGTTGCCATCACGATCGGTAAAGCCCGGCGTCTCGACCACCAGCGCGCCCTCGCTCTGGGTCAGGCGGCCCAACGCGTCAAGATCATCAATGACTTTCGAAAGCCTGTCTTCTTTGTCGCACGGATCGACGCCCGAGTAAAAACTCTCGCCCCGCACGTCACCGGGCTTGAGCGAGACGCCCATCCGGTCATACACCGCCTGACACGCATCGATGCTGATCCGTCGGCTGGCCAGCCATGCATCGTTTTCCTGCTTGTTCGCCGGCTTTTCGTGCTGCTGAACCATCGACGCGATGAAGCTGGGCAGCTTGCTGAGCGCGATCGTTCCGTGCTTAGAGCTGTGGATCATGCAGTCATTCGCAGCACCACTCGACGTGATCTTTGAGACGAGGGTGTACAACTGGTCCAGCCGCGACAACACTGGGAAGCAAGAATGATTATCAAGAAACTTGCCAAAGAACCCGCCATGCCCCGACTCGTCCTCGGCAAGCATCTGGTTGTGCCACTGCGCCACTTCGACGGTCAACGCATCCCAATCCGTGTCTGGCGCGTTGGTCTTAGCGAGCCAGGCTTCGAGCCGATCGCGGTCGCCCGAGTGGATCGCCGCGGCCTCGTACCAGACCGCGAGGACGATCCGGCCAAACTGCGTGCCCCAGTCGCCCAGGTGGTTCTGGCGGATGACGTGGTGGCCCTGGAACGCGAGCACGCGCGCGATCGCGTCGCCGATCACCGTCGAGCGAAGGTGGCCGACGTGCATCTCCTTCGCGACGTTCGGGCTGGAGTAGTCCACGACAACGGACTGAGGTTTCTCCAGCGGCGCAACGCCCAGCCGTGGATCGCCGAGCATCGCCGATGCCGCATCCGACAGCGACGACGACGAGAGGTGGATATTGATGAAGCCCGGCCCGGCGATCTCGAGCTTCTCGATCACCCCCCCGACCTTGATCTGATCGACCACGGCCTGCGCGACCTCCCGCGGCGGACGGCCGAGCTTCTTACCCAGCGACATCGCGAGATTCGCCTGGTAGTCGCCGAACTTGGGGTTGCCCGCGGGGGTCAGCAGCGGGTCTGCGTCGGCGCATTCGGGCCCGAAAGCCGCGAGGAGCGCCTCGGATAAAGCCGATCGAAGTTTTGAAATGACATCCGCCATGAGGCAGGCATGATAGCGGGCTGCGTCAATTGAGGCCTCCAAGTTGCCCGCTCCCCGGGCCCCTCGCAACCGCGATCGAAAGGAATTGGAAACCGGCGGATTTGCCCCGTATTGACACGCCTATAATGTACGGATACCCGGTTGCCTAAATAGCTTGACCGGCCAGACCGAAACCCCGTCGGCGTGACAACGCCTACTCAACCCCACCCCGGAGCATTGCGATGAAAACATGGTCCCTCCTGGCAGGCCTCTTTGTGTTTGCGGTGTGTTTCGGTCTTGTCCGTGCCGAGGAAGCGCCCGCCAAGGCCCTCTTCAACGACAAGTGCCCCATCAGCGGCAAGGACGTCAACCCCGAGAAGACCTCGGAGTACAAAGTCGAGTTCTGCTGCGAGAATTGCAAGGCTAAATTCGACAAAGACCCCGCAACGTACATGGAAAAAGTCGCTGAGGGCCAGCCCGGCAAGTGTGTCTTCAGCGGCGAAGACGCCACGACGAGCGAAACCCTGACCATCGGCTTCTGCTGCGACAACTGCAAGGGCAAGTTCGACAAGGACCCGAGCAAGTTGATCGGCAAGGTCAAGCCGGCAGAGAAGTCCGAGTAATAACAACTACCCGTAAGTCGAATAAAAAAACCCGCCAGCATCGGCGGGTTTTTTGTTTGGCTTAGAACTGATTCACGCCTCTTCGTCGATATCCGCCGTGCGGTGCTGGAGCTGGGCCTTGAGGCGGGCGAGGATCGACGAGTGCATCTGGCTGACGCGTGACTCGGAGAGGTCCAGCGTCACGCCGATTTCTTTCATCGTCATCTCCTCGTAGTAGTAGAGGATGATGATGAGGCGCTCGGCGCGGGTCAGCCCCTTGGTGATCATGTCCTTGAGGTCGCGCTTCTGCACGGCCGTGAGCGGGTTGATCTGACGGGTGTCCTTGAGTACGTCGATCTCGCGCACGTCCTTGTTCGAGTCGGTCTCGAACCACTTTCGGCTGAGCGAGACGGTGGAGACGGCGCCGGCGTCTTTACGGATCTTGGCGTACTCCTCGTTGTCCACGCCGATCTTGTCGCAGAGCTCTTCGTCGGTGGGCTTTCGGCCGTGCTGCATCTCGAACTTGTCGCGTGCGTGGTTGACCTGGCTGGAGCGGGAGCGTACCAGTCGCGGGACCCAGTCCATGGAGCGGAGCTCGTCGAGGATCGCGCCGCGGATACGCGGGGCGCAGTAGGTTTCGAATTTGACGCCGCGTTCCATGTCGAACGCGTCGATGGCGTCCATCAGGCCGAAGATGCCCGCCGACATAAGGTCTTCGACGTCGACCTCATCGGGCAGCTTGGTGTGGACGCGTTCTGCGTTGTAGCGGACCAGCGGGAGGTAGAACTCCATGAGCTCATTGCGAAGCTCTTCCGTCGGCTTGGCCTTGTACTTGACCCAGACCTTCTTGATATTTTCGGTCTGCTCAGGGGTTGGTTTTCGGTTGATGTGCCTGATTCTTGCCATGGTCTGCTCCTTGACCGGGCTGCCTTCGCGTCCTGCGGAGGCTGGGCGTTTTAGGGATAAAACATAATGAATTAATAAGCCGGACGACCGGCCTCAATTTTTAAACACGGTTTACCCGGCAGCCATATTTGCATGATCTTTTTGTCCGACTTCCGAGTTCTCGGGGATCGGGTTCGTTTCCCGGTGCCCCTTGATGTATTCATTAACACCGCGAAGTGCGATTGACCCGACAATCATTCCCACGATCAATGCGATGAGGCCGACCAATGCTGCGCTGAGCATGATCGAGAGGTATCCGTTGCCGTTGTACATGCCATAGCAAACCGTTCCTGCGAAGCAGGTCAGTGCGAAACTGGTTGCGATGACTCGTGCGGGAATTGCGAGCACTCCGTTGCTGCGTGATTGCTGTGAATCACGATATGAATTTTCAACCGGCGTCCTTGCCGGGCGGGGCGAGTTTACCGTATTTATCTGCCCGTGAAAAGGGAGGAGCCAAAGATGTTGAAAAAATGTTGTGGAAAATCAAAAATGATCAGAGGTCAGGCCAACAATAACTTCGGCATGTAACTGAGAAATTCATCAAACATCGATCATCCCTGTTTGATTAAGTGAAATGCAATTCGGGTTATCGCGTAGCGCGATCGCCTGTCAAACGCGCGGTCATTCTGCGGATCAGGCCCCCACGCTGCTTCACCGGCTCGGCGGCGTGCTTGTCCAGGAGATGTGCGAGCGCACTCATCGCGGTCGTCGCCGGGCTTGGCTTTGCATCAAGCGTAAACGGCCTGCGACTTCGGACCGAGTCGCTGATCACGCTGTCACTGAGCAGGCACCCCGCATAGACCACATCCAGGCCGAGGAATTTACGACAGACATTCGAGACCCGGGTATAAACCTGAAATGCCTCGTCCGGATTTCGCGCCTGGTTGACCAGCAGGCGGACATCAAGACCCCGGTGCTGACGGTGGGCCGTCTTGATGACGGCATAAGCGTCGGTGATCGCGGTCGGATCAGGCGTCGTAACTATTAAAACACGATCCGCAGCCGTCATCAGACCCAGCACATTGGGCCCGATGCCCGCGCCGGTGTCGATCAGCAGCACGTCATAGTGCTGCTCCAGTCGCGCAAACTGCCGGATCAGCCTTTCGCGTTCGTCCACACTCAGCGCTGCCATCTGCGCAAGGCCCGAAGCGCCGGGGATCAGCGAGAAGCCTCCCGGTGCCTGGACGATCACATCCTCGATCTCACGCCGACCCGCCACGACATGCGCCAGCGTATGCACGGGCATCACGTTGCAAAGCACATCCGCGTTGGCGGTGCCCATGTCCGCATCCAGCAGAACGACCTTGCGACCCATCCGGGCCAGCAGGATCGCCAGGTTCACCGCGACAGTTGATTTTCCCACTCCGCCCTTGCCGCTGGAGATCGCCAAAGCATGCGCAAGCCGGGGACGGGTCGTCAAGCCCGCAGCCTCCGCCGCGTCGGCGTCCGAAAGCGCACGGTGACGCATGAGCCCCCGAAGCGTTTCAGCCTGATCCGCGATCATAGACCCCCGCTTCCTTCGCTTTCACCCATGACCAGGGACGCGAGCCGATCCGAACAGCCCGGCTCAATCTCGTGCGGCACTTCCTGGCCCGTCGTGACGTAGCTGATCTTCTTGCCCACACGCCGAGCAACATTCAGCAGCACGCCCGCCGTCACCGACTCATCCAGTTTAGTGAAAATAATCCGGTCCGCATTGACGGCCGAAAAACGATCGATCGTCTGAAGTAGCACCTTCTGGCTGACGGTGGACGACAGCACGAGATGGACTTCATGGGGGTTTGCTGTAGCAAGCACCTGATTTAGTTCGCCGAGCTTTTCGGTTGCCCGCTGCGAGCGACCGGCGGTATCGATGAGCACGGCATCCAGGTGCTGATAGGCCTTGAGCGCCTCGGTAAGCTGCTCGGCGGTGTTCACGACCTTGAGCGGCAGGCCGATGATCCCCGCGTAGGTGCGCAGCTGATCGACGGCCGCGATACGGTAGGTGTCCATCGTGATCAGGCCAACCTTCTTGCCCTGCTTGAGCTTGAAGGTGGCGGCGAGCTTGGCGATGGTGGTGGTCTTGCCTACGCCGGTGGGCCCGATGAGCGCGATGGTGCGGGGCCGGCCGTCGTTGGTCGGCTCGATCCGACCCGTACCGCCCTCGACCGGCAGCCGGCTGGCGATCTCGTCATGCACCGCGCGGCGGACCTTGTCCGGGTCGGCAAACTCGGCCTGCGTGAGTACGCTATTGACCTTCGTCACGATCTCCTCGGCCAGTTCCTCCGCAACCTCCTGCTCGATCAATCGGAGGTAGTGGCTCACCAACGGGTCGGGCAACTCGGGGGCGCAGTTCGCGGCGGTTTTAGCGCGGCTGGGCGGCGTCGCGGCCTTCTGCTGGCGCATCATCTTGACCATCATCTGCTTCATCGCGGCCAGTTCGTCGGCCACATGGGTGTCGGGTGCTGGCGCGGGGGTGACGATACGGGGTTCGGTCACCGGCTTTTGCACAATCGCGGCCGGGGACGGGGCGGGGACAGGTGTGTAAGCCTGTACATGGACCGGTGCGGGCGTGGCAACTGGCGCACCAACCATCGCGGGAGCAGGTGCCGCGAGATCGGCGCGAGCGGCGGCGTAGGTCTTGCGGATCAGGTCGCCTGCAGAAGGGTCGCGCGTTGGCGGCGGTGGCGGGCTCTGACGAACGGGCGGCAGGATAGATGCAAGATTCCCGGCGGGCTGGAGCAGCCGCTCACGGCCGACCTTTTCGTTTTTACGTTGATATTTTTCGGCGAGCTTCCGGCCGTCGGTCGCGGTGACTTCAACCACGGGCTTGGCGCCCATCCCTAGCAGGCCGCCCTTCTTATAGCTACGGGTGTGGAGGATGACGCCGTGGCTACCGTAGGCCTGCTTCACCAGAGCAAGCACTTCGGGCATCGACTTCGCTGTAAAGGTCTTCATAAGCATCCATGCCTTTTACGAACCTGATCAGAGCATCGGTCCCGGCTGATCCATCCGCCGATCCGATGTTGAATGTGCATCATACCGTGACTCGGGCGGGCTGCGGAGTCGTAGCCCGCCTGTTAACTTCCTGATCCAAGTGAACCAGCGCGAGCGATTCGACCTCGACGCCTTTGCAGACTTCGTTGTACCCGAGCACCGCGGCGCCGGGCAAGTGTGGCTCGAGCAGGCGGCGGACCTGGGCACGAACCTGCGGCGAGGCGAGCACCACCGGGTGGCGACCGGCACGCACCAGCTTGTCCACATCGGCAAGGATGGCGCTGGTGATCCTGTTCGCAACCGCGGGCGGCATCGTCATGCTTGTACCTTCGGCTGAACGCTGAATAAATCCGTTGATTTGATCCTCGATCGCCGGGTCTAGCGACACGCAATACAACTTCTCAACCATCTTCGCTACGTCAGGCGAAGCAAGCGGGTCGGACTGCTCCTGCACGGTGTACTGGGCGCAGATCGTCCGACGCAGGCCGTTACGCACATACTCGGTCAGCACATCGAGGTCCTTGGTCCGCGTGCCCCAGTCGCCAAGCGTCTCGATGATCGCCTCCAGGTCGCGCACCGGCACGCGCTCGCGCAGCAGGTTCTGCATCACCTTCTGCAGGTCGCCGGGCTTGATCAGCGGCGAGTCGCTCGTGCCGGTCTTGCCCAGCACTTCGTCGCACAGCTTGGGCGCCTTCTCACGCAGCTGCGCGATGAGGTTGTTGGTCTCTTCGCGGGAGAGCATCTCGTCGGCATGGACCTTGACGACTTCCATGAGGTGGGTCGTGACGACCATGCTCGGCTCGACGACGATGTAATTGAGCGCTTCGGCACGCTGACGCTGGCCGGGGTCGATCCACCACGCAGGCAGGCCGAACGCCGGGTCGATCGAGGGGATGCCACGCAGTTCGCCGTCCTCTTGCGGGTTGGCAAGCCCGTTGTCGACGGCAAAGAACTGCCCCGGGTAGGCCTTGCCGACCGCGATCGTGTTGCCGCGGATCTTCAGGCGGTACTCGTTGGGCGGCAGCTGCACGTTGTCGCGGATGCTGACCGGCGGCATGACCAGGCCCAACTCCGTCGCGAGCTGACGCCGGCCGTTGCTGATGCGCTCGAGCAGGTCCCCGCCCTGGGTCGTATCGACAAGCTTGACTAATGCGTAGCCGACCTCGAGCTCGAGCGCATCGACGGTCATCGCCTGCTCGATCGGCTCGGGCGGCTTGGGTGCGTCGGCCTTCTCGGCCTGTCGGCGTTTGAGCTCGACGGCCTTGCGCTGCCTCTGGGCGGAACGCCACGCAATGAGACCCACCGTCGCAGAGAGGACCAATAGCGGGATCGTAGGCAGAGGCGTAAGCGCGAGCAGCGCGAGAAAGCCCGAGGTGATGCCAAGGGCGGGCGCCTTGCCGGTGAGCTGCTCGGTCAGTTCGGCGTTGAGGTTGGCGCGGCTGGAAGAGCGTGTGACGATCAGACCTGCGCCCAGCGCGATGAGGAAGGCGGGCACCTGCGAGACCAGGCCGTCGCCGATGGTGAGCTTGGTAAAGACCTCGACCGACTCGCCGAAGGACCAGCCCTTGAGCGCCATGCCGATCGCAAGGCCTCCGCAGATGTTGACCAGCGTGATGATGATGCCTGCCACCGCGTCGCCGCGCACGAATTTAGAAGCACCGTCCATCGCGCCGTGGAAGTCCGCCTCGTGCTGGATCGTTTCTCGGCGTTGGCGGGCCTGCTGCTCGTTGATGAGGCCGGCGTTGAGGTCGGCGTCCACGGCCATCTGCTTGCCGGGCATGCCGTCGAGCATGAAACGTGCCGCCACTTCCGAGATACGCGTCGCACCCTTGGTGATCACCACGAACTGGATGATGATCAGGATCACGAACAGGATCACGCCGACAACGGGCTCTGAACCGGCTACAAACTCAGCGAACGCCTGGATCACTTTTCCCGCCATGCCCATCGCCTGCTCGGGGATCGATGCATCGGCGGTCAGGATCATCCGCGTCGACGCGACGTTCAGGACCAGCCGGAACATGGTCGTGAACAGCAGAAGCGACGGGAATACGGAGAAATCCAGCGGCGAATCCACGAAGATCGTCGTCAGCAGGATGAGCGCCGCCAGCGCAATGTTGGTCACCAGCAGCAGGTCGATGATCATCGGAGGCAGCGGCACGAGGATAACGCCCAGCAGGCTGATCAGCGCGATAGGCACCATGAGCGCCCGGTTCTCGTTGACCTTGCGCACCCACGCGGGCATCTGGATGGATTCTTTTTTAGCCATTAAAAATCAGCAATAATCAATCAACCATCAGACTCACCCCGCCATCTTCCCGCTCAGGCGGTAGACGTAGGCGAGTATTTCCGCGACGGCGGCGTAGTGTTCTTCGGGGATCTCCTGGCCGACCTCGACACTGCTGTAGATCGCGCGGGCCAGCGGCTTGCGCTCGACCAGCGGGATGCCGTTGGCCGTGGCGATCTGCCGGATGCGCATAGCCATGAGGTCGGCGCCCTTGGCGATGACCTTGGGCGCCCGCATCGACTCGGAGTCGTATCGCAACGCGATGGAGATGTGCGTGGGGTTGGTGATGACCACGTCGGCCTTGGGCACCTGCTGGGCCATGCGCTGCATGGCGAGCTGGCGTGCAACGCGGGCGCGCCGCTGTTTCATCTGCGGGTCGCCGTCCATGTCCTTGAGTTCCTGTCGGATCTCCTGCTTGGTCATCCGCATGTCCTTGATGTGCTGGAATTTCTGGAACCAGAAGTCCAGCAGCGCCAGGACGAGCAATAACGCCGCGAGCTTGATCGCGAGCATGAAGGTCAGGTGCGCGGCCGTCGCTGTCGCCACCGTCAGCGTCATCACCGGCAGCGCTGCGATCGTCTCGATATCGCCCACGATGATGATCACCGCTACCGTCCCAACGATCAGCACCTTGCCCAGGCTCATGCCCAGCCGAACCGCTGCACGCGCATCGACCAGCCGCTTGGCCCCGCTGAGCGGATTGATCCGGCTGAACTGCGGCATCAAAGGCTTGCCGGTCAAGAGCAGCCCCGTCTGTCCCGCCGTCACCAGCACGCCAACGCCCGCCACCGCAATAAGAAACGGCAGCAGCGTCCCGCCCAGCAACTGCATGAAGTAGCCCCCGATCGAGCCCAAGTCGTCGGCCCGGGTCGGGTTCTCCGCGTCCGCAGCGGTCAATAGACGGTTCAGGCTTGCCGCCATCGCCTCGAACAGCCGAGCCCCGAGCATGTACAGCAGCATGACCGACACCAGCAGCATCAGCGCGGCGGTCAGGTCCGTGCTGCGCGCGATGTTGCCCTCCTCACGCGCCTGCCGAAGGCGGCGCGGTGTCGGGGCCTCTGTGCGATCTTGTCCGGTTGCTTCAGCCATCCTTGGCCTCGTCTACACCCACATCCTGCGGGCGGTCCTGCTTACTTTATCTCTATCGGCTCAGGGGGTGATCTGAGGCCCAACAACCGGCGGAGGCGCCGCGTTGAAGAAGTTCATCAGCCCCGAGAGCAGGTCGCTCGTCATCTCGCCGTATGCCCCGGCGATCGCGCCGATCAGCATCATCATAATAACCAGGCTCGCGAGGATACGGATCGCAAACCCAACGCTCAGGATATTGAACTGCGGCACGGTACGCATCAGAAAACCCATGCCCACACTGATCAGAAACATCAGACACAACAGCGGCGCCGCGACCCGAAGCCCAAGCTCGAACATGATCGCCAGCATGCCCACGACCATGCTCACCACCTGATCGAAACTCGCGAACCCGCCAAGCGGGATGTAACGGAACGTCTGCGCAAGGGTGTGCAGCATGACGTTCAGCCCGCCCGCCGCGACAAACAGCGCCAGCGCGAACATGAACAGCAACTGCCCCGTCACGCCTGTCTGGTCGTCGAACTCGGGGTTGAACAGCTGTGCCGCAGCCAGGCCCATCTGCTGGTCCACGATATGCCCGCCCAGCTGCATCCCCACCAGCGGCAGCGACGCCGCGTAACCGATCACGTAACCGATCAGCAGCTCGAGCCCGACCAAGAGCCCCAGCGACCACAGGTCCAGGCCTCGCACCGCCGCTGAAAGATTCGACGAAGCATCCGCATCCATCCAGAGCATCGGCCAGATCGCAAACGACAGCCCCAGCGCCATAAAAACCTTCACCACCCGAGGCACCGTTGAACTGCCCAGCACCGGGGCCAGCACAAAGATCCCAGTCAGGCGGAAGAGGATCATCAGCCAGACGGGCACATAAGGCAGGATGGGGGTCAGGTCGACGGGCAATCACTTATTCTTCTTTAGAAGGGTGTATCTATATAGATGAACGGTCAGCCGCCGTTGGAGACCGGGCCGAACATCTCGGCACTGAAGGTCAGAAGCTTGCTGACCATCCAGGGCATGAGCAGAATGGCGATGAGGACCATTCCGATGATCTTGGGCACGAAGCTCAGCGTCTGCTCCTGGATCTGCGTTACCGCCTGCATCACGCTGATGATCAGGCCGATGATCAGCCCCGCAAACAGGACCGGGGCGCTGAGCAGGAGCATGATGTAGAGCGTCTCACGCGTCACGTCGATGAGTTGATCGGTCAGCATCGGTCTTGATTCCTTGTAGTTCGCGGCGGGCGGGGTCGTCAGCTCTTAGCCCAGCCGCTAACCGGTGCCGGGTATCGCAAAGCTGCTGAGCAGGTTGCCCACCACCAGGTTCCACCCGTCCACCAGCACGAACAGCAGCAGCTTGAACGGCAGCGAGATCATCACCGGCGGGAGCATCAGCATGCCCATCGAGATCAGCACGCTGCTGATCACCATGTCGATCACCAGGAACGGCAGGTACAGACGGAACCCCAGCAGGAACGCGACCTTGAGCTCGCTGAGCATAAACGCGGGGATCAGCGTAAGCATGTCCACATCAGCGCGACGCAGCGACGAGCGGTCTTTGGTCGAGCCCGGCTCACGCCACTCCATCAACATATAAACCGAGTCCCAGTTGCCCGCATGATTGATCTGATCAAACATGAAATCACGCAGCGGGGCCTTGGCCTGCTCCCACGCCTGCAGCTCATTCATTTCGACGTTCGGGTCCTGCATCGGCTGGAGCACTTCCTTGTTCAGCCGATCCAGTGTCGGAGACATCACCAAGAATGTCAGGAACAGCGAAAGGCCAATCACCACCTGTGTTGGCGGCAATGACTGCGTGCCCAGCGCCTGCCGCAGCAGCGCGAGCACAACAACAATGCGCGTGAAGCTGGTGCACATCACGAGGATAGCAGGCACCAGCGTCAGCACCGTCAGCAGCAGCAGGATCGAAAGCGAGGTGCTCAGCCCGCCATTAGGCACAGCCGCAGCGGGGTTGGTTGCGCCAGGGGCGGGGCTTCCCGTCGCACCACTTTGCGCACCCCCCACGAGCGTAGGCGCCGATGCGCCAAGGGCATTGAGCGCCTCGCCGCTGCGCATCAGGATGGTGATGGGGTTGACGACGCCCGGGGCTTGCGGGTCATCGGTTTTATCTGCTTTTGCCTGGGGTGCGGCGTCTGCACTTCCCGCGCTGGGCGTGTTGACCGTAACCGCGTTGCCGGGGTTCGCGTTCTGCGACATGGCGTCGCCTGCCGCAATCAGCAGCACGATGCACGCCAAACAATACGGGATCCCGCCTCGCCTCATCACGCCTTGCCCCCCGTACCGGACAGAGCAGCAAGACGGCCACGCACACTCGACACCGCGCTGCGGGTCCGCTCCGCAGTAACACCTTCCATATCAGCTTCGGCCTCGGCAGCCACCGATTTTTCAGAGCCGCCGAAACTATCCGACCACTGCCCGGAGATCCGCTTCATCGCACTGCTGAAGGTCTGAGAGATGCTTGCCGACCGCGAAGCATCGACCGCGCCCAGCAGGTCGGCCACTTCCACGGGGTCTTCGATCGACGCAAGGGTACGCATCCCCGCTGTTGAGTCGCTGACCACCAGGATCCTTGACCCTATACGCATCAGCAGCACGTGGCTGCGCGGCGCGACGGTGCTGCGGCTAAGCACCTCGACGACCGAACCCTGGGGCGACGCCTTGCTCGCAACGCCGCTGCGTCGCATCACCCAGCGGATCGCGAACACCATCGCCAGCACCACGCCAAGCGCCGCAAGCGTGCTCAGCAGCCAGCCATCGCCGGCAGCGCCCGCGCGGCCCGACGACCCGGAGCCCTTCTGAAAAAGATCAACCGTGCCAACACCCAGCGGCAGGGACTCGTTCGCGTTAGCTGTAGTAACCGCCGGGGCGGCGACATCGCCACTGACATCCGCAGTTCCCGCAGTCGATTCACGCTGCGTATCTACTTTCTCGACATCGGGCTGAGCCGCGGCATGATCGCGTTGCGCCGCGATTCGCTGCGCGTCGCTTGTCGACGTGTCCTGAGCCCACGCCGCTGTGCCGTGCACGAGCATCCCCATCACCACAAGCGAGCCCAACAGGGCTCGCCGACAATGCAAACATACTGTCAATAATCGCCTCTGCAAACCTGGCCCTCCATGGCCGATGTTTGTTTCGCTCGGACGATTTACGGACTGCGCTCGGCCTCATGCCTCGGCGGGTCCCGCCCGATACCCCAACACTCAAAACCGTTATGCCGTCTCCGCTTCCGTTGCGTTCGCAAAGGCGTCCTGCATCACGCCCTCTTCCTGGACATCCGCCATGATTTCACTGATACGGATACAGAAATTGTCATTAAGTACGAGCACTTCGCCCCGCGCGATCAGCCGTCCGTTGACAAAAACGTCCACCGGGTCGCCCGCAAGCTTGTTCAGTTCTACGATGCTGCCGCTGGCCAGGCGGAGCACGTCCTCGACGAGCATCTCGGTCCGGCCAAGCTCGATCGTCACGTCCAGATCGACATCGCCAAGCATCTCGATCCCGCCGGCCTCGATCGACGAAGGGGTCACGGCGGAATTCACATCCCGCTGAATCGACTGGACCTGCCCCTGCGCTTCCGCCAGGGTCTGGGCGAGGATGTCATCGATCGCATTCTGATCTGCCATTGCCACGGCCTCCGCCGTTAAAGGTCGGCGCTGAAACGCTTCCAGTTACTGATTACAACGTCACGGACATACGGATCGCCGTCCGCATCTTCGCCGAACCGCTTCTCACATTTTTCCTTGATCTGTCGCTTGAGGGTCAGGCGGTCGGGCTCGTTGAGCTGCGCGGGCTCGGCACGGGCGAAGACCTCGGTCACCTCTTCGCTGATCCGAGCCATATTCGTCGTAATTTCTTCCTGAATCTCGCTCACGTGCCGCTGCTGAACCACGACGTAGATCGTTGCGTCGTACAGGTAGGCCTGTGCCCCCTGCCGGGTATTCTGAAACTTGTCGCCGATGAGCAGCACCTCGACCAATGCAAGGTCGGCCGCCTTAGGGTCGACTTCGAGACCCTGAGCTTCGACCGCCGGCGGCTTCTCACCAAACATCATGTATCCGCCGCCAAAGATCGCGCCCTCCACGAGCATAACGATCGCGATGATGAGGATCATCTTCATCGGCAGGCCCTTCTTGGGCTGATCCTTACCGGTGTTGTTCTCTTCGTCTGCCATACGCAATTGTTATCGGCCGAATCGCCCGCAAACCACGATCATTCCGGCAGTTTTTGCGCGGCCGGGTAAAACAGCGAGAGCACGGTTCAAAACTCGGGCGGTCCCTGGCTTCCCTGGAGGTCTTTGATGATGTGCTCGGTCACGATGATTTCGACACGGCGGTTGTCTCGGGTCTCGTCGGAGTTGATCCCGCGCGGATTGATCGGCTCACGGTCGGCCGCGCCGCTGGGGTGAAAACGCACGGACTCAAGGCGATAGGCCTCGGGGATCTCCATGCCCGTCAGAAAATTCTCAACCGCTATCGCACGCTGAAAACTCAGCTCACGAAGATCGCCCGAGGTCCCATCGGGATTCGCCAGCTCCATCGCCGAGGCGTGGCCGACGAGTTCGATCTTATTCGTGCTGTCCTTGAGCTTGACGCTTCCCACAAGATTGATCAATTGCTGCCTGCTCTGCTCGCTCAATTCCGCGGAACCGGGTTCAAAAAGAATTTTGCCTCCGATCGCATAGCGCTTGCCTTCGCGGACCGCCGTGACGCGCGGCTCACGTCCTGACTGGCCGGGGTCCTTCACGTTGGATTTATTAGGCACCCGCTCGTTTCGCATGCGGATCGCCTCAAGCCGCTCGATCAGCGACAGGGCCGGGTCGTCATCGGTTGGCAGTTTTCCCCCGCCGCCCCGCATCCCGAAGGCCTTCTTGATCTCTTCGACCACGGCCTGATATTGGTCCTGTTTCTTGATCTCGGAGAACGACACGATCAGAACGAAAAAGCAAAGCAGGAGTGTGACCATGTCGCCATAGGTCACCAGCCATTCCGGCGCACCGGGGGGAGGGCATTTGCATTTACTTCCCATTCAGCTTCCCGCCGTTAACTTTGAAACGATTGCTCGATCAAGCCGCCTCTTCCTTCGGCCGATCGCCCGGCGGCAGGAAGGTCCGCAGTTTTTGTTCGACGATACGGGGGTTGTCCCCACTCTGGATCGCCATGACACCCTTGACAATAACGGTCTTGTACAGGATCTCCTCGGCAGATCGCTTGCTCAGCCGGTCGGCGATAGGCAGAGCGAACGCGTTGGACATTAGTGATCCATAAAGCGTAGTCAAAAGCGCAACGGCCATGCCGGCACCGATCGCGGCGGGGTCGCTGAGGTCCGCAAGCATCGCCACCAGGCCGATGAGCGTGCCGATCATGCCCATGGCGGGCGCGTACTTGCCGATGCTGTCGAAAATGAACTTACCCATCTCGTGCCGCTCGACCGTGTTGTCCAGGTCGTTGAGCATGATCGCTTCAATCAGTTCAGGGTCCGTGCCGTCGACCGCCATCTGGATGCCCTGGACCACGAACGGGTCATCGATTTGCTTGACGGCGTTTTCCAGCGAGAGGATCCCGTCGCGGCGGGCGATCTCGGCGTAGCCGACCATGTCCTCGATCAGCTTGTCAATCGATTGCGCCTTGTAGAACATCGCCTTCTTGGTAACCACAAACAACTTCATCACAGACTTGGCAGGCGCGGCGACAAATACCAGGGTCACTGAACCCAGGCACACCAACACAACCGAAGGGATATCGACGTAAATGCCCAGCTTGCCACCCATCAGCAGGGTCGCTAAGACCAGCAGCCAAGTACCGATGAAGCCGAAGAGGATGCCCAGGTCCATGGGATAAACCGTTGTCAGTCCGTTGACACGGAAGTTTTATCGGCGGTCAGGTCTTTGTCCCTTGACGAATGCATAGCCGTGTTAAACTACGTTCAATCAGGCGGGAGCAGCTTGCGCAGCGATCGGCCGTACTCGATCGCCAACTCAACAACCTCCTGCATCGATTCCTTCACAATAATCGTATCGCCAGTGGTCAGGCGAATCGTCGTGTCCGGATTTTCCTCGACGACCTTGATCATGTCGGCGTTGATGACGAACTGTTTTCCGTTGAGCCGGGTGACGGTGATCATTGCATGCTGCGTTGAGTGTCGGGTATTGGGCCCGGGTTTATAGAACATCGTGCTGCTTAATCAAAACGGCGAATCGCTGCTGGCAGATTCATATCATCGCAGCGTCGCGAGCAGCTCCTGGATCATCTGGTCGCTCGTGGAGATGATCCGCGAGTTGGCACTGAAACCCGTCTGAGCGCTGATCAGGTTGATGAATTCCTGCGCGAGGTCGACGTTACTCAGTTCAAGTGCCCGTCCAATGACTCGGCCCGAGCCGCCCGTGCCGGGATTAACGATCTGTGGCGAGCCGGAGTTGGACGAGTTGGCGTACAGGTTCCCGCCGACCTCGATCAGGCCTGCGTTGTTGGAGAACATCGCCAGGGGTATTCGGCCCAGGTCACGCAGCAGCGAGTTGGAGAACACGCCGGTGATCGTGCCGTCCTCCGCGATGCTGAAGTCTTCGAGGGTTCCGATGGGTGTGCCGTCCTGCCGCAGCGAGTTGACCTGGCTGGCGTCCTGACCCGAGAGCGCGGTGAGTGAGCCGAGCGTGCCGTTGGGGTCGGTGAAAACGAGGTTGACGTTCTGGGGGTCGAGCGCGCCGGTATTGGTTCGGTCGATAGTGAAGGAGGCGCCCTGAGCGATAGTGAACTGGCCGCTGGTATCGAACGCCAGCGTGCCGTTGCTGAGGTACTTATTGAGGTCCGAGTCGTCGTTGGAGTGCAGATAAAAGCGCCACTCGGTGCCGGTGGAGTTCTTGTCCTCGAGCACGGTGATCATGTCGATGTTCATCGCGTTGCCCAGCGAGTCGTAGGCAACAAAGGTCGTTCGGACCGACTCACCATCGGCTTCCTGCGCGGTGGTCCAAGGGGCGGCGAAGGGCTGACTGCTGGAACCGCCGGAGCTGGCGATGATGTCGCCGGGGTCGATGAGGATCTGGTTGGCGGTGCCTATGTTGGACTCGACAACGACTTGGCCCGAGGCGTTAACAGTCACGCCGGGCGAGTTGGACTGCAGCGTGTCGATACCGAGGATGTCCTGGAGGAAGGTCATGAAGTCGCCGAGCGTCGTGCCGTTGGCGTCGGAGTTGGTCGTATTGGCTGCGCCGACTTCGAAGGTGCGCGACGGCATGGTTGCGCCGCCGCGGGTCACGTTGCCGACAGTGATGACCGCCCCTGCCGGGAAGCGGGCGGAGAGGTCGGACCCGACCAGCGAGGTCAGGAGGTCTGTAGACACGGCGGGCACGGTGGCCAGCGCGTCAGAATAAAGCGCTTCACTCTCGACAATCGAGCCCTGGGTCGCGACGTCACCGGCGGTGTTGAGGTTGCCGCCGATGTTCACGTTCTCGGTGGCCTGCGCGATGGTCAGAACGCCCAGCGGGATGTTGATGTCTTCCAACAGACCCTCGACGACGTTGAAGTCGGTGTCTACACCAAAGCCCTGGACACGGCCGCCGCTGTTGGTCACGAGGTTGAAGTCGCGGTCGAGTTGGAACGTGCCATCGCGCGTGTAGCGCTGAGAGCCGGCTTTCTCGACGATGAAGAATCCGTTGCCCTCGACAGCCGCATGGGTGGAGACGCCGGTGGGCTGCAGGCCGCCGTCGGCAAAATCGCGCGTGATGGCGGCAAGCCGTGTGCCCAGGCCTGCCTGTGCGGGGTTGGTGCCTCCGAGCCCGGCGCTGGGGGCAGAACCGTTTTTGAGCGACTGAGAGACCTGGGTCTCGAAGTGCGCCGCACTGCGCTTGAAGCTGGTCGTGTTGACGTTAGCGATGTTGTTGCCGCTTACACCAATGATCTGCGAGTTGGCGTTCAACCCGGTCAGACCCGCGAACAAAGCCCGTGTGATACTCATCGTCGCGTCTCCAAAAATGGCCGGCGGTTTCTGCCGGCACGCTCGTTTGTACTAGCCCCGACTCTCGTCGGAGCGCCTGGCCTGCGCAAGCAAATCACGCAGCGCCGCGTTTTCAATCTGACCCAACCCGCCCAGACCGCCCAGCGGGTTCACGTTCTCTTTCACTCCCGCGGCAACGCCATCTCCCTCGGATGGCGTCTGCGCAGCGCCGCTGAGCAGTTCCTGAAACGAAGCCCGCTCAAATGCCGGCTTACCCTGCTGCGCCGCACCACCACCGGAGACAGCGCCGGGCCGGACAGCCGGCTCGAGCATCTGCAGCAATCTCGCGGGGTCTACTGTCAATCTTCAATACCTTTTTTATTCGTACTCAAATCAGTCTGCTTATTCACTGAAGCTGGTCACACCGCCCAGCGAGAGCGTCTCGTTCGTATCCAGTTGCAGACGGATCTCGCCGTCCACCACAGTGACACCTGTCACACGCCCGCTCACCGAGCGAGCCTGGCCCGCGCCGTCGATAATGCGGCCGTTAACCGTGCGGCCGATCAGCGTGCCCGAGTCGAGCACCTGTAGATTGGCCAGCAGCTGCTGCACGACCTGCGTGTCCAGATCACCGAGGTCTTTGACATTGGTCACGCGGTCTGCGGCAAGCTCGCCACCTCCTGCGAGTTTGAGGACCGGTTTGCCGTTCTGCACACTCAGCGAGTCGACCAGGCCCTCGACCGTGTTGTTGTTCGCGTTGAGTCCGCTGACGAACTTTCCGATCATGTTCGCGCTCGTCGCGATCGCGTTCTGCGTGACCAGCGTATTGAGTTTATTGTCGAGCTGGACCTGGCTCTCGATGTTGCGGATGCTTGAGAGCTGTTCGAGGATCGCCGCCGTATCGTTGGGCGCCAGCGGATCCTGGTTGCTCAGTTCGGAGAGGATGATCTGCATAAACTCGTTAGAGTCGAGCTCGGCAAAGCCACTGACTCCGGGCGTGGAGTTCGTGCTGGCGATCGCGGCTGCGCTTCCGATGGCTGAGGACATAATCGATCCCTTCTACTAATCAGGCTGCAGGTTCGGCGGCATCACGGAAGCGGTCAAAGAAACTGCGCACCGTCGAACCTCTGCGTGCGGATCGCTCAGAGTCGTCGTGGTTTGAGCTCGATCTGCCGCCATCGCCGCTGTACTGACCGCGGCTGCGGCCTTCATTTGCGCCTTCATGTTGACGGCCTGAATGCGCGTTGTCGTTCTGGTTCTGGTTCTGGCTGTGGTTGGTGTTCTGGCTTGCGGTTGCCGGGGGCAAAGGCTGCACGCTGAGCTTCTCGACGTTCATGCCTTGGTTTTCCAAGGCGCTGCGGAGCTGGGCGAGCTGCGAAGTGAGCAGCGTATGGGCCGAGGCCGACTCGGCGTGGAAGCTCGCGCTCACACCGGTGCCGGTAATCTGCATCTGAATACGGACGGTGCCCATCTCCGGCGGCGTCAGGCGAATCGTCACCGCACCACCTCGCTGCTGCACCGCGTTGGCCAGCCCACGCGTCAGGCGCGCCGAGTTGAGTGAATCGCTATCGGTTCCATCGCCCGTCGGCTGAGCGGTCGCAACGTGTTGCGCCGCTGCAGAGTGCTGCACGCCGGGGTTTGTATTTAGTTGAATGCGTGCTTCGCTGCTCGCCTGGTCCGGCAAAGCAAATCCGCTATTCGCGGCCGTGGCGTTGGCATTTGTAGTATTCGCGGATGCAGCCTGTGGAGTAGAAGCGGCTTGATCTGATCGATCGCCGCCATCCGCATCTGCCTGTGCTCCCTGCTGTAGAGACTGTTCGAGCAGGTTGACCACGGGCGAAGCCTGCTGCGACTCGCCTGCGTTGGCCTTGCCCTGCGGATTTGGCTCGACCTGGGCCTGGGTAGTGGGCTGAGCATGCTGATGCTGAGCCTTGCCCAGTGCCTGAGCCTCAACTTCGGCTGCCGCTTTTGATACCGCAGAGTTTGCCGCCGACTCATGCTGCGCCGGCGTCTGAAGCGCGTTTGCAACTTCAATCAAAACGTTCTGCGAGGGCAACTCTTCGTATTTCAGATCATCCTTCGGAGCTTCATCGTCTACAGGCTGATCTACGGCCTTAGGCTCAGCCGTCTCCTGCTCGTTAGTCGAATCGCCCGCAGGTGCGTCCTCGGACGCTCCCTGACTGTGCGCGGCCGATTGGGTCGGAGTTGGTTCGCCGGGATCGGTATCAGTCGATACGACGTTTTTCTTTGTCTCAGCAGGCTCAGTTGGCCGGGCACTTGACGCTTCGCCCGCCGATCTTTCACGCAGGTGCTCGATGAACCCGCGACGATTTTCCGACGTAGCCGCCTCCGCACGCTGAACGGGTTCACGCGATTGCACCGCCTGCGGCTTGGCAGAAAGCAGATCGAGGACCCCCGGCTTGGATGCGTTGATCGCCGCGATCGTCATAGATCCGCCTCCTGCTTGACTTGCTCGCTCCGCTGGCGGAGCTGCTCGATCAATTGTGCGGCCTGGGCCAGCTCGTTGGGATCTTTGAATTCCTTGAGCACGCCCGCCGCCTTACGCTCCTCCATCGCCGAGAGGTACGAAACCACCTGATTCTGATCGCCGTCCTTGAGTAGCTGCTGGAGTACGGCCTTGGCCTGCTTCGCGGGGATCCCCTCAAGCATCGATACGGCCTCGCGGAAGTCTTCGCTCTTCATCTGATCCATCTTGCTGGCGACGGCTTCATCAAAAGCCTTCTGTTTGGCCTGGAGATCTGCGAGCAGCGAATCGATCTTTTTCTGCTGCGCAGCGATGTATCGCTTGAGCGCGGCGGACTCTTCTTCGGTTCGCTTGATGATGTCACGCTGGGTGTCGTCCACGCGCTGGATCGAATCGATACGGTCCTGCGGCGTCACCGGCCCGCCGGCGACCTGCTGCAGACGCATCGTCTTCTCGAACATCTCGCGTTCCTGCTGCTCAGACTGGGCCTGCTCCTTCGCCAGAGCCTGCTCCTGGTCGATCGACAGGTTGAATACCGCGGCAGCCTGCTTGACCCGTTCCTTGCTCAGCCGACCGGTCGCCCCGAGCCAGCCCAGCAGACCGCCTATCGCGATCGCGTTGACCAGAAGGACGAGGATGAACGAGGTGAAGAGTGTTCGCATTGATCGGGCTCCGCCATGGCTTTCGCGGCGTAGGCCTGGGTCGTCTGTTCGTCGAGTTGCTTCGCCTCCATGCGTCGCTGCTCGAGCTCCCATTCCTGCCGCTGACGGTCCCTAAGCAATTCCAATGCCTTTCTATTCTTCGAGGCCTCAATTAGTTCTTTTCTTGCTTGTTCTACAAGGGTTTCCTGCTGCGCGATCTCCCGGACGAGGGTGTTACCCCGCAGCGCACAGCTTGCGCTGTACCGCGCAATCCCGGCAATCGCATTGAGGTCAACGCTGCCGACCAGCCCCGCGGCGGCGTCACGCTTGCTCGAACTGATCGTCTCCTGCATCTCGCGCAGCTGTGCGAACATCGCGTTGCGATGGTGGATCAGCTTCGCGAATGCACGCTGCTTCTGCTGCTCGATGATCTCACGCTGCCGCAGGACGGCCTGGAACTTAAATACAAATCGGGCCATCACGACATCTCCCTAACTTGAAACAGATTCAGCCTCGTGGCTTAGAGGCAGGCTTTTGGGCCTGCTGGATCGAAAACACAATCGCGCTGAGCTGCTTCTGGATATGTTCGATATCGGCACGAGCAGGCCCCTCGCTTCGACCCTGACGCAGGAGCTGATCGATCATCGGCCTCGCGGCGATCGCAAGGTCAAAATCCGGGTTTGAGCCCGCCGCATACGCGCCGATGTTCAAGAGGTCTTCCACTTCGTTATACGAAGCGATCAGTCTGCCGATCAGGGAGGCCGCCTGCTGGTGCTCCGACGTCGTCACGTCACTCATCACACGGCTGATCGACCCGAGCGGATCGATCGCTGGGTAATGCCCCTTTTCCGCCAGCTTGCGCGACAACAGCACGTGGCCATCGAGCACACCCCGGCAGGCGTCGGCGATCGGCTCGGTCATATCGTCGCCCTCGACCAGCACCGCGTAGAGCCCGGTGATCGAGCCACGCGAGGTCCGGCCAGCGCGTTCGAGGATCTGCGGGATCATCGAAAAGACACTCGGCGGGTAGCCACGTGTCGCAGGAGGCTCGCCCGCAGCGAGACCGATCTGGCGCTGCGCCTGGCAGAAGCGCGTCACCGAGTCCATCAGCAGCAGGACATCGAGCCCTTCATCGCGGAAGTGTTCGGCGATGGTTGATGCCACCGATGCCGCGCGCACACGCATCAGCGCCGATTCGTCGCCCGTTGCGCACACCACCACCGAGCGCGCCAGACCCGTCGGCCCGAGCACGTTATCGATAAAGTCGCGCACCTCACGGCCACGCTCACCGATCAGCGCGATCACGCTCACGTCTGCTTCCGTTCGCCTTGCCATCATGCCCAGCAGCGTTGATTTACCGCAGCCCGGGCCGGCAAATACGCCCAGTCGCTGACCGCGGCCAAGCGTGATCATCGCATCGACCGCTCGCACACCCGTGGCCAATGGCGTATCGATCAGTGGGCGGTCCAACGGGTCTACAGGACGGGGATTGAGCGCACGCGGAAGCGTATCGCGCAATGGCCCAAGCCCGTCGATCGGCTCGCCTAGTCCGTTGAGTACGCGACCCAACAGCGTAGAGCCCACCCGCACCGCGCGGGTCTGCTGCCCCGCCATTACTCGGTCGCCCGGCCCGACGCCGACTAACGACTGAAGCGGCATGATCACCGCTTCGTCCCCGTCGAAGCCGACGACTTCTGCAGCAACCGGCGCAGCCTTGCCTCGCCCCGCCGCGATCGTCAACTGCGTACCCACCGGCATCGGCATGGCTGACACTCGCGCCGCCATCCCGCGCACTTCGCGCACCGAGCCGGTCAGCTCGATCGTTACCGCGTTGGAAATCATGCCCAGTTGATCTGCGAGCAGGCCCAAGATTACCCCTCATCCTCGGGTTCATCGAACGCCGTCGTTTGATCATCGTCATCAAGCTCATACGACGCTGCGCCGGATTCCACCAGGCCTTGCTCTGTGATCTCGTAGACCGGCGCAATAAGGTCTCGCGGGTTGATCGCGGTCGAGGAGTTCGGCGGCATGATCGTCGGTGCCGACGCGTTTGCGTCGAGGTCGGGCTCGGGATCTTCTTCCGTGATCAACGGCTCAGGGAGGATGAGGTCGATCATCCGCTGGAGCTGCTTCTCGATCGTCGCGTCGATCCGCCCGTTGCCGAAGGTAACGATGCAGCCGCCAGGGGTGATGGCCTCGTCGTCGACCAGGTCGATGTGCTTGAGGCTGGCCAGCTCGTGGAGCAGTTCGGGCAGCGCATCCTCAAGCATCGGGCGATCGACCGGGTGGATGCGCACGCTCGCATCGTGTGCCGAGAGCACCAGTGAAAGAGCCTGGGCCGCCTGATCGACGACGACTCCCTCGTCGACCTCGATCACGCGGTGCACCAGTTTCTCGGCGGCGGCAAGCGCAAACTGCAGCACCGCCTGCCGTGCTTCTCGCTCCATCTCCGTCCGCTGCTGTTCCCAGTCCTGTGCAACCTGCGACCAAGCCGCGGTGATCTGCTGAAGCTGCGCCGCCGTATTTGCCAGCGCCTCGGCCCGCCCCGCCGCCCGCCCCTCTGCAAGGCCCTTCTCAAGCCCCTCCTGGTAACCGATCTTCTGCGCCTGCTCGCCACGTTGATGTGCGAGTGATTCGGCTTTGGCCTGAGCGCCGGCGATGATCTTCTGGGCCTGAGTCTCGGCCACGGCTCGGATGCGTGCGGCCTGTGCGCCGATATCGCCCAGGTCCAGCACGATCGCCTCGCGCATGGCCGGTGTGCTGAAGTACTTTTTGAGGACGGGCATTATTATTCAGTGAGTTGGGAGTAGGGAGTCTCTTTTCAAACACAGAGCATGAAGCGGGCTGGGCTTTTATACGATGAGGTCCTTGTCGCCGCCGCGGCCGGCGATGATGATCTCGCCCGCATCTTCCAGGCGTCGGACGATATCGACGATGCGCTGCTGCGACGCTTCGACATCGCTGACGCGGACCGGGCCCATGAATTCCATGTCTTCCTTGATGAGGGTTGCGGCACGCTCGGACATGTTCTTGAAGATCTTGTCTCGCAGCTCCTCGCTCGCGGTCTTGAGCGCCAGGGCCAGTTCGTCGTTTTCGATTTCCTTGAGGACGGCCTGGATGCCCTTGTCGTCCACGAGCAGGATGTCCTCGAAAACGAACATGAGCCGGCGTATCTCTTCGACCAGGTCCGGGTCTTCCGACTCCAGGCCTTCCATGATGCCTTTTTCCGTCGTGCGGTCGACGAGGTTGAGCATCTCGGCGACGGTCTCGACACCGCCGATCTTTTCGAAGGACTGGTTGAGCATGTTCGCAAGCCGTGCCTCGAGGCCACGCTCGACCTCGCCGATGACCTCGGGGTTGGTCTGCTCCATGTTGGCCACACGCTTGACGACCTCGATCTGCTTTGGGCCAGGCAGTCCGGAGAGGATTTCCGAGGCCTTGTGGAACGCCAGGTGCGAGACGATCAGGGCGATCGTCTGCGGGTGCTCGTCCTGGATAAAGGTCAACAGGTTCTGGGACTCGGCCTTCTGCAGGAAAGCGAATGGCGTCTTGCGGACCTGCTGGCTGATCTGCTGGAGGATGCGCTCGGCATCGCCCGCCGGCAGCGATTGGAACAGCAACGCCCTTGCGTAATCGAGCCCGCCCTCGCGTGCCCAGCTATGAGCCACCGCCAAGTCGTAGAACTCGTGCAGGACCTTGTCACGCAGATCGGCCTTGATCCCGCCGGTCGAGGCTAGCTCGCGCGTGATCTCTTCGACCGCCCGCTCACTCATCTGCTGAAGCAGCATCGACGCGGCATCCTGCTCCAGAGCTAACAGGAGGATCGCGGCCTTTTTCGTGCCGGTCAGTTCGAAGGTTTCAGGTTCGGTCGCGCTTGGCATGTGATGTTGTGTAGCTCTCTTTAGTGCGTATCAACGATTTCAGCTATGGTCGTCCACGATCCACTTGGTCAGCAGGCCGCCGGCCTCTTGCGGGTTGGCGCGGATCAGGTCGCTGATCTGGTCGGCGATCTGACGGGAACGAAGCTCTTCTTCATCGAGCTCGACACCCGCAAGGCCGTGGTCCATCTGGTCCACTTCGCCCATCAGGTCGTCGTCGGCGGGCAGGGATACAGGAACGCCGGCGAGTTCTTCAACGGTCGGGAGGTCTTCCTTACGCGTTGCTCGGCGGACCATATAAAGCATCATGCCCATCGATACCACCACCAGGCCTCCGAGCATGCCGTTCTTCGCCATATCCGAAGACATCACGGTTCCGAGTCCGCCGCCGACTCCCGCAAATGCAGGTTCGAGGTAGGCCTGGTCGTACACCATCGCCACACTGATCTGGCCCGGCTCCATCTTCTCGTCGCTCGACACGATCTGCGGCTGCACGACAGAGGCGATCTTTGCTTCTTCGGCGTCGATGATCGGCTGCAGGTCGGCGTCACTCGGGGCCTGGGCCTCGGGGTTCTGGGCCTTGAACACACGCACGTAGTAGCTGCGTGGCACCACGACCGAGACGTTGATCTTGCGGATCATGTTGCCGGCGATACGCTTGACCGAATCTTCCGAAGGAAGCGGCGTGCTGAATCGCTCGGTCGTCTTGGTATCCGACGTCTCGGTGCCGCTTCCGCCCGAGCCATCCACCGATGAAGCCAGGTTGGCGCGTGGTCCGGGCTCGCCGCCGTTGCTGATATTTTTTGATGTTCGCTCTTCGGACAGCGACTCGGAAATCGCCGGCTTTTCCCACTTGTACTCACGCTTTTCTTCGCGCTGCACCTGGCTGGTCACGATCTTGACCGCGACCATCACGCCCTGCCACGACCGCAGCACTTCCTCGATCTTCTGCTTGTGCATGCGTTCGCTGGAGAGGGTGGCTTCCTGATTCCCCAGCACGTCCATTTCTTCTTCGTCTGCTGCGGTGAAGCTGCGGCTGTTGCCGGTGTCCGAGACGGTGACGTTCTGCTCGCTCAGGCCCGCGACGGCGGAGGCGACCATGTGGATCACCGTGTCGGCCATGGGCTTGGTGACCTTGATGCCGGCCTGCATCGTGATCATGACGCTGGCGGACGGATCAATATGCGAGACACCGAAGCCGTTGGCGTCGGGCTTGTCGAGGATGACCGAGGCCATCTCGACATTCGGAAAGCTCTGGATCACGGCGGAGAGGAACTGGCCCTTGGCGGCGAGGTAGTTGCGGTTCTTCTCGGTGCTGGTGAGCATCACGCTGGAGTTGCCGCTGGTCATCAGCTTGTCGAAGGCGATGTGCGCGTTGGGGTTGAGGTGTCCGGACCGGCTGAGTGAGCCGACGGCCTCTTCCTTCTGCGAAATGGGCACCATGATCCGGCCGCCGACGAGCTTGGCGTTGATGCCATCGGCCTTGAGCGCGGTGTAGACTTCGGACTGAGAGCCCGCAGCGACATCGTCCAGCGGGACCATGTCCGCCGAGCCGCCCCACACCACGAGCATCGAGCCGACCAGCAGCAGAATCACCAGCAGTGCGCCGATGAGCCACTTGGTCGCAAAGCTCATCCCGCTGAGCTGAGACTGTATCTGCGTCAGGTTACGTCTTAGGAATTCCATGCTCGGCCTCCATGCCGTTTGCGGCTTCGCCGCGTCGTCTTGAGGCTTGTTTCAAGAGGCTTGAGCCCAGAGCATCCTGCTCAAGCCTCAGGCCTCAAGCCTCAGCACTGCCCTTACACCCGGATCTGCTTGACCTCCTCGTAGGCGTCCATCAGCTTGTTGCGCACCTGCAGCAGCATCTCAAAGGCCACGTCCGCCTTCGCCTTTGCGTTGAACACCACGCCCGGGTCGTTGCGGTTGCCGGTGTACAGATCAGCGATCGCGGTCTCTGCCTCTTCCTGCAGGCGATTGACTTCCTGGATGTTCTGCATCAGCACCTGCTTGAAGCCAGGCCCTTCGACCGGCTTCTGCGCACGCTCGAGGCCCAGCCCCTGGGTCGGGGTCAGGCCACGGGTCGGGATCAGTCCGAGTGGGTCGGTCATGGTGCTTGAGCAGGTTCCGGGTCAATCCAATACAAGGCGCTACGCAAGAAGGCGTAGCGATGTCTGCATCATCGACTTGGTCGCCTCCGCAGCCGCAATGTTTGCTTCGTAAGCGCGCGCCGCCTCAAGCATGTTCACCTGCTCGAGCATCGGGTCGATGTTGGTTGACTTGATATAGCCACGCTCGTCGGCCGCGGGGTTGGTCGGGTCGTACTTCTCCTGGAACACCGGATCGAGCAGGATCTCGCGGACGTGGACGCCGTTCGGATTGCCGTTCACCGGGTCGCCGGAGGCGAACACCGCGATGCGTCGCTGGAACGGGTTGTTCTTGCCGTTCGCATCGAAGTTGGCGTTCTGATTCGCGAGGTTGGCCGAGATCACCTGGGCGCGTGTGCGCTGGGCGACGAGGGCCGAGGTCGAGATGTCTAGGGCTCCAAACATGGTCTGCTATCGCCTCATTCAGGAAACACGTTCACGGATCGCGGTCCGCAGCAGGTCGAATTCACTTTTAAGCAGTTCAACGCTTGTGCGGTGGGTCAGGGTGTTTTCGACCAGGTCCTGCATCGTGCGTTCGACGTCGCGGTTGTTCTGGTCGTGGAACAGGATGTTTTCGTTCTGCTGATGCGGGGTGAAGCTCATGCTTCCGTCTCGGACTTCGACCTGGTCGCTGCCGCGAAGCTCAAGCGGCCGCCGCATCGGGTTGGGCCTGCCCGAGCGGTCATCGAGTGCATCGCGGAGCTGGGCCTGGAACTTGGCCGGGTCGAGGTCAATCGGCTTGTAGTATGGGGTGTCGAGGTTCGCGATATTGTGGGCGATGAGCTCCTGGCGGGCGCTGGTGAACTCGATCATGCGCTCGAGCACGGGCATCGAACCGTAGCTGAACATGCCCTTGATCACTGCATCGTCTCCTGAGTTACGCTCGAGGCCGGGTCGCGCCAGCAACCTCCGCCAAGGATCGGCAAGCAATCGGCGTACCCCCGGGCGACAAAGACCTGATCGGGGCTGAGTTGGCCGGGGTCATGGAATGCGACAGCGCCAAATGCACGCGCTCCGCGCATTAATTGCGCGATGTCGGCAGAGTTTGCGCTGGGGCCGAGGGTCGGGTCAGACGGATTGAGCAACGAGGTTGAGCTCCTTCCATTTCTTGAGCTTGAGGCCCAGAGTGCGTACACCGATGCCCAGCGCCTGCGCCGTGCGGGTGCGGTTGCCGTTGAACTGGCCCAGGGCCCTGAGCACTTCATCGCGCTCGACTTCTTCGAGCGATCGCAGCGCCCCGCCGAGATCTGCCGAGAGAGCCGGCGGCTGCAGGGGCGGGCTGCCCGCGAGGGTATTCATGCCGTAGCTCGCGACCTGCGGGAAGATCGACATCGAAGCCCCGCTATTGGGCAGAAGCCACGGCTGAATGAGCCCGCCGGAGATCAGTGTTCCGCGAGACAAGACGCTCGAACGCTCGCAGATGTTTTGCAGCTCACGCACATTGCCCGGCCAGTGATAGGCCTTGAGCAGCTCCAACGCCTCAGTATCAAACTGCTTGGCCTCGCGCCCCTCACGCTGAGCGACCTGCGTCAGGAAGTGGCCGGCCAACAGCGGCACGTCATCCACCCTGAACCGCAGCGGAGGTATCGCTATCGGCAGCACATTCAAGCGGTAATAAAGGTCCTGACGGAACGTGCCGTCGGCAACCGAGCGTGACAGGTCACGGTTGGTCGTCGCGATCACGCGCACATCCACCCGCAACGAGGTCGAGGAGCCGACACGCTCGAACTGACCTTCCTGTAGAACGCGCAGCAGCTTGGCCTGGAGCTGCGGGCTGATCTCGCTGATCTCATCCAAGAGGAGCGTGCCGCCGTCGGCCAGCTCAAACCGCCCCTTGCGGAGCTGATCGGCGCCGGTGAATGCACCACGCTCGTGACCGAAGAGCTCGGACTCGAGCAGCGAGCTGCTGAGTGCCGCGCAGTTGAGGCAGAGCATGACGCGGTCGCGCCGCTGGCTATGGGCGTGGATCGTACGGGCGACGACTTCCTTGCCCGTGCCCGACTCGCCCTGGATCAGAACGGTGCCCGATGACATCGCGACCTGGCGGATCTGTGTAGCGAGGGAGCGCATCGGGCTCGAACTTCCGACCAGCGCGGGACCGACGATGCGCTCGACCGGGTCAGCATGACTCGACGGGCTGGTCTTGGCCTCGACGATTTCCTTGCGCAGACGGCGGTTTTCAATGGCGCGGCGGACAACGATGACAAGCTGATCGCCCTCGAAAGGCTTCTGCACAAAATCGAACGCGCCGTGCTTCATCGCCTCGACCGCGTCGCCGATCGTGCCGTAGGCCGTCATCAACACCACAGGCATTTCAGGATCAGCCTCGCGCAGGTGCTGCAGCAGCTCAAGCCCGGTCATCTCCGGCATCTTGAGGTCCGTCACGACGACGGCGGGCTGGTGGCGTTCGATCTTACCCACCGCATCCTTGCCGTTGTTCGCAACCACGACGGTGTAGCCCGCGCGTTGGAGCGTCGCTCCAACGCTGTCGCGCATCATCTGCTTGTCATCGACTACCAAGACCTTGACGCTCATGCGGCCTCCATTGAAATCGCTCCGTCCCTGCGCCCGGCGGTCGGCTCGGGTGCAGGCAGAGACAACGTAAAGACCGCCCCGCCGCTCTGCGGGTCACGGTGCACCGCGATCGATCCGGCGTGGGCGTCGGCGATGCGGTGGACAATCGCAAGGCCCAGGCCCGTGCCCGTGCTTCGCGTCGTAAAAAACGGGTTGAAAATGCGGTCGATGCAGTCCTCGGGAACGCCGGGCCCGGTGTCCGCCACCGTGAACACGACGCCGACCTCGTCTTCTCGAACATCGAGCGTCAGAACGCGTCGGCCTTCGATGCCACTCATCGCCTCCACCGCATTGCGTACGAGATTCAGAAGCGCCTGCTGAACAAGCCCGGCGTCGGCAAACAATTTGACCGGGCCAGCATTCAGATCACGACGCACGACATCCACCCCGGCCTGGTCGATGCCCGGGCCTGATGCGGCCAGCACACGATCGAAGACTTCTGAGGGATTGAGCCGCATCCGGCTGGGCTCCATGCCACGCGAGAAGCTGAGCACATCATTCACGATAGAACTCATGCCGCGGACGGCCGAGGCGATCTTGCGGACGTTGTCGAGCGCCGCCGTGCAGGCCTCGCCTTCGATCGCCCCGAGATCGTCGATCGCCATGCCCGCGTAGAGCTGGATCGCCGCAAGGGGGTTGCGAATTTCGTGGGCGATACCGGCCGCCATCTCGCCCAGCGCCGAGAGCCGGCGAGAGCGGTGGACCTGCTCATTCGCGCTGTTGAGTTCACGACGCAGGCGAACAACCTCACTCTGAAGACGTTCGTGGCTGGTCTGCAACCGCTCGGTGACGGCGCTGTAGGCTTCAACGATCTGCGCCAGGTCATCCAAACGAGAATCAGCCGACGCCGACGCGGCATCAGCCTCATTCGTATCGCAAGAATCGACCTGGTCAAAAACCTTCACGACTCAGCCCTTCTGCTGGGTGAACCTGGGTGCGGGCGTCGAAGCCGAACGCTCGCCATATGCGCCAACCGCGGCAATCGCGCCCGCAGCCTGACGGATCTGCCCGCCGATTTTGTCGCGCGACGCGGCGAGATCGGCCTTGCCCTTCTCGTCACGCTCGATGATCGCTTCCAGCAGCACACGGACCTCCTCGACCATCCCACGCATCTGGTCACCGAGGCTGCCCGACGCCTGATCGGCGATCGCAGCGATCCGGCTGCGGTAAGGCGAGAGCGAGGCGGACACCTGCCCCAGCCCATCGATTAGGCGCTGCCGCTGCGCAAGCAGGGTCAGCAGCCGGTCGGTCGCTCCCGTGGCGATCAGCTCATCCTGCTGGTCGGTGTATGACTTGAGTTCGCGGTAGAGGTCGCGCTGGCGTTCAAGCAGCGAGAGAACATCTTTCGCCTCGCTTGCCGGTGTCGAACTAGAGTGCTGATGCGGTGTCATCCATGACCTCTGTAAGGAACGTCGCTTCGTTCGTCGCGGCCACGGCGTTACCCGGCCGAAAATGTTATCGGCCCGTCAGCTTTTGCGCGTTAAATAACTTGGTGCGCAAGTGATGCGCGTTTAATCGGGGACCCGGACACCCGCCGTCTCGCTGTTTGGCGCCAGCAGGTCCAACTCGGTCATCCACTGAAGCCATGCGTCCCATCGATCGCGGGTCATCAGTGAGTCCGCGCGATTGAAGGCGCCCTCGGGCATCTGATTAAACAGCTCGATCGCGCGGGCGTGGGCCGAGCGCGCGGCTTCCATCTGCCCCAACTCTGCGCGGGCGTTCATGATCTGAACCCAACCGACCAGCGCAACGGGGTGGTCCTGCCAGCGGTTCACGGCGTTGAGGTACAGGCTGATGGCGGTTTCAAAGTCGCTCCGGTCAAATGCACAATCCGCCTGATAGAACTGGGCGTTACGGAAGTACTGAAGCTCAAGCGAAGTGAACGAATCCGGGTGCCACCGCTCGAGTTCGACGACGACCTGGTTGTAGTACATCTGCGCGTCGCTGAGTCGGCGGGTTCGTTCGGTGAGCATGGCCAGTCGCTCGGTCTCGGTCCTTGCGGACTCTGCCGCAGCAATCAGCCCGCGAGCGCTGAGCCTTAAGCAGTCCGCAAGCATATAGCGAAGCACGGGCAGCTCACGCTGATAGCGATCGTCGTGCATGTATCGCTCGACCGCCCCGCCCTCGCTTCCCAACACCTCGATTGCACGCGCATAGAACCGCGGATCCTCTTCGCCGCGGTTGTACATCAGCCGACCCAGCGCGACCAACGCATCGTGGTAATACGGGCTCTCGGGCCCGATCGTCGGATGGCCCTCGATCACCGAACGCAGCAGCTTTTCCGCTTCGCCCCAACGCTTGAGTTCACTCAGCGCCTGCGAGAGCGGGACGTACGCCCGCTTGGCCCACTCGCCCGTCGGCGCATCGTCGATCGTCTGCTGCAGGCGCTGCACCGCCGCCTCGGACTGGCCTTCCGCGAGCAGGGCCTGGCCCACTCGGAAGTTTGCTTCTTCTCGCCGATCCTGCCGGTCGCTGGTATCCAGGAAGTCGCTGTAGACCTCAACCGCCTTGCGCCAGAGCTGCGAACGCTCGTAGTTTTTCGCGGCGGACCACAGCGCTTCGCCGTGCTCTTCGGTTGTGTGTGTAAGCTCGCTGGCCTGACGTCGGAAGTAGTCCGCGGCCTGCTCGAAATTGATGGCCGCTTCCTGATTGTGCAGCTTTCGGGCCTGAAGGTTGGGGTCCTCGCCGGGCTTGGACGGATCAGGCATCAGGGCTTGCGCCTTATCCAGCTCGCGCTCGCCAAGCTTTTCGTACACCGAAGCAAATGACTGCAGCGTCTGCGCGACAAGCTTGGGCGATTCGAGCGGCTCATACACTTTCAAGAGCTCTAGCGATTCGGCATATCTTCCGCGTTCAAATTCGCGCACGACATGCACATCACGCAGGTAATACGCAAGGAGCTTCCGCCGGTCGTCCCAAGAGGGCAGCTGATCATTGAGGATTCGCTGCACCGCGAGGGTAAACCACTCGATCGCCTCGGGGAACCGGCCGTCACGGTTGGCCTCGGCGTGGCCCAGGCCGATGATCGCGTCGATGGACGATGGGCCCATGGGGTCGGTTTCGTAGGCCTGGCGAAAATGGTTGTACGCCCTGTCATATGCGCCGCTCTGCCCCTCGGCCAACTCGATGTTGCCCAGCGCGACCATGATGCGGGGGTTCAATACGTCTCCGGCCACCAGGTGGCTTTGGGCGCTGAGCAGCTGCATGCGAGCGTCTTCGAGCTTGCCGAGCTTCGCGTATGCCTCGCCTAGCCGGACGGTCAGCGGCGCGAGATCTCGCGGCGTGGCTCCCTTCTCGCGCAGCCCCAGCAGGCCGCCTTCAACCAGCATCGTGATTACGCCGTCAGGGTCATTGGACTGAAGCAGCCTTTCGGCCCTGACCGACATCGCCCAGACCTGCTGCGACTGCTTCTTTGCCAGGTCTGATTCCGATTCGAGTTCTTTTTCAAACCGCTTGACCAGCCGAGTGATGCGCTCCGACGCCGGGTCCGACTCGGTCATCACACGGCGTTCGATCAGATCACGCACCAACATATAGCGAGGCGGGTCCATGTTCGCAGGCATACGCTCTACGATCTCCATGGCCCCAACATCATCGCCCCGCGCCGCAAGCGTCTGAGCGTAACGACGCAGCGACGCGTCAGGCATCTTCCAACCAAGCCGCTCGGAACGGCGATAGTACGATTCGATCGTGTCCAGGTTCTGCATACCTACAGCCGTCGTGATCCCCTGCCAAACCTTCTTATCGATCTGGCGGAATCGCAGGTCGCCGTAGAGCTGATTCAAATGCCCCTTGAGATCGTCGCCGGCTTTCTCGACAAACACGGGGTCAACACGCATCGCCTCGAGCTTCTGCTCGGCCTGCTCAAGCTCAAGCGACTGCAGATGCACTTCGACGTCAGCCAGGACGCCGGGGTAGTCCGGCGGGTCGTATCTCGGAAGCGCGAAAAATCCGCCGATGACCAGCAAACCCAGGCCCAACAATAGCACAGGAATCTGCCACGCCTGCGACCAGGCGAGTTCGGCCGCGCCGACTTCGATCGAGTCGCTCAAGGCGGGTGCTTCATCGGGTTGGATCGGACTCTTGGCCATGCGCTAGTTCGTATCAACTGACTCGGAGGTATCTGCTGAACGCTGTTTTTCTGCCGTCTCATCCGTATCAAACACCGACAGCATCTGTTCGACCGTATGCGTCCTGCGCAAGCGCAGGACCGCAGCCAATCGCTCGAACACGGTTTCGTCGTACAGGCGATGACCGCCCGGGGTCCACTCGGCCTCCGCGATCAGTCCCCACCGCGTGTAGTTGTGCAGGGTCTGGCGGGTCAGTCCGGTGTGGCGCGCAAGCTCACCGATGCGGTAGCGCTTGGGCGGCGGAAGGGCCTTGCCCAGCGCGATCGCCCAGTTCATCTTGTCTTGGCTTAGCTGCGCCATTGTCGATCCATCGCGCGCGGAGGATGCGCCCGGCATCCGTGCCGGTGCTTGTCGTATCGTCAAAGCGTCAAAGCCGGCTTGAGTGTTTCGCTCAAACACCCGACAGGTGTTGCCCTGCGTCGCCTTTGGCCGATGCTGGCGAGGATGAAAGCACGAAACGCACATGCGAAGCGCCGCACAACATTCCGCGCCTGCGCCGCACTGACGCTGTGTTTTTCGCAACCGGCCGGGGCCGGCTCAGCCTCCATCGAGCCCGGCATCTCACGCTACACGCTCGACATTGAGCCGTTCGCAGAGCATGCCGGCGAAAACGCCATCGACCTGACATACGCCCCCGACGCCAGCGGGCGCATCTTTGTCAGCACCCAGTCCGGTCAAATCTATGCCTTCGACCGCGAGGGCATATCGCTTGGCGTCTTTCTTGATGTGAAGCAATCCGCGCCGGGCTTCATGCGATCTGACGGCGGCTACAACGGGCTGATGTATATCGCGTTCCATCCCGATTTTGCCAGGCCCGGAACCCCGGGGTTCGGCAAGCTGTACACCTCGCACCAGGTCGCGGTCTCTGACGACAAGCCAGACTACGACTCGGCCAACGTCGGCGCCAACGGCGACAGCGACGTGCGCTTTGTCATCGCACGGTGGCAGGTCGATGCTGAACACCCCGATCGCATCGACCCCGCCAGCTACCGCCGCGTCATGCTGCTGAACTTTCACACCACCAGCAGCAACCCCCACGCCGTCGGCGAACTTGCATTTAATCCCTACGCCAAGCCGGGTGAGGCGGACTACGGCAAGCTCTACATCGGCATCGGCGACTCGAACAACCGCAACCAATCCACCGGCACCGACCTGCGTTACACCCAGCAGCCCGACAACCCTTTCGCCAAATTGCTGCGGATCGACCCCATCGAGCACGACGGCAAGCCCTACCGCATCCCCGACGACAACCCCTACCAAAGCGAGGTCTACGCAATGGGTCTGCGCAACCCGCAGAACTTTTCGTTCGCACTGGACCTCGAAGGCAAGCCCGTCATCTTCGAATTCGATATCGGCGCAGGGCAGGCAGAAGAGATCAACATCATCCGTTCCGGCGGAAACTATGGCTGGGCACGATACGAAGGACTATCAGACTACGACGCCAGGTATGCTCTGAACGGCCCATCCCGGCACCCCGTCGTGCAGTACGGCCACGCGTTCCCGACTCGGCCCGGCGAGCAGCCGACCGGCGGATTAGCCGCGATCGTCGGCGGCTTCGTCGTGTCCGACCCCGACGACAGCGCATTCCAGGGCCAGCTCATCTTTGCCGACCTGCCCCGAGGCACCTTCATGCACGCCAACGCTTACCACGCACTAAGCGTTGAAGCCGGCGGCACTCAGTCCAGACCTTACATCATGAACGTGAGGCTGGGCGACAAGCTCGGCACCTTCGCCGATGTCATCGGAGCAGAGCGCGGCGACACGCGCTTCGGCGTGGACGATCAGGGCCGACTATTCCTGATCAGCAAGCAGACGCAGACGATCTACAAGACCCGCCTGGTCTACACGGGCCTGCCCGTGCAGGCCTCCCCTCAGGTCGAGCCCGGCTCGGCCAACCGCGCGATGGCAGTGCCGATGGCCGTGATCATCGGGGTCGTTGTGTTTCTCGCTATTGAACTGGTGTGGGTCCTGGTCAGCGGGCCACGCTTCAAGCCCGAAGCAAGCGCCGCCGCCTGAGTATCAGCCCGCCGCGATCTTGGCGCGACGCTGCAGCTCGGCATCGATAAAGCCCTGCAGGTCGCCGTCCAGGACGTGCTGGGGGTTGGGCTGCTCGTAGTTGGTGCGGTGGTCCTTGACGCGGTTGTCGTAGAACACGTAGCTGCGGATCTGCGAGCCCCAGCCACGCTCGACGCTCCCGCCGGTCGCCGCTTCCTTTTCCGCGCGGCGACGTTCTTCTTCCATGAGCTGCAGCTTGCCGCGGAGCATGCTCATCGCCTGCTTCTTGTTCTGCTCCTGCTTGCGCTCGACCGAGCAGACGATCATGATCGGCTCGGACATCTCCGGCGTCTTGTAGACCAGGCGCACCGCCGACGCGACCTTGTTCACGTTCTGCCCACCCGGCCCCGAAGCGCGGACAAAGGCTGTGGTTTCAAGGCAGCTCTCGTCGATCTCCGGGCCGCCGGTGTCGGGGAACTCGGGCACCGCATCGACCGTGCAGAAGCTGGTCTGTCGCTTGCCTTCGGCGTTGAACGGGCTGACGCGTGCAAGCCGGTGCGTGCCGCGCTCAACTGCGAGATAGCCATAAGCCATCGCGCCCTTGATATAGAGCGTGACTTCCTTGAGCCCCGCCTCCGTGCCGTAGGTCTTGCTGACTTCGCTGATGTCCCAGCCCATGCTCTCGCAGTAGTACAGGTACATGCGCATCAGCATCTCGCACCAGTCGTCCGCCTCGGTCCCGCCGGCGCCCGACTGCAGCGTGAGGTAGCAGTTTCGGCTGTCGTACTTGCCAGACAAAAGAGATGCGGTTTCGAGCTTGTCCAGTGCGCCGCGCAGAGCGTCGATCTGGCCATCGACTTCTTCTCGCGCATCTTTGTCGTCGAGCTCCTGGGCCATGTCCCAGAGCACCTGCGTGTCTTCGATCTTCTTAGACAGCGCCAGGACCGGGTCGATACGGGCCTTGATGCCTTTGAGCTCGCCGATGATTTCGTTGGCCTTGTCCTGGTTGTTCCAGAAGTCGCCCTCGCCCATCTTGGCTTCGAGTTCTTTCAGACGCTTCTGGCGTTCCTCCACGCGCATCGAATCGCGCATCGCGTCGATACGCTGCTGGAACTCGGAGAGGAGGCCGGGGATATTCTCGTGCTGCATAGAGCGGGAGATTGTAGCGTGCTGTCGCGGGGCTGTTACTCTCCGGCCTGTGATTTGAGCCAGGCCCGCCGCACGGTCCAGCCACGCCAGTCTTCCATCTGCCCGGTGAGTTCGGCCGATAGCCGGCCTCGTAACGAGAGGATCTGATCCTGCAGCGACGGCGGATTATCGCGGCCGTTGCCCCGGGCGTTGTGGTCGACGCGATCAACCTCGTACCAGGCCCCGCGGTCGCTGGGCTCAGGCACGAAACTCGGAGACTCGTTACCGACTTTGGCGGGCAGGTGCGCGATAAGGTGGTCGATGGCGGGCAGCGCATCGGGGCCGAGGGCTTCGAGGTAGGCCAGATCAATCGACCCGGCATGTCCGCCCATTTCGCGGCAGTTGTGCACGTTGTAGCGAGCGATGAGCGGGTCAAAGGGCACGAAGCTGCAGAGCCAGAGCGCGATCAGGCCCCAGCCCATCGCCCTTGCGGTAAGCCAATAGTTATTGCGCGACCGCGCGATGCGCCACAGCAGCAGAAACAGGCAGCCGGCGACCATGAACATCCAGACCGCCGCGGCGACGCGCAGGCGTGTGAGCGTGTAGACATCGACATACGCCGCCAGACGCCAGACCGCCGAGGCGACCAGCGCGACGTTCTGCCCGATCCAGAGCAGCACGAGTCGACGCGCCCAAGTGCTGCGCTCCGCGATGCCGCCGGGCCTGAAGACCGCGAGAACCATCGTGGCCGCAAGGATCGCCGTCGCAATCAGAGGGTAGGCCCCGCGGTGGGCGTACTGCGCGTAGGTCATGCCCTCGGGCAGCTGCCCGCCGAATACGAGGTACCGGCTATCGAGCACGAGTTGTAAAGCAAAGACAGCATTCATCGCGAGCAGGCAGCGAACGATCAGGCTCTGATACTGGCCGGTCAGCCATATGAGCAGGTCCGTGCTTCTGGCTTGAGTTTGTGATTGATCCGATTGCGGGCCAGACGCACCACCCACTTCTTCGCGCTTTCGCTCTGCGGCACGATGCACGGGGTGATCCACGGCGGCCACATTTCCGGGCTTGAGCACGTAGGGGACGTTAAAGAAAATCCGCGAACGACATGGCCGATACCGCAGCAGCCCCCAGCAGCCGAACGCCGCGAAATACCAGATCAGTATCCGGATCGCGCTGACGTAATCCGTAATGTTTGAAAGAAAATTATGAAACTTGTCGATCCCGCGATGCATCCAGTCCGCGACAATCGGGTTGGCCAGCGCAAAAAGCCCAAGGAACACCAGGCTCAGCGCGACCGGGATCAAAACTCCCGCGACGGACCATACGAGCTTGGCAACACCCTTCACCCGGCTGCTCAAATTGCTGGCACGGTGACGCCACCGGCTCACAATCCTGCTATCGAGCACAGGCCGGATCGCCGAAAAAAACCACAGCCCCGCCAGTCGCACTAACCAGCCCCATCCAAAACCGTCAGACACCCACGCACCACGGGCCAGCATCGCAAGACTGCCCAGCCCGATCAGCGAAAGTAAAAACGCAATCGCACCCGGCTCAAGCACCAGTGAAACGCAGGACCCCGAGGTCATGATCGACAACGACCAGCCCCAACTGCGGTGGCGTCCGCAGACAATGGCTCGGCCGTGCCTCACCAACAGGAAGACCAGCAGCAGGCAGAAAAAACCGCCCATCGTCCAGCCAATCACATGCCCGTAAAAAAAGAAATCCGCCAGCGCCGCAGTCAGAAGCGACAGCCCGATTAATACTGCGAATCCGAAACGAGGCCCGTTCATCTGTCGATCCATCGCACGTTCCCAGAAAGGTAAAACCCTAACGTGATACGCCCTCGTGGGATCGGCGGTTCGACAACAATCTCACTGAACTTCAATGCGATCCAGCACTACCCCGCGACCGCAGCGATCGCGTCGCACAGCGTGCCGAGGTTGCTCGGGTCGATGCCCGCGACGTTGATCCGGCCCGAGCCGACGATGTAGATCGCGTGGTCCTGCTTGAGCCTGGCGACGTGGTCCTTGGTCAGGCCCGACATCGTGAACATGCCGCGCTGGGTTTCGATGAAGCCGTTGCCCTGGGCGCTGAGCTTGACGCCGCGCTGGTCCAGGCCCTGGCGCAGCGCGGTACGCATGCCGTTGATTCGGCCGCGCATCTGGGCCAATTCATCGATCCACTGCTGGGTCAGGCCCGCGTCGCCGAGGATGTGTTCGACGACCAGCCCGCCGTGGGCCGGGGGGCTGGAGTAGTTGCGGCGGATGGCGACCTTGACCTGGCTCTGCACGGTCTTGGCCTGATCGGCGGTGGCGGCGACAACGGTCAGCGCGCCGACGCGCTCCCGATAGAGCCCGAAGTTTTTCGAGTAGCTCGAGCAGATCATCGCCTCGTCGCAGACCTTCAGGAGCGCGGCAAGGCCGGCGGCGTCTTGTTCCAACCCTTCGGCAAAGCCCTGGTAGGCGAAGTCGATCAGCGGCAGGGCCTGCTTCTCTTTGATCTTCTTCGCGATGGCGGTCCACTGCGCGATCGTCGGGTCGATGCCCGTGGGGTTGTGGCAGCAGCCGTGCAGCAGCACGACGTCGCCGGGCTTAATCGCATCGAACGAAGCGAGCATCGCATCGAACGCAAGGCCGTTGGCCTTCGCATCGAAGTAGGGATAGGTGCGGGTTGCCAGGCCCGAGGCCTCGAAGATCGACGGGTGGTTGGGCCAGGTCGGGTCGCTGATCCAAACCGTCGCGCCCTTATGGCTGGCGGCGAGGTAGTCACCCGCGACGCGCAGCGCGCCGGTGCCGCCGGGGCACTGGAATCCGACGGCCCGGCCGTTGGTGCTAAGCTCACTTTGCGTTCCGAACAGGAGCTTACAGGTCGCCTTGGTATAGCCCGGTGAACCGTCGATGCCCAGGTAGGACTTGGTCGGCTCGTTGGATAGCAGCCACTGCTCGGCGGCCTTGACCGCGGCGAGGGTCGGGGTCTTGCCTTTTTCGTCCTGATAGACGCCGACGGCGAGGTTGATCTTGTGAGCGCGGGGGTCGGCCTTGAAGGCGTCGGTCAGGCCAAGGATCGGGTCGGGCGGAGCGGGCTGAACGGACTGGAACATGGTTTTGCTCGGGGTCTGGAGGATCGGTGTGCAATCCAGAAGCGTAGCAGTGACATGCGGACGAAGCAACGCGGCCAGCATTAGCAAGTAAGATTGTCCAAACGCCGGCGACCTACGGACGCCGGTCGAATGAGGATACGTACGGACCGACGCGCCCGGCGTCCGTAGGCCGCCGGCAGTTCACCGACACGGAATTGCGATATGGACAAGGTAAGACTGGGACTGATCGGCTGCGGCGGAGCGATGGCTCGCTTCCACGAGACCTACTTCAAAGACGTCGCCGGCCTGACCTACGCCGCCTGTACCGACATGAACGCGAAGGCCGCCGAGGAGTCCGTACAGAAGCACGGCTGCAAGGCTTTCCCCAGCGCCGAAGCCCTCATCGATTCCGGCGAGGTCGACCTCATCCTCATCGCCACCCCGCACTTCACGCACCCGATCTTCGCGCAGAGGGCGTTCAAGCTCGGCATCAACGTCATCACCGAAAAACCCCTGGCCGTCACCGCGCACGACGGGCAGGCGACCATCGACGCCTTCGATGCCGCACGAAAAAGCAAGAAAGACCTCGTCTTCGCCGGCATGTTCCAGCAGCGCACGTTCGCCCAGTGGCAGACGATCAAACGCCTGTGCACCGACGGGAGTATCGGCGAAATCATGCGCGTGAGCTGGACGATCACCGACTGGTTCCGCACACAGACCTACTACGACGCCGGCGGCTGGCGCGCAACCTGGAAGGGCGAGGGCGGCGGCGTGCTGCTCAACCAGTGCCCGCACAACCTCGACCTGCTCTGCTGGTTCGTCGGTCAGCCGAGCAAGGTCACCGCGATCGCCGAACTGGGCAAGTACCACCACATCGAGGTCGAGGACGATGTCACCGCGATCCTGCAGTGGCCTAATGGCGCATCGGGCACCTTCGTCACCTCCACCGGCCAGACCCCGGGCATCAATCGCCTGGAAATCGCGGGTAAAAACGGCACCGTCGTGGCCGACCTCATGCCCGGCGACAAGGCCCACACGATCACCTACTACCGCACGCACCAGCCGGTGGACGTCTTCACCAAAGAATGCCCCGAGCGCTTTGCCGAAGTCCCCGCCGACAAGCTGGTCATCACCCCCGCCGACGGCGACAAACGGCCCAACCACCAGCGCATCGTGCAGAACGTGGTCGATACCATCCGCTTTGGCAGGGGCCAGGGCAACCTGCTCACCCCGGCGCCCGAGGGGCTCTTCGGCCTGGAGCTGGGCAACGCGATGCTGATGTCGGGCCTGAAGAAGTCGCCTGTGACAATGCCCATGCCCGCGACCGGCGAGCTTTCACGCAAGGCCTACGCCGACATGATCGTGCATCTGGGCGAGACCTCGACCTTCAAGAAGAACGCGGTCAAGGAAAGCAAGGCCGACATGGCCAGCTCGTTCTAAGCAGTGATCACTTCGTCCATGCCCACATCGTGCTCATCGGTGGGCAGTGACGGCGCGAGCTGTTCGTTGAAGCAGAGTCCGACCTTGTACGTCGCGGGGTGCTGCGTGAGGTAGCGGTCGTAGTAGCCACCGCCCTGCCCCAGCCGGTGACCGCTGCGCGTAAACGCCAGGCCCGGCACGATCACGAGTTCCGGGCTGGTCGAAAGCACTTCGTGCGTCGTCGGCTCGAGGATGCCAAAACGCCCAGGCACAAGGTCGCTCATGTGGTGGATCACCGTCGGCCGCATCTGCCCGCCGTCCGCCATCACACGCGGCACCGCCACGGTCTTGCCTTCTTTCAGCATGGACTCGATGAGCCCGTGCGTGACCACCTCGCTGCCGGCTGAGACATAGACAAACACGCTCCCGGCATGGTCATAGCGCTCAATCGTCAACAGCAAACGGGCGATGACCTGCGACCTGGCCTCGCGCTCGGCCGGTGGTATCGCATCCCGCAATGCGCGGTAGTGCTTACGCAGCGTCGGCTTGTCGAGTGGGTCCGCCATCGTCAGTCCGCATGTGAAAACAAGGCCAGTTCTTCCGCGTCCGCCTCGTGCTCGGCGTTGGGGTTCAGTTGCAGGTAGTCCTTGAGCAGCCAGACCGCGACATAGATGACCGGAGTGTCCAGCGCCGCGGCGACAAACTTGAACGCGTAGCCGGTCCCGATGAACAGCAGCAGCTGGGGCCAGATCGGCTTGTCGGCGGCAACGGGCAGGGCGTGCGCGTAAAAGTGCGTGACCAGGATCACCGCCACCGTGTCCACCATCTGACTGACCATCGTCGAGCCGTTGTTGCGTAGCCAGAGGTGCTTGCCCCTGGTCAGGGCCTTCCAGAAGTGGAAGAGGTAGACGTCGACGAACTGTGCGGCGAGGTAGGCAAGCATCGAGGCGGTCACCGCACCAAATGCGAGCTTTCGCACTTCGAAAAACGCTGGTGACTCGGTGCCCGGCAACACACCCCCCAGCCAGAGGATGAAGATGACCCAGAGGTTGAGGATGAGCCCGACCCAGACGACGAAGTTGGCGCGGCGTCGGCCATAAAACTCCGAAATCAGGTCCGTGCACAGGAACGTCAGCGGGTAAGGCAGCACACCGACGGCCAGGGCGAAATTGGTCTTGCCCCACTGACCCCACTGCCAGCCCTGCTCGGGATCGATGCTCGCCAGCACGATAAACCGGGTAATCCCAAGGATATTGAGCATCGCCAGCGTGCCCAGGAACAGGCCGGCCATCACCAGAAAAACCCGCTCTCGCCGGCGGTGCAGGACCGACGCGGGAAGCGGGCTGTGAGCATGGGCAGGAAGGGACATGTGCGGAGTTTACACGCAGATACAACTCCTACGATACCTGTAAATCAAGCTAGGCGCGCCAGGGATCGACAGGCTATACTCTCACGCACGGATTTCTTTAGCACTGACTTTTCGTCTGGCTAATACGACTCGACAAGATCCTGAACCGCAATGGCGATCGAACTAGACCTCATCCTGGTGGCAAGGAAGACGCGGTACCCGCTGGACGCTTTCCTCTTTGTACAGCGCGGCCTGGACTACACCGTCACCAAGCTGCACGGGGAGATGAGCAAGGACAGCGTCGATCTCGAAGAAATCGAAGAGTCACGCCACGTCAGCGGCCATGACCTCTGCCACGGTTTGCGAGACTTCGCGATCAAGGAGTACGGCCTGCTTGCCCGGACCGTCCTGCGACGCTGGTCGGTCCTCGCCTGCCGCGACTTCGGCGAGATCGTCTTTGCGATGGTCGATGCGGGGCTCATGCGTAAGACCGACGACGACTCGATCCACGACTTCACCAACGTGTTCGACTTCTCCAGCGCCTTCGAGCCCACCCTCGTGCTCGGCAGCAAGAACGACTAAGTTCTTGCCCGGGCTAAGATAAAAATCCACCCGTTTTGTCGCCTCTGACGATAGCTTAGGCAGTAGTCTGTGCTTACTACTTCGCGAGCCATGCGATGACCGACTCCAATAGCCCCCAAAACCACGAAATCCCCGGCGACTCGGCCGAGAGCTTTAAGGCCCGCTATGTCTGGCAGCGGATGTGGTTTCAATGGGTGCTGGGCACGATCGTTTTCTTCCTCTTTCTGTCTTTCGTCCTGCCGCCGATCTTCTGGGTGATCGGCCGGCTGAGCCCTGTACTCACGCCTGTGCTGCTGGGCCTGGGGCTGGCGTACCTGTTCAACCCGCTGACCGCATGGGCCGAGCGTCGCCACGGCATCCGCCGTCCGATGAGCGCGGGGGTCGTGCTGGCGCTGGCGGTGCTCGTGCTGCTGGCGACGGTGCCCATGATCATTGTGAGCGCGATTGAGCAGGGCGCGGTCCTGATCGAAAAGTTCCCGACTTACGCGCAGACCGTGCTGGGCTGGCTGGGCAGCGACACGCAGGACGCCGAGCAGCGCGTGCGCGACTTCATCGACTCGCTGGACTGGACAAAGGTGGACTCCGCGACCGCGACCAAGGCGCTGGGCGTCGGGGCCGGCGCGATCTTTACGGGCCTGAGCTTTGCCGCGTCTGCGGCGATCTTCGTGCTGGTGACCGCGTTCTGTTTCTTTGTGTTCAGTTGGAAGTTTGAGGAACTCAAGGCGTGGTTCGCCGCGTTCGTGCCCAAGCCCTACCGGGAAGAGACGTTCCGCATCATGGGCAAGATGGACCTGACGATCTCGGCGATCGTGCGTGGCCGGCTGGTCCAGTCGCTGGTGATCATGGTCGTGTTGAGCGTGGGCTGGTCTTTGACGGGTGTGCAGTACTGGCTGCTGGTGGGTGTGCTGGGCGGGGTACTGAACCTGTTGCCCTTCGCCGCGGTCTTGTCCTGGCCACTCGCGGTGATCCTGGCAGTGATGGACAAGGCCAACGGCGGGACAATGGCGATCGTCGGCGCGATCATCTGGCCGAGCGTGGTCTACATCATCGCGCAGGCGATGGACGGCTGGGTCGTCGAGCCGCTGGTGCAGGGCAAGGCGACGGGGATGGACGCGTTGACAGTGCTGCTGGTCGTGCTCGCTGGCGGGGCGCTCATGGGCATCCTTGGCGTGGTGTTGGCGGTGCCTGTCGCGGCGTGCATCAAGATATTGTCGCAGGAGCTACTGCTTCCAAAACTGCGCAGCCTGGCCGAGAACCCGCCCGATATCTGGCAGAAGAGCACGCCGAGCTGAGCGAGGGTTATCCATGCTCTGATAAGCATCGTCGTAATGTCAATGATTTACAACATCATTATTTCCAGTAATCCGCACGATTTATGTGCGGATTTTTCTTGCGGAACATCGGACAAAACCCTTGCTTACAGGCAAATCCGACCGATATGATGAGTAAGTCGTCTCCCGCCAGGCCTCCCTCCCGCCATGACGAAAGGCTCACCCTTGAAGAAAGTTTCCGCCCTCTCCGTGCTGTCGCTGGCCAGTATTGCTGCGTTGCCCGTATTCGCGCAGTCACGCAGTGAGAAGGTCGCGAATATCACGGCCGCGCTCGTCGGCGCAGTCCAGGACGAGCCGACCGAGTACGTGGACGCACAGACCGGCGAATCGAACCGCGCCACGCCCCGACAACTGATGCGCGAGACGATGACGGCCGTGGACTTCGAAGCGATGCCCGGCAAGATGGCGCTGGAGATCTGGTCGAGCCAGACCGGCGTCCCGCTTGTGATCAACTGGCGCTCGCTTGAAGCGCAGGGCATCGACCCCGAAGCGCCGATCACGCTCAAGCTGCAGAAGGTCCCGGCCGAGCTCGCGCTCAAGCTCATTATCGACCAGCTCCACCCCGACCCGCTGGGCAACGAAAAGTTGATGCTCAAGATCGATCAGTGGTACGTCCGAATCTTTACCCGCGAAGACGCGCTGCGCAATTCGGTCACCCGCGTGTATTTCATCGGCGACCTGCTGATGGATATCCCGAACTTCGACAACGCTCCGAGGGTTGACCTCAACGACGCGCTGAGCAACACCAGCTCCGGCGGCAGCAACGGCGGCCGAGGCGGCGGATCCGGCAATGGCCTGTTTGATACCGAAAGCGATCAGAAAGAAATAACCCCGACCAAGCAGGAGCGAGCCGAGCAGATCGTCGACATGATCGTCAAAACGATTGAGCCGGAGATCTGGCGCGAGAACGGCGGAGAGTACGGCTCGGTACGCTACTACCGCGGCATGCTCGTGGTTAAGGCTCCCGAGTTCGTGCATGACCAGATCGGCATCCCCTTCTCCACTTCGACCCGCAGCACTTCATCCAACCGGGAGAACGCCTACCGCTCAGGCAGCGTGAACAGCAAGCAGTCCAGCCAAGCCCCTCGCTCGACCTCAGGTAATGTCGCAGGCGTCGCGCCACGCAAATGATCCGAGCCTCAAGCCTGTGCGACTCATTAAAAAACCCGCCCCTTGAGGCGGGTTTTATTTTTTATCGCCGCGAAGCCGTTCAGCGCTATGTTGCCGATTCCGCATCAGCGGTGCCGTCAGCGACATGTTCAGCCACCAGGCCGTGGATCTTTTCCTCCGGCACTTTTTCGCGGATCATGGCGAAGATCTGGTCAGCAGATACCCGCTCGAATTTCCAGTCGTCGAGTATCAAAGATTTTTCCCCCTGCCCCAGGTCGTAGTAGATCACCGCGATGCCCTTGTTCTCCCAGCGGGCGGCATCGATGCGTGTGATTTTTTCGAACGGCACGCTGACCCCGCCGTGGGAGGCGAGCCCCGAATTGTCGCAGGCGATGAAACGCCGAGACCAGGTCATCAGCGAGAACAGGCTGTACAACCCGATCGGGCAGGTGATGGCAAACTGCACCCACTGCGTGGTGATATCCTTGGAGGCGAGTTCCTCAGGCTCTTTGGTCGGGTCCCACCCGTTTGCCTCCGCGACTTTCGACCACTCCTGGTTCCATGTCTCGGGGTACTGTTGTTTGATTTCTTCGAACTTCTTGCGTACTTCGATCTTTGCGGGATACTTGAACTCGGCGTCATACACCGCCCACGATGCGTAGAGCAGCGCGCCGATCGCGATAAGGAGGAGTCGAGCGCGGTAGCCGTTGGCAATAGTCGCTTTGAGTTGCATGTCAGCTTTCAAGGGATAGAGACAGAATAAGTATCTGATTTAAAAATCGCGGATGCGGTCGAGCGCTTGCGCCCACCAGTAAGTAAGGATTTCCCCCGAGTGCGGGCGGCTCATCATTGCGCTAAATCCGCCTCGGTCGGCCCTGCGTCGGGGGATGCGGGGCAGGGGCTGGTCGGTGCTCATCGCCCAGGAGAGAAAAGCGCTGGTCTCCGCGATCGCGCGTCGACGGGCGTCCTGCACCGGTCGCCAGCGGATTGTCAGTCCAAAACCCAAAACAAATACTCCCGGGGAAAACGTACGCACCAGTTTAGACCGTATGGCAAGGACGGGCCAGCCGGCAGGAACAATTATCGGCAATTACGGCCAAATGCCCGCCTGATTCTGCCTCGCAGCCTGCTCTAACTTCTCGAACTCCGCAAGACGATCGTGGCTCCATCGTCCTTCCTGCCTCGCCAGGCCGGATTGCAGCAGCGACTCGGCGAGACCCGTACCGTCCGAGAGACGGACGTAGGCTAGTACACGCCCATGTTCATCTCGAGTGCGATACCTCTGGAGTTCGAGCGTGACCAGACCGGACCCGATATTCATGCGCGTATGGTCCGCCGCTTCTTGTGCGTGGGGCTGTTCAGGCCTGTGGGTTAATGCGTCTGCAAGCGCGGGGCACTGGACTCCCCACAGCCCGACACGCGTAGATCGATGTTCGCCATCAGACACACGCAGTTCCAGCGTATCGCCGTCGATCACGCGAACCACTTCGAAGCTTTGCCCGTGGTACCTGTGCCAGTCATCCTCTACCGGCAAGACGCCAAGCGTGCGGTCGACATAAATCTGCGCCGCGACCGCCAATGACGCCAGTAAAAGACAAATCATCCTTTGCCGCCGCAGATGCTTTCCGAACATCACAGGGTCAGGCAAGGCTTTAGTGCCTTTTCTAGAAATGAAATTTCGCGTGCCCGGCATGGCTTGAAGATACCCGCTCAGGCCACCACATCCAACAGCGTGCCCGGCACAACGAGCGCAACGCCTAAACCCGCCAGGGCAGGTGAACCCAACACCGGCGTGATCTCGCGCGGCTTATGTAGTCGCTCATGAAATACGGGCTTAGTCACAGAGGTAGCGGTCATTTCGCTGTGACTGTCGGCATGTACGATCGTTCCAGACTTTGCGCAGCTGCGGAGCGCTTCGGGGCTCAGACAAACCTTGTCGATCTGCTGGCTCTGCGAAGGCTTCGCAGGCTTCTTGAGGCAGTCGTGAGCCGCGGTAGGGATTTGCGGGTGAAGCGAGTTGCACCCTGCAAACCCGAAACGGCTTAGTCGAATCAGCTTGACGGTCAGGTTGCCGGAAGGAGCGACGGGCATGACATCAGTCAGCCACGGATAAATTTCAAATCAAAAATGTTCACAAATACTTGTTAAAATATAAGTTAAAATTTATAGCTCCTTTTCGATGATGCCGGATGTTGCCCGGACGCCACACATCCACCTGGCCGGGCTAGGATGTCCGACCCGTGAGAACCCAAGCACTCGATTATCACCTGCCTGACGACCTGATCGCCACCCAGCCCGCCGAACCGCGCGACAGCGCCCGGCTGCTGCTGCTGAGGCGTGATACAAAGACCCTTGAGCACCACCGCGTGAGCGACCTGCCTCGCCTGGGCGTGCTTCAGTCGGGCGATCTGATGCTCGTCAATCAGACCCGCGTGCTGCCGGCCTATATCACCGGGCAGCGCACCACCACCGGCGGACGCGTCAGCGGGCTCTATCTTGAGTCCGACCCCCAGGGCCGTTGGCATCTTCTGCTCGAATCACGCGGCAGCCTCAAGCCAGGCGAAACCATCACCCTCGGCGAAGACACCGCCAGCCCGGCACAACTCGAACTCATCGAATCCGCAGGCGGCGGGGCGTGGGTCGCCCAGCTTAAAAACGACGAAAACGCCGCGGCCGTGCTCAACCGCATCGGACGCACCCCGCTGCCACCCTACATCCGCAAGCAGCGTCGAAAGCTCGGGCTTGATGAAGTCAATACGGCCGATCAGCAGCGGTACAACACGGTCTATGCCGGGGCCGCCGGCTCGGTCGCTGCGCCGACTGCGGGGCTTCACTTCACCCAGCCCCTGCTCAGCGCGATCGAGAATCTCGGCGTCCGTCGCGCCGCGGTGGACCTGCACGTGGGTATCGGCACCTTCGCGCCGGTCCGCAGCGACACGCTCGAGTCGCATGAGATGCACGCCGAGTCCTATACCGTCCCCCGCTCGACACTCGACCTGATCCAGCAGACCCGCGCCGCCGGCGGAAGGCTGTTTGTGGTCGGCACCACCACCGTCCGCGCCCTTGAGTCGTTGCCAGCCGACGCCCTGGAGCCCGGCAGGTACCCCGACGGCATTTCCGCCACTACCCGGCTGTTTATACACCCCGACGCCGGCTTTACCTTCCGATTTGTCGACCGGCTCATGACCAATTTCCACCTGCCCCGCTCCACCCTGCTGGCGATGATCGCCTCCCTGCCCGGCGTTGGACTGGATCGGCTCCAGCAAACCTACGCCCAGGCGGTTGAGAATCGTTACCGTTTTTACTCGTATGGCGACGCCATGCTCATCGTCTGATGCTCGGGGCAGAACCCGAGGCCTCAAGACCCGGACAAGACTGCAACGACCACGCCCGCCGACCGATCGCACAAACAAAGTTAGAATCTTCAATTCCACCCCGCCCGCATACCCCCCCCTTACCATCCCGCCCAACCATGCCCCTGGACCAGCCCCACGAAGCAGACCCCTCAGAAGACCCGGACTACGGCCTGGGCAGTCTGCCGGGCGGCAGCAAAAAGAAGAAGCTGCACTTCGATCACACCATGCCCCTGGGCGATCACCTCGAAGAGTTGCGCAGCCGACTGATCAAGATGATGGTCGGCGTCGTCGCTGCGCTGGTCTTGACCATCTACTATGGCTTCGAGATCGTGGGCTGGCTGGCGCGTCCGCTGATCCATGTCCAGAACGCGATGGGCATCACTTCGCCGCCGATCGACACCGGGCCGACCGCGGGCTTCACGAACGTCTACTGCCCTGTCGTCCTGATCGCCGCGGTGATCGTCGCTTCGCCATGGATCCTCTGGCAGGCCTGGAAGTTCATCGTCGTCGGCCTGTACGAGCACGAACGCAAGGCGGTACACATCCTCGCGCCCTTCAGCACGGTCATGACCTTCCTGGGCGTGTTGTTTACTTATTACTTCCTGCTGCCCGTCTCGATTGCCTTCTTCCTGAACTTTGTGAATTTCTACCCGGAAGTCGATCCCACGGAAGACCCCCCATGGATCACGCAGCAGTTGCTTGATCTCTACGCCGAAAAGAAGGCATCCCTGCCCGAAGACTATGTCTTCGATACCAAGCCGTTCAAGATCCCCGTCCTCGCACAAAAGCCCGAAAAGCCCGAGGAAGGCGATCTCTGGATCAACGCAAAACACGGCCGAGTCGAGCTGTTTTTCGGCGAAAAAACCAGCATCATCGCCCAGCGATCCACCAAGCTCATCACCCCGCTGCCGACGATGAGCGAGTACATCCGGTTCGCCTCATTCATGATGCTCGGCATCGTCGCGGCGTTCCAACTCCCGGTCATCATGCTCGTGCTCGGCTGGACTCAGCTCTTCGATCCACGAGGCATCGCCTCGCTACGCAAGTACGCGGTCTTTATCTCGTGCGTGCTCGGGGCCATACTTACGCCCTCCGACCCGCTGAGCATGATCGTGCTCGCCGTGCCGCTTTACTTGCTCTTCGAACTCGGCCTGGTGCTGATGAAGCTCACGTTCAAGAAGGGCGACGAAACGATCCCGGACGAACTCTGAAAATCGCGTCACACACCGCGCTAGCCCCCCAACTGTTCGGGGATGGGCAGGATATCTGCCGCATCCAGCCCGCCCATGACATCATCGGGCGTGACCGCCTGCTCAAGCGTGTATGAGCCGATCGACAGGCGCCGCAGCGAGGTCAGATGCCCGCCCGTGCCCAGCAGTTTGCCCAGGTCACGCGCAATGCTGCGGATGTATGTGCCCTTGCCGCATGTGATGCACAGCTCCAGGCTCGGCCAGTCATAGCCCAGACGCTCGATCGAATCCACACGAACCTGCTTGGCACCCAGCACCACCGACTCGCCCTTGCGCGCCGCCTGGTACGCACGACGACCACCCACATGCACCGCAGAAAAATTCGGCGGCACCTGCTCGATCAAACCCGTCTGCGCACGCAGTGCAGTATCGACCTCTTCAACCGTCGGCGGCACCGCGACCTCAACCTCCTCACGAGGCATCTCTGCGTCATCGCTGGCCGTGAACGCGCTCAGGTCGATCGTCGTCTGGTACACCTTCGTCTGCCCCATCAGCCGGTCCACCAGACGCGTCGCCCGGCCAAAACACAGCACCAAGACCCCCGTCGCCAAAGGGTCCAGCGTCCCGGCATGACCCACCTTCTGCTTGCCCCGGCCCTTGCTCGCTGCATTGCGAACCCGCCGGACCACGTCCATCGACGTCCAGCCCGCCGGTTTATCCACCACGAGCAGCCCGTGCAGCTTCTTATCTGGATCCTGACTCTGCATCAAGAAAAAATCCACCCTTCCGACCCGTCGGCTTGAACCCTACGCACAATCCGATAGCATACGTGGCCCGCCGCACACAAAACAAACCCCGGAGAGGTGGCTGAGCGGTTTAAGGCGCACGATTGGAATTCGTGTGGGGGCGCAAGCTCCTCGTGGGTTCGAATCCCACCCTCTCCGCTTCCTTACATGCCCGTGTGACGCAAGCCGCGTAAACACTGGTGCTTGAAATGCTGAGACGGCCTCAGAGTTCCCAGCTTGTAGCGCTTTTTGTAGCGCTTTGTAGTACTGGGATTCTCTGCAGGACTGTTTACTGAGTAGAGGGCTTCGCTTGAATCTCTGTACCATGACCGACTTGGGTCAACGCTCGACTCTTGCCCCACCGCCGCGCATTAACTTCTCGACCTCCGCCAGTGATGCCATCGATGTGTCGCCGGGCGTGGTCATGGCCAGTGCGCCGTGGGCCGCGCCGTATTCCACAGCCTGTGCCGCGTCGCCTGTCGTCAGCATGCCGTAGATAAAGCCGGACGCGAAGCTGTCACCGCCGCCGACACGGTCAAGGATCTCCATCGCCGGCCTTTGTGTCGCTTCGTGAAACTGTCCCTTGTACCAGCACAGGGCGCTCCAGTCATTAACGGTTGCGCTCTTGACACTGCGCAGCGTGGTCGCAGTTGCGAGGAAGTTAGGGTACTCAGCCAGCGCACGCTCGGTCATCCGCTTATATGCGTCGATCGGGAGTGTGTCGAGCTTTACTCCGACACCGTCGATCTCGAGGCCGAGACAGGCCGTGAAATCTTCCTCATTTCCAATCATGACATCAACGAGCTTCGCGATCCGTTTATTGATTTCTTGTGCACGCCGCTTGCCGCCGATCGCCTGCCAAAGCGACGGACGGTAATTGAGATCGTACGAAGTGATGACTCCGTGTTCCTTCGCTTTAGATAGCGCTTGTACTGTTACGTCAGGCGTGGACTCGGACAGAGCTGCAAATATCCCGCCGGTATGGAACCAGCGGACGCCTTGGCTGAATATTGCGTCCCAGTCGATATCGCCGGGCTTTAGCTGAGATGCCGCGGTGTTTCCCCGGTCAGAACACCCGACCGCACCACGCACACCAAAGCCACGCTCTGTAAAGTTCAGGCCATTACGAACGCTGCGACCAATACCGTCATACTCCGCCCACTTGATAAATGAAGTGTCAACGCCGCCCTGGAGGATGAGGTCTTCGAGCAAGCGACCGACTTCGTTGTCCGCAAATGCGCTAACCAGGGCCGTACGCATACCAAAGCATCGACGCAGGCCGCGCGCGACGTTGTACTCTCCCCCGCCTTCCCATACGCGGAAGGATCTTGCGGACCTCGTGCGTCCCTCGCCCGGGTCCAACCTAAGCATGACTTCGCCGAGCGAAATCAGATCGAAACGACATAGATCTGCAGGCTTCAGATTGATCGCCGCCATCTTTACTTCCTTTCATCGCAAGTAAGTGCAATGGCTTCGCGAGTCAGCTGCGCGACCCGCTCGAAATCGCCGTATTCATACAGTGACGGCTTCACCATCCAACTGCCCCCACAGGCCAAAACCTTTTCGAATTGGAGGTAGTTGCGCAAGTTGTCGGGTCCGATACCGCCGGTCGGCATAAAGCGGATCTTGCCGTAGGGCGCGGCGATGGCTTTGAGCGTGTTGATCCCGCCATACGCTTCCGCGGGGAAAAACTTAACGACATCCAGCCCAAAACTCATCGCTGTCTCGATATCTGTCGGCGTCGCAACACCGGGGCAAACCGTCAGGCCCAGGTCCAGGCAGCACTGCACGACTTTCGGGTTCAGCCCTGGCGCAACGACAAATGCAGCGCCGGCATCGTGAGCCCGGTGGACCTGCTCGACACTCAGGACCGTGCCGGCACCGACAAGCATGTCGCCTCGATCTGCCATCGTGCGAATCGATGCCTCGGCCGCCGAGGTCCGAAATGTGATTTCAGCCACTGGCAGACCGCCATCTAAAAGCGCCTGGGCCAAAGGCGCGGCATGACCCGCATCTTCCAGCGAAATCACAGGCACCAGGCGGTATTTGCCCAGCGTATTGAAGACCTTCTTCGAATCGTTGCCTGCCATAGATCAAAGCCTCTGGATCGTCATCCCACCATCTACCATCAAAACATTGCCTGTTGTATAGCTAAGCTCACCACTGGCAAGTACGCCCACCGCCCTGCCGACATCTTCTGGCGTCCCCCACCTCGGCTCGACGGCCAAGCCCTGCTCAAACAACATATCGTATTTTTCAGTCACACCGGCCGTCATATCGGTACGGATCACACCGGGGCGTACCTCATAGACCCCGATGCCGTGCTCGCCGAGGCGGGCGGCCCAAAGTTGCGTCGCCATCGCGACACCCGCTTTACTGATGCAGTAATCACCCCGATTGACCGAGACAACAGCCGCGCTCACCGAAGAAACATTTACGATCACCGGTTGACGCGAGGGATCAGCCTGCTTTTGCCCGATCATCCAACGAGCGACTCGCTGGGTTAGAAAGTACGGCCCACGCAGATTGATTTGAATCAGCCGATCAAAACTATCGGGCTCGGCATCGAGCAGGTCCGCACGCACTTGCGGAGCAACACCAGCATTATTTACGAGCACGTCAAGCCGACCAAATCGACTGCGGATCTTCTCAAGCATCGGCTGATGGTCATCCAATGATCCGATGTCGGCTTGGCAGTAAAGCACGCCAGCGCCGAGCGACTCGATGGCTTGAACCGAATCAGCAACCAGCTCTACGCCGCGAAGACCATTGATCACAATATCCATGCCGTTGGACGCAAGGCGCTTGGCGATACCAAGACCGATACCTCTGCTTCCACCGGTAACCAGCGCGACTCGTTTGTTTGCAAGACTCATGCAGGCCTACCGATCAAGGAAAAATTTAAGATAGGGTGACCGCCCCGCCATCCGCGAGATCAACGCCGCCAGTTCCAGCAGATGGTAATCCCCCCACATGCTTGACTCACTGTGCGGAACTTTACTGCCGGCGGGAACATAGTCCCAGCCATTGGGCCAGTGATATACAGAGTGAAGCAGCAATCCCTGGTGATTGTTATTTGTTGACAGGTAAGGTTCCTCAAAAATTGACTTTGCGACGGTGAGCCCGGCCTGAAGATAACGCTTGCCCTTGGATCCGCCCAGGTAGTTACCCAAGCGAATCAGGCCTTGGGCGGCGATAGCCGAAGCGCTGGCATCAACAGGCTCATGATGATTGTAGGGGTCAGCCTTTTTCTCACGCCATCCTTGAAGCTGCGCCATACCAGGAGCACCATCATCCCAGTAAGTGATACCGTCAATCGAAGTCACGTCATTGATGTAGTGCTCGCATGTTTCTTTCGCACAACGTTCATAGACGCGCACAACTTCTTGCTTGGCAAGGCCCGTGGCGGCCTGAAAGTCCTTGCCGGAGATTGTCTTGAAGAACTCGAGTTCTTCGGCATAACCCAGCATCGCCCACGCGAGGCCGCGCGTCCATGTGCTGAACGGGCTGTAACCCTGCTGAGTCGCTCGGCAGCGGAATTGCCCGTTGTTACGGTTGAAAACGCCTTCGTGTGCGGTACGGCCCATGACATCGTATGTGTGCCCGGAGTCGCCGTGAAAAACGATGTACTGGCTTGTGGTCAGGCCGTGCAACACACTTCGCTTGAGCAGGTTCGCTGCACGATCGCCCTCATGCATCAGTACGTGCCCGAGCTGCCAGGCAACGCCGAGGATACGAGTCGTACGCATCGTGTCGATAAACAACGAGTGCGGGCCGTTGAACGAATAAATATAGCCCAGCGATTTGCTATCGGCCGAGTGCTTATTGGGCTTGGCGACCGGGACACCGGACCAGCGCGCCGCCTGAACCGCGCCCGAGACGGCAAGCGCGTTCTCATAAGCTGTGCGCTCCCAATCGTTCTTAGGCAAACGTTTTTCATTGAGCAACCGAAGCAGGTTGCCATAGGTTGAGAGATTGTTAAAGCCGTGGTCGTGCACGCCGGTGTGCGTGACGTGGGGAAGCATGCGTTCAACCGTACGCCGTCGGCCGAGGTCGATCAGCTTCGCGTCGTCGAGCATATCGCCGGCAAGGATCATGCACCCGTATTGGAAGCCCTGGGTCCACTCGGTCCACCCCTGACTGGTATACCGACCGTTCCGCGTAAAGACCGGCGTGCCCTTGGCAACATCCCAGCCGCGGTCAATCGAGCGGGCTTTGCGTGCGGCAAGCACGCCGACACGTTCCGCATCACGGGCCAAAGACCGGGGTGTCAGATTTTCGATTTTCATAGAGTAGTTCTTTTATTTACCTGGCGGCCGTCGGAGAATTGTGGCCCAGTCAATACTACATTTTTATACCCGTACGGGGCACACGGATCCTGCCATCCATGTCCTGATATGATAACACTATGGCGAAACAGGCTTCCGCCCGCTCCAGACGCTCCATCGATGCCCTTCCTGACATCGAATCGACCAAGCGTGCCCTTTGTACACGAATATTTGAAGACCCGCTCTGTATCGTAGACGTACTCGGACACGAGGTGACCGGCCCGCTTTCCGTCAAAGCACATACACATACCGATTTACTCCAGCTCGATCTGATCGCCGGATGCACAGGCAAAGTCGTGGTCGGGGATCAGCAGATTCAAGTCAGCCGGACAACACTGATGTCCGCCTACCCCGGCCAGTTGCACGGCTACGATTTGTTGCCGGGCGACCCGCCCTCAGAAGTTTGGCTCGTAAAGATCCGCCTGCCAAAATCCTGGCGCAACTTGAATCACCTCCCACTCCCCAGCATCCTGACAGGGCTGCCGCCACAGAACATACTCCTGGAGGGGATTGTTTCATTTGCGACATATTGGGCTCAAAAACAGGGCAATCCGATCGCTCTTGCACACCTTGCCCGGACCCTCGCAGCCTGGCCTAGTCACGCCGCAGACCTCCCATGCGAGCACCTGGACCCGCTTCCGGCCCAGGGAGATTCGGCCGTCTCGCGGATGCGACGCGTTATCCAGGCGAACGCTAAACGTGCCTCCGATCCGCCCACCCTCGATGAGCTTGCCGCAAGCGCAGGCCTTTCTTCCAGACACTTCGCGCGCCTGTTTAAGGACGAATTCGGGTGCACTCCGCACACCTACCTCTCGTCCCAGCGCCTGGATGCGGCCCGCCGACTGCTGCTGACCCCCGGCGTCAGCGCCGCACAGGCCGCAGAACAGCTCGGCTTTACAACTCCATCTGCGTTTTCACGCTGGTTTACGCACATGGTCGGCAAAAGCCCCCGAAGGTTCCGTGAGGATCCATCGACGTTCTAATCCATGGTTGTCTGGATTTGATCAGTTCATGTCTTGATCCGTTGGCTTTTTAATCTGCGGGATGGCTACGCTTGGACCGTAATTCCAACCGGAGATCGACCATGAAAATTCGTCGCATCGGCATCATCATGAACGGCGTAACAGGCCGGATGGGTACCAACCAGCACCTGATACGCTCGATCACCGCCATCATCAAACAAGGCGGCATCAAGGTCAGCCCCGACCTGACGCTCATGCCCGAGCCGATCCTTACTGGTCGAAATGCCAACAAACTCGAGGAACTTGCCAGTACCCACGGAATCGACGCCAACGGGAAGCCCTACGCCTTCACCACAGACCTGCGGGGAGCGCTCAACGGCCTCTACGGTGAATTCGAAGTCTTCTTTGACGCATCAGGCACTCTTCAGCGCGCCAATTTCCTCGAGATGGCCAGCAAGAGCAAAATGATCAAGGGGGTCTACTGTGAAAAGCCTACCGCAGTCGATTCAAAAGAAGCCATCCGGCTCGCCAAGATGATCGCCAGTGCGGGCAAGAAGAACGGCGTCGTTCAGGACAAACTCTGGCTCCCGAGTTTCCGCAAGCTTGCGATGCTTAAAGACCTTGGCTTCTTCGGCGAGATCCTCAGCGTCAAAGGCGATTTCGGCTACTGGGTCTTCACGGGCATGGATCTGGATCAGCCCGCACAACGCCCGAGCTGGAACTACCGGGCCGAGGACGGCGGCGGCATGATGATTGATATGTTCTGCCACTGGGATTACGTGATTCGTAATCTATTCGGGCCTATCAAGTCGCTGGTCGCCTACGGCAATACCGACATCCCACAGCGGCGTGCGGAAGACGGCAATCCCTTCAAGGCAACGGCGGATGACTCAGCCTACGCCATGTTCCTGCTCGACGACGGCACGGTTTGCCAATTTAACAGCTCATGGTGCACACGCGTACGACGCGACGACCTGTTGACCGTTCATGTTGACGGCACAAAAGGCTCTGCCGTCGCAGGACTCCGTGATGTCTACACACAGGCCGCGGCCAATACTCCAAAGCCAGTGTGGAATCCGGACATCGCTCAGCCGATCGATTTCTACGCCGGCTGGGAAAAAGTCCCAGACAACATTGCATACGACAACGCTTTCAAAATCCAATGGGAGATGTTTCTCCGGCACATCGCACTGGATGAGCCCTTTGAATGGGACCTGATGGCCGGAGCAAGAGGCGTGCAACTCGCCGAGCTGGGAATGCAGTCGTGGAGAAATCGGGCCTGGGTGGATGTCACCCCGATTGGCTGAGGTGCAAAATGGCGGGACTGCATGACTTATCCAAGTGTGCCGTGCACACGATGACGAACAAGCCCTGGTCGCTTGCAGAATGCTGTGGGCACTATGCAAGTGCAGGACTCGGTGGCGTCAGCATCTGGCGAAACACCGTCGCGCCTGAAGAAGGCGGCATCGGACTCAAGGAGGCCACGAAGATCGTGAAGGGATCAGGCCTGGCGGTACCGGCGTACGTACGAGGCGGATTTTTCGCGGCGGCTGATCCCTCTAGCAGGCAGGCTTCGATTGACCACAACAAGCTGATGCTTGATGAAGCGGCAGCGTTAGGCGCTGAGCAGGTCGTGCTTGTTGTGGGCGCCGTGCCTGGAATGCCATTAAGCGAAGCTCGTAAGCAGGTTACCGATGGGATTGCGGCGTGCCTTGACCACGCAGCACAGGTCGGCGTGAAGATGAGTATCGAACCGCTCCACCCCATGTATGCCGGCGACAAGAGCTGCATCAACCGCATGGCCGAGGCTCGGCAGATTTGCGAGCAGCTCAGGAGCCCCTGGCTCGGGATCGCGGTAGACGTGTATCACGTCTGGTGGGACCCCGACCTTGAGCATGAAATCAAGCTCGCCGGCAAACAAAACACTCTATTCGGATTCCACCTCTGCGATTGGCGACTCAACACACGCCACATGCTCACAGACCGTGGCCTGATCGGTGACGGCTGCATCGATATCCGTTGCATTTGCAGGCTCGTTGAAGATGCCGGATTTAAAGGTTTCAATGAAATCGAAGTCTTTTCCGAGCAGTACTGGGCGATGGATCAGGCGCAATACCTGCTATTAATAACAGAACGATATTCGAGATTGTTCCGACGCTAGCAAAAAGCAGCAGAGGCGTTACAACCATGACTGTAAGTCCATGGTCCACGCCTCTGCTGCACTCGAAAAAGCAATCCAGATATTAATGAACAGAAGTTCTACGGCGACGCGAGGTGCCCCACAACACCGCTGCGGTCGAAACGAACAAAATCGTGTTCGGCTCCGGCACCACCGTGATTTGTGCTGATCCAAAACTGAAGGGCACTTGCGCACCGCCATCGACAATCAGCGTGGAACCTTCTGAAAGACTGAGGTTTGTTGTGCCCAGGCCAATGATGTTGTAATCGAGTCGCGCGAAGAGAAACGCGTCGCTTATCGTGTCATAAAGGTCATCCAGCACACCATTCGCAGGATCGATCCCCGTGGCGTTCGTCACAGCAACCGCATTGAAATTCATAACCGAATTCGCGCTTGTGCCGCCCGAGCTTACGCCGGTCCAGCGGTTGACCGGGCCAATAATATTGGGGTTATAAACCGTCGCGCCGGTAAACGCGATTACGCCCGAGGTGTCGGAGATCGAGTTGAGTGCGAAGCTCTGGTTAACGCGCTCTTGGTCGGTGACCCAGATATAAAGCGAGCCGCTGCCATCAGACAGGTTGTGTAAGACACTAGGGTTGCTGTTAACAACGCCGCCCCCGACCGTACTCACGCCGGAGTAGAAGGCCGTTTGAGCTTGGGATGCGACCCCCATGCACAATGCAATGATCAATGCCAATCGTCGAGTCATTTTATTGATGGTGTACATATTCTCGTCTCTCTAAAAAGTGTTTGTGTTGTATTGATCAACGATCTCAATTTCGAGTTTCAGGCTTATCCGCGCCGGCGCCTCGTCGCGCCCATCCACAACCCGGCGATACCCACGAGCAGTCCCGTGCCTGGCTCGGGCACAACTACCATGAGGGCTTCGAGCTGCGAATTTGTTGCGCCCCCGCCTAAAAGAATGGCCTCGACAAACGGGTTTACGTCCAAGCCGTTGATAAACCCGTCTTCATTCATATCGCCAAAAATATCGAAGTCACCCGACAGGACTTTCTGGACAAACGGCTCGATATCCAGGCCGTTGACAAAGCCATCTTTGTTTAAGTCTCCAAGCAGCAGCTGCTGCAGGTCCGCAAGGGTCAGCACGCGGAGCTGGTCAAGCCCGCTGTTGCCCACAGAAAAGTTAATCGTGATGGTTTTGCCATCTGCGCTGATGGTCCACGAGTCGCTGTTTTCGCCACCGAATAGCGTTTGGCGACCGCTGTCCGCCGGATCGAAGTGCCCATCGCCGAAGGAAAGGAAGTCGCTGCCGTTGAGTTTGTTCAGGCTCGCCATCACACCGACAATCTTGTTTTCAAACTCGATGGTCGTCTGCTGGTTGGAGTTGGCTCCGGATGTGGCTTTGTCGAAGTGGACAAGGAAGCTATCGACGACCGTGCCTTTCGCGATCGTAGCGCCGCCGGGCAGGTTACTGGAGTTATAGGTTCCAGCGTCACCATTACAGTCAACGCCCAGAGCCGCTCGCAGCGTCGCCAGCTGCTTCTCGATCACGACGACCGGCGTGTCGGCTTCCAATTCGCCGTTAGCGAACAGACCGAGGCTTTCCTCGATGATCGCTGCGCCGGTGATATTCTGGATCCCCGTCCTGTAGTCTCCGCCCGCCCGGCTTGCGTTCACGTCTGCCAGCCAGGTATTTAACTCGGCTTTCAGGCTGTTAACCAGCGCGGTATGGCTGCCCGCAACGTTGGTTGTCTCATAAGGGTCGTTGATCAGATCATAAAGCTGGTAAGAAGTCCCGTTGTTGGTTGAGATCAGCTTGTACTGATCGTTCATGATCGACTGAGAATTGCCGTTCTCATATCTAAACTTGATGGTGTTGCTGCGCTGAAATGCCTGGCCAAGCAATACGGACTTGATGCTCTCGCCATCGAGCGCCCTGGAGTCGGGCATCCCGATACCCCAGAGATCATTGAGTGTTGGAAGAAAGTCGCTTGTCGTCGCCGCGGTATCGGTGATGGACCCTGCGGCAATATGGCCCTGCCATTCGAACACGGTCGGGACACGCAGGCCGCCCTCATACAGCGATCCCTTTCGGCCACGGTACGGCCCGGCGGTACCGGGTTGGCTGCTACCACCGTTCGGGCCGTTGTCCGAGGTGAACACGATCAGCGTGTCATCGGCGATCCCCAGTTCCTGGATCTTTGCGCGGATCTCACCGACCGCCAGGTCCATCTGTGTCACGAGCTTGTAGTACGTACGCTCGAGGTCGGTCAGGCCTGCAACGTTGTCGTAGTTCGTATCATCCGGCGCCGTGAAGTACGGCGTGTGCGGGATCGTGAACCATACCGTGGTAAAGAACGGCTCACTTCCCTGAGCGGCCTGGGTGATGAAGTTGTTCGTCTGCTCAGCGATGATGTCGGAGGTATAGCGGTCGTCTACGACCGTGCCGGGGACACGCTGGTCGTAGCCGGTCCAGTACGCTGCGTCCGGATTAACGTTGTTCCCGTTTTTAGTCGGGTCAAATTGGTCGTAGGGGTCATAGGTGGGCATCCAGTTTTCGGATGCAAACGCTACGTCGTAGCCGTTGGTCCAGGGCGGCGAATAGTCCGCGTGGTTGCCGGGTGCACCCAGGCGCATATCGTCTGCGGTCTTGGTCACAGAGCCGACGTGCCACTTGCCAAAGTGCCCGGTGGTGTAGCCCTGGGTCTGGGCAAGCTCAGCAATCGTGATGTCCTGATTGTTGATCTTGTTGTCTTCATTGCCCGAGCCAAGAAACTCGTCGATACCGGTCCGTAGACCGTTTCGCCCAGTCAGAAAGCTGGCGCGAGTCGGGCTACAGACCGGTGCCTGAGCGTAGAAACGATTAAACGTCATGCCGGCCGCGGCCATGGCATCAATATTGGGCGTCTGGATGAACGGGTGTCCGGTCAGGCCAGTATCGCCGTATCCCAGGTCGTCCGCCATGATCAGGATAATGTTGGGCCGACGTGGCGTTTCGGCGACGACCTCAAAACCTGAAAACATGGCACAGGACAAAAGTACGGCCGTATTAAACTTGAGCACCATTTGTTTGCGATTGCACTTCATAAAATTTCTTCCTCACTTATAACCTGACCGCAAACCTTTAAACCGGGTGAGGCGACAATGCCCCACGACCACTCCTAAAGCTCAATAGAGCCGATGCCGATCAAAGACAACACAAAACAGCACCGGATCGTTCGTTTTAATGGGCCTGCGATTCACCAGCTCAGGCCAAGGTTGGTGTCGCCGTAAGTGTCAGTAATGTTTTTCTTGCTCATCCGAACGTGCTCGCTCCGTACTTCGCCATTTAGGCCGGTAGTGTTAGGGTCAAACAGGTCGTCGTTTTCGATCGTCTTTTGTGCCAGCGTGGATTTCGCTAGAACTTTATCCGGCAGGTACTCGGCGTGGTTGTCGTTGAACACGATCCCGCCTTGCCAGTTCTTATCATCCCAGAGGCTTGTGTATTCGCCGCTGTTTATCGCCGTATTTCGATCCGAAAAAATCGGCGTTCCGACCGACATGTCATCTACCCATGACTTACCGGCCGAGCCCTTCAAATATTTGCCTGGGGCCGAGGCAATATTACCCATGCCCTGAAAAGAGATATCGAGGATTGCGTAAGAGACGTTGAACATTGTGAAATTGTTTGCGCCATCCTCGATGCCCCAAACTTTTTTATTCGGCGCTCTCTCCACGGGGCTGTATACGTGATCGGGTGCAAGGATGCCCGACTGAATCAGTTCCAAAAAACGAGGGACCAGCCCGGCGCCAAATTGCTGTGAGCCGCTTGCATTAAGATCATTGCCGCCGTAGCTTCCGGCGAGTTCAGCGACCGACTTGATTTTTCCCTGGCTGGTCAGGCCGGTATAAAACCCCTTGTTTTCCTGGGAGTAAATCGCTATTGCCTGCTGCTGGCTACGGAGGTTGACCGTGTTCTGCTGTTTCTGCGCCGCCACACGTGCAGCTCCAAGGGCCGGGAGCAGGATTGCGATGAGCAGCGCGATGATCGAGATAACCACAAGCAGTTCGATCAGGGTGAAGCCCGAGCGGAGACGATACGTTTTGTTAGTTTCCACGCTAACCATCCTTTACAGTTGTGAGCAAAACCTACTTCGAAACACATTGAAACCCAGACCGCACTGATTAAGTGCGGCCTGAGTGAAGGAGGAATCGATTACTTGCGGCGGCGGCGGGCCACCATCAGGCCGCCAAGGCCGATGAGCGCCAGCGAGCTGGGCTCGGGGGTGACGTTGTACTGGGCGTCAAGGACCTCGACCAATTCGGTATTGGCCTGGCCTGTGACCTGGAAGGCTAAGGCGTTGTAGGTGAACAGGCTGGTCGCAACATCATTCACAGTGAACTGAATGCTATATCCAACGGGCCCGATAACATCAAAATTATCGGTAATTAGCGAGGCGACGATATCAACCGTACCCCCACTGTCACGCGTGATCGACATCGTAAAGTTGTAGATCCTGTCGGCGGTGAGGGCTGCAGTGCCCACAGCTACCGAGGTTCCAACGATTGCCGCGTTGCCGCCGCCAGTATTTAACGTTGACAGTACGTCGGTATTCGTGCCACCGGTTCCGTCATTTGTATTTGACGAGAAGAGCGAGACGCCTGACAAAGTCCAGCCACCCGCCCAGACGGTGTTGTTGGTGCTGGTGCCGGTATTGCCGACCAGGAAACGAATCGCGTTGGCGTTCGTCGCGCCACCGGTATAGCGGAAACCACTGGTAACCGTCAGTGTTTGACCGACGGCCAAAGAAACCGAGTCCGGTGACGCGTTGGGGCCAAACTTGCTCCACGCCCTGAAAGCTTCAGCGCCTTGGTCGAGCACGCCGTTACCAAAAACCGGGTCGTTTGTAGTAAGGCCGCTGGTGGGGTTAACAAGGTCGGTGCCCCAGTTGGCAATTTCTCCCGCGTGAAGCGAGCCCGCACAAGCGAGCATTGCGGTCATCATGGCTGTTTTCTTGAGACAATTCATGAAATCTCTCCAGATAAGGTTCTAACGAATGCAGAGGTAAGGCTTACAAGAGCAACTCTGCGAGTGAAAAATGCAATCCCTTCGGTGTGAAGCCGTCTTTATCAACGGCTCCTGCGGACCAACTCGCCGTACAAGGCCGAGTCAGTTGTTCTTCTCATGCCATTCCTCCTGTTTCTAAGGCTGCGTGTGAAAAATACGGTGCTGAACATGACGGACCCCGTATGGGGACGACGGATAAGGCTTGCCGCCTAAACACTAGACTTGTATGAATCCTCCTTATGGATTGAATGCAAATCAGGTTTTAACGGTGCTATCCGACTTGAGCCATCTGATTGAGTGCGAGCGGTTTTGTGCCGCACATTCATGATGGCTATTTTGATTTTCTCTCTATGGGTTTAAGTTATTCCTCTGCTTATCCCAGATCGCCTTATGGGTTGCGATCTCGTCTGCAGCTAGCGCTCGGTTGTAAACCGCCACTTCGTCAATCAAGCCAACGAATGGGCGGGCCGACATATCGTCTGACTGCTGGGGTTTGTTGCCTGCGTTCGTATCAGCCGAAAGGACCGCGCCGGGTGAAGCACCAATGATCATCCGCACTGCGGCCTGAGTACCCGAACTGTCTTGCGTTTCGTCAACAAGCAGGCCATCGATATAAAGGGCTAGCTTGCCTGCTGACTTGACCAGCGCAACGTGCTGCCAGGTATTGACGGAGTAATCCGCGAGGCCGAACAAGTTATTGCGGTCAGACATTTTGGCGCTAGGCGGGTTGCGATGAAATACACGCACCGTGTTGTTACGCCAGTGTTTAATGCGACCCGCATTAACACCCGCGCTGTCTGTGACATCCACGGCTGCGTAGGCACCGAAAGGCATACCAGGATCGTCCAGCTCGACAAAGAGCTTGGCAATCGTAGCGAACTGTTGACGGCTCGAGTTGAACAAGAGCTCGATGGTGTAGCTTCGCGCCGCCGTATTGAATTCAAGCTCCCCATCCATCAGGAAGTAGTCGAGCGGGGCTTTGTGCGATTTGAATGACGCGGCCTTGCCCATCGCTCCATCTTTAACGACCTGGACGTTGCCAAAGCCAATAAGGTCGTTGACCCCCGGGTTGACTTCGTTTTGTACCCGCTTCGAATTTTCTGACTCAAAATTCCAATAAGCGATCGGCGCTGCCTTGAGGATCGCTCGCTGATATTGAAAAAGGGGCGAGCGGTACGATTCGAGCGAACGCGCAAACATAATGCTGTCCGTATCGGCCAGGTCCGACACCGCGGTCGACACGACACCGTCCCGATCTACACCAGACTTCTTACCCTCGGAAATCATCAGCGGCTGCAGCGAATTATTCGTATTGCCCTGCTGTTCCAAGCTGGATTGCAATGAAACGAGCCCATCAAAGACCGCGACCTGCGTAGCCGTCTGGCCGTCTACCTTGACGCCGAACTCTGTGCCGAAGTCCATCACTTTAGCGGTCGGGGTTAGGACGCTGAAGTAGTTGGCTGTTCCCCCGGCCTGTGCGACCAGCTGTCCGGAATGCAGGCGCAGAGCGTTGTCATCGATGATCTGAACTTCGCATGGGCCTTCCAAGATCACTTCTGCGCCCCTGAAAAAGGAGAGCTCGATGACGCCGGAGATCAGGCTCAGTTTTTGACCTGCGATAAATTCAGTACCCGCCAGCAGTGGCTGGCCATCGGCCCAAACCGCGCCGTCCTGATCGACGAGGGTCGCGGGCTTGATCTCGGGGTTCTCTTCGACCTGGGCGGTGATCGTGGCCGCCTGCTTGTTGGGCAGAAAGTAAGCCGTGACGCTGGCAAGTATGGCGATCGCCGCGGCCATCGCAAGGTAGACAACGGCTTTGGGGATCACGATAACGATCGGCGAGGGCTCGAGCTCCATGCGGCCGTCCTCGGCGGCTTTTGCGGCACCTTTTCGCTTTTCTTCTTCGAGAACGCTGGCGGTGATATCGACAATCTGAGCGGTATGGTTTTTGTCATCAAGCGCGTCGATTAGCTCTGCGGCATGGATATCGTGGATGTCAAGACTCGCCAGCAGACTGCCCCGCTCATGGGACATGAGCTCGCCCAGCCTGTGGTGGATCACGGAAAACCGTGCGAAAGCCTTTGCGTTCTCACGGTCGGAACGCAAAAGCTCGCATAGCTTCGCATGATTTTCATCGCTGATGCCGCCATCAAAGTAGGCGTTAATCAGGAGATCCAGCACTTCCGGATTGTTGTGCGTGGGGAGGCCGTCGCTCATCTCTTGCCTCCTTCAATTTCAATCCGACCTCTAACGCAGTCGCTCAATACCTTGCGGATGCGGTGCAGAGCGACCGCGACAGCGTTCGCAGTCAAGCCCACCTGTTCGGCGATCTGCGACGGTTTAAGGTCATGGGTGTAACGCAGCTTGATGATTGCCTGGCCACGATTGTGCAGGCGCGAAACGCAGTCATCCAGCGCACGCCGGGCATCGCTTAACTCCGGCTCAATCTCGCGATAAGCCATTGAGATCGTCTCAAGCAGATCTGTATCGAAGATCTGCTTGTTCTTGTAATGACTACGCTGGTAATCGGCGATCTTGTGACGCGCAATTCCCAAGACCCAGGGTACAAACGGGCGGCTACGGTCCGAATCGGCATAGCCCCGAGCAACCGCGACAGCCACTTCCTGCATCACGTCGTCCGCATTGTTGCTCTCGCGGACGGCAGACGCGATAAAAGACGCAACAACGGACTGAGCACGTGTCCAGCGGACAGTCAGCTCCTCCGTCAATTCCATTTCGTACTGGGAGGCGTCTTCTTCGGACATAGACAAATTCCTATACAAGTACTCGTTAACTACATGAAGTTATTACAAATTCGGCGATTATTTTTTAAGCAGGACGGTAAAAATATGATAAAAATATTCATAAGTTATTGTTATTTAACATTTTATAATATTGCTAGATTGCCACATCGCTAGCCGTTGTTTTCCAACAAGCATCCACCACTATTACCAAGTAATCGCCCGCTATAGACGTGGCTGTCCCCGGACGGGGGTATTGCCAATCCTCCCATCTGGCCCGGGTCGACCTCATTCCAACCCCGTAGCCCGGCTGGGGCACATCAAACCCGACTCGCAATCTCGTGCGCGATTATCCCACACCGTGCTGTTGTAGTGGCGTTAAATGTTACCTGCTATGCGCTGATGGCATTGCGTACGAATTGGCAGGCCCTCGCAAGCGAAGTCGCTAGCCGTGTATTTTTGCGCCATCATCCGTCACGCAAACGGCTGACCACCGTTCGTCGCCGCCCACATTGGATAGGTAGTCCAGAAGATCGCGCCTGTAGCCTGCGGCATCGCGCTGGCGCACGAGGTGTATTGAGATCCCCCCAAACCCTCCGCCCGAGAGGCGAGCGCCGACGCAGCGCGGGTCGGCGTGTGCAAAGTCAACCAGCTCATCGAGCTCTTGGCAGCTATTCCTGAAATTCACTTGGCTGCTGCGATGCGAGGCGAACATGAGTTCACCAAGGTGGTCCATGTCGCCGCAGGATAGTGCCTTGCCCGCTTCTCGCACGCGTTCGATTTCACCCAGGATGTGCTCGCAGCAGGAAGCGGCTTCTGAAGACATCTCCGGGCGTCGGTCTTCAAATAGCCGGCGATCTGCCGTACGCAATGTGTCGACGCCCATCGCCCTCGCGGCGGATTCGCAGGACGCCCTGCGATCGTTGTATTCCTTCGTCAGGTCGTGCTTAACGCCGGAGTCGACGGCAACAAAACACCAGCCACTGGGCATCGCGATCGCGTTTGTCTGCAGCGACTCGAAATCGATCTGCAATAGATGGTCCCGCCTACCCAGCAAAGAACTGAGTTGATCCAGCAGCCCCGTCCGAGCACCGACGGCGGACGACTCGGCGGCTTGCCCGATGCGGGCCAAGTCGAGCGGAGGCAGGCCCAGACGCAGCTGCGAATCCAGCGCCGTGATCACCGCCATCTCCAGCGCGGCGGAGCTCGAAACGCCGGCCGAGCGCGGCACCTGGGAATGCACCAGCAACGAGAAGCCCGGTACGTCAACGCCTCGATCCTGCAATGCTTTTAGCAGGCCTAAAATATAATTTTCCCACCGGCCCTTGGGTGCTATTGGATTGGACAGCGGGAAAGACTGGGATGAATCTCCGAACATCGTGCTCGCCAGCCGCGCTTCGTCGCTATCGCGCGGAGCGATGGCCGCGTAACATCGAAAGTTCACCGCACAGGAGAGCGTCAGGCCGCCGTTGTAATCCGTGTGATTCCCGAGCACCTCAAGCCGGCCGGGGGCCGATGCAAGGGTCTGAAACCCCATGCCATACAGCAAACGGAAGCGATCTGAGATATCGATTGGATTCAATGGTTTCATCTTGATCCTGCAGCAATTCGCGCCTGCAAGTTATGCCTTGGGCTCAACGTCGACGGACACGGTGAGCAGGCTTTCGCCGCCGCCCAGGAAGGTGCCACGGATCGGCGCGACGTCGGCGTAGTCCCGGCCGATGGCGATGGGGATGTGGTCGGTGCCTGCGACCATGTTGTTGGTCGGGTCGAGATCGAGCCAGCCCGTGCTCGCTCCGGTATACACACTGACCCATGCGTGTGACTGGTCTGCGCCGATAAGCCGGGGCTTACCGGGGGGCGGGATCGTGCGGAGATATCCCGAGACATAGCGTGAGGGTAAACCGATGGATCGCATCGCGGCGATCTGCACATGCGCGAAGTCCTGGCAGACGCCGCAGTGATTGGAGAGCGCTTCGGTGCTGGTGGTGCCGACGTGTGTTGTCCCGGGTTTATAAGAAAACTCTTTGTGGATCAGGCGCGTGAGCGCGATCGCTGCGTCACGGATCGGTCGGCCAGGCGTGAAGATGCGGGTCGCGTAGTCGGCCGCGTCATGGGTGCGGAAGACAAGTGCGGAGTCGTAGAGGAAAGGGCCGGCCTCGTACCAGCCGGTGTCGGCCTGATCGGCGACGGCCTGCACGACCTGTTCCCATGGCAGATCGGGGCTTTTATTCGGTGGAGGCGGGCTGACCTCGACCTCGGCCGAGGCGTGGACCACCATCGTGTCATGCGCTTCTTCGATAGCGAAGACATGGGTGATATTGCCGAAGGTATCGATGCGCTGAGAGACGACGGCGGGCTGCGGCGTGATTTTCAGCGAAGCGTGTCGGATCGAAAGGCGCGGGCTTGGCCGGGGTGTAAGGCAGACGATGTTGTGGCAGACCGAAACCGGGATCGGGTAGGAAAAACGCGTGGTGTGCTCGACTTTGTAGGTCACGCTCATAGGCCGGGCTCCTGCATGTCGATCGAGAGCGAGGTCGGCTCGATGGCGGCGAACTGCTTGGTCAGCTCGGTGTGGGCGAGATAGCGGGCGGTCAGCGTCTGGTCGACGAGCGGGATCTGCTCGATCACGAAGGAGAGCAGATCGTCGAGGTTGCCGCGATGGGGCGATGCGATGCTCAGGGCCTCGGGGTTGGCGGAGACTACGCGGTCGAGTAGTTGATATGCAAGCCGGTGGTCCGCATCGCGCGAGGCCTGATCGGGGTGCGGCAATTCATCGATATGCGTCAGCACACGCCTGAGCTGATACGCCACCGACCGGGGGTTGATGTCGTCGGTAATCAGCAGGTCGATCGCGGGGACCGGGCGCAGGTCCGCCAGATAGCGTGTGCGGTATGTCATCGCGGAGTCGCACACCTCCAGCAGTGTTGCGAGCATCGGGCGTTCTTCCTCCAGGGGCTGGATGATGGTCTCTCGCAGCAGCTCCGCGGTGCGCCGTGCGCGTTCGATGCGTCGTCCCAGGTCGAGGAAGCGCCAGCCGAGGGTGCGCGTCATGCTCTCGCTCATCAGGCCGCCGAACGCGACGAGCTCGAGCACGAGGTGGTTCAGCAGCGAAGCGACATCGGTGAGGTCTTCATCATCGATGGGGTTGATGGCGGCGGCGCGGAGCAGGTAACGCTCCATGCGTGCGACCAGTCGCCATGCATCGACGGAGATACGGTCGCGCACGGACTGTGCCAAGCGCACGCATTCGCGGATGGCCTGCCGCAGGTTGCCGGGTGCGGGGGCGTTGAGCACCGCCGACTTGATCCGCCTCGAGATCTTGGGGTCGATCCCGCCATCGCCCAGGAGCGAGAGCAGTCTCGACCAGCCCTCGTCCTGCTCGCCGGGCTCGCGCGTGCCTTCAATTTCGATACGGGCGATCAGTGCGCGCAGAAGTCGGGCCTGGTATTCCGCCGCCTCCATCGATCGGCCAAGCCAGTAGAAGTTGTCTGCCACGCGGCTGGGCAGCTCGGCGCCGCTGCGCTTGAGCGCGAGCGGCTCGTTGCTCGGCGGCAGCAGGCTCAGCGTGTCGGGCGGCGCGTCACTGAGCACCCAGCAGTCCTGCGTGCGCTCGGCCTGGCTGGGCTCGAAATCGAGCATGGAGTCCTGGTGAGCAAGGCGGATCAGCCCGCCGGGCAATACGTGATAGCTGTCGCCTTCCATCGCCGCGAACATGCGCAGCGCCCAGTGCCAGGGCTCGTAGCGCTGCCCGTTCCATGCGGGCGTCGTGCCTCGTCGCAGGCGCTGCTGCGCAACGAACTGTTCCGGCGTCAGGCGGATGCGCTCGACAAGGTCGGTGCGCTGGCGCGTGGTCAACCGCGCGGGGTCGATCGGGGCGGTGCCGGCCTGGAATGCGGGATAGATGTAAAGGTCTTTGAGGTTGGCGACGACGTACTCACGCTCTTTCTTCTGCCCGCACCACCAGGTCGCGACCGTCGGGATCTTGAGCTCCTCGCCGAAGAAGAAGCGGCAGATCGGCGCAAGGAACGCGCTGATCGCAGGCGACTCGACCAGCTGGCTGCCAAGCATGTTTGCGATCGCCAGGTGTTCCTGCCGCTGGCTCTCGACGAGCCCGGCAACTCCGAGGTTGCTGTCGGCGCTCAGCTCGACCGGGTCACAGGCGTCGTCGTTGATGCGTCGGAGGATGACCTCGACCGGCAGCGCCCCGCCGAGTGTTTTGAGCAACGTGCGGTTGCGTCGGACCGCGAGGTCCTGCCCGACGGTCAGCGTGTAGCCGAGGTAGCGGGCGAGGTAGGCGTCCTCGAAGCCGCGGTGTCCGACCGGGCCTTCGGACAAGAGGACGATGCGCGGGTTGGGAGATCGCGAGATGGCAAGCGAGGAAAGCGTCTGCCGGAAGGTCTGGAAGAAGCGCGCGTGCCTCCGGACGTTCATCGCGCCGAACATGTCAGCGTGTACGCGGCCGATGGCGATTCGGTTTTCGAGCGTGAAGCCCAGGCCCGAGGGCGCCTGTGTGCGGTCGCCCTGCACCCACCAGCGTCCGCCGTCGCCGCGCGTGACGTCCGCGGCGTAGAGGTGGATATAGCGACCGCCTGCAACGGGCAGGTCGTGGTAGGCGCGGCGGTAGTGCGGGTTGGCAAAGAGGATCGCCGGAGGCAGCAGCTTTTCTTTGATGACGCGCTGCGGGCCGAGCAGGTCCGCGGCGATTTTGTTGAGCAGCGCCGCGCGCTGGGCGATCGATTCTGCGAGCGTGTTGAAGTGCTCGTTGCCCAGCTGGAAGGGCACGGGGTCCAGGGGCCAGAGGTGGGGCTGGCTGACCTCGTGCGGGCCGGTGAGGAGGATGCCGTTGTCGTCAAGCACCTGCTGGGCGCGAGCGCGACGCGATTCGATCAGGCCCGCTCCCAGCGCCTGGAGCCTGGGTGCCATCACTGCCCAGTCCGGACGGATCTGGCCCCTGTCATCCATGAGCTGATCGGCGACGCCGGGCTTGGCACGGTACTGGCTGAGTGAGCCGGACCAGTCCTCTGCCTCGGTATCGGAGCCGGGTTGGGGTGGCGGTGCGGCGGTCAAGTACGGCGCTCGAAGAACACGGGAGTAAAAGCAGATATTGCCGACAGGTTCCATCTGTCAGTATGTAGAGGATACCTCGCCGTGGATCGACAAGCTCAGGTCAACGGCGGGCAGCGCAGGTCCAATGTCATCGGGAAGCTGGGGTTGTCCGCCTCGGGCGTCACCGACATGGGGCCCGGGGTGTGTCCGCTCTTGAAGAAACGACCGGCGCGGCGGGCCTCGGCCTCAAAGGCATTAACCGGGAAGCTCGCGTGGCTGATCCCCGCCGGGTTGGACACGTGGTACGTGCAGCCCCCGATCGACCGGCCACGCCAGGTATCCACCACGTCAAACACCAGCGGCGCGTGCACCGGGATCGTCGGGTGCAGGCAACGCGGCGGCTGCCACGCACGGTAGCGAACACCCGCCACCGACTGGCCCTGGACACCGGTCGGGTGCAGGGGCAGCGGCCGGCCGTTGCACGTCACGATGTGACGCGTGTCCGTCAAGCCATCGACCATCACCTGAAGACGCTCGACCGACGAGTCGACCGCGCGCGAGGTCCCCCCCCCCGCCGACTCTTCGCCAAGCACGTACCAGGGCTCGGCCGCGTGCCGCAGCTCGACATGGATCGAACGCTGAGCAATCTCGCCGATCTTGGGGAAACGGAACTCAAAATGCGGTGCGAACCACTTCGGATCGACCGACATCCCCGCGGCCTGAAGATCGGCGCATACGTCAACAAGGTCCTCCCAAAGGAAGTGCGGCAGCATGAACCGGTCGTGCAGCGTCGAGCCCCACCGCGTCGCGGGGAGCGTCGAAGGCTCACGCCAGAACATCGCGATCAGCGCACGGATCAACAACTGCTGGGTCAGGCTCATCCGCGCGTGCGGGGGCATCTCGAATCCGCGAAGCTCGATGAGCCCAAGCCGACCCGTTACCGAGTCCGGCGAATAGAGCTTGTCGATGCACACTTCCGCGCGGTGCGTGTTGCCCGTCAGGTCCACAAGCAGGTGGCGGAACACGCGGTCGACCAGCCACGGCGGAGGTGTCCCCCGCTGCTGCTCGATGATCTTGACCGCGAGGTCGAGCTCGTAGACCGCGTCGAACCGGCCCTCGTCCACGCGCGGCGCCTGGCTGGTCGGGCCGATGAAGCGACCGCTGAAGACATAGCTCAGCGACGGGTGGTTGAGCCAGTAACGCAGCACGCTCGCCAGCAGGTCCGGCCGACGCAGGAACGGCGAGTCCGCCGGCGTCGGGCCACCGAGCACGACGTGGTTGCCCCCGCCCGTGCCGCTGTGCTTGCCGTCCAGATCAAACTTCTCTGTGCCCAGGCGCGCGTAGTGCGCCTCTTCGTACAGCGCGGTGGTGTTCTTGACCAGCTCGTCCCAGGAGCCTACCGGGTGTGTGTTGACCTCGATCACGCCGGGGTCCGGCGTAACCTTCATTACATCCAGGCGCGGGTCGTTGGGCGGGAGATAGCCCTCGATCAGCACGGGCATATTCAGCTCGGCGGCCGTCGCTTCGACCGCACCGACCAGGTCGAGGTAGTCTTCCAGCGAGTTGACCGGGGGCATGAACACATACAGCCGGCCCTCGCGCGGCTCGACGCACAGCGCCGTTCGCACCACGTTCGGCGCATACGCAATCAACGCCGGCGCATCAAAAAGCAGCGTCGGACGCGCGGGCGTCTCCGGCGTACGGAAACGCCGTCGTCGAAGCAGCTTCGCGTTGCCATCACCCGCACCAACCGCCGCCTCTAGGACCTCATCCTCCGCCCCCGCGCTGCCGCTACCCAGCCAGCCCGTGCGCTCAAGGATCGGCTCGGGCAGCGGGACCTTCGGCGCAGTCGGGTCCGGGTCGATGGGCTGAGGCACCTGACCCGCAGGCACATGGGACAGCGACGCCAGAGGAAGTCGCAGTCCCATCGGCGAATCGCCCGGCAGCAGGAACATCTCTTCGCGACGCACGGGCCAGTACCCCGTCGCCCAGCGCGCGGCGGACGCCTGCCACCACTGCTGCTGCAGCGGCATCACAAAACCGCGCGGCGTATCCAACCCCTCATCAAACACACGCGCCATCGCCTTACGCTCAAGCTCGTCCTTCGCCTTCGCGTCGCCGGCCTTCACGTTCGGCGGCAGCGTGTTTTCTTTCCACGAGTAGTACATCGCGTCTTCGTACGCCGGCACGATGTAATGACGCTCAACGCCGATGTGTTCCGCTAGACGATCGATGAAATGCTTGGCCTGGTTGTGCCCAAAGCCGTAATTCTTCGTCTTGTCCCCGACCAGCGACGGGTCGTGCCACACCGGCTTGCCGTCCTTGCGCCAGTAACAGCCAAACGCCCACCGCGGCAATGGCTCGCCGGGGTACCACTTGCCCTGACCAAAGTGCAGAAGCGCTCCCGGCGCGAACCGGTCCCGCAGGCGACGAACAAGCTTGTCCGACAGGTCACGCTTGTGCGAACCGACCGCGTCGTAGTTCCATTCCACGCCGTCCATGTCGTCGATCGACACAAACGTCGGCTCGCCGCCGATGGTCAGTCGCACGTCATCGGCCTTGAGCCGGGCATCAATCGCGTGGCCCAGCGTCTCGATCTGCGACCACTGCTCCTCGGTATAGGGCTTGGTCACGCGAGGGTCTTCATGCACGCGCGTCAGCTTAATCTCGTGATAGAGCTCGCTCTCGCACTTCTCCAGCGCACCGCTGATCGGCGCGGCGCCCGAGGGCTGGGGCGTCGCCGCAAGCGGGATATGGCCCTCGCCCGTCAGCAGCCCGGAGGTCGGGTCCAGTCCGATCCAGCCCGCGCCGGGAACGTACACCTCGGTCCACGCGTGCAGGTCGGTAAAGTCCACCTCTGCGCCGGAGGGGCCGTCGAGCGACTTGACATCCGCCTTGAGTTGGATGAGGTAGCCCGATACAAAACGCGCCGCCAGGCCCACATGACGCAGCACATGCACCAGCAGCCACGCCGAGTCGCGGCAGGAACCCTTGCCGATCTCCAATGTCTCTTCGGGGCTCTGCACGCCGGGCTCAAGCCGGATCACGTAGCCCACGCGCTCGTAGATCACGCGGTTGAGGTCCACAAGCAGATCCACCGTCCGATCCGCCGACTTAGGCAGACCCTTGATCAGCGCCGCGAGTTTGGGCGTCGCCGGCTCGACCTCGAGGTACGCCGCGAGTTCCTTCTTCAGCCCGGGCTCATAAACGAAGGGGAACGCCTCGGCCTCGGGCTCGACGAAAAAGTCGAACGGGTTGATCACCGTCATGTCCGCCACCAGGTCGACCGTCACGCTGAACGCACGGGTCTTCTCGGGAAACACCAGACGGGCCATGAAGTTGCCAAACGGGTCCTGCTGCCAGTTGATGAAGTGCTCTTCGGGCTCGACGCGCAGGGAGTAGCTGTGCACGGGCGTGCGCGCATGAGGTGCGGGACGCAGGCGGACCAGTTGAGCGCCAAGCGCGATCAGACGGTCGTAGTCATAGTGCGTCTGGTGATGTAGGGCAACACGGATGGCCATGGGGGTGGTCGTCGGGGTGGTGTAGTGAGAGGCGGGCAGGTCAGGCGGAACGAGTCATCTTTTGCGCAGGGGGCAGTTCATTCTTCGGCTCAGCGGTGGGGGCAATCGCGAAGAACCGCTCAAATACCGCCTCGCCCACCTGATTAAGCCGAAGTTGCAGGTCGTCCACGAATTCGTGCAGGCCGCTTCCGATAATCGTGTCGATCTCGGTGTACGAAAGGTCGGCACAAAGACGCCCCAGCAACTGCTCGGCCCGGCAACTGAAGGCGCCGACCGGGCATCCTGTAATCCTGTGAAGCGATCGCTCGGCTTCAAACAGGCAGTACTGGATCGACCGCGGGAACAACCGATCGAGCACCAGGAAGTCCACCACGTGCCGGACGTCGAGCTCCTGATAACGCTTGCGGTACATCTCGAAACCCGAGACCGACCGCAGCAGGCTCGACCACTGCAGGTCGTCCAGCGGCGTGTTCACGTCGCTCAGGTTCGGAAGCAGTGTGAAATACTTCACATCCAGAAGGCGCGAGATCTTATCCGCACGCTCAAGCTGTCGGCCGAGGTTCGCAAAGTGCCAACCCAGCCCGCGCGACATCGTCGCATCCGTGATCCCGTGGAACAGCATGCACTGCTGCATGATCGTCCGGTAGAAATCGCTGGGCGCACGCAGCAGCATCCCGACACGGATCTCACGGTTAAACCAGTGGTAGAACTCGTTGAGCTGCTCCCACATCTCAGAGGCGATCGTCTCACGCACCGAGCGGGCGTTCTCCCGCGCCGCGCCCAGCGAACAGATGATCGAGCTCGAATACGACTGGTCGATGGTCAGGAACTGCATCACGCTCGCCGCGTCGGCCTGCGTGTAGTGCTCCAAGAAGACCTTGTCGTCGCCGGTCACCGAGATCAGAGGCTGCCACTGATCACGACCGGCCGGTACGTCCAGCACAAACTCGCGCGTCACATCGATGAAACGCGCAAGGTGGTCCGCACGCTCCATGTATCTCGCCATCCAATAAATCGAATCCGCCACTCGGCTGAGCATCGCTTACGCCCCTCCCCTTCCATTGGTCGCAACCACCCAGGTGTCCTTGCTGCCGCCGCCCTGGGATGAGTTGACCACCAGCGAGCCTTTTTTCAGCGCCACGCGTGTCAACCCGCCGGGCATCACCCAGATGTCTTTCCCGTACAGAATGTAGGGACGCAGGTCCACGTGTCGGCCCTCAAAGCGCGGGGCCTGTCCCTCCTGCTCGATCACCGTCGGCACACGCGAGAGCGACACCACCGGCTGGGCGATGTAGTTACGCGGGTGAGCCTCAATCTTCTTCGCAAACTCGGCTCGCTGCTCCGCGGTCGATGTCGGCCCCATGAGCATGCCGTAGCCGCCCGACTCGTTGGCCGCCTTGACCACAAGCTTCTCGAGGTTCGCCAGCACGTACTTGCGATCGTCATCCTTGATGCACAGATACGTCGGGACGTTGGGGAGGATCGGCTCCTCGTTGAGGTAGTAGCGGATCACATCGGGCACGAAGGCGTACATCACCTTGTCGTCCGCCACCCCGCCGCCGGGCGCGTTGGCCAGCGCGACGTTGCCCGCGCGGTAGGCGGACATGATCCCGGGCACGCCGAGCATCGAGTCTTCACGGAAGGCCTTGGGGTCCAGGAAATCGTCGTCGATCCGGCGGTAGATCACGTCGACCTTCTGCAGGCCGTCGGTCGTCCGCATGTAGACAAAATTGTCCTGCACCACCAGGTCGCGCCCCTCGACCAGTTCCACCCCCATCTGCTGGGCGAGGAACGAGTGCTCGTAGTAGGCCGAGTTGTAGATGCCCGGCGTGAGCACCGCGACGGTCGGGTCGGCGATGCCGTCGGGCGCCAGGTGGGCAAGCGTGTCGTAGAGCCGGCTGGCGTAGTCAACGACCGGCTGGACGCGCGAGCCGTCGAAGACGTGCGGGAACGAGCGCTTCATGAGCATGCGGTTCTGCAGCACGTAGGAGACGCCCGAGGGGCACCGCAGGTTGTCTTCGAGGACGTAGACCTTGCCATCCGCACCACGGATCAGGTCGGTGCCGACGATGTGGCACCAGATGCCGTGCGGCGGGTTGAGGCCGTGGCACTGCGGGCGATACGAGTCGGCCATCTCCAACACCGAGCGCGGGATGACGCCGTCGTTGACCACGTTCTGCTCGTGGTAGATGTCGTGAACGAGCATGTTCAGCGCCTTGATGCGCTGCTTGAGCCCGCGTTCGATCGTCGCCCACTCCCGGATGTGGATCATGCGCGGGATGATGTCGAAGGGGAAGATTTTTTCGGTGCCACGCTCGTCGCCGTAGACCGTAAAGGTCACGCCCAGGCGATACATGGCTCGCTCGATCGCCGACTTGCGCGACAGGAGTTCGCCATTGGGTAGCGACTGGATCAGATCAACAAGAAGCTTCGCCTCGGGACGGACCTTGCCGTCGGCGTCAAACATCTCATCAAAAAAGTCTTCAGTTTGGTAGCCGTCGAATCCTAGCACGGTCACAGCAGGAACCTCACGGGTTACCGTTCGGCAGGCCTTACGAAACTATCTTCGCATAATCGCGTGAAAAGTCAAATATTTACAAATCATTTGGAGAAAATGATCATGGCTTGACCGGCTAGCATCTGCCTCCGGCGAACGATCGGGTACCGTCAGGTTTATCGCCCGGCGGATGCTGTCTGTGACGGGTTCATAAATCTTGACTTCTTTGGAGAAATTGAAGGGGTCGGCGCCAAATCCCGCTGGCCTACGCATGCTTGAAGCCCGTATCAGCTCATGAACTGCTTGATCGCGCCTTTCTGATTGATGCCGAATTTGTCCAGCCCGGTATCAAACGCCCCGAAGTGTTCGATCGGGTTCCCAAAAGCGTTTAGCACGGTGGTGTACCAGTTACCCAGGGTTTTGTGGCCCTGGGCACCGTACTTGGGCAGGCGGACGTATCGCCGGCCGAGGTTCATCGGCGTTTTATCCCCAGCCATGACGATGAAGGGCCACTCACTGCCCTGGCTGTGGTGCGTCTCGCCGTTGTCGGGGAAGTACATCACGACGGTGTTGTCGAACATCGAGCCGCGGCCGTCGATCTCGGGGGTCGCCTTCAGGCGCGAAACGATCTTTTCCATAAGCTTCATGTGCTGATGGCGGACCTTCTCGCGGACTTCTAGCGCCCCGAACTCCTTGACGCTCTTGCCGTGTCCAACGTCATGCAGATTGACCTGTTCATCTTCGATCTTCGGCAGACCGGTGTAGGTAGTGCCCAATTCGTCTACGGTGAACGCCACGACATTCGTCATGCCCGCGACTAGCGTGGAGATCAGGATTTCGCACAGGCCTTCCTGTCGGTCCAGCGTGCTCAGCGAGTCAGAGTCAAAGTAAGCGTCCGGAAGCTTAGGGATGTTCTTACGGATCACTTCCGACATCGCCTCGATCTTCATGTTGCGTTCACGGATCGCCTGGACCGAGTCGGCGTAGGTCCGCACCTTGAGCTGCTCGATGCCGTCAAGCTGCTGAGCGATCGTGCCCTCGCTGCCGGCAACAAACTCAAGCACCTTACGATCCAACGAGTAGAGGACCTGTGCGGCCTTTTCGTTGCTGACCGACTTGAAGAGTTCCTGCATCGCGACCTTCGGCGAGCCGAACGCGTAGTTGGGCTGCTGCGGGCCTCGGGCGCTAAAGCCCTTCTCGATGCCGTTGATGTTTCCGCGGCTGTTGCCCCCGCCTACGGGGAAGCAGGCAAGCTCGATGTGCTCAAACGGCGAAGGGAACAGCTTCGCCAGCTCGAAATCCACCGTCGCCCACTTGATCGAGCTCAGGCGTTCGTTGGCTTTGTAGGCGCCCAGCGACGAGCACCACGTGTGGTGACCGGTCGTGCACATCTTGCCCGACAGGCCCTGAAGGATCGTGAGGTTTTTCTGGTGCTTGGACAGCGGGCTCATCCATGTTGGCAGCGTGTGGCCGTCGAGGTCGACGGTGTAGGCCTCTTTCGCTTTTTCCTTTGCCTTCGTCGCTTCGTCAAAGCTCGGCGGGACCAGCGTATCGGGCAGAAGGCCGTTGCCCTTGTGGATGAAGATGAAACGCGTCGGCACTTTGCCCGCACCCGGCAGCGCGGCGGGCGCATCGGCAAAAAGCTCACGCGGCCACATCACCGCGCCGGCGGCACCCGCTGCATAAAGACCGGCCTTAATGATCTCGCGTCGTGTAGGCATTGTTACTCCGATACCTGTTTTCTGTACATGAACGAATCCGATGTCAACAGACTCACAACCACCGCCTTGAAACTCCCGCCACTTTCCACGTAGGCCCTGTCGGCGTCGATGAGGGTCTGTGAATCCGAGAGCATCTCGTTACGCCCCATGTAGAAGCGGAACGCGTGACGGATGATCGACTGACGGACACGATCCGATTTCGCCAGGCGATCAATCAGTTCAAAGGCGTCCTTCACTTCACTGTCCAGCAAGCTGTCTCCTGTGCCTTCAAGGGCGCCCGCGGTGTTAACCGGCGCGGTGGGGTAAACGTCTTCGGTGGTTTTGCCGTCGCCGGCCTTGATCAGGTTGTCGGGGTGCTCGAGCTTTTCTTCCGTGCGGAATCGGCCAAAGTCATCGAACGATTCAAAGGGCATCCCCAGCGGGTTCATGTGTTTGTGACACTTCCAGCACTCGTCCGGGGCCGTGACCTCCTCGACGCGCTGGCGGAAGGTTTTCGGCGCATCTTCAGGAACCTGAGCGTTCACCGTGATCGGTACGTCCGGCACGCGGCCTGCTAAAAGCTTCTCGCGGATCCAGCGGCCGCGGCGGATCGGGTCGCTGTGGAAATTCGTCGAGTGCGCGACCAGCCATGCGGGGTGCGTCAGGATGCCCTTGCGGTGCTCGACCTTGAACGGCTGATCGATTACGTAATCCGTCTGAGCCGGGTCGATGTTGTAGCTCTTGGCCCAAGGCGTGAGCATCCGCGTCCCGAACGGGTAGTTGTAAACCGGATTTACGCCCAGCCCCTTTTCGCGGAAGAGCTTGACGTGGGTCATGATCCCCTTAAAAGCCTTGCCGCCCCTGGCGTCGTAGAACTGCCCGGCCAGCCACTTCTCATTTTCCTTCGCGATCTGCTCGAAGTCCTTTTCCCAATCCGTGTCCTTAAAGCGATCATAGATACGGATGAGCGCAGCGACGCGCTCGACCGCCGCTTCCTCGCCGTGTTTGTAAGGTGCCACAAAGTATTCTTCGCCCAACAGCAGGCTCTCAAAAACGTGCTGATCTTTCTCGACGTAATAATCAACAAGCTCGTCGGCCTCGTTGACCAGCACACCGCCCGAGCCCGAATCGCCCCGGCCCGGGTTGACGTAAAAGCCCCCGCTGCGTGGCGGGTCCTTGAACACCTTGGGCGCCGAGGTGTAGCCGAAGAACTCACGGAAGAAGCGCACGAGCTTAGGATGCGACGAGACGTGCGAATCCATGCTGCCGTCAGAGACCGCGGGGTCGACCTGTGCGCGGTAGTAGTTTTCATCCGCAAGAAGACGCACCACTTCGCGCTCGTAGTCCGCCTTGGTCTGCAGCCGACCTTCTCCCGCAGCCTTAAGCAGCTGCGCGTCCGGGCCGCGGTCGCCTAACGCATACGAGATCGCAAACGCGGCTTCGCGCGGCGTAAGCATCTGACGACCAAACGCATCCACCTTCCCCCCGCCAAACTCGATGCGGTAGAGGAACTCCGACTCCAGCAGCACCGCCACACACATCTGACGCAGGCCCTGCTCGGCGCCGCCTATCTGGACCAGCGATCGTGTGAGCTTGAGATACTTAGCGAGTTCGGCATTGCTCGCTTCACGCTTGAGGACCAGGCCAAACTGCGTCTGGATCGCCGCCGCCAGCTCTTTGTCTGTCGGACTGCCCGAACCCTTGAGAATGGCCGTGAAAGATTCGGGAGCAAATTTCCGTGGGTACCACTTGTCTTTCGGATTCTCGTATTCCAACTTCTTCCAGTCTTCACCAAAATGTTTTGCGGCGAAGACCTGCTTGTCCGCGATCCACTGGGCGTTGTTGAGCATCACAAGCAGGTGCCCGCCATCGAGCTGCGAGATGTCGTAGTCGCGGACCCCGGAGTGATCCGGCAAAACAAACGGGTTGGTCACGCCATAAAGACTGCGTGTTTCATAATAAGAGCGGTCGCGATCCTCCATCTGCATCGCTTCAAAGACACGCTGCTGGAAAATCTGCGGGCTGATCAGCCAGCGACGCGCGGGGGTGTAGGCGTGGTCCTTGATCTTGCCGCTGAAGAGCTGGTCATGATCAACCATATTGCCGTACGGCGGGTATCGAAGCTTGTCTTTGACGCGATCTCCCGCCATCGCCCCCATCTGCTCGCCCAGCCAGACCAGGAGTTGTTCGCGCTCCTTGGCCGAGGGCTGAGGCTTGCCTTGGGGTGGCATCTCCTGGAAATGCAACGCCTCATTCGCCCGGCCGATCAGGTCAAGCACGTCGTCCGCATCGAGCGATCCGAGCGTATCGAAACGCACATCGCCCTTCTGATTCGTCGAGCCGTGGCAGTCGATGCAGAAGCGGCTCAGCAGGGCATCGCCGTCCACGATGCCGGCCTGGTCCGCAGCCGGCGCCGACTCTGTGGGCGTAATTTGATTAGCGATCGGCAGAACAACCGCCGGCTCATGCGATACGCCGCCCCGCTCTCCGCATGACACAGCACCCATGAGCAGGCCGACCAGCACGCAGCTTTGTTTCTTCTTCAAGTACAAGTATTTCTTGGCAGGGAATGAGGTGAGGTCTACCGTCACGGCGCTGGTCCGCCACTTGGGCAGACTATGTCCGAGCCACAGGGCCGGTTCTAACGGATCTGACGCGCAAAAGCATGCCCGCGCTACGGCGTCGATGCCAGTCTATACATATTTTATTTTGGCGGTCCCGCCGTAAAAAAGGGCTCCGGGCCGTTCGGGCAGGCACTTCATGCGAATCATGCGAAGGGCTCAAGGCCGAGTAACCGGGATGGAGTCCTTGCACCACATGCGCGACCACTTGACGTTATTGAAAGGCCCGCCGACGATCTTGCCCTTGTAATTGACTTCTTCAACATGGCCGTCGGCCATCGCGGCAAAGGAAATGCCGGAGCAGAGCGGATCACTCGGGCTGTAGTATTTTCCGCTGACCGGATTATTAAGCTCTTTGCTCGTGTTGTGGAATGACCCGAACTGGTCATAGTCATACGGCTGCAGCCTGAATAGCGCGTCATTCATGCCGTTGTCGTTAAACGAGTTCCATCCGTAAATGGAGAAGGTGTTCTCTTCGGCAAAGAATACGAAATCCGAAGGCCTGGAGATGGTCTCGACTTGCTTCTCTTCGCTCCAGCCCTTGTCGTGCCACTCCTGAACCGCAGCTTCACCCGCTTCACCATTCTGGCTGTAGCTGCGCAGAAGCGCTTCGTTCTTCCACCAGCTCTGCCTCGGCAGGTTCTCGATCGCTACAGGACAAACAAACGCTTCTAATTCCGAGTGGTAGTCCCACAGATCTCCCTGCTCAATATTCTTGAGTATCGTCGGGTCAGTCAGTTCGCTATATCCCGTCGAAGTGGCGGGCATCGTTCCATCGGGATATTTCCCGGCACTCCATACCCACCTTGTCGATATCGTGAACCGCTGGTCGTGGTCCATCGTGTAAGCCAACTCGCCCTTCATGAGGTTGGCCAGGTTTGTATTACAAGTCGCCACATTCGCGGTATCCATGCTCTTCATCAGCGCGGGCAGCAGGACCGCGATCAACACCGCCATCACCGCGATAACCACCAGCATCTCAATGAGTGAAAATCCTCGTGAACTACGACTGGACATGTCGCTCTCCTTCAGATTGTGCACCTTCAAGCTTTAATCCGTTCAAGCATCCAACTCAATATGCCCAGTCCCAACGGGCATCATTCCCAACAATTTTGTGACAATGGTGCCTATACCGGGTTACAAGAATCTTATCATTAGATCGGTCATAAAAAACAGAAATTTTTTTCGTATGTTTGTGATTTGCTGCTGATAAACCGCATTCTTGATATTTAAATGACTGTTAAGGATGAATGGCTTTTCTTAAGTGGCTGTTTTGGTTGTTTTTATGATGCGATCTAATTCTTCTGTTCTCAAGAAAATGTAATGCCAATTCAAGTCTGGTTCCGATAACCCCTGCACCTGCTTTACACCTCTGCACTTGCTAGGCATCTTCATCGATCCAGCCAAACCGTTAAGGAGCCCCCAATGTCAGACTCTTCAAAGGCCAGGCAGGTTCGTCAGTTTGTTCAGGCACTTGCCCGCGAAGACCGCTACATCGTGATGCTCTTCTACGCCGATGGCCTGACACCGATGGAAATCGGCCGGGTCCTGGACCTGCCCTCGACCAAAGTCCGTGAGCGTCTGCTGGAACTGCGATCCAAGCTTTCCCAAGCGACCCTTGGCGGAGCTGCCGGGACAAGCGCGACCATCAAAACGGATCCGGCACCGATGTCGCCGACCCGGGCCGCATACGCATAAAACCTAACACGATCGCTCCCCGCGCTGCCACCCTCTGGGGCTAGCGCAACCACTAAAAAAGCCCGGCCACTCGGCCGGGCTTTTTGCGTTGAATAGACAATCGATCCGGTTTGCGTCCGGGCTCATGCCGCATGACGCATTTCAATAGATCGGTGGTGCGCAATCGCGCGGCGGCGGTTGATCCGGCGGCGAACAGTGCGCTTGACTCGTCGTGCAGCCTCATCGATTGCACGATAGATGTCCGAATCGATGTGCTGTAGTTGGATCTCGCCAATCCCGGTGATCGTGATGCGGACGTTACAACGCCTCTCGATACCGTGCTTAGTGCCGTGGATATCTTCGAGAAGAAGATCCACACGCTCGATGCGTTTTTCGAAGTTGCCTAGCGCGGAAGCGAGTTTTTCGCGCGCGTGGCTATCGACGTGCTCACTGTTGTCCAGGTGAAGGCAGCGGACATCAAACCTCATGGGGTACCTCGTTGTTAGAGAAACGATCCAGGCACAAGAAACAATGCAAGAGACAGGCCAGATTCATTTTAGGCACGCAATACTTGAAATCAAAGGATTTTCAGCCTGGCCGATAAGCATCGGCCTGCAAGTGACGCAAAAGTAGGCAGTAGTCCGAAAACCATGTTCAATTCGGGCTTCAGTCCCCTATCGGCATAACGTCAGCGAAGATGCTGCGCCGCGCTACGCCGGCAGGCCAGCGGGTAGGCAATTCGCCCATCTGCAGCTCGATCAATTGACTAGCCTTGTCCACCGGACGCAGATGGGCGGCGCCGTCGGCCATGCCGATCATCACCTGCGTATCTCCACCTTTTGGAATCGCCGCGACCAGTACGCTCGAAGACTGGCGCGTGCCTGCGTACTCAAGGAAGAACACGTAAGCACCATTCGCATCAAACCACTGCTTACGCTCGGTGTCCGTCATGCGGTCAAAACGTCGCGGCAGGTCGGAGCGGTCACCGCTGGCGGTAAGCTGCTCGGGCGTGACCAGCCCGGCGTTCAATAGGTCCACCACGTGCGAGGGCTTATTGCCCTGCTGCTCGACGTACAGGTTGCAGGCCAGGATCAGCTGCTGCATATGCGCAACCTCGGGGTCCACGGCCGCGACCTGCACCGGGGCTTCGCTCGACTGGTCAGGGGCACTGTTCGTGACAACATGCGCCTTGTGCTTATGGTCACGGCTCAACAGCCAGTGCTCGCCGGTGTGCGTGGTGATACGAAGCGTCCGCTTATCCTCCGCCAATTCGATCTGCCCGGTGATGCGTGGGGCGTCGCTCACGTCGGCTGGGCCGGTGATGCTGATGATGTCGTCGGCCAGGTTATAGACGAGTTCGCACTGCGTGCCCGGCTGATCACCGCGGGCCGAACGTTCATACGTGCCACATCCAAAGGGCTTGAACTCGAACGAGACATCCCCGGCCGTCGGAGCCGAGTCGCCCTCGTTCTGCTGCATGTACCAGGCGCCCAGGATCGGCGAGCGATCGACCATGTGGATCGGTGCGGTGCTCGACTTCTGCTCGCAGCCGAGCGGCAGTGCCGCGCACGCGACCAGACAAAGGCTGAGTGTCAAGCGTTTCATGAATCGGCTCCCTGGGCTTACCGACTTAGATATCGGGCTGATAACCGGGTGCGATGACACCGCCAGCCAGAGAAGCCCTTGTCCCAGGGGATCAGACGTGTTACAGGCGTTGCAGACGGCAGACATTGACGCCGAGCCAGCAGACGTAGAAGAAGATGCCGCTCACATCGGTTTCTGCTGGATCGTCGCGTCGTAGACGCTCAGTAGTTTTTCCTTGTCGAAGATCATCTCCTGGCGGGAGAGGCCGACGACGTCGTACATCGGGGTGAGCTCGATGGCGTCGACCGGGCAGGCCTCTTCGCACATGCCGCAGTAGATGCAGCGGAGCTCGTCGATGTCGAACTTGACCGGGTACTTTTCGCGGTCGTCCCAGGGCGAGGTCTTGCCTTCGATGTGGATGCAGTTGGCCGGGCACGCGGTAGCGCACATCATGCAGGCGACGCACCGGACTCTGCCCTGTTCGTCGCGGTTGAGCCGGTGCACGCCGCGGAAGTTGCCGACGTAGAGCCCGCCGTCTTCGAGGGGGCGGTGCTCACGGCGTTCCTCGGGGTACTCCATGGTCTTGAGGTGCTTGCCAGCACCGGCCCACTTGCCGACGCTGCCGGCCATGTGCTTGAACGTGGTGCCCAGGCCCTTGAAGACTTCGGGCAGGTAGAAGGCCTCGGCCGCGTTGAGCGGCTTCTGGTCCACGTTGATGATGTCGGCGTCGGCGATGGGCATGGAAGCATTATATGTCGGCGGTCAGTCCCCCCGCCAGAAGCGTGGGACCAGGAGGACCAGCAGCGCGTAGACTTCGAGTCGGCCCAGGCACATGAGGGTGCTTTGGACCCAGAGCGAGGGGCTGCTCATCCAGCCGAAGTTTTTGGTTGGGCCGACGCCGTGGAGCCCGGGGCCGACGTTGCAGAGCGAGGCGAGCGAGCCGCTGAGGGCGGTCTGGAAATCGCACTGGGGGACGCCCGACTCAAACAACATCGTGAACATGGTGCCCAGCCCGATGAAGATGATGAGCATGGCGAAGTAGACCATGGCGGAGAGCTTGAGGTCTTCTTCGATGATGTTGTTGCCGACCTTGATGGGCCGGACGACGTTGGGCCTGAATGCTCGTTCGAGCGCGGCGTAGAGGACTTTGATGAGGATCCAAAAACGGAAGACCTTGAGCCCGCCCGCGGTGGATCCGCCACAACCGCCGACGAGCATCAGGCCCATGAGCAGCGTGATCGAAAGCAGAGGCCACTGGTCGTAGTCGGCGGTGGTGAAGCCGGTGCCGGTCTGCAGTGAGGCGGTCTGAAACGACGCGAACTGCAGGGAGGTGAAGAAGCCGCTGTCGACGTCCGCGCCGGTGGTGGACTTGTAGCTGACACCGACGAGGTTGATCGCGATAACCAGAGTCACCAGCACCTTGAGCAGGACGTAAACGCGCAGCTCGATGTCGTGGAGGATGATGTCCCAGCGACGCTGGATGACGTGGAAGTACAGGACGAAGTTTGCTCCGGCGAGGATCATGAAGAGGGTGAGGATGATGTCGACGGCGATGGAGTTAAAGCCGCCGATGCTCGTATCTTCGGTACTCAGCCCGCCCGTGGACATGACCGAGAAAGCGTGGTTGACCGCCTCGAACCAGTCCATCGCGCCGGTCGCACGAAGCAGCAGGATGCACGCCACCGTAAGACCGAGGTAGATCATCCAGAGCACGCGGGCGGTCTCTGCGATGCGGGGGCGCACACTGCCCTTGTCTGCGGTGGACTCGACCTGAAACATCTTCTTGCCCGTGGTTCCGACCGAGGGCAGGACCGCGACGAACAGCACGACGATACCCAGGCCGCCCAGCCAGTGCGTCAGCGATCGCCAGAGCAACAGTCCCTTGGGAAGGTCGACGATACGGCAGTGTGGGTCGCCCAGGACCGTCGAGCCGGTCGTGGTCAGACCCGACATCGCCTCGAAGAAGCACGCGGTGAATGAGCGAAAGGGGTGGTTGGCGGTGACTCCCGCCAAGTGAGCCCACATCAGGTACGGCAGCCCCGCGAGAGCGGCACCGATCACCCAGCTGATGGCTACAAGCAGCATCGCCTCACGCCGCGCCAGTGACCAGTCTTTGTCATGGCGGCGGGTAAACACCCACATCATGCCGCCGATGAACGCACCGATCGCGGTCGAGATACCCAGCGCCTGCACCGCCCCGCCCTCGCGCGATATCGCGTCGCCGGACCAGACCAGGAACAACTCGTACATCATCGTTGCCGCGAGCAAGACGCTCATGACCACCAGCAGAAGCCCGAGTTGTCTGGCGACGAAGCGGTAGTTCATGGCGAGGGCTCAGGAGCGAGTGCGTTAGAAACAAAAAAAGGTGCCTTTGCACCGCGGTCTTTAATTTAACAGGTATGCGTCTGCGGGTCTTGGGAGGGGCTGCCTTGATCTGCCGTCAAATTGCGACTCGCCTGGTCACTAGACCTCCAGCGTAGCGATCGGGGCTCTCCTGCCGGGCTTGAAGCCAAATAGCTTGTTGAGCTGCTTTTCGACTTCCGCCGGCCCGAGGATCACAACCACATCGCTGGGCTCGAACTTGTCCATGGCGCCGGGGATGTAGACACGCTCGCCCCGGCTGATCGCGGCGACAAGGCAGTGCGGCGGGAAATCGATCTGGGTCAGCGTTTTGCCCTCGACGCCGGGAGCAAGTGTCGGACCCAGGTGCATTTCATAAAGATCGGCGACCCCGCGCGAGAGGCTCGCGAGATGGCGCACGTCGCGGTCGTCCAGCAGGCGTGTGATCTCGTTGACCGCCGTTGCGCGCGGGCTGAAGGCGCGGTCGATGCCGATGTACTCCAGCAGGTGCAGGTAGGTCGGCCGCTGCATCACGCACACGGCGGTCTTCGCGCCGCGGGTCTTGGCCAGGGCTGCGCCGAGGATGTTGGTTTCTTCGTCGTCCGTAGCGGCGACGAACGCGTCGGACTGGTCCACGCGTTCTTCCTTGAGCGCGTCGGAGTTGATGACGTCGGAGTTGATGACCGTCACCCAGTCCAGCTTCTCCGCGAGTTCGATCGCGCGCTGCTCGTCGCCGACAAACAGGCGGATCGACGCGCCCACGCGCTTAAGCTCGCGGCAGAGCCAGACGCTCTGGGTCGAGCCGCCCATGACCATGATGCGTCGTCGGCCGCTGTGCTCGGGGTTGTAGTACTTGCTGGTCTGGTCGATGCCCTTGGTTTCGCCGATGAGCGTGAGCACGTCGCCGGCCTTGATGACCGTCTCGGCCTTGGGCACGAACGATCGGTCGGGCCTCTCGATGCAGGCGATCAGCGAGGTGCCCGGCGCCTTGAGGTCACGCAGCGCCACACCCACCGCCTTGCTCGTCGCGCCGACCTCGATCCTTTGCATCTCGATCAGCCCGTGCGCGAAGTTCTCGACCGCAAGCGCGCCGGGGCTTCGCAGCGCCGCGACGATCGCCTGGGCCGTGGTGTACTCGGGGCAGACCAGGTGGTCGATCCCCAGGTGCTTGGCGTAGTTGAGCCCGCGGTCCTCGTAGAAACCCGAGTGGTGTACACGCGCGATGGTTGTCGCGCAGCCGATGCCCTTGGCCACCGATGCCGAAAGCAGGTTGACCTCGTCGATATTGGTCGCGGCGATCAGCAGGTCGGCCTTGTCGGCGCCCGCCTGCAGAAGAACCTCGGCCTGGGCGCAGTCGCCCAGCATCGAGCGCACGTCCATCATCTCGTCGATCTCCGCGAGGCGGGTCGGCGATTGATCAATGATCGTGATGCTGTGGCCCGACTTGGCGAGTACCTCGGCAGAGTGCCTGCCAACCTCGCCCGCGCCGCAGATAAGGATATTCATGGCTGGATTTTACCGCGCGCCTACTCGTTGATGAGATTAGGCAGCTTGAAGAGGCTTTCACCTTCATACTCGGGCTGGGGCGGCTGTTCCTTGAGGGTCGGGCCTGGCACGACGCCCAAACGCCGGAAGCGGTTAGGCAGAGTCGGGTTTTCTTCGTTGATGAAGTACGCCCACTTGAGCGCCTGGATCGCGTGGTCGTAGTTGCCCAGGCCTTCATAGAAGTCGGCGATCTCGATGTAGATCTCGTCGCTGGTGTTGCGCGAGAAGATGGCGGCCTGACGGTACGCCAGCGCCGCGCTGTCGATGTCGCCGGCACGGGCGAGGAAGCGGGCCTTGCGTGCGTAGTCTTCCCAGCCCTCGTACCGCTCGATCTGCTCATCTAGGAACGCGTAAAGCTCGGCGTTACGACCCTGCTTGTGCAGCGACTCGGCCATTCCGTCCAGGATCTTGGGCGTGTGCTTGCTCTCGTCTTTCACCGCAAGCGCCTGCTCAAACTCGGTCTGCGCCTGCAGCGCGCGGTCCTGGCCCAGGTGCGATTTGCCCATCAGGTAGTGCGCTTCCCAGTCACCGGGGTTGCGCTCGATCACCTTGTTAAGACGGCGGTCGGCCTGTTCATAGTCGCCGGCCTCCATCGCCTTGTTGGCTTTGTAACGCTCAACGGGAGGGTTGAAGCAACCTGCAGCGAACATCAGGCCAATCATCCCCAGCAACGCAGTCATTGTCAGACGAGTATTCATCTCGTGCCTTTCAGTCTCGAAATTTAAGCCCACGCACTACCGGCGCAGCTACAGCTAAACCATGAGGATATGATCGGCAAGCACTTGTCACAACCTCCACCCACCCCTGCGTCCGATAGATGCACGCCCTACGCACCGTTATTATCCAGCACAACACCCCCGGCGGCCTGCATTTCGACTGGCTGATCGAGGACCCGAGCCTGCACCACCCTTCCGGGCCCATGGCACGCCTGTGGACCGCTCGAGTACTGCCTCCGCCCGACTCCTGGCCGAGCCTTGGGCGATTTGCGCTCAGCCCAATCCCTTCTCATCGCCGGGCCTACCTCGACTACCAGGGGCCGGTCAGCGGGGACCGTGGACGGGTGCAGCGGGTTGCGCAGGGATACTGCCTTCCGATGCTCTGGACCAGCGGGCGAATCGTGCTCAACATCCGGGCCGATCGGCTGAGGGCTCGGATCGACATGCGTCAACAAAGCAGACAGGACTGGGTGGCGGTCGTCGTGCGCGACTAAGCGGCGGCCTCGTTGATCTCTGACTGCAAATCGCTCACCTCGTCCGGCGGAAGCTGCTGGGCGTGATTGAGCTCGGCCGTGAACCGAGGCTCGGGCAAGATCGTGTGGCCCTTGTCCAGGTCGAAGCCGACCCGGTAAACGGTCAGCGTCTGGCCCTGAAGCACGACAGCGTGCGGGTTGCGTGGGCTGTGGTACGACCCGGTGTTGATGATCGTCTGGTGTCCGAATTGCCAGACCCCGGCGCGGTGGATGTGGCCGAAGATAAAAAAGCGCGCGTCGGGTGCGTAGCGGTGCGCAAAGCCCGACGCCAGCTTGGGCAGGCGGTGCCAGAACCACAATACGCGTGCTACCTTGAATGCGAACTCGGCCTTGCGGTAGAGCAGCCCTCGCGCCGGCGGCGCGTGCTCGGCCAACTGATCCCACTTGAGGTTCGAGGCGTGTGCAGCCGCCATCGCCTGGTTGTCGAGCTGCGCGCGGTCGATCAGCTCGAGCTGACGCAGCGCCCCTTCGTGCAGCTCTCGCAACTGCTTGGCGTAGGTTGTCCAGGGCGAGATCGCGGGGTGCAGCATGTCGCCGTGTGTAACGAACACCTCGCCATTGCAAAGCCGCAGGAACCGCCGATCGGTCAGCAGCGGGTCGTGATTGCCCGACAGCAGGGTCAGGCGCACGCCGTCATTTTCGCATAGGTCCATCAGGCGAAGGACGTCACGCGCGGCATCGGCCCGGCATCTCGGGTCCGAAAGCTCTGCGAGGTCGCCGTTGATGATCAGTTCGTCCGCGCCTTGCCACAGTTGTCGCATCGCATCGGCCGATCCCGCACCCTGGCCGTTGCCCGCAAGGTGGGTGTCCGAAAGGATCACGGTCCGTCTGCTCATCGCGGCACTCCCGGGCCTGTTGAGATCACTGAAAACTCAGGCCGCGGCCTTCAAGGAACGGATCAGGTTCGAGCACCAGCTCTTGAGGTCGGCGCTGATCTCAAGCTTGTTGTAGATCTGGTCGACGCCCGCATCGATACACGCCTGGCGCTGGCTCTCTTCCAGGGAGGCCGAGACAACCACGATCGGGATCGATTGGAAGCGGACATTCGAACGCAGCGCCCGGATGATCTGCAGCCCGTTGTAGCCGGGAATGTTCATGTCACTGATGATCAGGTCGGGGTTACGGGAGCCCGGCGACTGACAATCGCGCAGGTACTCGATCGCCTGCCGGCCATCGGTCTTGATCTCCACGCTGACGCCCTTGTTTTGTTCCAGCATGCTGCGGATCAGACGCGCCGCGAGCGGGTCGTCTTCGATCAGCAGCACCTTTGTTGTGCCGTTCGCCGGAACCGCGTCGAGCGTGATCCCCAGCGCCGCCGCCTGATCCGAACGCTGGTCGGATTCACGACGACCGGTGTCGATGCCCCATCGCTTGACGTTGTTACGACCGGACTCTTTCGCGGTGTAAACCGCCTTGTCCGCACGCTGCACCAGTTGTTCAGCCGACAGCTGCGTCTCACCCGGAGACCATGACGCAACGCCCACGCTCACCGTGCGAGGCAGCGGCTCGATTGGAGCGCCGGGCACGCCATTGAGATCGAAGGGCGTGTCCGCGATCTTGCGGCGGACTTCCTCGCCCACCTCGGCGGCCTGCTCCATGCCCAGGCCCGGCAGCACGATGACAAACTCTTCACCGCCGTAGCGGCACACCGTACCACGCTCGCCCACCGCTTCGGTAACGCGCCGGGCCAGTTCGACAAGCACCGCGTCGCCGCACGGGTGGCCATAGGTGTCGTTCACGAACTTGAATTTATCGGCGTCGCTGAACAGCACGGAGATCGATTTCTTGCCCGCGACCGCGTCGGCCAGAGCGTTGCATACCAGCCTGTCGAAGTGCTTGCGGTTCGGCACGCCCGTCAGGCCGTCGGTGATCGCGTCTTTCCTGGCACGCTCGGCTTCACGCTGCGTTTCGAGCTGCTGCTGGAAGAGCTGCTCGCTCGCGCGGGCCATGAGTTCCTGAGCCGTCGGAAGCTCCCCGATGTGCTGCTCCATGAGCTTGGCGACTTCACGGCTTGCTTCCTCGACCTGATTAAGCAGGGTCTCGATGTCTTCCTCGCCCTGCCCGAACCACGCGTTCGCGGTCGAATAGAGCATCGCGTACTCCTGCCCGATCATCTGCGTGGTCATCGCCGACGCGATCAACTCGCCGATCACGATGCACTGGATCAGCGCCTTGAATCCATCATTCGGCGGGATCTTGTCGTGGTGGTGGCGGATGCCCGCGGTAATGACCTCGGGCAGCTTCCATTTTTCAGAGAGCGCGGCTCCGACTTGAATATGATCAAGCCCCAGTTGTTCACGCTCGATTTTAAGAAGCTTGTGGTGACTCCCCTTGGTCTCCGCAACAACCTTGCCGTATTGCTCCGTGAACGCGGCAAGCATCGCGAGCACGCCGATGTCCTGGAACAGCGACGCAGCAAAGACTTCTTCAGGCTCACCAAAACCCGAGATCTGCGCGATCTGCCTCGCGCCGACCGCGGAGATGATCGTGTGTTTCCAGAAGGTGTACAGATCGATCTTCTGATCCATCCCGTGGGTCAGATTGATCATCGAGAATCCGAGCACCAGCGACTTCACCGCCTTAAGCCCGAGCAACGCAATCGCACGCTCGATCGAGGGGCAAGGCTTTGACAAGCCATAAAAGCTCGAGTTCACGGTCTTAAGAACCTTGGACGCCAGGCCCGGGTCACTCTGGATCAGGTTCGCGATCTGGTTGAGCGAGACGTCCGGATTGCTCGTCATTTCCAGCAGACGCAACGCAACCGCAGGTAGCGTCGGCACAGACCCGTGCGAGAGAACTCTCTCGAGCGTGATCTGGGCTGAATTGGTGGCCTCGCCTTTGCTCAAAACGTTACTCCCGACGCCAGCAAGCCTTACCTTAATCAAGGCTGTTGTATCCTGGTCCCCTTAGCGACCGCGTACGGACGCCCCGACACACCTGTTCTATCGAACATCACAAACCGGGACTTCACCTGACAGATCATGGCCAAATGCAATTCTGAGAAATTTTTATGCCTAAACAATCACGACAGGCTCCAAGTTATCGCGACCTTTTGGTCAATTAGCACATCGCTGTCGTTGTTCAACTAACACCCACCCCCTGATCTCTCACGCCTTGTAGTAAATACATGTGTGCCTACGCTGCAAAAATCCTACAGGCCTCACAGCCCCACCATTTTTAACAAGACGTCGCGCAACACACAGATCAAAATCATCCTGTACCGAATCCCGTGCCAAACCCAGCCGATAACTCTGGAGCCAAACTGATCCCGCACCACCGGACACGCTATGCCCGGCTTATCGAGCATCCCCGAACCCACGACCGCCTACCGGCCACAAGCCGATGCGCCCTCCGGCCACACGATGCCGTTGGGGATGAGTGGTCCGTCCGCAAATCGTTCGGGCGGGATGCCGATCGTTCAGGATCAACCCCAGGAACAGATCGACAGCGTGTCCTTCATGCTGCTGCTGCTGATTGCCGGCGCACTGCTTCGTGCCGTGCTCGGCTTCTTCGGGCCGATCCAGGGCATGGACACGACATACTTTCAGACGCTTGCGGAGAATGGCAAGGAAATAGTCTCCGGGCATGCGCTAAACGCATACCCCCTGCTGGATGTCTTGGCTGCCACGGCATCTGCGGTATCGATACCCGCTTGGCTCGCGGTTCTGCTGGGCTCTGTATTAACACTGGCAGCGGCACCGGCGGCGTATCTGCTTGGCTGTGCGCTGACCGGTCGACGCTCCGCGGGACTGATGGGGGCTGCGATCATCGCGCTTCACCCGGCCGTGCTCACTGCTTCAAACACCTTGTCTGCGACAGCGTTCGCTTTAGGACTGCTGACGATCGGCCTGGGGCTTCTGACTTTCGTGCCCAAGCAGGGCCAAAGGTTTGCGATCGGCGGTGGGATCATGCTGGCCCTCGCCGGGCTTGCGGCCCCGCTGTGCTGGGTCGTCGCGGCGGTTGCTGTGCCGTGGGTTGCATGGTCTTCTCGCGAACGCGGCATCGGGCAAGCCGTCTCCTGCGCTGTTCTTGTCGCGGTCATCGGCCTGGGCCCGGTGTTCGGGTTCCGCAGCAGCATGTTCGGCACAAGCAAGGACGCACTGCTCCCTGAATTCATCGCAAGCGGCGCGTCTGCACAGACCATGTCGCCCATCGAGAGCTCCCTGATCATGATGACCGACCCTTCGCTGACCGAGCTCGGTGAAGCGCTACGTCTGCCTCTGGGTCATGCCGGAAAACTCACCGCATTCATGCACGGCTCTGATGAGATCGAGGGCAAGCCCGACATCGTCGCCGACATCCTCGCGGATGCGTGGTTCCTGATGAATGCCGGGCTCGCATGCCTTGCCATGGTTTCGATGTCGGTCATGCTGATTCGTCGCCGGATCTTTGATGCCCTGCTGCTTGCATGCCCGCTTGTCGCGGCCGGTTTCTGCACCGTCACGCCGGGCGAGACCCTTCGCCTGCCGCTGATGGCCCTGATCGGGATCGCGTCGCTAGGGCTCATGTCCAAGCGACCTGTACACGTGATTGACCAGACGAAACTGGCAGAGAAGGCCGCAAAGAAGGCCGCAAAACTGGCGTTGAAGGAAGAGAAGCAGCGCGCCAGGCAGGACCGGGAACTGAGCAAATACAAGGGCGACATCTACGCCTTCGACAAGCCCAGCCGCGCTGAAAAGAAAATGCTCAAGCAGATGCAACGCGAGCGGGAACAGCAAGAACTCGCCTTGCCGACAGGCATCATCACCGAGCGCGTGACGTCGACTACGTCTGCGCCTGCGCGTCCGATCTAATTTTCCTTACGCACGGGTTCTATCCCTGTCTGATCTCCGATCAGCGTGCGACAAGCGATCTGTGTTCGCACGATTGCGTCTGTTCATTCCTTCGCGATGAATTCGGATCACGCCTGATCGATTCAATAATGACACGTGCCCGCGAATGCCATTCGCTTGAGCCGGCGTGTTATCGGACGCAATGATCGCGATAGGTCCGCTAAGAGTGCGCATCATCATGCTGGGAGAATCGACTGCGGCCCGATACCGCGCGAGGTCGATAAGCCGTAGACCCGGTAACCGGCCGGGCTTATGCGCGGAGTCCAGCGGTGTCAGCCATCCCCTCCTTAACCGATCAAGCGATGCCGGTAACGGTGATCCGTCCGACACGTGGGCTGGGCCGACTGGGCCTGGGCGCGTTGTGGGGCTACCGCGATCTGCTGGTGATGCTCGCGCTGCGAGATGTCAAGGTGCGTTACAAGCAGGCGGTTCTGGGGATCGGTTGGGCGGTGATCCAGCCGGTATTGATGTCCCTGATCCTCTTCCTGTTTTTTGGTCGGCTAATGGGGATGGACGCCCAGGTTTCGCCGACGCCCTACCTGGTGTTTGTGCTGGCGGGTGTTCTTCCCTGGACACTTTTCGAGTCGGCGGTGACGGCCGCGAGCGGCAGCGTCGTCGCCAGCGCAGGCATCGTCCGCAAGGTCTATTTCCCCCGCCTGATCGTCCCGCTTGCAGCGACCGGGGCACCCCTGATCGATTACGGCATCGGCATCGTTGTCATGCTTGTGGCGATGCTGGCGCTGAGCGTGCCGCTGAGTGCCTCGGCGATGCTCGTCCCCGTCATGATCGTCTCGCTGATGATCGCGGTGCTGGGCGTGGGCATCCTCATGTCGGCGGTGACGGTGGCCTACCGCGACTTCCGCCACATCCTGCCGTTCCTCTTAAGGATCTTGTTCTTCCTCACACCGGTGATCTATCCGATCACGATCCTGCCCGAGCGATTCCGCTGGGTTTTGTCGCTCAACCCGGTGGGCGGCACCATCGCGGCGCTGCGCAGCGCGATGCTCGGCACTCCGATCGTTTACACCGACTGGCTGATCTCGACCGGCGTCGGGCTTGCCGCCCTATTTGCCGGCCTGCTGTACTTCCAACACGCAGAGCGACGCTTTGCAGACATCGTCTAGACAGAAGGACCTCAGTAACTCGAACGCCCATGACCGCCCCCGCCATACAAGCCGATAAGCTGAGCAAACGCTACCGCCTGGGACAAGGCGTCGCGCTGCAGCGCACACTTGGAGAGCGGATGTACGACCTGGCGGGCTCGGCCTACAGTCGTCTAATCAAAGGCCGTCGCGCTCAGCCATCGGACTCCGAGCGCGAGGCGTTCTGGGCGCTGCGTGATGTGAGCTTTGAGGCGGAGGCGGGCAAGGTGCTCGGCGTGATCGGCCGCAACGGCGCGGGCAAATCAACACTGCTGAAGATCCTTTCTCGCATCACCGAACCGACCAGCGGCCGGGCGACGCTGCACGGGCGCATCGGCTCGCTGCTCGAGGTGGGCACGGGTTTCCATCCCGAGCTGACCGGACGCGAGAACGTCTACCTCAACGGCGCAATCCTCGGCATGAAGCGGCGAGAGGTCGCGGCCAAGTTCGACGACATCGTTAGCTTTGCCGAGTTGGAGAAGTTCATTGATACGCCTGTGAAGCGTTACTCCAGCGGGATGTACGTGCGGCTGGCGTTCGCGGTCGCGGCGCACCTTGAGCCCGAGGTGCTGCTGATCGACGAGGTGCTGGCGGTCGGCGACGCGGGCTTTCAGCAGCGTTGCCTGGGTCGGATGAGCGAGATAGCAGGCGGTGGCCGGACGGTGCTTTTCGTGAGTCACGACATGGGCGCGATCACGAAGCTGTGCGACCGCGTGATGCTGCTGGAGGGGGGCGAGGTGATGACGATCGCCGACCCACAGACCGCGGTGGATCAGTACCTTCGCCTGGTTTCGGACTGGCGGAGCAACCCCAAGGGTGTTTTCAATGGCCCACTTGCCGACCGCATCCGCTTCTTCGATCTGACGATCAACGGCGTGAGCAGCGACGAGCCGCGCATCATCCGCCCGGACCAGCCGATCACACTGCACGTGATCGGCGAAGCGAGTCAGACCGTCCCAGCGTTCCGCACGACTTTCTCTGTATACCGCGACGGCGTTCGTGTCCTGACGCGACACGACACCGCGACACCCACCGAGCTTCCCGCCGGCAGATTCGAAGCCCGCGCCGACCTCCCGGCCATGCTGCTGCGCCCCGGCCGGTACACCGTCAGCATCGGCGGCTACCGCGACGGCATGCGTGAATACCTCTGGGGCACGGACCTCATGGACTTCACTATCCCTGAGCAGTGGTCGGCCGACTACGACCCGATCAACCTGGGGCTGATCAACCTGCCGGGCTACGGCGAGCGCACGGTGAGCGGAAAACGCACAGCCATCTGCAAAGGGAGCCAAGCCGCATGAACAAGCCAAGCATCCCATCCATCGACCTGGTCAGTATTCAACAGTCGCACGAGAACGACAACAGGCTGTCATCCGCCCAGTTCCTGCGGCTGGTCAAGGCACGCGGGCTCAGCAGCGGCGTGGTCATCGGCGTCGGCTTCGGCGGGCACTGCGAAAACCTGCTGGAATACAGGGGAATCGACACGCTCGTCGGCGTCGATCCGTATCAGGCCCAGACGAATCTCGCCACAGCTTCCGGCCTCAATGCGTCACAGCTTGAGCAGCTTTACCCGCGCGTGCTCGATCGATTGGCACGCTTTGGACGACGCTTCGAACTCATGCGCAGCACGTCGAATGTCGCTTCCATGCGATTCAACACGCCGACGTTTGACTTCGTCTATATCGATCATCAGCAGGGCTACGAAGCGGTCATCGCCGACCTCGCGTCCTGGTTCGACAGCGTGCGTGTCGGAGGCATATTCGCGGGCAAGGACTACGACAACCCCGAGCGCCCGTGCATGCAGCAGGCCGTCGACGGGTTCTTCCAGCGCCTGGGCTGGGATGTTCATCACGCCGGCGACGGGATGTGGTGGGTCCACAAGAAAGCGCTGGCCATCAGCTACATCATCCCCGCCTACAACGCCGAGCACACACTCTGGCAGTCGGCGACCTCCGCCTTCGTTGACAACATGGTTGAGGGCGACGAACTGATCATCATCGACGACGGATCGACCGACGCCACCGGCGATGTGATCGAAGGACTCCTCGAGAACTACCCGTGCATCCGCGTCATCCGGCACGCGGAGAACCAGGGCGCAGGCGCCGTACGCAACTTCGCGATCGAGCTGGCCAGCAACAACCTCATCTTCATGCTCGACGCGGACAACGTCCTGCCCGCCGACACGATCGAGCCTTTGCGCGAGTACCTGATGCGTCGCAACGCGGACGCCGCCTGTTTCGCGCAGATCCGGCTGTTCCGAGACGGCGATGAGCCGGGGCAGACCGCGTGGGTTCACCACTACCCGCCGGGCAACGCGAGTTTCGAGCAGTACTGCACGATGCAGGACCCCCCGGGCGCCGCAGGAAATCTGCTGTTTACCCGTGACGCGTGGCGAAGGGCGGGCGGCTATCCGGAGCACGTCGGCGCGCTGGACTCCTGGGGCTTTGGCCTGCGACTGGTCGCGACCGGCTCGCACCTGGCGGTCTGCCCCGAAGGCTTCTACGACCACCGCGTCGGCCACGAAAGCTACTGGCAGAGAGAGCACCGCCCGGGCAAAACCGACCGCCTCGCGCTCTCACTGCTGCGCCCGTACTTCGGCAGGCTCTCTACCTCTTCACAGATCTATCTGCTGCAGGGCGAAAACCAGGACCGCTGGTTCAGCGAGCTGGCCGAGCGACCGCTGCGTGTCGAGGGCGAGTCCCGCGGCAGACTCCTGCCGACACTGTCACAGAACATCCATGCCCTCGGCCAGCGCATCGCGCGCCTGGTGACGCGCGCCGCATAAACACGGCTACCCCATGAAACAAGACGATCTAAAACTCGATGAACTGATCCGAAAGCACGAGGGCAACTGGCGCCACGGCTACGGCGCGTTCCCGACGATTGTCCACAAGATGGGCTTGCGACGCGGCGTCGAAGTCGGCGTCGCCTTCGGCGGGCACTCCGGCGCGATCCTCGAAACCGGCGGCGTCGACAAGCTCTTCGGCGTAGATCGCTACCGTCACTGCGGCGGCTATGACGACCCCATGAACCTCTCGCAGCCGCTTTTCGACCGCCTGGCAAAAAGAGTGGTCGATCGCCTTTCCTGCTTTGGCAACCGATTCGAGTTGATCCGAGAAGACTCTGAAGAAGCGGGCAAGCGGTTTGACGACCACAGCCTCGACTTCGTTTATCTCGACGCAGACCACAGTGAGGCGGGCGTTTGGAAGGACCTGTGCACCTGGGCGATCAAGGTCCGCGAGGGCGGCATCATCGCCGGCCACGACTACGGGCACCCGGATTTCGCAGGGGTCAAGCGTGCCGTCGATCGCTTCTTCTCACGCTTCGGCTGGACCGTGAACGAAGAAGGCCACGGCGTGTGGTGGGTCCAGCGTCAGCACCTGCCGATCACGTTCTTCACGCCCTGCTACAACTGCGCCCAGTGGATCAGTGATACCGCAGCGTCCATCATCAAGACCAATCTCAAGCCCGGCGACGAGTACATCCTCGTGAACGACGGATCGACCGACGCCACCGCACAGATGCTGGAGCAGATCAGCAGCTTGCACCCCGCGATCCGTGTCATCCATCACGAAACAAATCGCGGGGGCAGCGCCGCAAGGAACACCGCCGTCGCCGCAGCGAAGAACCCGCTGTGTTTCTGCCTGGACTCGGACAACATCATCGCGCCCGACTCCGCCAGGCCGCTGCGTGATCATCTTTTCCGTACGGGCACGGATACCGTCGGCTACCAGACGCTCAAGTATTTCACCGACGCACAGGGCATCGGGCATATCACCCACGAACTGTCGTACGAGCCGGTCATCACCGATTTCGCACGCAGCCTCCGCACCACACGCGTCCCCGGCGCAAGCGGCAATTACCTGTACACCCGTGAATCGTGGCGGCGGGCCGGGGGCTATCCCGAGGGCGCCGGGGCGCTCGACGCATGGGGCTTTGGCCTGCGCAAGGCGGCGACCGGATCAACCACGACCGTCCTGCCCGGGTCGTTCTACTACCACCGTCACGACCACAATTCCTACTGGACGAGACACGCAAGACAGGGCACGATCAATCAAAGCGCCCTCGAAGTGCTCAGGCCCTTCTTCCACCTGATCGATCCGCGGGATGTGAAGTACCTCAGTACATCAAAGGGTCAGTCGCGATGGTTCACTGAACTTAATCGACGCCCGCTGCGGATGCTCGATCCGCATACCTGCGAGCAAAGCTGCCGCCCGGTGATCAGGCAGGGGTTGATGGGGCTTTTCAGAAAAATCGTCAGCCGCGCCGCGTAGACACATAAGACATGGCGATCAAATCTACCAACCCGTTCCGTGTCGCGCTAGGCCGAATCTTCGGCGCGCACGGTGTGCTGCGCCGCCTGCCGCGGCTGGTGACACACGTCGAGAAAAAACAGGGGATCGCATTCAGCGCAACCCTCTACAACCCCGAGCAGACCCACATCCATCCGACGGCTCTCATCAATCATCGGGTGGTTATCCACGCGGCGATCGCGCCGGTCACGATCGGTGCGCATTGTCAAGTCAATTACAACACCGTCATCCTCGGCGGCAGCGGCGTGACGATCGGCGAGGACGTCATGATCGGGCCCAACTGCACGCTCGCCGCGGGCAATCACGACTACGGCCAGACCCAGACCCCGATGCGTTATGCCGGCGCGGTATCGACCGGGCCAATCATCATTGAAGACGGCGTGTGGATCGGAGCATCGGTTGTAGTGACTGATGGTGTACGCATCGGCCGAGGCGCCGTCGTCGGTGCGGGCGCGGTCGTCACGCGTGATATCCCGCCGATGGCCATCGCCGCCGGCGTGCCAGCGCGTGTCCTGCGTTATCGCGGCGACAGTGAATTACACCAAGCAGACAAACAGGCGGCGTAACAAAGGATTGATCCATGACCAGGCCCATCGGTACAGACAACGAAGAGAACCGCAACGTATGGGTGCGTGCTCAGCTACGCAGCCTCCCGGCAGGCGGCCGAATCCTGGACGCGGGCGCTGGCATGCAGCCCTACCGCAGCGACTGTACGCACCTCGAATACGTCGCGCATGACTTTGCCATGTACGACGGCAAGGGCGACGGACGCGGCGGACAGATCAAGCACTGGCACAACAACGGCCTGGACATGGTCAGCGACATCACGGCCATCCCCGCGCCCGACGCCAGCTTCGACGCGATCCTTTGCACGGAAGTCCTCGAGCATGTCCCGCACCCCATCGATGCGCTACGCGAACTGGCCAGGCTGCTCAAGCCCGGCGGGAAGCTGATCGTCACCGCGCCCTTCGTCAGCAACACGCACTTCTCGCCCTACCACTTCTGCACCGGCTTTAACCGCTACTTCTACGAGAAGCACCTCAGCGAGATGGGCCTGACGGTAACGACGATCTCTGCGAACGGAAGCTATTTCACTTCGATCGCCCAGGAAGTCCGACGCATCCCACAGATGGCGGCGAAATACGCAGGCGGTCGGCCGGGCATCGTCACCCGCATGGCAATCCGGCTGCTGCTCAAGGGGCTGGAGAAAATCGCCGCACGCGACACGGGCTCTCACGAGTACCTCGCCTTCGGCCTGCACGTGATTGCGCAGAAGCAGGCCTCAAGCATGTCCGCCGCAGCATGACCCGGCACGAAGAATGATCGCAAGGATGCCACGATGAACCTCAATGCCCTAATCGAGAAAGCCCAGCGCCGATGGCACAGGCACGCTCGACTTCGCAAGCCCGTGTTCCTGCATATCCCTAAGACCGGAGGCACGTATCTCAACCAGGCGGAGACACGCTGGCAGGACCGCAGGCCCGTGCTTGAGCCGCTGGATAGCCTGGGCCACGCAACCCTGCTCGATCACACGCAGCCGATCCCCGCAGACTACCCGCCGCAGGGACTGGGCGAGCAGTTCTGCAAGGATGTTCAATCGCTGCGACGATGCTTTGTGGTTTCAACCGTGCGTAACCCCTTCGACTGGCTCGTGAGCTACGCGGGCCACGCCGGCGGGTGGAACCCTAGCTACTGCGACACCAACCACTACGACTACGTCATGGCCAACCGCAGCCTCGGCGATCTGATCCGAGCGATCGCTGAACGCGAAGAGCCCTGGCCCTCACGCCGATTCCTCTTCATGCAGCCCTTCAGCACAACAGGCGAGCTGATGGTTGACTGGTTCTGCCGCAACGAAACCCTCGACGATGACTTCGCCAGCCTCGCAAAAGCAAAGCGGCTGATCTACCGCAAGCAGCCCAAGCAGCGTGTCGGTGAACGACGCGACTACCGCAGCTACTACGACGACAAGCTCATCGACCTGGTCTATCAGACGTGGGGACGCGAGCTTTCCTTGTTCGGCTACAGCTTCGACGGCCCGACCAACGACGGCCTGCTCGTCGGCGCTGTGCCGCGTCGGGTCAAGCAGGCGGTGCGCTATACGTGGTCAAACGACACGCTGACCGTCGACCCCGCGCTGGGCTGGTCGCCCAAAAGATTCTCTTCACTCCGAACCCTGAGCCAGGCCGCCTGATCCCGCCATGCGTATTCTCTACGTCGCCCAACAATACGACTATGGCGATCGGGCCCGGGGCCTGAGCTTTGAGCACTTCAATTTCTACCTGTCGCTGGTCGCGATGGGATACGAGGTTGAATACTTCGATTATCCCACGCTGGTTGCCGAGCGGGGCCGGAGCGCCACCAACCGCCTGCTTGAAGAGCGCGTTCGAGAAGATCAGCCCGAGGTTCTTTTTGGAGTGGTCAGGCGTGACCTGATCGACCCGCGTGTCATGCGGAGGATCTCCAAAGACACCTCAACCACCACGATCAACTGGTTCTGTGACGACCACTGGCAATTCGAGCCGCACTCCAGGCAGTGGACGCCCTGCTTCAATCACGTCGTCACAACATCCCAGACCGCGCTGGGCAATTACAGGCGGCTGGGCCTAGATAGCGTCATCAAGAGTCAGTGGGGCGCGAATCATCACCTCTACAAGCCTGCGCCAGGCGGGATGATTTACGACGTGACCTTCGTCGGCCAGCCCTACGGGATGCGGATGCAGGCCGTCGAAGCGCTGCGCCGTGCAGGTATTCGTGTACGCGCGTGGGGCAGCGGCTGGCCCGATGGCAAGCTCGATCAGGCAGAGATGATCCGCGTGTTCAGCCAGAGCAGGATCAACCTGAATTTCGCCGACGCCTCCAGCAGCACACGCACTCGGCTTGAGACCTTCGCCAGCGGCCACGTGATCAGCTCATTGAAAACGAAGCCCGGGTTGTGGCGTGCTTGGGACGCGGCTCAGCGCGTAGCGCGATGGGACAAGGCGCGGGCCGAGCGCAAAGCGCAGGCTCCGCCGCGGCAGATCAAGGGCCGGGTTTTCGAGGTCCCCGCGTGTGGCGGCCTGCTGTTGACTCAGCCCGCGGAAGACCTGGATCAATACTTGAGGCCCGGCGTGGACTGCGTCACGTTTGAAGAGATCGACGACCTGGTCGAGAAGACGCGTTACTACCTCGCGAACGAGGACGAGCGTCGTGCGATCGCTAGGCAGGGCTACGAACGCACACTGCGTGAACACACCTACGAGCGACGCTTCCAAACGATCTTCGCGCAGGCGGGGGTCTCGCTTACTTCCAAACAACAAGGCCTCGCGGCATAAGGAGACGCATCATGCCCCCACGTGTGACATGGCTGCTCCCGGTACGCAACGGCGAGCAGCACCTCGAATCAACGCTGATCTCGATCGCCGAGCAGGACTACCCTGACGACGCGCACACGGTCTACGTGTGGGACGACGGCTCGACGGACGCGACGCCGGACATCCTTCGCAAGTGGATCGGCCGCGAAATACAGGGGCGTGTGGTGGGAAGCGACCGCATCGGCATCGGCCGCGCACTCGCTCAGCTCGTCGTCAACGCGCCGTCGGAGTTGCTCGCGCGGATCGACGCGGATGATCAGGCCGAGCCCGATCGCCTGACACGACAGGTCGCGTATCTCTGCGATCACCAGCGGGTCGGCGTACTCGGAACACAGATGACGCGGCTGGGCACGCAGGAGCAGATCACGCACCACCCAACCGTTGATGCAGAGCTCCGCTGGGCGCTGAGGTTTACCAACCCCGTGAGCCACCCGACGGTGATGATGCGCCGCTCTGCGGTGCTGGAGGCGGGCAACTACCGCGAGCTGCCCGGCGGGCCGGAGGATTACGACCTGTGGGTGCGCATGGCGCTGATCGTGCGTTTCGCGACGCTGGACATGCCCCTGCTGCGCTACCGCGTGCACGAGCAGGCGACGACGGCGGGCTGGGACCGTGAGCGTGGCGAGCGCTTTTACCGAACACGCGATGCGCTGATTGACCGCCTGCTGCCGGGGACCGACCCCAGCGCGGCACGCGGGCTGCTGAATCTGATCCGCCAGCCTGACAACCTTGCTGTCGCTGCGGAGGACCTGATGCGGTTCCGCCACGCAGCGATGCTTGCTGCGCGTGCCTGCCGATATGAGCCGTCGTTCTTCACGAACACCAGGCTCTTCAAACAGCAGTACGAGAACCTCAAGACGCGAAAGCTCAAGGGCACGCCGCTGATCCGCCCGGTCTGGCCGCTGCTTAAGCGTGCGGGGCGGCTGCTGCAGAAGCACGACCGCAAAACCAACAAAGACAACGCCGCCGCATGATCCCCTACCGCCTGCAACTCGTACTCGCCTCGCTCCGCAAGACCTGCAGCTCTGCGCGCGGCATGGCGCACTGGGATAACCACGACACCTCGGGCACGGTCCTGCTCGCGGGCTCGGGGCGCAGCGGCACGACCTGGCTTGGCCAGATCATCAACCATGACCAGCAGTACCGCGAAATCTTTGAGCCCTTCCACCCCGAGCATGTCAGGCGTGTGCAGGGCTGGCCGGTGATGCGCTACCTGCCGGCGGACGCGCGACAGGACGCCGCAGGCACAGCCGTGAGTGCGATCCTGGCGGGCAAGGTGCGCACAGCGTGGACGGATCGTTACAACACTCGTTCACTTGCACGCCGCAGAATGATCAAGGCGATCCGCGCGAACCTGCTGCTGGGCTGGATCAGCCGACAGTGCCCGCAAGTCACGATGCTCTACGCGATGCGCCACCCCTGTGCGGTAGTGCACTCGCGGGTGAAGCTCGGCTGGGACACACACCTCGATCAACTGCTCGCCCAGCCCCGGCTGATGCAGAACCACCTCGCGCCCTACAGTTCGATCATTGAGCGCACCGAGCGCGAGGGCGATGCATGGGAGCGCCATACCGCCATGTGGTGCATCGAGAACATGGTGCCTCTGCGCGAGCTTCTGCTGGGCGACATGCATGTGCTGTTCTATGAGCAGTTCTGCACGCAGTTTGATGAAGAAGTCGCCGCTCTTTTTGACTACCTCGGCACGCCTGTGCCGCAAGGCATCGAACGTGCACGCCGCCAGCGCTCCGCGCACTTCCGCCGTGACTCGGCCATCCTCCGCGGCGGCGACCTCATCTCCGACTGGCAGCGCCACGTCACCCCGCGGCAGATCGACCGCACGCTCGCGCTGCTGCACACCTTCGGCCTAAGCCACCTCTACGGCGAAGGACCGCTGCCCCTCTGCCCTCGCGATCAGGTCTTCATCGACTCACACCCCATCTTCAGAAATCCTCCTCTGCGTAAGGACGCCGCATGACGCCTCGCATCACGATCCTCAACCGACTGTTCTGGCCACGCCGCTTTGGCGGGCTTGAGCGCGTGCTGTGGCGTTATGCCAACGCCCTGGCGGATGCGGGCGTCCACATCCATGTCATCACCGAATCGTTTGATGATGCCCCGCCGTACCAGATGCCGCGAGAAAACCTGACCATCCAACGCCACAAGCCCGTTGACTTCGGCCGGCTCTGGCGCGTCGGCGAGCTGGTGCAGGCTCGCTGGTGGCAACGCGCCCTGGCCGAAGCGCCGCCTGCAGACTTTATCTGGGCCAATGAGCCCACCGCCGCGTGCGCAGCGGTCTGGTCGGGCCTGTCACACGGGCTGCTCTACCGACCCGTCTTCTGCTACGCGGGGCTCAACCAGGTCGCGAACACGATCCCGCAGATGGCGCCGCTGCGTCGCACGCTGCTTGCACGCCGGCTCGACCGCTTCGCCTTCAAGCACGCCGCGATCGTCATCGATGAATCGCACAACCTCCGCACGCAGCACACCCGATACTACGGCCTGAGGCCGAACACGCTTGTCATCCCCAATCCCGCCGACGCTGCAGCAACTGATTCCAGCCTGCGCGAGCGATTCGGAATTTCACCGCATCACTTCGTAGTGGGCTTCGTCGGTCGCCCGGGCGACCCGTGCAAGGACCTGCCCTTCCTTATCGATGCCTTCAAGCACCAGGCTTTGCCCGAGCATGTCCGTCTTTTAATTGTCGGCGGTGGCGAGGGCCTGCCCCAAGCGCAGCAGTGGATCAGTCAGGCGGGCCTGGGCCCGCACACCCTCTGGACCGGCGACCTCGAAGACCCCTCGCCCGCTTACGCAACCATGAACGCGATGGTCCTGCCCTCGCGTTTCGAGACCTTCGGCAACGTCATCTGCGAGGCTCACGCGCACGGCCTGCCCGCGATCGCCCGTGCCGCCGACTTCACAGGCAACCCGCCCGTCTTCACCGCCAGTGAAGAGCTGATCGACAACGGCGAGACCGGCTTTGTCGTAGACCCTCACGACCCGGCGGAGCTGGGCGCCAAGCTGCTGTTGTTGGCGACGAATCCGGCCTTTGCCGCCGCGATGGGGCGGACCGCGCGTGAGCGTGCGGCCAGCTACACCTGGGCCGATGCCGCCGACCGCTACATCCAAGCGTTGGGGCTTGAGCTCTCTTGCGTCGCAGCAGTACGCGCCGCGGCGTAATTATCGGCGGTGTTAAAATAAAACGATTATTCCGGTTGTGCGCTTCATCCGGGCCCTGAATCGGCCGACCAAGGGAATGCAGCAGGTGTTGCTGCATTTTCAAGTCAGTCGATCAAGGGTCAAAGAAGATGTCCAGCGACAAAACCAACACGCCGCGCATCAGCGTCATCATCCCCTGCCTCAACCACGGCCAGTTCATCGAGCAGGCCATCTGCTCTGTGCTCGATCAGGGCTACGACAACCTCGAACTGATCGTCCTGGACGGCGGCAGCGAGGACGACAGCGTCGACATCATCTCTATCTACGAAGAGGACCTGGCCTACTGGCACAGCGAGTGGGACTCGGGCCCCGCCGAGGCCATCAACGCCGGCCTCGTCCGCTCGACCGGACAGATCATCTGCATCCTTGCCGCAGACGACATCATGCTCCCCGGCGCGCTTGAGCACGCCGCCAAGCGCATGACACGCGAAGACAAGCCCAAGTGGCTTGTCGGTGCGGCGCACAAGATCGGGCCGCTCGACGAGTCGCTGGGCTCGCTGACGCCGTCCGAGCCCGCATCGCTCGCCTCCTACCTCATGCACGACACCGGCCTGCTTCCGATGTCGTCGAGCTTCTTCAAGCGCGAGCTCTTCGAAGACTTCCACGGCTTCCAGACCGACCTGCAGTACGCATGGGGATTTGAGATCGCCGCACGCCTGATCGCTGCGGACATCTGGCCCGAGCTTTCGACGCTGACGTTTGCTGCCGTGCGCGACGCGGGCGTTCCCTGCCCCGTGCCGACGACACTCGCCAAGGGCCGGGAGTACATCGAGGCGGCCGAGAGCTACGCGAACCATCTCTCGCTTCCCCATCGTTATCAGCTCTGGCGTAACTGCGACGAGCGTCGCCGGATCTACACCCTCGCCGAGGCCGAGTGCACGAACTCGACAGGGCGGACCTTCCTGTGGCAGCAGTTGCTGCGTCGCCCCTGGTGGCTGGGCAGCTCGCACTACCGCGCGACGCTGCTCAAGGGTGTGGAACAACTGCCCGACTCGCTGCGTGACGCGGCGTGAGCGGAGCAGGTTTTAAGCAACTCAATCTACATGAATAGCCCGCTGGCCTGCTGCGGGCTATTGATCTGTTATTGCATCGCAAAGAAGCGGGCTTTATTACAGCGATGCGGTAGCATATCGACATGCTCAGAAGCATTGCCTTATGGCTGTCGATACTCCTCCCGATGCAGGCCCCTGCCATGGAACACAAAGAAGACCGCGTCGAGGCGGAACTCAAAGCCATATCTTCATTGAACTACCTCGTCGCCGTGCCCGAAGGTTACGACCCGAAGGGCGAGGCCTTGCCGCTGGTGCTGTTCCTGCACGGCGCGGGCGAGCGTGGCGATAATCTTGCCAGGGTCAAGTTTCACGGCCCGCCCAGGCTGATCGAGCAGGGCAAGCCGTTGAACGCCATCGTTGTATCGCCGCAGTGCCCGGCCGACACGTGGTGGACCGATCATATCCAGCTGCTGTCCAAGCTCCTTGACAAGATCGAGCGCGACTACACCATCGACCAGGACCGCATCTACGTCACCGGCCTGTCCATGGGCGGGTACGGCACGTTTGCGCTGGCGGCCCACGAACCCAAGCGCTTCGCCGCGGCGGTGCCCATCTGTGGCGGCGGGTCTTGGCTGCAGGCACGCGCCATGGGCAAGCTGCCGATCTGGGTCTTCCACGGCGAAGCGGACAAGGTCATCCCAGTAGATGAGTCACGTCAGTTGTTCAACTACATCCAGCGCCTGGGCAACGACAACGCAAAGCTAACGGTCTACCCCGGTGTCGATCACGACAGCTGGACACAGACCTACGCGAATCAGGACGTATGGGACTGGCTCTTCGCGCAGAAGCGCCGATAAAACCCGAGCATGCGTAGGTAAGTCAAGAACAGCACGATCGCTCGCCGGGTCATGCGGCGGCAAGCGACGGACCGGAATACGACGGGGCGAGTCACCCGACGAAGTGCCCCGTGCAGAACATCATCAGGTTCAGCAACAGCAGCGCCGCGCCGATCACGAGGGTTGTCAGGTAGGCGGGCCTGGGCAGCCGGGCGATGATGAAGTAGCCCACGGGGATGACCAAGACAAAGCGCGACATGCTGAAGAGCGGATAATACGCGTGGCTCGAGGTCAGCGGCGTGAGCAGCAGCAACCAGCTAAGAAGCTGCCAGGAAGCGGGCACATCACTTTTGCGCCAAAGCAGTGCGACCAGCAGCAGACCGATCCACGTCAGCGTGAATCCCAGGTCCTGCGCCTCACGGATGGCGAGCAGGAATTCATTGTTCTTGACGTGCGAAAGCAGGTGCGCGGCACTGCTCTTAAACGACAGCCACGGCCACTGGAAGAAGCGTTCCCAGCTTTCCTGCGCGTGCAGGAAAGCGAGCGCATCACCACGCACGGCGTAAAGGTAGGCGACGTAAGCGATCAGGCCCAGCGGCACGAGCAGACCCGCGAGCATCGCGCGGCAGGGTCGGCGGTAGATGAGCCATGCGTCGACGACAAGCACCGCTGTCATCGCCAGCCCCAGGTTGCGCGTAGCCGCGGCACACGCACCCGCGATCCCGGCCAGCCACCACCGCTCCTGCCTCGCGGCAACAAGCGAGGTGAGGATAAAAAAGAGGAAGAGCGGTTCGGTGTAGATGCTGTTCAAGAAAAGCGAGGTGGGCATCAGCGCGAGCGCGAAGACCGCTCGTGACGCTGCCGGCCGACCCCACACCATGGAGCCCAGCCGCGCGAGCATGTAAAACAATCCGACCGTGAACAGGTTGCAGACCCCAAGCCCGACAATCCATGGATTGACCAGGCCACCCAGACTCAGCGCGTAGATGAGCAGGGGCAGCATCGGGAAGAATGCCGCATCTGCGGGCTGATCATACCCCTGAGCCGCGATTTGCACGTACCACTTGGCGTCCCACTGCACCAGGCGCCCGAGGGTCGACGGCAGCGCGCCGGCCCTATCGGGCGGACTCGATTCGCCCTGCTGAAGCAGCATGGGCCCGAGGATCAGCGCGAGCAGGACAAGCAGCGTGTGCAGCGCGATCGCGCTCCAGACGGTCTTGTGCATCCAGGATGCACAAGGGCCTGAGTTTGACCCCGAATCATCACTGGCCAAGTTCATTGAAAATCTCTAGCCCGGGCCTTAGCGCAGGACCTCTTCTTCTTCGCCGTCGATGAAGCCGGCGAGTTTGCGGCTGCGGACGGGGTGCTGAAGCTTTCGGATCGCCTTGGCCTCGACCTGGCGGACGCGTTCGCGGGTGACCTTGAAGATGCGGCCGACTTCTTCGAGGGTGTAGGTGTACCCGTCGCCGATGCCGTAGCGCAGCTTGATGATCTCGCGTTCGCGGTAGGTCAGCGTCTTGAGCACCTGCTCGATGCGCTGCTTGAGCATCTCGGCGGTGGCCGAGTCGGTGGGGTTGCTGGCCGCTTCGTCTTCGATGAAGTCGCCGAAGTACGAGTCCTCGCTCTCGCCGACCGGGCGGTCCAGCGAGATGGGGTGCCGGCTGATCTTCATCACGCGACGCGCCTCGATGACGGGCATGTCGGCGGCCTCGGCGATCTCCTCGATGGTGGGCTCGCGTCCGAGGTCCTGAAGCAGGTGCTTCTGGATGTTGCGCAGCTTGCTCATCGTCTCGATCATGTGGACCGGGATGCGGATCGTGCGGGCGTGGTCGGCGATGGCGCGGGTGATGGCCTGACGGATCCACCACGTGGCGTAGGTGGAGAACTTGTAACCGCGCTTGTACTCGTACTTGTCGACGGCGCGCATCAGGCCGGTGTTGCCTTCCTGGATGATGTCCAGGAACGACAGGCCGCGGTTGCGGTACTTCTTGGCGATCGAGACCACGAGGCGGAGGTTGCCGCCGGACAGGTCGCGCTTGGCCGCTTCGTATTCGTCGAAGACCTGCTTGATGTCGCGCACGCGCTCTTCGAGCTCTTCGGGTTCCTCGAGCACCAGCGAGCGCAGGCCCGCGAGCTCTTCCTCCATCACCATGACGTCTTCCGAGTCAAAGCGGTCGGGGTTTTCCTCGGCCTTCTCCAGCTCGAGCACCAGGTCCTTCATCTTCCGGCTGATCGAGGTCAGCTTCTTCAAGAGCGGCTGCACGCGGCTGGTCCGCAGCGAGCACTCCTCGATCAGGGTCGCCATCTTGCGGCGGCGGTCGCGGATCTCGGCCTGCACCGCGACGTACTGCTCTTTGGTGAGCTGCTCGGTCTCCATCTGCTCCCAGAGCTCGCGGTTGAGGTCGAGCAGCTTCTTGACCGTCTTGAGGTTGTTGGGGATGCGGGTGGCGATCTTTTCCTTGGCGTTGTCCTCGGCCGTGGAGATCTTCATCGTGCGGTCGAAGGGCAGGTCGCCGGCGTGCACCATCTCGAGGATCTCGACCGACTGGGCGATCGAGTAGTCGTTCATGAGCACCTTGCGGCGGAAGAGGTACCGGCACATCTCGATCTTCTTGGCCAGGCGGATCTCCTCGTCGCGCGTGAGCAGAGAGATCTCGCCCATCTGCGTGAGGTACATGCGGACGGGGTCGTCGATGCGCTTGGAGTTGGGCTCGGAGAGCGCCGCGGCCAGCTCGGCGCGGGCCTGCTCGGGGGTCAGCAGATCGGGGTCGACTTCATCCTCGGTCGCTTCCTCCTCTTCGTCATCGGCCGGCGGAGGCGGGGTCTCGTCATCGGGCGCGGCGTCTTCGACCTCGATCTCCTGGGTCTCGACGACCGGGTCGATGGCGACCTCGACGCGCAGGCCCAGCTTCTCCTTGTCGTAAGGCCGGTCCTTGAGCGGCAGCGCCATCGCGGAGACCATGCGGATCGCCTGCTCGCGCAGGATGACCAGCAGCTCATCGAGCTTGTCCGGCTCGACGTAACGGTCGGGCAGCGAGGCGTTGAGCTGGTCGAAGGTGATGAAGCCGGCTTTCTTGCCGCGTTCGAAGAGCTCGTTGACTGCGGGGTTGAGGATGTCCTGGTTCAAAGGGTCTGTCTCCGGTCGTATTGCGGTGGAATTGCCGCGGGGTGTTCTAAGTGTTTCAGATCGGCGGATCGTGTTGAAGTTAGCTGTTGCCTCGGGCGATCCTTCCGGGGTCGTGTTCGTCGCGTCGCTGCTGGGCGAGGCGTTGGGCCTGTCCTGCCAGGGCGAGGGCCGCGGCAACGGGGTCGGGGTTGTCATTTCCGCTGGCTACGAGCGTGCGGCGGTCCTGGTCAAATTCCTGTCGACGACGGCGGCTGGCCAAGGCCTGTGCTGCGGCAAAAAAAACTTCCTTCAGCCGACCTTGGTTGTCGCCAACCTGCGGGTCCAGCTCCACTTCCGCCAGCGTCAGCCAGCGTCGCTCGGCATCCCAACCGAGCTCCGCCAGCTCGGCCAATATGCCTCGAAGGTCCAGGGCTTCGCCATCCGCGAACCGGTCGTGCAGCAGCTGGTAGACCCGCCCGCCTTCGCCAACGACATCGCCGGGGGCAACCGCTTCGCAGAAGTCGGCTCCGTCGGGCATCGATGTATGAAACAGGTCGTTCTCGCGAATCAAGCACGCCACCAGTTGCCTCTGAGCCAGTCCTACCGCTCGAAGTCTAGACGATGAATCGCCCGCAGGCGTACCAAGTTCAAACGAATTTTCGGGAATCGGGGACGATTCCGTCCGGGAATCGGTCTTGCCATGGTCCGTCTGTAACGGCTCGATTGCCGGGGTAAATCGGCGGGGCTTGAGGCGTTTAAGTTCAGCCAGGACTTCGTGCTCGGGCATGTGCAGGAGGTCCGACAGGCGGGCTACGATCAGGGCCCGGCGGATCGCGGGCATCGCGGCGATATCGTGCCCCGCCAGCCGGGTCAGGAACGCGGTCGCGGCGTCCTGCTTACCCGACATCGTGTCAGCAGCACTTAGGTTCATCTGGAACTGGTTAAGCAGGTAAGGCATCGCGCCCTGGGCGTTTTCAACCAGCGCATCCCAGGCCGCCTCGCCGCCGTCCTGCGCGAGCAGCTCGTCGGGGTCGTTGCCCTTAGGCAGGATCGCGACGTGCACGTCGATCTCGCCGTTGAGCAGCACCTCGACCGCGCGGTCCGCGGCCTTGTGACCGGCCTCGTCGCCGTCGAACACCAGCACCACCTTCTCGCAGAACCGGCGGAGCTTGGCGGCGTGCTCGGTGGTAAAGGCTGTGCCCAGCGCGGCAACGACGTTCGTGCGGCCGTGCTGGTGGCAGGCGATGACGTCGGTGTAGCCCTCGACGATGACGGCGGTCTTGGAGTCGATGATGGCTTTCTTGGCCAGGTGCAGGCCGTAAAGCGTGCGCGACTTATTAAACAGCAGCGTTTCGGGGCTGTTGAGGTACTTCGCGTCGGTGGTCGGATCGTCGAGCGTGTTGCCCGGCAGGGTGCGGCCGCCAAAGGCGATGGGTCGTCCCATGTCGTCGCAGATCGGGAAGATCAGGCGGTGACGGAGCTTGTCGTAGAGCCCGCGGTTGCCGTTGGCGATCAGGCCCGCGGCCTCGAAGGCGGGCTTGTCCCAGCGCTTGGCGGCGACCGCTTCGGACAGCGCGTGCCAGCTCATCGGTGCGTAGCCGATCTGGAACGCCTGGAGCATCGCGGCGTTGATCCCTCGCTTGGCGACGTAGTCGCGAGCGGCCTGGGCGTCGGGCGATTGCAGCTGTTTCTGGAAGTAGGCCAGTGCCAGCTCGTTGACCGCGAATAGACGCTTACGCCGATCCCCGGTGTTGCCGCCGCCCTGCACTTCGTCCCGGCCGCCGTGGCCCTTGGGCTTGAAGGGCGTCAGCTCGATGCCCGCGCGGTCGGCCAGCATCTTCATCGCCTCGGGGAACGAGAGCTTGTGGTAGCCCATGACAAAGTCGAAGACCGAGCCGCCCGCGCCGCAGCTGAAGCACTTGTAGATCTGCTTCTGCGGGCTGACCTGCATCGACGGGTTCTTGTCGTCGTGGAACGGGCACAGGCCGGCGAACTCGCGTCCCTTGGGGCGCAGCTGAACATGCTCGCCGATCAGACGGACGATATCCGTCGAGGCCAGCACGCGTTCGCGATCATTGTTTGCCGTAGGATTCATCGGGGTCTACTCAACACGACAAGACCTCTTGAAAACGCCGCGTAGCGCACAAGGGGTCCAAGGCTAGTCTTCCTCCTACAAGAAAGAGCATTTGCCCAGTCGGGTCTGTCCTGTTGTCGAGCAGCCGGGGCGTTGGTTCGACCGGTCCTGGTGAAATCAGGCGTGTCGTCGGTCGGGGCCCCCGGCGGGGAGCGTCTGTTATCTGAATTAAATCACGCAAAGGCGTGAAGTCAACCTGCACGGGGCGGGTTGGGTTTAGATTGTCTTACTGAGCAGCAGCTTCGGGCTTATAGGCAAAACGGCGCTTGAGCGGCTTAGTGATCAGGCCGTCACGGATCGCGCGGGTCGAGGCCTTGACCTTGCGGACGCTGCCGTCTTCCATGACCGCGTTGATGGTCTGGATGTTGGGCATGAAGGTGCGCTTGGTCTTGCCGGTCACCTTGGTACCGACGCCGCCGAGGTACTTGGCCTTACCGCGGAGGGTGTAGGTGTTGCCGGTGGTCGTTCTTTTGCCGGTGAATTCGCAGACGCGGGGCATGGTCGGTCCTCTGAAAAGGCCTTTTCGGGTCGTTTAAGCGGGTTAGACGCTCGCGGTCTAGGCCGGAGCGAGCCACACAGTGTAGCATATGGCCACCCGGATGCAAGGCGGGTCGAACCGCCCTGCTCAAAAGCTTACCTGGCCTCACCAAACGCTTGACCGGGGTCAGTTATCGGGCCAGGACCCATCTTTTAGTCCCCCCGGGCCAAACAGGGGTACACTAACTCTGTTCATCCGGAGCACGGTGTGGCAAGGGACCAGCGCGAAATCCAGGTCAACCGCATTAAGCAGATTACCTGCGCCAGCTGCAAGCACCCTATCGATATCACCGTCTACAAACCCCTGTCCAGTCAGGACTGCCCCCAGTGCAGAACGCCGTTCGAGGTGCCCTGCCAGATCGGCCAGTACCTGCTCTTCAAACGGCTTGCCGCCGGCGCGATGGGCTCGGTCTACAAGGCCTACGACGAGGTCCTCGCACGACAGGTCGCGCTCAAGATCGTCTCGGCACCCCCCAGCAAGGAAGACGACCTCTACCAGGGCGCTCTTCGCGAGGCGCGCGTGCAGGGCTCGATCAATCACCCCTGCGTCGCGCAGGTCTACGCCATGTCCGAAGACATGGGCCAGCCCTACATCATCATGGAGCTGGTCGAGGGAGGCAGCGTGCTGGACATCATCAAGAAGCAAGGCCCGATCAACCAGGTCCGCGCGATCGAGATCTCTATCGACGCCGCGCTGGGCCTGGACGCCGGGCACAAACTCGGGCTGATGCACCGCGACGTCAAGCCCGGCAATCTGCTTCTGGACCGCGATGGTAGAGCAAAGCTGATCGACTTCGGCCTTGCCGAGCGCGTGAAGAAACAACAGGACGGAAAGGTCGTGGGCAGCCCGTACTACATGTCGCCTGAGATCGCACGCGGGCAGGTCTCGGACCTGCGGGCGGACATCTATTCGCTCGGCGCTTCGCTGTTCCACATGCTCACCGGCGAGCCGCCCTTCCGAAAAGAAGGCGCATCGCCCCGCGACATCGTCTTGCGACGCTTCAAGGTGCCTCCCCCGGACCCCTGCCACTTCGTAGGCTCGATCCACCCCGACACCGGACGACTGGTCCAAAGCATGATGGCTCTAGAAGCCGATCAGCGCCCCGCCGATTACATCACCCTCGTCCGCCGGATGCGCCAGCTCATCGCGATCATCCAGCGCGACCAGGTACGCCACCGCAACGACGACCCCGGCGACGCGCTGCAGGCGCTGTCCGATGCGCTTAACGATTAAGCCCAAAAATCAATCACCCCCTCCAAGCCCCACCCGTGCGCAGCATGGGTGGGGGCGGCTGACCCTAAACCCTGCGCGTAAATGACCCGTCCTAAACCCTACCTGATCGGGGCTTGATGTAATGATGTCAAGGGGGCGTATCCTTGTGAGAGCGCTTTGCTCACGGCGTCAGCTACACTATCGAGTTCGCCTCGATAAGGAAGTCTTTTGGAATACGGTAAACGCGAACAATCCATGGCCGTCGCCGCCGAGAAGGCGGTGCTGGTCGGTCTTCTCCTGCCCAACGACGGGCTGGACCCGCACGACCCGCTGGGGGAGCTGCGCGCCCTGGCCGACACCGCCGGCGCGGTCGTCGTCGACTCGATCATGCAGAAGCGTTCCAAGCCCGAGGCCTCGACCTTCATCGGCAAGGGCAAGCTGCAGGAACTCAAGGAGATGGTCAAGCTCCACGAGGCCCAGGTCGTGCTGTTCGAGAACGACCTCAGCCCGTCGCAGATCGCCAACATCGAAGAACAGGTCGAAGTGAAAGTGCTCGACCGCAGCGAACTGATCCTCGACATCTTCGCCGCCCGCGCACAGACGTCCGAGGCGCGCCTGCAGGTCGAGCTCGCTCAGCTCGAGTACACCTACCCGCGCCTGCGCGCGATGTGGTCGCACCTTGAACGCATCGTCGGCGGCTCACCGACCGGTATCGGAACCCGAGGCCCCGGCGAGCAGCAGCTCGAAATCGACCGCCGCATCGTCCAACGCAAGAAGGCCCAGCTCAAACGCGAGATCGCCGAGGTCCAGGCACGAAAGACACGCGAGGTCGCGGCACGCAAGCTCGAGCACTTCACCGTCGGCGTCGTCGGCTACACCAACGCCGGCAAGTCCACCTTCTTCAACGCCGTCACCGAGGGCGGCGCCTACGCCGACAACAAGCTCTTCGCCACGCTCTCCACACGCACGCGCCTGTGGAAACTCGGCGACGGCGATCAGGTCATGCTCAGCGACACCGTCGGGTTCGTCCGCAACCTGCCGCACCACCTGGTCGCTTCGTTCAAGGCCACGCTCGAGGAAGCGGTCAACGCCGACCTCCTGCTGATCATCCTCGACGCCGCCGACCCCAACGCCCGGCGGATGTATGAGACCGTCACCGAGGTGCTCGATGACATCGGCGCCAAGGACAACCCCCGGCTTATCGTGCTCAACAAGACCGACAAGCTCGAAAACAACGCCGAACTACTGACCCTCACACGCGAGATCCCCGGCTCACTCCCGGCCAGCGCGGTGACGGGCGTGGGCATCGACAAGATCGTTGAACATGTGCGCACCGCCCTGCGCGGCAGGTCGATCGAACTCACCATGACCATCCCCCACGGCGACGGCAAGACCCTGCAGTTCCTCGAAACCCGCGCGGTCATCCTCGATCGGCAGTACGACCTGGATGCCGTGCGCCTGCACGTCCGCATGGGCCGCCGCCAGCTCGATCAACTATTATCGATGGGCACGCAGGCGCAGTGGGAAGGCAAAGCCAATCCGACCTCGCCCGGGTGGGGGCGCTAAGTTAAATCTCAGCCCCGTACGCCGCTCTTGAGCAGGTACTCCATCAGCTCGTAGCCGTAGGGCACCTTGAGGTCGCACTGTTCGGCCGATTCTTCGGTGACCGCGCGGGGGACGACGCCGGCCATCTTGTAGCCGGTGATGATGAACGGCACGGGCATGGGGTCGTCGCGTCGGTCGTCGGCGGGCGTGGCGTAGAGGGGCGTGGCCATGAGGCGGTGTTCGCCGCGGGCCGAGAGGGCCTGAGCGACGGGGCGCAGCACGTGCTGATCGATCAGTGAGATCGCGCTGACCTTGTTGGCGATGTTGCCATCGAGACCGGCGAGCGCGGGGGTATCGGCGTGGACGATCACCAGGTCGTAGAGCCCGATCGCGTCGACCGCATCGCTGCCCAAGCGGATCAGGCTGCCGACCAGGTCACTGCCTGACATCGGTTCGAGCGCGTCGATCCCCGCAAGCTGAGCGACGCCGCGCACCGAGGGGTCGGCGCTGATCACGGCGGCGGACTTGCCGAACATCTTTGACCACGGCTTGAGCTTGGGCTTAGTGCCCAGGCCCCATGGCCAGAGGTGCGTCACCGGTGTTTCGCCCATCTCGATACGTGCGGTATTGATGTCGTGGCCCTCGAGCGCCACAGCGCTCTGCGCGATCAGTCGCTGCAGCCGCTCGCCCGGCACATCTCCAACAGGCAGGTGCGAACGGATGGGCTGATTGAGGATCACGCTCGGCGGGGCGCTGACAACGGACGACCAGTCGCGGTAGCGCGTGGGCTCTTGGGGGTCTTTACCTTCATCGATCAGTACGTGCATCGAGCCCGGGCCGGGGTGGATCACTGCGTCGGGCAGGTCAAGTTCGGGCAGCAGGTCGTGGACGATCGACCGTGACTCGGCGGCGGGCAGGGCCTGATCGTCGTAGGCGGTGAGGACGCCGAAGGTCGCGGTGATCAGCGACAGGTGCATCGCCCATGCGCCCTGGGGGATGTCGATGCCCAGGCCCGCGGCGGTCAGAGGAGCGCGGCCCGTGTAAGCGCTGGCCGGGTCGTAGCCCAAGAGCGCGAGAATCGCGGCATCCGCGCCGGGCTCCACGTCATCCGGCGGGAGCATGGTCACACGTCCAAGCCGGCCGGTCTGCCCCATGCGCGCCAACTCGGGCGCACGCGCGGCTTCGAGCGGTGTGCGCCCACCCAGCGCATCTGCGGGCCGATCCGCTGCGCCACCCAGGATCACGATCGCGTACTTCATACGGCAACCATCATACGCAAGGCGGAGCAAATCGACTCGCGACGCCCATGAACGGCGCACGCGGAAATACCCGGCGCTCGGGACAAACTCAAGCCTGATGAAAATGATGCCGGTCAGTTGAAGACGCGGATCGGCACGCCCTCGGCCTTCCACTTCTCAATGAGCAGGCGGGCCTCATCGACCATGAGCTTGAGCCGTTCGGAGGTGTCGTTGAGGTTGTGATACATCTGCGGGTCGCTGAGCAGCAGGCCGATGGTGCTGTCCTTGGAATCGGCGCGGGCGACGAGCTTGTCGATCACCGAGACGACCTTGGCCGCGTCATCGGCCAGCGCGACGTAGCGGGTCTCGATCTCCCCGACGCTCTTGGCCGCAGAATCAAGCGTCTGGTCCACCTTCTTGAGCTGAGCCTCGGCGGAGTCGGCCAGCGCGACGTAGCGCTTCTCCAGGTTTTCAACCGCCTCGGCCAGGGCTTCGCTGATGGCGCGGGCATTCGCGGCCGTCTGCGACACGTCCTCACGCAGCTTCTCGTCACCAAGCCAGGACTCGGCCTCGGCGAACACCCGGCCCAGGTCGTCCAGACGCTTTTCTATACCCATGACCACGCGCGGAAGCGACGGCGAACCCTCGCCTTCACTGCCAAAGAGCGTGTTGATGTTCTGGCCTACCTGCGTCCATGTCGCCTTGAGTTCCGCGATGTCATCGCTGAGCACCTCGAGTTGCCGAAGCGGGTCGACCACCTTGGCCGCACTGAGCTTGCCCGTGCCGTCCATGGGCAGGGTCTGAGCGCCGGGCTCGCTGCCGATCAGAGCGATCACCGGCCCGCCGCCAAACAGCGGGGTCTCCACGCGCACGTCTACATCTTCAGGGATCTGGAAACTCCTGTTGATTAAGAGTTTCGCATAAGCGCGATGCGATTCGCCCGGCTCGGAGAAGCCGAGCGATTGCACCTCGCCGATGTCCCTGCCCCAGAGCGTGACCGGGCTGTTCTCGTGCAGGCCCGCGACGTTGTCCATGTAGAGCGTGACGGTGTATCCGGTGCGCAGCAGCGCGGGGATGTAGCCAAACGCGGTCAGCAGAAGGACGAGCCCGATCAGCCCGGCGAGCGCGGTGATGCCGACGATCACGTTGTGTCGGCGTTCGCGTGCGTGTGTCCTTCGTTCCATAGCGGGATTACTCGTGGGGCGTGTCGGGCTGGTAGTCAGCGGATCGGCTTGCGAAGGCTTGTCGGATGGCGTTGAGTTCGTCCTGGTTGGCCTGGCCGTTGATAAAACGCTGAACGATTTGGTTGTCCGAGGCCTGGATCTGCTCGGGCCGACCGTCGGCGATGATCTCGCCTTCGTGCATGAGGATCATCCGGTCGGCGATCTTGTTGGCGCTGGCGATGTCGTGGGTCACGACGATGCTCGTGATCCCCATCTGCCGGGTCAGCGCGAGGATCAATTCATTAATCAGGTCCGCGCGGACCGGGTCGAGCCCGGTGGTCGGCTCATCATACAGGACCATGCAGGGCTCAAGCACCACCGCCCGCGCCAGGGCGACACGCCTCTGCTGACCGCCGGAGAGCTCTGCGGGCATCTTGTCCTCGAACCCGCTGAGCCCGACGAGCCCGAGCACCCGGCGGATACAGGCCTGTCGGTGGGCGTGGTCCATCTTCGTGTGCTCAACCAGCGGGAAGCCGATGTTCTCGCCGACCGACATCGAGTCGAAGAGCGCGCCGAGCTGGAACAAATAGCCGATCCGCTTGCGCACGGGGACCAGCGCGTTTTCTGCAAGCGTATCCACGCGCTGGCCGTCGAAGTAGACCTCGCCCCGGTCCGGCCGGATGAGCCCGACGATGTGTTTAAGCAGCACGCTCTTGCCGGTGCCCGACGGGCCGAGGATGACCGTGGTCTTGCCCCGTTCGATTTCGAGGTTGATGCCCTTGAGGACGTAGAGGCTGCCGAAGGCCTTGTGCAAGTCGGTCAGGCGCACGATCGGGGTGCCAGCGTCTTCGCCCGCTGCTTTGGGCTTGCCGACGGACTGGTCCTGCTCGTCCATGTGCAGGGCGCTGCGCGTCAGCTGGTCGAAGCCGGCGTACAAACCCGGGCCCGGCGCCCCGGGATGCTCGGCCATCGGCTTGTCGCTGGTCTTGCCCAAGGTTCAAGGCTCCCTGGTGTGCTCACTCGGCGCGGAAGTAGTCCCGCACCGCGTCCACCACTTCATCCTGCTGCGCACTGGTCATCTCGGGGAAGATCGGCAGAGCCATCACTTCGCCCGCCGCCTTTTCTGCTACGGGGAACTCGCCCTCGCGGTAGCCCAGGTGCATGAAGCACTCCAGGCGGTGCAGGGGCACGGGGTAGTAAATCTTCGACTCGATCCCGCAGGCCTCGAGGTGCGCCATCAGCGGGTCGCGGCCGCCCGAGCGCACACGCACCGTGTAGTGGTTGTACGTGTGATACCGCTTGTCCGCTTCCACGGGCGTCGAGACCTGCAGGTCTTCGAGCAGGCGGTTGTAGCGGTCGGCGATCTCGCGGCGGCGGCGGGTCTGCGCATCGAGCAGCGGCAGCTTGATCGACAGCACCTTCGCCTGGATCGCGTCGAGGCGGAAGTTGCCTCCGAGAACGCGCACGCGGTAGCCGGGCTCGAGCCCGTGCACACGCTTGCGGCGGATGCGCTCGGCCAGGTCACCATCGTTGGTCACCACCGCGCCCGCGTCGCCCATCGCCGAGAGGTTCTTGGTCGGGAAGAAGCTGAAGATGCCGGCGTCGCCGACCGACCCGGCCATTTTGCCGTCGAATTTCGCGCCGATCGCCTGGTCCGCGTCTTCGAGCACCTTGATGCCCCGCGCGCGGGCCAGCTCCATGATCGGTTCCATGTTGCACATCTGGCCGTAAAGGTGCACCGGGACGATGGCCTTGGTCTTGTCGGTGACGCAGGCCTCGAGGGACTCGACCGCGAGGTTGTAGGTGCGCGGGTTGACGTCGCAGAAGACCGGCTTGGCGCCCAGCCGCGCAACGCAGCCGGCGGTGTGGACGTATGAAAGAGGCGAGGTGATCACCTCATCTCCCGGGCCGACACCCAGGGCCATGAGCGAGATCATCAGCGCGTCGGTCCCCGAGCCCACGCCGATCGCATGCCCGACGCCGCAGTAGGCGGCGAGCTGCTTCTCGAACGCGGCCACGTAGGGCCCGAGGATGTACTGACCAGACTCCGCGACCTCGGCAAACGCGGCGCGGAACTCGCTGAGGTGCGGGAGGTTGTTTTCGATCAATCCGTAAAGAGGGACAGACATGTTCGGGGTGCTCATCCTTGACTGTGAATACAGGCAAAGGATACCAGCCTCGACACCACCGCGCCGTGTGATCCTTTAATATGCTCCTGCTAAAATCTGGAAACTCCCACGATGCCCGACCCTTACCACGCACACGTCACCTGCCCGACCTGCGGGAAGAGCTACCGATGGCAGCCGTCTGCCGCCGGACGCAAGTTCCCCTGCAAGCAATGCGGCGAGCAGTTCACCGTCCCCTCCGCCCCGGGAATAGGCATCAGCGACAAGCCTCAGCCTCAGGATGAGTCGGCCCAGACCTACGAGCTGGCGGACTACGACGACGAGCCGGTAGCCGAGCATGCGAGGTTTAAGCCCGCCCCGAAAGCGGAACAAAAAGAGGACCACGATACCTCTCGATCCGCCGCTGCACCCAAACCACAGCCCGCATCCGACCCAGGACCCACCGAGTCTAAGGAAGAGCCTCGCGAGCTTAGCGAAGCGGCAAGGGCCACAAGGCGCGAGCAGCAGCGCATCGCAGCCGCAACATCCGAGCCCGTACGAACATGGCGCGACTACAAGACCCTGATCACGCTTGCCGTGATACTAGGTGTTGTCATTCTGATCGTCCTGGGCATGTATACCCTCTCCGATGTGCTCAATGGCTCATAGAACTTTTCCAGACCGGCGCAGACCACACCCAATTCCAAAATCATGAATGAATCAACGCCATCAACCGTAAACTGCCCGGGCTGCGGCAAGGGCTACCGCTGGCAGGCGGCCGCTGCCAGCCGAAAATTCCCCTGCAAAATATGCGGCGAGCAGTTCACCGTCCCCTCCGCGCCGGGTATGGGCATCAGCAACAAGCCCCAGCCACAGCCACAGGAGGAGTCGGCCAAGACGTACGAACTGGCCGAGTACGACGAAGAGCCAACCCCGACGTCCAAGCCAAAAACAGTTGCAACAGCGGCGCCAACAGTCGCAGCGACGAACGAGCCCACCCAGGCGGCCCGCGGCAAGTGCCCCAACTGCAACAGCCCGATGGGGGTCTCGGCGGTGGTCTGCATCAACTGTGGGTTTCATGCCGAGGACGGACGCAAGATCCAGACCGCCGTCGCCACCCCGCCCAAACCCGACGACCCCTACGAGCCCGAGCCCAAGCTCTCCAAGGCGGAAATGCGCGAAAAAGAGCGTATCGAGGCGGTCATCACAGCACACCAGTGGAAAGACTACAAGCTGCCCATGGTCCTGCTGGCCACGGGGCTGCTGTTCTTGCTATTCAACCTCTGGCTGGCGCCGATGTCCGAGTACACGAGCTACGGCCTCTCCTCGCCGGGACAGATCCGTATCGTTGCGGTCATCGACACACTCATCAATACCCCGCTCAGCGCCGCGCTGATCTTCGGCGGGCTGCTGTTGAACGTCGCCCTGTTCGGCAACGCCTTCGGTGCCCTGGGGTCGGTCCTGCTCAAGGTGTTCGCCATCACGCTGATCGCCCAGGAAACAAACCATCTACTGCTCATCCTCTTCGATATTGTGCTTGATGCAGGGATGTTCATTTTGATTGTGGACTGGATGATCTATCTCGGGATCATGTGCGTCTTGTGCATCAAGATGCTGGACCTGGATTTCACCGAGATGCGTGTCATGATCGCGGTGTTTGTGGTCGGGCGTATCGCGGCCGGGTTCCTGATAGGCGTGGTCATCGCCGCATTCTTCTAAAACAAGCCGCTCACCGATCAGCTCTCGCTCAGCCGCTTGACCTTCTCTCCCGCCAGCATGCGCTGGGCCTCGAGCAGCAGGCCGGGGATCCGCTCACCGTACGGCGTGCCACGCACCACCTCTGCAACCGCGTCCACTTCAAGCTCCCTGTGAATGTCCACCGCCGTGCCGGGGAACCAGTGCCCGCCGTTGCCCAGCAGGTTGAACCGCATCTTCCCGTACGTCGTCATCCCCCAGCCCACCGCCAGGTTCCGCAGCCAGAGCATCACCTCGAGGTTCAGGCCCCCCGGCGTGTCCTCCGGCTCGGGCAGACCCTTACTCATACCCTCGGGGTGCAGCAGCCCCGTCCGCTCCTGCATCATCGCCTGCAGCTTCGCATCGATCGGCGCGACCAGCTCCTGCGTGCGGTCCATCAGTGACACCGCCTCCAGGTGCAGGTCGTAGTCGCTCGGACGCGCCGCGCCCAGGCTGAGCGTGTGCACCTCCGGGCGCTGCAGGCACCACAGATCGTTGAACACAATCGGATGGATGGGCTCACACGCCGCGACCCACTCGGGCGTAGGCTCGTAGAGCTTGCCGCCCTTGTCCGACGGGCTGATGATGAATACGCCCATGTCCAGCTTCGTCGCCGCCTCGATCGCCGGCCAGTTGCGGCGGAAGATGTAGTACCAGTGCAGGTTCACGTAGTCGAAAGCGCTGGGCGCGTCGCGCGGGTCGGCCTGAATCGCGGCCATGATCACACGCAGTGGGCCGTGCGTCGAGAAACCCACGTGCCTGCAGAGCCCACGCCGCTGCAGCTCTCGCGCCGCGTCCAGACAACCGCCCGGCCTGATCGACTGCTGCAGCGTTTCATCGTTGTTGATGCCGTGGATCGCGAGCAGGTCGACGTGCTCCAGCCGAAGTCGCTCGAGCGACTCCATGAAGTTTTTGGTGAACACGGCCGGGTCGTCCTCGGGCCCGATCTTGGTCTGGACGATGAGCTTCTCGCGCGGGTAGGTCGGCAGGACGGTGCCGAGCTGTCGCTCGCTGACGCCGTAGCCTCGTGCGGTCTCGATGTGGTTGATGCCGACCTCGATGGATCGGGCGATCGTCGCGATGAGGTTGTCGTGGACTTTGGGGTTGACCTCGCTCAGCGGCTTGTCGGCCCAGCCGTCCTGATAGCGCATCCCGCCGGTGGAGATGACGGGCATCTGGAGCTCGGTACGTCCAAATCGTCGGTACTTCATGGCGGGATTCTAGGGCACAAGCACGAGCTTGCCGATGTGCTCGCCCTTCTGCATTTCTTCGTGGGCGTGCCGCACATCGTTTAGCGCGTACGTCGCCGCGAGGTGCTGCTTGAACGTGCCGTCGGCAAAGCGCTTGAGGATCGCTTGGCAGGCCTCACGCCACGGCTCGCCCGGCGCACTCACGATTTCATCCAGCACCCAGCCGTAGAGCGAGGCCTTGCGGATGATCATCGGCGAGAGGTCCACCGGCCCGGGCTGGCCCAGCAGGCCGTAGATGTAGATGCGTCCGCCCTGCGCGAGCGAGCGGACCTCGGCCGAGAGAAACTCACCGGCCGCGACAGGATCGAAGTAGACATCGATGCCGTGGCCATCCGTAAGATTGCGGACCTCGCGGTGCCAGGGGCGCATGACTCGGCTGCCGTCGGCGGCGCGGTCGTGCGTGACGAGGATGTGATCAAAGCAAGAGGTATTGAGCGATTGGATCGCATCCGCCTTGGCCGGGCTGCTGGTCATACCAATAGCGACGCCGCCGAGCGCCTTGACGACCTGCGCCGCGGCGAGGCCGACGCTGCTGGACGCCGCGGGGATACCAACAAACTGACCGGGCTTGAGATTGTCCTTCCAGGAAAGGCAGCCCCACGCGGTGAGGTACGCCAGCCAGATCGCGCCGAGCTGGTCATCGGGTATCGCATCGGGCGCGGGCAGCGCGAGCGCAGCATCAATGACGATGTGCGAGCGGTACGTCCCGCCATGCGCCCCGGCTACCGCGCGCGGCAGGCCCGGCCCCAGCACGACACGCTCGCCGATGCGCGTCGCATCAATACCCCGCCCCACCGCTTCAATGACACCGCCCGCCTCGATGCCCGGCACATACGGCACCTCGCCGGTCGATGCCTTGTAACGCCCTTCGCGCCCCATCAGGTCCGCGTGGTTAAGCCCGATGCTCGTGATACGAACGCGCACCCGACCCGGGCCCGGCTCGGGCGTTGCCGACTCGACAACCTCAAGCACTTCGGGGCCGCCAAAAGAATTGACAAGAACAACTCGCATCAAAACAGTGTAGCGGCCCGTCCATGCGATGCCCGGTCAGGGCGCGATCCGGCCATGGCTCGCACGGAATACGAGGTACCTGCTGATGAGGAAATTAAAGAGCGTGCCCGACGCGATGCCCGCGAGTGTCGCCAGCCAGATCGAGATGCCCTCGATGTAACTGTGCATCAAGACCGCGACCAACCACTGCGTCACCATGCCCACCGAGCAAGCGCCTGCAAAATAAAGGAACTGACCGACGACCGGCCGCCGACGCGCATAGCTGAACGAGAAGCGGCGGTTGAGCAGGAAATTCGTCACAAGGCTAACCGCGATACCCCCGGCAAAAGCAAACTTCTCGCCGGCCCAGAGCGCGATCAGCCCGTACACGACCAGGAGGTTCACGGCCACGCCCGATGCGCCCACGATCAGGAACTGGGCCAGGTGGCTCAACGTGCCGAACTTGAAGATGTACAGCCGGCGCAGGTGCTGAAGGTACTTGAGCTGTTCTTTGAACGAGAGCTTGCTTTCGCCGTGCACGCGGTCGGTGAAGTGGATCGGCACCTCTCCGACGTTGGTCAGCCGACACTTGACGATGACTTCCAGCGCGATCTTGTACCCGATCGGATTAAGTCGGTGAGTCTTACTAAGTTCGGATTTGCGGATGGCGAAGAATCCCGCCATCGGATCGCGCGCGCTGGTCAGCGGCGACGCGAGCTTGGTCGCTACAAAGCTGTTGAGCCAGCGGAAAAAACCCCACTGGTCATCGGTCGACCCGCCAAAGACGTATCGGGAGCCGATCACCATTTCCTGCCCCGCGTCAAGAGCGAGGATCATGTCCGGGATCTTCTCGGGCGGGTGGCTGAGGTCGGCGTCCATCACCACGATCACCGGGTACTGCGCCTGATGCATCCCGTCTACAACCGCAGCGCTCAGGCCGCGCGGGCCCTTACGCTCAATCAATCGCACCCAGTCGTGGCCACACTGCTCGACCCATTCCCGGCTTCCGTCACAGCTGAGGTCGTCCATGAAAAGCAGTTCGAGGGTCAGTCCGTGGTTCTCACGCAGTCTCGCCAATCGCTCGGTAATGTGCGGAAGGTTCTCGCGCTCTTTGTAGGTCGGCACGACGATCGAGATCGGCGTGAGGATCTCGATCCGCGTCAGCGGGCCAGATTCCAAAGCCTCTGCGGCCGGCTCGGCCCGGACCGATTCGATCTCCCGGATTGATTCAATGACACTCACCTTGTGCAGCCCTTTGTGCAGCCCTTTTCGGGTGGGCAGGATTGCCCAAGTCTTCACGCATAACCGTCCAGGCATCGCTGAACTCAAAAACAGCGAGTCTCTCATCGCTTGTATTGACCGTCTTTTTAGGCCAGGACCGCTTGGTCAGGGCAGACGATCAGTACCGATAGAAGACCTCAGGAAACTGTGGCGTGATTAAAGCAGGACCCCGAATGGACAAAGTATAACACACGGCAACCGATCCGCCATTCTTTTTGTGTTCTATGTTAAAGGCTGAAAACCCATGTTTTCACCGCAAAAACCCGCCTTGCTGAACGCTCGATGTCGGTCAGGGCTGCTCTTGCTTGTCCCCGGTTTGCGTGGGCTGCCCGCGTCGTTTGCCAAATAGCAGGTCCAGTGCCGTGTCGAGCGCTTTTTCTTTGAGCTGTTCTTCGAGGGGCTTTTCCTGTGGCTGCGGCTGAGGCGCAGGTTCGGGCTGAGGTTCAGGCGAAGGAGTCGTCTTGGGATCCGTCGGCGGAGTCGTCTGCGGGCCCGGCTCTGGCGCGGGCTTGGGCTTTGGCTTAGGCAGCACATCCCCGGCCTGCTCGCGCAGGCGATCAAGCAGCTTGTCTTTCTGCTTATTGAGCAGGCCCTCGGCGGCCAGCTTCGCGACCTCTTTTGCGATCAGGCTGCTGTCGAATTTCGGGTGGCGGATCGAGCCGGTCATCGGGATGTTGAGTGAGTCCTCTGGCTTGATGACGCCTTCGAGGTCGTGGAAGATTTTCAGCAGCGACGAGCCTGGCACGCGCGTGTTCATCTGCACGATGTTGCCGGCGACCAGGTCGAGCTTGCCGTCGAGGTTGAGTCGGACGTTGCCGACTGCGAGGGCCAGCTTGTCGTAACCGAGTTGCCCATCGGTCAGCGACACCTGAACCGGATCGAATATCGCCTGCTGTGTCGGCAGGTTCGTCCAGACGAGCAGCTTGGAGAGGAGCGAGTCCTGTCCGAACTGGATCGAGCCCAGGTCGATATCCGCAGTCACATTCGCACCCTTCATCTGCGGGTCACTGAGCGGGAAGGCGAAGCTGTCGCCCTTGACCTTCACAACCACCGGCTTGTCGCCGGACCTGGCATCAAACAGGATCGGGTGCAGCTGGCCCATCCAGCGGTTGCCAAACGCCTCGGAGACGCGTGCATAGAGCTCGATGTCCTGCCCGCCGCGCACGCGGAGCATGTTCTGATCATTAATGTCGAAGGCCACCGGCTTGAGAGACGCCGCGGCGCCGGGCAAGGGCTGGTTGGCCTGAGCATCCCAGTTCAGCTGCAGGCTCACGCTGCGGGGCTGAGCGCCCTCGACACTCAGGCTTACAAGCGCCTGCTGCACCATCGGGCCCAGGATCGAGGTCAGGTCGCCGTTGCGGCTCAGCAGTGCGTCGGCCAGAGTGATCGGCAGCGAATCGCTCTGCAGGACAACTTCCTTGTTTCCATCCAGCGGACGCATGACCACCAGGTCCGCACGGATCGGCTCGCGCAGCACCTTGCCGGATTTGTCTACTGCGCTCATGGTTGCCGACAGTGAGAACTTGAGTTCCTTCGCGATCGAATTGCTGCCGCCGACAATACTCAGGCGGTCGATCCCGATCACCTCTCCAGCCTGAACTTTCAAGGCGAAATTGGCGCCGCCCTTGAGCTGCATTGCGAATGATGCCGACTCCAGGTCCGGCTTGTCCTCGACCGTGGGCAGGCGCATCTGCAGCGAAGCGAGCTCAAAGCGCGTCGTCTCGTGAAGCGAGAGCTTGGACTTAGGCATCAGCGAAGCAAAGGCTTCAGGCGTCAGGTCCAGCGTGACTTTCGAATCCGGCGACGCGATCAGCGTGCTGCCCTCGCGCTCGGTCTTGAGCTGAACATCAATATGAGGTGCCTTGACCTTGATCTCCGCGAGCAGCTCGTCGATCACGCCGCTGATATCCGCGTTCGCACTAAAGTCCCCCGCTCCCATGACCGCGGCAAATCGACCGGGCTGATCCGAATCGATGCCAAAACGCTCCAGCATCGAGCCCAGCGCCTGGGTCGAGATGCCCTCAAGACCGCCCCGCAGTTTGAACGCCGCGAGCTTGGGCTGCAGCTGGCCGTCGGGATCGAACAGGTTCAGCACATCGCCGACCAGAAGTAGGCGGCCCGATTGCAAGCCCTGCTTCACCGATGCATCGAAATCAAGATTGATCTCGCGCAGGTTCGGCACGTCCGCGGTGCCCTTAGGCAGCGTCAATCTTACCTGCTCAAGTTCATTGGCCTCGTACGTGACCGTGAAGTTCTCGAGCACCAGCCTGCCCGAGAACCCCGGCGGCAGGGACAGCGGCTTATCGCCTTCGGGTTTATCCGGCTCGGGCACTTGTTCCTCGTCCGTCTTTTGCGGCTGGACATAGTGCACCGCTGTATCGATCAGCCGAACCTCGCCAAGGGATCGGCTGCCGGTGGCCAGGTCGAACAGGCCGATGTCCGCAGCGCCGATCTGCTTAACCGTTGCATCAATGCCCTGCTCATTGTTAATGAAGTGAATCCCGCCGACCGATTGTCCGCCGAACCAGCTGAGCGAGAGGTCGTCGATCTTCAGATCGCCGTCGATCTTGCCGTTGATGAAGGACACGACGATGGCGGTGCCCGGTCCGGTGCTGATCAGCCACGGGCCGAGTACGACGAGCATCACCAGCAGCAGGAAGAAGCCGGCCGTGAGTCTGACGAACCAGCGTCGCAGGCGGCCGCGTGGGGGCGACATATCGACCTTGGACTGCGCCGCCAGGCCGTGGTAGTCGGGGCGCGAGGTGATGTCCATGGCGGGTTTTTCGGGGGGCTGTGACATAAGCGTTCCAAAAGATAAGACGCTCGGGCCTGCAACCCTATTCCATCGGCCGGATCAGAGCAGTTCTGCGGCGATGGAGGCGAGCTGGCTTCTTTCGCTGCGGGCGAGGGTCATGTGACCGGCCAGGGCCTGGCCCTTGAGGCGGTCGATCATGTAGGCCAGGCCGTTGCTCGACGCGTCGAGGTAGGGGTTGTCGATCTGTGCGACGTCGCCGGTGAGGACGATCTTCGTGCCCTCGCCGACGCGCGAGACGATGGTCTTGACCTCGTGTGGGGTGAGGTTCTGGGCCTCGTCGACGATGAGGAACTGGTGGGGGATCGATCGGCCGCGGATGTAGGTCAGCGGCTCGAGGACGAGCTGGCCGCTGCCCATGAGCTGGTTGACGCGCTGCTCGACGGGCTTGGAGTCGGCGTGCTGGGCGTCGGCGCCGCGGGTGGACATGAGGTAGGTGAGGTTGTCGAAGATCGGCTGCATCCACGCGGCGAGTTTTTCGTCCTTGTCGCCGGGCAGGTAGCCGATGTCGCGGCCCATAGGCATGATCGGTCTTGCGACCAGGAGCTTGTCGTAGCGCTGCTCGCCGAAGACCTTGGCCATGCCCGCCGCCAGCGCGAGCAGGGTCTTGCCCGACCCGGCCGTGCCGATGAGCGTGACCAGCTTGATCTCGTCGTCCAGCAGCAGGTCCATGGCCATGATCTGCTGCACGTTGCGGGCCATGATGCCGTAGACCGGGCGGCGCGGTCCCTGGATCGGGATCAGGTGCTCGGTGTCCGCCAGTCGACGGGCCAAACCCGTGTGCGACTCATCGAACTGGTCTCGGAGCTGCACGAACTCGTTGGCGTGGACCTTGTTTTCGCCGTGCGTGCCGTCCTCGTACTCGACCTTGAGGTAGTCCTTGATGACGCTGATTTCCAGCTGTTTTTCTTCGTAGAGCTGGTCGATGATCTCGCTGGGCACATCGAGCAGCTTGTAGCCGTTGTAGAGCTGGTCGATGTCGACTTTGCCGGCCTCGAAGTCCTCGGTGGTGATGCCCAGCGCGTCGGACTTCAGGCGGACGTTGATGTCCTTGGTGATCATCACCGTGCGGATGCCCTGCTGGTGCAGCGACCACGCGACGCCGATGATGCGGTTGTCGGGGGTGTCTTCGACAAACCAGTCCGGCCGCTTCTCGCAGGTCGAGAGGTCGGCGAACTCGACGCGGACGATCCCGCCGTGGCCGTTCCACTGAACGCCCTTGCTCAGCGTTCCCTTGGCGCGGAGCTTGTCGAGCTGGCGGATGACCTCGCGCGAGGATCGGCCGGTGTCGTCGTTGTTCTTCTTGAACTTGTCCAGCTCGCCCAGGACGGTGAAGGGGATGACGACGACGTTATCGTCGAACATGTAGAGCGAGTTGGGGTTGTGCAGCAGCACGTTCGTGTCGAGGACGAAGTGCTTGATTTTAGAAGCGGACCCGGGCTTGACCGAGTCGGCGTGGGTGGCGGTCGTGGAAGGTCCGGTCGGGACGGCGGTCTTGCCCATCCAGCAATACTCCTTATGAGGGCTCACGGGGCTCCGCCCCGCTCTTCTCTCCCCGTGCCCGGCCTGAACGCTGCGTCCAGGCCGTACGGGCCACACTTACTGTATCGACCAACACGGCTAAAAGCCCGAAACATCAGGCACAAGACGCCTGCAAACCCTCCGACGCTCACGAAAACCTCACGGATCGCCCAAAAACGGCAGGAACCAACTCCTTTTATCCACACGCGCGGCCAGAAACCGCCCGGTACATCATGACCCCGTCCTTCCGCGAGCCGTCGGCAAAGCGGGCCCGACCCGGCACCCGGCCGATTTCCACAAAGCCCAGCCCACGATACAGCGACAGCGCCCGCGCGTTGTCCGCAAAAACGTCCAGCTCTAAGAGCTCCAGAACCGGGTGACGCTCGGCCCACTCGACCATCGCACCAAGCAGCGCCCGCCCCAGGCCCGAGCCCCAATACGCCTTGTCCGCGGACATCCCGATGTGGCCGATATGCGCGATGCGGCGCCGGCCAGAGTTGCACGTACAGTTGATCAGACCGACAAGCTGCTCGCCTGCGAATGCCACAATGATCAAGGCCCCGGGGTTCTCCCGCTGCTGGTCGAACCACGCCCGCTCGCTGTCTTCTGTGTGGATGAACTCATCAACATCCATCGCAATAAACGGCGACAGGTCCGGCAGGCAGCGGCGCATGTATTCCAGCACCGCCACCGCGTCGTCCGGCTCCACTTCGCGCAGAAAGACAACACGCCCGTCGCGCAGCGTCACTCGCCTGGGTTCAAACACAGGCTTCTTCATCGACGCGTCCATGCTCAACCCCTCCACTCATCCGCAAGCAGGGCATAGAGCCTGTGATGCACCGGCCGACCATCAAATCGGGAAACATCACGCATGACGCCCTCGAGCTTGTAGCCCAGGCGCTCGGCGACCGACCAGCTGCGCACGTTTGCCTCTTCGGCACGGATCGTCAGGCGATGCAGCCCGTACGTTTCAAATCCCAGCGTCGTCAATGCACGCACCGCGCGCGTCATCAGGCCCCGACCCTGCGCATCGACAGCCAGCCAGTACCCGATGTCCGCCGAGGCGAATTCAAGTCGGCCATCGAACATCTTGACCTGCTTCCAATCGGTCCAGCCGCCTGAGCCCACGACACGCCCGTTCTCAAGCAGCGTCACCGTCATCGATTTACGCTCGGCAAAAGCGCGCAGCGAATCGGCCGCGTACTGCCGCGAGGATTCCAGGCTGTAGCTCTCGCTGAGCCAGGGCATCCACCGCGCGATGTGATCGCGGTTGGCAATCACCGCGTTGTATACCTCGTCCGCGTAGCACGGCTCATGCAGCCGAAGCGACAATTCATCATCCACTCTGATTACGAATCCCTTCATGCCACCCCGGCTCCTGTTACTTAGGGCTGTGCCGCTTCGGTTTCTTCCCGCTCACGCGGGGGCTTCGATTCATCCATCGTCTTGATGCGGTTGATGGCGCTGAGGTACGCCTCCGCCGCCGCCTCGATCACGTCCGTGCTCACGCCCCGGCCGCGGACCTTTCGGCCGTTGTGGTTGATACGCACCGAGGTCTCGCCCTGCGCGTCCTTTCCGCTGGTGACCGCGCGGGTCGAGTAGTCCTCGAGCTTGACGGTAACGCCGGTCATCTTCTGGATCGCGCTGAAGACCGCATCGATCGGGCCGTCGCCGTAGGCCGTGTCCTTCTTCACCACGCCCGCCGAGTCCGCGAGCTTGACCAGCGCCATCGCGGTCTCGTCGGTCCCCGCCGTGACGCGCAGGAACTTGAGCTCCCAGAGCTTTCGGCCTTCACCCAGGCGCACGTCCAGCAGCGCCTCGATGTCCTCGTCGAACACGTCCTTCTTGCGGTCGGCCAGGCTCTTGAAATCTTCGTACACGCGGTTGAGCAGTTCCTCATCGACGGTATAGCCCATGTCCTGGATACGGTCCTTGAGCGCAGCACGTCCCGAGTGCTTACCCAGCACGAGCTTACTCTCGGGCACGCCGATGTCGCGCGGGTCCATGATCTCGTAGGTGTTGCGGTTCTTGAGCATGCCGTCCTGGTGGATGCCCGACTCGTGGGCGAACGCGTTCTGGCCGATGACCGCCTTGTTGCGCTGCACCGCCAGCCCCGTCAGATTACTGACCATGCGCGAGGTCTTGTAGATCTCCCTGGAATTGATACGGGTTTTGTAGTTTTTGTAGTAGTCGCCGCGTGTGCGCAGGGCCATGACCAGCTCTTCGAGCGCGGCGTTGCCCGCGCGCTCGCCGATGCCGTTGATGGTGCACTCGACCTGCTTCGCGCCGTTCTGCACCGCCGCCAGCGAGTTGGCGACCGCCAGGCCCAGGTCGTTGTGGCAGTGCGAGGAGAGGATGATCCCCCTCGCGTCGATCTCCGGCAGTCGCTCGCGCATCTGGCGGAAGATCGCGCCGTACTCTTCGGGCACGGCGTAGCCCACGGTGTCGGGGATGTTGATCGTCGTCGCGCCCGCATCGATCACCGCCTTGGTGATCGTGACCAGGTCGTCGATACTCGTCCGGCTGCCGTCCTCGGGGCTGAACTCGACATCGTCAACATACTTCTTCGCCAGCGCGACGCCCTTGATGGACATCTCGACGATGGCCTCGAAGGGCTTCTTGAACTTGTGGTCCAGATGGATCTTGGAGGTCGCGCAGAAGACGTGGATGCGCGGCTTGTACGCCGAGCGCAGCGCCTCGGCCGCGCGCTCGATATCACGGTCCACGCACCGCGCCAGCCCGCACACGGTGGTCTGCGCCAGGTCCTTGCCGATCGCCTTGACCGCCTCGAAATCCCCCTGGCTGGTGATCGGGAAGCCGGCCTCGATCACATCTACGCCCAGCTGTTCAAGCTGACGGGCGATCTCGATCTTCTCGTTGTGGTTCAGTGACGCCCCGGGCGACTGCTCGCCGTCACGCAGGGTCGTGTCGAAGATACGGATGGGGTTGGGTTCGGCCATGTTGGTCTTGGGGGTTGGGTGGTGGGGCAGTGGTGTAAGTTAATTCAAACAAGCAACAAAAAACCCTGTCGGCATGGCCAGACAGGGTTTGGCGGATCGTTACAGCGATCACAGGGCCCTATCCGGCGCGGTCCATAAGCAGCAGGCCTAGCAGCCCGTTGCGAAGGTCGGAGGTAAGGATAAGTCCGCTGTTCATGGCTTGAAGGATATTCCCGCTACGGGAAACTGTCAATGGTTATCATCATCGGCCGGCCCTGTACCCGAGCTTGAGGCAGGGCCGAGCTAAGCCTCAACACCCCGCCGGACTCACACCATGCCTCAGACGATGAAAGCCCTGGTTAAAGCCACCCGAGAAGTCGGACTCTGGATGCAGGACGTGCCCGTGCCGAGCATCGGGATCAACGATGTCCTGGTCAAGGTCGACCGAACGGGCATCTGCGGGACCGACCTGCACATCTATAAATGGGACGCCTGGGCCCAGAAGACGATCCCGGTGCCGATGGTCGTGGGACATGAATTTGTCGGCGAGGTCGTGGCGGTGGGCTCGAACGTGAACGACTACAAGCCGGGCATGATCGTGTCGGGCGAGGGCCACGTGGTGTGCGGGCGCTGTCGCAACTGCCTGGCCGGGCGTCGTCACCTGTGCGCCCACACGTCGGGCATCGGCGTGAACCGACCGGGCGCGTTCGCCGAATATATCGCGGTCCCCAACGCCAACGTCTGGGAACACCCGGCAAATATCAACCGCGATGTCGCCTCGATCTTCGACCCCTTCGGCAACGCGACGCACACCGCGCTGCAGTGGGACCTGCTTGGCGAGGACGTGCTGATCACCGGCGCCGGGCCCATCGGCATCATGGCCGTGGCGATCTGCAAGCACGCCGGCGCACGCCACGTCGTGATCACCGATGTCAACGACTACCGCCTCTCGCTCGCGCTGAAGATGGGCGCGACACGCGCGGCCAACGTCAGCAAGACCACCATCGCCGACGTCCAGAAAGAACTGAAGATGACCGAGGGCTTCGACGTGGGCCTGGAGATGTCGGGCAACAGCAAGGCCTTTTCCGACATGATCCAGAACATGGCCCACGGCGGGAAAATCTCCGTGCTGGGCATCCCCGAAGAAGGCATGACCATCGACTGGAACACCGTCGTCTTCAACATGCTCACGATCAAGGGGATCTACGGCCGGGAGATGTACGAGACCTGGTACAAGATGGCGGTGATGATCCAGTCGGGCCTGGACCTCACGCCCGTCATCACGCACCGATACGCGGCCGAGGACTTCCAGAAGGGCTTCGACGTGATGCTCACCGGTCAGTGTGGCAAGGTCGTGCTCAATTGGTGACTATGTGTTGAACCACAGAGACACTGAGAGCACAGAGACTAGCAGCGGAGAAGAAATCGCCCCCTCCACAATCAATATTCCTCAGTGACCTCTGTGTCTCTGTGGTTCAAAAATAGCGAGATGCAAAAGATGTATGGAAACTTCAAAAACCACCTTCAATCGACCATCGACGAGATCAAAGACGCCGGGCTCTACAAGGCCGAGCGCGTGATGACCTCGCCGCAGAATGCACACGTCGGCGTGACGACCAGCGACAAGCCCGTGCTCAACCTCTGCGCCAACAACTACCTCGGCCTGGCCGACCACCCCGAAGTCATCAAGGCCGCCAAGGACGCGATGGACGACTGGGGCTACGGCCTGGCCTCCGTTCGTTTCATCTGCGGCACGCAGCAGATCCACAAGGACCTCGAAGCGGCACTCTCCAGGTTCCTCGGCACGCAGGACACGATCCTCTACTCCTCCTGCTTCGACGCCAACGGCGGGCTCTTCGAAACGCTGCTGACCGACCAGGACGCGGTGATCTCCGACGCGCTCAACCACGCCTCGATCATCGACGGGGTTCGGCTGTGCAAGGCCAAGCGTTACCGCTACGCCAACAACAACATGGCCGACCTCGAAACCCAGCTCAAGCAGGCCGACGCCGACGGCGCACGGTTCAAGCTCATCACGACCGACGGCGTATTCTCGATGGACGGGCACATCGCGCAACTCGATAAAGTCTGCGACCTCGCCGACAGGTACAACGCACTGGTGCACTTTGACGACTGCCACGCCACCGGGTTCCTGGGCAAGAACGGGCGCGGCACGCACGAGTACCGCGGCTGCATCGACCGCATCGAGATTACCACCGGCACGCTGGGCAAGGCCATCGGCGGCGCGTCGGGCGGCTACACCTCCGGCAAGAAGGAGATCATCGAGCTCCTGCGCCAGCGTTCGCGCCCCTACCTCTTCTCCAACTCGGTTGCGCCGAGCATTGTCATGGCCTCGCTCAAGTCGCTGGAGCTGCTGACCGCCTCGACCGCGCTGCGCGACAAGCTCGAGGTCAACACCAAGCACTTCCGTAAGGGCATGACCGATCTGGGCTTTGACATCATCCCCGGCGAGCACCCGATCAGCCCAATCATGTTCTACGACGCGGGCAAGGCGAGCGCGTTTGCCGAGAAGCTCCTGAATCGCGGCGTGTACGTGATCCCCTTCAGCTTCCCCGTCGTGCCCAAGAGCATGGCGCGGATCCGCACGCAGATCAGCGCCGCCCACTCGATCCAGGACCTGGACTTCGCGATGGCCCAGTTCAAGGCCGTGCGAGAAGAGATGGCGTAAAACATCGATAAAAGCCGGGACCGGCGTACATCGCCCTCACCATACGAAACACGAATAAAAACGCCCCCGTCTTGCGACGGGGGCCGTGAGTCGGTGAGTCGGTGAAACTGCTCGTCTATCACGCGTTTACGGAGGCTTTGACTGCTGCCGTTGTTTTTGTCACTGCGACGTCCTTCTCCAGGCTCTTAACCTGGTCCCAGATCTCGTCGACTTCTTCCTTGCTGCGGCTCTTGCCGAAGGTGCGGATCAGGGCGAAGAGCCCGATCAGGCCGCCCGCGCCGCCCAGTCCATAGCTCTGCAGCAGGTCATCCGCGCCGGTTTCCTTGAGCTTGTCGATCTCCTGCTGCGCCATACCGTTCTCGGCGGCGACCTGTACAAGCTGGGACTTGAACTCCGCGGCGAACTCGGCCTTCTGCTGCTTGGTCATCGCCTCGACACGCTGGACCAGGCCGGCGTGAAGCTGTTTCTGCTTTTCCTCACACATCAAACGAATTTTGTCTTCCATCTCTTTCTGTAACTGATCCAAGGTCTTGTCCGCCGCCATGCGATCGAGAATCTGTCGGATCTGCTGCTTTAATTCTTCCAACTGCTTCACAAACTCTTCCTGCTTCTTTGCAACCTCCTCGGCCGCCTGCACGCCCTGCATACCCGTGTTAGTGATGTGTTTGCCCAGCGCCTGCACAACGGCGGTGATCGAGTTCCCGCCCGGCAAGGCACTGACCGCGATGCCCGCCAGGGCGTTGATCAGTTCGATCCGCCTCTGCCGTTCTTCCTCGATCTCCTTACGCAGCAGGGCAAACTCAGCCTGCTGGCTGGCGACAAAGGTCTGAAAGTTGGTCTCATAGCTGTCCACGATGGACCGTTGTTCCGGTGATTCGGCCAGGACCCGGGCGATCGCGTACGACGCATTGGTATTTTGATTGATCGAGTCACGCCCCTGCTCGACATAGGTCGCCACACGCTGCTGCGATCGGGCGGTGCAGCCGCTCAGGACAATGCTTAGGGCCAATAGAAACAAGAGGAAGTCGTTTTTCATACGTGAACTCCGGATTCGATTTTCAGTGTGGATCGAGCGACCGGCTCAGAATAAAAAGGGCAGGTGACAACTAGCTGTCAGCTCAAAAACCCGTACTGCGTACGTGTTTGGTTGAGCCCCCGCGCCTGATCCGCCATAATGCGCCGCTTCGCCCGCTAAACCCCCCAGCCCCCTACCTCCCGGCATGAGTACAACCCCCCGTATCGTTTACACGAAGACCGACGAAGCCCCCGCACTGGCGACCTACTCGCTATTGCCGATCATCCGGGCGTTCCTTGCGCCGGCCGGTGTCGAGGTCGAGGTCAAGGACATCTCCCTGGCCGGTCGTATCCTCGCGCAGTTCCCCGACCGCCTGAGCGCTGCGCAGAAGACCTCCGATGCGCTGTCGGAACTCGGCGAGCTGTGCAAAGCGCCGGACGCGAACATCATCAAGCTGCCCAACATCAGCGCGTCGATCCCGCAGCTGACCGCGGCGATCGCGGAGCTTCAGGCTAAGGGCTTTAACGTCCCCAACTACCCCGCCGACGCGAAGACCCCTGAGGAGCAGTCGATCAAGGCGGCATACGCAAAGGTGCTGGGCAGCGCGGTGAACCCCGTGCTGCGTGAGGGCAACTCGGACCGCCGCGTGGCGGTGCCGGTCAAGGAGTACGCCAAGTCCCACCCGCACAGCATGGGCGCGTGGTCATCCTCATCCAAGTCGCACGTCGCGTCGATGACCGAGGGCGACTTCTTTGGCAGCGAGCAGTCCTACACCTGCGCCGCGCCCACCACCGTCACGATCAGGCACCTTGCCAGCGACGGCAAAGAATCGATCCTCAAGGCCGAACTGGCGCTGAAGGAAGGCGAGATCATCGACGCCTCGTGCCTGAGCGTTTCGAAGCTCGAAACCTTCCTCGCACAGGAAGTCAAGGACGCCAAAGACAAGAAGGTGCTGTTCTCGCTGCACATGAAGGCGACGATGATGAAGGTCTCGGACCCGGTCATCTTCGGGCACTGCGTCAAGGTGTTTTTCGCCGAGCTTTTCGAGAAATACAAGGCGGAGTTTGCTTCGCTGGGCGTGAACCCGAACAACGGCTTTGGCGACGTGCTCGCGAAGATCGGCAGCCTGGACGCTGGAAAGAAGGCACAGATCGAGGCCGACATCGCCGCGATCTATCAGAAGCAGCCTGCGCTGGCGATGGTGGACTCGGACCGAGGGATCACGAACCTGCACGTACCCAGCGACGTGATCATCGACGCATCGATGCCCGCCATGATCCGCAACAGCGGGAAAATGTGGGGCCCGGACGGCAAGGCGGCGGACACCAAGGCGGTCATCCCCGACCGCTGCTACGCCGGCGTGTACCAGGCGACGATCGACTTCTGCAGACAGCACGGCGCGTTTGATCCGTCGAAGATGGGCAGCGTCGCGAACGTCGGGCTCATGGCCAAAAAGGCCGAGGAATACGGCAGCCACGACAAGACCTTCGAGATCGCCTCGGCCGGCAAGGTGCGGGTCGTCGACGCGAACGGGAAGGTGATCTTCGAGCACAAGGTCCAGGCCGGCGACCTCTGGCGCATGTGCCAGACCAAAGACGTGTCGGTACGCGACTGGGTGCAGCTTGCGGTCACCCGCGCCCGGCTGACAAACACCCCGGCGATCTTCTGGCTGGACAAGGCCCGCGCGCACGACGCCCAGCTCATCATGAAGGTCCAGACCTACCTCAAGGACCACGACACCGCGGGCCTGGACATCCAGATCCTCTCGCCGATCGAGGCGACCCTGCACGCGCTCGGTCGCACGAAGGCGGGCCTGGACACGATCAGTGTCACCGGCAACGTGCTGCGCGACTACCTCACGGACCTGTTCCCGATCCTCGAGCTGGGCACCAGCGCGAAGATGTTGTCGATCGTGCCGCTGCTGAACGGCGGCGGGCTCTACGAAACCGGGGCCGGCGGCTCAGCGCCCAAGCACGTTCAGCAGTTCGTTCAGGAAAGCCACCTGCGATGGGACTCGCTGGGCGAGTTCCTCGCGCTGGGCGTGTCGATCGAAGACCTCGCACGCATGCACAACAACAACAAGGCGGCCGTGCTGGCTAAAACGCTGGACACCGCGACGACGACGCTCCTGAACGCAGACAAGAACCCCGGCCGCGCGCCCGGCGAACTGGACAACCGCGGCAGCCACTTCTACCTCGCGCTGTACTGGGCGCAGGCTCTGGCCGAGCAGGACAGCGACGCCGAGCTCAAGGCCGCGTTCGCGCCGCTAGCGGCGACGCTGGCCGAGCAGGAGCAGGCGATCATTGCGGAGATCGCCGCGACGGCGGGCAAGCCCGCGGACCTGGGCGGCTACTACCTGCCCGATGACGCGAAGGCCGCCGCCGCGATGCGCCCCAGCGCGACGTTCAACGACGCTCTGGCCGGTTCTTACGCCAAAGTCTGAATCACCCGACCCACTCATCCACAGGAATAAGCCGTGCCCCAGACCCTGCCCGCCCAGTTTGAAAAAGTCACCGCCATCGCCAAGGCCAACGTCTATTTCGACGGCGGCGTGGTCAGCCACACCTTGCTGTTGCCCGACGGCGCGAAGAAGACCCTTGGACTGATCTTCCCCGGCACCTACCACTTCGGCACCGAAGCGCCGGAGAAGATGGAGATCACCGCCGGCGCTTGCCGGGTGAAGCTCGACGGGAGTACGGACTGGAAGGGCTACGCCGAGGGCGAGGCCTTCAACGTGCCGGGCAATAGCGGCTTCGACATCGAGGTCAGCCAGGGCGTCGCGCAGTACATCTGTTCGTTTTTATGAGCACCCGTATGCCGTGGTTTATCCGTAGGGCTTGACATCGCAACGGCAAACTTAGAATCGTCCGCCCCTGTCAAATTGTAATGCGACTGATTCAATGGCTAATGACGCTTCAGCGCACGACTTCGGGCAGGAAACTGATTCCCGAGATTGACGGGCTGCGCTTTGTGGCCATCGCGATGGTGGTCCTGTTCCACGTCAGAAATAACTACCTCAACCGATACCGCGGGCTGGATTACAGCGCCATCCACCAGAACCCTCGCCCCGGAGGGTGGTTCATCGATGTGCTGGGCACGGGGCACTACGGCGTCCAGCTGTTCTTCGCGATCAGTGGGTTTATCCTCGTCCTGCCTTTTGCTGCACACTACCTCAAGCAGGAGACCGCACCTTCACTGCGACGCTACTACCAGCGCCGCCTGTCTCGACTGGAGCCGCCCTACCTGGCCGCGCTGGGCGTCTATTTCATCGGAAGAACGCTGCTTTCTAGTGATATAGGAGTTTTCGAGCATCTGCTCGCGTCGGTGTTTTACCTGCATGGCACGATTTATAACAGCACCAGCACAGTCATGAATGTCGCATGGTCTCTGGAGGTTGAAGTTCAGTTCTACTTGCTCGCGCCGCTTTTTGCCAAAGTTTTTTTGATCCGGCAGAACGCCGCCCGCCAAATCACTCTGGCAGGCATGGCAATCGGGGCGGCCGTCATCGCGGACCTGCGTGGCGCAGAGGGCAGCTTGCCGGGCTACTTTCTCATTGACTACGCACAGTACTTCTTTATCGGCTTCATCGTCGCCGATTTATACGTCCGCGACGTACCGAACAAGCCCCCGCTGGCATGGTCCGGCGATCTTCTTACCCTCACCGGACTAGTTGGCCTGGTCTACTGGGCCCTCGAGCAGCAATACATCGCTTACACCACGCCGGTCTGCATCCTGCTGCTGATGGTGGGTACGCTCTCGGGCAGATACAGTCGTGTGATTTTTTCAAATCGCATCCTGGTCATCATCGGAGGTGCCTGTTACTCGATCTACCTCTACCACCTGTTCTTCATCGCGGCACTATCGCCTGTTATTGCCAAACTGCTCTCAACGATCCCAGAGTTCTGGGTGCTGCCCTGCTATCTAGTTAGTCTTTCTTCCTTGGGGATCGCCATGAGCGTGGTCCCGTTCGTGCTGATCGAAAAGCCGACAATGGACCCCCGCTGGTTTACCCATCTCTGTCAGCGTGTGGGCTTATCCAGAGCGAAAGACTGAAAACCTCAGAGGCAACGTTGGCAAGATAATGTTTGCACGGCCGTGCTTGATGTGCCTGTGAAATCGCGTGCGCGGCGTAGCCGCGACGCTTCAGGCATGTACGCATATCACACGGAGCGACGCGGCTTTGCCGCGCCGATCCCCTGCCCCTGCTCTCTACTTCGTCACCGTCGAGCCGGGCACCGTCACGCGCTTGAGCGGGATCGCGAATCGCCGGGCCTCGGTCAGCATGTCGATGCTCAGCTCGACGACGATCGGACGAGTGTCTTCATCGATTTTCCCTGCTGCACGGCGGACCTGGAACGCCAGCGTTACCTCTTCGCCGGCTTTCACCGTCACATGCTGGTGATCCGGGCCGATGATCCAGCGACTATCTTTCGAGGTCGGCATCAGCTCGGCCTGGATAGCGAGCGTTGCGGGGTTTTTCAGCGTGATCTTGAGTTCGCTGTCGACCGAGCCGTCATCATTAATCTTGATCGGCTGAGCGAACTTGAGCGGCATCGCCCTGCCGAGCACCTCGCCCTGCTCGGAGACCTGGCCAGTGATGAGCTTGGGGTCATCCACCCCGCCGACGGGGATCGACGCGAAGGCGACCTGGCCCTTGCGGACGGTGACGACGTGGAACTGGTGCAGCCAGCCGGCCTCGGGGGCGTGGCCCTGCTGCTGTCCGCCGACCGTCGCGAGGCTGAAGTACTCGATACCGTCTGCCGGGTCGTATCGCATGTGGTGGATGTGCCCGCCGAAGACCGCCGAGACGTTGCCCGCCTTGACCAGCTCCTTGTGCACCTTGTCCCAGTCGTTGCCGTAGCCGACATGCCGCTTGACGCTGCCCAGCCAACGCGGGTGGTGCAGGAAGATGAACACGTGCTCGGCATCCTTCGCCTTCTCGAGCATCTTCTTGAGCCAATCAAACTGCGCATCGCTCATCCGCTGGCATTCGGGGTTGTTGAAATTCTTCTCGCCGGTCAGCGGGTTGCCCTCGTCCGAGTACAGCGCGATGAAGAAAGAGCCCTTGTGCTCGAAGGCGTACCACAGCGGGCCAAAATGCATCTCGTAATTTTTGTCGTGCTCACCCTCGGGCTTGTCCGGCCCGCGCCAGTACACGTCATGATTCCCCGCCACGGGGAACCACGGACATATCAACTCGTCCATGATCTGCTTGAACTGGTCCTTCTGCTTCAGCCAGTCCGGCGTCGTGTTGTAGCCCTCGACCAGGTCACCCACCGTCATCACCAGGTCCGGCTCGAGCAGGTTGGTGTCGGCCACGGCCTGCGCGAGCACATCCACGCCCTGCTTGGGCCCGCCCGTCCGGTCGCCGTAGACCACGAAGCTGTACGCGTCCTGCTCGGTCGGCAGCACCAGCGAAGCGCCTTCTCGATCCGTGTGGAAGCGATCGTCGGTCGCCGCCTCCGTTGGGTGGTCGGGGTTGTGTCTGACTTTGTGTCGCTCGGTCGTGAGTGGCACCGTGGCCTTGTCGTCCTGCGCGGTTGTGCCGTGGGCCAACACGAAGGACAAAGCCGTAGCGAAAAGGACAGCGGGGAGATTGTGTGTCATGGGCAGTGCCTGGGATGGGAAAGAACGCTCATCGTATCGACGGCACAACCCCGAGCACAATACAACACTATTTCTCTTCACCCGAACCCACAGCCAGGCACGCAGCGATGTACGCCTTCACCTCCGCGCCCTGCTCGGGGCTGAGCTTGGAGAGCTTAATCATCTGGGGCAGGATCCTGGCCCACTGCTGCTGGCTGTAGTCGTGGACCGGCTCGGCGACGTGGCACTTGATGCACTGGTTGAGATAAATCCCCCTGCCACGCTCCAGGGCGGGCAACGCTGTGCCGCTGACCCTCACCAGCCGTTCGTCCGCAGGCGGCGCGATCTGGCTGAGCGTCTTGCAGCCGATCACGAAAAAAACCATCCCGCAGGTTAGTGCGGCGATGGCCTTGAGTTGAATATTGCTTCTTGATCGCATGGTTTCAAGCAAGGGTAAAGATCAGAAATCGATGCCCAGGATCAGACGGGTCTGATAGTTGGATTCGCCTGCGACGTTCGTTGCCTGGAACATCTGAGTTACGCTGACCCACCAGCCGTTGCCGCGGTAGGCGGCGTTCGGGCCGACGTAGACCACGTTGTGTCCTGTCGTGCTCCAGTCGTCGAACTCGACCTCGTGCAGCAGCTCCGCGCCCGCCGACCATTTGGGCGAGAACTGGTAGCTCACGCCGGCGCTCTGCTCGAAGACGCCGATGTCTTCGTTGTAGTGGGCGCTCTCCCACTCGGCTTCGAGGATAGCGTTATAGGCGAAGACCCAGCGGTCGATGTTCTTCTGCAGCAGGATGCCGGCCTCGAGCGCGAACACCTCGCCGCCGAACTTGACCTCGCCCAGCAGGGCTGCGCCGATCGGGTCGGTCGTGGGGTTGGAGAGGTTGTAGATCAGTTCGGCCGCGACGTCGTGGAACTGCACGCCATCGTCGGAAACCGATGCCCCATCCTCATATCGCACGTCGGCGAGGTACAGGCCCAGTTGGAGATCCTCGGTCAGACCGAATTCCAGCTCGCTTCGCAAGTCGATCCGGTCAAAGCTCGAGTCGGTGTCCTTGTCGGTCTTCCATGTGACCCACTGTTCGAACTCGACCGCGCCGACCGGCTGGGTCGTGACGTCGTAGACGTAGGTGAAGACGCGGTCGGAGGCCAGGGCCGGGCCGGTCATCAGGCCGGCGAGTGCGAGGGTGGGGAGGCATGCTTTTGAATTGATTTTTGACACGGGGCGGGCTCCTAAAGAGGTTTCACTTGTTTTGAGACTGGGACTCATTCGCTTTATAGGCGGAGTTTAATAACTCCGGCAGATCTGTCAAGTATCTTGCAACTCATTCTCAGCAAGCCTACAATTCCTGCGTGACGACCCCCAACACCCCCCTGCAACCCACGATCCGAGCGACCCAGGCCGGCAACAAGGTTCAGTCCCAGAGCCTGTGCGACCTGCCCGCGGGCGGGACGGGCTTGGTGGTCCGAATCGACGAAGCCGACCACGCGATGCTCATCCGGCTCAAGACGATGGGGATGCACGAGGGCCGGGCGGTCCGGGTAGTGCGACGCGGTTCGCGGATCATCGTGAGCTGCGGCGGGACCCGCATCGGGCTGTCCGCCGAGGTCGCCAGGCACGTGCTCGTAACACCCACCCAGCCCTAACGGTCAACACACGTAGTAGCCATGACCACGATCTCCCTCAACGTGCATCAGCCCCAGCGCAAATGGCCCGGCCAGCGCCCGCTGCGTGTTGCGCTGGTGGGCAACCCCAACTGCGGCAAGACCACGCTCTTTAACCGCCTCACCGGCCTGCGCGCAAAAACTTCTAACTTCCCCGGCACCACCATCGAACACCGCAAGGGCTCGGTCAAGATCGGCAGCGAACAGATCGACCTCATCGACCTGCCCGGGCTTTATTCCACCGAGTTTGGTCAGAGCGAAGAGCTGCTCGCCTCGGCCGTGTTGCGCGGCGGCATGCCGGGCATGGAGCGTCCCGACGCGGTGATCGTGATCGTCGATGCGACCTGCCTTGCGCGGCACCTCTACCTCGCAAGCGAGGTGCGCGAGATGGGCGTGCCGATGGTCGTCGCGCTGAACATGATGGACGAGGCGCGCAGGCAGGGCCTGACCATCTGCCTCGAAACGCTGGGCAAGGAACTCGATGCGACGGTCGTGCCCATCAGCGGGCGTACCGGCGAGGGGATCGACGCACTGCGTGATGCGATCGCGCAGGACCTGGCCGGCGAAGATGCCTCCCACGCACAGCGGGCCGCGGCGATGACCGACCGCATCGCGTGCTCGGCCTGCTCGACCTGCCCGCACACCAACCGGCACACCTGGGCGTGCGGCGTCGGCGCGGCGGCGGGCCAGGAGATCTCCGAGGAAGCCGAGAAACGCACCGAGCAGGTCGACCGCGTGTTCACGCACCCGGTCGCCGGCGTTGCCGTGTTCGCGGCGATCATGTTCGTGCTGTTTTTCCTTATTTTTAAGGCCGCAACGTACCCGATGGACTGGATCGACCTGGCCTTCGGCTGGCTGGGCGGCCAGGCCGAGGCGCTACTCCCCAAGGGGATGCTCTCGAGCTTCATTGTCGACGGGCTCATCGGCGGGCTGGGCGGGGTCGTCATCTTCCTGCCGCAGATCTGCATCCTGTTTTTCGCGCTCACGCTGCTGGAGGACACCGGCTACCTCGCCCGCGCCGCGTTCGTCGCCGACCGCATCATGAACAAGGTCGGGCTGCCGGGCAAGGCCTTCATCCCCATGCTATCGGCCCACGCCTGCGCCATCCCCGCGATCATGTCCACCAAGGTCATCGAGTCGCGGCGAGATCGTCTCATCACCATCCTCGTTATCCCGCTGATGACCTGCTCGGCCCGCCTGCCGGTGTACGCGATGGTCGCGGCGATCGCGGGCACGATCCTCTACCCCGGCGACACCGAGGCCGCGGGCTGGTCACGCGGGCTGCTCGGCGGCGCACTCTTTTTCGGCGCGTACATGCTCGGCATCACCGCGGCGATGGTCGCGTCGCTGATCCTGGGCAAGACCATCCTCAAGGGCAAGCCGCAGGAACTGGTGCTCGAGCTTCCGCCCTACCGCTGGCCCTCGCTGCGCGTGGCGCTTTTGACCGTGTGGGACCGCGGGCTGGTGTTCCTCAAGCAGGCGGGCACGGTGATCCTGCTGCTGTCGATCATCATCTGGGCGGCGATGACGTTCCCGCGTCTGGATCGGGCAGACATGGACAAGCCGCTCGAAGTGACCAGCGGCAGAGACGCCGTGCTGTGGGACCAGTACAGCGAAGAGCTCAAGGCGGCAGAGGCAGCCGGCGACGAGCAAGCGATCGAGGCAGTCACTACCGAGATGGATCACATGTACGCCCGCTACGCCACCGAGTACTCCGCCGGCGGCAGGCTTGGCAAACTGGTCGAGCCGGTGTTCGCGCCGCTGGGCTTTGACTGGCGGATCGACATCGGTGTCGTCGCCTCGTTCGCCGCGCGCGAGGTGGTGGTCTCGACGCTGGCGATCACGGCCGGCATCGGTGAAGAGGGCGCGGACGACGACGCACTGCTCAGCGACACGCTGGGCTCGATGAAACGGCCCGACGGCTCGGCGCTCTTCGACCTGCCCACGGTTTTGTCGCTGCTGGTCTTCTTCGTGCTGGCGATGCAGTGCCTGCCGACCCAGGCCGTGACCCGGCGCGAGACGGGCAGCTGGAAGTGGGCGGCGCTGCAGTTCGGTTACATGACCGCGATGGCCTACACCGCGGCGCTGATCACGTACCAGGTCGTGTCGGCGATGGTGTAAGCAGATGATTGCGGGGTAGCCCCCGGGCAACGCCCCGGGGGTGCAAGCGCTCTGCGATTCGACCCCCGAGCGCTGCCGGGGGCTACTTGACGCAGCAAATGAAGATCACTGGTCGTCTTCGGGACTATCACCCCTGAGCATGTCGGCCAGCTGCTGCCGTGCGAGCGACTGAGCCGCGCGCTCCTTGGGCGCCTGCTCGCTCTCGGGCAGTTCGACGTTGTACTGCGCCGAGCCCACGGGCTTGTCGTCGCTTGCAGGCGGCGGGATCGGCGTGCGGAACGCCGAAGCGCGTGGGCCTGACGGTCCGGGCTCGGATGCGGCGTCATCGTCGTCATCGGTCGCAGCGACGCTGTTGAGCATGTCGCGGCTGACCTCGCCCGAGGCGCCGATCTGGTCGAACTGGACGCGGACGCGCTTGGACACGCCGCGTTCCTGCATCGTGATGCCGTAGAGCGCGTCGCAGCCCTGCATCGTGCGTTTGTGGTGCGTGATGACGATGAAGTGGCTGCGGTCCAGGAAGCTGTGGATGATGGAGACGAAGCGTTCGACGTTGGCCTCGTCGAGCGCTGCGTCGACTTCGTCCAGGATCGCGTAGGGCGAGGGCCGGGACTTGAAGATCGCCATGAGCAGCGCGATCGCGGTCATGGTCTTCTCACCGCCGGAGAGCTGCGAGAGGGCGCGGGGCTCTTTGCCCGGGGGCTTGGCCATGATCTCGATGCCCGATTCGAGCACGTCGATGTTGCCGTTCTCGTCGGGCTGGAGGAAGACGTCGGCCTTGCCGCCGCCAAAGAGCTTGCGGAACAGGCCCTGCTGCCCGGCGAAGTTGTCGCGGACCTCGTTGAACGTCTGCTCGAAGCGCGTGCGCGAGTCGTTGTTGATCTGTTCGATCAGCTGGCGGAGCTGGCGCTCGGCCTCTTCGATGTCGCGGACCTGGTCGGCCAGCTCGTCCTGCTTGTCTTCGAGCTGTTCTTCTTCCTCGATCGCGCCGAGGTTGACGTTGCCCAGGCGGGCGATCTTGCCCTTGAGCTCTTCGATCTCGGTGGTCGTTGCCTGCCAGTCGATGGTGAAGGGGTCGACAGCAAGGGACGCGGGCTCTTCTGACGGCTCTGCAGGTTCGGATTCTGCAGCAGTAGCTTCGCCACCTTCAACTTGTGCCTGACCATTGACCAGAAGCTGATACCGCTCGACCAGGTCGATCTCGAGCTGCTCACGGCAGCGGTCTTTGACGGCGTCGGCCTTGACCTCGTGCTCGCGCTGGCTGATCTGCAGCTTGTGGGCCGCGTCGTCCAAGCGTGCCTGCTCGGCGCGGTGACGCTTGACGGTGTCACGCAGCGACTGCATCGACGCATCAAATTCAGCGAGCTGGGCCTTGACCGATTCGCACTGCGTGATCAAACCCTGGAGCTCGGCGTCGAGCGACGCGGCGGTGTTGGCGGCGCTGGTGCGCTGCTCTTCAAGCTCGGCGATGCGCTGGCGGTAGCCGGCGAGCTGCTGCTCGACGCGTGCGTGCTGGCGCTCGACGTCCGCGCAGGCTACTTCGTGCTGGCGGGCCGAACGCTGAGCCGATGCGAGCTGCTCGGCGATCTGGCCGGCGCTGACACGCAGCGTCGTGACTTCCTCGCGGGCTTCCTCGGCCTGGCGGCGGCGCGTATCGATCGACTGCTCGGCCTGCGAAACGGCCTGCTGCCTGAGCTGCGACTGCGACTCGAGCTGCTGCTGTTCCTGAGCGTGGGTTGCACGCTTGGCCGACGCCTCGTGCAGCTGCGCGTGGACTTCTTCGGCCTCCTGCGCGATCGCGGGCTGCTCCTTCTCGAGCGTCTGGATCTGGCTGGTCAGGCCCTCGAGCCGGCTGGTAAGCTCGGCGCGGCTGGCGCCCAGGTCGTAGATCGATTTCTGCAGTTCGCTGGTGAGCTGTTCGACGTGCGCCGCCTGACCCGACAACGCGCCGAGCGTGTGCTGATCGGACGCGATGATCGCTTCGATCTCACGCAGCTCCAGGTGCAGCGAGTTGAGCTCCGAGCGGCGCGAGATCAGGCCCGCGGCGCTGCCGGCGTTGATCGGTCCGGCGTGGACCCGGCCGTCGGTATCCAGGAGCTCGCCCGACTCGGTCACGAAGCGGTAGCCGCTGGGCATCATGTGGCGCAGCAGCATCGCGGCCTCGAGGTCGCGCACCACCAGCGTCTGCCCGAGCACACGCCAGACCACAGGCCCGAGCCAGTCGGGGAAACGCACCAGGTCCATCACACGCTTCACGCGCCGGCCCGATGCTTCGATGCTGCGCTTCTCGGCCTCGGTGTGGATCAGCGGGATCGGAGGCTGATCGATTGCCAGCAGCGTGACTCGGCCGCCGAGCGACTCGATGACGGCCTTGCCGTTCGACGAGCAGCAGATGTCCATCAGCCGATCGATCACCAGCGTCTGCTGGTTCTCGCCCAGCGCCGCTTCGATGAGCTTGGCGTTTTGTACGTCGGCCTCGATCAGCTCCGCGAGCATGCCACGCACCAGCGCAAAGCGACCGGGCTGCTCGCTCTCACGGTCGGCCGCGGCCTGCGCGAGCACGGCCTTGACCGGGTCGCTGATGCCTTCGAGGTTGTCCTGCATCTCCTGCAACACGCCCTGGCGTGACTGCAGCGACGAACGCTTTTCCTTGAGCTCCGCGAGGCGGTCGGTGAGCTGGCCGATCTGCTGGCCGAACTGCCCGGCGAGCTGCTTCTGTGATTCGAGCTGGCCCGATTCCTTGCCCAGCAGGGACTCGGCCTCGTCGAGCTTGGCCCGCAGCGTGTCGCGATTGGTGAGCATCGACTCGAGCTGTTCGGCGATCTGGCCCGAGCGAGCGTCGAGCTTCTGGCGGGTGCTCGAGAGGTTCTGCGTGAACGTGTCCAGCGAGCGGACCTCGGCCTGCAGCGACTGCGCACGGCGGAGCATCTGGTTGATGCCCCGCTTCTCGTCTTCAAGCGACGACTGCGCTTCGGCAAGCTCGGCCTGGAGCTGCTGGTAGGTCTGGCGGGCCGACTCGAGCCGGGCTTCGCCGTCGAGTTTTTCCTGTTCGAGCTCGGCGGCGCGTCCGCGCAGCTCATCAAGCTCCGCGGCGTAGCGGCGGCGGGCCTCGTCAAGTTCATCAAGGCGGTCGGCATCGCGCTTGATCTGCAGCTTCACGTCGCCCAGCGTCGACTCGGCGAACTGACGCTTTTGTTCCTGCTGCTGCTTGTCCGCATCTTTCTGTATTCGCTCCTGCTCCAGACGCTTGAGACGATCGGCGATCGCCTGACGCTCAACCTCTGCCTCGGAGAGCGCGGACTCGTGGCGGCCCAGTTCACGCACCGCAGCGGCGCGGTCGGCCTCGGCCTGCTCGAGCTGCTCGCGGACCTCGACCAGCTCGGTGCTGAGCTTGTGGAACTCGGCCAGGGCGTAGGAGAGCTGGAGCTCGCCGAGCCGGGCCTTGTGCTCCTGGAACGAGCGGGCGCGGGCGGCCTGCATCTTGACGCTACGCAGGCGGCGCTCGGTGTCTTCGAGGCGCTGTCGGCAGAGCGCGAGGTTCTGTTCGGTGCGGTCGAGCTTGCGTTCGGCTTCTTTCTTTCGGGCCTTGAAGCGGGAGATACCTGCGGCTTCTTCGAAGATCTGGCGGCGCTCGCCGGCGTTGGCTTCGAGCATGCGGGCGACCTTGCCCTGCTCGATGACCGAATAGGCGTCGGTGCCGATGCCCGTGTCCATGAACAGCTCTTTGATGTCACGCAGGCGTACCCGGCGGTTGTTGATCAGGTACTCGCTGGTGCCGTCGCGGTAGAGCTGGCGTGTGACGGCGACCTCGTCGTGGTCGATGGGCAGGACGCGCGTCTCGTTTTCGCGTTTGGGGTTTTCGAAGGTGAGGGTGACGGACGCCATGCCGCTGGGTTTGCGGACGGCGCTGCCGTTGAAGATGACGTCCATCATCGCCGAGCCGCGCAGGCTCTTGGGCGACTGGTCTCCGAGGACCCATTTGATGGCGTCGACGACGTTGGACTTGCCGCAGCCGTTGGGCCCGACGATGCCGACAATCGGCCGATCGAAGGCGATCTCGGTCTTGTCGGCGAACGATTTGAAACCGGCGAGGGTGAGTTTGGCCAGACGCATGTGAAGCGGCGACCTCCTGTCAAAGGTGCGGCGGCTGCCCGCCGAAAAAATCCCGACGCCGATTCCATCCGGCGACGCTTTTCTATCCAGCCCTGCTCATGAACATGGGTCATGCCCGATAAGCTGGCCTTGAGACACAAACTATATCGTCTGTGCAAGCCTTTGTGCTGTGATAATCGTTCAGCCCAGCGCAAGACATCCTGCGCTGAGCCCGGATTGGTTTAAGAGCCGGGTTGCGTGGCCGGCTCGGGGGTTGGCTCGGGTGCGGTTTCCGGAGCGATTTCCGGGGTGGATGCGGGGGTCGGTCCGGGCTGAGGCGGCGCGTCGGTCGTGCCGGCGGGTTCACTGGGAACCGACAGCTTTTCCAGTTCTTCGGGGGTGATCTCGGGCCGAGCCTGTCCCTTGTCATCGCGTTGGGACTGCGCGATGCGCTGGGCCAGGGGATTGATCCGGGCTTCGAAGGGCGCGGGGATCTGGCCCTGCTGGGCGAGGGTATTTAAAGCACGGACCACGTCGGTGAAGTCCAGATTCATGCCGAACTGGGTGTGCATGTTGTCGCGCTTGTAGCCCAGGGAGTAGACCAGCGTCGCGACCGTCGGGTTGATGCGGTAAAGCCGCGGGTCACGCTCGCCCGGCGGGGTGTAACGCAGCACCAGCGGCAGCGCTTCATCAGGGGCGAGCAGCCCCAGCAGTTCCGCGACGCCCGGCGTGGGCTTGCCCTGGGCGTCTTTGCCCGGCTCTTTCGTCAGGCGCACGATCCCGATTGCGCGGGGTTTTTCGGTGGCCTGGCCTCGGCCGGGGATGTTCAGGAGCCTGGAGCCGAACGCATCCTGCAACGCCTCGCCGCGCACGTTCACCAGCAGCGTATTGCCCTGGGCGTCGCCGACCTCGACCTGCCAGTCCGGGGGCTCGGGCTTGCCGCCCTCTTTCACCGGCAAAAGCGACGGCGTGAGCGTCAACGCCCCGCAGCGATGGATCGGGATGTAGGCGCTCTTGCCTTCGTATTCGATTTCGAGCGATGCGGGGATCGTGTCGACCGCGAGGGTACGCAGGACAAGCGAGTTGTCGACACGCGCGAAGACCTGGCTTGGCAGCTGGATGTCGCCGCCGAAGATCACGATCGCCTGCTCGTCGCCCTGGATCGCATAGACCGAGGGGATTTCGGAAGGGACACGGTCGATGTAGAACTTGTGCTGCTTGTCGTCGCGGACCGCGAGGCGTTCGACCGTGCGGTCGTTCACGAGCACCAGGGCCTCGTACGCCCCGAGCCGTACGGCCAGATCAGGATCATTGAGCATGCCGCGGACGGTCTTCCGGGCTTCGCTGCTTCGGCTCATGATGGCAAGCATGCGTGCGGCACGGACACGCTGGTCGGCGCTGCCCTTTGTAGCGAGCGAGGTCAGCGGCGCGATGCACTGCTCGTCCTGAAGCCAGGAGCCCGCCTCGAGCGCCGCGTCCTGAACCGCGGGATTCGCGCTGCTGTAGTACTCCCGCAGCACGGGCATGCAGTTTCGGCCAAGCCCCTTCCACGCCAGCGCGACAGGCCTGCTGCGCTCGGCCGGTTCAGCCATCAGCGCCTCGCCCAGCGCCTGCGCCTGCGGACGGACCGACTGCGGGCTGGGGTCCAGGAACAGGTGCTCGATCAGCGCGAGCAGTTCCGTGGGCTGACCCGAGAAGCGTTCGGGGATATTGATCTCGATCAGGCCGTCGGTCTTTGCCACGGCGGTCGGCAGGTTGTCGGTATCCATCGCTTCGAAGCGTTCGTTGATGCGGTCGGCGATGAGGTTGGAGATGCGGTAGCTCGGTTGGTTGAGAACAAACTGGACGGTCTGTGATTCGAGGACCGTCCCGCCGTTGACCACCAGGCCCGCGCGCTGAAACTCGCCGGACTGCTGGTCTGATGGTTTGATGGGGTTGACGAAGATCTTGCCGTAGCCGGTCGCCTGTGCCTGGGTGAATGCGAGGCCGCGGTCAAGGCCCGAGGGCGAGAGCTGGGTGGGCCAGAAGATTCGGCCGCCGGCGAGCGAGGTCGAGTTCTGATCGACGAGCGAGACCAGGACATCAAACTTGGACCCGCGTCGAGCGCCGGGCGGGATGAGGCCTTCGATCGCGACCACGGCCGATCCGGTGTCGGCCAGGACGCGCTCGGGGGTGAACTGCGCGGTGCCGAACTGGACCGAGCCCAGCCCGTTACGCCGCATCTCGTTGATGAGCCAGTCGCGCATGAAGGCGGGTACTTCGTTGGAGCCTGTGCCATCAAGGTCGACGACCATGCCGTAGCCCGCGACGTAGCGGGGGGCGTTGTTGATGAAGCTTCCGTAGGAGCCGACGGTGCCACGGAGGTAGCGCGGGCCGGAGAAGGTGGCCGAGGCCTGGTTGGTGTCGTCGTAGGTAGTCGGGCTGCTGCTGCAGGCGCTAAGCAAGAGAAGAATCACCATCGCCACGCCGAGCACCGCCGAAGGGAGCAGTCGGCGTGAGGCGAAGGGGTGGATGGCTTGGCAAGTGCGTTCGGGCAGGCGGGTCTTGATCATGGTGGGTCACTGTGCGGGCGGGAATCCCGCTATTGTCCCCTGGGCCATGCCGCGGTCAAGCGCCGTGCGGTGTTTTTTGCTTGGATTTTCAGTGTAAACCAATCGGATGATGGCGCGACGATGCAGCGGAGCAACGCTGATACACTGCTGGGATGCTGGCCGACCTCGATAAAACGCTGCTGAGTGCCGAGCAGATCGCCGCTCGGCTAGATGAATTGGCCACGCGGATCACCCGGGATATCGAGGCGTCTACCGGCCTGTCCGACGACAACCACCCCCACAACACGCTTACGATCATCCCCATCCTCACCGGCAGCATCATCTTCGTCGCCGACCTGGTCCGGCGCCTGCCCCTTCGCATCAAGATCTACCCCATGTCCGCCTCGTCCTACCCGGGCAAGTCCACCGCATCACAGGGCGTGAGCCTGGGGTCGAACGGCGACCGCGTGCCCGCAGACCTCACCGGCCAGCACGTGCTTTTGATCGATGACATCCTCGACTCGGGCTCGACCCTGCGTGCCGTCACCGACGAACTTCGCAAGCGCAACCCCGCGACGCTGATGACCTGCGTGCTGCTGCGCAAGCAGCGTGAGCAGGCGATGAGTGTGCCCGTTGACTATGTCGCTTTCGATATCCCCGACGCGTTTGTCGTGGGCTACGGGCTGGACTACGACGACCAGTACCGCAACCTCCCGCACATCTGCACGCTCAGGCCCGAGATCGTCGGCGCGTGACCCCGAGGCTCAACGGTGTTACGCTGAATGCCGCATCGCATGTCGAATACACCCCGCTACAACCCGCAGCCGCAGAGCCCTCGCGCGGCGGGCCCCTCGCTCGCCGCCGCCGATGCCGGTGACGCCGCCGACGCCGGCTCGATGCTCGCACGCGCCAACGCGATGCTTCCCGCCCAGCTGCTGCAGCCGGGCGAGCTGATCATCCTCCTGGTCAAGCCAAGCCCGTGGTACATCCTGATCGTGCCGCTGCGCTTCATCGCGGTGGTCGTGCTCTGCGTAGCGCTGTTTGTGATGCTCGATCGCCGGGGCTACGACCTGTACCTCGACCGCAACGACGCGATCGTTGCCGCGCTGGGCCTGGTCGGCCTGCGACTGTTCTGGCAGATGCTCGAGTGGCTCAGCCGGGTTTATGTGCTGACCGACCAGCGCATCATCCGCATCAAGGGCGTGCTGTCCGTGCAGGTCTTCCAGTGCCCGCTGCAGAAGATCCAGCAGACCGACCTGATCCTGCCGCTGATCGAGCGTATCTTCTGGCTGGGCACGATCGGCTTCGCAACCGCCGGCACCGCGGGCCACGAGGCCTACTGGCTCATGGTCGCAAAGCCGCTGGAGGTCCACGCGAAGATCGTCGAGACGATGCGGCGGTACCGCAGATAAGAAAATGACCGGCTATCCGCGCCTGCGCACACTCGCCGCGTGGCCGTCGAGCCCCTCCGCCTCCGCCATCGCGGCGATGTGGTCGATCGCCTGCTTGGGCATGCCATTGGGATACGCCACCGTGCCCGTGCGCTTCATAAACGTGAAGCAGCTCACGCCGGAGGTGAACCGGCCGGTCGTGTCCGTCGGCAGCGTGTGGCTGGGGCCGGCGTAGTAATCGCCCGCGGCCACCGGCGTGTTGCCCAGGAACACCTCGCCGCCGTGGCGGATCTTCTTCATGAACGCGTTGGGCTGGGCGACCGCAAGGTTCACGTGCTCGGCCGCGAACGTGTCGACCCCTGCCGCGGCGTCGTCTTCATCCTTGACCAGTACTGCAAACGAGGCGTCCTTGAACGACGCCTCGATCGCGCCGCGACGTTTACGCTCGGGCAGCTGCTTGTCGATCGCTGTGGTGATCCGGTCGATCACCGAACGGTCCCAAGCGATGAGGAAGCACTTGCCCGGGTCGTGCTCGGCCTGGGCGATCAGGTCCGCCGCGACCGCGTCGACATCGCATGAAGCATCCGCGACGGTCACGATCTCGCTCGCGCCGTAGAACGCGTCGATGCCGACCACGCCGTTGACCCGCAGCTTGGCCGCCTGAACGACCGGGTGGCCCGGGCCTGCGATGAAGCTCACGGGCTTGATCGTCTCGGTGCCGTACGCCAGCGCCGCGACCGCCGGCGGGCCGCCGATGCGGTACACCTTCGTCAGGCCGAGCATGTTCGCCACCGCCAGCGTGATCGGAGAAATATCCTTCGCCGCTTCGCCGGGCTTGCGGTAAGGCGGCGGCGTCACGACGGTGATCTCCTCGGGCTTGACCCCCGCAACCCTCGCCGGCACCGCGAGCATGATCAGCGAACTGAACAGCACCGCGGACCCGCCGGGCACCAGCAGACCCACCGGCGTAATCGGCGTCCAGCGCAGGCCCAGCTCCGCGCCAGCGATCCAGACGCTGTGCGCATCACTCGGGCGGATGTGCTTCTGATAGGCGTAGACGTTGGCGATCGCCTGCTCGATGGCTTGACGCAGCGGGCCGGTGAGTTTCGCCTCGGCGTCGGCCAGCTCCCGCTCGGTGACGCGCATGCGATCGGCCGAGAACTCGGGGTCGGTGAACTGCCGCATGTGCTCGACGATCGCCGCGTCGCCACGCTGGCGGGTATCGCGCACCAGCTCGGCCGCGAGCGTGGCCCACTTGCCGTCCGGGTCGGCCGCGCTGCGCAGCATCTTCATCCGGGCGCTCAGGCCCGCGCGGTCGTCGTCTTGTGTCAGGTCGTAGATCGGGAACATGGCCTGTCTCGCTGCGCTCAGGACTCAACAGTTTAGGCCAATGTCAAGAAAGATTCACCGGCGGACGCGATGCAAATGGAGTTTCTAAGCGGCAAGACGCCTTGCAAATCAATCCGTGGAAAAGCCTGAACACCCAAAAGCTCAACCACTTTCAAAACCAGCTGATCTGATCAAGCGAGGTGTGCCCGCGGCGCAAGGCTCCTGCCAGGCGCAACCGCTGGAAACTGCGCAGCTCGGTGGCAGACGCGCCCTCCCGGGCAGCGTTAATCATCCCTGTAAACGAGCGACCTCACCCCCGCCGACGCACGAACAGCCCGCCCTGCCGTGCGACCGCCCCGCGGATCTCCAGCAGTGTCAGCTCGCCCTGCACCTGCGCCGCAGGCAGGCCCGTCCAGCTCACCACCTCGTCCAGCGAACGGGGCGTGTCCAGCACCGCGAGGATCGATGCGCCGCCAGGCCCCGGAACGCCCGGCAGCGCATCATGCTTCTCACCTGCTTGAGCACCCAACGACTGGGTACGGATCTCCGACGCCGCATCCAGCAGCGGCGCCTGCTCGCCGATGACATCGAGGATGTCCGACACCCCCGTCACCAATCGGCCCCAGCCTTCTTTGATGATCTGGTGACAGCCCTCGGACTGCGCACTGTCCACGCGCCCCGGCAGTGCCATCAACTCACGGCCCTGCTCATCCACACAACGCCTTGCCGTCGACAACGCCCCGCTTCGACGCCCCGCCTCCACCACCAGCGTCCCCACGCACATGCCCGAAACCACACGGTTGCGCCTCAGGAAATTCTCCGGCCGCGGCTCCATACCCATCGGAAACTCACTGATGAGCGCCCCACGCTCGCCCCCGCCTTCCACGATCTCTTCAAACACACTCTTGTGATCCTGTGGATAAGGCTTGGCCAGACCCGACCCCAGCACCGCGATCGTTCGGCCCATCCCCGCCTTGGCCGCACGCAGCGCCCCGCGGTGCGCCGCGATGTCGATCCCGTACGCCCCGCCCGACACGACCGTCACGCCGCTGCACGCCAGCGCATTACTGATCAGGTCCGCCTGCTCGCGCCCGTAGTGCGAACACCTGCGCGAGCCGACCACCGCAAGCGACAGATTGTCGCGCCGATCCAGCTTGCCCATGACCCACAACAGCGGCGGCGCGGCGGGGATCGCCTTGAGCAGGGCCAGGTAATCGGGGTCATCCAGCGCGAGCAGTTGCGTGTCGTAGCGATCAACCAGATCCAGTTCGCGACGAAAAACCTCACCCGCAATCACTTCGTCGATCGATCGTCTTAGTGAACTCGCCAGACGATCGGAGATGCCCTGCACCTGTCCGAGCTGGGCCGCACTCAGTTCCAACGCCTTGACTGCACCGCCGGCGTACTCAACGATCCGGCCGATGAGCGTCGGCCCGAGCCCGGGGGTCAGAGTCAACACCAGCCATGCATGGGTGTGTGGCGTCATGCGGCCGAGTGTAAAGACGCGAAGTGACAGATCCTGTCACATGAGTAGCCCGTTGTAGAAGAAAAAAAAGACTCTCGCCCCTGGGTGAGGGGCAAGAGCCGTAGAGCGTGTTTCGGAGCGTGAACTTAGCGCCGCTCCGTCAAGCGGAGCTAGCACGCCCCGGTCCTACACGAATAACAATCAGTCACTGGATCACCTCTTTCTTTCAATGCCCGTGGCTCATGTTGGCCGGGCGGTTGAACCAGCCGTCGCCGACTTGGGTTGTGCTGGTGTATGTCAGTCACAACCGTTCGGCCGCCGGTGAATCCAAGGCCCACGACGTCTCCGCGGGCCACATCGCCCCCGCCGTGCACTGCGGGGTCGGCCGGCTCGCCCGTACATCGCCTGGTTCGGGGTTGTCCCGCCTCGCCGCGACGCCGTCCTTGCCGACAGTTGCATTATCGGCGCGGGATCGCGCAGGTCAAGATGTTCTTGCAGACGTGTGTAGATTTTTGAAAAAAGCCGCGGACGACGCCTGCGGCTTTGGGGTGGCTGAGATTATTGAAGCAAGACCGCCGACGGCATCGGCGGCTTTATCGGGTGCCTTGCTTACTTCTTCTTGCCCGTCAGCATCTTCCACTTGCGCTTGATCAGGTCCATCAGGTGGTCCGCCTCGGTCTGGGCGCTGGGCGTCCATCGGCACCAGTGGATGTTCACCGCGCACTTGGACGAGCGGATCTGGTCGCGGATGTACCGGTTGACCCGGCGCAGCGGGATCTGCTCGATGTGTTCATCCAGCAGCGGGATCGCGAAGAAAGGCTGCTCGGGGTCCGGGATCAGGTACGCCATCGCGTCGGGGTTCTCCGGCCCGGTTTGATGATGACCCTCAAGCACGTACTCAATACACCACTGCCAGCCCTGACCGGCCCAGAGGATGCGGCGCTGAATACCCTCGAAGCCTTCGAGCCCGGCCATCACCGTCGTCAGCGCCTTGTAGTGCGACTCCTTGGGCTTGATCGGGTCAAGAAGCTGTTCGAGGGTCGGCTCGTTCCAGCGGTCCTGCCAGGGCAGGCGGGTGGGATAGGCGGTCTTACTCATAGCAGGGCATCTGGGGCTGGCTGGATGGGGTCGTTTTAGCCGGTCGGCGGGTCGGCCGAGGAACCCCTGATTTTACCTCAGTAAAGGCATATCCGCAAAACCCACTGACCAAAGATCACAGAATTCTGCCCATTCGGACCGAGCTTAATGGGGGGCCGGGGATACATCAGGCAGGCCGACCCGGGTCTTGGACGTTAAAATGACGTTTTGACTCATCTGGAGCCCATGATGACGAGCAACCCACAAACCACGACCTCTGCGGACACGCAGTTTGACCCTGCGGGTTCGGTGATCCTGGTCGTTGATGACAACGAACAGAACGTTGAGCTTCTGCAGGCCTACCTCGAGTCGATGCCGGTGGAGGTTCACGCGGCCTACGACGGGTTGCAGGCGCTGGAGATGATTGAATCGGGGGGCGTCAAGCCGGACCTGGTTCTGCTGGATGTGATGATGCCGAAGATGTCGGGCTTCGAGGTCTGCCGCAAACTCAAGGCGGACCCTGTGACGTCAAGCATCCCGGTGATGATGGTGACGGCGCTCAATGAGCTGGGGGATATCGAGCGTGGCGTCGAGGCGGGGACCGATGAGTTCCTCAGCAAGCCCGTGAACAAGCTCGAACTGCTCACGCGCGTGAAGTCGCTGCTGCGTAGCTCGAAGCTGCGCCAGGCGGGCGACGACAAGGACGCCTACATCCGTGATCTCGAGCGGATGCTGGGGCGTGACGGCCTGAGCCCCGAGGCCTGACCGGGCACTCTTCTTTCATTTACGAAGCTGACGACCTGCTCCGCTGATCGCGGCTGAGAGGCTGTGCGCGCGTTATCGGATGTTGAACTATGACGGCTGTGCGGCCTGCGCCGGATGTGCGCCCGGTTTGTCGGGATGAACACGCAAAACGTGATGTGCGGACTAGACCGACCTCAAGTGACTGTCGATGGACCTCACGGCCGACGGTGTGTTACCGAACGGCATGCGGGGTTTTGGCCGATTGCCTACCCCGCGCCTGCCCAGGCAGGTCATGCGCTGGGGAGAGGCGTCAGGACTATCCAGGATAAACCGGCCTGTCGCCGGCCCTAGCTACGGAGGTAAGAGATGAGCCGGATCAACACCAATGTGAACTCCCTGATCGCACAGCGGATCTCGGGTCAGCAGAACGCTGCCCTGAGCAAATCGCTCGAGCGACTTTCCACCGGTCTGCGGATCAACCGCGGATCGGACGACCCCGCCGGCCTGATCGCCAGCGAAGTGCTGCGTGGCGAAAAGGCTGCGCTCAGCGCCGCGATCGGCAACGCCGAACGCGCCGAGCAGTTCGTTTCCACCGCTGAAGGCGGCCTGCAGGAAATCAGCTCGATGCTCACCGAAATCCAGTCGCTCGTCGGCCAGTCCGCCAACGAAGCGGGCCTGTCCACCGAAGAAAAAGAAGCGAACCAGCTCCAGATCGACAACATCCTGTCGACCATCGACCGAATCGCATCGACGACGAGCTTCCAGGGCACCAAGCTGCTCAACGGCAACTTCGACTTCCAGGTCTCGGGCGTCGCTGCCACCGTCGATGAGATGACGATCAAGGACGCCAAGAAGGGCTCGTCCAACGTCGCCGTCCAGGCACTGGTCACCCAGTCCGCGCAGCACGCCGGCCTGTTCCTGTCCATGGCCGCGTCGCTGAACCTCACCAGCTCCGTCTCCTCGTTCGTCTTCGAACTCGGCGGCGCTAAGGGCACCCGTCAGTTCAGCTTCGGCTCGGGCTCGACGCTGGCCAGCATCGCAACCCAGATCAACACCTTCAAGGACGTCACCGGCGTCTCGGCAGTCGCCTCGGGTGTGTACCTCGAACTGAAGTCCACCGACTTCGGCTCCGACCAGTACGTCTCCTTCAACATCACCAACCGCGGCGGACAGGCCGGCCTGATCGTCGACCAGTCCGGCACCAACGAAGCGGCCCTTGACACCGGCAGCACGACCAACTTCACCGCCGTCACTTCCGCCGTCCGCGACGACGGCCGCGACATCGCGGGCATGATCAACGGCATCTCGGCACGCGGCAAGGGCAAGACCCTCAGTGTCGCCAGCGACGCCCTCTCGCTCGACCTGCTGCTGACCACCGCTGGCGCTCAGGCCATCGGCACGATCTCGGCCGGCACGATCTACGGAGGCGGCGCGCAGTTCAACCTCGGTGCGGAAGTGAACCTCAACAACCAGGTCACCCTCGGCATCAAGAACGTCGCAGCCCGCGAACTGGGCCGATACAACGACGGCACCCTGACCTACTTCCTTGACGACCTGGGCGCCTCGGGCGACCTGAACGTCGTCGACGGCGACACCACCAAGGCACAGACCGTCATCGACAAGGCCGTCAACGATATCTCCAGCCTGCGTGGCCGACTGGGCGCGTTCCAGGCCAACGTCGTCGGCTCGACGATCAACTCCCTGGGCGTGGCCTACGAGAATATCTCGGCCGCCGAGTCGATCATCCGGGACACCGACTTCGCCGAGGCCACCGCCGAGCTCGCACGTAACCAGGTGCTCGTCGCCGCGGTCAACAGCGTGCTGGGCATCGCCTCCAGCCAGAGCCAGTCGGCCCTGTCGCTGCTCTAAGACAACATCAAATTCCGGTATGGGAACCCCCGTCCTCGCGACGGGGGTTTTTCATTTAAGACCGAATCAGAAGCCCGAATCCGCCACCGAACCGCCAAGCGCCCGTACTCGTTTAACTTCTGCATCGTGCTAGAATCAAACAAGGGCGGTAAAGCCATGCGGGACTCCAATCACTTTCGCTACCTCCTCATCGCAGGGCTGCTGGGCAGCGCAGGCCTGGGCTACTTGTTCGCTCAGATGAACGGCGAAAACCCGGTCGTTTCAAGACCCGCCGTCGCCGATCAGCCGACCACTCAGGAAGCGCCCATCAACCCGGAAGACCAGCGGAATATCGCGCTGTTCCAGAGGTCATCGCCTGCGGTTGTGAACATCAACACGCTTGACCGCCGGATGGACCTCTACTCCCGGCAGGTGCTCGAGACCGCGCGGGGCTCGGGGTCGGGCTTCGTCTGGGACAACGATGGGCACATCGTTACGAATTATCACGTCATCCAGGGCGCGAGCGGCGCTCAAGTGATATTGGATGACAACACGGTCTACCGGGCGCAACTGGTCGGTGTTTCGCCGGACCACGACCTCGCGGTGCTGAAGATCGATATGAAGGATCAGCCGACCACCCCGCTGCCGCTGGGTGACAGCGATGCGTTGCAGGTCGGGCAAACCGTGTTCGCGATCGGCAACCCTTTCGGCCTGGACCACACGCTGACCAAAGGGATCATCAGCGCACTGGGACGCGAGATCACCGCGGTATCAGGCCAGCAGATCGCGGATGTTGTTCAGACCGACGCCGCGATCAACCCGGGCAACTCCGGCGGACCCCTGCTCGATGCCAACGGCCGGGTCATCGGGGTCAATACCGCGATCTTCAGCCCGTCGGGCGCCAGCAACGGGATCGGCTTTGCTGTGCCCATCGGGACCGTACGCCGGGTGGTTCCTCAGTTGATTGAATTCGGCGAGTACCGTCGGCCTGACCTGGGAATCCGTATGGATGAACGGATCAGCCAGCGTTTGCTATCGCAGGTCGGGGCCAAGGGCGTACTGGTTCTGGGTATCGAGCCGGGCTCAGGCGCTGAGTCGGCGGGATTGATCCCGACCCGCCGGGCAGAGAACGGCGCGATCCTGCTGGGGGACATCATCGAATCGGTGAACGGCAAACAAGTGTCGAGCGTCAGCGATCTGCAACTGATATTGGACTCTCTCAGGCCCGGCCAAACGGTGAGCTGTCACGTCCGTCGGGGCAAGCAGACGGTTGCGGATATCGACGTGGTGGTTCGCTAGGACCGTGATCCGGGTTCATCGGGGTCGCTGATCAAGATTTTATAAATGAGGGTCCGGATAACCCGGGCGGAAGCTGTGCGTTTGATGCTGATAAGGGGGGTCGGCACGGTGGTGACACTTTTTTCGTTGGTAAGAGTTGTGATGCGCTTAAGGCGTGTTCCGGTTGTGACGATTCTGCGGACGGGCCGATGGATGGCCCCGGACCATCAGGGGGCGCACTTCCGATAAGTGTCGCCAAGGTCCGAGGTGGCGAGTTTGTGCGACCGTCACCGAAAAAGCTCAGGCAGCCAGCCGGGGTGATGCGGGACGCGTCACCCGGTTGCACGACGGACTCCGCGGTCAAGTCGTGCAAGCCAACTGGCCCGCCCCGCCCGGCAAAGGATGGCCGGAGGGCAACGGGACCACGAGGACAGGCCGGTGAGCAAAACCAGACCGAAGGGGCGTTCCCAGAGGTCAACAAAGCATCGTGATCGGATCGGAGATCCACCAGGACCCACGGCAGGAAGCCGAACCCGAGACGTGACACTCACCCGTGATCACGGAGGACCACTACCATGAGTCGCATCAATACCAACGTTCAGTCTCTCATCGGCCAGCGCGTGCTCGGCCAAAACAACAAGACCCTCAACACCTCGCTTGAGCGTCTGTCCACCGGCCTGCGGATCAACCGCGGCAAGGACGACCCCGCAGGCCTGATCGCCAGCGAAAACCTCCGCAGCGAAAAGGCAGCCATCAGCGCCGCCATCGGCAACGCCGAACGCGCTGACCAGGTCGTCAACATCGCCGAAGGCGGCCTGCAGGAAATCAACTCCCTGCTGATCGAAGTGCAGTCCCTCGTCGGCCAGTCGGCCAACGAAGCGGGCCTGTCCGCCGACGAAAAGAAGGCAAACCAGCTGCAGATCGACTCGATCCTTCAGACGATCGACCGTATCGCGGCATCGACCTCCTTCCAGGGCACCAAGCTGCTCAACGGCACCTACGACTTCACCGCCTCAGGCGTCGCCAGCACCGTCTCTGACTACCAGATCAACGGCGCCAAGCTCGCCTTCGGCGAAAACCGCGATGTCGAAGTGCTCGTCACCCAGTCCGCTCAGCACGGGGCGCTGTTCCTCTCGCTCGGCGGCCCGCTGGACCTGACCTCCGCCACCAGCTCGTTCACCTTCGAACTGGGCGGTGCGCTGGGCATCCGCGAGTTCACCTTCGGCTCGGGCACCACCATCGCCGACATCGCCACCTCCATCAACACCTTCACCGACGTCACCGGCGTCTCGGCCGTCGCCTCGGGTGTCTACCTCGAACTGAAGTCTGAAAACTTCGGCTCCAGCCAGTTCGTCTCCTTCAAGATCACCAACCAGGGTGGTCAGGTCGGCTCGGTGATCGACGCTTCGGCAACCAACGAAGCGGGCCTGGACACCGGCAGCGTCACCGCCTTCTCCGCCACCACCGACGTCCGCGACAGCGGCCAGGACGTGGGCGCGGTCATCAACGGTGTCGCAGCCGTCGCCAACGGCAAGGCCGCTCGCATCAACACCGACTTCCTCGATGTTGAACTCGAGCTGACCACCGCAGGCGCACAGTCCCTCGGTGCGATCTCCGCCCTCACCATCACCGGTGGCGGTGCACAGTTCAACCTCGGACCCAACGTCGACATCCTCAACCAGGTCTCCCTGGGCATCGGAAACGTCGCGGCCCGTAACCTCGGCTCGCTGACCAACGGCTACCTCGACCAGCTCGGCTCGTCCAAGGGCAACAACGTGGTCGACGGCGACCTCAATGGCGCACAGAAGATCGTCAACGACTCGATCAACCAGATCTCCAGCCTGCGTGGACGACTGGGCGCCTTCCAGAAGAATATCGTCGGCGCAACCATCCGGTCGCTGGGCGTGGCTCTGGAAAACACCTCCGCCGCAGAATCCGCCATCCGCGATACCGACTTCGCGGCCGAAACCGCGGCCCTCACCCGCTCGCAGATCCTGGTCCAGTCCTCGACCCAGATCCTTGCGATCGCCAACAGCCAGCCTCAGAACGCTCTGGCACTGCTTGGCTAAAATCCTGCCTGAAACGGGTACCCCTCGGGGCATCCGATCACTGATGCGGAGCGGCGCTGGAAACAGCGCCGCTTCTTTTATTTCTGCCCCGCTCCTGGCTCCCTGATAAACTAGTGCCAACCCTCGAAGACAGGCCGCATAACGATGAAAATCAAACCGACCCTCGCCGCACTCGCTATTGCAATGCTCGCCCTGCTGCCCCTGAGCGCTCAAGCCCAGCTGCAGATCAGCGGCACCTACAGCGTCGTAAGCGTCCGCGACGTCAAGCCGCCCAAAGGTACCAGTCTGACCCTCGCCTTCGCTGATGGGGGCAAGGCAACACTCCGCTACCAGTTCAACCAGGACGCGGCTCAGACCTTCGCCTTCCGCTACAGCGTCGAGGGCGTTCTCCTCTCGCTCGAACCGGCCGAACCCTTCGGCAAGGCCAACAGCGTCAAGTTCGAGATCCGCGTCACCAACGGCCAGCTTCAACTGCTCCCGCCCAAGACGCCCGAGCAGGAGAAGGCCGAAGCCGCAGCCTTAGAGAAGGGCGAAAAGACCGAAGACACCCGCCAGCCCGTGTGGGTGCTGGCAAAAGGCTAATCGGCCCGAACGCATGCATCTGGGCATGCGTCAGATATGGACTGACCCAATCATGACCCGCGAGCCGGCAGGGGGAAGAATCTGTGCAGGGCAGGCGATCGGGATTCACTCCTATATCATTTTTCAAAGCTCGGCTCGATCCCTCTGTTACAAAATTTATACGAACAGGTTCATCTTGTTCGCTGACTCACTGTCGCAATTGATATCTATTCTGAAACAGAATTCCGAATACCACTTCTAGCAAATTTACCTATCTTCACGCCGCCGAACACTTCGATTCATCATCAAGAGTTTGTTCGAATCAAATTCATCGATATGATTCACGGTATAGAAATAATTCAGGACCTATAACCAAAAAATTTGATTTTCCACTATTCCTGCAAGCCAGAGTTGTGTATAAACAATCGAAGACTTTCATAGAACAAATCATCTTTTACCGCAACGAGATGCGGGGGGGCTGAAATGACAGGCAATAAATCCAAGATCCGGAAGAAATCACTCTGCGCCTACGCCGCGCCGAACCGGCGTTCGATGCTCGAAACACTCGAGTCGAGGCTGCTGTACTCCGCCACGCTCACCGCCGAGGCCGGCAGCGACCTGATCACCGACGAGGGCAGCGCCATCTTCGTTGATGGATCCTTTGTAGACACGAACACCGGCACGCCCGGCGAGTTCGAGCTGTTGACCCTGCCCGGAAGTACCGTGCGCAGCGACTTCGCTGCACACAGCATCTCGGGCAATAACGTGATCTGGTACGACACCGACGGAAACGTCCTGCTTTTTGATGGGACAACCGACGCGTCCGGCAACCCCAATATCGTTGACCTTACCGCGTTGACGGGCGGCAAGATCTCGACCAGCGGCTACTCCGTCGACGCCGACGGGGATCGGGTCGCATTCAACAGTTCGTCCAAAGGCGTATTCGTCTACACCGTAAGCACCGGCGCAGTCCAACAGGTCGGCTCCGGCGGCAGCTCAATCACCAACGTGCAGATCGACGGCGACTATGTGACATGGCAGAAGTCGTCGGGATCTTTCCTCAAGACCTTCATCTACAACCTGTCGGACCCGCTGGCCACCGAGCAGTTGCTGGTCAACACCGGCGACTTGGGGGGCGGGGGCTCTACGACCGAGGCAACCGTCTCCAACGGGATCGCATACTGGATCGGCACGGGCGGCGCGGGCGGATACAACGACGTCTTTGGCAAGATTCTAAGCACCGGCGCGATCTTTAATGTCTCCAACACGCTGCACGACGACCAGAACATCCGGGCCGACAACGGCGTCGTCGCGTGGAACGCGCAGACATCTGCGCCCTCCGTCTACGTGTTTGATGGCAGGAACTACAACGGCACGGGTGCCGCACCGGCCGCGATCCAACTGGATGGGCTCGCCGGCGGCGCGAATGTCAGGCCCGATGTCTCGGGCGCAAACGTCGTCTTCGAGTCGTTCCTGACCAGCCGCGACCGCGACATCTTCGTCTACAACCTGGACACCGCGACCACCACTAATATCTCTAATGACCGATCGGCCAACTCCGAGCAATTCGCCGTGATCCGGGGCAACAACGTCGTCTGGGAGAACACCGTCGGCGGGACCGCCGATCTCTCTGTCTACGACCTGACAACAGGCAACTCAACGCCCGTCAGCACTGACGGGATACGCGACTACAAGCCGATGATCTCGGGCGGCAACCTCTCCTTTGTCTCCGGCGGCGCACTCACCATCGCGCTGGGCAGCTCAGACGCGACCTACACCATCGACTGGGACTTCGGCGACGGCACGACGCTCTCTGACGCTCAGCTCGGCGAATCACACACCTACCTGAACAACGGCGTTTACACCGTCACGCTCACCGTCACCTCCAGCAATGGCGACGTCGCCACCGACACCGCAACCGTCACCGTCAGCAACCTCGCACCGACCATCGACAGCGCCACCCTCGACGCCGCGGCAGTGAATGAGGGCGGCGGCGTCACGCTCAGCGGCAGCTTCTCCGACGCAGGCACGCTGGACACCCACACCCTTGTTGTTGACTGGGGCGATGGCACGACCAGCAACGCCACGATCGACCAGACCGCCGGAACCTTCGCCGCATCGCACACCTACCTCGACGACAGCCCGACCGGCACCGCCAGCGACCTGATGCCGATCTCCCTGACTCTCACCGACAACGACCTGGACAGCGACTCTGCCGGCGTATCGGTGACCGTCAACAATCTCGCGCCCGTTGTGTCAGCCGTCACCGGCCCCACCGCTGCGGTTCGCGGGCAGGCGCTGATCTACACCGGTTCGTTCACCGACGCCGGAACGCTGGACACCCACACCCAGACGTGGACAGTCACCGATAGTGTGGGCGGCATCGTCGCCATCGGCACCGGATCGAGCTTCGAATTCACACCCGTGGCGCTTGACAGCTACACCGTAACTTACGCCGTCACCGACGACGATACGGGTACCGCCGATGCCGGCACAACGCTCGCCACCAGCGTACTCGTCGTGACCGCCGACCCAACCGACCCCACCAAGACAGCATTGATCATCGGCGGCGGTGACAACAGCGAAGACATCAAGGTTTCGGCCAAAAACGGCTTTATTGAAGTCAATTTCCAGGACAAGCTCACCGAAGAGGTGCTCGAGTTTAGTGGCCTGGCGCCCGCAGACCGCGTGATCATCTACGGCAACGGCGGCGACGACAAGATCAAGATCTATAGGGAACTGGGCACGACACCAACCATGCTCTTTGGCGGTGATGGCGACGACAGCATCCGCGGCGGCATGGGCGATGACATCATTGTTGGCGGCGCCGGCGACGACAAGATCGAGGGCAAGGAGGGCAGGGACCTGCTCATCGGTGGCGACGGCTCGGACGACGTGGTCGGGGATGACGATGACGATATCCTCATCGCCGGCATTTACACCAAGGAAAGCGACCTCGCCTACCTCTCAAACATCATGTCCCTCTGGCAGAGCAACAACGATTACCTGGCAAGGGTACAGTCCCTCCAGCCGATGCTCAATAACATGACTGTCCTCGACGACGGTTTCGCCGACAGGCTCAAGGGCAAGAAGGGCATCGACTACTTTATGCTCAACTCTGAGCAAGACGAATCAGACATGAACCGCGACGAGTTGTTTACCCAGACCGAGCTGTCCTTCTTTGACAGCGAAGAAGACTTCGACCTCGCCTGGTAATGACCCGAGCCGCATCACCCCAGCACGGGGCGCAGTGTGATACACAAAAACCCCGTCTCGCGGCGGGGTTTTTTATTCGCGTCGATACAGATCAAAGCCCGGCAGGCACATCGTCGCGCCGGAAATCGAGCCTCGGCGCGGGCGTGTATTCTTCAGGCGGGCCACCGTCTTTTGTACAAAGCACCCAGTGCTTGTCGGCGACTTCGTAAAGCCGCGCGTTTGGTCCGCCGTAACCGCCCTCGGGGTTCTGCCGGTCGACGTGCGGAGCGCAGGTGTAGCCGGAGGGGAAGTCCTCAACGACTGCGCCGTCCATGACGGTAGGCAGCCTGTGGACGCGCTGGCCAAGCACGGGCATCGATTTGAGCAGGCCCTTGGTGTAGGGGTGCATCGGGTTGTTGAAGATGTCGAAGACCGATGCGTACTCGACGATCCGGCCGGAGTACATGACGGCGACAACGTCCGCGTTCTCCGCCACAACGCCCAGGTCGTGGGTGATCAGCATGATCGCCATCTGCTTTTCACGCTGCAGCTTGCGGAGCAGCTCGAGGATCTGCGCCTGGATCGTCACGTCCAGCGCGGTCGTCGGCTCGTCGGCCAGCAGCAGCGCCGGCTGACAGGCCAGCGCCATCGCGATCATCACACGCTGCCTCATGCCGCCCGAGAGCTGGTGGGGGTACTCCTTGAGCCGGCTCGCGGGGTCGGCGATCCCCACATCGTGAAGCGCCTGCGCGGCGATCGCGACCGCCTGATCTTTGCCAACCTTCTGGTGCAGCAGGATCGCTTCGAGCACCTGCTCGCCCACGGTGTAGACCGGGTTGAGTGAGGTCATCGGCTCCTGGAAGATCATCGCGATCTCGTTGCCGCGCACCTTGCGCATGCGTTTGTCATTGTAGGTCAGCAGGTTGTTCGGCTTAAGCGCGGGGTCGGGCGTCCACCAGATCTGCCCGCCATCGGTGTGGCCAGGCGGGTGGGGGATCAGCTGCAGCACACTCAGCGCCGACACCGATTTGCCCGAGCCCGACTCGCCGACCACCGCCAGCGTCTGCGCGGGGAAGATCGACATCGACACGCGATCGGCCGCCTGCACACGCCGACCGCTCGCGCCGCCGGGGAAGCTCACCGAGAGGTTGTTGATCTGGAGGACGGGTTCTTTGCTCATGAGTCAACTCAGTTTAACAGAGGCGGCGAAAGACCAATGACCAGGCCTAAATGACCGATATTAAGGCACGAAATTCAGGCATTGGACCTATAGGCTTGGTCATTGGTCATTTAACCGCCCTTGGGTCGATGACGTCGCGCAGCGCCTCGCCGATGAGGTTGTACGCGAAGACGGTCAGGAAGATCGCGCTGCCGGGGTAGATCGCCAGCCACCACGAGAACGAGCCGCCCTGACGCGCCTGATTGAGCATCTGGCCCCAGCTTGGTTCATTCTCCAGGCCCAGGCCCAGGAAGCTCAGCGTCGCCTCGGTCATGATCGCGCCGGCGATGCCGAAGCTCGCGCTCACCAGCACCGGCGCAACACCGTTGGGCAGCATGTGCCTGAACAGGATCAGGTGCAGCGGCGTACCCGAAGCCCGCGCGGCCATCACGTAATCCATCTTGCGCAGCTTCAGGAATTCGGCACGGATAAAGTAGGCGTATCCGACCCAACCGGTCAGGCCCAGCACCACCATCATCAGCTCAAGCGATCGGCCGTAGAACGCGACGATCATGATCAGCAGCATGATGACGGGGATCGCGGCGAAGATCTCCACCAGTTGCAGGCCGAGGAGGTCGATCCAGCCACCGAAGTAGCCCATGAGCCCGCCGATGATGACGCCGATGAATACCGCGATGCCTGTAGAGATAAAACCGATGTACATCGCAATCCGTGAGCCGTGGATCATCATGCTGACCAGGTCCTGGCCGTTGTAGGTCGTTCCCATGAGGTGGTATCGCTGCCCGATTTCGGTCTGGGCAAGCTTCTCAAGCGCAGCACGCACTTCTTCATTGAGCTGCTCGGCCTGAGCCGGATCGTAGCCGGGCCGGTCTTTGTTCTGCTGCTGATACGCGGCCCAGAGCCGGTCTGCGGCGGCGTAGGCCTCTTCAACGGTGACCGGCGAGGGCGTGATTGTGCTGCTGCCGGTTTGCTGATCGAGGGTGTACAGCCGGATGCCGAAGCGCTGCTCCATCGAGGAGACCATGTCCGCAGCGACGTCAGACGCGCTGGGGCTGGGCCCGGGCGGCAGCAGGTTGACCTTGATCGGCACATCGACCTGAAGGTCGTCGGGTGAATAGGGGATAAGAACAAATCTCGCGTTTCTCGCCTCGCTCTTCGCGAGCATGGCCCGAGCGACATCGTATGCAACATTCTGACGTGGCTCGACACGAAGGGGGGACAAGAACAGCACGGCACCCGCGATCGCCGAGAGCACCGCAGCAACAATCAACCACTTGGAATCAACCCACAGCTTGAAAAATGAAACCATGAACGCCGCGAGCAGTAAGGCCCCGAGCGTCAGCCAGACCATCCAGAACCACGCCAGCGACATCCACGCACTTGCAATCGCGTTCTGGTTCGCCTTGACCAGCGAGTTGCTCGCATCGGCGGCGAGGCTGTTGAGGCTCTGTGTCGCTGCAGAGAGCGTCGTGGACAATTCGCCGAATTGCTGCTTTAGATGAAAAAACTGCGTCGCGAAAATCGCCACGCACATCGGCATGACCCAGACCCAGACCAGCCGACCGCCGGCGCGGTAGAAAACCGCGAGCCCCGCCGCAAGAAAGAAACCCACGAGCAGGATCACGTCCTGCGGCGTGAGGTAAGCAAAAAGCGGGAACTGCGTGACCCATCCGCCCTGCCCGTCGGACACCTGCCAGACGATCGGCCGGCTGTTGGACAGGAACGGCGCAAAGATCCCCAGCAGCGCCGTGATGCCGATCCAGATCGCGCCCATCAGCGCGCCGGTGCGGCCAAAGAGCTTGATCGCCGTCTGCGCAATCAGGCTGCGTCGGCGGCGGATGTCTCTGGGGTTGATCTCGGCGGCCGTGGGATCAGTCATAGCTCACCCTCGGGTCGGCGATGGCGTAAAGAATGTCACGCAGCAGCAGCGAGAGCAGCGAGAGGATCGAGCCCACGAGCGTCGTGGCCATGATGATGTTGACGTCCTTGTTGATCGCGGCCTCGATCGTCAACAGGCCCATGCCCTGGATCGTAAAAATAAACTCGACCACGAACGAGCCGACGAACAGGCCCGGCAGGATCGAAGCGGCCATCGTGATCAGGGGCAGCATCGAGTTGCGCATCACGTGCCGGAAAAGGATATGCGACTCGCTGACACCCTTGGCCCGCGCGGTACGCACATAGTCGGCGAAGATCGTCTCCAGCACGGAGCTGCGCATCACCTTGGTCAGGAACGCAAAACCCGCATACGTCAGGCACGTGATCGGCAGCACCAGGTGCCACGCGAAGTCCACCAGCCACCCGCGGTAGAGCACGCCATCCTTGTAATGCGGCAGGAACGGCATCGCGTCGGCCTGAAGATCGTGCGCCCCGGTCGCCGGGAACAGATGCAGCATCGGGTACTGCGAGCTGCCCAGGTAGGCAATCATCAGCGTGCCCGCCAGGATCACCGGCACCGAATACAAGCCCAGCATCACACTGCCGGAAGTCACATCGAAGATGCCGCCACGCTTGCGCGCGGCAAGCACCCCCGCGGTGATCGACACGATGTAGATCAGGGGCAGCGTGATCAGATTCATCAGCAGCGTGATCGGCAGACGCTCCGTGAGCAGGGTGCCGACATCTCGCTTGTTCTTGTCCTCGCCCAGGTCGGGGCTTGCGAATTTGAACCGATTAAAAAGAACGCGCGACTTATTGATCGCACTGAAACCCAGCTCACGAAACAAATCACTGGCCGCCTGTTCCGGGTTCTCAGCGTATACACGCGCCTGCTTCTCCCAGAAATCCCGACCGCCCAGTGGCTGGGCGTCAATCATCGCAAAGAGTTCTGGCCCGGGCCCGGCCGGGCTCAGCTGCTGCGAGTCTTTTTTGCCGTAGGACGCAAGGGGATTCATCGCCGCCTCATCAAATTTCTTCAGCACGTCCGCGGGCTCAAGGCCGGAGTAAGAAGCGATCGTCAGCACGCGGTCACGTGCCGTACGCGCTTCACTATCCGTCTTCACCCAGTCGTGCCGCGTCACCTCTTCGAGCAGCGTGGCCTGCTGCTCATCCGACCACTTGATGTCGCCCGACATTTTGAATCCGACCGGCGAGACCCGGTTGAGCCAGCGCAGGTACTGAACATACGAGGGCTGATCCAGGGCATAGCGGTTCACGATCTCCTGCCGGATTCGGCGGGCGCCATCGCCCATGCCCTGCGAGCCCTCGTTCAGCACCGACTTGAAGCCGCCTGGCGCGCTGGCCATCGTGAAGAACACGACCATCGTGATCCCGATCAGCGTCGGGATCATGAGCAGGAGTCGTCGGATGATGTAGGTCAGCATCGGTCCGTGCCTTCAACAAACGTCTGTTCAGCGATCAACGTGCATCTGCAGAGCGGCGGGCACGTAATACTCCCACGCAAAGTTCATACCGACCGGCGTGATCTGGATGTTCTTAAGCCGCTTGTCGACAAACACCACCGCCTTGCGGTTCATCATGAACGTGTAGGGCTGGTCCTCGTTGAGAACCGCGTGGACCTGCTGCCAGAGCCTGGTGTCCTTCTCACGGTCCACCGTCGTCCGCGCCTTTTCGATGAGCTTGTCGAGCTCGGGGTTCACGTAGCTCACGTAGTTGTCCCCGCCGTCGGCCATCTGGCTGGAGTGGAACATCTGATAGACGTCGGTGTCCACCACCCCGCCCCAGCCGAGCATGATCGCGTCAAAGCTGCGGTCGTCGATCTTCTGCTGCATGATCGGCCAGTCCAGCGCATCGAGATTCATATCGACGCCCGCTTTTTTCATCGCGTCCTGGATAAGCAGCACCGCCTGCTTGACCTCGGACGAGCCCGCGCTGTAGACCAGGCTGAAGGAAAGCGGCACACCCTGGGGCGACTCACGCACGCCGTTGCGATCACGATCGATGAAGCCCGCCTCGTCCAGGAGCTTCTTCGCACGCTCGGGGTCAAAGGGCCAGGCCTTGATCGACGTGTCGCACTGCCAGCTCAGCGGGTGGAAGGGCCCGGTCGCCGGGGTTGCGAGGTTGTCGTAGACTCGCGAGCAGATCGAGGGCCGATCGATCAGCAGCGTCATCGCCTGCCGCACGCGCTTGTCGGCAAAGGGCGTGTCGAGCCCGTTCTTCTTCTGGTTCCAGCCGATGTAGAAGTAGCCGCTGGAGGCGTATTCATACTCATGGAGGTTCGCCTGTTCACGCAGCTTGTCATCGCGTGAGAATTCGCGGTAGCTTGAGGCACGGACCGAGAGCCGGTCGAGCTTGCGGTTGCGGAACTCGGCCTCCATCGCCGTGTCTTCGAGGATCTCACGCCAGATGATCCGGTCCAGCGCCGGACGCGGGCCCCAGTAGTTGTCGTTGCGCTCAACCTCGATCTTCTGCGAGCCCGGCTGCCAGAGCTGGGGGTCGGTCCGCATCTTGTACGGGCCCGAGCCGAACAACAGGCCCGGCATCTCATTGAACTGGTCCTCGGTGAACTGGCTGTAGTAATGCTTGGCGAGAATACGCATCGAGCCGCAAAGCCCCAGGGCCGAGAAGTAAGGCTCGCGGAACTTGAACTGGACGGTGTAGTCGTCCAGCGCCTTGACCGACTCGACCTTCTCCAGGTTCGATCGATCTCGCGGTGCCGCCACTTTCGGGTTCATGATCCAGTCGAACGTGAACTGCACGTCCTGCGCGGTCAGCGGCTTGCCATCCGAGAAGACCACGTCCTTGCGCATGTTGAACGTGAACGTCAGGCCGTCCTCGGAGACCGTCCAGTCGGTCGCGATATACGGCTTGTACGCCAGGGTTTCCGGGTCCAGCCGCAGCAGCGCATCCTGCACGTATTCCTGGATACGGTCGGCGTAGATATCGCCGGAAATGAGCGGCGTAAGCGTTTTCACCGTCGCGCTAAAGGCGTCGATAAAAAAATCGCCCTCGGCATAATCAGGGAGGCTAGGCAGGTTCGCCACGCGTTCAAAAGCCGGGGCGTTAGCGACGTCGCCTTGCGGCCTTTGATCCTGCGCGGTTCCAACGCGAACGCCTCCGCGCCGTATCTGCTCAAGCGTATCGTTCTGCTGCTTGAGCAGCGCGAGCGCCTCCTGCACCTTGTCCCACTGGCGGTCCTTCTGGACCATGCCCAGGTAAATCATGATGCCGAGCAGCACCATCAGCGTGATCATGACAATGTCTTTGACGTTAAACCGGCTATCCATCAGTCAATCCTGCTTTCAGTGACCGGAACAAGTCCGTAGCTCACATCATCCGCGTTTCCGGCTTCGAGGGTCGAACCGTTCACGCAACGCATCACCCATGAAGTTCAAGCTCAAGAGCGTCAGCCCCAGCAGCACGCAGGGGTACACCAGCAGCCACCACTTGAACTGGTCTTTCAATTCCGGCAGCGCCAGGGCCGGCAGTTCCTTGATCCCCACGCTCGCGAGCTGGCCCCAACTCGGCAGCGGCTCGGTCACGCCGATGCCCAGGAAACTCAGGAAGCTCTCCTGCAAAATCGCCTGCGGCACCGCCAACGTCGTATAGACGATGATCGGGCCCAACAGGTTCGGCAGCAGGTGCACCCGCATGATCCGCCACGGGCCCATGCCCTGCGCCCTCGCCGCTTCAATAAACGGCAGCGTCCGCAGGCTCAGCACCTGCCCCCGGATCACCCGCGCCATCGTCAGCCAGCTCACCCCGCCGATCGCAAAAACCAGCACCAACAGGTTCACGATCAGCGGGTTCTCCTGCAGCACACTGAGTAAAAACGACGGCTCGTAGTCCGGGTCCGCGGCCTGATTGGTCACCACCACCGTGTTCAGCCGATCGATCACCCCCTGCACCGCGACCGAAAGCAGCACGACCAGCAGCAGGTAGGGCAGCGCATAAAGGATGTCCACCACGCGCATCATGAACGCATCGACACGCCCGCCGATGTACCCCGACATCGCGCCCCACGTCACGCCGATAAACACAGACATCAACGCCGCGCTGATCCCCACCCCCAGCGAGATCGCCCCGCCCAGCAGGCACCGCACAAACAGCGACCTGCCCTGCTCGTCTGTGCCCATCGGCTCAAACCCGCTAAGCGTTTTGGGCTCGCCCGAAGCCGTCGTGCGCGTGTACTGCACCACCCCCGGCGGCATCTCCAGCGCGCTCGCTTCCAGCCTCAGGTCGTTGTAGCGAACGCCCTTGTCCGTGCCCGTCGGCGTGCCCAGCGTCCAACCCAGCGAGATGATGCACGGCAACGCGATCAAAAGAAACAAACCGGCGCCGATGCTCCCGGCATTAAAGCCAAGAGCACGTGATCGCGGGGCGGGTGTCGTGGTTTTGGACGGCTCCATGGACATTAGTCGGGCATGATAACGCATGGAGGAAGGCTTGAGTCTTCAGAATTGAGCCTTGGGGATTGAGTTACACCATACGCCCTGCCGCTGGACTCAAGCCTCGGCGCCCCTGCGCTATAATTGCGGGCATGGCCCTACGAAAAACCAACCAACGCCGCGCAATCAGGCAGGCCATCGAAGACGCCGACCGCCCGCTTGACGCCAACGAGGTCCTCGCCGCCGCTTCCCACGACGGCCTGGGGCTGGCCACCGTCTACCGCACGCTCAAGCTCGGTGTCGAAGAGGGCTGGCTTGCCCCCGTCGAGCTGCCCAACGCGCCGACCCGCTACGAGATGGCCGGGAAGAAACACCACCACCACTTCGAGTGCCGCGCCTGCCAGCGCGTCTTTGATATCCACGGCTGCCCGGGCAACCTCAAGCCCCTGGTGCCCACCGGCTTCACCCTCGAAGACCACGAGGTGATCCTCTACGGGCTTTGCGACGAGTGCGGGGGTTGAACCAATTATCTGGTGAAGTACGAAGCGGCGTATTAAACGCCACCCTATCAATCTTCACTTGCCCCAGGTCTTGTCATACATATCCACATCAAACCCCACCGTCACACGATCGCCTTGGATCGCGATCGGACGCTTGACCAGGTAGCCGTTGCCGGACAGCAGCTTGACCGCCTCGGCCTGCGACAGGCCCGGCAGTTTGTCCTTCATATTCAGCTCGCGGTACTGGACGCCGGATTTATTGAAAAGATCCTTGATCTCGTAGCCCGCCGCGAGGGCCTTCTTGAGCTCCACCTGCGTCGGCGGGTTCTGCGTGATATCGACAAAACCATAGGCGACGCCCTTCGCATCAAGCCATTTGACGGCCTTGCGGCAGGTGTCGCACTTCATGTAGCCATAGAGTTTCAATGCCATACATCCCTCCATATGAATCTTTCGGACTCTCGCTCTCGTTCTCGTAATCGGTCCGTGTGAGAATTGCTCGAGTACGAATTACGAGAACGAGAACGAGTACGAGAACGAGAACGAGAACAAGAACGAGAACGAGAACGAGAACGAGAACGATAGCGATGGTAAAGCGGGAATCCAATACGACTACTGCGCCGCGCCCCGCGAATTCCCGAACGCCTGCGCGATCGCCGCGGCCGTGTCCTCGTTCTTGAAATACTTCATGTGTGAACGCAAAAACAGCCCGCCTTTTAAGCGCGAGCGTGTCCCGCGCACCGCGACGTCCACCGGCGAGCTGCCATCCTGCAGGCGGAACACCTCGCCGGTCGCGAACGCCAGCACGTCGTACTCGTCCCATACGTTGGTCCAGCGCCCGATCGTGCCGGGCAGCGTCACCGGCTCACCGCCGTAATTCGCCAACCCCTCGCGCGGATCGAGAAGGTGAAAGAACGCGGGCTGACTCCCGAGCGTGACCAGCGCCTCGACGTGCAAAGGGTTCTCCTTCGCACACGCCATATCAAACGTCACGACCCCGCCCAGCGAGTGCGCGACGACCTTCACAGGCCTATCTGCCGAACCCGCACCGGGCCCCAGCTCACGCTCGATCACCTCGCGCACACGCTCATGGATCTTCTGGCGGTACGTGTGGCTCTGGTAAACGATCACATCCGCAATAAACGGGAGGGTCTGCTGTGTCAGCCAGAGACGCGCATCCTGGAACTTGTCGCCCAGGTAGCCGCGCACGCGCGACCTCGCCGCCTCGCTGCGCTGCTTGAAGACTTTCTCGATCTTGTCCGAGCGATCCCGGTCGCCGCGACGACGCTCGAACCACGCCCTCGCCTTGCCCGCGCCGCGCGCCGCCGGGCGGATGATCGCGTCCTGCACCATGTCCCTGAATCCCGTCGCACGCGTCGGGTGCCGGCCGATGACCTTGTGCAGGTACGTGTCGTCCGCGCCAAGGTCGCCCCAGTACACCGGGACAAAATCGTACTGGGTGCCGACCAGCGCGTTGAGCGCAGCGGCGTACCGCGCGACCTTCTGCTCGCTGCGCATCGCGATGCCGTGGATCAGCAGGATTTTTTCTGGCATCATCGAATTTTACCCGGTGTTTAGCGGGCGACGCGACGCGTCCCGCGTTACTGATCTCTGCCACGAATCATAGGACAAGGCATGACACACGCTACTCGCCGGCAGCACTTTTTTCATTCTCAACCAGCTCCCGGTACAGCAGCACCGCGCCCACCGTCGCAAACGCCATCATGAACCCGCCGACGATCGGCACCAGACCCAGCGGCAGGATCGTCGAGCCCATGCCGACCGCCTCGGCCCGGTGCCTGCGGATAAAAACCGTTCGCTCCTCCAGCGACAACCCACGCACCCCCATCGGGTAGTTCAGGAACTCCCCGCCGAAGATGTAGGCGTCCGCCAGCAGCACCACCGGCACCGACACCGCCGTGCCCACCACCGGGATGAACTGCGCCGCGAACGCCAGCCCGTGGATCCCCAGCACACGCGAGGTCTCGATCACCGCCTCCTTCACTTCCTGCGTCAGCGGCACCGGATGAATCTCATCCTCTCGAAGCCCGAGCCGACGCTCCACACGACCGGCCAGCACCGACAGCAGATACCCCGCGCACACGTTTATCAGAATCAGCCACACCACCACCGTCAGCCCGAGTACCGCGAGCACGACCCCGATCACCGCAAGCCACTTGAACACCCACTGCCAGAACCCCGTGCCGAACAGCGGATACACCCAGTCGATCAGCAGCCACGAGAGCGCCACCAGCACCACCAGCGCAACGAGCGTGATCGCCGTATTCACCAGCGCCGGAGGCAGCACCCACGCCCAGAACGACTTGTTTTTACAGAGAAAACCGATGCCCCGGAAAGGCGTGTATAGACCTCGAAGATAGCCTTTCAACGGCGAAATCATCGATGCATGCTATCAAACAAATCGGCACCACCCGGGAGGTTAGTGCCAGGAAAGCATAACTACCCCTGAAGCTTGTCCTTGATCATCGCCGTCACCTGCTGCGGGTTGGCCGAGCCCTTGCTCAGGCGCATGACCTGGCCCAAGAGGGCGTTGATGGCCTTGTCCTTGCCGGCACGCACATCCTCGACGCTCTTTGCCATCTGCGGGTTCGCGATCACCTCATCGACCCATGCACTGAGCGCGCCGTCGTCACTGACCTGCATCAGCCCGCCCTGCTCGGCCAGCTTTTCTGCCGCGTCATCACTCTCCGCGCACAGCGCCAGCAGCTTGTCGACGGCGCTTGAGCCGACCTTGTTCGAGGCGGTCAGCGCGATGACGTCGGCGACCTGTTTTGGCGCGATCCCCAGCGCGTCGGGCAGCACGCCCTTCTCGTTGGCGAGCTTGCTGACGTTATTTCTGAGCAGTTTCGCGGCAGCCTGCGCCTCGGCGCCGCAACGCAGGATTTCCTCGTAAAAACGCGTCGTCGTCGGCTCATCGATGATCGCCTGCGCATCGATGGGCTTGAGCCCCAGCTTCTCCACGTAGCGCGTCAGGCGCGGGAGCGGCAGCTCCACCATCTGCGACTTCACCCGGTTCAGCATCGCGTCCGTCACCTCGACTTCGCACAGGTCCGGGTCGGGGAAGTAGCGGTACTCATCGGCGTCTTCCTTCTCGCGCTGCGGCGTGGTCACGAGGTTGACATCGTCCCAGCCGCGCGTGGACTTGGCGCGGGAGCCCATCACCTTGCCGTCGGAGAGCCACTGCTCGATCTGGCGTTCGTGCTCGTGGAGGATCGCGCCGTGCACGGCCTTGAAGCTATTAAGGTTCTTAACCTCGACCACCGGGGTCTTGTAGGTCTTGCCGTCCTTCTCGATAATGACGTTGATGTTGGGCTCGAAGCGCATGTGGCCCTTCTGCATGATGCCCTGCGTCACGCCCAGGTGCCTGCAGATGTCGCGGAGCATCTGTCCAAAAGTCACGGCCTGATCGGCGCTGTCGAAGTCCGGCTCGGTGACGATCTCCAGCAGCGGCGTGCCCGCGCGGTTGAGGTCGACCAGCGAGCCGTCGCAGAAACCGCCGCCGGGCAGCTCGTGCAGGAGCTTGCCCGCGTCTTCTTCGAGGTGGGCGCGCGTGATGCGGATGCGCTTGGTCTTGTCGCCATCGGGGATGTCGATGTGGCCCGCTCCGCAGATGGGCTGGTCGTACTGGCTGATCTGGTAGTTCTTTGGGAGGTCGGGGTACCAGTAGCTCTTGCGGTCCCACTTGGTGTGTCGAGCGATCTCGCAGCTGAGCGCGAGGCCGACGAGGATGGAGTAGTCCACCGCCTGTTCGTTGATGACCGGGAGCGTGCCGGGCATGCCGATGACAACGGGAGAGAGGAGCGTGTTGGGCTCTGCGCCGAGGTAGTCGGGGTGCGCGACGTTGGGCGCGTCGGTCCAGATTTTGGAACGGGTGTCGAGCTCGACATGGATCTCCATGCCGACCTTGAGCGTGGTCTTGAGGCCGTAGGGCGCGCCGGGGTCGTTTCCGGGGGGAGTGGTCATGTTGAGATTGTACTAAGCCGGCAGGTCGTGGAAACGTGTCTTGAAACCCGCGGCGTTGAGGGTTTCGCGCAGTTGGGCGATGTGAGCGTGGTCGCGGGTCTCGACCTTGCAATCGACGGAGACCGAGGCGATCTCGTCGCCGCCGAAGACGCGGTCGTGCGCGATGTCGATGACGCTGACGCCCTGATCGGCGAGGGTGCGGGTGAAGGCGGCCAGGCCACCGGGCCGGTCGGAGATGTGTGCGCTGAACCGGCAGAGTCGGCCGTCGACCGCGAGGCCGCGCTGGATGATTCGTCCGAGCATGGTGGTGTCGATGTTGCCGCCGCAGAGGATGGTGCCGACGCGTTTTCCTTTGTAGGCATCGAGCCTGCCCGCCAGGGCCGCGGCGACGCCGACCGCGCCCGCGCCCTCGACGACCGCTTTTTCCATCTCGACCAGCCGCAGGATCGCCAGCGCGATGTCCGCCTCGTTGACGGTGATCATCAGATCAATCAGCGGCGCGCCGATGGCGAACGCGTTGTCGCCGACCTGAGGCACGGCCAGGCCGTCGGCCAGCGTCGGCTTCACTTCAACACGAACCGGCATGCCCGCCTCGATCGCGCGTGTGAAACTCGGGGCGTTGACCGGCTCGACGCCGATGATCTTGATGTCGGGGTTGACCGACTTGGCCGCGAGCGCGACACCGGCGATCAGCCCCCCGCCGCCGACGGGGACGACGACCGCATCGAGCTCTCTGACCTGTTCGAGCATCTCCAGCCCGATCGTGCCCGCGCCGGCGATGATGTCCGGCGCGTCGTAGCCGTTGATATAGGTCAGGCCCTGCGACTTGACGAGCGACTGTGCGTAGTCGTAGCACTCGCCGATGTGTTCGCCGTGCAGCACGACGTTGGCGCCAAAGCCCCGGCAGTTGGTGACCTTGATCATCGGCGCAAAGCGTGGCATGACGACGGTGACGGGGATGCCCAGCTGCTGGCCGTGGGAGGCAAGCGCGAGCGCGTGGTTGCCGGCGCTGGCGGCGATAACGCCGCTGTAATCGCCAGCGTTAGCTCGGCGCATCAGCGCGTTGCGTGCGCCGCGTTCCTTGAATGAGCCGGTGCCCTGACGGTGCTCACGCTTGAGGTAGAGCTCGAAGCCGACGAGCGGGCTGAGCCACTCGCTAAGCAGCATAGGCGTGCGCCGGATACCGCCGGCGATGCGTGTCGCGGCTTCGCGGATGTCGTTGATGGAAATCGGTCGTGGCGGCATCGCAACAGTTTAGCCGTCGCCCGCCGGGGCGACGCGTCTGCACTTGTATGCGTCGCCCCGGCGGGCGACGGCTAACGTTGGATCACCGATTCAGCGCCGGGTCGGTCATGCCCAGCGACCTGAACGCCGCGATGCGGAGCAGGCAGGCGTCGCAGTGCTCGCAGGGCCTGCCCATCGGCGAGGGGTCGTAGCAGGTATGCGTGCGAGCATAATCAACTCCCAGCGATAGTCCTTCTTGAATGATCTGCGGCTTGGTGAGGTCGATCAGCGGAGCGTGGATCGTGATGCGCTGGCCCTCGACGCCGGCCTTGGTGGCGAGGTTCGCGAGGTTCTGAAAGGCCTTGATAAATTCTGGCCTGCAATCCGGGTAGCCCGAGTAGTCCACCGCGTTGACGCCGATGAAGATGTCGTGCGCACCAAGCACCTCGGCCAGGCCCAGCGCGTAGCTGAGGAAGACCGTGTTGCGCGCGGGGACATAAGTCACTGGGATGCCGTGGGTGATCTGGTCGTCGGTGCGGTCCTTTGGGACGGTAAGATTGTCGTCGGTCAGTGCGCTGCCGCCGAAGGCGCCCAGGTCGATGCGGACCGTGCGGTGCGAAGCGGCGCCCATGTGCTGCGCCAGGTCGGTCGCGGCGGCGAGCTCGACACGCTGCTTCTGGCCGTAGTCGAAGCTGATCGCGTGGCAGGCGAAGCCTCGATCCTGCGCGATCGCGAGGGTCGTGGCCGAGTCGAGCCCGCCCGAGAGCAGCACGACGGCGCGTGGCGTATTGTCTGAATCAGAAAGGTTCATCGTCGGGATTATCTTCGATCGGCCGGGGCTTGTGCATGATGACGACGGTGCGGGCGAGGATGTCGCCAAGGCGCTGTCTTGCGGGGCTGATAGCCATGACCACGATCATGAGCGGCGCGAGCAGGTCAAATATGCGCATGATCGATCGCAATAGCGAGGGCACGGGCGCCGCGGGTCTGCCGGCCAGATCGACGACGTAGAGCCCTGTGATCCACTTGCCCAGAGAGCGTGCGGTGATGAACTCGGCGAACGTGGTATGCAGCAGCGTGATGCCGATGACGACAAAGCCCGGGCGCATCGCCGGCAGCACCTTCGGGATGCCGTTGCCCGGCCAGTAAAGCAGCGTTTCGTTGAACGAGATGCCGTAGATCGCCCCCGCGATCCAGAACCCGGGCATCAGGTCGATCAGCCCCGAGAGCGCACGGCGACCAAACGAAGCAAGGATCAGGTGCTCGGGGAGCTTGAGCTGCTCGGCTCGCAGGGCGTAGCGGTAATTCAACAGCATCGTGGCCATGGCGAGCAGGAAGGTCGTGATCTGGATGATGAGGTCGGCGTTGACATTTAGCGAATCGGGCTGTGCCTCAACGATCGGCAGCACTTCGCTCTCGGCTTTCCGCGGCGTGCCTTCAAGCGTGAGTGCGCTCAGCCCCGCGATCGCGTCGGGCATCGGCTGGCCGGTGTTGGCGTCCATCAGCTTGGGGCCCGGCCGAGTCACCACACCTGCTGACCCACGCCACGCGACCGCAGCCCACCGCGCGCGATCGGCGGTCGGTATCGCCATGTTGCCGATCCTGATCACCTTATCCCCACGCAGCAGGTAGGCTTCGAATTGAATCGTATCACTGAACCGGACACGCTCAACCATCATCACGACCTGACCCTGACAAAGCGTCGCCGACCAGGGCCGCCCCACGTTCGGGCGAGACTCAAATCGCTGTGTCACCCATGCCGAGGCAGACTGATCCGCTGAATCCTTTTCTCCTGGCATGACCGGGTTGTAGCGCGTCAATGCCGAACGATCGCTCCCTCCGCCATCCCATTCAACAAGCAGCGTCGGGCGGTCGTCGCCCTCACGCGGAAGCAGCGTGGCGTAGCGCGGCTTGGCGAAACCATCGGGCAAGGGCACCGCGACCCATTGATCCTGTCGCAGCGTGATCAGGCGATACGCGGGCAATTCGGGCTTGGCGATCGGCGATGGCCCGGGAAGATCCGTTGCGTCGGGCGCAAGAGCCTGGGTGGTTTCAACCGACCCGCCAGGCTTTGTTGGCTCAGCGTCGTCCTTCGGCTGCGGCGTGGGTTCCTGCTCCGGTTTCTGCTCAAGTCGCGGCGACGGCTCAGCCGGAAAATCCTCGGGCAGATCAAGGATGAAATTCAGCTTTGCCCGGTCATCGAGCTCGGGCGTACTCTGCGCGGACACATCCAGCGATCTAAGAAGCGCCTCATCCTCAACGCGTACCAGCGCCCACGGGCCACGCTCGCCCATCGCCAGCGACAAAAGCACGCACCCCTCGGGCAGCGCCTCGAGCTCTCGCTTTTCATGCAGCCAGCGCCGAAGCAGCGGCGACCACACCGGACGCAGCGTCACCAGCTGCCGATCATCCATGGCCAGCAGCAGCTTGTCATCCCCCGCAGCGACCCCCCTGCTCATGAGTCTGCCGGGCAGGGGCTCGAGCTTGGTCGCCTGACCGAACTCGGCCTCGAAAGGCAGGTGGCGGATCAGCAGCCGCGGCGCCTGATCGCCCTTGGCCGTCGCGTCTTCCTCGACTAGCCAGAGGTGTTCGCCGGTGCTTGCCGCCTCAAGGTCGCGCGCCAGCGCAGGCCACGCAATACCCCCCAGCACAACAAGACATGCGGGGTATATCCATCGCGACATCAGCCTCGGGGGCAATAGCTGCATCATTCAGAAACGCCAGACTACTTGATCCCCCGTCACGTTGCGCAACGCATCGCCAAGCACCGGGTACCATGCCCGCCATGCTCAAGTACCGGATGATCCTTGGCCCGATCCTGATCGCAGCGCTGCTGGGTATCCTCGCGCTGGACCAGTGGGCCCAGGACCACGACCACGCTCGTCCGGGACTGGTCCTTTTGGTATTGGTCGGGCTGCCGATCATCCGCCTGGCCGCGCGGGAGCTTGAGCTGCTGCTGCGGGCCAAGGGCCTGCCGACCGACTTCCGCATCCTGTTTCTATCCGGGGCCGCCGGGTGCGTGGGCATCTATTCCCTCGAGTTTGGTGCCCACCCGATGCTGCTGCCGACCCTTGGCATCGGCTCGATGCTGCTGGGGATCATCGCCCGCTGCTGGCGTAAGAGAACCGCCGACACCACCCTCACCGGGGCCGCCGCCCTCTTCAGCTTCGTCTACCTCGGGCTTCTCACCGGAACGCTGCTAGCCCTGCGCATCGAACACAGCGCCTGGGTCCTCGGCGCCGTGATCCTGACCACCAAGGCCTGCGACATCGGCGCCTACTTCACCGGAAAGTCGATCGGCCGACACAAACTCATCCCCTGGCTTTCGCCGGGCAAGACCTGGGAGGGCCTGGGGGGCGGGGTCGTCCTGGCGTCGATCGTGGCCGTGCTCACGCTGACCCCCGACAGCATGGCCGACCTCCACTGGGCTTATGCACTCTTGGTCGGCGTACTCCTGGCTATCGTTGGACAGGCCGGCGACCTGCTCGCGTCGATGTTCAAACGCGACGCCGCGGTCAAAGACTCGGGATCCTCGCTCCCGGGCTTCGGCGGGATCCTCGACGTCATCGACTCGCCACTGCTCTCGGGTCTGCTGGCGTACTGGCTGCTGACCGTCGGATGACACGTGCTTAGTAGAGTGCAGATTTCTTCAAAGCGCCCCGCACATCATCGGGGCTTGCCAGGCTATTGACACCCACACGAGACACTGGAAAATAAGTACATGTACCAGAAGCTGTCTTGCCTCAACCAATAGCGACCGTCAGGAAGCGGGCTGACTTCATACCCGCTCTCACACGGTCGCAGCTCGTCATCCCTTCTCGTACACTTTCTAAGACCCTGTCCTTGCATCGCCCTGTCGTACCGCACGCCTTATCAAGAAAGATTCAGCTATGAACCGCAATGTCCTGACCCTGATCGGTATGCTTCATTTGCTCCTTGTCGGCTGCGGCGGAACAGGCGGGGGCGACGCAGCGACAGACCTCGATGAATTCGATTACTACGTCAATGAAGGACCATTTAAGGGCTGGATCGATGCCTACTACGAACCCTTCGGCGACGAGTCGTGGTGCTACTACAAAATCACGCCCGAGCAATATGCCGCAGGCGAAAGCGTCACCCTCGAGATCGCCGCCGGAACAGGCTACGGCCCGACCACCGACGTCACCCTCTCCTACCGCTGCTCCAATGGGTCCAGTACCGACGAGTTCGGCAACATCAACAACCACACACAAGGCATCGCGTGGAACAAGATCACCCCCGCCGGACAGTTCTATCACGAGTACAGCGAAGAAAATGACGCCTACACCAGGTCTTGGCTGCCCTACAGCAATAGCGTGGCCGAGGAACAATCCTACGAGGCGTTTACCCATCACAAAGCCACCTTCGTCATCCCCGAAGGCCAGGCCGTCATCGAAATGCGAATCGAACAGCCCGGCGGCAGATTCGGAAGCATCACGATCCCGCCGACCGACTACGCGGTCCAGCTCTACCCATTGCCCACTGAAGAATGATTAGCCCCCGCCCGGCCGGGCCTGCTGGCGTACTGGCTTCCGAAGGGCTCGGGCTTCAGCAAAATCACCAACGCACGACTTGCACAGCATCAAGAAGATGCTGAACAATCGCCCGCGAAAGCATGCCCGGCAGCCGCCGCGCGACGTCGCGGCGGACAAACCTTTAACAAATTCAGCGGCGGACTCCCCCACATCGCACACATCAGCACCCACCGCCGAGACGTCGCTCGGGCGCAAAAAGGGGTCGGGGCGCAAAAAGGGGTCGGAAGTCGTTTTTGAAAGCGTTTCGAGCTTTTCGGGTATAATCGGAGCATGGCCCCTGAAAAACGACTCCCGACCCCTTTTCAGACCTCCGACCCCTTTTCAGACCTCGACTACGCTGTCAGGTGATGGGACAACCCAAATGATGGCCGGGGCTAGTCAGTCAAACGGTTCCGGACAGGCTCTGTTACGACCCCCTGATTCTACACAGGGGCAGAAAAGGGGCCAGACCCCATAATTGACGACTGAAGGGGAATAAAAGGTGTCAGGAAGGCTCTGTTACGACCCTCTGATTCTACACAACCATGAGGTTGTGGACGACGACTTTGAAGAGCATTTCCATCTCGCGGCCGTAGCGTGATCGCGCTCGCAGGTACACGCCGAGGTTGCGTTTGATCATGCTGATGGTGGTTTCTGCTTGAGCGCGTTGGCCGTAGGGTTTTCCCTTCTGTGAGCCTTTGAGTTTGCGTTGCATGTGTCGTCGGTGCCGATCGTTCGGCGGCTTGTGCGTGGGTCGGGACAGCCCCACCGTGACGGCGGGGCCGGTCGAGGCGGGCGTTACGCCGCCTGTTCTTGCTGGGGGTAAGCCTGGTCCCGGGTCTTGGCGATCTTGTCGTGGGCAGCAGCTCCGGTTTGCGGCGGAAGGGCTCGATTAGAAGCTGCGAGGCCAGCCGTACGTCGGTGCCGATGAGCGAATGCGAGTCATGGGACACCGCTCTCGTCGGTGTGGGCGCTGCCCATTCCCGGGAAGGATTATAGGCCCGTCTGTTGCGATAACGTGCAATCACCGATAACCTAAGCACTTCGTAATGAGCCCGGTTGTGCAAAGCTGACCGGGCCCAGGGTTTCCATGTCGGATACCCGCGCTAAGACCATAACCCTTCCCGGAGTGATCCCCATCGCCAGAGGACGTTTCAAGCCACAGCCCAAGGAGACCGGAAAGCGTCTCCGCATTAATGACCAGATCCGCATCTCTCCGGTCCGCCTGATCGACGAAGAGGACAACCAGATCGGCGTCATCGACCTCGACGAAGCCAAGCGCCGCGCCCTCGAGGCCGGGCTTGATCTTGTCGAAGTCTCGCCCGGCACGCCCGGCGCTGACGGCCGCCCGCCGGTCTGCAAGATCATGGACTACGGCAAGTGGAAGTACGCGCAGGCCAAGAAAGAGCAGAAGGCCAAGGCCCACGCCAAGAAGTCCGAGCTCAAGGGCATGCGTCTGAGGCCGAACATCGACAAGCACGACCTCGAGCTCAAGGTCAGCAAGGCCCGCGAGTTCCTCGAGGACGGCGACAAGGTGCAGTTCGTGATGCTCTTCAAGGGCCGACAGATGGCGCACAAGGGCCTGGCGCTGGGGCAGATGACCTCGGTCTGCCAGATGCTCGCGGACGTGAGCAAGGTCGAGCAGGAGCCCAAGATGATGGGCAAGCGTGCGACGATGCTGCTGGCGCCGGACAAGGGCAAGAAGGACTCCAGCGACTCCAAGCGCGAGCGTGATACGATTGAAGAAGACGAACCGGCCGAGGCTGAGGCCGAAGCATAAAGTTCAGTTGTCTGCTTGAAGACATAGACCTCTGGTCTGACATTTCTACTTGAAAGAGATCACATGCGTAGAGCCTTCACGCTCATCGAACTGCTTGTTGTGATTTCTATCATTGCGCTGCTCATCGCGATCCTGCTCCCTGCGCTATCGCAGGCCCGAAGAGCGGCACGAAACTCGCAATGCCTCTCGAATGCTAAACAGAATTCGGTGGGCATCTACTCCTATGTCACGGACTATAAAGGGATCCTGCCTTACTACGAAATCAGGAAGGCGGGGGTCACCACGCGCTCGCTGTGGCCCGCAATGATCGTCGAATACGTGGGGGGCAATCAGAAGACCGTAGGCACGGCTTTGTATGTCGACAGCGCAATCTTCCTATGCCCTGAAACGCCAGGCCCCGACCTCGACGAGTGGGTTGGCAAAGGAAATAGCTTTCAGGTGAATAACCCCTTCGAGCCGTGGTATTTCGTGTGGTCGAACGTTGTCACGCGCGGCAGCTACTCTTACAACGGCTACCTGTACACGCGCCTGGACGAAAAAGGCAGCTATGAAACACTGGTCAAAGTCGTAAACAATAACTTCAATGCAAACCCCGGCGGCATCAAGTACACGGGCGGGAAAAACGGCCCTTATTACAACAAGGGCGGCTGGCCCGACAGGCTCGACAACATCAAGGCGCCTTCGGACACACCCATCCTTGCCGATGGCGACTGGGTGGACGGCTGGCCGGTTGAAACCAAGCCCAGGCCAACCCCCGATCTGTACGGCAACTTCCCGGTGCCGCCGACCATGACGGACTGGACGGAAGACACGACCTACGGAATGATGTCGGGCTACTTCACCAACCACCACGGCCAGAACACGAACGTGTCCTTTGTCGACGGCCACGGGACAACCACGACCTGCCAGTCGCTGTACGATCTCAAGTGGACACCGACCTGGGGGACTGGGCCCTGATGGCCTGGGTCTGCCGGATACTCGCGGACGTGAGCAGGGTCGAGCAGGAGCCCAAGATGACGGGCAGGCGCTACGATGCCGCTGGCGCCGGACAAGGGCAGGAAAGACTCAAGCGACTCCAAGTGCGAGCGGGACTCCGTCGAGGATGACGAAGCTCAAGAGGCGGATGTCGCCGAGGCGTGACAGCCGCACCCATAATCTTCGTGAAGCCGCTGCGAACTCCGATCCCGCTCCTTTCAATCAGGATTGAAGTTCAGCGCGGTACGATTGCGCCATGACCTGGCCCTCTGATCAACGCGCGATCCTGCACGTGGACATGGACGCGTTTTTCGCAGCCATTGCGGTGCTTGATGATCCGTCATTGAAAGGCAAGCCCGTGCTCGTCGGCGGGAGCGGGCCTCGCGGCGTGCTGTCCACCGCGTCCTACGAAGCACGCAAGTTCGGCTGCCGTTCCGCCATGCCCACGGCCGTCGCGCTGCGCCTGTGCCCCCATGCCGTCCTTGTCAAAGTCCCGGGAACACGCATCCGAGAGATGTCGGACAAACTCTTCGACATCCTCGAACGCGTCTCCCCGCTCGTCCAGCCGCTGTCCTGCGATGAGGCCTTCGTCGACGCGACCGGCAGCCAGCGCCTTCTCGGCGCCCCGCAAGAAATCGCACGCAGCATCAAAGCGCAGATCAAGGACGAACTCAAGCTCACCGCCTCGGTCGGCGTCGCGCCCAACAAGTTCCTCGCCAAGCTCGCCTCCGACCTCGAAAAGCCCGACGGCCTGACCGTCATCCCGCCCGACCCGCAAGCGATCCAAATAATCCTCGACCCGCTGCCCATCAGCCGGATGTGGGGCGTGGGACCGGCAACCGAAGCCAGGCTCGCACGCCGCGGCGCACGAACCTTCGCCGACCTGCGACAACTCACCGAACAGCAGCTCACACAAGAGACCGGCGAAGACGCCTCACGCCTCTACCGACTGGTCCGAGGCATCGACGACCGAATCGTCGTCCCCGAGCGCGAAGCAAAATCCGTCGGCCAGGAGCAGACCTTCCCCGAGGACCTGCAGGACGCCGATCACATCCGCGCCATCATGCTCACACAGGCCGAGGACGTCGCGCGTCGCCTGCGTCACAAGCAATTTCTCACGCGCGGCGTCACCGTGAAGATACGCTTCGGCGACTTCCAGACCATCACACGCTCAACCACCCTCGACCGCCCCACCGACCTGACCGACGAGATCTACCGCCCCGCGATTGCGCTCTTCGACCACTGGACTCGTACCTCATTCCAGCCCGTCCGACTCATCGGTGTCACGGCTGGGCCGCTGACTCATGAGCCGACGCAGCAAGACCTCTTTGCCGACCCGATCCGCGAAAAGGCACGGCAGGTCGAACAGGCCCTCGATCAGATCAAGGAACGCTTCGGCAAACACGCCGTGCACCGCGGACAAACCCAAAACCCGCAGCGCACCTACGACCCACGCAACGGCTACGACAAGTAGCGACGATGAACACTTACGCAGCCCGACGCCACGATCACCGGCTGGGGAAGCTGCATATCAAAATCCGTGTTAGTAAGCCTCGGAATCAACCCCGCTCAACACACGCCCCACTCACACCGTCAGACCGCGCACCGCGAAAGGCACCGTCGAGTTGCCCACCATTTTGATGGTCGAATCGGTCGCATAGATAAACTTGCCATTGAACTGCACGTTGAGCTGATCCACCTTCGCTTTGAATGATGCGTCCAGCCCATTCTTGAATTCGAAGATCAGGTCGCTGGCGTAGTACGCCTCGGTCACCAGCAGCCGGTCATTGATCCATTGCCACTGATCCGAGCCCTTGGTCTTACGCAACGCCGTAAGAATCCGCTGCCCGGAAAACCCGTCCGTAAAACCCGACATCGTGACCAAGCCGATCGACAGCGTGACGTCCTTACTTGCAGCGAGGTCCGCTTCCAGTGTCAGCCCGTACTGCGGCAGAGGAATCGACCCGCCAACCTCGAACCGGTCGCGCACCGACTCGGTGAGGATGTTCGCATTGTTGTGCTCGCTTGGGTACTTCGCAGGGGTAATCTCATCATTCCCGTCATAGTCCCACGCCAGTCCCGCGACGCCCTTGATCTTCGGCGGACGCGCATAGCCCAGCCAAGAACCCTCGTCCCAGTTCAGCAGCATCCCCGGCTGGATATTCGACGAGCCCAGATTAATCGGCACGGCCGAATAGTTACGCATCATGATCCGCGAAAGCTTGTGCAGGTTGCTCATTGCCTTTTCCTTGTTTAAGTAGCGGTTGATCGAAGCGAAGAGAAAATTACCCACCCCGAGTGACAACTAGCTGTCACACCCGACGTACAAACTTTCAAAAATCTGTCTGGATGCGCACAACCCCGCAAAATGCCCCGCCCCAACGCCACACGAACTCAAAACTGCACGACTCCCTGCCCCGCCATTGCGCACCGACTGTGCGCGCAAGAAAAACCCCGCATGTGTGTGCGGGGCTCTAAAGCAAAATGAGAGATTAAACGGACCGATTCAATTAGTAGCGGTAGTGATCGGGCTTGTACGGGCCGTCCACCGGCACGCCGATGTAGTCGGCCTGGGCCTTGGTGAGCCTGGTCAGCTTCACGCCCAGCTGGTCAAGGTGCAGGCGTGCCACCTTCTCGTCCAGCGCCTTGGGCAGGATGTAGACCTTGTTTTCGTACTTCTTGTTGTTGGTCGCCAGCTCGACCTGAGCGATCGTCTGGTTGGTGAACGACGCGGACATCACGAACGACGGGTGGCCGGTCGCGCAGCCCAGGTTCAACAGGCGTCCCTCGGCGAGGATCAGCACGCTGTGGCCGTCCGCGAACGTCCACATGTCGTACTGCGGCTTGATGTTGGTCTTCTTGGCGATCTTGGCGAGCTTGGCCATCTGGATCTCGTTGTCGAAGTGGCCGATGTTGCCGACGATCGCCTTGTCCTTCATCTTCGCCATGTGGTCGGCGGTGATGATGTCGAAGTTGCCGGTGGTGGTGATGAAGATGTCGGCCGTAGAAACAACGTCCTCAATCACGGTGACCTGGTAGCCTTCCATCGCGGCCTGCAGCGCACAGATCGGGTCGATCTCGGTGACGATGACGCGTGCGCCCTGGCCACGCAGCGACTGGGCGCAGCCCTTGCCCACGTCGCCGTAACCGCAGACCACCGCGACCTTGCCCGACATCATGACGTCGGTGGCGCGGTTCAGACCGTCGATCAGCGAGTGGCGGCAGCCGTAGAGGTTGTCGAACTTGCTCTTGGTGCACGAGTCGTTGACGTTGATGGCGGGGAACAGGAGCTTGCCGACCTTGGCAAATTCATACAGCCGGTGCACGCCGGTGGTGGTTTCTTCGCTGACGCCCTGGCAGTCCGCGGCGACCTTGGTCCAGCGGCCGGGGTTCTCAGACAGGTTCTTGCTCAGCACCTTGAGGATCTCGCCCCATTCTTCGGAGTCGGACTCGGGGTTGAACGCGGGCACTTCGCCGGTCTTCTCACACTCGACGCCCTTGTGGATCAGCAGCGTCGCGTCGCCGCCGTCGTCGACGATCTGCGTCGGGCCGGCACCGTTGCCAAAGTCCAGCGCGACATCGGTGCACCACCAGTACTCCTCGAGCGTCTCGCCCTTCCACGCGAAGACCGGCACGCCCTGGGGCTTGGTGATCGTGCCCTTGGGACCGGCGACGACCGCGGCGGCGGCCTCGTCCTGCGTCGAGAAGATGTTGCAGCTCACCCAGCGCACCTCTGCACCGAGTTCCACCAGCGTTTCGATCAGCACCGCCGTCTGCACGGTCATGTGCAGCGAGCCCATGATGCGCTGGCCCTTGAGCGGCTTGGACGCGCCGTACTCGGCACGGCAGGCCATCAGGCCCGGCATCTCCTGCTCGGCGAGCATGATCTGCTTACGCCCCGCCTCGGCCAGGCCCTCGAGCACTTCGACGCTCGATCCGGGCTGGAGCTTGTACGAGATGCCGTTGGCGGCGGTGTCGATGGTAAGGTTTGCAGAAGTCGGAGCGGCGGAGGTTGCGGTCATGGTTTTCCCTTGTGTTGGGTGTTGGTTGTTTCTGAATTTGAAAATTTAGTGACGTGTTGCAGTCGTGATCAGTAAGGCCGGACCCGTCGCCTCGGGGGAAGGCGGCAGCGGGCGGCAGATAACGCGTCTAAAACCCGCAGCAGCGAACTGCTCGGTCAATGCGTCGGTCGTAAAACCGCTGCGAACCTGGCCCATCTGTCGGCGGAACGGCTCGCGGTTGTGCGCAAAGAGGTCAACAACAACCGCGCGGCCGCCGGGCCTGAGCACACGGTACATCTCGCGGATCGCCGCAGCAGAGTCCTGCACATACGTCAGCACAATCACGCACAGCGTCGCGTCGATCGACGCATCCTCGATCGGTAGCGAAACAAGATCGCCCTGACGCAGCTCAATGTTTGCAAGGTCATGTGTGCGCTGACGTGCCGCGGCGAGCATGGGCTTGGAGTTATCGATACCAATGATGTGCTCAACGTATGGCGACAACTCACGCGCCAGCGCACCGCTGCCGCAGCCCAGGTCCGCGACCGTCCAGTGCGACGGGATCAGCCCGAGCATGGCGTCGCGCGTGAAGGCCTGGCCGTAGAGCTCGTGCCGGATGTTGTCCCAGTGCTCGGCGGCATCGGCGAAAAACGCTCCCGCGTCCTGCTGCTTGTTCAAAACAAGCTGCTGCAGACGCAGCCGGTCCTGCTGAAGCGTCGCCCAATCCCCGGCCTGACCACGCGTGATCAGCCAGAGCTCACGCTGGGGCTGCTCAAGTTCATCGAGCACGACCTGATACAGATTCGTCGTCCCCTGCCGTCGGCTGATCGCCCAGCCCTCGTCCGCAAGGATCTTGAGGTGCCGCGACACCGTGGACTGGGGCAGCTGCAGGACATCACAAAGATCGGAAACCCCCAGCTCATGCTCCGCCAGCAGCGCCAACAGACGCAGCCGCGTGGCGTCAGCCAGTGAGCTCATCCAGCGCAAAAGCCGGTCGGGTTGGAGGGCGGGGGTTTGTGACATTTCATCAATCCGTTTATCCGGATAGATAAGTATATCGTCCATTCCCCCCAATTCCAGCGCAATAACTCACTGAATCTCAAATCATTCTCAAATTTTAGAGAATGAACGAAGCGGCCGATCCCGCGTCCTAGTGCTATGTAAAAACCCCCGGATAGCTACAATCTCATTGCACACCAATGCTTACGCAAAAACGAGCCAACCCGATCCTCCTGGTGCTCACGCTAGCGATGACCCTGACCGGGCTGGGCTGTCAGTATGAAACGCGGGTCCGCAGCACGTGGGATTCCTGGCGTCAGCTGGAGTGGGCCGACAACAAGCCCCAGTCCAAGGCCAGCGGGTCCGGCAGCGCCGCGACAACCGACCGCGGCTACGCGGTAGAGCTCGCTCGCTTCGAGGGCGACAGCAGCTATTCACAGGCCTATCAATTCGTCACCGCCACACGCCAGCAGACCGACCTCGCCCAGCTCTGGCACTCCACCAGCAACGGCATCACGACCCTCTACGCCGGACGATTCCCCGACCGTGACAGCGACGACGCCAAGGCCATGCTCCGACAGGCACGCAGCGCCAAGGTCAACGGCAGCCGACCCTTTGAAGACGCGAAGATCGTCAAGCTCACACGCGCAGAGGGCCAGGTCCTCGACCCACGCGACCTGCGCACACTCAAGGGCAAGCAGCTCTACACCCTGCAGATCGGCTACTTCGACCGCACCTACGGATCCAACTACCGACGCGCCGCCGAGACCGCCGTCGACGTCCTCCGCGAACAGGGCGAGCAGGCCTACTACTACCACGGCCCAAACCGCTCGATGGTCCTACTCAACGCCTGGAACTATCAACAAGCCTTCACTCTACAGGGCTCGGTCGATCGCTACAGCAACCTCGTCCGCGCCGTGCAGGAGAAGTACCCCTTCAACGTCCCCAACGGCCAGACGCCCAACGATAGCGCCGACCCCAATTCACGTGAAGACAGCCGGTCGTTCCTCGTGCCGATCCGGTGATGCGATCTATGGCGCCTTGTTTTCCTTGAGCAATCGCACCAGCAATTCAATCAGCGCCCGCTTGACCTCTTCCATCGCAGGGCAATCATCTCCCAGCAGCTTCCGCAGGCTCGTCACCGGCCGACCCGCGAGCCCGCACGGCACGATCAGATCAAAGTGCGAAAGGTCCGGATCTACATTGAGCGCCAGCCCGTGCATCGTCGTGTTCTTGCGAATACGCACACCCATGGCACAGAGCTTGGCCGAGCCGGCCTTGAGGCTTGTGCACTGAGGCTTGGAGTTTGTAGTGATAAACCTCTTGTCACTCTGACCCTCAAGCCCCAAACCACAGGCCTCAGGACTATCGCCCACCCACACGCCCGTGTTCCCGCACTCGCGGTGGCCGGCGATCCCCCATCCGGCGATCGTGTCGATCACCGCCTGCTCGAGCAGCCGCATGTAGCTGCTTAAGTTCAGCCCGAAGTCGCCGAGCTTGAGGATGGGGTAGACGACCAGCTGACCCGGGCCGTGGTACGTGATGTCGCCGCCGCGGTCGGTCTCGTGGGTGCTCACGCCCTGCTGAACCAGCTCTTCGTCGCTCGCCAGCAGGTGGTCGCGCACGGCCGGCCGCCGCGTGAGCGTGATGACCGGCGGGTGCTCGACCAGCAAAATCGTGGGCGGCGACTGCCCCTCAATGACCTGCTGGTTCAGGTCGCGCTGCAGCCCCAGACCCCTGTCATAAGACAGGGTGCCCAGCTCGCGGATCAGTATATTCGGGGCGTCGGTCAAAAATGGCTGCCTCAGGGCGCAAGCCCGGTCTATCCCTTATGATACGCGACTAATCACAGCCGACCCTTATGGCCCAGATCCACCGTACTGCTACCGTTGATGACCAGGCCCAACTCGCAGAGGATGTGGTCGTGGGCCCCAACTGCGTCATCGAAGGCGCGGTCAAAATCGGCGCCGGCACAAAGCTCATCGCCAGCGTCTACCTCAAGGGCCCCCTGACCCTCGGCACCGGCAACACCATCTACCCCTTCGCAACCATCGGACTCGAAGCACAGGACTGGAAGGCCGACCCCAACAACCCCGGCCCCGGCACCATCATCGGCAACGACAACATCATCCGCGAGGGCGTCTCCATACACCGTGCCTCTCGCGGAATCCACCCCACCTCCGTCGGCAACCACAACTACCTCATGGCTTGCAGCCACATCGCACACGACTGCATCGTCGGCAGCAACTGCATGTTCGCCAACTCCGCCCTACTCGGCGGGCACTGCCAGGTCGCCGACCGCGTCATCCTCGGCGGAAACTGCGGCGTACAACAATTCTGCCGCATCGGCCGCATGGCCATGCTCGGCGGCTGCGAAGGCATGACCGCAGACCTACCCCCCTTCTGCATGATCCACCACACCAAGCAGGTCTCCGCACTCAACCTCATCGGCCTCCGCCGCGCAGGACTCCGCCAACACATCAAGCCCCTCCGCGAAGCATTCGACCTCTACTACCGCAGCGGATACCCCGCCTCCAAGTCCCTCGCCCTCATCGACCAGCAGAGCGACGACCCCCTCGTCAAAGAATTCACCACCTTCATCCGACAGTCCGAACGCGGCGTCACCGGCTACGGCGAATCCTTCAAACACCGACCCTGGCTCAAGCCCGAGTTCTACCAGGACCCCAGCGGCGAAAGCTAATCCGACCCGTGCGCATATCATCCCTGCGATGCAGCGCAAAACGTGTCCCTGACAACCTTCACCAAGTGCGCAAAATCCCCGGCGCGCACAAATGAAATGCCCACGCTCCCTAAGCGCCGGCCTCGCCCGCACCAACCCATCCACCCCCCCCCCCCCCCCCCCCCCCCCCCCGGGCCAGAGCGAAGCGCCGGCCCGGGTCCCCACCCCACCCCCACCCCCACCAAGACCGCCGACCCCGTCGCCGACCTTGGTCTTTCATCCCCCTTCTATCAATCACCGCCGCTCGACTTTGCGCGCACAACTCGCGAACCCCTCACCCGCCCTGAGCGCCGGCAAGGCAACGCCACATAAAAAATCAGCCCATTCAAAACGCTTTATGAACCGTTTGTGCGAAGTATCAGACAAGGTGTAATCAAAATAGCGACAGAGCGCAACGACCCCGACATACGCCGGAAAAACAGAGGGTCGTAACAAGGCCTGTCCGACTCTATTAAATCCCCCTTTGCCTAGCCGCCGAGCGACGCCTCGGCGGTGGGTGCTGATGTGTGGCGCGGGGAGGAGTCCGCCGCTGTTGGCGGTTCGTCCGCCGCGACGTCGCGCGGCGGCTGAGGGACTAAACGAGGGGGACCTAAAAGTCTACAACCACGACCGATTTTCATTAATAATGGTATCCGACACCTTTAGTTTCCTCGAAACGCTTTTATAAACGACTCCCGACCCCTTTTCTTCTTCTCAACAACGACATGCCCGGCGTTTCGCTTCGGAGTTGAATATGTCAGGAGTTGTGTCATTAATGGTATCCGACACTTTTAGGTCCCCCCGCATAGATCAAAACCGTGATCGATAAAACTCCTTGAGCTCATTCAAGACGGTTGCGCGTAACTCAGAATTATCCGTTGTTGAAGCAAGATCAATCAACATTACCGCGGAATTACTTGATATGGCTGGAGATCTATCAAATAGATCGACACTTAATAATTCCAATCCGCGGTTGGTGTCATGAAATTGGCAATCGAGCCGAGCTATAACGACTGCGGCAGTGCGATCATTATTTTTATTGGCAGCGACGTACAAATTATCTATAGCTTTTTTAACATTTTCGCTATCTTGCGTATCGATTATTGTTAGAGCGGATTCAAGTACTCCCTCAGACCACAGTCGGCCGTCATTTCCAGTATCAGTTCCACTAAATGCTTCATCTATATCAAATGTGCCTTGAATAATTACGGGCTTAAGTTGGTCAAATAGTGTCCCATCTTCAAGTATACAGATTGTTGCATGACGGGACGTGAATGATTTCTCTGTGTTACATCCAAATAGGCTGAGTAGAGAAGCTGTACAGAACATCACCGTCAACGATGTTCGATTTCGCATTGCGTAACCACCTTTCTGTACTACGGCCTTCGATCTAAGCCAATTTTAGGACCAGTTCTGCGATCATGGATTAGAGTATCTCCTGCCTTATCAGGGCTCCATCCATCAACAGTAGCGACAATACCCTGGAGAGTATCATTGCCTAATCCATGACCCCACCACTGACCACCACCAACATATATAACATTTTCACCTGCCTCAATCCCTTTAGGGATGCTTGTGTTTTCAACGTAACCACCATCACCTGGAACCCAATCGTCAGGATCTGGCACTACTGAGTCGTATACAAATGCACGCCTATTAAATAGGTTTTTGTCGTTAATCTTGTTCGTACTATCTGTAGTCAAGCCTCCAGAGTCATTGTCAAACGCACCTTCTCCCGGCCCTCCCAATCCTTCATTTCGGTAAGCATCGAGCGTTCCTTTTAGATGACAAAAGATTTCTCCTGGTCCACAAGCCATTGGATTGCTTGCTCCGTCATCAAAAACGTTATCCACCGCCCCACTGGGATCATTTGTGCTAAGTATTTTGCCCCTTGGGTCTAATTGCCAAAACTTAGGATTTAGGTTATTGCCTCCTTGGAATGGTGCACTGAAAGCTTTGGTAGCTTCCACTACCTGTCTCCGTGCAAAAACGTGCAATGCGAGGTTTTGTATTGTTCCATCTGTGATTTGGAAATTTCGCTTTGATCGAATCATAGTTGCTAAAATTTCACCATCTAAATCACCATGACTATACACAGCATACCCCGTATATCGGTAAAGGTCTCTGTCACCAATTTGTTTCATATCAAATGCGTCTACTCGCTTATTCTCAATGAGCCATTCACTGACTTCGCATTTTGCAATGATCGTGGTGCCCATTGGGTCTAATGCGCCGTGCATGGCATGATAGCCCGCATATAAATTCATCCCATCGGCGTAGCGGGCCTGAGCGGAGGTTGTTAGCACAAGGGATGCGATGAGCACAAGCAAGGTGGAAGCGATGGACTTCATGGCGTTTTCCCTGATTTAGTACTGGGTCGAAAAAGGGGGGTCGAAAAAGGGGTCTGGAGTCGTTTTCCAGGGGCATGCTCTGATTATACCCGAAACGCTCGAAACGCTTTCAAAAACGACACCCGTCCCCTTTTATGCGCCCTTTTATTCGCCCTGCGCCCGCGTTCCTAGCCGCCGAGCGACGCTTCGGCGGTGGGGGCTGATGTGTGCGCAGGGGGAGTCCGCCGCTGAATTTGTTGATGGTTCGTCCGGCGCGACGTCGCGCGGCGGCTGAGGGGACATGCTTTCGGCGGAACTAAAAGTGTCGGATTGTCTCTGTTAGACCCTCACTCAAACTTCAGCGACTCGCACATCGCGCGGAGGGCGGTGGTGAGGGCTTCGGCGTGCTCGGCTTTGCAGGTGAGTTTGAAGGTCCAGGTCTCGGTGGGCTGGGCGGGGTCTGAGCCGCGCGGGGCCCAGACGGCGAGGATGGCGGCGTTGTTCTGCTCGTTGACCAGGGGGAGGAAGGTTGCGGTGGTGTCGCCGAGTTTGAACTGTTCGTAGCCGGAGGTGGCGGCGCTGGTGAAATCGGCGGCGGGCAGGGGCAGGCCGACCTGCGTGCACCAGCGTCCGACGTTCTGCGCGAAGCCGCCGACGTCGCCGGGCCAGCGGGAGATCGCCAGTTCTGCGCCGTCAAACTCTGCGGGGGGCAGGAGCGTGAGCAGGCGCATGGGTTTGTCGGCGCCCTTGGTCCAACCTTCGGGCAGGTCGAGGGAGAGGCCGGGGATGGCGAGGTGGTCGGTCAGCGTTTCGGGCTTGACCGGGCCGAGCGCAACGTCGGTTTCAACCGTCGGCGTGAGCTGGGGAGCGGGCGTCACTTGCGGCTGCGCGGGTGCTTCACCGGTGGGCAGCGCCGAATCGGTTGTTGCCTTGTCGCAGGCGGCGAGGGTGAGTGAGGCGAGAAGGATGAGGGGGGCGTGGTATTTCATGTTGTTTACTACGAATGGGGTTTAATGCGGGTCGTAGGGGACGCTTCGCGTGGCCCGCTATACGTTGTTGTTTCAGACTTTCAGTGTCGGGTCGTATTTCAGGGCATCGGCGTAGCGTTGGCGGATCGGGGCGACGACCTGGGCGATGAAGGCGTCGACCTGCTCGGGGGATCGGCCGACGTATTTGCTGGCGTCGAGGACGTTGTTGAGGTCTATCCCTTTGAAGGCCGGCTCGTTGCTGAGCCTCGCTAGAAGGTCGTTGTCGGCGCCCTCGGCCTTGACGCGGTGGGCGGCGGCCTGGCTGTGGACGCGGATGACCTCGTGCAGCTCCTGCCGGTCCCCGCCCTGCTGTACGGCGGCCATGAGGATGTTTTCGCTGGCCATGAAGGGCAGTTCCTTGGCGAGGTTGGAGGCGACGGTGTTCTCGTAGACGACCAGGCCGGAGGCGACGTTGATGGCGATGTCCAGGACGCCGTCGAGCGCGAGGAAGGGCTCTGGGAGGGTGAGTCTGCGGCAGGACGAGTCGTCGAGGGTGCGTTCCATCCACTGCTCGGCGGCGGTGGTGTAGGGTGTCTGCGTGAGTCCGATGACAAAGCGTGAGAGTCCACAGATGCGTTCGCATCGCATGGGGTTTCGCTTGTAGGCCATGGCGGAGGAGCCGATCTGGTCTTTTTCGAAGGGCTCTTCGATCTCCTTGCGGTTGGCGAGCAGTCGGATGTCGGTGGCCATCTTCATGCAAGCTGCGGCGACGGCGCTGAGGGCGCTTGCGACGAGGGCATCGAGCAGTCGCGGGTAGGTCTGTCCGGTGACGGCGAAGCGCATGTCCGGGTCCCAGCCCATTTTTTGGGTGACCCTGCGGTCGAGCTGGTCGACCTTGTCGTGGTCTCCGTTGAACAGTTCGAGGAAGGAGGCCTGGGTGCCGGTGGTTCCCTTGACGCCGCGGAAACGGAGGGTTTGCAGGCGGTGTTCGATTTCGCCCAGTGCGATGACGAGGTCCTGTATCCAGAGTGTGGCGCGTTTGCCGACGGTGGTGGGCTGCGCGGGCTGGTAGTGGGTGAAGCCGAGGGTGGGCATCGCGCGGTAGTCGGCGGCGAAGCTGCTCAGTCGGTCGATGAGAGTGGCGAGCTTGCTGGCGATGAGGGTGAGTGCCTCGCGGAACATGATCAGTTCGCTGTTGCAGACGACGAACTGGCTGGTGGCGCCCAGGTGGATGATGGGTCGGGCGGTCGGGGCGAGGTCGCCCAGGGCATGGACGTGTGCCATGACGTCGTGTCGCAGCTTCTTTTCGTAGGCGGCGGCGGCGTCGTAGTCGATGTCATCGAGGTGGGCGGAGAGCTCGGCGATCTGCTGATCGGTGATCGACAGGCCGAGTTCCTGCTGGCTCTGAGCGAGCGCGAGCCAGAGTTTGCGCCAGGTGGTGAACTTGAAACGGGGGGACCAGATGCGCTGCATCGCGGGGGAGGCGTTGCGGCTGGCCAGGGGGGACTGGTAGGTGCTGTCTTGGGGCATGTTTATCGCGTTGGGTATCGAATCAGGGCCGATGCTCATGGTACACTTTGGACGGGAGAATCGCCGCCGCGCGTCTACGGAAGGATGTGCCGGGAGGGTATTATCGGATGTTTGAGCCCAGCGATACGGATCTGATGGCGCAGGTGCAGGCCGGGGACCGCGCTGCGCTGGGCCGTCTGCTGGAGCTGCATCAGGACCGGCTGTTTAACATCGCCCTGCGGATGGTCTCGAACCGTGACGACGCGGCCGAGGTGACCCAGGACGCGATGGTCAAGATTATCCAGCACATCGACTCGTTCCGCAGCGAGGCCCAGATCACGACCTGGATGACCCGGATCGTGATGAACCAGGCGATCACCCGCCTGCGCCGCCGCAAGCTCCGGGACCACGCCTCGCTGGACGCGTCCCGGCCGACCGCCAACGGGGACGACCAGGCCGCCAGCCTGCGTCAGATCCTTGAAGACAGCCGGGAACCTTCGGCGGAGCTGTGCGTCGAAGAGAGGGAAATGATCGAACGCCTGCTCGCTGCCATCGATCGCCTGGACTCGGACTTCCGAAGCGTGCTCGTGCTGCGCGACCTGGAAGAGATGGACTACCAGCAGATCGCCGACGTGCTGGAGATCAAGGTCGGCACCGTCAAGAGCCGGCTGTTCCGTGCCCGGCTGGCGCTGCGGCAGGAGATGATGAAGATCGCCCCCGCGACCGTCCGACACACCCAAGACTGACCCCACGCATTTAACCGATACCACCGACGACCATGCTAGACCGTTACGACCAGGACCTGCTGCTGGATTACCTCGAGGGCGAACTCGAAGGCGACCGGCTTGCGCAGTTTGAAAACGACCTCACGCAAGACCCACAGCTCGCATTACTGCTGGGCGAGATGGCCAACGACCGCGCCGCGCTGCGTGCCCTGCCACGCGAACAGGCCCCGGCCGACCTGATCCACGACCTCACGCAGTCGCTCGAACGCAGGATGCTTCTGGACGACGCGGCGACCGATGCGGGACCGATCCCGATCACGCGTGGGCGTGACCTCGCTTCGTCGCCGAATACCGGAGCAATCCACTGGGGACGCGTCGCGGGGCTAAGCGGCCTGGCCGCGTCGGTCGCGATCGCTGCGGGCGTTGTCGTTCTCATGCAGGAAAACGACCAGCTGATCAACACCGCCGAGCGACTGGCGCAGAGCACCCAGCCTGCTGCCGTTGATAAAGCGGACGGCCACAAGCCCGAACTCCTGGCCGCGATCGACCCGGCTGCTGCGCCGGCTACGACTGCGGGCGCGCAGCCTTCTATTGCAGCAATTGAATCAGACGCGACCCGCCCGTCCTTACCCGGCGGCAGAGGCGGTGAACTCCGCGGCACCGTTTCGCCTGAGGCCGGGTCTTTCCAAAGGGGCGTTCGAGAACCTAGCGACCAAGGCATCGGCGGCGATCGACTGGCGATCGCTCCAAATTCGATCAGCGAAGACAGCGCCCGCCGCTTGAACACCACTGCCAGCAGCGGTGAACTAACTGCGGCCCTCGCCTTCGCCGCCACGCCGCCACGCCAGCAGCTTGTCCTCTACACCGAGGAGCCCGGCTGGACGCGCGAGCAGCTTGTCACCCTCTGCGTCGACAACAACATCCCCATCGTTCAGACCAACCTCAACACCCCTTCGCAGATCGCTGCGCAAGCTCCGGCCAATCAACCGGAATTGGACGAGAACACCCAAACCGATGCACAGGCCGTCGGCTCCGACAGCTTCGCGCTGCTGGTCAGCGACGAGCAGCTCGACAAGCTTCTTTACAACTTCAACGGCGACGTGCCGGTAAGCAAGGAAAAGCTCGGCAAGCGCTCGGCATTCGCGAACCAGGCGGCCGTGGTCACCGAGCTGGATCTCAGCAACGATGTCTATGCCGAGCAGAAGCTGTCGAGCGATAACAAGATCGTACCTGACGCGCCCGAAGCTCTAGATTCACACGCCTCGGACGCTGTTGAATCGCAGCTCCAGTACAACGGCACGGCACAAGCCATCGAGCTGCGACTGCCGCAGGACCTCGGCTCGGAGTACGCCAACGATCGCAACCGGATCAACGTCTATAACGGCAGCAATACCATCGCGAACCAGTACCAGACGCAGTACAAGCTCAGCAACCAAGCCAAAGAACAGCCCGAAGCCGAATCGGCTAAGGCCGCACATGATCTGTGGGCCGCTGGGAACCCCGACTCAGATGATGCGTCCTTGACTCAGCGCAGCAAGCAGTATTCGGATGGAGCAAACGCACCCGAGCCCATCGCCCCGTTGACCGACACGGTTGCAAACCCAGCCCATCAAGCGCCGGAAGGTGACCCGCACGCCGAAGAAGCCTCACCGCGGGATGCCGGATCGCTGCGTGGCAACTGGCTGGCCCCCTACCTGCCCCTGGCCCAGACCACGCCGATCCTCAACTGGCAGTACGACGTCGCCGCGGTGAATCCGCAAAGGCTCGTACCCATCATGATCAGGCAGGCTCCGCCCGACGAGGTCCGCAGCCTCCGCAGCCAGCAGCGCGCCGCCTACGGCCAGGCCAACGAGCGCAGCAACACGGCTCTGAAGGAAGAAGCCCAGCAGCCCCGCGAGGCAGCGCCTGCGGACACCTCCGAGCCCGCCGCCGTCACCAGGCCCGCCGATGAATCGCGCGAGTCGAACTGAGCACAGACTCAGTAGCCCGCGTGATTCAATCTCTACTTCGCCTGCCGGTGCGCGGACCACTCGATGGCGCCATCGTGTTCGATTTGCAGCTCGACCATGCCCCGCTCAGAGGTGCGCAGGCGTGTGACGCCCGGCCGCTCAAGCAGCGGTGCCCAGCGGTCCTGCTCCGGACGACGCGGTCCGGCCGACTGCAGCACCAACACCGGCGAAACCGCAGATAACCAGTCCGGCGACTGCTTGATGAAGCTGCCATGGTGCGGGAGATCGGTGACATCCGCTTTCAAGCCTGCGCGACCCTGAAGCAACTGATCAATCGCGTCGCCCTGGATATCGCCGTTAAGAAGCACCGCGCGATTCGCCACATCGACCCGCAGGACCAGTGCGTTGTTGTTGTTCAGCTCAGAGACAAAACCTTCCGCGGGCCAGAGGACCTCTAGCTCAGCCCCGCCCAGCGCTGCACGCCAGCCCCGCTCGATCGGCTCAGGCTCGAAGCCGCGCTCGCGCAGGCCGGCGACCAGAAACGCCGTCGCGCCCTCGGGCTTGAGCGACGCATCCCGCATCACGTCCGGCGAAACCAGCACCCGCCCCACTTCGACGCCGTCAATAACATCCAGCACCCCCACGTAGTGGTCCAGGTCCGCGTGCGAGATCATCAGCATGTCGATCCGCCTGACATCCAGCGCCCGCAGTGCGGGGACGATGCTGCGTTCGCCAACACGCCAGTAGTTCTGCGAGCCGCAGTCGAACATGAGCGACTGATTGCCGCTGCGCACGAGGTAGCACGACCCGTCCCCGACCGAAAACATATTGAGCGTAAGCGCCGGCGCATCGTCGCCGCTCATCGCACTGCGCGGTTTCTGCTCCGCCCACCCCCAGCCGATCACCAGGAGCATGCCAAGCATCAGCGCCGCGTATCGCCTGTGGAACAAGCCCCCAAACACCGCGAGCACCAGGCACGACGCGCAAAAAGTCCATGCCGCCGACGGCGCAGACCACAGCGTAAAACTCGCGCCAGGCCAGCGCTGGGCCTGAACCACCAGACCCGACAGCGAGTCCCCCGCCGCCGCCAGCGGCACGCCCAGGAGCGAACCGATCGCCGGCGAAAAAAGCCCCACGATGATCTTGAGGTACCCAAGACCCAGCACCAGCGTCAGCACCGGCAGCGCCAACGCCGACATCACGATCGCCAGCGGACTGACCAGCAGAAAGTGATGCATCACCAGCGGCAGCGCCACCGCAAACGCCACCACACTCACCGCCGCAAAATCAACACACCACCTCACCCCAAGATCCCACAGCGAGGGGTGCACCACCTGCGCCTCCGGCTCGGCCAGCATCCACCGCGAGACCGGCCGGGCAAACAACAGGATCGCCCCCACCACGCCGAAGCTCAGTTGAAACCCCGCACTGAATAAGTCCGTCGGCCTCCAGATGAGCACGATCAGCGTCGCGGCGCTAAGCAGCTGCACACCCGTCAGCCGACGCCCCAGCCCGTAGCCCGCGCAGAACACCCCCGCCATGATCGCCGCGCGGACAATCGGCGTGCGCCAGGGCACGGCCAGCAGAAACAACGCCAACACGATGAGCACAAGCCCCGCAACCACTCTCGGTCGGCCGAAGAACAAACGCCCCAGCGACCACACCATCAGGAGCAGAATCCCCAGGTGCGCCCCGCTGATCGACAGCACGTGGCTGAGCCCGACTGCACGGAATGAGTCGCTGAGGTCGGCGATGTCGCCGCTGCGACGCCCGAGCAGCAGCGCATCGAGAAGCCCAAGCAGTTCGCCGTCTTTGGGCATGCCCAGCCGAAGCGATGATGCTGCGGCGTCGCCGATCTGTCGGCGTATGCCTGTGAGTGTCCAACTCGGCGCAGGGCCCAGCGCCCTCCAGTTGCCCCGGCGTTCAAGGGTAAGCCGGCCGACGATGCCCTGCTCGCGCAGGTAGGCGCGGTAGTCGAACTCGCCGGGGTTCTGCGTCGATCCGATCGCGCCCAGCCGGCCCGTCGCTTCGATCCGCTGGCCCAGATGCGGGCGGTGGTCGTGCTCAATGAGGCTGACCAGCACGCTGCCGACCGCCGGCTCAAAGCCACGCCCCGCATCGACCGCGTCCAACTCAAGCTCGAAGAGCGTGCTCGGGCCGTCGAAACTGAATGAGCCGAACGCGCCCTGATCAGACACCACCGCGCGGGGGATACTCGCGATCGTCCCGCGCACCCGCGTGATCGCCGGCTGGTCGTGGATGAATCGCAGGACATGCGTCGTCGCCGCACCGTCACGCTGCACCACCAGCCAGGCGCCGCCCAGTAGCGCCAGCCCGACCAGCGCCGTGCATTTTCCAGCACTCTGAAACGGGCTCTTGATCAGTCCAAGGCTAATTAACATCGCCACCAGCGCACTGCCGACTAACCACCACGGGCTTGTGCCCTGCGGAGTAAGCACAACCCCCGACACCCACGCCAGGGCCAGTCGCGTCACGAGTGAAACACCGGCCCACGCCCCCGGCTTATCCCCCGTCGTGTCGAAACTTGAGAGCATCGGGCAAGTTTACCGGCCGTTGCACGTGTTGAATATCACCTGTTTATCATGCACCGATGCAGACGACCGATCCGATCGCCGGGATTGACGGGCTCATCTTTGCCGCGCGGCAGCTGGTCGATGGGCTCTACACAGGACGTCACGCCTCGCCGCTGCGTGGCACGGGGGTCGAGTTTCACGACTACCGCCCCTACACCGCCGGCGACGACCTGCGGACCATCGACTGGAAACTCTTTGGCAGAACCGACCGCTACTACCTCAAACGCTACCGACGCGAGACCGACCTGAACCTGCATGTCGCGGTGGACGGCTCGGCATCGATGGGTTTTGCTTGCCTGGACGAGCACCGCGTCCGACGCACCTCGACCAAGTTCTACACCGCGCAGCTGCTCGCGGCCTCGCTGGTCACGCTGGCGGTGCGACAGGGCGACCGCGCGGGGCTGGCGGTTTTTGACCGCAAGCTGCGCTGCCTGCATCCGCCGACCGGCTCTCCGCGTTTGGTGCAGTCGATGATTGCCGAGCTTGAACAGGCCGAGCCCTCGACCGGCCAGGCCGACCTCGCGTCTTCACTCGTGCAGCTTTCGCACACCCTCAAGACACGCAAGGCCGCGATCGCCGTGATCAGCGACCTGCTCGACGAGCCCGAGCCGATGCTCCAGGCCTTCGATCGCCTGCGCTTTGCAGGCCACGAGGTGCTGGTGTTCCAGGTCCTTGCGCCCGATGAGCTTGCGCTGCCCGATAGCCCGCGGGGCTTATTCATGCGTGACCTCGAGCAGGGCCCGCCGGTCAACACCAACCCCCGCATGGTCGCGCGACGCTATCGCGAACTCATGCAGCAGCACCTGGACCAGGTCCAGCGCTCGCTGTCTGCAAGAGGGATCGATCATGTGCTGGTTAATACCGCTCAGCCGCTGCTCCCCGCGCTGCGTCAGTACCTGATCCGACGCGCAGCACGCGGCGGGTAAGCAGCGCGGTAACGGGTTTACGCGCAAGGCGGGCGGCCTGATTACTGGGATGTAGACCCGGGGTGCACTTTTTCGGCTTCGAGCAGGACGTTGAGCATCAGGTCGCGTGCGCTATCAACGCTGTAGCCGTTGATGCCGTACTGCTTGACCCCGAGCATGCCCAGCGAGATGTCCTCGTAGGAGTTGAGCACGGGGTAGCGATCGGCCTTGGCGTAGCCACGGAGCATTGCCTGGGTATCAGGGTTAGAGCGTTCAAGCACCATGCGTCGGTAGACCACGCGTCGGTTATTCTTCGCGCCCTCGGGGAGGTTTCGGCCGGTGATGATGTCGGCGCGGGTGCCGACCTTGTCTTCGCCGCCGACCCTGGCAAAGTCGTCCGCCATCTGGTCGCGGATCGACTCGACGAACTTCCCGGTGCCGCCGAGGTTTTCAATAAGAACCGTCCCGCCCGAAGCGATGTAGTCGTTGACGGCCTTGCGTTCGGCGTCTTCGAGCTTGACCTCGTTGATGCCGACCATATGAAGCAGCGCCGGGTCCGCGTCGGCCAGACGACTGAGCGGGACACTTTCAATCACCAGCTTCTTGCCGGTCTGATTGAACATGTAGTTTTCCATCGCGGCGTAGACATTGCTTTCGGGCATCACGCCGTTGGGGTCTTTGAACTGGGGGATGACGACCTTGATCGTGCCGGTTTGAGAGCGCTGCTGACGGGCGATGATCGGGCTGGTCAGCCGCGGGGTCAGTTCGCCGCGGTCGGTGGCGACGCCGTAGATGTTGACGATGTAACGCCACGCGTCGGTCCGGGTCGGATCGGGCTTTTCGTCGGACTGGAAGGTCATGCCCCAGTCATCGTCGGGTATGACCATCAGGACACGGGCGCCGTTGCTCAGGATCTTGATCGGCGGGGCCTTGCGGCTACGCTCATCGCCTTCGAGCAGATTCGCCATCGGGTGATCCGGCTGCATCCGCTCGAATTTGAGGCTGGGGTACATCTTCGCGGCTAGTTCTTCGAAGCTTTGGCGGGTGCTGCCGCCGCTTTCGGCGTTGAGGATCAGCGTGCCGCCCATGTCGAGGTACTGCTTGATCTTGGCAACCTGAGCATCGCCAAGCGAAAGGGGAGCGTCGGAGCTGAACCACATCAGCGGCGCGGCGATCCAATCGGCGGGGCTCGACTCGATGTCGACGACCTGCCAGTTGATCTCGTGCTCGCGGAACTCGCTGATGTAGTTGTTGAGGAAGTAGATATCGTTCGGGCGGTTGTTCCATGCCGCGCCTTCGATCTGGAGCTTGTTGATCCAGACCGGCACACGTCCGCGAGCAAGGAACATGAGATCAAACGCCGCCTCGTGGATACGCGCACCGTACTGGGCATCGCGTGCGACGATTTTCTGGGCGATTTCCTGGAACCAGTCCTTGTTCCCGAAGTATTTTCTGCCGCAGGCCAGGCCGACGCGTTCATAGCCGTACCACGTGTAGCCTGCGCCGCTGTGGGCGCCGCCGTCGCCGGTATCGAAGTTCTTGTCCAGGTAGGCCAGGCCTTTTTCAATCGCGGCGGTGATCTTGGGGTCGGGCTTGGACTGCCCGCGGAAAAGCTCCTGCTGAGCGATCATCAGGCAGACGAGCCCGGACAGGGTCATCGAGGGCTTGGAGGCACCACTGGCGCCGTAGGTCCAGCCGCCGTCGGGGTTCTGCATGTTGAAGAAGTTCTGCATCGCGTTTTGCCAGAACGACTTGGGGATACTCAGCCCGCACTTGGACGCCTGCCACATCGCAAGCACGCCGTACTGCGTCGTCGAGTTGTCGACTCTGCCGGCCTTCTTGGCGTGCTTGTCCTCGCCTACCGGGGCGATCAGGTAATCAAACTTGGAAAGGTCGTACCAGCTGCGGAACATCGCGTCGGAGTCCTTGGTCAGCACACCCCCGTAAATATCCTTGGGCAGGTATGACCAGACGTGGACCCGCATCGACATCGCGTAGACGCCGGTGATCTCTTTCTTGGTCAGCAGATCAATCGCTTTTGCCAGCTTGGGGTTCTGTGGAGACTCGCCGGACACGATGAGCGCGAGGACCGCCATCGAGGTCGGTCCCCAGTCGTCGCGGTTTGCGGGGGCCTGGGCGGATTCGTGGTATCGTCCGAACCAGCCGCTGGTCTTTTCGTCTTGAGTGTCGTAGAAATATTTCTTGATCTTCTCAATCGCGACGCTGACCTGTTCGTCGGACAGGGAGCCGCCCTTGGACTGAGCAAAGACAGCCAACTGAGGCGGACAAATAAAAAGTCCCACTAAAGCAATACAAGACGCGAGCCAATTGCGCGAGTTAAGCAGGTTTTTCATGAAAGGAGTATATCCGTCCCTGCATCGATCCAGCAATAGCTACACGGATAAAAACTCGCGTAATCCCAATGAATAACGGGGGTTCCGCACTTACGATCATCGTTTTGGATTACAAAGCCCGGCGAGATTGCGGCGTCATGCGCTGCGTGCTTCGGTTGATGCTCGGCTTGCCTGACTGGCCGCGATCTCCACGCGGTCCATCACCGCCCGCATGTGCGGCGGGCGATCGGCCGGGTCCGGCTGCAGGCAGTCAAGCACCAGGTTCGACATCGCCGGCGGGCAGCTTGGAACGACCTCGATCGGCGGGATCAGCTTTTCCTTGCTGCGGTCGGATCGGATCTCCATCCCCGAGCCCTGCTCCTTGCCGGTCTTGCGAGGGATCATCGTCGGGACATGCGTGCCCGTCAGCAGCCAATACATCGTCGCGCCGAGGTTGAACATGTCGGTCTGAGGAACGATCGGACGACGCTTGACCTGCTCCGGAGCGATGTAGTCCGGCGTGCCCTGGATCCGTTCCTTGACCGTCCCGGACTTACAGCTCTGGCCAAAGTCAATCAGCTTCACCCGCCCCGCCGCGTCGATCATGATGTTGTTGGGCTTGATGTCGGCGTGGACAAAGCCCGCCTGGTGCATCACTTCAAGACCCTTGGCCGCGGCATGGAACAGCTTGCAGTAGCTGGTCATGCCATTGAACTTGATCGTTTCCAGGGTCTTACCCTTGACCAGCTCCATGACCACCAGCACCTCGGTGGTCCGCAGAAGCGCCCGCTGGCGGATCAAGCGATGAACACGCCGCAGCAGCGGTGTGTCGAAGTTCTTACCGATTTCGTATTCAAGAACAGCCTGGTCGATGTACCGCTGCTCGCTGGGCGATTTCTTGACGACCCGCTTGAGACAGTACTCCTGACCATCCTTATCTCGCACGGAATACAGCGTGCTGGCCGCACCCTGGCCTAGGGTAGCAACAACATCGTAGCCAGCGATCTGGTGGAACTCAGCCATAATCGAAGCCCCGCGAAACGCCGTAACTCTCTTGGAGTAAAGGCTTTACGTCGCGAGGCGAGTCCTAGTTGTCTCGAAATAACGGATAACGAATACGCATACTCTAAGCCCTTAACGGCTGCGAGGCAATCGTTTCTTGTCCGTAAAGACGATGGACCAGCGCCTCACTTACGCCTGATATCGGCTAACTTTAGTAACGAAATAACCTTATGAAAAAACCGGCTGCTCAGAGCCGGCTTGAACATTTACTGTGGAAAAACCCGACCCGATAGCAGATAAGCGGCTTACTCGCGGATCTGCTTGCGGAACTCGACCTCGGGGAAGTACGGGGCCAGGGAGTTGGCGGACTTGCCGGTCTGGACCTTGACGCTGTCGCGCGGGATGTTGAAGGCTTCCTGCAGCATCCGAACCAGTTCGATCGTTGATTCGATCTGGTCCTTGCTAAAGCCGTGGTTGTCGGCGTCGCCCATGAGGCAGATACCGATGGCTTCGCGGTTCCACTTATCCGCCTGCTCGCCGGCGATGTAGTCGCCGGGGGCCTGGTCCTTCCAGCGGCGGGAGATTTCAACCTCGCCATCGGAGCGGCCCTGGCGGTCAGCGATCACGAAGTGGTAGCCTCCTCCGCGGGGGGTGGGCATGCCAAGGCGTTCGTATTCTTTGTCCCAGGCGGCATTTAACTCAAGCTCGCCACCGCTGATACCGCGGGAATCGTGGATGATGATAAAACGCCATGCGTTGGCGTCGGTCAGGCCGAGGATTTCGTTCTTGGCCAGGTCGCTGGACATGTCCAGGGCGGACAGTGACCACGCATTGCGGCGGTAGCCGGGGTCGGGTTCAAGGGCGAGAAGTACCGAGCTGACCAGCGTCATTCCGACGACCAGGCAACCGAGCACACGTATGGTTCGCTTGTCTAACACCCGCTTCTTCCCGCTGGCAAGTCGATGAAAGGCGACGCCTGAATCCACCCGGCGTCTTGTAACCCTATGCTTCATCGACCGATGCCTCTTTACGCTTTGAAACTTCTGAAGGAAAGTGCGATAAAAATTGTCAGAACAAGTCTAATGGTCCGGGCTTTGTCGTCTAGGTACTTTTGTCAAGCACCAGCGCTAAAGTCATCAGGGCCGATCCATCGGCTCAAGCCTGGCACGCAGCGCAGGCCGGGGGTTTCCAAACGTGTCGGGCTCTTCTTCAGGGGGCTCGCCCCCACGAAGCGACTGATAACGGCTATACGGTGTGCGGGGCAGGTCCCCAGCCAACGGGCTCTTGGCGCATCCACCGAGCGATCCGACCAGGACACATAGCATCAAACATAGCCCTAATGCCGCCCTGATCATCGCCAGTTTCCATCTCACGCTTAATGAAGCAGTCAGTCTATCCCCTGTTACACGCCCCAACAACCTGGATGTCCGGAAAAATCGCTTTCCACCTGATATAAACTCCGTCCCATGCCAGCACCCGCAACAACTGCTCGAGAAGCCGCGGTCCGGATCATCGCGGCCCTGCGACATTTTGGCTTCACGGCCTACTTTGCCGGAGGCTGCGTGCGCGATGCCCTGCTTGGGCAGCGCCCCAAGGACTACGACATCGCCACCGACGCCACGCCCCAGCAGGTCCAGGAGCTATTCCCACGCTCGGCCGCGGTCGGGGCGGCCTTTGGCGTGGTCATTGTCTACACCCCCAAGCCCTCCCCACGCCACCGCTGGGTGACCGAGGTCGCCACCTTCCGGGCCGACAGCGACTACTCCGACGGTCGCCGGCCCGACTCGGTGCGTTTCACCAACGCCGAGGAAGACGCCAGGCGGCGCGACTTCACGATCAACGGCTTGTTCGCCGACCCGGCCGAGGACCCCAGCGCCGAAATACCCGACCGCATCATCGACTACGTCGGGGGCCAGGCGGACCTTGAGGCCAAGCTGATCCGAGCCATCGGCGACCCGGGCGAAAGGTTTAGCGAGGACTACCTTCGCATGCTGCGTGCGGTGCGTTTCGCGGCCCGGCTGGGCTTTGAGATCGAACCGCGGACCAGCGCCGCCATCCGCGCCAACGCACGCTACCTGGGCCAGATCAGCCGGGAACGCATCGGCCAGGAGCTCAATGCGATGCTGCTGGGGCCACGCCCCGCCGTGGCATTAAGGCTGCTGCAGGAGCACAAGCTCGACGCGCCGACCTTAAATGAAGACCCCAACGGCCACGGCCTGTCCTGCAGTGAAAAGCTGGACATGGATGCCGAAGTGCCCACCCGTCTGGCAGCATGGCTGATCGATCGGCATGGCCGAAGTGAGTCGTTCGGACAGGTCGTCACCCGCTGGCGCAAGGCGCTGTCGATGAGCAACGAGGTCCGGGACGAGCTCAATCGCCTGCTGAGCCTGATGAATACGCTCGATGGCTGGTCGGACATGGGGAGGGCTGCCCGTAAACGCCTGGCATCGCACGACCGCTGGGACCAGTCGCTGCTGCTGTACGAAGCCCTGGGCGGGGACAGCGCAACGATGCGCGACGACACGGCTGGGCTGGAGCTGGACGGCATCGGCCTGTGCCCTGATGCGCTGTTGACCGGCGACGACCTGGTCGCGGCGGGGTTCGAGCCGGGCCCGGCATTTAAAACCCTGCTGGACCGGGCCTATGACCTCCAGCTCGAAGGATCATTGACGGATCGAGCCCGTGCGCTGGCGTGGCTCCGTGAGCAGCGCGGGTGAACTTCACGCGGTCTCTTTGCGTAGTTCCTGCCGTTAACCTGCCGTGCCCGATACAGCAGCACACCAACAGCTTTCCCGAGTTACCTTACTAACGTGATTGCACATTGGCTTGAACAAGTTGCACCCAACGCGCCTTACCTGGTGATCTTCGGGATCCTGCTGGCCACCGGGTTCGGGCTGCCGTTCCCCGAGGACATCCCGCTGATCCTCGGCGGCTCGCTCTGCGGCGCGACCAACAGCAGCCACCCGACCATGTGGATCATGGTGCCCGGGTGCATGATCGCGATCGTCGGCAGCGACGTGATGCTCTACTACCTCGGACGCTGGATCGGGCCCTCGATCCACCGCCACCCGATCCTCAAGCGCGTGGTGGGCAACCGCAACCTCGCCCGGGCACGGGTCATGTTCAAGAGACACGACGCAAGGTTCGTGTTCTACGCCCGCTTCCTGCCGGGGGTCCGCGCCCCGGCCTACTTCACCGCCGGCACGTTCAAGATGCCGCTGTTCAAGTTCCTGCTCAGCGACGGCACGGCCGCCTGCCTGAGCGCGCCATGGGCCCTGCTCCTGGGCTACCTCTTCCATGAAGAGGTCGATTTCGCCCTGCACGCCCTGAGCAAGGGCAAGACCGTCGGCTTTGTGATCGTCGGCGCGGTCCTGCTGTTTGCCTTCGGCTTCCACTTATTGGTCAATAAGCGCTTTGCAAAGGCGGTCCCCGACAGCGAAATGCCCGAGCAAGGCTTGGCCCCGGAATCGACGTCGCGTGCCGACAAAGCATGAGATTCGGTACGCGTGTCTTGCGTATTATGCCCGGACGGCCTAATCTAACTCTATGAGCACGGATCGCTCGGCAATCACGATGACTCCACCCGACCTCAAGGATGCGTACAGCCTGGTCTGCGACCGGATCGCCGCGGCTACCGCGCGGGGCGGACGCAAGCCCGAGGACGTGGTACTCGTCGCCGTCACCAAGTACGCCACGGTTGATCAGATCCAGAAGACGCTTGAGCTGGGCGTGATGGACTTCGGCGAGAGCCGGGGACAGAACCTCGCGCAGCGCGTCGCACAGATCGACGAGTTCATCACACGCCGCGCCAAGCTCGCCGCCGCTGCGCCGCGCTCCAAGCAGCTCGTGCCCGAGCAGGTCCGCTGGCACATGATCGGCCACCTGCAGCGCAACAAGGTCAAGCAGGTTGTCCCGCTGGTCTCGCTGATCCACAGCGTCGACTCGCTGCGTCTTGCGGAAGAGCTGCACAACTACGCCGCGCGTCACGACATGAACATCGACATCCTCATGCAGGTGAATACCGCCGGCGAATCGCAGAAGACCGGCGTCGCAGCACCCGCCGCCATCCACCTCGCCGAACAGATCGACTCGATGATGCACCTGCGCCTGCGCGGGCTCATGTGCATGGCCCCCTACAGCGAAGACCCCGAGACCTCGCGCCCCGTCTTCGCACGCACAAGAGAAATCTTCGAAGACATCCGCACCTCCGGCTACGTCGATGCGTCGTTCAACGTGCTCTCGATGGGCATGTCCGGCGACTACGAGGTCGCCGTCGAAGAAGGCGCCAACGTCATCCGCCTGGGCAGCGCGCTCTACGGGCCCAAGCCCGCCGGCGCGGAAGACTGATCCAAGACATCATTGTTTAATTGCAAGCCCACACTTTGCGCGGCAGCGTGCGGGTCGTCTATCGCTGGTGCCACGTATCCCGCACGGTGCTGGCGCACCGCGCGGGCTTGGACTCGTCTCCAACAAAAAAACCCGGCGGGCGCCTGTGAAGGCACCACGCCGGGCTTCCGGGGGCATATCTACAAATTCGATTATACCTCAAAACGGTCAAGCATCATGACTTTGTACCACGCGGCGACAAAGTCATTGACGAACTTCTCCTTCGCATCCGAGCCGGCGTAGACCTCGGCGATCGCGCGGAGCTGGGCGTTGGAACCGAACACCAGGTCCACGGCCGTGCCCATCCACTTCTTCGTACCGTTCTTGCGATCTGAACCGACATAAACGTGCCCACATTTCTCCGATTTCTGCCATGCGATCTTCATATCCAGGAGGTTTACGAAGAAATCGTTGGTCAGGGTCTCGGGCGTCTCAGTAAAAACCCCTAGAGGTGACTGGCCGTGGTTGGCATTAAGCGCACGCATCCCGGCCACCAGCACCGCCATCTGCGGCGCGGTGAGGGTCAGCAGGCGTGCCTTCTCGATCAGCAGCTGCTCGGCCGGGGCGGTGTGGTCCTCGCGGATGTAGTTGGTAAAGCCGTCGGCGGTCGTTTCGAGCACCGCCATCGCGCTGGCGTCGGTCATGGCCTGCGTCGCGTCGGTCCGGCCGGGCGTGAAGGGCACGGTGATATTCACGCCCGCCTTCTTCGCCGCTTCTTCCACCGCGGCGCACCCGCCGAGCACGACGGCGTCGGCGAACGAGATCTTCTTGCCACCGCTGGCCGAGGCGTTGAAGCTGGCCGCGACCTTCTCGAGCACGGGAATCGTCTTGCTCAGCAGCTCGGGGTCGTTGCACTTCCAGTTCTTCTGCGGTTCGAGTCGGATGCGTCCGCCGTTGGCCCCGCCGCGCAGGTCCGTGCCGCGGAAGGACGAAGCCGCCGCCCACGCGGTGCGTACCAGCTCGCTGATCGACAGGCCGCTGGCAAGCAGGGTTTTTTTCAATGCGGCGACGTCGGCGTTATCTACGAGCTTGTGGTCCACGGCCGGGACCGGGTCCTGCCAGAGCTGGGGCGGGGGCACTTCCGGGCCGATCAGCCTTGCGTGCGGGCCCATGTCGCGGTGAAGCAGCTTGTACCACGCGCGGGCGAAGGCGTCGGCGAACTGCTGCGGGTTCTCATGAAAACGCCGTGAAATCTTCTCGTAGGCCGGGTCGGCCTTGAGCGCCAGGTCGGTGGTGAACATCATGGGCTTATGCTTGACCCCCGCGCGGTGGGCATCGGGCACGCTCGCCACGCCGCCGCCGTCTTCCACCGGCTCCCACTGCGTCGCCCCGGCCGGGCTCTTGGTTTTCTTCCACTGGTACTTGAAGAGGTTGTCGAAGTACTCGTAGTCCCAGGCGATGGGGTTGGTCGTCCACGCGCCTTCGAGGCCCGAGGTCCACGCGTCCTTGCCCTTGCCTTCGCCGCTGCTGTTGGCCCAGCCAAAGCCCTGCGCTTCGAGCGGCGCCGCCTCGGGCTCGGGTCCGATGTAGGGGTTCTGCGGGTTGGCGCCGTGCGCCTTGCCGAAGGTGTGGCCTCCGGCGATGAGCGCGACGGTTTCCTCGTCGTTCATCGCCATGCGTCCGAAGGTCTCACGGATATCGCGCGCCGCGGCGGCCGGGTCGGGGTTGGCGTTCGGGCCCTCGGGGTTGACGTAGATCAGTCCCATCTGCACCGCGCCCAGCGGCGTCTCGAGCTGGCGGTCGCCGGTGTAGCGCTTGTCGTCAAGCCAGGTGGTTTCCGGGCCCCAGTAGACGTCTTCTTCGGGTTCGTAGACGTCGGGCCGACCGAACGCGAAGCCGAAGGTCTTGAACCCCATCTGCTCCATCGCGCGGTTGCCTGCAAAAAGAAGCAGGTCCGCCCACGAGAGCTTGTTGCCGTACTTCTGCTTGATGGGCCAGAGCAGCCGACGCGCCTTGTCCAGGCTCACGTTGTCCGGCCAGGAGCTCAGCGGGGGGAAACGGTTCTGCCCGCAGGACCCGCCTCCGCGCCCGTCGTGGATGCGGTACGTACCCGCGGCGTGCCAGGAGAGGCGCACCATCAGCGGGCCGTAGTGGCCCCAGTCCGCCGGCCACCAGTCCTGGCTGGTCGTGAGCACCTGATCCATATCCTTCTTAAGCGCCGCGATGTCGAGCTTCTTGACCTCGTCGGCATAGTTAAAGCCCGGGCCCATCGGGTCGGATTTCTCGCTGAACGCCGCGAGGATCCGCAGGTTCAGCTGGTTGGGCCACCAGTGCTGGTTGTCCGACACGGCCTTGGCCATCGGGGTCTGGCTGCCATGCATGACGGGGCATTTGCCGGTGCTGCTCATCGGGGGGCTCTCCTGCGTGGGATGGATTGGTGGATTCGGGAGGCTCCAAGCGCGCCTACGCACTTTGGAATAATTCCAGTATAGACGCCGCGTGAAGAATTGTCAGACGAAATGGGAGGGCGAGGCTTCTGCCGAGCCGCGAGTAAAAGATGATTCACGGCTCGGCAGGAGCCTCGCCCTCCCGAAAGCAACGACATCACTGCAGTCACAGCAGCGACACCGGGTCGACATCCACCGCGGTGTGCTGGTCGCTGATGAGTTTGCCGTGGTTGCGCAGCTCGGTCATCAGGCGCTGGATCGGGCCCGCGGTCGGGGCGAGCAGCTGGACCTCGAAGCGGTGGTAGTCCGCCACGCGCGCGATCGGGCAGGGGTAAGGGCCGCGGATGTGCACCGCCAGACCCTTCGCGGCGTTGACGTGGTTCAGGTCGTTAGCGAGCTCGGTCGCGCGGGCCAGCGCTTTAACCGAGTCGGTGTCGCGCAGCACGACGCGCACCATCCGGCCGACCGGGGGCAGGCCCATCTCGATGCGCGTCGCAAGCTCCATCGCCGCAAAGCCGACGTAGTCGTGCCTTGACGCGAGCGCGACCGCCGGGCTGTCGGGGTTAAAGCTCTGCAGCACCACGCGACCGACCTCTTCGCTTCGGCCGGTGCGACCGGCGACCTGCGAGATGAGCTGGAAGGTGCGCTCGGCGGCGCGGAAGTCGGGCATGTTGATCGCCGTGTCCGCGCTAATGACGCCGACCAGCCGAACGCCCGGGAAGTCCAGCCCCTTGGCGATCATCTGTGTGCCCAGCAGCACATCGAGCCCGCCGGCGCGGAACGCATCGAGTGTTCTTTGATAGTCCTCTGCCCGGCGCATGGTGTCCGAGTCCATGCGCGCAACACGCGCCTGCGGGAACTTGTGCGCGAGTTCTTCCTCAACGCGCTGCGTGCCCAGGCCGAACGTCGTGACCCTGTGCCCCGAGTCCGGGCACGTCGCGGGCAGCGCCTGCTCCGCCAGGCAGTGGTGACACCGCACCACTCCGCCCAGCGGCAGCCGGCCGTCCTTGTGATAGACCATCGTCACGTCGCAGTGGCGACAGACCATCATCCAGCCGCAGCGGTGGTCCGGGCAGGCGATGTAGTTCGCGTAGCCCCGGCGGTTTAAGAGCAGCATCGCCTGGCCTTGCTTTTCAAGGGTTTGCTGCAGGCGCTGTTCCAGCCGACGCGACAAGAGATGCACGCCCCGCCGCTGGCGACGCTCGTCCGCCAGGTCCACGATCTCGACCTCCGGCAGCTTCATCCCCGGCACACGCTCGGGCAGGCAGTGATAGTGGTAGTGGGTGTTGGGTGTTAGAGAATGGGTCTCGGAGGCCTTAGCCCCCGCACCCACCGCATTGAAGTAGGACTCCAGCGACGGCGTCGCGCTGCCCAGCACCACCGGCACGCCGGCGCTGTGCGCCCGCTTGATCGCTACATCCCGCGCGTGGTACCTGGGCAGCTGGTCCTGCTTGTACGAGCTGTCGTGCTCCTCGTCCACGACGATCAGGCCCAGACGCTTGACCGGCGCGAAGATCGCTGAGCGAGCGCCGACGATGATGGGCGTTTCGCCTCGCTCGATCCGCCGCCACTGCGCATGGCGCTGCGCCGCGGTCAGCCCCGAGTGCAGCACCGCCACCGACTCGGGCCCGAACCGCGCCAGAAACCGCCCCACCGTCTGCGGCGTCAGCGCGATCTCGGGAACCAGCACGATGGCCGAAGCCGCCGAGCGGCGCTCGGCAGGCAAACCCTCCAGCACCGCCTCGATCAGCCTCAGGTACACCTCCGTCTTGCCGCTGCCCGTCACGCCGTGCAGCACGTGGACGCCAAAGCGTTCTTTCGCCTTCACCAGCGCGTCGAGCGCAGACTCTTGCCCGTTGCTGAGCCTGCTTGGCCGCGCGGGCTGGGACTGCGCCTGCGCTCGCAGATCGAGCTCGCTCTGCACCGCGTCTTCAAACTTGGATTCAAGCAGGCCCTTCTCGATCAGCTTCTTCACCGTGCCGGTGGTCTTGAGCCCCGCAAGGTCGGCAAGGTCCTTGACGCCCAGCCAGACGCCGTGCTTCATCGCCGCATCGAGCACACGCTGCTGGGGCGCGGTGGGTTTGCTTGGTGTGTGAGCCGGGCCGTCACGGCCCGGCTCACATAAACGCACGAGCTGCCTGCGCTTGATCCCCGTCCCGCGCGTCACCGCCGCCGGCAGCATCGCGCCGAACACCATCCCCAGCGGGCACACGTAGTAGTTGCTCACCCACCGTGCCAACTCCACCAGGTCCCCGGGCAGACCGATACTCCCCGGCGCACGGTCAGTGATCGGCTTGATCTTCTTGGGGTCATACGCCGGCGTGTCCGCGTGCAGCCGGATCACGTACCCCGTCGCACGCTTGTCCCCACGACCCAGCGGAACCACCACCCGCTCACCGACCGACAACCCCGCCAGTGCCGCCGGCACCCGATACGTCAGCCCCGTCGGCGAGAGATCGATCCCCCGCTCGATCGCGACGTCGGCGTAGCGTGCAGCGCAATCGACAGGTTGTTCGGATTGAAACAGGTCGGGCACAGCGGGATTGTAGTCACCGGCGATGGCCTGCCCCATGCCCTAAACTAAACCCATGCCCACCGAGCCCGCGACGGATGAAAAGACCGCGCCTCAGCCGGCCAAGCCGGCGCAGGACACCCCGGCCATGCGGCAGTACCGGCACTTCAAACAGCAGCACCCCGGCTGCGTGCTGTTCTTCCGGATGGGCGACTTCTACGAGATGTTCTATGACGACGCGGTGCAGGCGAACAAGACCCTGGGCATCACGCTGACCCAGCGCACCGAGGGCGTGCCGATGGCCGGCGTGCCCTACCACAGCGTCGAGAGCTACCTGCGCAAGATGATCCAGGCCGGCTACCGCGTCGCCGTGTGCGAGCAGGTCGAGGACGCGAAAGAAGCCAAGGGCGTAGTCAAGCGCGACGTGACGCGCGTCATCACGCCTGGCACGCTGACCGACGAGACGCTGCTCGATGAATCCAGCGAGAACCCGCTGGCGGCCGTCGTGTTCCACGGCACGCAGGCGAGCGTGTCCATCGCATGGGCCGAGCTGTCCACCGGCTCGTTCTCCGCAACAACACTCTTGGCCGACCAGGCCGCGGACGAGCTTGCACGCATCAGCCCCCGCGAGCTGATCTACTGCGACACCGCCACCGGCCAGGCCCCGCCTCACGTCACCGCGCTCAAGCAGGTGCTCGGCTGCGCTGTGACGCCTCGCCCCGCATGGCAGTTCCGGCAGGCAGAAGCGGCCGACGCGCTCAAGAAACAGTACGGCGTCGCACAGCTCGGCGGCTTCGGTTTTAACGACAGCGACCCCGCACTCACCGCCGCCGGCGCTATCGTCCAGTACCTCACCGAGACCCAGCGCGCCGGCGAAGCCCAGGGCGTCCCCGCACGACTGGCACACCTGCGCCCGCCACGGAAATTCGTCCGCGAGTCGCACCTGGTGATCGACCAGGCGTCCCTCCGCTCACTCGAGATCGACCGCACGCTGCGCACCGGCCAGGCCGAGGGCGCGCTCATCGGCATCTTCCGCGGCCCCAGCGCCCCCGAGACCGCGATGGGCAAGCGCCTGCTGCGGCAGTGGCTTTGCTACCCGCTGTGTGATCGCGTCGCGATCGAGGGCCGGCAGCGTGCCGTACAGGCGATGGTGGATGACAGCCGGTTCCGCCGCGAGCTCAAGCAGGCGATCGACCCGGTGCAGGACATCGAGCGGATCACCGCGCGCCTGGCCGTCGGCCGCGCCACGCCGCGCGACCTGGTCGCACTGGGCAAAAGCGTGCAGCAGGCGGGATTGCTTAAGACCGTGCTGTCGGATCGCCCGGGCGAGAAGACGTACCACGACCAACTCACACAAGTGCTCGGCGTGCTCGACCCGCTGGGCCAGTCGATCCTTGACGCCTGCATCAGCTCGCCGCCGGCCCACCTGCGCGAGGGCGGGCTGATCCGCGACGGGCTCGATGCCGAGCTCGACGAGGCCCGCTCGCTGCAGCGCGACAGCCACACCTGGCTCGCGCAGTACCAGGCGAAGCTGCTCGATGAGCACAAGCTCCCGCACCTCAAGGTCGGCTACAACAAGGTCTTTGGCTACTACATCGAGCTCAGCGCCGCCAACCGCGACAGGGCCCCCGACGCCTGGTCGCGCAAGCAGACGCTCAAGAACGCCGAAAGGTTCATCACCCCCGAGCTCAAGGCGTTCGAGGGCAAGGTGCTCACCGCCGAGTCGCGCGCCGTCGCACGTGAGCAGGCGCTTTTTGCCGAGCTCTGTCAGCAGGCCGCGGACCAGATCGGCTCGCTGCACTGCTACGCGCAGCTCGTCGCGGAGCTGGACGTGCTCGCGGCGTTTGCCGAGCGAAGCGCCCGCGCGCGGTACGTCAGGCCGACGATCGTCGACGAGCCGGTCTTGCACATCGAGGCCGGTCGGCACCCCGTGCTCGATGAACTCTTGGGCGACCGGTTTGTGCCCAACGACCTGAGGCTTGGGGCCTGCGGCTTAAGCCCTGAGGAGAATCAGCCTTCGCAGACACCGGCCTCCCTCGCGCTGATCACCGGGCCGAACATGGCGGGCAAGTCGACGTACATCCGACAGGCCGCGCTCATCACGCTGCTGGCGCACACCGGCTGCTTCGTGCCCGCCGACCGCGCGACCGTCGGGCTGACCGACCGAATCTTCACACGTGTCGGCGCGAATGACGAGCTCCACGCCGGGCAGTCCACCTTCATGGTCGAGATGACCGAGACGGCCAACATCTGCCACCACGCCACCGACCGCAGCCTGGTCATCCTCGATGAGATCGGCCGGGGCACCTCGACGCTCGACGGCCTCTCGCTCGCCTGGGCCATCGCCGAGCACCTCGCGGGCAAGGTCGGCAGGGGCCCGCGCACCCTCTTCGCCACGCACTACCACGAGATCACCACCCTGGCCGAGCGCCTGCCGAACGTGACGAACCTGAGTGTGACCGTCCGCGAGTGGCAGGACGAGATCGTGTTCCTGCACCGCATCGCGCCCGGCGCGGCCGACCGGTCCTACGGCATCCACGTCGCCAAGATCGCCGGCATCCCCAAGAGCGTCATCACCCGCGCTAATCAACTCCTTGCCGACCTCGCCGTTAGCCACACGGGCGCGACAACCTCGCTCAGGCCCGCCGCAAGCAGCACCGCCACTTCCCGGGCGCCGCAGATGTCTTTGTTCACCGAGTACCTGCCCAGCCCGATCCTCGAGAAGCTGCGCGCCACCGACCTCAACGCGCTCTCGCCGATGCAGGCCTTCGACCTGATCCGCAAGTGGCAGGACGAGCTGGGGCAAGGCGAATCGGAAAATCAGGCATGAAGCGCCACCTCTGTAAACTGCTCGACGCGATCTGGACTATCTCGATGGGCCTGTTCCTCGGGCTCACCGCCGGGCTGGTGCTTGCGGTGATCCTGACCTTCCGCGGCACAAGATTGATCGACGCGTCGCCGGGCGTGGAACCCTACGACAACCCGGTGTTCGCCGGGCACCACAACGACGCGGTGGCGGGCTATATCGGCCAGAGCCTGTTCATGGTCGGCGGGTCGGTGGCGCTGGTATTGCTGGGGATCGCTTTGATAGCACGAATCGCTACCTGGTGCCTCGCCAAATTTACGCAGCAGCAAGTAACGGGCGTTCACGTTTTGAGTATTGCACGATCGCTTTTACTAGGTTTTTGCGTGGTTTGTATGATTATCACGGCCTCGGTAGCCATCGACATGAATGATCAGTGGCCGGGTCTATACGACACGGCAGCAAGCGACAAACAACTGATACAGCGTCGAGACATTTTTGATCATGCACATCAGTATTCAGAAAAAATGGCGTCATATGCATGGTTTTCAGGATTGATTGCATTTGCCGTCTCCCCCTGGTGCCGACGCCTCGCGGACGAGCCGACTGAATGTAAATCCGACTCGACAACCTAGCCGCGACGCTACGCGTCGCGGGCGAGGCATGACACACTTTCGATCGTTCGCCTGCGACGCGTCGCGTCGCGGCTATGGCTACGGGATAAAATCTGCTCATGCCGAAGAAGAAAACTACCAAGCACAAGGCGGAGCCCAAGCTCGCCAAGGCCCCCGCCGCAGAGCGACGCCGCGCCGCGGCGATCTTCAAGCTCCTGCAGAAGAAATACCCCGACGCCCACTGCGCGCTCAATCATTCCAACGCCTTCGAGCTGCTCGTCGCCACCATCCTCTCGGCCCAGTGCACCGACGTCCTGGTCAACAAGGTCACGCCAGGCCTCTTTGCCAGGCTCCCCACACCCCAGCTCATGGCCAAGGCCGGCCTCGCGTCCATCGAGTCGCTGGTCAACCGCGTCAACTTCTGGCGCAACAAGGCAAAAAACCTCAAGGCCATGGCCGAACTGCTCGTCGAGAAGCACCACGGCGTCGTGCCGCAGACCATGGAAGAACTGATCGAGCTGCCCGGCGTCGCGCGAAAGACCGCCAACGTCGTGCTCGGCAACGCGTTCAACATCAACCACGGCGTGGTCGTCGATACCCACGTCGGACGCATCGCGCAGCGCCTCGGACTCACGCACCACACCGACCCCAAGAAGATCGAGCGCGACCTCATGGCCCTGTTCCCGCAGGACCAGTGGTGCATGCTCTCGCACCTCTTGATCTACCACGGCCGGGCGGTCTGCAAGGCACGCCACGCGCTCTGCGCCAACGACGACCTGTGCGGGAAATACTGCAGCAACGCGAAATGAAAGCAGCAGCACCGCCCGGGAGGGTGGAGCTGTTCAGCATCGTGGCCTAATCAAGCACCAGCTCTTTGACCCACACGTTGCGGAAGCGCACGGGGTTGCCGTGGCCCTGCAGCTTAGTCGGCAAGGGGTCCGCGCCCTCCGCGCTGCCCGCGCCGGTCTTGCGTTTGATCTCGTAGTCGTCGTGGATCAGCACGCCGTTCTGGTAGACGGTGATGCGGGCGTTCTGCGTTTTCTTCTCGCCGTCGTAGCGTGCCGCGCGGAAAACGATGTCGTAGGTCTGCCACTCGCCCGCGGGCTTGCTGACGAGCTTGTCGGGCTTTTTCATGCGGTAGATGCTGCCGCCGTACGTGGGCTTGAAGTCCGCTTCCGTGATGCCGTAGGCGTTCTGGATCTGGAGCTCGTAGCGCTGCTGGATGTAGACGCCGGAGTTGCCGTTGTTTTCGACGCCCAGGGTTGGGTTGTCGTTGCAGTTGAATTCGACGTGCATGAGCATGTCGCCGTAGGCCTTGGGCGAAAGCATGCAATCGCCTTTAATGCTGGAGGAGGCGGTGAGCTCGCCCTTGTCAAAGGACCAGTTGGTTTTCGGCCCCGGATCGGGCACCATGACGTGGCCATCGTCGCCCACGAGCTGGGTTGCATCATCGGGCCGATGGAAGTTCTCGATGTCGGCGATGACGCCCCTGGTCGTGCCGGGCACACGGGCAGGATCCTGCTCCTGCGCGGCCATGCCCGTCGCGTATGAAATCAGTGCGACAAGAACGGGCAATATCAATGAAAAGGTAGTAGCGGCTCGACGCATCGGTTTCCTTCAAAGCATAGCTTTTGGATCACTTCGACCAGAGTCTGACGCCGGAATCTGCGAAACGTTACAGCTAAAGAAGCCCCAGCGTCTCGTCCATCTCGAACACCGCGTTCATGTTCTGGATCGCCTGGCCCGAGGCGCCCTTGATCATGTTGTCCTCGGCCGCGAAGACCACCACCGTCTTCACATCCCCCTGGCTCGTCAGCCTGACGCTGAGGTCGCAGAAGTTCGTGCCGACCACGTGCTTGATGTTCGGCGGGTTCTCACGCAGCCGGATGAAAGGCTCGCCGCAGTACGCATCGACGAACGCGTCGATCAGCTCTTCCTCGGTCACGTCCGGGTCGGCCGGCTCAAGGTAGATCGTCTCGAGGATGCCTCGGTCCACCGGCAAAAGGTGCGGCACAAACAAAGGCTGGATGTCCTGCCCCGCCACACGCGAGAGCGTCTGCGCGATCTCGGGCTGGTGGCGGTGCGCGCCGATCTTGCCGTAGGCGTTGAAGCCCTGGTTGGCCTCGGGGAAGTGGAGGTTGGGCGCGGGCGACTTGCCGGCCCCGGTGACGCCCGACGCCGCGTTGATCACGATGCGCTGGGTCTTGATCAGCGAGTGCGAGAGCAGCGGAGCGATGGCCAGCGCAGCCGCGGTCGGGTAGCAGCCGGGGTTGGCCACGAGGGTTGCGCCGGGCAGGTCCTTGCGGAACAGTTCGGGGATGCCGTAGACCGCGTCGGCGAGGTTGGCCGGGTCTTCGTGCGGCGTGTCGTAGACCTTCTCGTAGAGCGACTGCGAGTTCAGCCGGTAGTCCGCGCTGAGGTCGATCACGCGCAGCCCCGCATCCAGAAGCTTAGGCACGTACGCCATCGCCGCCTTGTGCGGCAGGCCCAGGAACGCAACGTCCGCCTCCTCGGCGATCGCATCAAAATCGATCGGCCGGGTCTGCGCCACTTCCGCGTCCAATCGGCCCAGCAGCGCGGGGAACTCCTCACGCAGGTCCGGCAGCTCCGCACGGTGGCTGGCGAGGTAGGTCAGCTCGGCCCGGGGGTGTCGCAGGAGCAGGTCGACCAGGTAATAGCCGGTGTAGCCGGTGCAGCCGATGATCGCGGCGCGGGTCTTGGGGGTCGTGTCGTTCATTGCAGCAAGTGTACCGCAGCGACGATCGCGCATCGCGCCTAGCCGCAGGGGTGCAGGCTTGACGCCTTAACAAAACCCCTCTGCCAAATCGGCACTTCCCCCGCCGCTGCAGGCCGGTTTATCGCTTGTTTTCAAGGGTTTAATGCGTCCGCGCCCTGGCATGGGCGCTGCATCCAAGTACCCAGTAGTTTCAGACAAGTCCGGGATCGGCCCGGACCCGAGGCGCTATGCAATCACTAATTCCTCCAGAAAGGAGACACGCCATGCTTCCGACCCTGCACAAAGTTTGGGACAGCCCGCTCGACCTCCTCCGCGATATGGACCGCGCTATCAACAGCAGGTTCAACTTCGATAACGAGGACCTCACCGCCAAGTACCCCGTCGACATCTACGAGGACGCCGACGGCCTGACCGTCACCGCCGAGATGCCCGGCTTCACCAGGGACCAGGTCGAAGTCAGCATCGACAACGGCCTGCTGACTATCGCCGCCCAGCGCGACGCCGCTGCGCCCAAGGATGAAAGCACCACCCACCTGCGGGAACGACGATTTACCCGGGTCCGCCGGCAGTTCACCCTGCCCACGACCGTCGACGCCGCGAGCGTGGAGGCGAAGCTGGCCGACGGCCTGCTGACCCTGCGGCTGAAGAAAAAGGAAGAGGTCAAGCCCCGCAAGATCGAAGTGAAATAATTTTGTACCGCCGTGCGTTTTTCAGAAACCCTGCCGCCCGGGCCGACGTCTTAAGAAAAGAGCCCGGCACCCGCCGAGCCCTGGTAAAACCGATTTTCTCCTCCGCCGCCGCTCAACCCCAGGGGATGGGCGGCGGTTTTTCATTCGCTTACGCCCGCCCTGATCCACCCGCATCGGCATGCATGAGCGTAAGAGAGAAAAGAGCAAGAGTCAGCCTAAAGCTACTGGCGTCATTTATCTTCATTCGGTGCGTGGTGCAGCCCCCGAGTCGTTGCCCGAGGGCTGCACCACGAACTTCGGTGAAGTGACGAAAGATACGGCTCGCTGCTCTAACCGTGAATGCAAGGGGGATGCTTGCCCTTGCAATCGGCGTCCCAGGCGCGCACATCGGTTACCTCGCCGGTGACGAATCGGAACACGTGACCGTCCTTGGAATTTACAGTAAACACAACACATTGCCCATCAGACCCCTCCGGCTAAACCGCCGGGGGTAAAGAGGGCGGGAAGGCAACGCCTCCGATTTATGGAGTCAGGTCGATCGGGCTAAGTCTTGCGGCACGGCTCGCGGCGACCTGCTGGGCGACCGGGTTGTCACCCAGGACGTACTGCTCGATCGCGCGGCCGACGGCCCACTGGTTATTCGTGTGCTCAAGAATATGGTCGGCACTCTCTCGCGCGCTGCCGAACGCGTTGGCGACCGCCAGGCCCAGGCCCGCCCAGCGGAGCATCCCCGCGTCGTTGGGCGCATCGCCGATCGCGCAGACGCGCTCGGGCTCGATGCCGTAGCCCTGCGCCACCCTGCTCAGCGCGCTGGCCTTGTCGACCTCGACGTGGACGACCTGGATGATCGTCTGGTCGCTCTCGGGGAAGGCGGCCCTGCCTGCAAACTTAGACGCGATCGCTTCTCGCACCGGCCTGAGCTTCTCGGCATGAAACAGCAGCATGAGCTTGGTGACATCCTGAGCCAGCGGGACATCCAGAGGCCCGACGAAATCCGGCTTGAAACGCTTGGCGGTTTCCGTCTTGAACTGGGCGTCGTCGTGGTCGGTGTACCACTTGTCGAGCACTTCGATGCCGACAACCACGCCGGGCTCGATCGCGCGGGCGACGTCGACGACCTCGCGTGCGGTGCGGGAGCACAGCGGCTGATGGAACAGGTGCGTGCCGGTGGCGGCGTCGTGGATGAGCGCACCGTTGTAGTTGATCAGCGGGGTGTCCAGTCCGAGCTTGGTGTGGATCGTGCGTGAGGAGCGCGGAGGCCGGGCGGTGGTGATGACGACCTTGACGCCTCGGCGTCGGGCCTCGCCGATCGCGACCGCGTCGTAGCGGGTGAGCTGCTTGTCCGTGCGCAGCAGCGTTCCGTCCAGGTCGATGGCCAGGAGGTCGAAACGGGGCCTGGGATAGTTCGCCTGCGGCTGTTGGATGGACGGGCTCCGTGGGGGTCCTTGGCGGGGTGCGTGCGCATGATAGTCTGCGGCGCTACACTGTTTGTCGGCGGGATCGGCCCGCTGCGTGAACCGAATTGCCCGGAGACACCCGGATGACCGTTACCCCAACCCGCCACGCCAGCACAGCCGGCACCCGCCCGATCACCGACGCGAACCGGCTGGGCCTGGACTTTGCCGCCGAGTCCCGCGCTTTTTCCTACGACGGGCCGATCATCGACATCCACACGCACATCAGCTCGCCCCGCGCCGCGCGTGTCATGCTCGACGCATGCGATGCGTATGGCATCGAACGCTGCTGGACGATGACCGGGCTCGACAACGTGCAGCCGATCATCGACTCATTGACCGGCGACAGGTCTGAACGCATCAAGTTCATCTGCTTCCCCGACCACACGAAGCGCGATATCCCGGGCAACTACACGACGCAGTGGCTCAAGGACATCGTGTCGTTCTACGCGCTGGGCTCGCGCATCCTCAAGCTCTGGGCCGCGCCGCGCGGCCGAGACTTCGCGCCCGGCCCCGACAACGCCCTGCTCCTGGACTCGCCGGTTCGGCTCGAAGGGATGCGCCTGGCCTACGACACCGGCTACCGATGTTTCATGACGCACGTCGGCGACCCGGACACCTGGTTCAAAACCACCTACGCCGACGCCAGCAAATACGGCACCAAGCTCGATCAGTTCAGGCCCCTCGAAAAACTCCTCGACCAGTACGACGACGTCACGTGGATCGGCGCGCACATGGGCGGCAACCCCGAAGACCTCGACTGGCTTGACCGCTTCCTCGAACGCCACCCCAACTACGTCATCGACTGCTCCGCGACCAAGTGGCAGGTGCGCGAGCTCGGCAGGCAGCCCCAGAGGTTCGCACAGTTCCTCCAGGCCAACCCCGGCCGCGTGCTCTTTGGCAGCGACATCGTCGCCAACCCCGTGAACGTCGGCCCGGACCCTGCACACCCCGATGCCGACTTCGGCTTTGACCTCTACGCCTCACGCTACTGGGCGCTTCGTACGCTCCTGGAAACGAGCTACGTCGGCCCGAGCCCGATCGTCGACCCGGACCTGCACAAGCTCGACCCGTCGATCGATCCCAAATCAGCGCCGACACTGCAAGGGGCCGGCCTGCCGAAGCACCTGCTCCAAGACATCTATCACGACAGTGCATCCCGGGTGCTCAAACAAGCCGGGGCGTTCTAGCCGACCAGACTCCGCCAAATGACCGCAGACGCCGCAGAAAATAGCTCGGCTTTCAGGCCACATGCCGGTAGAATCTCACACGACCATATCAACGACCGGGAATTGATGATGAGGAATGTCCAAAAAGTGCAGAGCGGCCACACCTTCACGCGAGGCGCCCAAAAGAGCGCCGGCGGTTCGCGACGCCTGCGTGCATGCCTCCTGGCCATTGCAGCGCTGGCGTCGGCGGCGTTGTGCACCAGCCCCGTGGATGTCGTCCATGCTCAGGTCAGCCAAGCCGCCGACAACCCCGACGAATCTGCCGGGCAGTCGATCCCCGATGATGCGGCCAAGCCGCGCAGCGGTGCGCGTGTCCTCATGCCGCTGAAGGACGATGAATCAAAGCGTATCGTCGGCCGCGCGGTGTGGTTCACCCTCGAGAAGCTCGGCTATGTCGACAGCAAGGAGCAGCCGCAGGAGATCACCTGGGCCGAGCTTGAGCCCAAGAAGCTCGGGCAGTTCCTCTCGCAGCTGCCCGATCGCGGCGATGCGCAGGGCCTGCTGATCACCGCGGAGGTGATGATCGACCATGGTGTAGAGGATGCGCTGATCGAGCGCATGTTCGATTATGCCCTGCACAGTGACAGGCAAGCTGCGGACCGCATCGAAGCGTTGCGAAAGAAGCTGGCCGACCGAATCGCGACGCACGGGGGCGAAACACCCGATGCGGGCGGTGAAGAAGGGCCCAGGCCCGAGGCCGGCAACGCCGAGAACCCGGCGCAGGCCACCAACCCCCATGCCTGGCCGGTGCTGACGCCGGAAGAGGACGCGAAATATGTCGAGGAGCTGATCGTCAGTACCGACAAGGTTCTGGCCTCGATGGGACACCCCATGGAGCACACCCAGACCAGCCGCTTCCTGGTCTACAGCGACCTGAACGCGAAAGAATCTCGGTACTGGGTCTCCCTGCTGGACAGCATGTACGACAGGATGTGCGAGATCTTCGATGTCGACAAGAAATTCAATATCTGGAAAGGAAAAGCACTGGTCCTGTTTTTCAGCGAAAAGAGCGATTTCCAGGCCTACGAAAAAGCCGCCTACGGCAGTAACCTCGAGGGCGCCGCGGGGGTGTGCTACACGAGCAGAGATGGCCTGGTGAATATCTTCATGTACAGGCAGGCCGACGAGAAAGACCTGGCACACGTGCTCGTGCACGAAGCGACGCACGGCTTTTTAGCCCGCTACCAATCGCGGATCCATGTGCCCAACTGGCTCAACGAAGGCCTAGCAGACTACGTCGCCGACAAACTCGTCGATGCAAAATGGTACCCCAGGCGCGCCAACGATTCACGCAAGTACGTCCAATCGCGCGGAAGGCTTGACGATTTTCTCACCGCCAATAACATCAACTTTGAGCACTACGGCGTTGCATACGACATCACCGACATGATGATCCAGGAAAACCGCAAGGGCTACGTCCAGGTCATCCAGGGGATCAAGCAGGGCATGTCGGTCGAGGACGCCTTCAAAGAAAAATACGGCGCATCGCTTGAGCGCGTGTTTGAATACTACGCCAGGACACGCCTGAAAATGGACAAGCTCGAGCTGAACTAAAAGGCGGGTCATCCGCCGGAATGATCAAGCCGAGTCGATGCCCGCAGCGTCGATGTCATACAACTTACGATGCGCATGAAAAAAGCACCCCCTTACGGGCGGTGCTGTTCATATCGAGTCGGGTCGGTCAGGTCAGGCGATCAGCCGGCCTTCTTCGCCGCGGCGATGGCGGCGTCGTAGTTGGGCTCCTGGGCGATCTCGGGGACCAGCTCCTGGTAGACGATCTTGCCGGTCTTGTCGATGACGCTGACGCTGCGTGCGATGAGGGTCGCCAGCGGGCCGTCGGCGATCTCCAGGCCGTAGGCCTTGCCGAAGCTGCGCTTCTTGAAGTCCGAGACGCAGACGACGGCCGAGGAGTCGGTCGCGCCGCACCAGCGCTTCATGGCGAAGGGCAGGTCGCAGCTGACGGTGAGGACGACAAAGTCGTTGGCCGCCGCTTCCTTGTTGAATCGCTTGGTCTGCAGGTCACAGATGCCGGTGTCCAGCGACGGGACGGTGGAGAGGATGACGACCTTGCCCTTGTAGTTGGAGAGCTTGACTTCGCTCAGATCGAGCCCCGTTCCGGCGAAGTCGGGCGCGGTGTCGCCGACGCCGACGGCGGTGCCGGTGAGGTTGAGGGGGTTGCCTTTGAGGGTGACGGTACGGGCCATGATGGTCCTTTCTGTTCGCGATTTCTAATGAAAATGGGTCTGAAGCGGCATTGTAGGCAATTCCACGCACCGGGACCGGCCCAAGTTGGCAGGCGCAGACTCTGGCCTTAACATGGGGCCCAACAAACCGCCTGAAAGAAAACGATCCAAAGATCAGGAGCACGCCATGTCTACCGCCACCGCCCTGCTTCACAATAAAACCTACGACAGCATCATCGACACCGTCTTCAATACGCCGCTGGTCCGCGTCAACAAGCTGGCCCCGAAAAACGGCTCGAAGGTGTTCGTCAAGTGCGAGTTCTTCAACCCGCTGGCGAGCGTCAAGGACCGCATCGGCCGGGCCATGATCGAGGCCGGCGAAGCCGAGGGCAAGATCAGCCCCGACACACACATCGTCGAGCCGACCTCGGGCAACACCGGCATCGCGCTGGCGTTCGTGTGCGCCTCGCGTGGCTACAAGCTCACGCTGACGATGCCCGAGTCGATGTCGATCGAGCGCCGCGCCATGCTTCGTGCGCTGGGCGCTAATCTTGTGCTGACCCCCGCCGCCGAGGGCATGAAGGGCGCGATCAACCGGGCCGCGGAGATCCTCGCAGGAGACCCCAAGGCATGGATGCCCCAGCAGTTCGAGAACCCCGCCAACCCCCGCATCCACTACAACACCACAGGCCCGGAAATCTGGAACGACACCGACGGCCAGGTCGACTTCCTGGTCGCGGGCGTGGGCACCGGCGGAACCATCAGCGGCACCGGCAAGTACCTCAAGCAGCACAAGCCCTCGGTCAAGTGCTACGCCGTCGAGCCCGTCGAGTCGCCGGTCATCACCCAGACCCGCAACGGCGAGCCGCTCCAGCCCGGGCCTCACAAGATCCAGGGCATCGGCGCCGGCTTTGTGCCCAAGAACTGCGACCTGCACATCGTCGACGGCGTGCAGCGCATCACCAGCGATGAGGCCTTCGCCACCGCACGCAAACTCGCCGCCACCGAGGGCATCTTCGGCGGCATCTCCACCGGCGCCAACGTCCTGGCCGCATGCCGCATCGCCGAGGCAAACCCCGGCAAGACCGTGGTCACCATCGGCTGCTCCTTCGGCGAACGCTACCTCTCCACCCCGATGTTCGCCGACCTGCAGGGCTGAGAGAGCGCGCTTTAACGACAGAAGACGTGCGGCCCCTGGCATTGGTCGGGGGCCGCTATACATAACTCTGGGTGATCTCATGACTCGTTCTCTACCGCAGCGCACCGCAGCCGCCCGGCTGTTCATCCTTGCGTGCATCGCCATTGCTGCATACCCGGCCAAGGGTGGCGAACTCAAGCAGTTCGAGACACGCAATTACATCATCCAGACCGACTTGCCGCCGGACGATGTCAGGCCCCTGGCGCTGCACATGGACGCGGTCTATGACGAATACAAAGCCCGCTTTGTCAGCGGCGGCGTCGGCCGCGAAAGGGGCCCCGGCAAAGAAAACCTCTACCTGCTGAGCACGCGCGAGGCCTACATCTCCTTTATGTCCGGCGTCGGGATCTCCGCAGAAAACTCCGGCGGGATGTTCTTTAACCAAGAAAACGCGAGCGGACTGGCGACATGGGTCTACGACCGCTCGCGGCGCAACATCCTCCAGGTGCTCCAGCACGAGGGCTTCCACCAGTTCGCCCAACGGTTCCTGGGCAACGAGCTGCCGGTGTGGATCAACGAGGGGCTCGCGGAATACTTCGAGCAGGCCCGCCTGGTCAAGGGCAGGTTCAAGATCGGCGTGGCCGAGCCGCAGCGGATCAGCCTCATCAAAAACGCGGTCGAAAAGGGCGAGGCGTTCGCCGCCGCGGACCTGATGTCGATCACCAGCGAGAAGTGGCACGCGAACATGAACGACCCCGCGCTCTCGGCCCTCCAGTACACCCAGAGCTGGTCGCTCTGCCATTTCCTGATCCATGCGGACCGCGCGCGCTACCAGAACGCGTTCATCAAGTACCTGGACCTCATCGGCAACGGCCGGGAGCGTGATCGCGCATTCGAGACGGCCTTCGGCACAAAAGACCCCGCGGCCCTCGAAGCAAAATGGAAGCAATACGTCCTCAAGGACCTCAAGCCCGACGACTACTCCATCATGCTCGACCGCATGGAGTTCCTCTGCGACGCGGCGCAGTTCCTGAAAACCAGCCAGCCACTGCCCGACACCTTCGATGCGTTCAAAGAGCTGATCAAGGGCATGGCGTTCAGGATGACGTATGGCGATTTCGAGATCGCCGCCACGGACGACTCGAACTACCACTACCTCGACAGCAAGGGCAACGAATTGCCTTTCGAGTACATGCTCGACGCAGCGACGGGACTGCCCATCTTCTCTGCGGGGAAAGCCAATCCACGCGCGGCCGTGCGGTGGATCAGGATCGGGGACGCGCTGGAGTACGAGGTGGTTTTCAAGTAAACCCCTTGCGTGCGGAGCGATTTAGGGCAGATTTCAACTGTTGTGGCCCCTCTCATCGCAGGCACCTGAATGAAGGAGGACAGACATTGCTGTCTGTCAGCAGGCCGAAGGCCCGATCCGAATCGTGATTCGGCGACGTCGAACGACAGGCAGGAATGCCTGTCCCCCTGCCAGAAAAAATGCAAGCCGTTCCAAGATCACGGGGCGTAACAGACAAGACGCCGGCCGCTCTGGCGCGGCATCGCGCGGTTGAAAGATTGCTCTATGTAAAAACCCCGACACGGTCCGCGAGGGACCGTGCCGGGGCAGGAGGAATCAGGGTTGTTCGCCGAGCTTACGCGGGCTGCAGGGCCAGGGCCTTGCACGCGGTCTTGACGGTCTTGATGATCACGGCGGCGACCTTGTAGGGGTCGGCGGCCGAGTTGGGTCGGCGGTCTTCGAGCCAGCCCTTGTAGCCCTTCTCGACGGTGGCGATCGGGATGCGGATCGAAGCGCCGCGGTCGGACACGCCGTAGGAGAACTTGTCGATGGACTGCGTTTCGTGCAGGCCGGTCAGACGCATGTGGTTGTCAGCGCCGTAGACGGCGATGTGGGCCTTGATGCGGTCGGGGGTGCCGAACGCTTCGCAGATCTTGCCGTAGATCTCCTTGCTGCCGCAGGTGCGGAGCACGTTGTTGGAGAAGTTGGCGTGCATGCCCGAGCCGTTCCAGTCGCCGGTGACGGGCTTGCAGTGCCAGGAGATCGAGACGCCGTACTTCTCAGCGGTGCGTTCCATGAGGTAGCGGCCGATCCACATCTCGTCGCCGGCCTTCGCGGCGCCCTTGGCAAAGCCCTGGAACTCCCACTGGCCCGCGAGCACTTCGGCGTTGATGCCTTCGATGTTCAGGCCCGCCTCGAGGCACAGGTCAAGGTGCTCTTCGATCAGCTCGCGGCCGAAGGTGTTCATCGAACCGACTGAGCAGTAGTACGGGCCCTGCGGACGGGGGTAGCCGCCGGCGGGGAAGCCCAGCGGGCGCATCGTCTGCGGGTCGATCAGGGTGTACTCCTGTTCGAAGCCGAACCAGAAGTCATCGTCATCATCGTCGATCAGCGCGCGGCCGTTGGACTCGTGCGGCGTGCCATCGGGGTTGAGTACTTCGGTCATGACCAGGAAGCCGTTCTTGCGAGCGGGGTCCGGACAGACGTAGACGGGGCGGAGCAGACAGTCAGAACTGCGGCCTTCAGCCTGGCCAGTCGACGATCCGTCGAACGACCACATCGGGCAGTCCTCGAGCTTGCCGCTGAAGTTGTCAACGATCTTGGTCTTGGAACGCAGACTCTGGGTGGGCTTGTAGCCGTCCAGCCAAATGTACTCAAGCTTTGATTTGCTCATGGTCGCTGACCACTCCTGTCCTAAAAAGGGTTCACACAACCGGCCCGATCGCGGCCGACACAAAGTACCGAGGTCCAATATGATTCGAACAACGGTCACAGTCCTGGCTACACCGCCAAGACAGTGAGGAATCATAATCTCGGCAAGACAAAAGATCAACGCCTAGCATCGCCGCGAATAAAAATTTACGTGCCTAAATATTAGGCAGTTACGCCCCCGGAAATCTACGCACGTAATCTGAACCGCCCTCAGGGGTCTAATTCCATGGACCGCCGACCCGCTCATCTAATACAGATTGTTCGAGACGAGCTCTCTAACCCATATCTCCTTGCCGCCTAACAGAATAGGATGCTTGAGCCCGGAACCGGCCTGGTGAGACACCGCTTGAAGAAAAATCGTTTGCTACTGCTCCTGACATCTGCTTCATTGCTCCTGCTGGCCTGTACGGGCTGCGGGGACAAAGGCTCGGCTTCGTTAGAGTCGCCCACCCCGCCCCACGAGGCAGACCCCGATGCGACGCCGGTCGCGGCCGTGATTGAGCCGGTGTCCTTCAACGCCGACATCCGCCCGCTGCTCTCGGACAAGTGCTTCTTCTGCCACGGCCCGGACCCCAAGACGCGCGAGGCCGACCTTCGGCTCGACATCGAGCAGGCCGCCCACGCCGACCTGGGCGGATACGCGGCGATCGTCCCCGGCAACCGCGAGGCCAGCGAACTGTGGATCCGTATCAACGACTCGGCCGACCCGATGCCGCCGATCAAGAGCCACAAGGAACTCAGCCCCGACGAGGTCGCGCTGATCGGCCGGTGGATCGACGAGGGCGGAGCCTACGAGACCCACTGGGCCTACGTCCCGCCGACCCGGCCCGAGGTGCCCAAGGTGTCAGACCCCGCATGGGCCAAGTCGCCGATCGACAACTTCATCCTCGCTCGGCTTGATGCGCGGTCGATCAGGCCCTCGCCCCAGGCCGACAAGCGCACACTGATGCGCCGCGTGACTCTGGACCTCACCGGCCTGCCGCCGACGCCGGAGCAAGCCTCGGCTTTCATGAATGACTCCTCGCCGGACGCTTATGAAAAATACGTCGACTCGCTGCTGGCCAGCCCTTCCTACGGCGAGCACCTGGCGGTGTGGTGGCTGGACCTGGTGCGATACGCGGACTCCATCGGCTTCCACAGCGACAACGGCTGGCCCGCCTGGCCTTACCGAGAATGGGTCATCCGTGCGCTCAGCGACAACTTGCCCTTCGATCAGTTCACAATCATGCAGCTCGCCGGCGACCAGATGCTCGAAGCGCCGACGCGCGACATGCTCATCGCCAGCGCCTACAACCGGCTCTCGCCTCTGACCGAAGAAGGCGGCGCGCAGCCCAAGGAGTACCGCGCCATCCAGAACGCAGACCGCGTCACCAACTACGGCGAGGTCTGGCTGGGCTCGTCCACGGGATGCTCGCAGTGCCACGACCACAAGTTCGACCCCTTCACACAAGAGGATTTTTACTCCCTCGCCGCATTCTTCGGCAGCCTCAACGGCGCCGACATCAGCTGGGAAAAATACTACGCCCACTTCCGCCCGCCCATCACATTTGTCGCGCAGAACCCGGAGCAGGGCGAGCAGATCAAAGCGCACGAGGCGAAGTACGCCGCCTTCCTCAGGGAGCACCCCGCCGCCATCCGCGTCGAAGACCGTGAAGCCAACCGCGACCCCAGGCCGGCTTTGCCCAGCGACGAAGAACTCTCGCCCGAGCACCGCAAGACATTCTTAGACATCCTCAAGGAGCGTGAAAAGCTCGCGCAAACCGTGCCCGTCGTCATGGTCTCGCGCGAACTGGACGTGCCACGCACCGTCCGCATCCTCGCCCGCGGCAACTGGCAGGACGACTCGGGAAAGATCGTGCTGCCCGCGACGCCCGCGTTCCTCGGCGGGCCGGCGTCCACCGAAGAACGACGCCTCACGCGCCTGGACCTCGCGCAGTGGACCGTCTCCAAAGACAACCCGCTCACCGCCCGCGCCATCACCAACCGGCTCTGGGCCCGCTACCTCGGCAGCCCGCTCTCGAGCAACACTCTCGACCTGGGAAGCCAGGGCTCACTGCCGACCCACCCCATGCTCCTGGACTGGATGGCCGTCGAGTTCCGTGAAAGCGGCTGGGACCTGCGGCACATGATCCGCCTGATCGTCACCAGCGAAACCTACAAGCAGTCCTCCGACACACGCAGCGAGCTTGCTCAGATCGACCCGAGCAACAACAAGCTCTTCGCGCGTCAGTCGGCCATGCGTCTGCCGGCCGAGGTGCTGCGCGACCAGGCGCTGGAAGTCTCAGGCCTCCTGGCCGGCGACCGCGTCGGCGGGCCGAGCGTGTTCCCCTACCAGCCCGAGGGCCACTGGGAGCCGCTGAACTTCCCCAAGCGCAGCTGGCCGACGAGCGAGGGCGCGGACCTCTACCGCCGGAGCATGTACACCTGGGCCCAGCGCACGTTCCCGCACCCGATGATGACGACCTTCGACGCGCCCTCGCGCGAGTCTTGCACGGGCCAGCGCATGGTCTCGACGACGCCGCTGCAGGCGCTGGCCTCGCTCAACGGGCCTGTATTCGTCGAGTCCGCACGCGTCCTCGCATCGCATCTATTGAAGAAAACCGATGACGATGATGCCCGGCTGAAGCTGCTCTTCCAGAAGACCCTTGCGCGTGAGCCGCGCGAGAGCGAGCACGCCACCCTGATCGCCCTGCTTGCCAGCCAGCGCGCGATCTTCAAGGCCAGCCCCGAAGATGCGAAGAAGCTTGTCGCCATCGGTGAAGCGCCGACGCCTGAAGACGTTGATGCCGCCGAGCACGCCGCGTGGACCGGCGTCTGCCGCGTCGTGCTGAACCTGCATGAAACCCTGACCCGCAACTGATCTCCCGACGAAACACCCGCCATGAATAACCCGCAGAACCCACAGCCGCCGCGGCTTCAGAAGGTGCAACTCGACCCCGAGGTCGCGCAGCGCTGCCTGCTCAGCCAGACCCGCCGCAAGTTCCTGACCAGCGCCGCCGGCTCGCTGGGTTCGCTGGCGCTGGGCACGATGATGGGCTCGCGCCTGTTTGCCCAAACGCCTCCGAGCGCTCTACCGGGCATGCCCCCCGCTGTCGCCAACCTCGGCCGCGGCTACCTCGCCATCGCACCCAAGGTCAAGCGCGTCATCCACCTCTGCATGGCGGGCGGACCAAGCCACCTCGAAACCTTCGACTTCAAGCCCGAGCTCAAAAGACTCCACGGCCAGACCATGCCCGAGTCGCTCACCGCGGGCCAGCCCATCGCGCAGCTCCAGGGCAAGGCGCTCAAGGCCTTCGAGCCCCAGACCACCTTCACCAAGTGCGGGCAGGCCGGCACCGAGATCAGCGACTTCTTCCCGCATATCCAGACCCTGGCCGACGATATCTGCGTCATCAAATCGATGACCACCGAGCAGATCAACCACGACCCCGCGCACACCTTCTTCAACACCGGCAGCATCCGACCCAACTACCCCAGCATCGGCGCATGGCTTCTCTACGGCCTGGGCACGATGAACGAGAACCTCCCGGGCTTTGTCGTCCTGACCTCCGTCGGAGGCGGGCAGGGACAGCCCATCAGCGCACGCCAGTGGTCCGCGGGCTTCCTCCCCAGCAAGTACCAGGGCGTCAAGCTCAACGCCACCGGCGACCCGGTCTACTATGTCGGCTCGCCCGACGGCGTCTCCACGCCCTGCCAGAGCGAGATCATCCAGGCCATCAACCAGCTCAACCAGGACCACGCCAAGGTCGTCGATGACCCCGAGATCGCCAACCGCATCGCGCAGTACGAGCTGGCCTTCCGCATGCAGATGGCTACGCCTGATCTCACCAACTTCTCCAGCGAAGACCCCAAGACCATCGAAGCCTACGGCTGCACGCCCGGAGACGGCTCGTTCGCCAGCAACTGCCTCATGGCCCGGCGACTGGCCGAGCGCGGCGTGCGATTCATCCAGCTCTACCACCGCGGATGGGACCACCACGGCGACCTGCGCAAGGGCATGCAGACCGCGTCAAAGCTCGTCGACCAGGCCACCGCCGCCCTCATCAACGACCTCAAACGCCGAGGCATGCTCGACGACACCCTCATCATCTGGGGCGGCGAATTCGGCCGAACCCCCATGGCACAGGGCAGCGGCCGAGACCACCACATCAAGGGCTACTCGGTCTTCCTCTGCGGCGGCGGCATCAAGCCCGGCATGACCTACGGCAGCACCGACGACCTGGGCTACAACGCGGTGGACAACATCGTCCGCGTTCACGACCTGCACGCCACCATGCTCAACCAGCTCGGCATCGACCACCAGCGCCTGAGCTTCAAGCACCAGGGCCTGGACGCGAGGCTGACCGGCGTCGAGCCCGCGAAGGTCATCAAAGACATCCTGGCATGACCGCCGGAATTTGCCATTTCGCACGATACGCTGCGCTGTTGGGCAAACGAGTTCGTTACTCACGACCTCAGGCACGCAACAAAGCCTAAAGCTCACAGTCGCTGCGGAGCATCGCCGGAAGGGATTGAAATTAAAGCTGTACAGAGAAGCGAAAGGCCGCGGGCGGATTCGAACCGCCGAATTACGGATTTGCAATCCGCTCCCTTAGTCCACTCGGGCACGCGGCCAGGTTTTTTTGCCACCAAGCGGGTGACATTTGCCACCAGTGGTGGCGTGCCACCGAAGGAAGGCGGCGGTGGAATTGATGGTTGCCACCAAATGCCACCAACGGTGGGCCGGGCAGTATACCCGGTGTCTGCCTTACCGTCTCAGGCGATGGCTTCCTCGGGCTCGGGGATGTCCCTGAGCGTGTCGTCCAGGGCGTTCAGTACGTCGTCCTTGACATGGTGGCCCGCGAGGTGGGCATACCTCTGAGTGGTCTGGATGGTCGTGTGGCCCAGGTGAGCCGCGACCTTCGAGATACTGACCCCACGCTGTACGAGGCGGCTTGCACAGGTATGACGCAGGCAGTGAGGGACGAACTCATTGTCACCCTCAAGCCCGATGTCCTCCTTCATCTTGTTCCAGCGGTTCAGGCGGTTCTTGAACTTGCCGACGACCACGAAGGGACCGGCCAGCTTGGTCGCAAGGCGGCGGCGGGAGTCCTCAAGGACGGACAGGGCTCGCTTCGTGAGGTAGACGGTCCTCCCCTTGGAGGTCTTGGTCAAGCTGGCGGGCAGACGCACGCACCCTTCCTCGAAGTCGATCATGTCCCAGGACAACCCCTCGGCTTCCCCTGCTCGGCATCCAGAGTCCACCAGGAAGATCACCAGACCAGCGAAGTCGATGTCTTGGTTCGCCATCGACCAATGGAGGATTGCCTGCTCCTCATCTTCGGAGATGTAGCGTTCTCGGGCCGGTCCCTCCTTGGCCCACCGTGCAGTCGGTACGCTGTCGGTCCACTCCAACTCGCGGGCGGTCTTCAAGACGACCGTGACAGCAGACAGATATCTGTTGGCGGTCGATCCGGTCAGTCCCTTGGCGATCAGATGGTCACGCATCCTAGCCAGGTCGCCCGAACTAATGGTCTTTACATGACGACCAGCACCGATGATCGAGACGGCGGACTTGGCCCGGTCATACTGAGACTCCCCCGACTTCGACTTGCTCCATCGGATGTTCCACGTTTCTTCAATCGCCGCCTCGAAGTTGTGAATCGGGACAGCAGGACGGCGGCGTGCAAGTCCCTCAGCGGGAGGGGCAGGGACTTCTTCACCCTTGAGTCGGGCGAGGTCGGCTTCAAGCTCGAACTGCTCAGCGTCTTGCTTGTCGCGGATCAAGGCCCGCCGACGCTTTCCGCCTCGATCCTTATAAGTGACTTCGTATCCTCCCCGTTCTTCTCTCCACCGAATACCCATGATGTTTTCCTTTCTACCCATACGCGAGGTCTATCCCATCGCGTCCTTGAGTAGTTGATATTGTTTTGATCCGGCTTCCGTGAGCCGAGCGATCTTCATGCGTGAGTCGCCAGTAGGTGAGTCAGCAGCGACTATGAACCCGCTGTCTTGCAGTCTCTCGATGGACTTGGACATAGCCCCAGGGGTGCAGACGCCTTGAAGTGATCGCCGCATCTGACTGTGTTCTGCCCACTTTCCCTCTGACAGGGCTACATAGACCAGCACAATTATGTCGGTGGTCGAGTGCTTCTTACCTTCACCCGCCAACGATTCTTTTCCGTACATAGATGAAAATGCTTTGATAAGTTTTGCTTGGTTTGCGTTCATTCTCTTTGGCTCTCATTCCCAAGCAACCTGAACCGTTCGATTGCTTGGTTTGTCAGTGGTTTTTTCCTAGGCCAATCCCAATCCGGTTCAATAAGGACATTCGGATATATCCGTCATGGTCCTTAACTAAACAGAATAGACTAGGAGCTAGGCCCACCGCAAATGGCTGACCAATGTAGACATCCAGGCCGAATAGATTTAGAGTCATGTTCATTTCCTATTGTTTTTAGTGATGCTTGATTCGTGCCTCGATAACCTAGTGGATACTAAGTTAGTTCAATAATCGAAAATAAATAGATGAAAAGCAAGCCAATTCGTTCATCGTTTTATGCGACACTTTTCGGATGACATCGTTTGTGAATCATTTTAGATTCAAAACACCCGTCCACACCGTTGAGCATGGACGGATGCAATGGAGATTTAATTAAGCAGCTTGTGCGGGCTTGATCGCTTCCATGCTCGACGCGGCATCCACCGCCGACGCGACCATAGCTTCAATCAGTTCCTCATTCAGTTCACTCAGCTTGACATCGCGTTCCCAAACGATAACCCCCCTAGTGTCACGCCCGTACTCATCCAGGTTCAGCATCACAGAGAACCAAACCTCATCCTCGCCGGATCGGTTGCGAGAGTTACCTGCCGCGAAGTAGGTTGCTCGGATGTCGATGAAGAAAGTCTGGTCCATCCATTCCTGCTCATACTCAAACCATTCTTCACGTTCGCCATCATCGTGGTCGTATTCCCACGGATCGACACCATCATGTTCATCCATGTAAGACTCGCGTGCATGTCGCTCGGCTTCCTCGACCGCCAGGGAGAGCATTCCCGTATGCCGACCAGAGCCTTGCAAGTTACTCAGCAAGCCCCAAGGCATCGCACGCCATCCCCCCTCAGTGAAGGGGAAAAATCCAGGTCGGGATTCATTCTCGATTCGATCCACGCAAGCGTCCGAATCCTCCACAAGTTCAAAAGTGAATCCGACATCATCCAGCACGCCGTTAATGAAGTCGCGGCACAGGGCGTCCACCGTCTCAAAGGGCGGTTCAAGTCGATAGCTATCCATTTTCAACTCTCCATTGGTTACTCGGCGGAATTGCCGATGAGAAAGCTAGACAACTCCGTTGAGAGTCGGCCTAGCGTGATGGTCATGCGGTGTTGAGTAAACGTCTCTCAAGATCAATCGCTTTGATCCCGGCTTGTGAATTGATCCAGTCCTCAGCGTACCGCTCAGCGGTCGCGTCCTTGGTCGCTGGACCAGTCTCATAGACTTCGATCCTTCGACTGCCCACCGCCAGGCAAACAGACGCCAGGACTTTCCCGGTCGGGGTCTGGTCGTCGTTGAGATAAGGATGGATAGAAACGATGATGTCAGGCGGTTTGTTCACGCTTTCCTCCGTTCTGCCTGACCATCGAGAATGGTCAGTCGCTCGATTGTGAGTCGATAGGTTTTCATGTATTCATCGTGGGTGATATGCCCGTTGACTAACGCTTCATTAGCTTCCCTATCCAGACCGACCAATGCGGCCCGAGTAGCTGCTAAGTTGATCCGGTTAAGAACTCTGTCAAGTAAGGTTTTCATTCTCCGATTCTCCGTTGGGTTGGAATTGAATAGGATCGAATGGTGTTGACCAGTCGATCCGTTTAAGGGCCAGGCCGAGTCGGGATTTTCAATAATCGCGGGATAGAACTTCCTCAAGGTCAACGTCAAGCTCGCTGCAAGCGTCCTTTATCGCTTGGCGTTCCCGCTTGTACGCCCGCAACGCCTTGGCGAACTGGTCCCCCATTGTCTTACCGTGATGTCGGCAGTCGAATAGATCGCGGATTCGATCAACCTCAGATTCATTCTCATCCCACCTGTCGGCTAGATCATTCTTAGCCCGCCAGATGGTTTGGTACTCATCCTCACGCTCTGCCGCATACCGGGCGTCATCGTCCGCCCACCTCGCCACGTCCCTCAGTTCATCGGATGATTCAAAATCTTCAACACCACGAACATCAGTAAGCGTGGTGAGGTCAAGGTCATAACAATCAGAATCGGGATCATGCCATCCCGCCAGGATTGCTCCTCCTATGCGGATGACGACGCCGACCATGAGCCGGTCCTGATTCTCAGTGTCCCCATACCATCCGTTGTGACGCAAGCCTAGAACACGCTCAGCAGTCCACACGCCACGGATTGCCGGGCATGATTCGCTGATCCCCATACGCTCGCGGCCATCCTCAGTCGTCCAATACCAGTGACTTTTCATGATGTTTTTTCTCCATTGGTTAGAAGGTGAAAACCCGATCCGATCCAGTTAAGGATCGGGCCGAGTAAGAACGCCCTAATGGGCAGCGATGCGTTTAGTCGTCATCGTCTCTGTCGAACTCGATAGCCAGGTCATCTAGCTCCGATTCAACGTCTTCAATTTCCCCTTCAATTTCTTCAATAATTTCTTCAATGCGTTCAAGCAATTCAGCGTACTCGGGGAATCGGTCTGCGTACTCAGATTGATCGAAACTGCCGCAATAGTCGGATAACCCGCAACGGTAGGCGATAGGATCGACCGCCTTAAGAACATCGCTTGCCCCGTATTTTATCCCGCATACGTCGATAGGACCATAGCAGTCGTCCAACATCGCATCGTAATCATCTTCATCTATATAGTCGGAGGGGTCGAACCTGTCTCTATCCGTTTCAAGGTCGGCCAGGTCCGATTGTAGTTGGGAAAGTTTTTCGTTCAGTTCCTTCATTCTGTCTTGAATGCTCATAACGCTTTCTCTCCATTGGTTAGGGGGTTGAAAACCGACCAGACCTGTTAAGGTTTGGCCGATGGTTTATTCAGAGCCCAACAAACGACAAAGATTTAAGCGGATACCTTGCCAGCTTCTTAGCCACTTCCTTGCACTTTTCCCAGTCGTCATGATGTCCAGCTACAAAAGAAACGCTAGACCCTGCCCGGCCTACGCATATTTCATATTTACAAGGACCATATCCCGGCGGTGTTTTTCTAACGTCGATAATGACTGTATCATCGCTATAGATGATGGTTGATTCGTCGCTTTTATGCCTGAATTGCATATATTTATTCTCCATTGATTAGAGGGTGAAAACCGACCAGTCACATTTAAGTAGCTGGCCGAGTAGAATTGTTTATTGGATGTCGCCCGGTTGATTATTGAACAATTCTCTAGCGTCTTTCAACTTATCGAATACTTCCCAAAATACCCGGCGGGCTATATTTTCAGACACGTCGGTCTGCCTAACGTGATAGCGGGTATGTTCCATCCATATTCGAGTCACCAGCGGACCGGAATCCTTAATCTCAACATAACCACAACCAAAGCCATAGGCCGAGACTCGGCCACGTTTAGTAGTAACTTCCATAACATTCTCCCTATGGTTAAGACACGACCTAGGCGGGCGATAAAAGAAAATCGACCAGTCACATTTAAGTAGCTGGCCGATCATTAAGAAGATTTTTCGTATCAATTCAAAACTTGCGGATGATGATCCGAGTATCAGCAGTTACGCCGGGCATAAACTTCCCCCATCCATCTATCAACCCCGCTTCAAACAGTTTCAGGTCTGCCCATACTGCACGCTCTACCGTGCCTGCATCGGCCCACTTGATGAAGTCTCTGATAGTCATCGTGGCGGTTTTCATGGCGTCTACTCCGAGTTTGAGGTAATAACGTGTCGCGTGGTCTGTTAAGGTTCATTCACTTATCCCATTCAAGGCCCGGCGAGCCGATTAAGACTCGCCAAGCGTTTTGTGTGTGTGTGTGTCGCCGGATTGATCCGGCTTTGTGTCGGGCGATGGTCGCCACAGTGACGCCATCTAGCGGATGTCCGCATCCTGCCCGGCTATTCACTTGTAAATGAACATCTATCGTTTACATATCTATAATACATTACTGAACGATAGATGCAAGAAAATATATTTAGAAATGTGAAAGATTTTCTATTGAAGTCGATGACGGATGAGAGAGAGGCGGTGGGCGAGCGAGCGATAGCGAGTGAGCCGGATACACCTATGCGGGCAAGGACAGGCGAGACATTCGACGCCTGTTAGTAGGACCAGCGACTATAGAGACGGTGAAGGATTTATAATCCGTAGGCAGACTAGGAAAGACAAGGGTTTATGATAATTTGGTGGCGTAGTCGGTGGCGTGCAAGGCCCAGGGATCAGGCAAGGTAGGTAATCTGTAGGGTCTATGCGGCTCAGGGGGTATGGGGGGAATCGCGGCGAGCCCTCTCTTATATACCCCCGAACTAATTTTGCATTGGAACTCTTGACGTATTCGTAAGGGTATTGTTTAGGTAACTAAATGAGTTGGGTTCGGGATCAGATAAGCGAGAACTTCAAGATCAATCCCCTTGATCCACCTTGGGCCGAAGGCCAATCAAGGGACCAGGTGACAGAAGATTATAATGGATTTGATTTGACAAATAGAATCTGTGATGTATTTTTTATATTACATATCTAATACAAATACTATGTATTAAATCCTCTTAGAGAATCTTAGCTAAGAGATGAGTAAAGAGTATGAGTAAAGGGTAATAGTTAAGAGATGAGCAAGTAGATTAGCTAGGAGGTGGTTAAGTGGGTTATTCTTTAAGAGCTATGGTAACTATACTCTACTCAACCTTTAGCTAACAGATCATTAAATCCTTAGAGGGGGAGGTCATCCCGGCCCCTTCGGGCCTCCTGGTGGTCAATCCGACCTGTCGGGTCGGGAAAGCTCAGGATTGCCCGGAAAGGGCGAATGCTGCCCGTCTCCCGCGTTCCACGGTCAAACCCCGGTCTGAGGTCGGTCGAAACTGGAAGCGATCCTGGGGCATCCTAGGGCCGTTTCCGGCCATGTCGCCTAAGAGCCGCCAAGAGGCTACCTTAATGTGCCTTTACGGGCCGATTAGCGGACATCTCCCCCGATGAGGTCATCCCCGGTGTCGTAGTTGCGATCCAGTCGCTCCAACCGACCGAGGGTGTCTTCGAGTGAGTCCTTGGCGTCGTCGGTGATGTCGCCGCCCTGCTTGACCTCGACCTGGTAGGCGGCGAGTAGCTGATCGGCGTTGTCGATCACTGGCCGGATCACGAGAGCCCACTCGTCCTCGGGGATGTCGCCACGGTCGCGGGAGCGTTCGAGCCCACGGAGGGCGTCGAGGTACTGCATCCTGGCCGTGGTGTATTGACTCTCCGGGGAGCGGTTGGGCTTGTGTGCCTGTCTCGTCAGCGTGGATAGGGCTAGGAGCGATCCGAGGATCAGAACCAGGCTGAGCCCCGACCCGAGGAGGAAGCTCTTAAAACGGCTTGTAGGGCGGTTTCCGGGCATGTAGTCCCTATCGGTTATTTCTAGGCGGTGGTAAACCCGGTGAGGCCGTTTCCGGCCCCGGCGGGGTGCGTGCGGTGGCGATCAGTTATACGACATCAGGGAGTCAGTGTCCCCATGCCAGTAGGCGTCGTCACTCTCGAATCGTTTAGATTCGGAATACTTCTTGTGTTCAAAGCGTTCGAGCCATTCGTCCAGAGCTTCATCTCTTTTCCGTGTGGCTTCTTTCTTGTTGTCGATGTCCACCTGGTTCTGGAAGTAGGCCACGCCCATCGCTACCGCGTCGAGGCGGTCGTCGTGTGGGATGGTCCCCTTCTCAGCCGTGAGGCGAGTCATCTGGTAGATCAGCGAGTAGTAGAGAGACTTCTCGATGTCGTACCCTTGGATCATCAGGTGATCCCTTTCGATGACCTGGCGGTCGAAGACGAGCTTGTGTGCGTTCATCACCGGCTCAAGGGTGTCGATGATTCGACGCTCCTTCGAGATGCCGTAGTGCTTCACTTCCTCGAAGGTGATGGGGTGGATGCGAGCGAAGATTGGGCTTGCGATCTTCTCCCACATGCCGTCGCCGAAGTTACCCTCGAAGACACACATGCTGCATTGGTGATCCTTCGCGGCTCTCGCCATGCGTTCGATCACCGACTCCTCGTAGCCGTTCTGGTCGCAGTCGATGTGAGCGACGAAGAAGACACCGTTGAGAGACTTGAGGACGGTCCATGCCGTCTCGTCCTTGCCGCGACCCGAGGGGTCAACGACGAGTATGGATTCATCCCACGGCTGATAAGAAGCCATGTGACCCATCGCGGGTCCGTGGATGCGGTCGGCGTCTCGCCCGAGGTTCACGAGGTCTTTGAGTTCGTTGTCGCTCGTCGGTCCCCACACCACGCGATCCGGCCCTTGGAGCTTGTCCAGAGACATGACCACGCAGTCAGTCAGCTTGAGTGGGTAGCGGTCCTCGTCGGACAGCGTGGTATCGAGCATGAACTGTAGGCGGAAGCCTGTTCTACCGTAGGACACGGATCGTTCTTCGAGGTCTATGTCGGAGAAGCGGTCGGGGTCGGAGGTGTGCCCGATGCGTGATCGGTCTTTCCGCATCTCACTGATGATTGGTGCGAGACGGCCTCCGTAGGCTTCGGCCTCGCCGTCGTTGGGCACGAGGGCGGGCCAGATGCGGCAGTCGTAGAGCCTGCCTCCCTGCGGGGTCTTCTTCGCGTAGAGAGCGTTGTAGACCGACGCCTCGTACTGCGGAGTGCCAAGGAACACGACCTCGCCGCCAGGGACGATGATCGAGTCGAACTCGGAGATCACTCGGGCGAGCTTCCTTCGCTTGCCTGGCGTCTCCGCGTTTCCGAGTGTTTCGATGTCGTCAGCCACGATCAGCGTTGCACGCGGACCTTGTAGCTGGCCGAAGACGCCCACGCTCTTGACGCTCGGAGCTTTCGCGGGCTCAGCCGGGCCAACGTCAAAGCTCATCTTGGAGCGACGGTCGGCAGGCGGCTTGAGGTGCGAGAGGATCGGGATGGTGTCAATGAGCTTGAGGACGAAGGTGGAGAAGTCCACTGCATGATCCTCGGTCGCCGACACGACGAGGATACGCTCTTGGGGATTGCGGTAGAGTCGCCACAGGACGTAGGCTGCGGTGATCCACGACTTGCCCATACCACGGAAGCCTTCGATGATCCGGCGGCGAGGACCGCTTTGCAGATACTTGGCTACGTCGTATTGGATGGGAGTCGGGTCGGGTAGATTCAGTTCCTTCCATATCATCCAGAGGAACGCCCGAAAGCTGGACTTGAGCTTTTCTTCCGGGGTCTTCTTGCTCGCCATTAAGCAACCTCCTCAGCCTCATCTTCGGTGAAGTTGGGCATGGAGTCGGCCAGCTTGAGGAGAGGTGAGGCTTCCGTTGGGATGCAGTCGATGCCGTTGTCCTTGAGGAACTGGCGGGCTTCTCGAAGCTCGGCGGCAGTCGCCTGACCGGACTGGATGCGACGGAGTAGGTCTTGTGCGATCTCGTCATGGATCGCACGGAGGATTTCAGATGTTTCTTTGGGCATTGAGATAGCCTCCTTTACTTGTGAAGCATCGAGTAGAACGCAGCAACGCCACTGATGAGAAACGCAGCAGCCGAGAGCAACGCTCCTACCGCTCCGATCCTCTTGCTGGAATCCGTCTCGACAACGCGGATTCGGACTTCGTGGTCCGAGCCCCGCTCGATGAGAGCATCCAGCTTTGTTTCGATGCGTGCGAGAGACACACGCAGACGTTCATTTTGATTGGACATTAGAACGTCACCTCCACGACCTCGGACCAGTTGAGCCCGAAGGACTCAGCGGTGGCCTGCGACGGACGAAGGCCAGATTGGATGAGGTCTACCAGGTCATTCGCAGCGGTTGAGAGAGCCTTGGTTCGACTCCGCACTGCGGATCGGATCGAGATAAGGTTTGCTTGGTTCAACGTCACGCGAGAGCCATCTAGCATTCGCCAGTCGGACAGGTCTGCCGGAGACATCGCGGACAACTCCCAGAGGAGATTGGTGAGGTTGTCCGTGTCAACAGGCACGAGACGCGAGACGCTGTTGATGACGACGGAGATAGGTTCAGCCTTCTTGATTCGGAACCTCTCCATCACATCGGACGCGAGCTTAGCACGCTTGGCAGCGACGAAGGCGGCGAGGATTTCGAGTTCGGTTGGAATCGGCGAGGCGTCCTTCCACGACGCGGCGAGGTCTTCGTACGAACTGCACGAAGACCAAGATGCACCGGGACGGAGAGCGTCGATGCCGATGGCGAGTTGTTCTTTGATTGGTGTGGACATTACGATGCGTCTCCGATTCTGATGCCAAGGACTTGCGAGAACATGGTTAAGTCGTAGCCCTGACCGCCGAAGCCGTCAGTAGCACGAGTTGTCTGGCACTGGTGCTGAATCTTGATGGTGAACGAGGAGGATGAGTTGATAATGGTCATGCCTCTTGAGAAGTTCTGAACAACGCTACCTGCTGCCGTGTAGGGGGCGTCTCCGTAAACATAAGAGGGAGTTCCAGACTCGTTGATAATCAACCGACTCTGGTGGCTGTTTACTCGGATCGCGGGGGCGGACCACTGAATAATCCACTTGCCAGCGGGGATGGTCACTGTGTTTGACGACAGGGACACCGTACCGCTCGGGCTCTGGTTGAGAGTGTTCAGGTCGCGGTCACGCCAAGCACCGGAGGTGAAGGAACCGCCATCAGTTGCAGCAGCCTTGATGTCCGTGGCAGTAAACGCCTTGACGCTGGCTGTTCCAAGGATGGCAAGGATTTCAGAAGCGGACTTGTAGACGTTGGTTGTGCCATCCGAGAACAGAGCCTTGTTAGTCTGTCCGGTAGGATCAGGAAGGTTGACGGCGTTGGCCCAATTCTCAGCGTCCACAGCGGAGGAAGCGGCGTTTGCTTCACTCACAGCAGCAGCAGCAGCACTAGCTGCGGCATCGTCTGCGGCGGTCGAGGCGTTGGTAGCCGAAGTGGAGGCAGAGGATGCACTCGCAGAGGAGTTGGTAGCCGACGTTGAGGCAGAGGAGGCACTCGCAGCGGAATTGGTAGCCGAGGTTGACGCAGAAGACGCACTCGTCGCAGCAGCCGAAGCGGAGGCAGTGGCCGAAGCCTGGCTAGAGGCGGCGTTCGTCTCGCTGGTCGCAGAAGCGGCAGCACTCGCAGCAGCCGCCGAAGCGGACGCAGAAGCGTTCGTCTCGCTGGTCGAAGCAGCAGAAGCACTCGCAGCAGCAGCGGACGCACTGGATGAAGCGTTGGTGGCCGAGGTGGAGGCGGAACTCGCGGCAGCGGTGGCCGAGGCAAGCTCAGCGTCGAAGCTGTCTGCGTAGGCTTCGAGAGCCGCCTTGTTGACAGCATCGCCGTCGTTCACCGGATCACCGACGTTGACGATCCGGTTGCCGAGAGCGTCGAAGTTGCCAAGCTCGTCGGCCTTCACGGTATCGTTGGTGGAGTCCTGGGCCTCCTGAGCGATGTCGAAGACCTGCTGAGCGGAGAGGTCAAGGTCAGCCTCGGTGAGAGATGACGCTCCCTCGAAGTCCACGAGTCGGGCCGAGGAGTCGGTGACACGCTTGATTAGGACCACAACGTCCAAACCGGGGGCAGCACCAAACGTCAGCACCGAGCCGGTGATGGTGTAGTCGGTGGTGTAGGTCTTCAAAACGCCGTCGAGATAGACCTCGATGTACGATTTGGAGATGAAGGAGAAGGGGATGGTGAAGTTCACCGTCGCTCCATCGCCTGCGTAAAGCACGCGGGAAAGTGCCATGTCGATTCTCCGGGGTGAGTGGGTAAATGAAAAACCCCCAGGTGATTTCTCACCGGGGAGGTCTAAGGGTTTATTGAGTTGTTCAGTCGTCTTCCGGCTTGCCGAACAAGACGGAGGAGATGTCGTTCTCGGCGTCTCGCTTCTGCGACTTGCGGGGAAGCTGCTGCTCGATCGCTTTGAGAGTGTGGTCGATGCCGATCAGGTTGTTCAGAGGGACCAGAGATCGGAAGGCGTTTACGTCCTCTTGGCTCAAGTCGTAGTCGGAGCGGAGAGACGATCCGATACTGAGAGTCCTGCTGATGTCGTTGAACAGGTCAACCGTGGGGTTGCCCTTAATGAAGTCCTGGCTCAGACCTGACGAACGTGCGTGGCTAAAGAGCCTGTAGTTCGTGAAGGTCGAGAGAGCGGTATCAGCAACACCGGGGATGATCGCAGCTGGTGCGGATCGTGAGAACGCTCCTAGGACCAGACGGTCCATTCGCATGTTGTTGGCGAACTCCTCAGCACCGTTCTCGCTCGTAGCCGCTTTCGAGGCTTGGAGGATCGTGTAGGAGAGCGTTCCGCCTAAGAGGTGCAAGGCCCACGACTGGAAGACATCTGCGTCACGGAGACGAAGACCACGCAGCAGGTGGTTCCCTGTAGAAGCCAGAACGAAGGATCGGAACTGAGTCAGAACACGCAAGACAGGAGAGTGGGCGTAGGGAGGTAGCGATCCGAGGTGGTTCTTCTGGATGGCTGAGTTGCTTGCCTGCGTGATCGCCTTAGCGAACTTAGCCGACGCATCGGCGTCCCACTGGTCGATGTTGGCCCGTCTCATCTTGACGGAAAACTGGCCCTCCTCGACCGTGGAGTGTTTGCGGATTTGCTCGAAGATCGCCTCGGCGTCCTCGGGAGAGAGCCCCATGTCAGCGAGTCGCTGGATGGAGATTTTCTTCCCGTCCCTCAGAGCGAGGTTAGCGAACCGCTGAGCGAGCCCGTTGGCGTAGGCCACGCGGGACCAGTTGGTGATCCCTTGCATACCAGACGCGATGGCGGTCGCCTTGCCTGCCTTGTCCAGAAGACGTTCGGCCTTGTCCAGCTTGGAGAGGTTTGCACGGTCCCAAGCGATGTCCCCTGCCATCTCGGAGATGACACGCGACGGCCTTGACCATCCTTCTGTTCCGATGCCCATAGCGACGAGTTCGGAGAGTAGACCCTCATCTTCGCGTAGGAGCTTAGGACCGCCCTTGACGATCTTTCTCAGGTCAGGGATAGAGTCGAGCATGACCCCGATGCCATTAGCACCGACGGCGGCGGGGACTTCCCCAAGCTGTGCGATGCCGAACCGTCCGCCGATGCGGGCAAAGTTCAGCTTCATCGCCATGCGACCGATCTGCTGCCATAGCCCATCGTTGATCTCAAGGCCCATCGTCTGTCGGTATCCGATTTCAAGCAGAGACAGCTTACGCTGCTCGGCTTTGAGTTCCTTGCCAGACAGTCCATCCAGTTCCTTGCGGGCACGCTGGATGTATTGATCGAAGGTGGGAGGCATGACCTGCTCAACTTCTTTCAATTCCTGGCCGAACAGAGGAGCATCGGTTCCCTCGACAGCGGCCTTGCGAATGTCCTTGGAAGGATCAAAGAGCCGCCGCCTAACGTTCCAGTCCCCGGTCGCTCGGACTGCCGACTGGATGTAGTGGTTGGACAGCTTCTCGGCGTTCGTCTCGAACAGGTCTGCGAAGGACAAAGATGATCCGTCGTCCTTGATGTGAAGAACGAAGTCCTCATCGAGAGGCATACGGGCTCGGAAGATCGAGGGCTTACCGTCGTCTCCCGTCGTGATGATCTCACGAGCTTTGGCGAGGTCGGCGTCGGTGAGCTTGCCTTCGACGTTGAACAGGTTGAGAAGTTCTTCGACTTCTTCTGCGGTGTGAGCCACGCCCCCTGCCATCGAGAGGCCACGCTCGCGGGCAATCTTCTCACGACGGAGAACGTAGCCTCTCGCCATCTGCTTAGCGAGCCGAGCGTCGTCAACGCTGTTGGGGTTGAGCTTCTTGGACTTGCTCATGATCGACCCCTCGAACCAGTCAATCACAGCCTGACGGCCATGCTTGTCATAGGCGAGGAGACGTTTGGAGTCGGACATCAGTCGGGGTCGGTGTGCGTCCCCGGCAGACAGTAGCTCCTTAGCACCAGGAACGCCGTGGTCTGCGGCTTCCTGTAGTGCATCCCTCATGCCGCCTTGGTAGGCTTCGAGAACCTTCTTGACATGAGGATCGAGATCGGAGGGAATCTCATTGAGGTGCATGACGCTTCCGACCTTCTCCATGAAGTCCGCTCGTGCGGAATCAGAGAAGCGAGCGAAGCGTCCTGGCTGCTTCCTTGCCCAACCACTGAACTCCGCATTGACCACGGAATAGATGTTGCCCATGTGGGCACTCATCCGCCGATCAATGAACTCCTCAAGCGACTCGACGCGGACACGACCGTTGTAGTCGCCCACCGAGTCATAGAGGATGAGTCCAGCCGCCTTGCGGATGGAGTCGATGCGAGAGGTTTTAAGATATCCCGTTAGATCGAGCTTACGGAATAGAGAGTTCCATCCTGTGATCCTCTCGGGAGTCTCGAAGTCGAGCGTGTCCAGTTCCGCCGCCGACACCACGTTCGGATCGCCCTCGGGAGAGGAGGCGTTGATGGATTCGGCAGTTGCGTTGGACTTCGGCTGCTTGTGTACGCCAGCGATCTCGTCGGTGAGGCTGTCAAGGATCGCTCGGTCCTCGGCGTCGAGTAGACGGGAGTTGAGGTAGTTGTCAGCCTGGCGAGCCGCCTTCTTCGAGTAAGCGATGAGGTCGTCACCGCCGAAGCGAGATTGAAGGTTCTTCGAGAAGACCTCGGCGAACAGTTCGGAGTCTGATGCTTCGAGACGGGACAGGTTCCTGCCTGCGTCCTTGCCAGCGATGGACTCGACGAACGGGCGTAGGCGTTTTCTGTCTCGGAGCTTGGAGAACACGTTGGACGCGGCTTGCTGCTGCTCCTTAGTCAGCTTGCGGAAGCCGGTGTGACCGATCTCGTGGAGAAGGGTTCCAAGGTGTCGCTTGGCTTTGATTCCAGATTCACTCGCCCTGAGCGAGATGGTGTTGCCTTCGGACATTCCGATGGCGTCAGCGAAGATGTTACCCTTCGAGTCCACGAGAGCATCGGTCTTGACACGAAGATCAACGCCCTTGAGGGAGCGACCATCGGTATGTGCAAGGATTCGACGCAAGACGCGGGAACCAGAATTGCCCAGGACGTTCTTGTGGGAGAGTGCGTCCATCGACCGAGCGACGGCAGCGTGGACATGGGAGAGCTTAGCGAAGTCGTCAACCGACTCCACGGCCTTGCGGATTCTCGGGCCGAGTTCGGCCAGGTCATCCAGCTTGCCGAGAGCCTTACGGCCCGTTCGAGACAGGGGAATCCCCGCCTTGTCGAACGCTCTTGCGGTGATCCGCCGGATGAGCGACTGAGATGCTGCGGGGAGGTCCGTCTCAACGATGGCTTTCCTGATGACAGGTTTGTCCAGACGAGGAGCGAGAGGACCGAGTACGCCGCCGAACGCAGCCGCGAACAGCATGGCCGTGGATACATCGGTGTAGTCCCGCGTCCGGTCGTTCGCCATCAGCAGGGATTCCTGAATACCGGCGGCAGAGGCAGCAGCGAGAGCGGACTTGCCAGCACGGACGGACCACGACCCGCGACCGATGAATCCTGTGACAACTCCACTTCCTCCCATCGCGTAGCCGACAGGGATGGTGGCGGGGTCAAGTGTGGAAGCGAGCATCGAGAGGCCCATGCCCGACCAGCCGGATCGTGCGAGGACGTTCTTGTTGTCCAAGCTCCTCTGGATTCGATCCTTGATGTAGAGAGCGTGAGCATACGAGCGAGCGTCTTGGAACTCCTCCAAGTGTTCTTGAGGGATTCCTTCCGTTACGTAGGCTAGAGTCTCGTCATTCCACGCGAAGTTGCCGTCAACCTCCCGGTAACGATCCGCTTCGTAGCGGAGGTTGCCCATGTTCAGGAAAAGGTTGTTCTCTGCCCACGCAGCTTCGATCTTGTCGCCGAGCGATGGCGTCTCCCGCCGCTCTCGGATGGATGCAGGCGAGGCGTACTGCTCGTCCACGATCTGCCGAGGGTCAGCGGGAGAGATAACTTCCCGCCCGGTGGGGGCGGTGTCGTTAGCGTTGGGCATAGGATGTTTCCTCAGATACGGTTAGATCACTGGAAGGGATCGCGTTTAGGAGGCTGCTGATCTTTAAGCAGCTTCTCACGCTTCTTTTCAACTTCATTGAGACTGTTGATGGCGTCGTCCACCTGAGCCTTTGTCGGACCAGTGCTGATAGACTTCGCACCGTTCACGAGAGCGTCGATTTGGTCGTTGCTCCACAGGCGGGTCTGCTTGATCTTCTCAAGCTCCTTCGACCGCTTCTCCTCGGCTTCCTTGATGAACGCCGACTTGGGAATGATCCCCGAAGTCTGCCAGTTATCAACTAGCCCGAGTGTAGGGTCTTTGTATCGGATGACGAAGGCGTCACCGGACGGGAGCTTCATGAGCGTTAGATCATCGGCGTCAATGTCATTCTCCGTGGCGTATTCCGCCAGCTTCTTTTCTGCTGTCTCGGAGAAGTCGGGAGGGACCGATTGATCTAGGACCATCGCCCACCCGTTGACGTAGGTGATCCGCTCCTTGATGGATTCGGTAGCGGCTGCGGTAGCGGAGTCGGCGTCAAGGCCAGAGGCCATGAACATTTGAGTCACGCCTTCAACGATGCCTCGAATCTCTCCGACGTTCTCCACCGTGTCGCGGTCCTCCCAAGGAGTGAGCATCCAGCCAGACTTCGGAATCTTGCTGAGTTCCTTGATGGATGAGTCCACTGCCTCGAAGTTCATTCGGGTAGAGAACCCAACGCCGCTTCGGACAGCATCATCGGCCCGAACAGCAGCGAGGAGAGCTTGCCGCTCGTCCTGGCCCTCAGGACCGAACTTCTGGTACATCTGAGCGGTCTTGTAGAACCGATGCTCCCGCTCGTTCATGTGTTCCAGAGCGATACGCGGAGAGATGGCGTCGAGCTTCTTGAACAACTGGTAGCCAGCGACTACCGGAGAGGCGTCGTTCGGAGACAGTTGGCCGAAGGCATCGACTTGAAGCTCTGAGATGACATCGACGGACGCCGAGTTCACACCTTGCTCAAGGAGCTTCGACCATCGCTTGTATTCCAAACCATTCCTATTCAGCACCTTGCCAACTTCCAATACAGGATCGGAGTTGCCAGACTGCGAAGCGTCACGGTACATGGAGTCTATAGCAAGCTGGTTAAGCTCGTCGCCCTTGATCGTCTTAGTCTTGGTAGGATCGACTCGGCTGGTGAGAGTGATCTCGTCGGGGAGGGTTGACACACCGAGGGAGTTGAGGTCCGTCAGTCCTTCGAGTCTGTCGGCCACGGCCCTCGATTGGAGGGCGGTGAAGTCGGACTCGATTGCCTGGTCGTGAGAGTCGCGTACACGCTGGTAGCGTGAGGCTTCATTCATACGCTTCAATGAGTCGGCCTTCTCAGGGCTCATGAAGTCGCTGTACCTCTCCATCGTGGCGTCCACCTCGTCATCCGAGAGGACACCCGCGTCGGCCTTGCGTCGGAGGTCGGTGAGGACCGTCGAGAAGACGCGAGCTTCTTTGTCGCTGTTGGCTTTGATGACCTCGTTGGCGACGATCTGGTCGAGCCCTGGCACACGACGAGCGATGCTGAGCAAGTCGCCCGTCCCGGTCTTGACATCCCGTAGGACGGAGAAGAACGCACCGGCGTTGCCTGTTGACCTGGCAATCTCGCGGGCTCGGTCGATGATGATCTGGTTCATCTGTCCGCCGTGGACGGAGTTCTTCACCTGTTCGCGGGCGTAGTTCGTGAGGTCAGCCGCCGCCGCCTTCTGACCATCAGCGGTCGTTAGGTCGTAGGACATAAAGATGTCCCGAGTTCGGTCAGCCGCGTTCTCCACGAACTCCTGCTCAAGACGCTGCCCGATCTGCTGGTTAGCTCCTCGGGTTAAGGCGTCGATCACAGGTCCGAGGTTGTCATTGAACGTGTCATGATAGACCGTTGACTCCTCTCCATTGGTGAAGTCCTTAGACTTCTGGATGAAGAAGTCGCGTACTTTGTTGACATCGTTCTCGTCCCGAAGCTCGGAGTTCAGGTACTCGTTCCACGACTGAGTGTGGAAGTCCCGAACTTCAACCTCTGCTCGCGTCTGGTCGAATCCGATCCGCCAGAACGGGTTGTCGCTAGGTTGAATCTTGCCCTCGCGGACGAGGGTGTTGTAGTCCTTACGGAGAGCGTCCGCTTCAAGAAGCTGCGTCTGACGCCGGGCGTCCTCGAACGCACTCCGGTCATCTCGGTACTTCTGATCCCGGTTGTCCGCCAGGATCGTGCTGCCTAGGTTGGACAGCGAGGGGGACAGTTGGCCCAACGCCCTCCCCACTTCCACAAGCTGATCGCCTGAACTGGTGTCGGCGAATCGCGTTGCGAAGATCGGCGAGGCAAAGGTGTTGGTGACTCCCTGACGTACCTGAACCTGTTGGCCTCGATTCACATTGAGGTCTGCTTCTTTACGGGGCATTGCTTACCTCTGGTATTGAGGGTTGAACTGGCTTTGACGTTCGAGAAGTTTCTCGCGTCGGTACGTTGAGTAGGCGTCCATAGCACCCGACCCGATCTGTAGGCCAGCCGCCAGAGCGGACGGCTGAGTCACCGGGGCAGGACGGGAAGACGCGATCTGGTTGATTGCGTCCGCTCGGTAGCCTTGGAGTCTGAACGATGAGTCAGTAAGGACATTGTTGAAGTTGCGGTTGATTGTCTGAGTCGTCTCGCCCTCTTGCAGAGCGAGTTGACCTTGCAGAGCGTCAACAGAGAGGCCAGACACGCCAGCCTCGGCGGACGCCACGCGAGCTTGGGAAGCGGCACGGCGGGCATTGCGACGTTCTTCAAAGAGTCGCTGAGCCGATGCGTCACGTTCCTGTCCGACTCGGATCATCTCCTGCTCGACGTTTCGGTTGTACGCTGCGTTAGCTGCAATGTTGGTCTGCTTGGCCTGCTCGTTCTGGAACTTCTCCTGAGCATCTGCGGCCTGCTTCTGGCCGTAGTAGGCTGCACCGGCACTGGCGGCGGTCAGAGCGAACGTGGCGAGTGCTAGGGTTGCGGGGGCACACATGGTTGACCTCCTATCGTGAGTAGGTTCTTGTGGAAGTGATGGAAGGGCTCGTCGTTGTGGGAGGTTCGGATGACCTCCTCATCCACGGTGAAGCCCAACCACTTGAGCCATTTGAGGTGGAGGGTGTTCTCGGCGTGGCAGATGTTGGAGACGTAGCAATACCCCGCTAGGAGGTCTTCCATTTCGTCTTTGCATCGCCGTAGGAAGCTGATGGGAGATAACTCGATTGAGTCGGTCCCAATCATCCATATCGAACCGATCCCCGGATCATCGAAGGGGACGACACCAAAGATGGCTACGGGCTCGTCATTGATGACTGCAACCCGAGCCGGTCTTGAGTACCGTACCCCTTCACGGATGATCTCTACTGCTGGACGGTTCGAGACGGCCCGAAGCTCGCGGAGGTCCGCGTCTCGGATATTCCATGCCACGAACTTGATGTCTTCCTCGGTCACTTCCCGCCATCCTGTAAAGCTCATAGCTTGCTCCTCTGGATGAAGTCAGCGTCCCATGACGCCGAAGTGAAGTTGGACGGAAGGTGTGTGTTGTTGATGATCTCGACGGACATCTCCGTATTCTTGCCCGCAACCGGGACGGAGTATTCGCCAGAGTCGATGGACGGCCTACCGATGATGGCGTTGATAGACCCGAGAGTCTTACCACTCCACTCGTAGTCGCGGGCGTCTCGTCCCACGAGGGAGACTCGAATGACGAAGTACCCGGAATCCACGTAGACCACTCGCCAGCGTCGGACCTGGACGCGACCGCCAGACACAACGGTCTGTCCTCCACTGCTCGATTCCTGCTTGACGTAAGCTGGCGAGAAGCGGTAGAGCATTTCGTAGTTGTGTCCGACGTAGAACGTCTCGGCGGTGAAGTCTCCTGTGCAGGTGATCGTCTTAGTAGCAGTGTCAATGGAGTCGAGAGAGATGATCCGGCCTTCAACCTTCGTTGCAGAATCGGGACCGATGACCATGACCGTGTTGTCAGGATCGGGGCCGTAGGGCAGCGTGATCGAGGTGGTGTCTGTCACTCCGTCATAGACCATCGAGACTTGAGATTCGTCCACACGACGGTCGAGGTGTTTCTCGACATCGGCGTTGGCAGAGAATCGGATACGGACGAGAGAGGAGACGCTTGCGTCTTCTCCATCACTGAACCGACCGCACACGACGTACAGGTCGGACTCGATGAACTCGGCGTAGAAGATGCCGCCGTCGAAGGTCATCTTGGACCACGACGACTGAATCTTCTGGTTGCCGCTCCAAAAGAACTTGTAGAGGTAGATCGCGTTGTCCTCACCTGTCGGTAGGACCGCCACGATGTCTTCGTTGGTGGTGGCCGTTACGTGACGCACCTCTCCGGGGATGTACCGGGGAACGTGTGCCGTAACGTCTGCCGCGTCGAAGCTGTCGATGTCAGCCGCGACGAAGTATTCGCGGACGCCCGAGTAAGCCCCCTTCCCGAAGGGGAAGTAGATGTTGCGTCCGGTGTGGACGGGCCTGGTTCGGGTGCTTGAGTTGAACTTGGTAACGAGCTTCGATGACACATTTAGCGGTGTCAAGGTGTCGTTGCCTTCAATGACGAACTGTTCACGCTTGGAGAACACGACAAGACGCTCATCGAACGCCACGGCGTTGACAAGCTCAGAGCCGGAGTCAGACGCGACTTGGATGTCGATGGTGTCGTCATCCAGAATGTCGGTTGCGGTGGATCGCCAGAAGTTGAAGACATCTCCAGAGGCGGACAAAAGGATGTTGATGTCCGCAAGGAACCCCAGCCGAGACTCGTGGTAGAAGACCTCGGAGAGTTGCTTGCCAATCATTGACGGAGCGGGGATGGCGTCCTCGTCACCGACAGTCCGATCATTCCACTCAATCTGCTCGAAGATGTAGTCGCCGGGGTTCCCTTCGTCGGGGATCAGGCGGTGCGGCATAGTCGAGGCGTCGAGGCGATACTTCACACCGGGGCCGGGGGCTTCCTCCCAAACGCCGGTCGAGATTGCACGGCTGCTGTCTTCGGCCAGGAACTTCACCCAATAGTCAGTGGAGTTCACGCCATCCTCAGAGGTGATGCGGACGAGGTAGCCGTCAGGGGCACGAGCGGGCAGGTCCGTGAACTTGCCTACCTCATGCTTGATGACAGACAACATCTCTCCCGTCTTGCTGTCCTCGACCGAGATGTCGAAGTCTACGCTGCTGTTGACAACGTGGATGAACGAACCTACGAGGGTGAAGGTGAAGTTGGGGAGAGCCGCCGCGACGAGATCGTTGTAGAGTTCGGTTGCGATGTTGTCGGTCTGGTAGTCTGCGGCGGTCGTCGTAGGCGTGTAGTCCGCCCGTTTCGTGCCGTTGATGTAGACCTCGTAGGTGACATCGCTCAAACCACTGTTGATAGAGAGCAATGCCGAGTTAGGCAGCGATCCAGTAACATCAGAGGTGAGTGCAACCGTCTTCGTCTTGTTGAGGATGATGGTGGTGTCCGCGATGGTGATAGCACGCAGATCGCGGGAGGGGTTATCACACGAGAGATAGCCAACGCCATCGGGGGTCGTGACAGCAGGGGCTACCGATCCGCTGTCCAGAGGACGGACGCTGATCGCTTTGGTTCCGCTGTTGTCGTAGATAGAAGCGATGGAGCTATTACCGGGCCGGTCGATGATGTGGAAGAAGGCGTCGAGATCGCCGGGGACTTCCCGCATGTATTCAGAGGGAGGACGCTTCCGAAGACCGCCCTCGATTGAGGAGAAGGCGTTAATCTGCTCGTCGGCCTGGGTGTCCAGTCGGAGGGTCGCGGCCTGCTGGCTGATGCCATTGATTAGGTTAGGAATCGTTCGGACAACATTTGCCATGTGATGATCGACTCCATTTAGAAGGTGTTGCGGTTGATGCCGTACTGCGTGTACGGGTCATCGTGGGCGAACGTGTCAACAGCGTCGGCCTCGAATTGTTCGAGACGGGCACGAGCGTTGAACTCGTCGTCAATCGAGAAGCTGTGAATTGTCGGGGCGGCTTGCACCCGATCTGCGAAGATGCGTCCTGCTCGCTTGATGACGTAGGTTCGTGCGGGTTGAGGAAGTTCCTCAAACCCGAGCAACCAACGGACACTCATCTTCACTGCTTGCGTGAAAACGAACGTCTGGCCCTTGCGGTTGTAGAGGTAGCCGGATCGTTCAACGCCGTCGATGGTGGACTGCCCATCCCGCTCGACATCGACATACATGGCGTTCGAGGGGATGGCGATCTTGCCTTCGATGTCGGGAGCGAGGGAGTAGTCTTCCTCGGTGTTGAAGTGCCACTCCTCGGAGCAAAGCTCGCGGAGAACTTCGTCAAGGATGGATTGTGCGATCTCAACGTCAGCGGAGTTGCTGTTGGTGAGAGTGTTCACCGGGGCTTCCCCAATGACGGAGAGCATCGTATTGATCGCTTCGAGCTTGGTTGTTGCAGGCATTGGTATAGCTCCGATTGAGGAGGTGATGAAAAAAACCCCCACCCACGGTTAGGTGGATGAGGGTGTAGGGGAGAGAGCCTTGGATTAGACAGCCGACAGGTTCACGTTCACGATGGCCTCGGGACGCAGCCAGTGCGTGCCGGTCAGCGAGACGGCCTGGATCAGCCACGAGCGACGCTCGGGAATCCAGTCGGTGTCGAGCGTCAGGTTCATGCGGCGAACCGACGCGAGAGCGGTCTTGTGGAAGACGGGGAACACGAGGTCCGAGGCGTCAACGACGTAGCTGTTCTTCGCACCAGTCGGGTTGCTCGCGTAGTTGGCACGCGGCAGGTTGTTGGTCACGATCAGCTTGATACCGTTGACCTCAGGGATTTCGCCGGTCTTGAACGAGCCGACGCCACCCCAATCACGATTGATCGCGGTGGTGTCGCTCACCAGCTTACGCCGGGTCGCGGGGTCGATCAGGGCGTAGCGGTCCTCGCGGGGAACGTCGTTGCCGTCGAGGATTTCACCGGCCTCGAACAGAGCATTGATAACATCAGATGCGTCAACGTCTGTCAGAGCGGTATTGCCGTTGGGCAGAGTGATCTCGGTTGCGTCCACGCCACCAGTGATGAGGCTAGAAGCCTTGCCACCAGCGACGAGGGCACGCAGAGCGTAATGCTCGAAGTTGCGGTAGACGGACTGAGCCAGTTCCGCCGAGTAGACGCTGCGGCTGTCGTAGTGTTCGAGCATCGCGTCGATGTCGGCCACGCGGACGGCTGCAAGCTGCATCTCGTCGAGGAAGATTTCCTTCTCGTTCTGGTTGATGACCTGGCCGTCGATCTCCGTGCCGGGCACGTAGAAGTCGCTGGTCGCCTTACCGAAGACGGGGAACTGCCAGGACTTGCCAGCAGAGACATCCTTGACCATGTGCAGGCCGTCCATGTGGAACGTCTCACGGAACTGCGTGATGACTTCCTGGGCGAACTGCTTGAGGTACAGGGCACGATCATCGCCAGCACCGTTGGCCTGGCCGGTACGATTGAGAGTAGGCATTGTTTGATTCCAAAGAGGGGGAGTTGGGGAGGGGATGAGTCAGTCGCTTGTGTCGAGAGACGGAGCTACAGCCGCCGCCGCGAGGTTGTCCTTCGCAAAGGGCCAAGTGGTCTGAGTGGTTGATGTCCAAGCTCGAAGGGAGCGAGAGATGACTCGGTGAGACAGAGGAGAATGATTCCTCCCGCCTGTTGGGGCAGGGGAATCGAAACGCACCATGTAGGTACGTCTATCCGAAGATGCGATCTTCGGAGGGGTACATGACCCGGTGCAGTGTGCCTTTCGCTCGCTACAAAAGGCCGACCGGGTTACAGACTCCTTGGGCCGCGTCACGGCATTCCTAACGGATAGGAAGTTCCCAAGGCAGCGTGTAGTTCTTAATCATCAGATATGCGTCGATAGCCAAGGCGATCAAGAATGACTGTGATGTCGGTGGCGAGTTCTTCGACAGCTTCTTCATCCAAGTCCCAAAGGCCCGCATGAATAAGCTCGTGGATGATCGTGTCCAATTCAAGGAGTGGTGTTTGACCAGGCTCAATTCGGATGGTCTTGTTCTTTGCAGTAGGCGGATCACACAATCCTCGTGTGTTCTCCGGCAAACCTTTAGCCGTGAACACGAGATTCCAGAACTTTCCTCTTACCTTGACTTTCATAGCTCTCTCCTAAAATGAAGAAAGCCCCCGGTCTTTCGACCGGAGGCATCTGTTGCTCGAATGAGCTACTGCGGCCCGAGTGGGCGGGAGACATGATCTGAGGAGGAGATTAGTCCGCCTTCGGTTGAGCTTGCTTGGCCCGCTCAACAAGAGCCGAACGGAGGTCTTCACGCATCTTGCGATACGCTTCCTTGTCCTCCGCACGAGAGGCTTGTTTTAGGCCAAGGTCGATCAAGCGAAAGAGAGCTTCAACGATGAGCTTTTCAGGCATGGGGATTATTCCTTGTCTTCAACGAGACGCAGGACGAATGGCTTGAGAGTCGCCAGGATTCGATTGAGTGCGTCCGTAGTTTCTTGAGGGACATCCCCGCCATCGGCGTAGGACTTGTAGATGTCGAGAAGTGCGTCACCTTCGAGGATTGCCGGGAGGATGATCTCCTTCCAGTCCTTCGGGTCGATGTCGCCAGACTCGTAGGAGTCGGTGACAGTCTCGACCGCGAAGATGTAGGCGTCCTGGGCGGTGATGTAGCGGTCCTCAACCGTTGACACTGCCGAGCATCCGGGCACGCACGAGATGGCGATCAGCAGAAGTGAAGCGAAGATGAGAGACGGCACGAACTTCTTCACTTGCCACCGTCCTTAGCCTTGCCAAAGACGCCTCCGAGGACTTCCACGATCTTGTAGACCTTGGCGACGAAGGTATCGTCCTTAGGAGTGGGAGTGAGGACCACAATGGCATTAGCGGCTGCGTGGATCGCAACCAAAGCCACCATGATTTCAGTCGAATGGTTCATCAGGTATTGAAGCATGGGCGTGTTATTCCTTTGTGGTTGAGATCAGACGCCGCGATATTGCAGCGTGCGACTGAGCTTCTGAGTGACCTTCTTGCGGAAGGTGGGGTCGGTCTTGTACCGAGGATCACGCATGTCCGAGTTGATCTCCTCGTCGTCTGCGTAGATGTCGGCGGTGTTCGGTGCAGTGGCGTCGATCAGCTTGGCTTCTTTGCCCTTCGCTGCGTCGAACTTGGCCTTGAGGCCGGTCACGGCGAACTTGACCGCATCGACGTTGCCAGAATCGACAACGCTGTTGAAGTAGTTCGTCTCGGCCTCGGTCAGACCACCAGAGGTTGCCCACTGGTTGATCACTTTCCAGTTGTCCTCGCCGCCTGCCACTTCGTAGATCGAAGAATCGACCGACGCCTGGTTCGCGGTGTGACCGGCGATGTATTGGTCAACGTGTTCTTTGGTGATCCCGAGCTTGGCGAGCTTGTCGTAGCTCTCGGCGGCGAGTTCGCCCTTCTCCGCGTATTCGTTGTAGAACTCGGTGAAGGGAGAGTCGGATTTGGTTTCAGCTTCGACTTTGGTTTCCTCGGTCTTGGCTTCTTCCTTCTTGGGCGTCTCGACTTCCTTGGACTTCGACTTCTCCAATTCCGTGTAGGACTTGAGGAGAGCTTCGGTGTTGATCTCGCCCTTCTCCATGTTCCAGAACTTCTCGGGAACGGTGTCTGGTCGGGTAGGGATGGAAGTGTTCAGAGACTCTTGGTTCTGAGGACGCTGAGGTTCGCTCTGCGGAGCCACGGTTGTTGCCGATGTCTCTGCTGTTGCGGTTGTCGATTCAGGCATTCAGGGATTGCTCCGTGTCGGGGGTTACTGTTGCTGTTGATTGGCGACTTGCTGTTGGGCCATGCCGCCGATCTGGTTAATTGCGGGTCCAACTGCTTGCTGAGCCATAGCCTGTTGTGCCCGCTGTTGCTGAATCTTTGCCACTTCTTCGGCAGACCGAACAAGGTTGCGGTCAACGCCGAGAGCGGCTGCACGTTTGCTGAGGTAGACCTCGGGCTTGATGTAGTCTTGAAGTGACTCGGGGCCGAGTGTCTGTGCCACGCCCTGTAGAAAGCTGTCCAAGCGTTGTAGCTCATGGCCTCTGCCGAGAGCTTCTACGCCGGTCACGATCCGAAGATCGAGATACTTCATGGGGAGTGCGGGAAGTTTCTTGGATCGTTCGAGGATGGTCAGGTAGCGTCGAACGATGGGGCGTTGGGCTTCGCCCGCGAGGACAGAGTAGATTCCACCGAGGGCGTCTTCGAGCATACCAGCCAGAAGACGAATCTCCTGGGCGGTCACACGCTCAGCGTCTCTCGGGGAGGCGAGAAGGAAGGCGAATGAGAGGCGTTCCTCGATCCGCTGCACGGTCTGTAGAGCGATTTGGAAGTCGCCCTGCTTGCCTGACACGATGGTCGATACATCGTCTCCGCGACCATACATGGTCCTGCCGGTGTCCTGTTGGAAGTCGCGTGGACGGACCAACGCACCTGGGCGGATCATCCAGTAGACCTTCGCGGCCTCCTGGCTTCCGATCACGATGGATCGGGTGAGAGAGTTGAGAGATCGCAGGTCGCCGATGAACTCCTCGACGTAGCCTCGTCCATAGGCTTCACCCGACACGCGGACGAAGCGTAGAGGGACGTATGGGCATTCATCTTTGTTGTACGACCCGTCCGAGTCGGGAATCTCCTCATCCTCTACGCACTGGTGGACCTGCCACTTATCATCCTTGAGGACGACATGCGTATAGATGTCCACTTCATCCGTGTCCTTGACCGATTCTCCGCGACGACTCGTGGCTTTGTTCTTAACGTGGTCGCGGATTTCAGACGGGAGTGCAGAGATGGCGATGGTTTCTTTAACCACGATCTCAAGAGGATTCCCGGCGGCGTCCCGCTCCACGACATAAGAGTCGAGGCGGAACACCTTGACGCCTCCTGTCTTGGGCAGGTAAATCAAGCTGTTGCCGGAGACAATGAGATACCGCATTGCCTCGAACATGCCGGATCGGAAGCCATCGGCCTCCATAGCGTGCAAGGTGACTTGTTCGACGCGAGAGAGCGATGATTCGATTTCAGCACGAACGGAAGCGGGATCGGCGTTTGTGTTTTTGAGAAGCTGATTCAGGATGTCCTCGTTCACGGAGAGGTTGAAGAACGTCTGCGTGGGAGGGAACAGAGCGAGGATGAGCTTGGACGCGAGGTTGTTGACGCCTCGTGCCCCGAGCCCATTCCACGGTGAAGGCAGGTTTGCCTTGCTTGATTTGGTTTCAGGAAACAGAGAAGGGATCGTCAGCTTCGCGGCTTCTTTGGCGTTGATGACGAAGCGATCTCTGAGCGGCGAAAGTTTTTCGTACCGCTTCCTTGCTTCGGAAGTCTTCATTGTCGGTGGTCCTCGGGTGTGTTAGCCGAGGTTCACGCCATTGCTGCTCGTGCCACCCAATGTAGGCTGGCCGATCCGCAATGCTGAAAGCCCTCGTCGCTTCTTGGTGTCTTTACGTTTGTCGCCAACCTTTAAGTCAACCGGGTCAGCCTTCGGCTGTTCCACGATCTGCGGCGGCTGTTCGACAGGCGGCGGTGCTGAGACTTTGGGTGAACACATAGGCAGGAAGACTCCTTGGTCGGGGTTGGGGGTTAAGGACTCGCTCTCCGCTCCTCCTCTTGCAGAACACGAAGCTGTCGGAGGACGCTGACCACGTAGGCCGAGCCAGCGTTCATCCAAATAGTTCTGTCGTCTTCGTGGATGTGAGGACATCGAGAGGGGAAGCGAGCTTCCAGGTAGTCGATGAGGTCGGCAGAGATGATGGGCGACTGATCGGGTAGAGGCTCGATGATTTCGGGCTCATCGCCGAAGATTCCATCGAGTTCAGACGAATCACTGTCGTCATAACCTTGAAACATTTGGGTTCCTCAGTTCGTGTAGATGATGCGGTTTATCGCTTAACCCAAGAATTAGTCTTGGCTTATACGAACGTCCACCATCTTCCCGCCAAGAGTGGGGTACGGCAGGTCATTCAGGCCCAGGTCAAGGAGGCCGCGAAGCATCCGCTCGTCCTGGGACACCAGAGCCATCGCATTGAACATGATGGCGGCGAGGTGGTCTTCCGAGTAGTCGCCCTGCTTGAACCGCATGATGTGTCGTTCGAGGGAAGCGAGGATCACAGACTGCGGCATCCCCTTCTCCCAATTCCGCTCGGCGTACTTGGCCGCACCGTGTTTGAGTTGCCAGCCGAGCCGTTCTACAGCAAATGGGCAGATTAGGTCGGGCCTGGGCTTGTCCTCGGCGGCGTCTCGCACCGCCCCGGTGTTGAAGGATCGCCGACTGCCTGAGTCTTGGAGGACAGGGGTGTTGTTTTGATCCATAAGTTCTCTCGGTCTGTTGTCCCGATAAAAGAGACGTTCTCGAAGATTGTGACTACACCAGAGACATTCTTCACTGCATACGTGGTCAACTTTCATGCAACTTCTCCGATGGTCGGTGGATTCCAAAGCACTGCGGCTTCGGTCTTGAAGTTGTAGTCATCGCTCCGCAAGATGCGGGCGAGACGAGCTTGACGGATGGCTTCCTGTTCGTCCTGGCCTGCCTTCTTGAAAGCAGCGACAACCAGAGGCCACGCGGTTTCGATGAAGTTCTCAGATTCGATAGCTGGCTTTAAGATGTCTTCGGCCTTCTTCGGTCCCACCTTCGGACATCCGGTGTAGTTGTCCGTAGTGTCGCCAGTCAGGGTTTGAAGCATGAACAGGTAATCGGCCTCGAACGCACCGACCGTCTCGACGCCGAGGTAGGCATTGAGGAGGTCGAGGTGGAGTCCGGGGATTTGCCGCATGTCCTTGTCGCCAGAGACGATGACCGTCTCGTCCTTCAAGGCCGTCTGCATGATCCCCATCACATCGTCAGCTTCGAGCATCGGTTTGATGACGCTGCCCCACTGCTCCTTAGCCCTCTCGATGAGAGCCTTGAAAGCTACAGGCTTGCGGCCTCGCTTGGCTTTGTAGTCGGCGGCGATGTCGTGTCGGAAGTAGCGTGAGCCAGGTGCGGACAGGCAGAGCTTGAACTCCGTCGCTGACGCCTTCTGTACCAACTCATCGAGGAACTTCTTGGCGTAGTCGAAGGACTCGCTGACATCGGAGTGAAGGGTGTAGAGGTCGTCGTCCCACTGTGTCTCCGTCTCTACCGCTGACGCGGCACGGAATAACAGCATGTCGCCGTCAATGAGAGCGATTCGTTTGGTCATTTGTTCCCGCCTTCATTTAAGCATGTTGATTAAAGTTCCTACCGCAAACAGGATGCTGCCTGTCAGGTAGAAGTAGTTAGCGTCCATCTGATCTCCTTGGTTAACCGAACCGACTTCGGTGGTACTTCTCGCCGGGTCCAGCGGGCATGATCTCGTGGTAAGGGATGCCGTCGATGACGACACCAGCCGACAGACACGGACGGGTCTTGAGGTGCTTGCCGTAGGCCATCGCCGCCGAGCGGTCGTCAATTCCACATCCGGTGTCCATGCCGAAGAAGCGTGCGGTAGGCGTGGTGGTCCACTTGACGCCACCGTTGCTGTGAACGTGGCCCATGACTACGTTCATGCACATTTTCTTGCTGGCGTTGTACGCGGCGTATGCCCCGCCCATGCCTGTTCCGTGGAAGTAGTAAACCTCGTCAATGACGGTTTCGTGTTCCCACTTCCAGCCGGGCGTCATCCACACATCTTCGTAGTCGCGGAGCATGTTCGAGGGGATGTTGACCGACTCGGCCAGGCGGATGCAACGCTCGTCGTGGTTGCCGATGCTGACGGTGGCATTAGGGAAGGCGGTCGCCCAACGTTTGATCCCTCGCTTGGCTTGGAGGTATTCATCGCGTGGGCCAGGTGCGTCGGGGTGTCGTGCGTGGAAGGTTACGCCGTGCCAGTCAACGACATCGCCGATGAAGTGAACGGTGTCGCAATCCCAGGACTCGAAAATATCTTTACAGAAGGACAGGTAGCCGGGATGGGAGACGGGTTCGTGAACGTCGCCCACTACTAAAACTCGTGACATGCGGTTCCTTTAGTTCGTGTATTTATTGAACGGATTATCTTTGGATTGGTCGAGGTTCAGACATAACTACCTGGTGATCCTTCAAGCCCATCGCCCATTGATACAACTCGCTTACGTTGTCAAAGACAGGTAGACCTAACTGATCGAAAACCTCCACCTCGGCGTCAGCACCGACCGACTCACATTGGATGTAACCGTTAGGGCCAGTGGCGTTGAGACGGAGGCAGGCAGCGAAGCATCCAGCTTGGATCAGCGAGAGGTCGTAGTCGAGCCACTGCTTGTGGGAGAGGGGTCGGACGAGTTGTTGTAGGTGACTGCCGACGAGGGGAGCGAAGGGGAGGACGAGTCCGTCTTTGAGGAGGACATCGAACGCTTCACACTGAAACTTCGTATTGATCGAAGGATCGCCCTTGGTGTAAGGCGACGAGATGTAGACAACAGGCTTGTCCTGATATTGGTGCGGTTCCATTTATTTCCTTTTAGGAGAGTCGGGCCGTCCTCGGGAGTGAGGAGGAAGTAGATGGCCCACACGAGGAGAATGATTCTCATCGTGAAGGCAACGATAGCGTAGGTTGTGAGCATTTAGTTCCGAGAAATGTTCAAGTCGCTAGTGAGTACGTTCCATGCTGCCGCAGCCACGACTGGAAACTGTCCATTTCCAATGGCCGTAAGTCGGTCCACCCTACGGGCCAACCCATGTACCATTCTGCCCACTCGGGGTTCACTGGACCATTGACTAAGGCGTTCACAGGTTTCGTATTTCGTCGGTGTTGAGATGGTCCTCCGTTGTTCTTGGCGTCTTGGACAGTCAAGGTGGGCCACCAGCCACATTCGGGCTCGTTGATGAACTGCACCGAAATGCCCAGCCCCCAACACTCCCCATCGTGCGTCATACCCCAGGTCGGTAAGTCCTTTGATGATTGTGCCGAGTCCACGCTTACGCAATGTGGGTGCGTTTTCCGCATAGACAAAGCGAGGCCGAACTTCACTAACGATTCGCAGATACTCGAACCAAAGACCCGAGCGACTACCGGCCAGTCCTTGACCTGACGTATTAGCTGTTGAAATGTCTTGGCATGGGAATCCGCCAGAGATAACGTCGATGAGCCCTCGCCACGGCTTTCCGTCGAAGGTTCTAACGTCATCCCAAATTGGAAACTCACTAAGGATTCCGTCTCTTTGCCGTTGGAGTAGGACTTGTTGACAGTATTCATTAACTTCGACGGCACATACGGTGTTCCATCCAAGGAGTCTGCCCGCAAGGATTCCCCCTCCGGCCCCTGCAAATAGAGCCAACTCATTCACTGAGCCTCCTTATGGTTGTTGGTTTAGTGTGTGTCCGCCCAACTCTTTCCGATGCCATAAGCACCAGCGAGCGGACATTGGAAGTTGAAGTGTTCGCCTGCTCTCGTTATCGACTGAGCGAACAACCGACCAGCTTCCTCGGCGATCTCAGGTCGAGCGATCTTCTGAGCTTCGTCGTGAACGTTGGCTACAAAGCCGATCATTGCTTGAGCCAGGTCGCTTGGATGCTTGGCGATTGCCCACTTCTTCTCGGTAACGATCTCGTCAACGAAGATGACAAGAGCCTTCTTCATTATGAGAGCCCCGGCGGATTGCAGAAGCGTGTTCAGAGCGGCGTGTTCCTTGCGAACGTGGAGCTTGCGACCGTCAAGGCCGCGAAGCCATCCCCGCTCCTTGACCGTCTGCTTCACCGCCTCAATCAGCTTGCCGAGTGCGGGAAGGTTCTTCTCGAAGTTGGTTCGGAGGACATTGCCACGAACAGCCAGGGCGAGGTCCATTCGTGTCAAGGTCTTGCCCTTCTTGGCCCACGACTTCGACATCCACTTGTGCATGGACACGGCGAGGTCGCGGTGTTCGGCCAGAGTCGCGTTCGTCTCCTCGTCGGAGAGCGGACCATAGACCGTGAGGGCTAGGTTGTGATCGCCTGAACCATAGATGTAGGCGTACACATAAGTCTTCGCTATGTCTCGCCCTGTTTCCAGCTTCCCGCATGATGGGTACATCTTGGTCGGGTCTAGCCCGATGGCTCGGGAGTTCGTTGAGTGAACGTCCGTGCCTTTGGATTTGTCGCCCTCATCGACTACCTTCGCATACTCCCCGCCGTCAAAGACGGACATGAAGTGAGCTAGGCATCGAAGCTCAAGGCCGTCGGCGTCACATCCGACTAGCATGTAGTCGTCGTCCGCGACGAACAGCGAGCGGCACTCCTTGCCATACTCGACCTTACACGATGGGACTTGCGTTACGTTTGGGTTGGAGTGAGTGCATCGTCCGGTGACTGCACCGTTGGTCTGCACCCTGCCGTGGATGCGGCCCCGCTTAACGAGGTTGAGCCACGACTTATTACCCTCGGCAATCTGGCCGATTCTCTTATCTATCATCAGGTATCGGAGGAGGAGCGGGGCTTCCTCGTAGGGCAACATGGCGAGGACTTCCTCATCCACGGCAGGCTTCCCGCTGTCCGTCATCTTGGACGGTTGCCAGCCATATTTCTTGACCAGTCGGTCTACGATCTGGTCGCGGCTTCCTGGGTTGAAGCGATGCTCCTTGATCTTCGGTGGGCCTGGGATTAGTTCGTACTCGCTCGGCTTCCATCCGCGTGAACGTGCGGCCTTGGTAACTGCCCCCTTCGTGGACTCCTTGATCGAGTCACCACACCGCTTGGCTTCGTACCACTGCCGGGTCTTTAGCTCTTGGAAGTGAGAAGGAAATACCTCGCACAACTGGTCTTCGATCCTTCGCTTCTCCTCTCGTAGCTCAGCATGGAGAGTGATGGCGGCTCGCTCGTCGAACTTGAACCCAAGTGACTCTTGCCAGAAGATAATCTCGCGGAAGCGATGCTCAAGCTCGACTGCTTCTGGTGAGTAGTTCTTCGATGTGATTGTTTGCCAGAGCTTCACGGTTACGAGAACGTCCTGCTCGCAGTACCGTTGCATGTCGGCAGACCAGAACTTCCAGTCCGTGTCCTCGCCGAATGTTCCCTTGAGGATTCCGAGACGGTAGCCCCACGCCTTGAGCGAATGGCTACCAATCTTGTTCTTTGGGAATGAAGGGTTCCTGCGAATCCATGCGAAGTCGAGGTCTTCCAAGTTGGTGTAGATGAGGTAAGAGAGCGTGAGCGTGTCGGTGATCTTACATCCGTCCTTCAACCTCCAATCAGGGTAGACCTGTTGGATGGCCGGGATGTCGAAGCATTGGATGTTGTGACCGACGACCTCATCTGCGGAAGCGAGTATCGCCAAGCCGTCTTCGATGTTTAGATTAGCTCCGTGGTCGTGGCATGAGAACGTTTCGCCTGTGTCGAGGTTCTTGATGCAGAGGGAATGGATGGTGGTGAGTTCTTCGAGTAGGCCATCTGTCTCGATGTCAAAGCCTAGACGCAGTAAGTCCACACGATCCCTCCATTCTCGGTTCTCTTTCCGCCAGTGCGTTCGAGTAGTTCCTCAGTGGCGAACTCCGCGTACTCGAACGGACAGATGAGAGGCCATTCGTACTTCTTCGAGAGTCGATGCCATCGGTTGACCGTCCGCTCAAGGGCGGCTTCGTCGATGCAGACTTCAACGGAGAAATACTTGTGAGCCTGGTTGAGTAGGTATTTTGGAGATCGGTATAGATTCACACCGTCCCATGCGATCTGACAGATTCCAAGATCATTACGAACTGCGATGTTCTCGGCGGTTACGACGACGGACTCCTTGACTCCAATGACCTCGAAGGTCGTTCCATCGAACTCAACAGAGAACAGACCGCCAAGATCACCCGTCATCTTCTTCCACGCCACGTACTCGGGAAGGTTTTGTCTGACGTTGCAGAGTCCGAACCACGCGGCCAGCCGTGAGTAGATCGTCTCACTCCCTGCGTAGCTCGGGACGAAGACATCCACATCCTTGATCGGTCGGCTGTTCTCAAGGTCGCGTAGTGCCCCGCCGCCGATGACGGCAGCGGTTCCAGCTTCTTGCAAGACCGAGAGGAACCTTCCCCACAATTCAGGGATGTCCTCGTTCTTCAACGGAGGCATAGGCTTATTGCCCCAACTAGGTTCTGCACCGTACTTCCCCTTCATCGCTTCACCGCCTTCCGCTTCTTGTAGACGGGACGAGGACGATGGACCTCTGCCCTTGCGTCTGCACTCATGCGAGAGAAAGCTGCACGACGTTGTTTGCGGTTGCCTAACCGGGCATCCCGAACGATGCCGACCGCCTCATCGGGAAGGATGGGACGGGGACCACGCGATGAACGCTTGGACATAAACTGTCTCCTAAGTTGTCTTGGTGTTACCAATGACTCACGGCATCCGAGGGATCGGAACCGTTCGACGCTGGCTTAGTGGGTGTGTTGTCGAAGAAGGTGTCTGCTGATGCTTCGGGAGGATCACAAGGCAGGAGTCGTCCGGTATCCGAGTGATACTTGACGTACCCTGCGTCCCCTGTCGATCCCCATTCTCGGTTCTTGAGTTGTCGGATCAATGCGATGTTCGATGTATCGCCTTGCTGATCTCGTTCGAGAGCGATGATCGAGTCAGGGACCTGCTTGAGAGTTCCTGATCCTCGAAGCTGTGAGAGTGTCACACGACCGCCCTCCTCGTGAGGCTTGCCTTCCGGCTGCTTGAGGTGGACGACGGCGATGATGCCGACGCCCGTGTTCTCGATCAGAGAACGCAGGGCCGTCATGAGGATGTCGATGTCCTTCCGCTCGCCTTGGCCTGAGCCTTCCTGCCCCGACACAACCATTGAGATGTGGTCGAGTAGGATGAAGTCGCACTGCAAGCCGACCGAGAAATAGCGGAGCTTGGCAATCAGAGACTCCGATTCCATCGAGCCGAAGTGGTTGTAGAAGTGCTGTTTCCCCCGGACAATCCGGTTGAGGCACTTCTCATACTGCTCCCGGCTGATCGCTTCGGGGTTCTCGCGGAGGACGCCAATCGGGATGTTCTGGTCGATGGCGATGTAGCCAAGGGCGGTCTTGCGGAAGTTCTCCTCAAGGAAGATGTTTCCGATCTTGAGGTCGTGCTGAGTGACGAGGTGGTGTCCGATCTCGCGGACTATGGTGGTCTTACCTACGCCAGTGCCAGCGGTGAACAACGTGAGTTCACCTTTGCGGACGCCTCGGTTAAGATCATTGATGCCTGGGTACGGAGTTGTGTACCCGTCACTTGGCTTGGACAAGAGTTCATCGACAGTGAGGTCGTCGCCTGAGATTATGCCGTCAGGTCGGTAGGGCTTTGCATCCCAACCGACAGCCGCGAGTTCCTTGGCGAGCCCGGCCTTCAACATCTCATTAGCATCTTTGAGCGTGGACTCATAGATGTAAGCCTTGCCAGGCGGCAGCATCTCGGCACATTCGCGGCACGCCTTGCGGCCCGGTTCGTCGGAGTCGAAGAAGAAGACAACACGATCAAACCCTTCCAGCCATTCAATGTCCTTGCGGATTGACTTAGCTGCGGCCTGTGCCCCATTGGGGATGGAGACGACCGGCCACTTGTTACCCTGGGCCTCGGCCACGGACATCGCATCGACTTCCCCCTCAGTCACGACGACCATGCGGGCATCGGTGCGCCATAGCCACTTGCCGTAGAGCCCCATCTCCTTCGCGTTGCCGAGGATGCAGAAGTCCTTGTCGGGTGTTCGCACCTTCTGAGCGATGACGTTGCCGTCCTTGTCCCTGTAGTTGGCGACTTGAACAGGCTTGCCTTTGTAGGTGGCTACTTGGTAGCCCCACTTCCGGCATGTTTCTTCGGAGATTCTGCGAGCGTTCAAAGCGGAGTAGTCACCGCCTTGGATCATTGCACCATTGCTCATGTGTCTCCTTGTTTCGTGTGTATTTGTATGGCTGCTGCCCCCCCTCGTGTGTTTTCCACATGAGAAGCAGTGCGTGTGTCCGTCTCGGTACTCCGCGTTGGCGTCAGATGAGCCACACGATCCGCACGGCCCTTTGTGAATAACGTCGTCATCGGAGTCGAAGGACATTGCTTACGCTGCCTCCACCGACTCTGCGAGCGATTCGGCCTCGTAGCCCAGGGCTTCGAGCGTCTTCTTCCAGACCATTGCGATGTCGGACCTGGTGTGCTTCTTCAAATTGTTGTCGTTGAAGTAGCTGATGTCAGAGGAGATGGAGTAGCTTTTCTCCGGCTTTGGCATGGACTCAGGGAAATCGGCGGCGATGATCGAGTGCATTGTCTTGGCAACAAGCGAAGCGACCGGATCGGTCTTGAACTTCCTAGCACAATCGTTGAAGTCGGTGAAGTCAACGTTGATTCCAAAGCCATTCAAGATGTAGCCGAGGAGGTCGTGACGACGGTGGCTGTCACGGTAAGCGTCCCGAATGAATCGGTGCGGCTTGTGTGCGACGAGAGTTCGGGGGAGAGCGTTGGCCTGGCCGAGCGTAAACCCGGCTTCGACGGCCTTCACTAAGTTCAGGTGCATCTTATCACTAATGGTTGTTTGCCTTTCGTGGTTCAGTTATCCAAGACTGAGGGATGGTTCCCTCTGACCACTTGAAGCCGTGCTTCTCGCACCACTCCGAGTAGGTGGTCTTGCTTGATTTGTTTAAGCGGTTGTCCGCACGTTGAAAAACAAACCGGACATCGAGGTCCGGTCGCTGTTGCTTGATGTTGAGATGCTTCGTTCGGTCTGCGGGTTTGAACCAACCCTTTAGTTCAACGATGATTCCGTTGTTCAGAACAACGTCGGGTAGATACTTGCGGTCAACGTGGTATGTGACTCGACCCTTGGAGGGCTCGTAGTCGTACTCGATCTTCCGCGAATCTAAGTCGTTGATTACCTTGTCCTCGAACCGGCTACGCACCTTCGGGCGGTGCTTACCAGTTCGCTGCGGCATCCGACGAAGCCTCCTCGTTGCCTGATTCCTGCGACTCCGATTCGGACGACCCGCCGAAGAACTCGTCGCTCTCGTTCTCCTGAACGAAGCCTCCCTCCTCGCTGTCGAAGCCGAAGGAGTCGGCGTTTCCGCCGGGGACGTACTCGACCAGGTTGATGATCTGGACGGCTTGGAGTTGCATACTCACGCCGAACTTCTGCGTGCCGTGGACGACGTAGGGACGCTCCTCGAAGCTGGCCTTCATGACCGTGCCCGATCCAATCTTGATGTCCTTGGTGATCGGCTTGCCTGCGGAGTCGAAGACCTTGACGGTGAAGTTGAAGACCTTCCCGTCTCGCTTGCGGGTGACGGACGCGGGACGCTTGAGGTTGAGTAGAACCTTGCCCGTCTCCTTTCCGTCTTCATCCACCTGCGGGCGGAACGGCGAGGCATAGGCGTACTTCTTCATCGCCGCCACCTTCTGCGGCTTGGCGTCGGCGGCCTGCTTCTTCAATTCGTCCTTGGCGAGAGCCAGGAAGCGGGCGTCCGTCTCCTTGACGTAGGGATCGTTGGCATCGAAGACGAGAGTGGTTCGGAACTCCTGCTCCTCGGAGTTGTATTTGTTTACGGAACGCTGGACGGCGGGGTAGAGAGATTCAGTTGCGGGGGTTGAGGTGAACTTCGGCATGGGTTGCTTGTCCTTGTGTGTGTTTGTGTGTGTGGATGAGAGCGGTGGATCACGCCGCTTCGTAGTACGTGGCGGTGATCTGGTCGAACAGGCTCTTGAGCTTCGGACGGGAGTAGTAGAACTGTGCGGTTCCCTCGATATCGAGGAGAGTTCCACGGCACAGGATTTCCGGCCACTCGTTGATGTCTCCGAGCCGGTCGTTCAGGTTGTCGTCGTCTTCGTTGGATTTGAATCTGACGATAACCGCGTCATCCGACGACCGGACTAACAGTGCGTAGCCGGTGTCGTCTGATCCGTACAGTTCCGTTGAGAGAACCAAGTAGTCTTCGAGTTCTTCTCGTTCCAATGAGTCAAAGAAACACTTCATACAGTTGCCTCTCCTCTCTCCTTGATCCGCACGATCTGGTGGTAGGGAACGTCCACTACCAGCCACTTGCCGTGGGGATGGGATTTGGTTGGGGGTGTGTCGCACACGATCAGGCGGTGCGTTCCTTCGGTTGAGCCAAGGAGATAGGCGAGGAACGATTCCCCTCCGTCTAACTCAATGGCGACGATCTTGGCTCTGGCCTTCTTTGCCAGGCTTCTCGCCTCATCCGTGTGGGTTGAGATGAGGATGTGTTCGTAGGTGGGCATGGTTGTTTACATTTCTAAACGATTAGGCGAAAAAATAGGGAGACTCTATCACCTGAGAGATGTCTAAAGTCCCCGGTAAAGGAGGCGGCACTACCCCTTCGATGTGTTTGTAACTCTCGTAGAGCGATCCAAGCGGATCATTCTCTACATACATGCGGACGAACTCTCGTCGGAGTACCTTAGAGAGCGAGGGCATGTCGGCTGCTAAGCATCCGTAGGAGTCGTGAACGGTTGAGAACGAAGTCATCCCCTGCTCTCGTGCGGCGTTGACCGTTAAGACGAGATGGGATGCGTCTAAAGAGTGTACGAAGTTAGGAGGCAATCCGTTGCGTTGTTTGTTCTTGTGAGGCTCGCCGGTAGCAGTCATGGCACGCATCCGTTTGATGTTGCCATTGATCTTGGTCATGACCTCATTAGACTTCTGCTCCTCATATAACTGAGTGACAACGAATCCTGACGGCGTGATCCATTGGATCGGCAGACCGGACTTGGACAAGACACAAGCGAGGGAGCGAAGCCAGTCCATAGCCCCGCGTCCTGCTACGATCACCTGCCCCATCGCGGTCCAGACGGATCGAGATAACAGAGTGATCGCCTTCGACTCCTCATCGTCGGCGAATGGTGACTGCTTACTCTCGGTGGCCTCTCGGTAAGCGTCCTCGACATACTCTCTCGTTGAGCTTATGGTCCCACCGTAAGGCAGAACCATCACAGGACGCTTGGTTGTCTTGCGGTTGATGCCCAGGTCCACCCACTTCTTAGCCATGCAGGGTTCATCCTTCTCATCGCCAAGGAGTACGATCACCTTGTCTGCAACTCGGGAGTAAATATCTTGAGGCTTGTCGGAAGGCGTGAGGTTGGTGGCTGATCCGCCTACTTGATCTCGGAGCATGGCCGAGTAGTGCTGGATTCCGTTGCATGATCCGTCAACGTGGACGGGCAGGTGCGACACGAATCCATAACCCTTGGTGGCAAGCTCTGAGAACTCGAAGCAGGCAGCGAGGAACTGCCACGGATCATCGGCTTCCGTCCACCACTGGTATGCCTTCGGGTCGTTGGCGGTGGCGTGTATCCGGTGGATGTGATCTTCAACCCACTGGATTCGATCCTCGAAGCTGACTTTATCAACTCCGAAGCAGTTGGCCAGGTGGATCGACAACCACGCAGCCTGCTCCTCAGTCTCGATGGGCTTCCCCTCGGCGAACGTGAGCAAGGACTTCATGTAGTCTGGCCCTTGAGGATGCAGAGCGGAAGGCATCGCATACACGCGGCCACGGAAGTCCACTTGGTAAGGCATGTAGATGGCGTCGTAGTTCAGGAACTTCTTCGCGGCCTGTCGGCAGAGTCGAATCTGTAAACGCTTCGATCTGCGGGCTCGGTTGATCTTGAAGACCTCATACCTCTGTTTTCGTACACGACTCTTGATCTCATCGGTGAGGGTTTCTTCGGGGAGGTCGGGAGGACGAGGTACGTTGCCCTCGGGCGGGAGTCCCCCGATGTCAAGCTCGTTCTCCACCGCCCAATCGAAGACCTCGAACACCTTCCGGTTCACCTTCCATGCGGTGTCTTGGAGCGTGTTGATGGCATTAAGTACGGGGGAGAAGTCCGCATGTTGAAGGGCTTTGATCGAACGCTTCGAGTCGTAGCCCTTGACCAACCTCACAGGGCGGCGGTCGGGATCGTAGTACCCCCCGCCGATGGTCCCCTGCCACGGCTTAGGCGGGATGATGGTTGGTTCGTTGATGTTTTGAAGTGAAGCGAAGAACTCCTCGGAGGAGCGAAGCCACTCCTCGGCATCGTCGGTCAGTTCGACATGAAGCTCAACCTTCGTTAGGTGGACGCGGCGGCGGATCAACTTGACGAGGCCGGTGGACTGGACGAGCAACGTGAGGAGGGACAGGCCCACCGCGAGTTGTTCGTTCTGTGACCATGCGGCCCATTCCGCCTGATACCTCCGCATCGCTAAGGACGCGACGGTCCTCTTGTGCTTGCGGTCGTTCCCTTTGACAGACTTCAAGATGGTGGACCAGAGCCCAGGCATCTCGTCGCTGAACCGAGAGAACTTCAACTCGTCTTCAATGGCGGTCCCGATGGATCGGCAGACGTTGGCCTGTTTCGTTGATGGCGAGGCCGAGAGTACCCGGTCGAGAACCGACTTAACTACCAGTAGGGAGGCGATTTCGGGGTTGAACCCGGCCAGCTTCGCGGCGGATTTGTTGCCTCCCCCCGGCGTTCCGGTGCTGGCCTCGGCTACCCAATCTTGGATGGCGACGGACAGTGGCTCGATCACACGGCGGACAATCGCCTCAATGTGGGTGCAGTCGGAGGCGATCCCCCGCTCCTTCTTCCTGTGGATGGAAGCCTTGAATCGCCGCACGGCTTCCAGGTGAGTGTTGCGTTCTAGCTCCACTTGCGAAGCTAAGTCATAGACCATGAACAACTCCTTTGAAACAGGGGTTTGTCTCCGAGTGGTGGTTCAAATGTTCAGCGGATTTTTAATCCTCACTCCCTCGTCTAAGGGGGTCAGAAAAAATCCAATCCAATCGAGTGCCACCAGTTACCAATGCCACCATCGTTTAGAAATCTAAACGTTTGGAGTCAAAGAAAACCGCATTCACCTTGTTTAGAAGCGAATGCGGTTGACGTTTCTAAAAGTAAAAAATACGGATGGCGATTTGCAATCCGCTCCCTTAGTCCACTCGGGCACGCGGCCAGGTTTTTTTGCCACCAAGCGGGTGACATTTGCCACCAGTGGTGGCGTGCCACCGAAGGAAGGCGGCGGTGGAATTGATGGTTGCC